>Ga0209674_100039_pt1 | contig 402292 bp, 379 predicted proteins | sample AraplaCvi_mMS_r2_FD_184279 | JGI IMG/M metagenome (GOLD analysis project Ga0209674, IMG submission 184279) | Arabidopsis root microbial communities from North Carolina, USA - plate scrape CL_Cvi_mMS_r2 (SPAdes) (version 2) | ecosystem: Host-associated > Plants > Roots > Endosphere | place: USA... | reverse complement strand
ATCTGGCGCACCAGCGTCTTGCGGTAATGATCCGGCATCCAGTCCTTGGCCTCGATGAAGCCCTCGTTGTCGAGGGCGCGCTCGAAGGCCTCCTCGGCGACGACCTCGTCGGCATTGCGGATGGCGGTGCGCTCTTCCTTCGGCGCGGTGTCCATGGCTTGGGTGTACATGGCAACTCCTTTACTTCTTTCGTTGGTCGACGACGCGACGCGCCTTGCCGACCAGGGTTCTCTCGATCGAATCGGGCTGCCCCACGCGCACCGCGGTGCTCACGCCGGTCAGCGTCTTGATGCGCTCCTGCAGCTCGCGGCCGACGGCGCCAGGGTCGGCGGACAGGTGCGTGGGCAGCAGCTCGCACAGCACGTCGACCTTGTCCAGCAGCCCGTCGCGCGTGACGACGAGCTGGTACTGGCCGCCGAGCGCGCCATGCGCCAGCACGATCTCCTCGATCTGCGTCGGGAACAGGTTGACGCCGCGGATGATCAGCATGTCGTCGGAGCGGCCGACGATCTTGCCCATGCGGCGCATGCTGCGCGCCGTCGGCGGCAGCAGGCGCGTGAGGTCGCGCGTGCGGTAGCGGATCACCGGGAAAGCCTGCTTGGTCAGCGTCGTGAAGACGAGCTCGCCCTCCTCGCCGTCGGGCAGCACCTCGCCGGTCTCGGGATCGATGATCTCGGGGTAGAAGTGGTCTTCCCAGATCACCGGGCCATCCTGCGTCTCAACGCACTCGCTGGCCACGCCGGGGCCCATCACTTCCGACAGGCCGTAGATGTCGACGGCGTCGATGTCGGCCGCCTGCTGGATGTCGCGCCGCATCGCCTCCGTCCACGGCTCGGCGCCGAAGATGCCGACCTTCACGCTCATCTCGCGCGGATCCATGCCCTGGCGGCGAAACTCCTCGCAGATCACCTGCATGTACGACGGCGTGACCATGATCGCGTCGGGCTTGAAGTCGGTGATCAGCTGCACCTGCTTCTCGGTCTGGCCGCCGGACATCGGCACCACCGTGCAGCCCAGCCGCTCGGCGCCGTAGTGCGCGCCCAGTCCGCCGGTGAACAGGCCGTAGCCGTAGGCCACGTGCACCATGTCGCCCCGGCGCACGCCCGCGGCGCGCAGCGAGCGCGCGACGAGGTCGGCCCAGTGGTCGATGTCCTGCTGCGTGTAGCCAACGACGGTGGGCTTGCCCGTCGTGCCCGACGACGCATGCACGCGCGCCACCTGCTCGCGCGGCACCGCGAACAGGCCGAACGGGTAGTTGGCGCGCAGGTCACCCTTGCCGGTGAACGGGAACTTCGCGAGGTCGGCCAGCGTCTTCAGATCCGACGGGTGCACGCCCTTCTCGTCGAACGCGCGCCGGTAGTGCGGCACGTCGGCGTAGACGTGTTCCAGCGTGGCGCGCAGGCGCGTCAGCTGCAGCGCCGAGATCTCGTCGCGACTCGCGCGTTCGATGGGATCGAGTTCGATCGGGCGAAGCGGATGGATCGGCATGTCAACCCTCGTGGGCAAGCACGGGCTTGCCCTTCATCGTGTAGGAACGGCCGCGGAACGCGAGCACGCGCTCGTCTCGCTGGTTGCGCACGTCGACGTCGTAGACGCCCAGGCGGCCCGTCTTGCTCACTTCCACCGCGGTGGCGACGAGCTGGTCGCCCAACCTGCCCGGCGCGACGATCTGGACGTCGAAGCCCGCGGCCACGGTGATCTCGTTGTACGCGTTGCACGCGAACGCGAAGCACGAGTCCGCGAGCGCGGCGAGCAGGCCACCCTGGCAGGTGCCGTAGCCGTTGAGCATGTCCTCGCGCACGGTCATCGTCATCGTGCAGCTGCCCGGGCCGATGGCGGCCACGCGCATGCCCATGCCCTGCGAGGCGCGATCGGTGGCCCACATGTGGTCGCGCACGCGTTCGGCGATGCGTTGGGGATCGCTCATGCCTTCAGCGATCCTTGAAGACCGGCGCGCGCTTCTGCTGGAACGCGGCCACGCCCTCGGCGAAATCGTGCGCGCGGCCGAGGTCGCCTTGCATGCGCGCCTCCAGCGTCAGCGCGTCCGACAGCGTCAGCGCCTGCGAGGCGTCCAGCGCCTGGCGCGTGGCCACCAGCGCCGCGGACGGCATCGCGGCGAGCTTGTCGGCCAGCGCGGCGACCTGCGCGGGCAGGTCCGCGTCGTCCACCACCTGCCAGACCATGCCGAAGCGCTCGGCGTCGGCGGCGGACAGCTTGTCGCCCGTCATCGCCAGCGCCAGCGCGCGCGGCCGGCCTACCAGGCGCGGCAGCAGCCAGGTGCCGCCGCAGTCGGGGATCAGGCCGATCTTAGCGAAGGCCTGGATGAAGCTGGCCGAGCGCGCGGCCAGCACGATGTCGCAGCAGAACGCGAAATTCGCGCCCGCGCCGGCGGCCACGCCGTTGACCGCGCACACCACCGGCACCGGCATCGCCTGGATGCGCAGCGCGAGCGGGCGGTAGTTCTGCTCGATGACCGCGCCGATGTCGGGCTTGCCGTCGGCGCCGGCGGCCATGCCCGGGTCGTTCAGGTCCTGGCCGGCGCAGAAGCCGCGGCCGGCGCCGGTGATCACCACGGCGCGCACGGCGTCGTCGGCCGCGGCGGCGTCGAGCGCGGCGCGCAGCTCGGCGTGCATGGCCTGCGTGAAGCTGTTGAGCGCGGCCGGGCGGTTGAGCGTCAGCGTGCGCACGGCGCCGCGCTGGGCGACCAGGATCAGCGCGTCGGGCGACGACAGGAGATCGGAATCGGGCATGGGCTGGCCTTCAGTGCGGTTCGTGCGAACCGGCGTCTGGAACGGGTTGGTGCCGGATGCGAGGCGGGCGCCGGGCATCGCCCGCGTCCGCCGCCGCTCGAAAAGGGGTTGTCTCCCCCAACAGCGTCGCTGGCTTGGCCGATTCTTTGACCGACCGGTCGGTTAATCTTAGACTCTGCATTGATCCGGCGCAAGCCCGCACGCCCAACCCGACTTTTTTTGAAGGAAAACCCCGATGCCCTGCTACGAGATCGACGGCCTGCGCCCGGTCGTCCACCCGACGGCCTACGTCCACCCGACGGCCGTGCTCATCGGCGACGTCGTGATCGGCCCCGGCGCGTATGTCGGCCCCTGCGCCAGCCTGCGCGGCGACTTCGGCCGCATCGTCCTCCAGGACGGCTGCAACGTGCAGGACACCTGCGTGATCCACGGCTTCCCCGCATCCGACACGCTGCTGGAGGACAACGCCCACATCGGCCACGGCGCGGTGCTGCACGGCTGCGTGATCCGCGCCGATGCGCTCGTCGGGATGAACGCGGTGGTGATGGACGAGGCCGAGATCGGCGCCGGCGCCTTCGTCGCGGCCAGCGCCTTCGTGCGCGCCGGCCTGAAGGTGCCGCCGCGCTCGCTGGCCGCCGGCGTGCCGGCGAAGATCCTGCGCGAGCTCAGCGACCAGGAACTCGGCTGGAAGCGCGAAGGCACCGCCACCTACCAGCGGCTCACCGAGCGCTGCCTGGCGACGATGCGCGAATGCGAGCCCCTGGCGGCCGAGGAGCCCGATCGCCAGCGCCTGGACGCCGGCACCGTGCAGCCCCTGGTGGCCACCCGGCGCGGCGTCGACTGAACGCCCCGGCAACACTCCCTCGCCGTTTCGCGTACCCTTGCGAGGTTTCGTGGGGTTGGCGACTCCTCCGGGGCTTGCACAATCCAACGCTTCATCCGTGGGAGACAGAAGAATGGATCAACGCGAGTTCGAGGCGGTGGTGGACGAGTTCGGCGCCGACGTGCAGGACCTGGTCGAGCTGGTGGAGACGGCGCGCTACGAGCAGGCGACGGCGGTCGAGATCTCGCGGCTGCTCGATGCGCGCGAAGACCTGCTGGTGCTGGTCAACAAGCTGCCGGCCCTGCGCGCCGCGGAGCCGCCGGTCGAGATGAACGTGCCGCTCGCGAGCCTGCGCACGCGCATCGCCCACGCGCGCGAGGCGCTCAAGAGCAGCCACGACTCCAAGGAGATCCTGCAGATGGTGGCCGAGACGGGCGAGACCTTCGCCACCATCGTCGCGCCGCTGCAGGCCGCGGGCCGCTGGCCCAAGGGCCGCTCGCGCTGAGCGCGTGACAATGCGTCCATGAAACTCGCCATGGACGTCCATTTCGAAGGCGACACCGCCCGCGTCGCCGCCGTCGCGTTCGACGACTGGGGCGCCGCCGAAGGCACGCGCCACTACGCGCTGGCGATCGCGCACGTCGAGAAGCCCGCCAAGGGCGAGCTCGACCTGCGTGCCCTGCCCTGGCTCGTGCAGCTGCTGGAGGCCAACCGCCTGCAGCCCGAGGCCATCGTGCTCGACGGCTTCGTGCACCTCGATGCCCAGGACACGCCCGCCCTCGGCCGCCGCCTGTTCGACACCCTGGCCGGCCGCGCGGCCGTGATCGGCGTGTCCAAGTCCGTCTTCAAGGGCAGCGACACGCCCGACCAGTTCTGCGTGTTCCGCGAGGACGAGGCGCCGCCGCTGGTCGTCACCTGCGCGGGCATCGACCTCGGCGCCGCGAAGGCGCGCGTGCGCATGATGCACGGCCGCAAGCGCGTGCCCACGCTGATGAAGCTGGCCGCGCGCATCGCCAAGGGCTCGGTCGACGCCTGACCCCCGGCTCCGTCTGCCGCGAACGGGCGCTAGAAGACCGTGACGCGCCGATCGTCCTCTTCGAAGACGGACGTCTTCTCCACGTAGTCGAGATAGGCCGAGTCGTACGCGTCGGCCGCGGCGAAGCGGCGCACGAACGCGAGCGCGGTGTCGGCGACCTCGCGCCAGCCGCTGTCGATCACCAGCGAGTGGCCGCGGCCCTTCAACTCGACGATCTCGGTGTGCCCCGGGTTCAGCTGCTGCTGCCGGTAGGCCGCGTTGGCCATCGCCCACGGCACGGTGTTGTCCTTCTCGCCGGAGATGATCAGCAGCGGGCCGCGGTCATGGGTCGTGGTGTCGACCTGCACCTCCGTCCACGGGTTGACGTTGGCCGTGGCGGCCTGGAACAGCGGCGCGCCGGGCGCGGGCACGGCGTACTCGCGGTACAGCGCCTGCGCCTCGTCCTCGCTCACCGCGTTGGCGAACGCGAAGCGGAACTGCTCGAAGCTGAGCGGCACGGCGCGGCGCCGGTTGGACAGGTTGCCCAGCACCGGCCACGACGCCTTGAGCGCCGACAGCGGCAGCGGCAGCACGCCGCGGAACGGCGCCGGGTCGATGGCGACCGTCACGTGCGCCTGCCCGCGGCCCGCGAGGATCTGCGCCAGCAGGCCGCCGAACGAGTGGCCGACGATCGCCGGCTTGCGTTCGAGCTGCGAGATGACGGTGGAGAAGTGCTCGGCCACCTGGCCCACCGTGCTGCCGGCCATCCGGTCGGGGTTCGCGTTGGCCTCGGCCACGCTGGCGGGGTCGCCGGGCCAGTCGGGCGTCAACGCGATGTAGCCGGCCTCCTCGAAGGCTTCGGCCCAGCGCTGCCAGCTTCCAGGCAGCAGCCACAGGCCGTGCACGAAGACCACCGGCTGCAGGCCGGAGACGTTGGCGCGCTGGATCTGCGCGCGTTCGGCGGTCGTGAGGCCGCCCGCGGATGACGATGCCGAATTGCCCATGCGCCTGCTCCCCGGGGATCCGGCCTCGACATGAGGTCCTGTTTCGGATCCGAATTCATCGTATCCAAATGTAGCTCGGCGTCAACAGGGCTTGCGCGCTCGTCCCCCGTTTCGAGGAGGTCCGTTACAAGCGGCGTGCGTCCGGCACAACGCGCGCTCAGGGCCGGGCAGCAGACGGCGCGGCCGCCGGATGGGCCGCGATCCAGCGGTCGGCCTCGGGCAGACGCTGCGTGCGCACCGTCGCGCGGTAGCGGATCAGCGCGGCGTTCTTGACGATACGCTCGCGCGTGGCCGCAGGCACGTGGGCGCGCACGAAGGCGTCCAGGCGCGGCAGCAGCGCGGCGTCGGCGCCGCTGTCGAAGAAGCGCGCCGCGATCGTCGCGCCCGCGCCCTCGCCGAACAGCGGCTGGACCTGCTTCCAGTGGCCGGCCATGAAGTCCAGCGTCAGCCCGGGGTGCGCGTAGCTGATGCTGCGCAGGAAGTTGCCCGCGACGGTGGTCGGCGGCTCGCCCGAGATCGCCAGCGCCAGCGCGCGCCGCGCGAGCGCGGCGTCCCGCGCCATGCCCAGCAGCACGTAGTCGTCGGCTTGCTCCAGCGCCGAGGGCGCGGCCAGCGCCAGCGCGTGCAGGCGATCCCAGGTGGCCGCGTCGGCGCGCAGCGCGACCACGCCGCGCACCGCGGCACGCAGGTCGGGGTCGAGCTTGCCCGGCGACTTGAGTTCCTCGTCGAACAGCGCGCGCGCCTCGGCGATGGCGGACGGATCGCCCAGCTCGCCGAGCAGCTCGAGCACCTGGGCATCCAGTGCGACGGCATCGCCCGGCCCGGCGGCGTGCGCCAGCGCGGCGCGGAACGGCTGCAGCACCGATCGCGCCCAGGCGTCGAACGCCGGCTCGGACGGCAGGCCCGCATGCAATTGGCCGAGGTCGCGCAATTGCTTGATCACGAGTCGCGTGACGCTCGCGTCGGCGCGCACGGGAACGGCCTGCACCAGCGCCAGCCAGTCGCCCATGGTCAGTTGGCCGGCAAACGCCAGGGCCTGGGTGTCCGAGAGCAGGCCCAGCTGGTCGTCGACGGCGAGCCGGTCGAACGCCGACGTCAGCCGCGCGAGTTCGGCCTCGGCATAGCGGACGCGCACGTAGGTGGACTGCCCCGCGTTGATCAGCAGCGGCCCGCAGCCCGGCACCGTCACGTGCTGCGGCGTCGGCCCCTCCACGACCGCGCGCACGGCCCGGCCGCCCAGCGTGGCGAGCGTCACCGGCACGTGCCAGCGCGCGACGGGCGGCGCGTCGATGCGGAACTGCGATTGCGCGAGCGTGACCTCGGTGTGGCCGTCCAGGCAGCGCGAGCCCGACTCGGTCAGCAGCGGCACGCCGGGCTGCAGCGTGAGGTCCCGCGCGATCGCGCGCACGGGACGCTCGGCGCCCGCGTCCAGCGCCTGCCACAGGTCGTCGGTGACGGTGTTGCCGTACGCGTGCCTGGCGATGTAGCGCCGCACGCCGTCGCGGAACGCGTCGTCACCCTGCCAGGCCTCCAGCGTGCGCACGACCTGCTGGCCCTTCGAATAGGTGATGGTGTCGAACGCACCCTCGGTCTGCGACACGTCGTCGATGTGCATGATCACCGGGTGCGTGCCGCGCAGCGCGTCGATGTCCATCGCGCGCTGGCGCGCGTCGGCCGTGCGCGCCCAGCCCTGCCATTGCGGATGCAGCTTCTGCGCGGCCTTGACTTCCATCCACGACGCGAAGCCCTCGTTGAGCCACAGGTCGTCCCACCAGGCCATCGTCACCAGGTTGCCGAACCACTGGTGCGCGACCTCGTGCGCCACGGTCTCGAACACGCGGTGGCGGTCCTCCTCGGTCGCGAGCCTGGCGTCGACCAGCAGGTCGCGCTCGAAGTAGAAGATCGCGCCCCAGTTCTCCATCGCGCCGAAAGTGACGCTGCCGCCCGCGCCGGCCACCATGTCCAGCTTGGGCAGCGGGTACGGCGTGCCGAACCAGTCGTTGTAGTACGGCAGCAGCTCGGCGGCGGCGTCGAGCGCGAAGCCGGCCTGCGCGGTGTCGCCGCGCTTGACGATCACGCCCACGTCGACGCCGCCGACGTCGCGCGACACGCGCTCGAAGTCGCCCAGGCCGAAGAACAGCAGGTAGGTCGACATCGGCGGCGTCCGGGCGAAGCGCACGCGCTTGAAGTCGCCGGGCAGCGCCTCGGTGGACGCGACGGGCATGTTGCCGACGGCCATCAGCGCGGCCGGCACCGTGGCCGTCAACTCGAACGTGGCGCGGCGCGCGGGCTCGTCCCAGCTCGGCACGAAGCGGCGCGCGTCGGAGTCCTCGAACATCGTGAACAGCGAGCGCGCGGGGCCCTGCGGCGTGTCGTGGTCGAGGTGGAACAGCCCGGCCGCCTGGTCGTTGATGCGGCCCGAGTACGCGATGCGCAGCACGTGGCGTCCGAGCGCGAGCGGCCGCGCGAAGGTGAACGTGGCGCGCTGGCGCTTCGCGTCGAGCGCCAGCCGCGGCACGGCGGCGTCGGTGTCCAGGCGCGCGCTGGCGATCGCCAGATCGGCGCTGTCGAGCTCGATGCGGTTCGTGCGGCGGCGCACGTCGACGTCGATCTCGACGCTGCCGTCGAAGGTGGACTCGGCGATGTGCGGCGTGATCGCGATGCGGTACGCGGCGGGCACGACATCGTCGGGCAGGATCATCCGGTTCGCGGGGGCGGCGAGCGCGCCGGTGCACAGCAGGGCGAGGACGCCGGCGCCCGGCAAGGAGAGGTTCTTGCGCATGGAATCAGGGAAAGAGGACAGCGCGCATTCTAGGGATCGCTCCTGGAGGGTCTTGCAATTGGTTAACTATACCGTTTACCATTAATCCATCCGTTGACCACTTCCAGTGAGGTTCGCAATGCACAAGTCCCCGCCGTCCGGCTGGCCGCAGGCGCAGTCCGGCCTGTACTACCGCGACGCCGCCAAGGCGATCGACTGGCTGTGCGACGCCTTCGGCTTCGAGGTGCGGCTCAAGGTCGAGGGCGAGCCCGGCGAGATCATCCACAGCGAGCTGGTCTACGGCGGCGCGATGATCTACGTGGGCAGCGCCGCCAGGCCAGGCGAGTCGCACGAGCCGGGCCGCGAGTTCAAGGCCAGGCAGGCCAGCCCGCTGGACGTCGGCGGCCGCAACACGCAGTCCGTGTGCCTGTTCGTCGACGACGCCGACGCGCACTGCGCCAACGCCCGCGCGCACGGCGCGGTCATCGCGTCGGAGCCGGCCACGCACGACTACGGCGACGACTACTGGAGCGACCGCAGCTACGGCGCCTACGATCTCGAGGGCCACTCGTGGTGGTTCATGCACCGCGTGCGCGCGCAGCCGGCCAAGTGACGCGCCGCGCCGCCTCCCCCGCCGTCGACGACGGCACGCTCGACCGCACGCTGCAGGCGCTCGCCGAGCCCACGCGGCGCGCGGTGGTGGGCCTGCTGCGCCACGGGCCGCAGCGCGCGAGCGAGATCGCCGACGCGCTCGCGATGTCGCGCCAGGCGATGAGCCGCCACCTGCGCGTGCTGCGCCAGGCCGGCGTGATCCACGAGGTCGGCGCCACCGGCCCCGACGACGACGCCCGCGCCCGCACCTATCGCCTGGAGGCGCAGCCGCTGGCCGACCTGCAGTCCTGGCTGGGCGAGGTGCAGGCGTTCTGGAACGTGCAGATGCTGTCGTTCAAGAAGCAGGCCGAGCGCGTCGCGCGCGAGCGGGGCCGGCGATGAGCGCCGGCGATCGCGTCAGCGCCAGCGTGTTCGTCGAGGCGCCGCCCGACATCGCGTTCGAGGTCTTCGCGGGCCAGATCGACAGCTGGTGGCGCCACGGCAAGAAATTCCGCAGCGGCGGCCGCGGCCTGAGCGTGCTGCACCTCGAGCCGCGTCTGGGCGGCCGCCTGTTCGAGACGATCTCGGCCGGCGGCGACGGCGCCGCCGGCCACGTGCTGCAGACCGGCACCGTCACCGCATGGGATCCGCCGCGTGCGCTCGAGATCGAGTGGCGCGGCGTCAACTTCGCGCCGCAGGACAAGACGACGGTGTCCGTCACCTTCGAGCCGCGCCGCGACGGCACGCAGGTGACGCTCGTCCACGCCGGCTGGGCATCGCTGCCGCCCGACCACCCGGTGCGCCACGGCCAGGCCGTGCGCCAGTTCATCGCCGGCATGGGCCTGTGGTGGTCCGACCAGATGACCTCGCTGCGCCTGCGCGTCGCCGAGGAACGCGAGGCTCCGTGGCTGCGCGTCGCCCGTGCCGAGATGGGCGTGCGCGCGCATCCGCCCGGCAGCAGCAACCCACGCGTCACCGAGTACCACGCCGGCACCAACGCCGAGGGCTACGACGACAAGGCCAGCTGGTGCTCGTCGTTCGTGCACTGGACGCTCGCCGGCGTCGGCATCCGCGGCACCGGCTCGGCGCTTGCCCGCAGCTGGCTCGGGTGGGGCCTCGAACTCGATGCGCCGCGTCCCGGCTGCATCGCCGTGCTGTGGCGCGAGGATCCGGCGAGCTGGAAGGGCCACGTCGCCTTCCTGGTGCGCGACGACGGCGACGACGTCGTGCTGCTGGGCGGCAACCAGCTGGGCGCGGTCTGCGAGCAGCGCTATCCGAAGTCGCAGGTGCTGTCGTACCGCTGGCCCGTGCAGCCCGCTTGAGATCAAGCGATACGGCGCCGAAGCCTGCGCTTGACGTGGGCTGCGCAACCTGCGCTCCTCATCGACAGGAGCCTGCCATGATCGCCTCGCGCCCGCTGCACTTGCCCGCCGCCTGCCTGCTCGCGCCGTACGCGCCCGGGGTGCGCAAGTACGTGCTCCCGGGCGAGCTGGCGTCCGAGGGTCGCGAGTCGAACCGCGTGAAGTGCGAGAAGAACTTCGCCGAGAACCCGCGCCTGAACGTGCAGATCCTGGGCATGGCCGCGCTGGCCGACAAGGTCGTCTCGCACGAGCTGGTGACCGGCCTGGCCAGCGGCAAGACGTCCGAGGAGATCGCCGTCTACCAGGTCGAGGACGGGCAGATCACCCACATCGTCCACGTCCAGCGCCACCTGCGCTGAGCGGGCCGCGCGAGGAGATCGCGGCGGCGGATGTCGAAAATCGCGCGGCCCGTTCGTCGTGCGGCTGACTGGCCCGGTCGGCCAGGCTCGCGAAAGGCATCATGAAACTGCTCCTCACCTCCGCCGGCGTCAAGAACCCGAGCATCCACGCGGCCCTGCTCGACCTGCTGGGCCGGCCGATCACCGACTGCAACGCGCTGTGCATCCCCACCGCGGGCTACGGCCACCCGATGGGCACGCCGGGCGGCGCGTGGCGCTTCATCACGGGCCGGGCGCCCACGCCCATGTGCGAACTCGGGTGGAAGTCGCTCGGCGTGCTCGAGCTGACCGCGCTGACCAGCCTGCCGCGCGAGCGCTGGCAGCGCTGGGTGCGCGAGACCGACGTGCTGCTGGTCAACGGCGGCGATGCGCTGTACCTCAGCCACTGGGTGCGCGAGTCGGGACTGCTGGACGCGCTGCGCGACCGGCCCGAGCTCGTCTGGGTGGGCCTGAGCGCCGGCAGCATGGCGATGGCCCCGTGCGTGGGCGAGGACTTCATCGAGGCGAGGCCGCCGATCACCGGCGAGGACAAGGCGCTCGGCGTGGTCGGCTTCTCGATCTTCCCGCACCTGGACCATCCCGATTTGCGGGAGAACTCGATGGCCCACGCCGAGCGCTGGGCGGCGCGGCTGCGCCATCCGTCCTACGCGATCGACGACCAGACAGCGCTGAAGGTGGTCGACGGCGTGGTCGAGGTGGTCTCGGAAGGGCACTGGCGCCACTTCCCGGGCTGACGGCCCGCGCCGGGATCAGGTCGCGAGCCGGGCGCCGGGCGGCACCTCGCCGCGCAGGAAGTGCTCGCGCTGGGCCGGGTCGTCCAGCGCCATCTCGAAGGGCACCCACGCGCCCTCCTCGAGCACCGCCATCCAGCTGGAGCCGGGAGCGTCCGCGGGCGACTGCCAGACGACCTGGCAGCCGCTCTCGTTGGTCAAGCCCTTGTCGTCGGCCTGCAGGATGCCGTCCAGGCGCGACCAGAGCGCGTTGCGCACGGCGGCGACGACGTCCCAGCCGTCCCCCTCGTGCGCGCCCGGCAGCACGCGAAAGGCGTAGATCGTGCGGACGCGGGCCATATACCCCCACACCCATTCGGCGCCCGCCGCGGGGCGCGCGCCCGCGAGCGACGCGGCCATCGCGGTGAGGGCGCGGGCACCGGGCGTGTCGTCCGCGACTTCCAGGCGCTCGACCCGCGCGATGCCGCGCCAGTCGCCGTGCGTGAGCAGCAGCTCGTCCCACCGCACGTCCTTGCCCGCCTCGATGCACAGCTTGGCGGCGCCGACCTTGGCGGCCAGTCGCGCGGCGAGCTCGCTCGCGGGCACGATCTCCACGGACGGCGTGAGCAGGCACAGCCAGCCGGGCGCGGGCTGGGGCGGATGGGTGACGAGCCGGTTCATGGCATGCGCGAGATGGCGAAAAAAGCGGCCAGCCCGCCAAGGACCGGCCGCGTCGAGGGGGGCCGCATCGCTGCGCGCCGCGCGAGATCAGTTGGAAGCTTGCGAAGGGTGGCCGGCCTGGGCCTGGCCGCCGCCCGAGCCGTCCGCGCTCACGTTCACGCCGTCCTGGCGCGACGCCGAGCCCTGAACGGCGCTGTTGCCCGAACCGTTGGCCGAGACGCCGCGGCTGCCAGACCCCGTCGAGCGCGTCGCCGTGGCGGCGCCGCTGCCGTTGCCCGCGACGTTGCCCGAGACCGAGCGACCGCTGGACGACGAGCTGCCGCCGTTGTCGGCCGTGGTGGCCGGCGCGCCATGCGAATGCGTGGCGGTGGCCGAGCCGTTGCCCGCGACGTTGCCGGTCAGCGAGCGGCTGCTGGCGGGCGGCGTGGGCGTCGAGCCGGCGTCGTGCGTGTGCGAGGCGGACGCGCTGCCGGTGCCGGCGAGGCTGCCCGCGACCGAGTGCGTGCTCGGCGCGGCGGGCGCGCGGGTCGTCGACGGCGCGGTCGCCGACGGCGTGCCGGTGCTGGTGGCGCCGTGCGACGGCGTGCCCGTCGCATTGCTTGCGCCCGACAACGTGCCCTGCGACGCGTCCGCGCCGCCGACGGCCGCGCCCGTCGCGCCGTTCGCGGCACCGTTGGCCGAGCCCTGCGCGCTGCCGCTCACGTTGCCTGCGGCGGAGCGCACGGCGCCCCCGCCGTCGCGCGCGCCCTGCACGCCCGTGCCGGCCGCGGCCTTGCCGTCGGCGGCGCCGCTGGCGGCGGTCGCCTTGGCCGCGGCGGCCACGCCCTTGGCGTTGCCGGCGGCATCGCGGGCGGTGGTCCTGCCGGCGTCGACGACGTTGCCGGCGGCGTCCTTCAGCGGCGTGGTGTCGGGGGGCGTCACGTTGCCGGCGGCGTTGCCCGCCAGGCTGCCGGTGACGTTGCCCGTGGCGTTGCCGAGGCCCCCCGCGTGGCTCAGGCCGCCGGAGCCGCCGAGGCCGCCCGCGCCGCCCAGGCCGCCGCCGAGACCGCCGGCATGCATGCCGCCGCCCAGGAGGCCGGCATGCGCCGACGGCGCGAGCGCGACGCTGGCGGCCGACAGGGCCATCACGACGACGATGTGGAGAGGGGAGTGCTTGCGGAGCATGTCGTTCACCTTTGAAGAGTGGCTCGCGACGATTCGCGGCCTGCAAAGGGAGAACGAAGCCCGCGCCGGGATTCTTCCCGTGGCAATGAAAAAGGATGTAACTAGCGCGCTCGCGCCAGGTCGACGTCGTCCGGCGACGTCCGCAGCTTCTCGGCGACCAGTCCGCGCCCGATGCCCTCGCGCGGCGCCTGCGGCAGGTCGCGCGCCGTCGCCACGAGCCGCGCGACCGCGGCGCGTGCGCCGTCCGGCGACGGCGCCTGGTAGCCCGCGGCCAGCAGCCCCGCCACGAGCGGCGCCGCGAAGGACGTGCCGCGCACCGGCGCGTAGCCGTGCGTGCCGCTCGCGGCGGCGGCCATGTCGGCGCCGGGCGCCACAAGCATCACCTGCGGCCCGCGCGCGCCCTCGGGCAGCAGCCGCAGCTTGCCGTCGACCGCCCCCACGCCGACGACGCCGGGCCACGACGCCGGATACAGCGGCGGCGCGGCGGGCCCGTCGTTGCCCACCGCCGCGACGATCAGCACGCCCTGCGCGATCGCGCGCTCGACCAGCCGCTGCAGGACCTGGTTGGGCGGGCCGACGAGGCTGATGTTGACGACGGCCACGCGCTGCCGGGCCATCCACGCCAGCTCGCGCGCGATCGCCTCGACCGAGCCGCCGGTGGGCGCGTCGCAGTACGCATCGCCCGCCAGCAGCACCGCATGCGGCAGCGCCGACGCGAAGTGCGCGTCCTCGCCCACCATCAGCGACGCCACCGCCGTGCCGTGCGGCGCGGGATGGTCGCCGTCGGGGCAGCCGTGGCGGCGGATCGTCGCGTGGCGGAAGGCCGGGTGCGACGCGTCGACGCCGCTGTCGATCAGGCCGACCTGCAGCGTGCCGATGCCGTCGCCATGCGCGACCGCTGCGGCCGGCGCCGGCTGCGCCTTCGCGTCGGGCGCGCCCACGCTGCCGCTGCCCGAATAGACGTGGTGGAAGTCGTAGACGCCGTCGGGGTCGAGCGCACGCGCCCGCGCGAGCGCGTCCGCGAGCGCGAGCCCGTGGGGGCCGCGCAGCACCACCAGCGCGCCGTCGTCCAGGCCGTCCAGCGCGTCCTCGCGCAGCGGCTGGAAGCCCGCGGACAGCAGCGCGCCGCGTGCCGCGGGGCTCGACGGCTGCGCCAGCAGCTCGGCGCGCACGATCAGCTCGCCGTGCGGGTCGCGGTCGAGCTCGCGCCGGTGCGCGCGGGCGCGGGCGGCGGCGTCGTCCAGACGCGCGGTGGCCAGGTCGAGCGGCGCCAGCACGTTGTCGACCAGCGGCTCGGCGCGCTGCAGCAGCGGCGCGCGCGTGACGGGCGACAGCGTCGAGCCCAGCGACGGCAGGCGCAACTGGGCGTTCGCGGTTCCGACCGACAGCAGCGCGGCCGCGAACGCCAGGAATCGGCAAGTTCGAAGTCTCATGTTCGAATAACGTCGGAACCATGGAAGAAAATCCATCGCCACGACGTTCTCCCATCATGTCATGAGCCTGTCGCCCCTTGCGTTGCGCGCGGAGATCGCAGCCCTGCTGCCGCGGCTGCGCCGTTTCGCCCGATCCGTCACCCGGCACCGGGAGGACGCGGACGACCTCGTGCAGATCGCGGTCGAGCGTGCGCTCAGGCACCTGGACCATTGGCAGGATGGAACCCGACTGGACAGCTGGCTGTTTCGAATCATGAAGAACGCGTGGATCGACGAAGTGCGTGCGCGCGGCCGCCGCGACGAGGTGCTCGCCCCCGAGGAGGCCGGCGAGCACGTCGGCTTTTCCGAGACGGGCAGCCGCGACATCCGGCTGTCGATCGACAAGGCGATGGCCCGGCTGCCCGAGGAGCAGCGCATGGCGGTGAGCCTGGTGCTGGTCGAGGGCCTGCCCTACAAGGAGGCGTCCGAGGTGCTGGACATCCCCATCGGCACGCTCACCAGCCGGCTGGCGCGCGGCCGCGACGCGCTGCAGGCCATGCTGGGCGACGGAGACCTGACATGAGCACGCTGAACGAACACGACCGCATCGCCGTGATGGCCTACGTCGACGGCGAGATGCCGCCCGAGGACGCGGCGCTGTTCGAGCCGCGCCTCGCGCTCGAGCCCGCGCTCGCGGACGCGGTCGCGCGCGAGCGCACGCTGCGCGCGAGCCTGCAGTCGGCCTATGCGCCGGTGCTGGATGAACCGATGCCCGCGGGCCTGCTGGATCTGCTCGCCATCCCCGATGCAGCCGCCAAGACGCCGCCGCTGCACGCGGTGCCGCCGCCCGCGGCCGCGGCCAACGAGCCGCTGCCCGCCGGCCGCAACGACGCCCACCGCGCCGCCCTGCCCGCTGCGCGCCGCTGGGGCGCGGCGCAATGGGGCGCAATGGCGGCCTGCCTGGTGCTGGGCCTGGCGATCGGCACGCGCGCGGTGGCACCGCATGCGGCGCCGGGCAGCGACTCGCTCGCCCTGGCCGTCGCCCCCGACGGCGCGATCACCGCGCAGGGCGCGCTGCGCACGGCGCTCGAGCAGGACGTCGCCGGCACCGTGCTCGATCCCAACGCCAAGGTCGGCGTGGGCCTGACCTTCCGCGATCACGCCAGGCAGTACTGCCGCACCTTCATGCTGGACAGCGCGTCCGCGGGCATCGCGTGCAAGCAGTCCGACGGCTGGGTGGTGGCCCATCTCGAGCACGGCCGCAACGCCCGCGAAGGCGAGCAAGGCGGCTACCGCACCGCAGCCAGCCCGCTCAGCCCGACGCTGCTGCAGGCGATCGACGCGATGCGCGACGGCGACACGCTGGACGCCGCCGGCGAGACGGCCGCGAAGGCCAGGGGCTGGAAGCCGTAGCCCGACCGCGGGACTTAAGCGTGCCCTAAGCCGGGCCCCGCAGATTCCGCCGTTTGCTCAGGGCCACAATCTCGCGCATGAGACTGCTTTTCGTCGAGGACGACCACATGATCGGCGAGACCGTGGTGGACGTCCTGCGCGCCGAGAACTACGCCGTCGACTGGATCAAGGACGGCCTGACCGCGCAGGCGGTGCTGCGCACGCAGGCCTACGACCTGCTGCTGCTCGATCTGGCGCTGCCCGGCAAGGACGGCATCGAGGTGCTGCGTGCGCTGCGCGCCGCCAAGCTGCGCATCCCGGTGCTGATCGCGACGGCGCGCGATTCCGTGGAGCAGCGCATCGCGGGGCTGGATGCCGGCGCCGACGACTACATCCTCAAGCCCTACGACCTCGGCGAGCTGCTGGCGCGCGTGCGCGCCCTGCTGCGCCGCGCCGCGGGCCGCGCCGAGCCCGTGTACGAGCACATGGGCGTCACGCTGAACCCGGCCACGCGCGAGGCCACGGTCAACGGGCGGCCGGTGCTGCTGTCCTCGCGCGAGTGGGCCGTGCTGGAGCCGCTGATCGCACGGCCGGGCGCCGTGCTCTCGCGCGCGCAGCTCGAGGAGAAGATCTTCGGCTTCGACGATTCCATCGCCAGCAACGCGGTCGAGGTCTACGTGCACGGCCTGCGCAAGAAGCTGGGCGCCAACCTGATCCAGAACGTGCGCGGCCTGGGCTACCTGGTGCCGCGCGCATGACGGCCGACGCGCCGCACTCGCTGCGCACGCGGCTGCTCGCGTGGCTGCTGGCGGCCATCGTGGTGGCCGCGGTGGGCCAGGCCGCGTTCGCGTACACCACGGCGCTTCAGCAGTCGGACGTGATCTTCGACCGCCACCTGCGCACGATGGCCACGGCGCTGACCTCCGGCGCCGCGCTGGGCCAGCTGCCGCCCAACGGCGAGGTCAACGCCGACCGTGCCGGCGAGGACTTCGTCGTGCAGCTGTGGAACGCCCGCGGCGAGCCGATCTTCCGCTCCGCCGCGCACCAGAAGCTGCGCCAGCCCGCGCAGCCCGGCTTCTCGCTGGTGACGGCGCTGGACAACCGCGAGTACCGCGTCTATTCGGTGGCCACGCCGGGCCTCACGGTGCTGGTGGCGCAGGACATGAACAGCCGCCGCGAGATGGCGCGCACGCTGGCGCTGCGCACCGCGCTGCCCGAGCTGCCCACCGCGCCGCTGATGGCGCTGCTGGTGTGGTGGGTGGTCAGCCGCTCGCTGGCGCCGGTGGCGCGGCTGCGCGCGCAGATGGCCGCGCGCAAGGTCGACGAGCTCGCGCCGCTGAACGACCGCGGCCTGCCCGCGGAGATCCAGCCGCTGATCCAGGAGCTGAACCTGCTGTTCGAGCGCCTGCGCCAGGCCTTCGACTCGCAGCGCGTGTTCGTGGCCGACGCCGCGCACGAACTGCGCTCGCCGCTGGCCGCGCTCAAGATCCAGCTGCAGGGCCTGCAGCGCGCCGGCGACGATCCCACGCGCGAGCTCGCCGTCAAGCGCCTCGCGGCCGGCATCGATCGCGCGGGCCACCTCGTCGACCAGATGCTGGTGCTCGCACGCCAGGAGGCCAGCGTCGCCGAGGGCGTGGCGCTGGCGCCGCTCGATCTCGCGCAGCCCGGCTTCCTGGCACTGAGCGACACGCTGGCCAGCGCGCAGGCGCGCCAGATCGACCTGGGCGTGCACCGCGCCGAGAGCGTGACGGTGGCCGGCAACGCCGAATCGCTGCGCATCCTCGTGCGCAACCTCCTGGACAACGGCGTGAAGTACACGCCCGCCGGCGGCACCGTCGACCTGAGCGTGCACGCCACGCCCGAAGGCGCGCTGGTCACCGTGGAAGACAGCGGCCCCGGCATCCCCGAGAAGGATCGCGCCCGCGCGCTCGATCGCTTCTGGCGCGTCAACGGTGCGGTGGCCACCGGCAGCGGGCTGGGCCTGGCGATCGTCAAGTCGATCGCCGAGATGCACGGCGCCACGATCGCGCTGGACGAATCGCAGCGCCTGGGCGGCCTGCGCGTGCGCGTCCTGTTCGGGTTGCGTTCAGCCGCTTAAGCGCCGCCTAAGTCGGCCCGCCCAGAATCGCTCGGCAGCTCGACCGACCCCCTGAATCGGCTTCGGGCGCCCTCCCGACCACACCCGAGGATTCCCGTGCGCATCTCTCCCCTCAGCATCACCATCACCCTGTCGTTCCTGGCCGCCTGCAGCACCGCCCCCAAGGCGCCGCCGGCCCCCGCGCCGGCTCCGGCCCCCATGCCGCAGGCCGCCGCGCCTGCACCGGCCCCCATGCCCGCGCACACCGACGACGCCCAGGCGCTCGCCGCCAAGCTGCGCCAGCAGATCGCCGACCTCGACGGCAAGAGCGTCTACTTCGACTTCGACTCCTTCGTCGTCAAGTCCGACTACGACGCCACGCTCCACGCCCAGGCCGACTTCATGAAGGCCCACCCCGGCGCGAAGCTGACCGTGCAGGGCAACACCGACGAACGCGGCGGCTCCGAGTACAACCTGGCCCTCGGCCAGAAGCGCGCCGAGGCCGTGCGCAAGTCGCTGGGCGTGCTGGGCGTGGCCGCCGACCGCGTCGAGGCCACCAGCTTCGGCAAGGAAAAGCCGCGCGCCGCCTGCCATGAAGAATCGTGCTGGTCGCAGAACCGCCGCGACGACTTCGTCAACGCCGCCAAGCTCTGACACCCCCGGCGCTCGCAGCGCCAAACAATCACAAGAGACAAGGCCGTCGTTGGGATGGCCATCCGAAGGCCGCGAGGCCTTCGGCCCGGAAGGCCCGCTCGGGCCTTCTTTCGTTTCCGGGCCTCGCGCGCGAGAGGGGTGCGAGCACGCGAACCCGGAATCCGGCAGCCGATGCGGCCACCCGCCGGCGCCTCCATCAAGCGTGAGGATGTCGGCGCGCGGCGACTCGATACGCTGGGATTGCCCGCGACAGGCCAACCCCTCGTCGGTCGATTTCTCCATGCGCCTGCGAACGGCGCTCCATGCGGCGACACCCGGGCAAGAGCGGCGCACAGGGGTGAATCGAGATGCATGACAACGACAAGCGCAGCGGCCGGGCGGACACGACCAATCCCGGCACGGGCGGGCGGCCCATCGGCAAGGTCAAACCCATCGTGAGTTCGAAATTGTGTCCGGTCACGATCAGCAGGCTGGGGAGTTCGGATGCCGGGGACGAGGATCCCGTCTGGAACCAGAAGGCCACGACGCTGGCCCAGGCGCTGTTGGACAGAGCCGTCGACACCTATGAGCGGCTCGAAGCCGAGTTCGGCGTGACGGGCGGCGGCGCCAACTTCGTCATCAGCCGCCTCGGCGGCAAGGACGGGCCGCCGAAGTGTTTGCCTGTTGCGTACGTCCCGGGGACTCGAAGTCGCCCATCCAGGGCCGGGCCTGCATCGCTGCGACGCCGCGCGGGTCGTCCAGGGGTACCCTCACCCGTGCAATGACAGCCCCTTGACTGCCTTGTCCACGGCCTTCTTCGAGCCACGCAGTGCCAGGCCGACCAGATCGAGGTCGTGCGGATCCTGCGCCTGGAACGCGGCGCGGTTGGCCTCGTCGTGGCCTGTGGAGAACATCGCGAAGACGTAGGGCAGCAGCGTCAGCTCGCGCTCCAGCCCGATGCGGTGCGCGGCCTGCAGGCCCGCGCGGTCGGACCGAAAGACGAGCATCGGCTGCACCAGCATGCGGCCGTACGCGCGGCCCGCGGCGTCGACGTAGGGCTGGCCGATCATCTCGGGCGCCGCGGCGGCGATGCCGGTGGCGAGGAAGGCGACCACGTTCAGGCGCTGCCAGGCAGCGAGGTCGTCGCGGACGATGAAGGCGACTTTGGTATCGAACATCCGGGGCTCCGTTGCGGGGAGCCGCCATGGTCGCGCCCGCGCGTCGCCGTCGCTAGAACGTTCGTGCACGCCGCTGGTAGGCGGCCGGCGACAGTCGATACGCGCGCTGGAACCACCGCCCGAGATGGCTCTGGTCGGCGAAGCCGACGGCCGCCGCGACCTGCGCGACGTCGACGCCGCACGCCAGCATCCGGCGCGCGGCGCGCAAGCGCAGCCGCACCAGGTACGCGTGCGGCGACAGGCCGAACGCGCGCGTGAACCGGCGCGTCAGCCGGAACCGGTCGACGCCGGCGAAGCGCGCGAGCTCGTCCAGCCCGACATCGTCGGCCATGCGCTCGTGCAGGAAATCGCGCACGGCCAGCATGCGCGGATCCGACGAAGACTCCGCGACGCCCAGCGTCTGGCGCGCGAGCAAGGCCATCATGCGATCGAGGCACTGGTCGCGCGCGAGCCGGCCCTCGTCCAGGTGCAGGCTGTCGAACGCACGCTGGATCGCCGCGGCCAGGGGCGCGTCCTCCGACAGCGTGGTGCGGAAAGCGGGGAGCACGCGCGCCGACGACGACTCGCCGCGCTCGAGGTGCGCGTCGACCCAGCGCTGCGGCAGGTAGAGCATCGCGTACGTGAAGCCACCGGCCTCGGGCGCGTGGCCGTCGTGCACCGCGCCGGGCTCGATCAGGATGGCCCGGCCCGGCACGCTCGTGTGCTGCGCGCGCTTGCAGCGGAAGCGCTGCACGCCCTGCTGCGTGACGCCCACCAGCATCTCGTCGTGGTCGTGCGGATCGTAGGCGTGGCCGTGGAAGTGCGCGTGCACGCTCTCGATGCCGGTGTCGGCGTCGCGCCGGATGTCGATCCAGTCGGTGTCGCCGATCGACGACGCGGACGCGCGGCTCATGCCGGCGCCCTCGGCACGGCGATCGCTTCGCGCAACAGGTCGTCGGTCATCGTCGCTTGCATCGTGCGCCATTGTGAACGTGTCGAGCGTCCTCGTCGCTCGGCAGTCCTGTCGCCCCGGCACTCTTCAAGAACCGTTTACGTAAAGCACGCGTAAATCGTGTGGCCGGAGTGACATGCTCGGGCGTTATGCAGCGCAAGCGACCACCGGAAACACCTCCATGCGCAGTCTCAAGCTCCCCTTCATCAGCGTGCTTCTCGCGAGCGCGTTTCTCGCCGGTTGCGGCGGCGGTGTCGACGTGGCGGTCGTCGCGCCGCCCGACAACGGGCCCGACTTCGACGTCATCGCGTTGATCGATGGCCACCGGCTCTCCGGCGTGGACGTGTTCCCCGGCGACACCGAGGCCATCTCCGTCGTGCCCGGCGACGCGTTCGAGCTCGACGCCAGCGGCCCGGTCTGGTGGGACCTGTCGGCGGGCGGCAGCGCGATGGTCGAGGCGCATGCCGGCACCACGTTCGCCTACCAGGGCGCCTCGCTCAACGAGACCGCGGTGGGCGACTCGCACCTCGTGATGGCGGTCGATTCCACCGCCCCGCCGGGGTCGTCGATCCCGATCACCGTGACGGTCACGTCCAAGTTCGACTCGAGCCAGGTCGCGACGATCCACGTGCTGGTCAGCAACTGACATCGAGGCGGCCGGCGCGCGCCGGCCGTCGTCAGATGTCCAGCACGTAGACGCGCGCGGCGGCCCGCTCGGCGGCGCTGTGGCCGGCCAGGGCGCGATCCCAGGCGGGGTCGCCCGCGCCGCCGTCGGGCGGCAGGTGGCCGATCATCTGCGCCACCTCCTCGGTGCTCGCGTCGAACTCGGCGACCTGCTCGCGCGACTCGAGGAACAGGCGCGCCACCATGAAGCCGCCCGAGTCGATCACGACCAGGTAGCGCGAACGCGGACGCGGCGACGTGTTGCCGTGCGCGCGAGGAAGTTCGTTGCCGAATCCGTGGCTCATGGGCGCTGCCGCCGCGGCTGTTCGAGACGCGGCGGTCGACGCGATCGTACGCCTGGCCGCCGCGAAAATCGAGGCGGCCGCGCGATCAGCCCGCGTCGCGCGACTGCCAGGCCGCCGCGCTCCACGTCGGCGCGGCCTCGCGGATCAGCCGCACCAGCTCGGGCGACAGGTCGCCGGCGCCCGTGAGCTGGCGCACCTCGAGGATGTCGTCCGACCCGAAGCCCGACGGCGCGCGCAGCGCCCAGCCGATGGCCTCGTCCAGCGAGCCGACCTCGATGACGTAGAAGCCGCCCACCAGTTCCTTGGACTCGGTGAACGGCCCGTCCACGACGTGGCGCTTGCCCTCGGCCACCGCGATGCGCGCGCCGGGCGCCGCCGGGTTGAGGCCTTCGGAGGCGACGAGCACGCCGGCCCGGTGCATGTCCTCGTTGAAACGCATGTAGGCCTTGAAGAGCTCGACGTCGAACTCGGGCGCCGCATCGCCCGCCTTCCTGTCCGGACTGGCCTGGGCCGTGATGATGAACCGCATGTGCTGGTCTCCGAAGATGAGGGTTGCCTTCAAGGCGACGACGAACGAGCGACCGCGAAATCGACACGGCCGCGCGATCGCGAGCGAATTTCGGGGTCACCGAGCCGCGCGCCGGCATCCGACCGCCCGCGATGGCCGTGCGCCTGGCTCGCCTCGTCCCGCACGCGCAGGTTGCCGTTCGGCTCGAGCGACAGGCGCGGGTGCAGGTTGACGAAGGTCTCCCAGCGGCCCGTCCGGTCGCGCGCCACGAAGAAGGCGCCGATGAGTTCCATCTCGCGGCTGCGGCAGGCCACGGTATCAGGCACCGAGAGCCGGTCGCGCACGACGATGCCGGCGCCGTTCACCCAGAAGTGGAACTTCAGTTGCGCGAGTTCGGACGGGCCGCGCACGCGTGCGCGGCGCGAGGCGGCGCCGGATCTGCGCGGCAAGGTCGTCGCACACATGCCACTGCGCCTTTCGCAGCGCGCGGCCACTGCCGAGAACGGTCGACGGCAGCTTGTTCCGGCGCGCTTGCGGTGCTCATCCACGCATGCGGCGTTGTCCGACAGCGCCCGCCAGGCGTCGTGCGTTGAACAGGCAAGCGGCACAGCGAATGCCGAAATGCAGGCACTTCACGCGCCCCCGGCGCTCCCTCTCGGACAACCGCAGGAGACCACCATGATCCGCCCCCTCCGTTCCCGCCCCACAAGCTTGCGTCGACCTGTCATCGCGCTGTCGATCGCCGCGGCCTTCGGCCTCGCGACGGCCGGCGCGGCGCACGCGCAGGTGTCCGTCGACGTCGGCGTCAGCGCGCCGGAACCCGGCTGGCTGTACGACCTCGGCGCCGTCGTCAGCCTGTTCGTCGACCCGCCCGTCTACGAGCCCGAGCCCATCGCGATCGCGTGGGCGCCGCCGCCGATGCTGGTGGAGGTGCCGCCACCGCAGCCCGATCCGTACTCGGTGTGGACGGGCGGCTACTGGACGTGGCAGGGCGACTGGGTGTGGTGCGCGGGCCGCTGGATGGATCCGCCGCAGCGCGAATACGTGTGGGTGCAGCCGTACTACGAGCACCGGCAGGATCGCGTGATCTTCATCCCGGGCTACTGGTCGGCGCCCGACGCCGAGTTCATCGCACCGCCGATCGATCGCCCGATCGCGTGGGGCTACGTCAACGAGGGCGTCGTGATCGGGCCGCCGCCCGAAGGCCCGGTGGGCATCTTCGTGCCGCCGCCGCCGGGCTCGCGTCCCGGCCTGATCATCCCGGCGCCGATCGGCACGCCGCCGGCGGTGGTGGTGAGCGCGCCGCCGGTGCTGGCGGTGGGCATGCGCGTGTCCGGTTCGTTCGAGATCGACGGCCACCGCCGCGTCGACGACAACCGCGCCACCAACTACCGCGTGGCCGCGATGCGCAACGTCGCCAACGTCACCGTGCAGGCGCCGGCCACCGCGGTCGCGGGCGGCCGCGCGTTCCAGTCGCAGGTGCCGCATCTGGCCAGCCGCGCGGCCGCGATGCAGGCGCAGGTCGCCGCGCGCGCGCCGGTGCCCGCGTCGCGCACCGCGGTGCCGGCGTACGTGCCGGGCCACACGGTCGCCGCGCTGCCCGCGCCACAGAAGGTGCAGGGCCTGCCGGCCGTCCCGCAGCACGCCGCCGCGAATGTCACGCAGGCCCAGCGCGCGCAGATGGCCCACGCGCCGATGACGCCCACCGAGGCGCGCCAGGCGCACGCCAACGGCCGCGACATCGACACCGCGCACCTGGCGCCCACCGCCGCCGGCCCGCAAGGTGCCCGCCCGGCGCAGCCCGCCCCGGCGCAGCAGGCCGACACCCGCGCGCAACAGGCGCAGATGCAGCAGCGCGCCGCGCAGGACCAGGCCCAGCAGAAGGCGCAACAGGAACAGGCGCAGCAGCACGCGCAACAGGAACAGGCGCAGCAACGCGCGACGCAGGAACAGGCGCGGCGCGCCGAGCAGATGCGCACGCAGCAGGCCGACCAGCAGCGGGCTCAACAGGAGCCGTCGCAACGCGGGGAACAGCAGCAAGCGCAGCAAGAAGCGCAGCAGCGTTCGCAGCAGCAGGCCCAACAACAGGCCCAGCAGAACGCGCAACAGGAACAGGCACAGCGCGCCGAGCAGATGCGCAGGCAGCAGGCCGACCAGCAGCGGGCGCAGCAGGGGCAGTCGCAGCGCGCCGAGCAACAGCGCGCCCAGCAGGAAGCGCAGCAACGGTCGCAGCAAGAGGCCCAGCAACGCGCTCAGCAGGAACAGCAGCAACGTGCCGAGCAGCAGCGCGCCCAGCAGGAACAGGCGCAGCGTGCGCAGCCCCAACGAGGCGAGCAGCGCCCGCCGCAGGAACGCGGCGAACGCGCCCGGCCCGGCGGCGAGAGCGCGAGCCGGCCGTCGAACTGACGCGCGTGACCTCCGGGTGGCAGCTCGAGACGGGGCCACCCGGCCCGCGGGAGCCCCGTCCCGGCGGCCGCCTCCTCCTCCTCAATCGGATGGATGGATTCGGTGGCCTGCCGCCCTACGCTCGCGCATCGGCGATGGGCGCAGGGAGGACGCATCGTGGAAGCAGATCTCGACCCGTCAGTGCAACGCAGGGGCCCGGCGGCCCCGGATGAGCCGAAGCCGCCGGCCGCGTCGCCTCAGCGATCGTCGTCGCGATCACCCGGCAGCGCATGCGGCAGCACGCGCGTGCCTTCGCGGCGCACCGCCTCGAGCAGGCGCGGCTCCAGGCCCAGCGCGCGCAGCGCGGTCGGGGCGACCTGCGTCGTCTGCACCCGGCGATCGACGGTGCGCGCCTCGAGCGACGGGTGCGAGACGAGCAGCGCGACGTGGCTGTCGTCGGGCGCGGCGCCGCCGTGCTCCATGTCCTTGGCCTGGCTCGTCGTGTAGATCACGCCGGGGTTCGGCTGCACCATGAAGTCGGGCGTGCGGCCGTTCGCGGGATCGCCGAACTTCCAGGGCGCGGCGGCAAGGTCGATCACGGCGCCGCCGTTGTCGGCGCAGATCTGGGGCGCCACCGCGGCCACCGTGCGGGTGGCGGGGTCGACCGCCGGGCAGGCCGTCGCGGCCTCCAGCGCAGCCTTGGCGGCCGCCCGCTGCGATCGATCGTTCAACCAGACGAACGCGACGTCGTCGTCGGTGACCTGGCCGTTGCCGACGTTGTTGCCGGTGACCGGGTCGCTGCCGCCGCCGACGTAGGCCGACAGCGTCGTGCCCACCGCGTGGCCGATCTTGAGCAGGCGGGCGTGGTCGGCCGGCGACTGGCCGTGCTTGGCGGTCAGCACCACCAGCGTCGCATCGGCGAGATGGCGCGACGCCAGTTCCGCCTCGATGCGGCCGACGGCGCCGTCGACCCAGGCCATCGCGTCCTTGACGAACGCGTTCGGCGTGAAGGCCGCATCGGCGTAGCCGCCGCCCACCGCGTTGGGCGCCTTCTGCGCGACGCTGAGCGTCTGGAAGTTGGTGCCGAAGATCGTCGGCACGGGCATCGCCGCGGTACCGGTCGAATCCTTGCCGTCGATCTGGTTGACGATGTTGCGCACGTGGATCTCGTCGAAGCTCTCCGTGTGCAGGTAGGCCGGCGCGACGCCGTCGTACGAGCCGGTGAAGTCGTTGCCCGCGGGGCCGTCGATCGAGTTGATCTCGGTGCGCGCCAGGTCGTCGACGCCCTTGCCCGACGGGCCGTTGACCCAGTCCGTGCCCCACGCGTGCTTGTCCGACCACGCGGTGCGCGCATGGCGCATCTGCTGCTTGACGACCTCGAAGATCGTGTTGGTGCGGATGAAGTCGTGCGGATAGACCGGCACGCACTGGCTGCCGACCTTGCGGCGCGGGATCTGCTGCGGGTTGAACGCGCCCCCGCCGTCCAGGTGCGCGAGCGCACCGCCGTTCATCGCGTCGATGCCGACCTGCTCCTGCAGCAGCACCTCCACGCCGGGGCTGCCCGTGCACTGCGTGTCGGTGCCGGCGTACAGCGTGCGGTCGTACACGTCGTCGTAGAACAGGCCGGTCGAGCGCGGGCCCCCGCCCGTCACCAGCGCGGCCAGGCCGGGCACGGAGTCCGACAGGCCCGGCGTCCAGGCGTTGGTGTAGGTCACGCCGTGGCGCGCCAGTGCCGCGATGTGCGGGCAGCTGCGATCCGCGATGCAGCGCGCCAGGTCCTGCTGGTGCATGCCGTCGACGCTGACGATGAGCACGTGCTCGACGGCCGCGCGATGGTCGTCCGCCAGGGCGATGGCGGTGCTGGACAGCAGCGCCGTGCCGAGAAGAAGAGTCTTCATGGTGTCTCGATGGGTTGGTTCTTGGGACGCGGCGACGACGCGCCGCGCGCCCACTCTCGCGAGCGGCGATGACCGGGCCGTGACCCGGCTTGCATCGAGGCATCGCGAGTCTTGCGCGCGGCTGAAGCGCCGGGCAAAACGGCGGCCGGCGCCTTGCGAGCGACTGAAAGCGGCCGCTTTCCGGGCCCTGCTCCGCGGACTTCGCGCGCCGCGCCATGCCATCCTGGGAACCGGTCGCCGCAGTTCGCGGCATCGCCGCCAGCCTCGAACCGGACATGACCGTGCGCCCCCCGCTCCTGCTCACCCTGGCCGCCGCCGGGCTGCTGTCGTGCACGGCCGCCGTCGCGCAGGATCCGCACTCCGGCCCGGGCGCGATGCGCTGCACCGTCGTCATCGGCCGGCTGTCGAGCGCCGACACGGGCACCCGCATGCCGGTGCTGTCGTGGGTGCAGGGCTACCTGTCCGGCCTCGCCGCGACGCGGGCCGACACGCCGCCCGACGTGCCCGAGTACGACGCGCTGTCCCCACGCATCCTGGCGCTGTGCAAGGCCGACCCGACCTCCGACCTGGCGCACGTCGCGCGCCGCATCCTGCCGCCGCTGTCGCGCGTCGCGAGCCGCGACTGACGGCGCCGCGCCGCTAGCCCGGCGCGCCCTGCCTGGCCGCCCAAGCCGCGCAGATGCGGTGCAGCTGCTCGACGCCGTCCGTCAACGCCGCCGGCCCGGGCTGCAGGATGTCGCAGGACTTGATCTCGTGCAGCTCGCCGTCCACCACCGCCGGCATCGACTGCCAGCCCGCGCGGGCCGCCACGTTGGCGCCGCGGAACTTCTTGCCGCACCAGCTGCCCACGATCACGTCGGGCGCGCGGCGCGGCGGCTCCGCCAGGTCGTGCACGATGCGATCCTTGCCGCCGGCGTGCAGGCTGAGCTCCTCGAAGACGTCGATGCCGCCGGCGACGGCGACCAGCTCCGAGACCCAGCGGATTGCGCTGATCATCGGCTCGTCCCACTCCTCGAAGTAGACGCGCGGGCGCCGCGGCCAGGCGGCGGAGGCCGCGGCGATCGCGGCGTGGCGCGCCCGGCACTGCGCGATCCACGCCTCCGCGCGATCGCTCGCCTGCACGAGGCCCGCGACGAGTCGCAGCGTGGCGAAGATCTCGGCGACGCTGCGCTGGTTGGTGATGAACACGTTCAGGCCCGCGCGGATCAGCTTGTCGGCGAGCGCGGCCTGCATGTCGGAAAAGCCGATCACGAGGTCGGGCTCGAGCGCGACGATCTTGTCGATCTTGCCGTCGAGGAAGGCCGACACGCGCGGCTTCTCGTCACGCGCGCGGCGCGGCCGCACCGTGTAGCCGGAGATGCCGACGATGCGGCGCTCCTGCCCGAGCAGGTACAGCCACTCGGTGGTCTCTTCGGTGAGGCAGACGATGCGTTGCGGGCCGATGCTCATGCCGGCATTGTCGCCGGCTCGCGCGCGGTCGCTCGCGCACGCGGACGCCCGCGCGTGACGCGCGACCGCGGGCCGCACGCGCGCGCACAGGGGCGAGCGCTCGTGCGGGCCGACGACGTCACAGCGCCCGCAGCTCGTCGACGCGCGCCTTGTACCAGGCCAGGCTGTCCCAGAACAGCGTCCAGCCCACCGCGTCGAGGTGGTCGAAGCCGCCCAGCGTGCCCTTGTAGTTCCACGCGCCGGCCTGCGGCGTGCCGCCGTTGCTGAGGTCCTTGATGACCACCGAGCGCTTGTAGACCAGGCCCGACGCGTTCATCGCCCAGGTCGGCGCCTTCTGCGCGACCGTGTTGACGACGGCGTCACTGGGGAACCAGGTGCTGTCGTCGACCGGCGGCATCGGGCGCGAGTCGCGATAGTAGTTGCCCATGAAGCCGGGGCCGGCGAAGGCGGCGATCAGCGGGTTGGTGTCCACGTCCGGGTACGACCAGCCGGTGAGCAGGCCGCTGTAGCTCGAGTTGGTCACCCACGAGAAATACGTGACGTTGGGCAGGTCCTTGACCCAGTCGTTCTCGGCCATCGCGCCGGCCGGCGAGAGGTCGTACGGCGACAGGTCCTTCACGCCGGAGTTCCACAGCGAGCTGCTCGTCACGCGGTTGACGTACGCGCTGAAGCCTTCGCCGGGGGCCGGGCCGGCCACGCCCCACTGGTCGAGCTTGAAGTCGTAGACCAGGTTGCCGCCGGTCGCGCCCGTGAAGTTGGCGATGCCCGTGACGAGCTGCTGCACGAACGGCACCCAGTCGGTGATGCGGTAGGCCAGCGTGGTGCCGTCGTTGGGCGTGGCGATCGTCGTGACGCTCTTGATCCAGTTCGCGTTGACGGCGTACGGGAACAGCGACGGATTGGCCGGCGCGCCGTTGGCCGCGAGCAGCTGCGCCAGCATGCGCGAGGTCTGCCCACCCATGCTGTGCGAGATCAGGTGCACGGGGTGGTTCGCGTCCCACGCCGGATACAGCCCGGGGTAGCACGTGCGGCCGTTGTGGTAGTAGCTCTCGGGGCGCTCGAGGTGGCCATTGGCCGACGCGTGCGTGGCGCCGTAATCCACGCAGCCGCCCTTGATCTGGTAGAACAGTTCGACGGCGCGATCCCAGTTCGAGCTGAACGGGCCGACCACCGCGGTGGCCACGAGCTGGTCCGCGTACCGGGCCTTCAACTGCTCCTGCAGGTCGTTCAGGCCGCCCCAGTACTTGTAGCCCAGCAACTCGCTGCGGCCGAAGCCGGCGAAGCCGTGCACGAGGATCACGGGGTAGGTGTTGGCGGCCAGGGCGGGCAGCGCCGTGGCGCAGAGCGAGAGAAACGCGCATGCGGCAGCCGCATGCCTGAGGGCACGAGTCGTGGTCATGATGTCTCCGGGTTTGTCTTGATCGAGAGACGTCCAGCAAGACTCACCGGCGCTCTCATGGGCCGTCGACATCACGGAGGCTGCTGTCGCATCCGCGGACGTCGGCGCATTGGCAGGCGGCCCTCGTGAGGCCACGGCGTGATGCTCGCCGCGACCTGCGCGCCGCACACTGGCCGCGCCGGCCAAGCTGTTGTCCCTGGCATCGTCGTGTTGCGGCGCGGCAAGCCGGCAGGGCTCGCTAACCCGGGGGTTCGCGCGAGGCCCGGCAGGGACAATCGCCCATCGATTCCCCGAAAGCCGCCATGGGCTCCGAAGCCACGTCCCTGCCCGCCGGTGCGCGACCCCACCACGCGTCGCATCCGTTCCTGTTCCTGGTGCTGTTCATCCCGTTCGGCGCCGTACCGGGCTTTCTCACGGTGGCACTCGCGTACGAACTGAAGAAGAAGGGCATCGACACCGCCGACATCGCCATCGTCGTCGGCCTGAGCTACATCTGCCTGCTGCTCAAGTGGCTGTGGGCGCCGCTGGTGGACACCCTGCTCACGCGCAAGACCTGGTACGTCGGGTCGACGCTCCTCAGCAGCCTCGGCTTCTGGCTCGCGGGCAAGGCGGCGATGGGCGAGCACCCGTCGCTGGTGGCGATCAGCGCGTGGCTGACGATCAGCAATTTCATGTCCACGCTGCTGGCGATGGCCGTCGAGAGCCTGATGGCGGCCACCGTGCCTGACCACCAGCGCGGCCGCGCCGGCGGCTGGTCGATGGCCGGCAATCTCGGCGGCCAGGGGCTGGGCGGCGGCCTGAGCCTGTGGCTGATCGAGAGCGCCGGCCTCAGCAGCGCGGCCTCGGGCGCCCTGCTGGGCCTGCTGTGCGCGCTGTGCTGCGTGGCGCTGCTGTGGGTCGACGACTCGAAACCCCTGCTCAAGGTCGCAGGCCACGTCGAGGCCGTCGGCCACAAAGGCGTGGCGGCGAACCTGCGCGCGATCGGCACCGACGTGTGGACGCTGCTGCGCTCGCGCGTGGGCATCCTGGCGCTGCTGATCTGCCTGCTGCCGATCGGCAGCGGCGCCGCGCAGAACCTGTGGTCGCCGATCGCCGACGAGTGGCACGCCTCGGCCGACGTCGTCGCCTTCGTCACGGGCGCGATGAGCGGCCTGATCTCCGCGCTCGGCTGCCTGGCCGGCGGCTGGCTGTGCGACCGCATGGATCGCAAGGCCGCCTACTGCCTGTTCGGCTTCCTGCTGTGCCTGGCGGCCGTGGGCATGGCGCTGTGCCCGCGCACGTCCAACCAGTACATCTTCTGGACCTCGGCCTACGCCTTCGTCGTGGGCCTGTGCTACGCCGCGTACTGCGCGGTGGTGCTCGAGGCGATCGGCCAGACGGCCGCGGCCACGAAGTTCAGCTTCCTGTCGGCCGTGTCGAACTCGCCCATCATGCTGATGACCTTCGTCGACGGCTGGGCGCAGGGCAAGTGGGGCACGAACGGGATGCTGTGGACGGAGGCGGCGATCGGCGTCGTGGGCATCGTCGTGTTCACGGCGGTGGCCGGGGCGACGAAGCGCAGCGTGGCGCCGGCCGCACTGCCTGACGCTGCCTGAGGACCCGCGGCTCGGGCCTCGTCAGCGCTCGATCGCCGGCAACACCATCCCCGCGCAATCGCCGAACCCGATGCGGCGCGCGCCCTCGGCTTCGCAGTACCCACGCAGGATGACGCAGTCGCCGTCCTGCAGGAAGGTGCGCGTTTCGCCGTTGCCGAGGTCGAACGGCTGCTTGCCGCCCTGGCTCAACTCGAGCAGCGAGCCGCCCTGGTGGGCCTCGGGGCCGCTCTGCGTGCCGCTGCCCATCAGGTCGCCGGGTTGCAGGTTGCAGCCGTTGCTGGCGTGGTGGGCCAGCAGCTGCGCGGGCGTCCAGTAGGCATCGGCGAACGAACTGGCCGACACGCGCACCGCCTTCTGCCCCCTCGCGCGCATCTCGTGCGTCTGGATCCACACCTCGAGCGCGATGGCGATGCCGCCGCGCTCGCGGTTGGCGGCCGAGTCGAGGTAGGGCAGCGGCTGCGGGTCGGCGGCGTCACGCACGAACGGCACTCGGAACGGTGCCAGCGCCTCCATCGTGACGATCCACGGCGAGATCGTGGTGGCGAAGTTCTTGGCCAGGAACGGGCCCAGCGGCTGGTACTCCCAGGCCTGCACGTCGCGCGCCGACCAGTCGTTGAGCAGCGTGGCGCCGAACAGCGAGGCCTCGGCCTGCGCCATGTCCAGCGGCGTGCCGTTGTCGTTGGGCGGGCCGACGAACAAGCCCAGTTCCAGCTCGTAGTCGAGGCGGCGCGAGGGCGTGAAGACGGGCGTGTCGCCCTCGCCCTTCACCTGGCCCCACGGCCGCGGGAAGCTCTGGCCGCTGACGCCGATCGACGAGCTGCGCCCGTGGTAGCCGATGGGCACCCACTTGTAGTTCGGCAGCAGCGGGTTGTCGGGGCGGAACAGCTTGCCCACCGTCGTCGCGTGGTGGATGCCGGTGTAGAAATCGGTGTAGTCGCCGATGCGGCACGGCAGCGCCATCTCGGCCTCGTCCTGCGGCACGAGCAGCGTGTCGGCCTTCGCGCGCCACAGCGACGCGGTGCCCGACGGCTGCGCCGACAGGCCCGAGAAAAGCGCCTGCCGCAGCGCGATGCACGCCGCGCGGCCCTGGCCCATGAAGCCGTTGAGGTCGCCATGCGCGAGCGGCCCCAGCAGCACGGCTACCTGCGGGTCGAGCTGCCCGAGCGCATGCAGGTCCAGCACCTCGCGGCCGATCGCCACGCCAATGCGGAACGCACCATGCGTGCCCGCGCGCCGGAAGCGGCCGAACGGCAGGTTCTGGATCGGGAAGTCGGTGCCTGGCGCGTTCGCGGATTCGACCCAGCTGCGCGCGCCGGCGTCGTGGGTGAAGTCGATCATCGTCACGGGCGATCCACCTCGAAGTTGTCCTGCAGCGGAGCCCAGCAATCGGCGTACGACTTGTCCAGGTGCCCGCCATTGAGCGCGAACGCCGTCGGGCGCAGGCGCCAGCGGCTCTCCACCATGAAGGCCAGCGTGTTGTCGAGCTTGCGTGGCGCGAGATCGGCGGCGCTGGCCTTGTCGAACGCGTCGGCATCGGGGCCGTGCGGCACCATGCTGTTGTGCAGCGACAGCCCGCCCGGGCGGAAGCCTTCCTCCTTGGCGTCGTACTGGCCGTAGACCAGGCCCATGCACTCGCTCATCACGTTGCGGTGGTACCAGGGCGGGCGGAAGGTGTCCTCGGCCACCATCCAGCGCGGCGGGAAGATCACGAAGTCGCAGTTGGCCCAGCCCGGCGTGTCCGACGGCGAGGTCAGCACCGTGAAGATCGACGGGTCGGGATGGTCGAAGCTGATCGAGCCGATCGTGTTGAAGCGGCGCGTGTCGTAGACGAAGGGCACGAGGTTGCCGTGCCAGGCGACGACGTTGAACGGCGACGCCTGCGCCGGCGCGCGCCACAGCGCGCCGCCGAACTTGCGGATCAGTTCCCACGGCTGCGCGGGGCCGGCGTCGAACGCGGCCACCGGGGCGATGAAGTCGCGCGCGTTGGCCAGGCCGTTGGAGCCGATCGGGCCGAGCTCGGGCAGGCGGAACGCGGCGCCGTAGTTCTCGCAGACGTAGCCGCGCACCGACTCGCCGTCCACCGCCGGGTCGACCTTGAACAGCATGCCGCGCGGCAGCAGCACGATCTCGCCCGGCGCGGCCTGCAGCACGCCCAGCTCGGTGGTGACGCGGATCGCGCCCTCCTGCGGGATCAGCAGCAGCTCGCCGTCGACGTCGACGAACGCGCGATGGCCCATGGGCTTGCCGGCGCCGTAGAGGTGGACGGCGACGCCCGTTTGCGCGTCGGGGTCGCCGTTGAGCACCATCGTGCGCAGGCCGTCGACGAAGTCCAGCGGCTCGGGCGCGAGCGGAATCGGGTGCCAGCGCAGCGGGTCGGGCGGGATGTCGACGCCGTCCTTCGCGCCCGTCTTCAGCAGCGCGTGGGCGTGCGGCGCGTACGGGCCGCTGCGCACCGACGGCTGGCGCCGGTAGAGCCAGGTGCGCTGGTTGCCGTGGCGCGGGGCGGTGAACGCGGTGCCCGACAGCAGCTCGGCGTACAGGCCGAACGGCGCGCGCTGCGGGCTGTTGCGGCCCTGCGGCAGCGCGCCTGGCACGGCCTCGCTGCTGAAATGGTTGCCGAAGCCGCTGTTCCGGCCGTCGTTCGGGGAGGCGCTGCCCGTCATCGTTTTCACCCTGGTTGAATCGATTCACCAATGCTGAATCACGGCGCTATCATAGACACGTCGCCCCGACGTGTCCAATCGCCTCTCGCCCGTGAACTCCGCCGTCGCCAAGCCCCGCCCCGCCCGCGAATCCGACTCGCGCGGCATCCAGAGCATCGAGGTCGGCGGACGCCTGCTGCTGGCGCTGGCCCACCACGGCCAGCCGCTGGCGCTGAAGGACCTGGCCGCCGCGGCCGACATGACCGCCGGCAAGGCGCACCCGTACCTGGTGAGCTTCATCAAGCTGGGCCTGGTCGAGCGCGAGACCGAGGGCGGCCGCTACGGCCTGGGCCCGCTGGCGCTGCAGATGGGCTTGATCGGCCTGCAGCAGTACGACCCGGTGCGCCTGGCCACCGAGCGCATCGACGAGCTGGCGCGCGCCACCGGGCACACCGTGGCGATCGCCGTGTGGGGCCACCGCGGCCCGACACTGGTGCGCATCGCCGAGGCGCCGTCGCCGGTGCACGTGTCGATGCGCCACGGCACGGTGATGAGCATCCCCGACACCGCGTCGGGCCGCCTGTTCGCGGCGTTCGGCCCGGCCCAGGCCGTGCGCGAGGCACTGGCCAACGAGGCCAGGCTCGCGGGCGTGGGCGCGGTCACGCGTCCCGCGCGGGCGCGCACGGGCGGGCGCTTCGGGCTGGGCGCGGCGTTCGACCGCGAGATCGAACGCGTGCGCGCCGACGGCGTCGCGGGCATCGACGGGGTCGCCCTGCCCGGCGTCAGCGCCGTCGCGGCGCCGGTCTTCGACGCCCGCGGCCAGCTCGTGCTGAGCCTGACCGCGATCGGGCCCAGCGCCACCTTCGATTCGACCGTCGACGGCGCGGTCGCGCGCCAGCTCAAGCCGGCGGCCGCGCAGCTGTCGACGCGGCTGGGCTGGAAGCCGGGCGTCGGCGCGCGCTGAAAGATACGAAGGGCCGGCGAGGCGCTCGCGCGCCCGGCCGGCCCCTGCCGGGTCGGATCAGTTGCCGACGATCAGGCCGTCGCGGCGCCGTCGTTGGCCGCGCGGCCGGCGGCGTTCTGCTGGATGATGCGGCGATCCAGCAGGCGGCGCATGTTGTTCAGCGACGTGATGTGGATCTGGATCAGGCCCAGCAGGCCGTTGCGGTACATCGTGGCGATCTGCGCGTCGGACAGCTTGCCGATGGCCTCCTCGTCGGCCGTCATGAAGCCGTCGACCGACAGCTGCTCGCCGTTCTGCAGCGTGGCGTCGAAGCGCATCGGCTTGAGCAGCTTCATCTCCAGCAGCGCGGCGCAGGCCTGGCGGGTGCGCTCGAGGTCAGTCTCGAGGTCCTGCACGAACTTGTGCACGCCGTTGAGCAGCTCGGTGGCCTCGCCCTTCTCGTTGAACAGCGGCACGCCCTCGGTGCGCGACATGCCTTCCCAGGTGTTGTCGAACACCATGGCCCAGCGGTCCGAACCCTCGATGCGGGCCATCGTGAACGGGTAGGCGCGCAGCATCGCGGGCACGTAGCCGGCGTCCCACTTGCCGTCCTCGGTGGCGAACAGGTTCTCGCCCGGCTTCAGGCCGAACACGGCCACGGGGGCGACGGTGTCCTTGCCGAGGGCGTCCGGCGCGGCGCGCACGAACAGGATGGGGAAGTACAGCGAGGCGTCGGCGAACTCGCTCACCGACACGATGAAGGACGTGAACGGCGCGAGCTTGGGGATCGCATTCAGTTCGTTCTTCAGGCGCAGGTCGCGGTGAAGGACGGTGTCGAGCGCAACGGGCTCTTTGTGCAGGTTCGTGACGATCATGGTTGTTCTCCAGGGGAAGGATTCCGGCTCACGAGCACCTTGTCGACTCGCTTGCCGTCGAGGTCGACGACCTCGAATCGCCAATCTCCCCATTCGACCACGTCGGTCGTCCGGGGCAGGCGTCCCAGCAAGAGCATGATCATGCCCGCCAGGGTGTTGTAGCGCCCGCGGTCTTCCTCGGGCAAGTCCTTGATTTCGAGGCGATCCTTGATCTCGGGCACCGGGATCAGGCCGTCCATCAGCCAGCTGCCGTCCTCGCGGCGCACGGCCCACGCATCATCGCCGGATTCGGGGCCGAATTCGCCGGTGATCGCCTCCAGCACGTCGCGCAGCGTGATCACGCCCTGCACGGCGCCGTATTCGTCCACCACGAACACCAGCTGCGCCACGTGGCTGCGGAAGTGATCCAGCAGCTCCATGCCGGACAGCGTCTCCGGCACGAACACGGGCGGCTCGAGCTCGTCGGTCAGCACCGGCATGCGGCCCTCGGCCAGCGGCTTGAGCAGGCCCTGGGCGGTGATCACGCCGATGACATCGTCCAGGCCGCCGCGGCACACCGGGTAGCGCGAGTGGCCGTCCTCCTCGGTGGCCACCATGCGCAGCACGTCGGCGATCGGCGCGTTGGCGTCCAGCCAGCGGATTTCCGCGCGAGGGATCATCATCGAGCCGATCTGGCGGTCGTCCAGGCGGAACACGTTGCGCACCATCTGGTGCTCCTGCGCCTCGATGACGCCGGCGTCCAGGCCCTCTTCCAGGCTGGCGGCGATCTCCTCTTCCGTCACCTCGCGCCGGGCGTTGCCGCGGATGCCCAGCAGCCCGAGGATGAACTCGGTCGTCTTGGACAGCAGCACCACCAGCGGGCGCGTGGCCATCGACAGCCACAGCATCGGCGGCGCCAGTAGGCTGGCCACGGTTTCGGGGAACATCTGGCCGATGCGCTTGGGCACCAGCTCGCCGAAGATGATCGTGACCACCGTGATGATCAGCACCACCAGCGCCGTCGCGCTGACGTGCGCCATGCGGGCAGCCATGCCGAAGGTGTGCACCAGCCACTCGCCCAGCGGTTCGGAGAACGCGGCATCGCCGACGATGCCGTTGAGCACGCTGATCGACGTGATGCCCACCTGCACCGTCGACAGGAACTTGGTGGGATGGTCGTGCAGGTCGATCGCCGCCTCGGCGCCGTGCTCGCCCGCCTCCAGCATCACCTGCAGGCGCGCCTTGCGGCTGGCCGTCAACGCCATTTCCGACATCGCGAACGCGGCGTTCAGCAGGATCAGGAAAAAGAGAAGGGCGACGTCCATCGAGATGCGCGTGGGGGCTGGCCGTGCCGGCCGATCTCCGTGGAGGCGAAATGCCGCCCCAGGGGAAATACGGGCCCGCGGCAGGGCCAAAGCCCGTCAGCGTAGCAGAATCGGATGATGGATTATCTGATAGGCGACCTCCAGGGCTGCTGCGACCCGCTGGACCATCTGCTCGCCACGATCGACTTCTCCCCGTCGCGCGACCGCATCCACCTGCTGGGCGACCTGGTCAACCGCGGCCCGCAGTCGCTGCCCGTGCTGCAGCGCCTGGCCGCCTTCGGCGACGCCGCCCAATGCCTGCTCGGCAACCACGACCTGCACCTGCTGGCCGTCGCGCACGGCGTGCGCAAGCCGGGCAAGGGCGACACGCTCGACCCGATCCTGGCGCACGAGGATCGCGACGCCCTCCTCGACTGGCTGCGCCACCGCCGCATGGCCGGGCAGGCCTGCGGCTGGCTGCTCGTGCACGCCGGCGTCGTCCCGCAGTGGAGCGCGCACGACACCCTCGGCTACGCCGCCGAGATCGAAGCGCTGCTGCGCTCGGACGACATCGTGCAGTTCCTGCCCACGATGTACGGCAACGAGCCGCGCCGATGGGATCCCGCGCTGCAGGGCCCCGACCGCTGGCGCTTCATCGTCAACGTGCTCACGCGCATGCGCCTGTGCAGCGCCGAGGGCGAGCTGGAACTGAAGAAGGACACCCCCGGCGAAGCCGACCCCGCCATGCAGCGCTGGTTCTCGCACCCGAACCGCCTCACGCGCGACGTCCCGATCGCCTTCGGCCACTGGTCGCAGCTGGGCCTGGTCGACACCCCGACGCTGCTGTGCATCGACACCGGCTGCATCTGGGGCGGCCAGCTCACCGCGGTGCGCGTGGACGGGGGGCGGCGGGAGGTGATCCAGGTGCCGTGTCCGCAGGCGCGCAAGCCGGGTTAGGGACAAGGCGCGCAGGCGCGAACGTCAGCGCATCGTCCTGTTTCCGACCACGGCCTGACTTGCCATGACCTTGAGCTTCAGGCGATTCGAATCGCCGGCGCGCGGCACGCCCAGGTCGCCGATCGGCAGGCTCAGTCGCCAGCGGCAATTCATCCGGAATCCCCAGGGCTTGCCGTCGTTCGTGGACATGCCCAGGTCGAAGCGGTCCGGCTTGGACATGAAGGGGGAGCCCGTGTCGACCGTGCCGGAGATGCGCTGGAAGCTTCCCTTGTCGAAGTCCCAGTGCACGCTCGAGACCACGAACGAGCCATCCTTCGCCTGGCCGACCAGCGGCAGTTGCAGCCCGCCACGCAGCTTGTCGATCTCGTCGAATCGGCTGATCGGTCCTGGCGGCCCATCGGGGAGGAAATGCGCGCTCACGCCGCCCAGGCGGCAGCGGACGTCGAACGTGCCTTCACCGCAGTCGATGCGCGCCAGGTCCTTGTTGAAGCCATAGAGCGTGCGCCCGAGAAAGACGGGCACCGGATGATCCAGCAACAGCGCGGGCATGAAGCCGAAGAGCACCTCGTTGCTGAACGCGGAGTCCTCGAGGACGACGCCGGGGATGATGGTGAACACCTCGGCGTACCGCAGTCCGCCGAACGGCACGAGCCCTGGTCGAACGTCGCGCTGGCGCGCGAAGACGTACACGATGGTCTGCGTCCGCTTCCTGTCGTCTGCCAGGATCATCCCGGGCGGCAGCATCTCCTGGATCTCGGAATCGGGCCGCCGGCAGATCACGCAATAGGCATCGATCGTTCCCGATCCCCCCGCTGCTGCTCTCTCCACCTTGTGCAGGGCCGCCAACGCCGGCAGGGCGGCATTGATCATGCCCGCGCCGATACCACTTGGATAGTCACTGTTTGGCATGTCGATCTCCACTCCAGCAATTGCGCCAGCGGCCGCGCGGCCCGCCATGACGGCGGATTCCACGCAGCCGGCGTTGATACCGGTCCTCACCCAATCGCCTGCCAGGCTCAGGTTGTCGATGCCGCTGCCGTTCGCTCGCATGCGCGAATACAGGCTGCCGGTCACCGACTGGACGTATTGGTCCGACGGATTGATGTTAACTCGCGAATACTGCGCGTCGAAGCGGTTTTGACCGCTCGCGCCGCTCGGGTCGAACAACAAATTCCAGCGGACGCCCCCCCGTTCATCGAAAAGGCCGGGCCAGAGCGCGCCCAGCGAACTCTCGATCCAATCCAACTGCCGTTCCTTGGCAATCTTGAGTTGCGTCGCCGGGAAATCGGGAGCGCCTGGGCCGGGGGAAGGCACCTCCCCCTTCGGCACGAACGAGCTCACGAAGTAGTGCAGTCCTTCAGGTCGAGTCGGTGACTCCGTCTCCTGCCCGAGCAACAGGCTCATGTCGCCCCAGGTGTCCAACGGCTTCGCGAAGCTCGAAACCAGCGTTGCCGGGTCGGCCTCATTCCATGCCACCTGTGGCTGGCCCGAGGGGCGGCGGACGAGGTCGCCCGTCGGACACGTCGTCCACAACTGCAGCGCCATCGTCGGCACCGTCCTGACGTCGCGGACCATCGCCTCCCAGGCCGGCTTCCTGGCGATCAGCTCGCTGCAGATCGACGGGAAGGCGCCGATGCTGATGCCGAGGACGACCTCGTCGAAGTCCCTGCCGCGCACCAGCGACTTGGCCGACGCCTTGTCGGTGGGCCACGCGGCCCATGCCGACTCGAGATCGACCTGCCCGGGGAGAAACTGCCGCCCCTCGTTCAAGAGATCGAATTTCGGATGCGCAGGCCACGAGTCGAGGGTTCCGCCACTGCCGGCGCCGTCGGGAATGCGGATCAGCGGGTCATAGTCGCGGCCGTCCCTGGTCGTGGCCTGGACGGTCATGTCGATCCGATCGATCGCGTTCTCGTCGGCCGAATAGGCCAGCTTGTCCACGCGATGGAAGAACTCGAAGCGCACGCCTCGCTCGCGCAGCACGTGGTACAGGGGGGCAAAGAGGAGCTCGCCCATCGTGGCGCGCATGATGTAGAAGAACGAACCTTTGTAGCCGAACAGCAGCTTCAGCAGCAGGCGAGTGCCGGTGCCGGCGCCGAAGTCGCGGGTCTCGCCGTGGACGAATCCGAAGACGTAGTCGTAGCAGGCCCGCGCGACGGCCGAGCCGAGCGACGCCTCGCTGCAGCCGTGCGAGCGCATCCAGGCCGTCCACTCCTGCTTGTCCAGGGCGTCGAGCCCGCCCTCGAACGCCTCGTCCTCCAGGATGCCGTGCGCCATCGCAAGCGCGAGGTCGACCAGCACGGCGGAGCACGAAGGTGCCACGCCGGCGCTGGCGTCAAGCGTGGCCTGCGTCTGCGTCCCGCGCGCCGGCCACCCGCCCTTTCTCGCCTCGCGGATTCCCTGCTGCAGGCGCTTGCGATGCTGCGGGCGAACGTTCCTGGCGCTGTCCGGCAGCGAACGCGCCGAGTCGACGACATCCCGCAACGCCCGGCGCTGCGGCGCGTCGCCGTCCCGTGACGACATGGCCTGCGCACGATCGCTGGCCAGCTCCAGCAGGCCCAGCACATGATCGACGAGCGTGGCATAGGCTGGCGGCTGCGGATCTCCCGGCGTCCCGGGCCGCCGGGGCAGCTCGAACGACCAGGGGCTCCAGCCCCCGGCCTCCTGCTGCATCAAGGTGACGCGGTCCAGGCCGGTGAACGCGTCCAGGCGCGAGCCGAACGGCACGGGACGGCCGGCTTCGCGCAGCGCGCCGTAGCACTTGTCGACAAGGCCGAACGCGTTGTCGTAGAACCCGGCCCACACATGCAGGCCGTGCTCCTCGACGCGATGGCGGATGTCGACATTGCGGCCGACCGCACCCTTGCCGCCCAAGCGCCAGCCCATCTGGTAGACGGTGATCTCGTAGTCGCCGCCACGATCGAGCTCGGTCAGCTCGAAGGCGGCGCTGAGCGCCCCGACGCCCCCGCCAAGGATCGCGATCCTGGTCATCCCGGACCGACGCCTTCTGCGATCCCGGTCAGCCAGGACACCGCGTCCTGCACGAGCTGCCACGGCGACGTGTCGCCGAACTCCGGATGCAGGAAACGCTCGCCGACGACCACGCGCGGTTCGCCGGCGATCGCCCGCGCCGCCTGCATGCCCGACATGACGGCCGCCTCGATGCACTCCGTGTTGAAGCCGGTGTCGATCCACGAGCCCGCCAGGTACAGGTGGGCGAAGCCCGACGCATCGCACTTCAGGCGCCAGGCCGTCGTCGTCGGGGCGCTGCACACGCAGCAGCCGCCCGGGTCGATGTTGAAGCGCACCACTTGGTCGGCGAGCTTGGAGGAGCCGACGAGGCCCTTGTCGCGCGCATACAGCACGTTCCAGTTGAACTTTCCCTTGTACTTGGCCTTGCTCCAGACCCCGATCGCCGGCACGCCGAACCACGGCATCACGACGTCCTTCGTGTGCAGCTTCACCTGCGCATGGGTTCGCGTCTGCGTCTCCGCCTGGGCCCTGGTCTGTGCATCGACGTGGGCTTGTGCCTGCTGCACCGGCCTCTTCGCAAGGCTTGGCGCCTGGGGCTGGCCCTTGGTCGGTTCGACAGCCCGGATGATCGGAAGCTTGTAGTCGTCCGACTCGAAGACGTCGCACAGGTAGTGCAAGGACTTCGGCAGATCGTTCGTGCGAGCCGCCCCTTTTCGCGCAGCGGCCTGACGCCCCGAATTCTCGTGAGCGAGCACCTTGGGCATGTCCGACCAGATGCCGAGCGTGCCCGGGCCGGCGACCGCCGCGGGGCTCGCGCCGCGCCACCCGAGCTGCGCCAATGTCTCGGTGCTCCAGAGCTGGACGGAGACACTGGGCACGAGCAGCTGCGATCGCTCCATGAGCCGGAAGCGCTGGCTGCGCGCGATGAGCTGGTCGCACGGCCCGCCGTCCGCGTTGAGCTTCTTGAAGGCCCCCAACGGGATCGCCAGGATCGCGTCGTCGAAGTCCGCGCCGCGCTTCAGTGTGACGGCACCGACCTTCTGCTGGCACCAGTGCGATTCCAGGTCGACGCCGGCCTTCTTCATCTCCACGCCGCCTTCGATGGCGCTCCAGTCCGGCTCCTCGCCCCACGACAGCAAGCCATTGACCATGCGCAGCGGGTCGTACGCCTTTTCCTCTGCCGTCTTGAGCGGGAGTTCCTTGGCCGGCGGTCGCGCGAGGTCCTCGACCGGCCTGAGCAAGACCTGCCGGTCGAACGTCAGCGTGTCGAGCATGTCCTCGCGCTCCGCCAGTCCCACCTGCGTGAGCTTGTGGAAGAACTGGAACTTGACGCCCCGCTTCTTCAGCACTTCATAGAGCGGCGCAATCACCGCCGAACCGGTGCCCGCCGAGAGCCTCCATGCGAGCGCGCCGGCGTAGGTACCCAGCATGCGCAACACCACCTGGGCCGCGGTACCCGCGCCGAACCGGGGCTTGGCATGGTCGCCGCCCGGATACTGGAACATCGTGTCGTAGAGCGCCTTCACGTAGGGCGACTTGTCGAGCGACTCCCGGTGGGCGCCATGCTGACGCAGCCACGCGCGAAACTCGATCTTGTCCAGCTCGGCGATGGGCATCTGCCCGAGCAGTACATCCTTCACGATGCCCGCCGCGAAAGCCGCCTTGACCTCGACCAGCTGCGACATCAGGTTGCCCATCGGCACGTTCTTGATCTGTCCCGTGTCCATGGCCTGGGACAGGTCCTGCAACGCCCTGATGATGTCTTCCAGCTCGCTCTGCACGTACCACGCGTGCTTGACGTCGATGCTCCGGGCGGTCTTCGCGAGCGCCCGGAGATGCTTGGGCGTGTCGCCGATCTTCACATTGCCCACCGCCCCGGCTCGACTCGCTCCGCCGGCGATGTGCATCGCCGACAGGGACTTCGGGTGGTTCAACGTCACGGCCACGGTCTTCAGCCTGGGATTGGCGTCCAGCATGTCTTCAGCGAACTTGGCACCGACGTTCATCAGGCCGATGAGGCTGTTCCAGACGTCGACCTGCACGTCGTCCTTGCCGGGCTGGAGCCTGTTGGACGGGTACTTCACCATGTACCAGCCCGGGTTGGCCGCGTCCCCGTTGCCGATCGGCGTGAGCTCCACCTTCTCGATCGCCTGCGCGACGCGCCGGATCTTCTGCCCCCGCGGCGGCTCCCATTCGTCATACACCGCATTGAGCAGCGCAAACGTGTTCTCGTAGTATCCGAACCAGATGTGCAGCCCGTGCTCGATGTTGCGCCCATGCTCGTCGACGCCGCTGGCACACTTGCCGCCGAGGCGCCATCCGAGTTGGTAGACGGTGACGTCGAAGCGCTCGCGCAGGCGCTCCGTGCGCGTGAGCTCGAGCGCGGCGGTCAGCCCCGCCATCCCGCCGCCGAGGATGGCGATGCGGCGCCTAGCCACCCGCGACTCCGGGCTCGGCAGCCAAGGTCTCGTGCAATCGTTCGAGTTCCACGGTCGCTCCCAGTCCGTGATAGAGGTTTCCGGCCCGCTCCAGGTGCGCCGCGCGGTTCGGGTCGCCTTGCGCGAAGGTGCTCGCCAGGCGGCGCCAGGCCTGGGCCTGTTCGTAGGGCATGGCCAACCGCTCGGCGACGGCCGCGGCGCGCTGGAAATGGCGCCGCGCAGCGCCCAGCCGATGGGTGACGACGCCCGCGCGGCCCACCGCCATCCAGGCGTACGGCCGGCAGATCGGCGAGGCGCGCGCCAGCCGGCGCAGTTCGCGGATGCAAGCCTCGGCGCTGTCGCGCGCGCCGGCCGCGCCGCGCGCGTCGCCGGGCGTGCGTTCCCAGCGCGCGAGCAGCACGTCGGCCACCGCCGCCGGCCCGTACGCGTAGCCGCCCCAGACCGCGCCGCATTCGCCGAGGATGTCGAGCGCCTGCAGCGCGATCTGCGCGGCGCGTTCGGTGTCGCCGCGGTGCTCGCAGGCCTTGGCCATCACCCCCAGGCACAGCAGACGATCGGTGCGGATCAGGCGCGCGTCGGCCAGCGCCGTCAGCTGCGCGATGTCCTCGGCGTCGACCTGGCCGCGCGCCAGGCCCAGCAGCAGGCGCACCGAGAAGTGCCACACGCGCACCTGGGCGGACGACTCCTCGGACAGTTCCGCGGCCAGCGCGGCATCGATCTGCTCGACGCGCGCGATGTCGCCTGTCAGCAGCCCCGAGAACGCCGACATCACCTGGCCGGTCTGCGCACGGGCGCGGTCGCCCAGCTGCCGATAGAGCGCCACCGCGCGATCCGAGCGCTCGCGCACAACGTCCCACTCGCCCAGGCCGTATTCGAGGACGCCGGACACGAGCTGCACGCGGGCCAGGTCGGGCAGGCTGCCCTGGCGTTCGGCCAGCGCGTGGGCGCGCCGGCTGTAGCTGCGCGCGGCGCCGCGCAGGCCCGCCATGCCAAGACCCAGCGACAGCGCGGCGAAGCCGCGGATCGTCTCGGGCGTCGCCGCGCAGCGCTCGGCCAGGTTCAGCGAGGCCAGCGTGCCGTTCAGCACGGCCAGCGAGTCGTTGAGGAAGAAGTATTGCTCCGACAGCAGCTCGTAGATGTGCGAGGCCCGCTGCACGGCGAGGCGCTGTTCGGGCGTCAGCGAGCTGCCGCGCGACATGCGCACGCGGTTCAGCAGCTGAACGGCGCAGTTGCGGACGACCGCGCGCAGCTTGGCCGGCGTGGTCGCGGGCAGGCGCTGGCCCAGCAGGCCCATCGCCCGCGTGTAGCAGGCCGACGAGAGCTCGTACTCCGACAGCTCGTGGTGCGCGTCGCCGCTGATGATCTCCCACATCGCGCGGCGATCGTCGGTGACCGCCATGCCCTGCCACTTCGCGATAGCCGACAGGTCGTCGACATACCGGATCGCGTCGTGGTTGCCGTAGTTCAACAGCGAATGCTGCGCCGCCAACTCCAGGTAGTGCAGCGCGGGCGTGCCGTCCTCGGCCGCCCGCCAGTGGTGCGCCAGCCGCGCGTGGAACGGCTGCAGGTTGGCGCCGTGGCGCCCCTCGATGAACGTGGCGATCGCGCGGTGCAGCGGGCGGCGCTGATCGGTCGTCAGCAACTCGTAGGTGGCCTCGAGGGCCAGCGCGTGGCGAAAGAAGTAGTGGGCCCCGTCGACCGCGTTGCGCACGACCAGGAAGTCGTTGTCGACCAGGCGCACGAGGGCCGATTCCACCGACGCGGCCGCCGGGCGATCCGGCAGGATGCTCGCGAGCAGGTCCAGCGTGAACTCGTCGCCGATGACGCTCGCCGCCTTGAGGACGGGCTGGTCTTGCGCGGACAGCGCGATGATGCGCTTGGAGATGTTGCGCTGGAGGTTGTCCGTCAGTCCGGCATCAAGGCTGACGACCTTGCAGACGCCGCGCACCACCTGGATCTGCTGCTTGTCGCGCAGCCCGAGCACGAGCTCGTCGGAATAGAACGGGTTGCCGGCGCCGTAGCGGTGGATGTAGGCGGCCAGCTCGGACGGGATCTCCGCGACCTGCAGGCGGCGCCGCACGATCTGCTCGATCGCATCGCGCGAGAGCGCCTGCAGCGCGATCTCGGCGCCGGGCGCCAGGCGACGCTGGCGGTCGGCCACCGATCCGGGCGTCGCATCGGTGCGGTCGCTGACGACGATCAGCAGCCGCGGCACGCGCCGCGCGACGGCCCCGAGCAGGTCGATCGACGAGCTGTCGAACCAGTGCAGGTCCTCCAGCACCAGCAGCGTGGGGCGCGCGCCGCGGGCCAGCAGCGCCACGACGAGATCCTCGATCGCCGCGGCACGCGCGGCCCCGGTGATCTGCTCGGTCAGCGGCGTCTCGGCCAGGCCCACGGGCATCACCGTCTCGAGCAGCGGCAACCAGCTCAGGTGCGTCGCGTTGCCCGCCAGCGCCTCCTCGAGCTTGGCGCGCAGCAGGCCGGGCGAGGTCTCCGACGCGAGGCCGATCGCCTTGGGCAGCACCTGGCGCCAGACGGAGTACGCCGTCTTGCGATCGATGTCGGCCGCGAAGCCCTGCAGGATCGCCAGGCCGCGCCGGCCGGCCACGGCGATCATGTCCGCGAGCAGGCGCGACTTGCCGATCCCCGCGTCGCCGGACACCAGCACCAGCTTGCCCTGCCCGAGCAGCGCCTCGTCGATGAGATCCTTCAGCCGTTCGCGCTCGTTGTCGCGCCCGACGACTTCCTGCCGCTCCTCGACCTTGTCCGCCCGCCCGCGCGGGCTGAAGGCCATGACGGGCATGTCGCCGCCCTTGCCGTAGACGTTGGACAGCACCGAGAACGACATGCGCGTCCCGACCGCCTGCGCCGTCGCGACGTCGCACACGACCGCGCCCTGCGCGGCCTCGGCCAGCAGCGCCGCGAGGTTGATCGCCTGCCCGAACACGCCGTACTCACGCCGCGCCTTGGCGCCGTACGCGCCGCAGAACAGGCTGCCGCTGGCCACGCCCACCGACACCTCGCAGCCGATCGCCTGCATGCGCTGGCAGATCGACATCGCCGCGTCGAGCGCGCGCAGCGGGTCGTCCTCGTGCACCATCGGCGGCAGCCCGAAGATGATGCTCAGGTTCAGGCCCTTGTCGTCCATCAGCACCTGGTGCAGCACGCCCTCGAGCGCATCGGTCACGACCTGTGTCTCGCGTACGAGCGACTGCAGCTGCTGCTGGAAATCGCGCTCGAACGAGACGATGCGGCGGATCACGCGCACGATCGTGAGCACGCGGAATTCGCCCGTCCAGATGCCGCGGCCGACGTCCACGAGCTCGCGCACCACCTTGGGCAGCACGGCCTCGAGCGACTTGGGCAGGCGCTCGAGCGGAAGACTGCGTTGCGGCGGATAGGGCGAGCGCAGCTGCGACAGCCGCAGCCCATAGGAAGCCGGCTCGCCGTCGAACAGGCCGCTGAGCGCGGCCATCGCCCGCCCGCACAGCGAGACGTCGCCCACCGCCGCGGCGCGGTACGCGGCGCCGATGCGGTAGATCGGCTCGCCGACGACGAAGTAGTGCCACTGCCCGGAATGGCCGCCCATGCGGCAGAAATGCACCTGGCCGATCTCGATGGCCGTGCGGTGCCCGATGCCGCCGTGCTCGCTGCCCCACGCGTGCATCGCCTCGCGCAGCGCGAGCCCGCATTGAGCGGCGCGGGCCGCGGCCTCGCGGCCGTCGCCGATATCCCAGATCGCCAGGATCGCGTCGCCGGCGAAGGCCAGGATGTCCCCGCCATGCGCCTCGAGCACGTCGCCCAGGCGCCCGAAGCAGTCGCCGATCAGCTTGTTGAGTTCCTCGGCCCGCCGGCCCGACAGGCGATCGGTGGCCGCGCCGAAGCCGGCGATGTCCAGTTGCAGCAGAGCAACCTGCCGTCCCTCGACCTCCGGAAACACCGAATCCGCCTGCGCTCGCTGGAGATACGAGCCCACCCACCTGGGGACGTGAGCGGCAAGCTCGGTGGAGAGGGATTCGGGCAGCATCGTGTTCGATGGCGCTGGAAGCGTGGCCGAATTGAAGAGCACGAGCTTACAGGACAAGCCCCGGACGGCGCCAGTGCGCGCGGGGCTGCAGGCATGGGGGGCGAGCGCGCCCGACGGCCCTCGCCGAGCCCTCGCGCCGGCGAGATCGCGACGACCACACTCGCTACAATCGCGGCCTCGATCCAGGAAGCGTGGCAGAGTGGTCGATTGCAACGGTCTTGAAAACCGTCGGCCCGCGAGGGCCCGTGAGTTCGAATCTCACCGCTTCCGCCAGTGGCCGATCTTCGCTCGTCAATTCGGCACGGGCCGGCCCAGCATGTCCATGCAATCGAGATAGTCCGCCTTCGCGCGACCGGTCAGGAACTCGTCGCGGATACGCGCTTTTCGGCCGGCAGGCAGTTGCCGCATGGTCATCAGCCGGGCGAGGACAGCCTGCACCGGGGGTTGGTCGTAGGCCGTCACCAGCCATTGGTGGCCCAGGTTGAGCGGCGCGAAGGCCAGGGCTTCGAGGGCCTCGACGTCGCTCGCGCCGTGTTCGACGCTGTCGGCCGTGGCGACCACCAGCGCGAGGAAGGCGTCCCGCGGAAGACGTTGCATGACAAGTGCCACGATGCGCTTGCGATGGAGGTCGACGTCGGGCCGCGCCATCATGGCCCTGGCCGCGGCTGCATACGGCGACGGATCCTCGTAGATGGCTTCGAAGGCGGGCACCGCGAACAGCTCGTCGGGAACGTCGAGCTTCCGGGCCCTGGCGCCGATGTCGGCGATCGTCCTGGGGAAGTCCTGGACAGCGGGAGGAACTTGCATGGCAGCGACCTGCGGCGATGGAATGGGTGGCTCGGCCCACGGCGCGTTCCAGGCCGGGCCGCAGGCAATCAGGCCTGCGGTCGCGAGGAACGTGTTGCGGATGATCGTCATTTCAGTCGGCGAAACACGATGCGGCCGGTCTCCTTCGCGTCGCCTGCATCGTAGTAGTGCCAGAAGTGGTAGTCGTCCTCTTCGACGCTCGTCTCGTTGGCGCCGATGACCTGGCGCCTGAGCGTCAGGTCGACGTTGCCGAAGTCGCCGGGCGCCAGCACCTTGATTTGCTGTTTCGCGGGCATGGGGTAGCTGACGATCCCGACGTGGCCGGTGGCGTCCGAGTACTCCGGGTGCGACCAGGCCACGACGTCGCCCGGCTGCGGGTCGAAGACGACCGTGGCGTGGTCGATCGTCCTGCTGGCGTCGGCCCAGTCTCCGGCATTCAGCGGCAGCATCACCGTCTTTCCGAATCCGCGCCCCTTGACGTGCGGCTTGAGCGGAACAGCATGCCCGGCCCCACTGATCATGTCGTTGACGAACAGGCTGCACTTGTTCGTTTCCGCCGCGAATTCGCCATTGACCGCAGCGTACGCCCACGCGATGCTGCCGACCTGCATCGAGACGTAGTCCACCACGGGGTTCGGCAGGTCGTAGACGGCGGACACGGTGTATGACCCGGGCGGCAGGTCGACGAAGGTGACCATGCCACTGGCGTCGCTGGTCAGCTCATCCCTCAACGGGCCGTCGATGGTGACCTTGACCCCGGCGATCGGCAGCGGCAGCGGCAGCGGGTCGTAGTTCAGGCGGACGACGAGCTTCGCCTTCTTGCATGGGCAGGGCTGGATCGCGCTCCCCGGCGCCTTCGGGTTCGACGGCTTGGGCGCGGCAACCTTGCCGCCGCTCTTCCCGTACTGCTCGACCCATTCGTCGCGCAGGCACTGCTGCGCCATTGCGCCTGCTCGAAGGCTTCCATCTGCTGGCGAGCGATCTGCATGAGGGGCGCTCCTGTCGCCGGTCGCAACGCTGTCTGCATGCAACCTGGCAGCGGCCGCGGCATGTCCGGAGTGTCCCGGTCGGGCCGGGCCCTTGCATCCTCTCGCCTGGGGATGAGCGAAGGCGCATCTTCGCGGCCTCAGGCCGTGATCCGCTCGAGACGCCCGTCGATCCGAAGACCACGGCCTCCTCGGTTGCCGAGCCCATCACGTGAGTGCGAACGGCTTGTTCGAACGGCTCCTCGGTCGACAGTCCATCAGCGCCCCTCACCACCCATACGTCGCCGCCACCGACGCATACGTCGCACGCTCGCCCTGCCCGTTGTTGCCGCGCCCCACGCCCGGGGCCACGCGCCAGCCGGGGGCGACATCGATCGCGGCCTTGAGGTCGACGCTGCGCATCGCGCCGCCGTTGTCGTGCACGGCGCCGGTCGTGTACTCGGCCGACACGGCGACCTTGTCCAGGCGGTAGGTCATGCCGACCTGGGCGCTGTGGTCCAGGTCGACTTCGTCGCGGTTGACGACCGATGCGCCCCCCAGCAGCGTGCGGGCGAGCAGCGGGTTGGTGCCGAGCAGGCCGCCCGAGGACGAGGCGTCGCCCTGTCGCGTGCTGCTCTTGTAGTGGTTGCGCGTGACGGCGCCGTAGACGCTCACGCGCTCGCTGACCTGCAGCGCGCCGTGCGCGCCCACGCCCGTGCCCGCGACGCGCGCCTGCGCGGGCACGAGCGTCGAACCGCCGGCGCCGTTGGACACCGCGACCGTGCCCGTCGCGCGCGAGCGGCGGCGGGTGACGTCCAGGCCGATGTCGTTGCCGTCCCGTTTCCAGTCGAGCGATGAACCGACGTCGGACTGGCGGTAGCGGCTGCCGTCGAAGCGCTGCGCCGTGTTGACGGTGAACTGCAGCGACTGGCCCGCCACGCCCGCGCCGGCCGTGGCGACGCCCGGCTTGCGGCCGCCGGCCGCGGCGTCGCTGCGCGACTTGCCGCCGCCCGCCTGCACCCAGGCGTGCCGGCCGACGGGCAGGCTCAGCGTCGACAGGATCTGCTGGTTGCCGCGATCGTCGGCCTGGGCGCCGGCGCTGACGTAGCGCATGCCGTCGTTGGGCGGCGGCGTCTCGGCATGGGCGATCCAGGGGGACGCGGCGAGCGCCAGGAAGGCGGTGACGGCGGCGGGCGTCACGCGAGGGCGGGAGTTCATGAGGCGGCTTCCAGCGAGTTGGCGGGTGATGCCCTGCACAACGATGGCCGCCGCGTGTTTCTTCCCGGCATGGAGAAAAAAAGTTTGCGGCGACGACGGCCGCCCCGGCGATGCGCGGGCGCCGGGCATCGCCCGCCTCGTCAGGCCGGGCCGGGCGGCGCCTTCACGCAATGTGGCAGCCCCCTGCCAGCCGCTCGAGCGAGCACCCGCACCCTCAGAGATCCTGCAGCGCCATGCTGCGCGTCGCGCGCATCCCGCCGTCGCGGGTCGACACGCGCGTCGACGCGGCGCGTGCCGCCTCCTCGGGCACCTGGGCCTTGATGTAGGCCTTGAGATCGTCCTGGTCGGGCACGTTGGCGAAGCGCAGCACCTTGTAGCCGGCCATGGCCAGCAGCTTCTCGCGCGCGGTGTCACGCTGCTGCTTGCCCTTGTGCGACGCGTCGTCCAGCTCGATGACGAACTGCACCTTCGTCGACGGGTCGCAGAGGACGAAGTCCGCGACCTTGCGGTCGAAGCGGTTGCGGTGCTCGCGGGCGCTCGTGACCAGCGCCGAGAAGGCGACCTGGGCCAGCACCACCGAGGCCGGGAACGTCTCCTTGAGGCGCCAGTACATCGCCTGCTCGCGCTCGGTCATCACCGGACGCGCCTTGACCGCGAAGGCGCCGGAGCGCTCGTTGCGCCGGGGCCGCTTCATCACCGCGGCGGCGGCCAGGGCCAGCAGCGTCAGCAGGGCGGCGGCAACAAGCAGGGTCGTCGGCTTCATGCGGAACGATCGAGTCGGTGGGACACGCCGGCGATTCTGTCCGCCGCGCGGGCGCTTCCTGCCGAGCAGGCGAGATATGCGCGGAAGTCGTGAACGAGTTCACTCGCGGCGCAGGAATCTGCAGGCGCGCCGCCGGGCCGCATCGACGCGCTCGCGCCTGCGGCTTCGCGGGCGGTGCCGCCCGACCCGGCGGGAGCGTGTCGCTTCGGCTTCGCAGCCAACGCTCGACATGCCGTCGAGCATGCCCGAGCGGGGCCCCGGCGATCGGCGGCGTCTCGCTCGACGATTCCGCCGTCGCCGTCGCGCCCGAGAACGCGCCGTCGCAGCGACCGGGCCCGGGGCCGGACGACGAGCCGATCGAGGAGACCGAGCGGCCGGGCGACGATTCGCGTCCCGCCTGATCCGCGCCGCGCACGCCTCGCGATCGCGCGCCCTCGCCTGTCCGCGCGCGCTCGCACGTGCGTGTGCGCGTGACGCGCACGGACGAGCGCGCGGCCGCGGGCGCGCGCGGCGACGATGCGCCTCTGGTCAGGCTCGCGGCATTGGGGCTCGTGTGCTGCGTGGCTGTCCGCTCCGACGAAACCCGGACTTGCTCTTTCGCGTGCGAGCGGCAACGATGCACCTCCACGAAGGAGGTCACGATGGACGGGATCCGGATCAATCGCGCCGTCGCTGCCGCCGCGGCGCTCGCGCTGGTGGCAGGCGGCGCCCGCGCGGAGGTGAGTGGTGTGTCGCCCAGCGGCTTCGTCGTCACGCAGCACGCGGAAGTCGCCGCGGCGCCGGCGCAGGTCTTCGCGGCGATCGGCCATCCCGAGCGCTGGTGGAACGGCGAGCACACGTACTCGGGCGACGCCGCCAACCTGAGCCTGGCCCTGTCGGCCGGCGGCTGCTTCTGCGAACGCTGGGGCGACAACTCGGTCGAGCATGCGCGCGTGCTGTACGTCGGGCGCGACCGCGCGCTGCGCCTGTCCGGCGGCTTCGGCCCGCTGCAGGCGCTGGCGGTCGACGCGATCCTCACGATGACGCTCACCGCGCACGACGGCCGCACCAGCGTGCAGTGGGTCTATCGCGTGAGCGGCAACGCCGACGCGGCGCTCGACAAGCTCGCCGGGCCGGTCGACCACGTGCTAGGCGACCAGCTCACCCGGCTGGCGAAGGCCGCCGCGGCAAGCGCGCCCTGAGCCCGCGGCGCGGCGTCAGCGCGGGCCGGCAAGCACCTCGACGAGCCAGTCCTGCACCGCCGGCGGCACCGGGCCGACGGCGTCCTCGTGCAGCAGCGTCTCGGGCTCCAGCGGCACGCGGTGGACGACGCCGGTGCGGTCGACGGCGCGCGTCTCGAGCACGCCCAGCGTGCTGCCGTCGGCGAGCCGGTGCGACTGCACGCCCTGCAGCGGGAAGCCCGCGGTGGGTGCGCCGAAGAAGCGCGTGACGGGCCGACCGCGGAAGGCGACGGCGAGGTCCTCGCCCGCGTCGCGCGTGCCCGGGCCCAGCAGCACCGCCACCGGGCCGCGGAAGTTCGGCTCGGGCGGGGGCTGCACGTCGACCAGCGCCGGGCCGCCGGCCACGCGCGCGGCGCCGCGCTCGACGACCCATTCCTGCTTGCCCTGGCGGCTCGTGAACGCGCCCACCACGGGGCCGTCCAGCAGCGTGCTGAGCGCCGCGAGCGCGGGCCACGGCACGTCGGCGTCGTGGTCGCGCAGGTCGACGACCCAGGCGCGTGGGTGCCGCGCGGCGACGGCGGCGATGCCGTCGTGCAGCGACGTCGCCCAGTCGAGCGCGGCCGCGGCGTTCGTGGTGTCCAGGGCATGCAGGCGCAGCACGGCGGTACCGTCGGACAGCAGCTCCACCTCGGGCGCGCGCGTCGCCGGCACGCGCCGCGCGGGCGGCGCCTCGCCGGGCAGCGCGTAGAAGCCGTGGGTGTCGTGCACGGCCTGCATCAGGCCGCGCATCGTCCAGGCGACATCGGCGGGCTCCTGCGACCCGCTGGCCAGTCGGCGCGCGGTCTCGACGGCGGCGGCGGGGTCGGACAGCGGGTCGACCAGGCCGTTGAAATAGGTCTTCATCGCCTCGTCCAGCAGCGGCGCGACGGCGGGCGCGAACTCGCCGGCGTCGTAGCGCGAATCCGAGCATTCGAGCGCGAACGTCACCGCCACCGGCTGTGCGGGCGAGGCCGCCAGCGTGCGCACGCCCAGCGTCTTCGCGTCGTCGGGCACCCAGATCCCCAGGCGCTGCGACGCGTGCCCGTGCGCGGGCAGCGACAGCGGCAGGCCGAACTGCGCCAGCGCGGCGCCGCCGTCGGGACGCGCGTCGACCACCACCTGCGGCAGCACCTGCGTCGGCGCGTCGCCCTCGTTGCTGGCGGCCAGCGTGATCCACACGCGGCGGCGCTCCCACCAGTTCACGTCCCAGTTCGCGAGCGCGACCGGCGTCGACGCGTCGACATGCGCCGACAGCCCGTCCTTGGCCTGCGAGACGACGTCGGCGCCGGCCGCATGCGGCGTGCAGCCGGAACGCGACGCGCTCGCGGCAACGCTGGCGGTCGCGGCCAGCAGCAGCGGCAGTGCGAGCACGTGGATCGGTCGGACGGGGCGGTGAGTGAGCGTCATGCGGGCGAGGCGTCGCGGAGCCAGCCCGCAATATACGACCGCGCGCCCCAGGGTCAGTCGAGCGCGGCGGCGAGCTCGCGGTACTTGTCGCGCACCATCGCCTCGCCGTACTTGCGCTCGAGCCGCCGCACGGTGAAGTGGCCGCGCGCCACCGACTGGAAGTGGTCGATGAAGATCGTGTTGATCGTGGCGCCGCCCACCGCGCCGATCAGCGGCACCATCTGCGCGGCGGCCTTCTCGGTGACGTTGACGGAGTAGTGCTCGGCGATCAGCGTGATCAGCCGCACCAGCGCGGGCGCGCCCTCCTTGGCCAGGCCGTGGCGCGCCAGGTGCGCGGCAGCGCTGGAGACGGCGCGCGTCATCGCCTCGCGCACGGCGAAGTAGCCGACCTCCGCAGCGTCGTCGCTCGTCGCGTTGCCGCCGAGCGCCAGCACCATCACGCATTCGAGCTGCGTCTGGCGGTCGGCCAGGTCGGCGCCTTCGCTGCGCGCGACGTCGGCGATCGAGCGCATCATGATCGTGGTGGACACCGGCAGCTCCACCGCCAGCGCCGCGAGCCCGAACGCGCCGCCCACCGCGCCGCTGGCCGCGCTCGCCACCTTGTGCCAGCCGTTGGACGCCGGCGGCGGCGCGCCGCGCGCGAGCGGGTCGTTGGTGGCCAGCGTGCGCAACGACACGTTCAGCGACGCGTGGATCGCCTTGCGCGCCGCCGCGGCGATCACCGACGACGCGCGCTGCGGCAGCAGGCCGACCAGGCGCTCGATCGGCGAGCCCACCAGGTTGGCCAGCCGCGCGCCGACGCCGGGGCGCTCGATGGCGCGAATGGCGTCGGACAGGGCGTGGACATCGGCGGCGTGCATGCTCATCGGCGGCTCCTGGAGCGGGAAGATACCGCGCTTTCGGCAATCCGCGCGCCGCGGGTGTCCAATTGCTGAATGACCCGATCGACCGTCCTCGTCCTCGTCCTCGCCGTCGCCGGCGCCGCGCTGGCCGCCGGCTGCGCCGTGCCGCAGGCGACGATGGACGCGCGCTACGAGGCATCGCTGCTGCGCTGGCAGGGCGCCACGCGGGCGCAGCTCGAGGCCGCGTGGGGCACGCCGACGCTGGCCCACGCGACGCCGGACGGCGAGGTGCTGACCTGGATCGTTCGCAGCGAGATCGACGACCGCGCGCAGGCCGGCGCACCGCCGGTGGTCGCGGTGACGCGCGTCGGCGCCGCGACGGTCGCCACCGCCACGCCGTCGCTCACCGCACCGCCGCCGGTGCCCATCACCTGCACGACGCACTTCGTGCTGAAGGACGGCCGCGTGGCGTCGTGGAAGTTCGAGGGGCTGGGCTGCGGGGCACCCAACTGAGCTCCCTTGCGCAGGCCCGGCGTCAGGCGGGCACACGGCCCGGTCTCAGCCGATGCACGTCCTGTTCTTGCCCGTGCGCTTGGCCTCGTACAGCGCCTCGTCGGCGCGTTCCAGCGCGGCCTCCAGCGCCTCGCCGGGGCGGTAGCGCGTGACGCCGGCCGAGAAGGTGACGAACACCTCGCGGCCGTCGTGCATGAACAGGCTCGCCGACAGCGTGCGCTGCAGGCGCGTCAGCGTGACCTGGGCCTCCTCGACGACCACGCCCGGCAGCATGACGACGAACTCCTCGCCGCCGAAGCGCGCCACGATGTCGACCGCGCGCAGCTGCTTCTGCACGTGGCCGGCGAGCGACTTCAGCGCGACGTCGCCCACCGCGTGGCCCAGCGTGTCGTTGAGCTTCTTGAAGTTGTCGATGTCCAGCAGGCCGATCGCCAGCTCGCCGCCCTGGCGCTCCAGGCGCGCGGTCTCGACCTCGAAGGCCTGCATCAGCCCGCGGCGGTTGGCGACCTCGGTAAGCACGTCGGTCGACACCTCGTCGGACAGCCGGCGCAGCTCCGACTCCAGCGAGCGCACCTGCTCCTCGAGCTCCGCGGCGCGCTGGCGGCCCTCGTCGAGGCGACCCTGCGTGGCCGTGACCAGGCCATGCACCGTGCGCCCCTCTTCCATCATCTGGCGCACGACGCTGGCCAGGCTTTCGAGCGAATCGGCCGACGAGATCGTGTCGACGTAGCGCGCCACGCTGTCGGAGAACTGGCCGGTGTGCTCGCCCAGCGCGTCGAGCTCGGTGAGCATCTGCGAGATCGCGTCCTTCAGCGCGACGCGCGCGCTGTCGCGCTCGGCCCGCACGCGCTGCTGGCGCGAGCGCGCCTGCGCCAGCATCTCGCTGGCCGCGCGCACCGAGCGCACGCTGGGCGACTCGCCCAGGCTCAGCTTCAGGCTCTCGGTCTGGCCCTTGACCCAGCTGCCCTCCTCGGCCACCTCGGCCAGGCCGGCGCTCATCTCCAGCGTCAGGCGGTGCAGCTCGTCGACCAGGTGGTGGCGATGCGCGAGCAGCCGGCGCGCGCGCTCGCACACGCCTGCAGCCTGCGCGCGCAGGTGCGCGGTGGCGCCGTCGCGCGCGAGGTCGGCCTGCAGGTCCTTCAGCTCGTGCGCCAGCGCCGTGGCGCGGGCATCGTCGCCGGGCAGGGCCACATGGATCGTGGCGTCGTACTGCGCCAGCACCGGCGGCCAGTCGCCGTGGGCGTTGGCGCGCTCGGTCGCCGCGTGGCCGATGCCGCCCTGCAGCTCGATCGAGCCGCCCTGCGAGATCGGGCCGCTGCCCAGGTCCAGCGTCTCGACGCCCTTGGTGGATGACGCTTCGGCCGCGGGCCCGGCGTCGACCGCGACGGCGTCGTCGGCGACGTCGCTGTCCCATGACGCCACCAGCTGCTTCATGCGCTGGTGCAGCCGCGCGATGTCGCTGCGGTTGGCCTCGAGCACGCGCTGCATGCTGTCCTTCTTGCGCGCGGCCGTCCACTGGCGGCCGCCGCGCTCCAGGCCGCGGGCGAGCTTCTCGATGGTCAGCGCCCAGCCCTGCGACAGCGCCAGCTGCGCCTCGGCGGCGCGCTCGACGAGGCCGCGCGCGGCTTCCCAGTCGGTGCGCTGCATGGCCTGCGCGAACTCCTCGCGCTGGGTGCCGTCCTCGAACAGCCGGGCCGCGATGCGGTCGTAGACGCCCTTGGCCTTGGGGCTGGCCGCGACCGGCGCGGCAGCGGGAGCGGCCGGCGTGGGGGCGGCCGCGGGCGCGGCGCCGCCCTCCTCGGCCCAGGCGCGGGCGTAGTTCTCGGGCGTGGGCTCCTGCTTGGACAACGCGAGGCGGCGCAGCGCGGCCTTGGCGGTCTCGGCGGCGGAGGGTTTGGGCATGGCGATGTCGGCGGCTGGCGGCGCTCGGGCGCCGCGGGGGAATTACGAGCGCCGCCCGACGTCGACCACTTCGCCGGCGTTGGCGCGCACCTTGGCGGCGGAGCTCGCCGCGATCGCCTTGCGCGGCAACGCGACGTTCTCCATCCAGGACTGGACGTCTTCCGGCGGCATGGGCTTGCTGAACAGGAACCCCTGCATCAGCGAGCAGCCTTCCCCGTACAGGACATCCTGCTGCCTCTGGTTTTCGACACCTTCGGCCACCACCTTGAGGTCCAGCGACTTCGCCAGGGCGATGATGGCGGTAACAACCGCAAGACTCTGTGGCAGCACGCCGAGGTCGCGCACGAAGCTGCGGTCGATCTTGACCTCGGCGATCGGCAACGACGTCAGGTAGGCCAGCGACGAATAGCCCGTGCCGAAGTCGTCGACGGCGATCTGCACGCCGATCTCGGTGAGCCGGTGCAGCGACGGGATCACGCGCTGCAGATCCTTCATCAGGCCCGTCTCGGTGATCTCCAGCTGGATCATGCTGTGCGGGATGCCCTCCTCGCGCACGGCCGACGAGATCTGCTCGATCAGGTCGGTGCGCTCGAACATGCGGTTGGGCATGTTGACGGCGATGGAGTCGGAAAAGCCGAACGCGTCGGCCCAGATGCGCGCCTGCTTGGCGGCCTGGCGCAGCGCCCATTCGCTCATGGGCACGATCAGCCCCGTTTCCTCGGCCACGGGGATGAAGTCGGCCGGCTGGATCAGCAGGTCGCCGCGGCGCCAGCGCATCAGCGCCTCGACGCCCACCATCTTGCCGTTGGCCACGTCCACCTTGGGCTGGTAGTACAGCACCAGCTCGTCGCGCTCGATGGCCTTGTGCAGCGCGCTTTCCAGCGCCAGCTTCTCGCGGCCGCGGCCGGCCAGGCGCGGCGTGTAGACGAGCGCGTCGTTGCGGCCCTGGCTCTTGACGGCGTACATCGCGACGTCGGAGTTGCGCAGCAGGTCGGCCACGGTGTTGCCGTCGCGCGGGAACAGCGCGATGCCCACCGACGCGGTGGCGAAGCAGTCCTGCCCCGCGACGACGACCGGCTCGCGCAGCGCCTCGAGGATGCGGGTGGCCACGCGCTGGGCGTCGGCCTCGTCGGCGACCTCGGGCAGCAGCGCCACGAACTCGTCGCCGCCCAGGCGGCCCACGGCCTCCAGCGTGCGGTGCGAGCGCGAGCCCGCCGTCTCGATCACGCCCTCGAACAACTGCTCGCAGTGGCGCACGCAGCCGCGCAGGCGGAACGCGACCTCCATCAGCAGCTCGTCGCCGGCGGCATGGCCGAGGGTGTCGTTGATGACCTTGAAGCGGTCCAGGTCGATCAGCAGCAGCGCCACCTGGTGGCCCAGCCGGCGGCCGAATTCCAGCGCCCGCTCGGCGCGCCAGATCAGCTGGCGGCGATTGGGCAGGTTGGTGAGCGCGTCGTAGTTGGCCAGGTGCCGGATGCGGTCCTCGGCGATGCGGCGGTCCGTCACGTCCTGCACGATGCCCGTGTAGGCGCAGCAGTGGCCGTGCTCGTCGAACTCGGGCTCGGCCTCGACGTGGATGATGCGGAAGCGCCCGTCGGGCAGCGTCATCGGCACGTCGGTGGCGATGACGGAGACCTGGTACAGGATCTGGCGCGCCAGGCGCACCAGCGGCTCGCGGTCGGTGGGCGCGATCATGCGCAGCATGTCGCGCAGGTTCACGCGGTCGTCCGGGCCGTAGCCGAACACGCGCAGGCCTTCCTCCGACAGCTCCAGGCCGTTGACGAAGCTGCGGTTGTCGTCCTGCCACCAGTCGAACGAGCCCATGCGGGCGAGGTCCTGGGCGCGCGCCAGCTTGGCCTTGCTGCGTTCCAGCTCCTGGCGCGTGCGTGACGCGCGCAGCAGGTAGCGCAGGCGGCCCGCGAGCAGGCTCCACTGCGTGGCCTTCACGAAGAAGTCCGTCGCGCCGACCTGGTAGGCGCGGTTGATCGAGGCCTCGTCGTCCAGGCCCGTGAGCATCAGCACCGGCACGTTGTCGAAGCCGGGCATGTTGCGCAGGGCCACGCAGGTCTCGAAACCGTCCAGGCCCGGCATGATGGCGTCCAGCACCACGACGTCGGGCGTCCAGCTGGCCAGGCGCGTGAGGGCTTCCTCGCCGCCAGTGCACGACGTGATGTCGAAGCCGCGATCGCGCAGCGCCGCGGCGGTCATGAGCAGGTTGACCTCGTCGTCGTCGACGAGCAGCACCGTCGGACGACGATCCGTGGCTTCCAGGCTCACGCCATGGTGCAGGGTCATCAGGCAGCCTCCGCCCGGGGCGCTGCGGCGCGAGCGCCCTTCGGAGCGGCCGTGCGGGCGCTCATAGCGAAGCCTCCGCCCGGGGGGCTGCGGCGCGAGCGCCCTTCGGAGCGGCCGTGCGGGCGCTCATAGCGAAGCCTCCGCCCGGGGGGCTGCGGCGCGAGCGCCCTTCGGAGCGGCCGTGCGGGCGCTCATGAGGCCGCCGCCTCGAGGTGCCGCAGGGTCTGGCCGACGGCGGCGTCGACGCGCTGGACCTCCGCGTGGAACTGCTCGATCAGCGGCTCGGCGCCGGCGGAGTCGCCGCCGCGGATCAGGCGCTCGATGTCCGCGCACAGCGCCGACAGCCCGAGCGCGCCGATGCTGGCCGACGACGACTTGAGCGTGTGGGCGACGCGGCCGACCTGCTCCCAGGCGCCGTCGACGCGCGCGACGCGCAGCTGTTCGACCAGCTTGGCCAGCGAGGCCTGGTAGGTGACGAGGACGCGCTTGACCAGTTGCGCCTTGCCGTCCGGATCCAGCGCGCGCAGCTCGGCCATGCTGGCAGCGTCCAGCACGGGCCTGGCGGCCGCGCCCTCGATACCGGGGTTGTTCAAATCGCCCATCGCCCTGAGTTTCTGTAGTCGAGCATTCTCGCCCTGTAATGTAAGCATGTCCGTGCGCCACAAGGGCGTCAATGGCGAAATACTCCGCAGGCAGGGGGCCTTTGACGAGCCGCCCGCCCTCCCGCCAAGGACGAGCAATCGAGGCGCCCGCGGACCGGTGTGGCGCGAAAGCGTCGCGACCTCCCTACACACCGACGGCCGGATGCCCGATTCCCGGTCTTTTCGGCATCGAGGCGGGCGAATCAATGCTCCTTACAATCGCTCGCATGTGGCTTCCGCAGACTCGATGACTTCGACACTCGACGTGCTCGTGATCCTGGCGCTCGCCGCCTTCGGCGCGATCGGCGCCGTGGCCGGTGCGCTGTGGATGAAGTCTCGCAACGCGGCCACGCTGCGCGAGGCGAGCGAGGAGCGCGGCCGCCTGCTGGCGCTGGCCGACTACTGGACGTGGGAGACCGACGCCACCCACAAGCTCGCCACCTGGCGGCCGCCGGCGCGCCGCGCCGACGGCTGGAAGCTGAACCCGCCGCTGGGCACGCCGCTCACCAGCCTCGCGCAGCCGATCCCCGGCGCCGAGGGCGTGTCCCCTGGTACCGGTGGTTCGCCGGCCAGCTGGCCGCTGTCGCGCCAGCTCGCGGCCCACGCGCCCATCACCGAGCAGCGCGTCTTGCTGCAATTGGGGGACACGGCCGAACTCTGGAGCGTGCGCGGCGAGCCGCGGCACGACGGCGAGGGCTTCTTCCTCGGCTACGTCGGCAGCGCCCGCCCGATCGGCGAGATCGACGCCGCCGCGTTCGGCCAGGCCGCGCTGGCCGCGCTGCTGGCCCACAACGACGCCAGCGTGCTGCTGTTCCGTCGCCTCGAGCAGGGCGCGCCGTGGCGCCTGGAGGCCCAGGGCGCGGGCACGCGGCCGCTGTTCGGCATGACGTCCGCCCCCGAGGACAGCTTCACCGGCACGCCCGACTGGGCCGCCGTCTGCGCCCGCCTGCCCGCGGCGGTGGAGCGCGCGCTGTCCGAGATGCCCGCCGGCGAGACGCGCGCCGCAGGCGAGTGGCGCGTCGGCTGGAACTACGTGCCGGCCGACGGCGACCCGCAGGCCGGCCGCCTGGTCGTGCTGCACGCCGTCGCGCCCGAGACGCCCGCCGCGGCCGCGCTGCTGCCCGCGCCCGTCGCGGCCGCCGAACCGGCCTCTGCCTCCGACAACGCCGACCACGAGTCCTTCATCTACTCGGTGTCGCACGACCTGCGCGCGCCGATCCGCGTGGTCGAGGGCTTCGCGCGCATCCTCAAGGAGGACTACGGCCGCTTCCTGGACCGCATCGGCAACGACCACACCGACCGCATCCTGGCCGCCGCCGCGCGCATGAACAGCATGATCGACTCGCTGCTGGCGCTGTCGCGCCTGCAGTCGCAGCCGCTCAAGCGCCAGCCGGTCGACCTGTCGCAGCTGGCGCGCTACGTCGTGGAGGACCTGCGCAGCAACGAGCCCGAGCGCGAAGCCGAGATCGTCATCGAGCCGGGCCTGGTCATCCAGGGCGACCCGACGCTGATGCGCATCGCCATCGAGAACCTGGTCGGCAACGCCTGGAAGTACAGCAGCCAGAGCCCCGTCACCCGCATCGAGCTGCGCCGCGAGACCCAGGGCGGCACGCCCGCCTTCGTGGTGGCCGACGCCGGCGCCGGTTTCGACATGCGCTTCGCCGATCGCCTGTTCGGCGTCTTCCAGCGCCTGCACAGCGCCAAGGACTTCCAGGGCACCGGCGTGGGCCTGGCCTCGGTGCGCCGCATCATCCGCCGCCACGGCGGCGACATCTGGGCCGAGTCGGAAGTCGGCAAGGGTGCGCGGTTCTACTTCACGTTGCCCTGACAGCCCTCGCGCGGGGACCGTTCACGGCGCTGCCGCTCACGCCCTTCGAACCAGGTTCAAGGGAGCGGCCGATCCGGCTCTGCCGGTCGGCTCGCGGCCGGCCCCCTCGGGGGGCAGCGAGCGCCAGCGAGCGTGGGGGTCCGCCAGGCTCTCGCGCAGGTAGTCCGCCACCTTCGGCGCCTGGCACATCGCCACGTTGAAGCGGATGTGCGGGTCGGCGCTGCCTTCGGCCATGAAGGTGGCGCCGCGCACGAGCAGGATCTTGTTGCGCAGCGCGTCCTGCACCAGCAGGTCGACGTCGACGCCGTCGGGCACCTCGCCCCACAGGAACAGGCCGCCCTCGCCGGGGTGGTCGAAGCGGATGCCGGCCGACGCGAGCTGGCTCTCGCTGGCGTGGCGCGCGGCGGCGAGGCGACGCTGCAGGCGGTCCAGGTGCTTGCGCCAGCGGCCGGCGGCCAGCACCTCCAGCATCACCAGCTCGTTGAGCGCCGGCGTGGTCAGCACCGAGTAGATCTTCTGGCGCAGCAGCAGCTTGAGCAGCGCCGGGTCGGCGGCGATGTAGCCCATGCGCAGCGCAGGGCTCAGCGCCTTGCAGAAGCTCGAGTAGTAGATCACCCGATCCAGCCCCGACAGCGCCGCGAGCCGCGTCGGCTGGCCGGGGTGGAAGTGTCCCTGGACGTCGTCCTCGGCGATCAGGAAGCCGTACTGCTGCGACAGCACCAGCAGCTTGTGCAGGTTGGCCGCGCTGCTGCCCCAGCCGGTGGGGTTGTGCAGCGTGGTCTGCACGAAGGCGAGGCGCGGCTTGTGCTCGCGGCACGCGGCCTCCAGCTGCGCCAGGTCGATGCCGTCGTGGCGGCGCGCGATCGGCAGCACGCGGATGCCCTCCTGCTGCAGGCGGCCGAACATCAGGAAGTAGCCGGGGTCCTCCACCAGCACCGCGTCGCCGGGCTTGAGGAAGCAGCGGCAGATCATGTCGATCGCGTGCGTGCCGCCGTAGGTCGTGAGGATGCGGCCGGCGTCCACCGGGATGCCCATGCCGCGCAGCATCAGCGCCAGCCGCTCGCGCAGCTCGGGCAGGCCCTGCGGCGGGCAGCGCGACGCCATGCCCGCGGCGCTGCGGGCCAGCGCGCGCTGCACGGCGGCGGCGGGCACGGCGTCCTCCAGCCAGGCGGGCGGCAGCGCGCCGCTGCTGGCCAGCAGCACGCCGGCGCGCTGGTCGTTGGCCTGCTGCGCGAGCCAGACGGGTTCCTGCTCCTCGCCGGCCTCGAGCGATACCTCCTCGGGCATCGCGCCCTGGCGCGGGCTGACGAAGTAGCCGGCGGTGCCGCGCGCGTCGATCACGCCCGCCGCGACGAGCCGGTCATAGGCCGTGATCACGGTGTTGGGGCTGACCGCCAGCTCCGAAGCCAGCTGCCGGATCGAGGTCAGGCGCGCGCCCGCGGGCAGCTGCCCACGCGCGACAAGCTCGTGCAGCCGCGCCTCGATCTGGTCGCTGAGCGCGACGGGAGAGTTGCGGTCCAGGGTGAACATCAGACGAGGATCTCGACGGCGAGGAGGACGAGCGCCGCCGCCATCGCGAGATTGAAGATGCGCTGCTTGCGCGGATCGGTCAGCACGCTGCGCATCGCCACGCCGAACAGCGCCCACATCGAGATGCATGGGAAGCCGATCAGCCCGCCGATCACGCTGATCGTCAGGCCCGCGACCAGCGGGTTCGCGCCCACCGGCATGAAGACGGACGCGAGCGTGATCGCGCGGATCCAGCTCTTGGGATTGAAGGCCTGGAACATCACGCCTTCGAGGAAGGTGAGCGGCCGCAGCGCCTGCGCGTCGCCGATGCGCGAGCGCGCCAGCTTCCATGCCAGCCACACGAGGTACAGCGCGCCGCCGGTGCGCAGCACGGCCTGGGCGACCGGGAACGCGACGAACAGCTGCCCGAGCCCGTTGCACGCGATCATCGTCAGCGCCACGTTGCCCGCCACGCAGCCCATCACCTGCGGCAGCGTCAGCCGATAGCCGAAGTTGGCCCCCGACGCCGTCAGCATCAGGTTGTTCGGGCCGGGGGTGATCGACATCACGAAACAATACATCATCATCGGCAGCAGTTGCGTCATCACTCGGTCTCCAGGGGCTGGAGCCGAGGTTACGGACGACGCGCGGGCCGGCCAAGGCACAGCGGGGCGATGCGAAGCCTGCGCTGTGTCAGCGCGGCGACCCCTACAGATCAGGCGTTGCCGGGCCGCGCCAGCAGTTCGACCGCATCCAGCAGCCGCTCCGCCTCGGCCTTGACCAGCAGCCCGTCGGCCGCGGCCATGCGGTGCAGGCGCAGCAGCGCCTCGCGGCGCGACAGCGAATAGCGGTGCATCAGCACGCCCACCGCGATGGCCACGGTGTCCACCAGCGGGTCGGGCGTGTTGTTCGGCGCCGTGGTGGGCGAGGCCGCGGGCTCGTGCAGCGGCGCGAAGCCCGAGCTGGGCGCGAACGGGTCGGGGCGCACATGCTCGTGCGGCGCCGGCGCGGGGGGCGGCGGCGGCGCGGCGGCGGCCTTGCGCGCCCGGGCGGTCACCAGCGCGGCCTCGACGGTGGGCACGATCTGGGCGATGTCCAGCGGCTTGACGAGATAGGCCACGGCGCCGAGCGCCTTGACCTGGGCGACCGTGTCGTCGTCGGCGAACGCGGACAGGAACATGAACGGCGTCTGCAGCGACTCGCGCAGGTAGGCCGCGACGTCGAAGCCGCTCATGCCCTCCATGCGGATGTCCAGCAGCGCCAGGTCGGGCCGGTGCTGGCGCGCCAGCAGGATCGCGTCGTCGCCGTTGTCGGCGTCGATGATGTCGTAGCCCGCCTTGGACAGCCCGTGCGTGACCGTCGCCAGCACCAGGCGGTCGTCGTCGACGACGAGGATCTTGCCCTTGCTCATCGCGCGCGACTCCCGGCCGTCCAGGGAAATGACGGCGCGCAACGGACGGATCGGGTCGGGCGGCGAGGGCTCATCGGCGTCATTTTGACCTAATCGGCCGTCCGGCGGTTCGCTGAAGAGCGGGCGCCTGCCGGCCCCGCGATGACCGCAGGCCGGCCCGGGCACGGCGCCGGTGGTAAATTGCGCCCCCCGCCGGATCCCGTCCCGCCAGCCCACGTTCGAGCCGTCCCCGTGTCGTCCTCCTCCGCGCCCTCCTCGTTCCGCCACGAAGCCCGCGCCCTGCTGCACCTGGGCCTGCCGATCATCCTGTCGCAGGTCGCCCAGGTGCTGATGGGGCTGCTGGACACGGTGATGTCGGGCCACGCCGGCGCGTTCGAGCAGGCGGTGGTGGGGCTGGGCGTCTCGCTGTGGATCCCGGTGTTCATCGGGCTGATGAGCGTGGTGCAGGCGGTGTCGCCGCTGATCGCGCATCACTTCGGCGCCGGCAACCACGCGGCCGTCGCGCGTGACGCGCGCGAGGGCATCTGGCTGGCGCTGTACTGCGGACTGGTCCCGCTGCTGCTGGTGCCGCTGGCACCGCGCCTGCTGGTCGCGTTCGACATCGACCCCCACCTGGCCGAGCGAACCGGCGTGTTCCTGTGGGGCATCGTGTTCGGGCTGCCGGCAGCGCTCGTGTACCGGTCGCTGGCGTTCTACTCCTCGAGCATCAACCAGACGCGCCCGGTGATGGTCCTCGCCTTCGTCGGCCTGGCCGTCAACGGCTTGCTGAACTGGGTGCTGATCTACGGCCACTTCGGCCTGCCCGCGATGGGCGGCGCGGGCTGTGGCTGGGCCACGGGCATCGGCATGTGGGTGTCGCTGTTCGCGCTGGCCCTCTGGACGGCGCGCGCCGAGGTCTACAAGTCGACCTACGTCTGGCACGACTGGCGCCTGCCGGACTGGGACGCGCAGAAACGCCTGCTCAAGCTGGGCCTGCCGATGGGCGGCGCGGGCGTGGCCGAGGTGGCCGCGTTCTGCAGCGTCGCGATCCTCGTGGGCCGCTTCGGCGACGTGCAGATCGCCGCGCACCAGATCGCGCTGAACTCGTCGGCGCTGATCTTCATGTTCCCGATGGGCATCTCGGCGGCCACCACGGTGCGCGTGGGGCACGCGCTCGGCGCGGGGGACGCGCGCGCGGCGCGCCACGTCGCGTGGTGCGGCATCGGCGTGGGCCTGATCATCGGCGCGCTGGCCATGGGCCCGATCATCCTGGCGCGCCACGAGGTCGCGGCGCTCTACAGCTCCGATGCCGCCGTGCAGGCGCTGGCCGCCAACCTGCTGCTGTTCGCCGCGTTCTGGCAGCTGTTCGACGCCACCCAGGTCACCGCGATCGGCGCGCTGCGCGGCTACAAGGTGACGGTGTTGCCGATGGTGCTGATGCTGGCCGCCTTCTGGCTGCTGGGCGTACCCGCGGGCGTGTGGCTGGGCTGGTTCGGCGCCTTCGGCAGCGGGCCGCTGCAGGTCTACGGCTTCTGGGTGGGCCTGGTGATCGGGCTGGTGACGGTGTCGCTGGGCCTGGCCGCGGGCGTGCGCCACGTCGCCGACAGCACGGTGCGCGAACGCAGCGGCCGGCATCCGGCCTGAGCACGACGCGCGCTCGGCCGACACGCCGCAGCAGGCGGCATTCGATACGATCCCGGGTACCGATCCCCGCCGCGCCGCCCGCCTCCCGAGGCGGCGCCGCACCACCTGAACAAGGAGCACGGATGTTCGACCACGTTGTTTTCGGAGTCCGCGACTATGCCGCGAGCAAGTCGTTCTATCTCCAGGCCTTCGCGCCCATCGGCATGAAGATGATCGCGGAGAACGCGCTGGGCGTCGAGATGAGCGCAGACGGCCAGACCTCGCTGTGCCTCTTCGAGACGAAGGAAAAGCCGGCGCACCTGCACCTGGCCCTGCGCGCGGCCAACCGCGGTCAGGTCGACGCCTTCCACCGCGCGGCCCTGGCGGCCGGCGGCACGGACAACGGCGGTCCCGGCCTGCGCCCGAAGTACCACGCCAACTACTACGCCGCCTTCGTCATCGACCCGGACGGGCACAACGTCGAACTGGTGTGCCACGAGGCCGAAGGCTGACCGGCCCGCGGCGCGTGTTCAGCCCCGCGGCACCCAGCACCGGATCCGCGTGTTCTCCGGCAGCCGGCCGAAGCGCTGCTGGTAGTCGACGAGGTTGCGGCACACCTGCTGCGGATCCTTGGTGGACATGTCGAACATCGCGCGATACGACGCGCCGGACTCGGTGGGCGACGTGAACTTCAGGACGTAGGCCTTGGGCAGGCCGGCGTCCTGCAGCAGCGGCGCGAATTGCGCGGGCAGCTCGCGCACGCACTGGGCGTTCTGGTAGTGCGCCTTCACGCCCTCGCAGGCGCGCGCGTCGCCGTTGTTGAAGACGCGCACCATCACCACGCGGCGGTCGTCGAGCTTCGTGGGCTTTCCGTCGAGGACGAAGTACAGCGGCGGCGCGGCGACGGCGACCGCGGGCGCGAGGGCGACGAGCGCCGTGGACAGCGCGGCAAGGAGCGGGATTCGATTCATCCGCGCAGTCTAGGCGCCCCGCGCGCTGCGACCGCCCCGTGTCGACCCGCAGCGCCGGCATTGCCCGAACCGCCGTCGACCCGCACGGCGGCCGTCCGGTGCCGACCCGCAACGCGCATCGGTCAGCTTGCCGACGCCTGGCCCACCCGCAAGGGGGATGGCGGCGCGCGTCGCGTCTCGACAATCGACGCCGTCGCCACGCCATCCGTCGCCGCCATGAACGCTCGCCGTCCTGCCCGCCTCCTGGCCCTCGGCCTCGCGCTCGCGTGCACCGGCGCGTGCGCCGGCCCGGTGGCCAGGCAGCCCGCGCCGGCCGACCTCGCGGCGTTCGAGAAATCGCTGCCCGCCCCCGGCCGCGACCGCGTCTTCCTGGCGCTGCCGGTCGACCTCGTGACCCGCCTCGCGATCGACCCCGCAGTCATGCGCGCCGTCGACCCCGGCGTCGCCTGCGACCCCGACGCCTTCTCGCTGAGCATGTCCGAGGGCGACCTGGGCCTGGCCGGCCACGTGCAGACGACCTGCTCGCCCGACCACCACAGCCAGAGCCTGCTGAAGCTGGCCGACGGCAACGTGTACGTGACCGTGTGCGGCGCGGCGATGACCACGCGCGTGACGGCCTGGGCCGACATCAGCGTCGGCGACAAGTCGGCGCACGCCTCGGCGCAGTCCCGGTCCGCCGCCAGGCACGAGCCCGCGCACGACTGCACGGGCTGGACGAAGATCCCGCACTGACGCGGGTCAGGATTCGAGCAGCGCCACCGCCGGCGGCGCCAGCTCCAGCCGCGCGACCACCGAGTCGCCCTCGGCCTCGATCGCCATCTTGGCGCCCTTGCGCGGCAGCAGGGAGCGCACCAGGCCCAGGCCCGACACGCCCGCCGGGATGCCGGCCAGCGAAAAGCCCGCCTTCAGCCTGCCCTGGTTGGCAATGACGATCATCACCGTCGTCTCGCCACAGACGATGCGGCAGCGGATGTCGGTGGCCGGCTCGCCCGCGGCCGGCGTGCTGTGCTTGATGGCGTTGGTGAACAGCTCGTTGACGGTCAGCGCGATGGGGATCGAGTCGGCCTCGGTCAGCGCGAAGCGGTGCAGCAGCTCGGGGCCGCTGACCTCCACCGTGATGTGGCGGCCGAACATGCGCTGCACCGACGTGGCGATCGCCTCGACGACGCCGCGCACGCGCATCGGCCCCGTCACGCCCACCTGCAGGCCGTGCACCTGGGCGATCGCGTGCACCTGGCTGACGGCCTCGGCGATCGCGCCGGCGGCCTCGGGGTGGCGCGACGCGCTCTGCTGCAGCAGGCCCGCCACGCCCTGCAGGTTGTTCTTGATGCGGTGGTGCACTTCCTTGATCAGCATCTCGCGCTGCGCGATCGCGGCGGCCAGGCGCGCCTCGTCGGCGGCGCGCTGGGCGGTGACGTCCGAGGCCACCATCAGCAGCTGGTCGGGCGCGTCGGCGGCCGAGCGCAGCGACACGATGCGGATGTCCCACACGCGCTGCGCCCCGCCGCCGGACTCGGACTCGTCGGCGCTGCGCCGAAGCTCGCGCTGCACGCTGCCGGGCGTGGCGAGCGCGCGGTGCAGGTCGGCCGCCAGCTTCGCCCCCTCGGGCCCCGGCAGCCACTGCGACGGCACGCGGCCCAGGATCTCCTTCATCGGCCGCCCCGCGAAGGTGGCGGCCATCTGGTTCAGCTGCACCACCTGCTGGCTGGCCGCGTCGAACAGCGCGATGGCCAGCGGCGCGGTCTCGATGATGCGCTGCAGGCTGGCACGCGCCTGCACGATGCTGACCTCGGCCTGGCGCCGGCGCTCGATGTCCAGCAGCGCGTAGGTAAGCTGGCGGTTCGCGGTGTCCTGGCCGGTGACCACGACGTTGCCCACCACCCAGAAATGGCGCCCGTCGCGCGCCCGCAGCCGGCACTCGAAGGTCTCGGCCAGGCCTTCCTCCAGGCGCTCGCCGTAGTCGGTGCGGCGCAGCGGGTGGTCGAGTTCGTCGCCGGCCACCACCGAGATCGGCGCGCCGATGAAGTCGGCCAGCTCGCCGCCGAACATGCGGCGCGCCGAGCGGTTCATCCACTCGATGCCGGTGTCGCCGACGGTGACGATGCCCACCAGCACGGAGTCGAGGATGGCGCGCGTGCGGTCGGCCTGCTGCACCAGCGACTCGCGGGCGCGCTGGCGGTCGTCGATGTTGACGAAGGACATGATGGTGCCCGCCGACGGCTTCTCGACCGCCACATGCCGCGTGCTCACCTGTGCCCAGAACAGGCTGCCGTCACGCCGCCGCACCTGGCGTTCACCATGCGACCGGCCGATCGTGGCCATGTCGCGAGTTTCGAGGTGCAGATAGTGCTGCCAGGCCGCCTCGCTCTCGTACAGCCGCGACATCGGCGAGCCCTTCAGGGCCTCGGGCGACATGCCCACGAGGTCGGCCATCGCCTGGTTGGCGCGCGCTATCTGGCCGTCGCGCTGGTAGACGATGCCCACGTCCGACAGGTTGAACATCAGCTCGCGCTCGCGCGACAGCGCCTCCAGCTCGCTCTGCTGCGACTTCATGCGCGTGGCGTCGGCCAGCACTACCACCATGCCCACCGCGCCGGGCGCGATCTCGTGGGTGCGGCGCAGCGCCAGCGAGCACCACACGGCCTGGCGGCGGTGCGTGCCCGCGGGCAGCAGCAGCTCGGTCTCGAGCGCGCCGACGTCGCGCACGGCCTCCATCAGCGCGGCGACGGTCTCGGCCGGCACGCCGGCGCTGGCCAGGATCGCGTCGAAGGGCTTGCCGGGCGGGTAGTCGCTGCCGCCCAGCAGCGTCTCGAACCGGTGGTTGCAGCGCACCAGCTCCTCGCCGCGCAGGTAGGCGATCCCGGCGGGGCTGACGTCGAGGATGGTGGCGAGTTCCGTCAGCAGGTCCTGGTTGCGGCGGCGCGCGGTCTCTTCCTCGGTGACGTCGACCGTCACCACCGAGAACGCGCCGCGCTGCGGCCCCAGCTCGGCGGGCTCGACGCGCGTCATCAGCCAGCGCCGCCCGCTGTCCTGGTGGCGCACGGCGTAGCGCACCTCGATGCGCGAGCGCGTGCGCAGCGCGGCCTGAAGGCGGTCGTACTCGGCCATCGACTCGGGCTCGACCAGGTCCCGCCCCACGGCCATCAGGCTGCCCTGGCGTTGACCGTCATCGGCGGCGACGCCGTCGGGCCCGCCCGGGCGCGCGCCGCGCTGCACCGAGCCGACCCAGCCGCGCGCGGCGTCCCAGGTGGCGACCCCGATGCCCGCGGTGCCCATCAGCGCCTGGATCTCGACGCGCGCGACGTCGCGCTCATCCTCGAGGTGGCGGTCCTCCAGCAGCGCGATCCAGCGCGTGGCCGCGCCGCCCGACAGCCGGCTGCCGCCATTGGCCGGCACGCCGCGCACGCGCACGCGAACGCGCAGCGGCTCGCCGGCGGCGTTGGCCAGCCAGCCGTCCTGGGTGCGGGTGGCCGCGACGGCCGGCAGCTCGCCGGGCCAGCCGAGCAGCAGCTGGAGATCGGGGGCGGCGTCGCGCAACTGGCCGGGCAGCGGGCCCAGCATCTGGGCGAGCGCGGCGTTGTGGCGCAGCACGCCGCCGGCCTCGTCGAACACGACCTGGCCGAGCGGCGACATGTCGAACCAGCCCTGCAGCTCGCCGCGCAGGTCCTCGATGGCGGCGGCGGGGCCGGCGCCGGACGAAGACGCGCCGAGCGGCTGGCGCGGCAGCACGGGGGCGCGCGCTTTGGGCGGCGTGGGCGGGGTCGTGGACATACCCCGAAGGAGTTTACGCGCGACGACGGATGTCGCGCGTCAGGGCGATCGTCGCGGACTCAGCGCAGCTGGCAACGCGACAGGGTCGCCTGCTCCTGCGTGCGCTTGATCTCGTCGTTCACGCGCTGCAGCGCCTCGGCGCGCGTGGCACCGGTGCCGGGGGCCGACAGCTCGTCGCGGCGGTATTGCGCCTCGTGGTAGGTCTGGTTCAGGCGCTCGCAGTTGTTCGACGGGAGGGACTGGGCCTGCTGCCGCGACTCCGACAGCTGCGACGACTGCCTCCAGTACCGGCGCTGCGCCGGCGTGGCGATGGTGCCGGTGTTGGCCTGGTACTGCTGCAGGCGGCCGTTGGCGGTCGCGTCGAGCAGTTCCTGCTGGCTCGGGGGCGGCGGCAGCACCAGCGACTTCTCCTCGTTGGCCGCGGGGCACGCGGCCGCCTGGTACACGGCCGAGCCGTTGATGATGCACTTGTGCACCGTCTGCGCCTGCACGGCGCCCGCCAGCGCGATGAGCGCGGCACCGGCGGCCCACTTCGTCGACCGAATCATTCTTGAACCCTCTCCCTGGCGACAACTCCGCCAACGAGGATTCTCCATGCTGCCGGGCAGGCCCGCACGACCGGCGCACGCCGATCCGCGAAATATTTCTGAACTGATGCAATCGCCGAACGGCCGTCCGGAGCGGGCGCCCCGGCGGCCGCGGGACGTCATCCCTTGGTCAGGGCGTGCGCGTGCACCAGCGCCTTGGCCAGCGCCCGGTTGACGTCGCCCACCGTCAGCAGCAGGGTGTTGGCGCACTCGCGGATGTCGTAGGCCGATTCCGTCTCGATGGCGCGCGCCAGCGCCAGGAACGGCGCCAGCGGGCCGCTCTCGTCGACCAGCGCCTGGGCCACGCTCTCCTGCACCGGAATCGTCTTGAGCAACTGCTCGAACGGCTGGCCCATCATGCGATCCAGCGTGGAGAACACGCCGCAGATGAACAGCTCGTTGCGCAGCGCGTCGTCGCCGCCGGGGCGCGCGATCTCCTCCATCACCAGCCCGCGGCGCACCGCCAGGTGCATCAGCGGCTTCATGTCGGGATCGTCGATGGCGCTGGTGACCAGCAGCGCCAGCCAGCGCTTGAGCCGCTGGTAGCCCAGGATCATCAGCGCGTGGCGGAACGACGAGATCTCCACCGACAGGCCGAAGCCCGGCGAGTTCAGGTAGCGCATCAGGCGGAACGCCAGCGTCGGGTCGTTCTTGACCACGGCCTCGAGCTTCTCGGCCGGCTCCTGGCGGTCGACGCGCTGCATCAGGTCGACGACGGTGGTGACGCCGGCCGGCACGGTCTTGGGCTTGGTGTCCGGGCCCGGGGCGTCGCCCGTGGCCCAGCCGACCACGGCCGTGAAGCCCGCGCGCAGGGCGCCGGCCGACATCGCCGGGCCGTCGGCGCCGATGAAGTAGCGCTGCAGCGCCTTGCCGCCCAGGCCGGCGGGCAGCGGGTTGCGGATGTTGGCACGGTCCACCGTCACGGCCTGGAACAGGCGCCACAGGTCCTGCGGCGCGCTCTCGGGGATCCGGCCGCCCAGCACGAGCGACAGCCCCTGGGCCACGCGCTCCTTGAGCAGCACGGCCAGTTCGGGGTCGCTCAGCATGAAGCCGGGCACCTCGATCATCAGGTGCGAAGCGGTCGGCGCGGCCAGCAGCGCGCGCAGGCTGCCCTCGTGCGTCACGCTGAGCATCAGCGGGCCGGCCTCCGGCGGCGCGATCACGTCGACGACCTGCAGCAGGCCGGCGGCGTCGATGGCCGCGTCGGGGCGCTGAGGGAACACCGTCATGTGCGCTGCCATGGGCGCACGCTTCACGTCGAACAGGGAGCTCGCACCGAGCACGACCTGGTCGAGGACGCGATGATCTAGGGACATTCTTGAAACCTCGGAAACGTATTTATTGGAATGGTGACGAGCCCGCTCCCGATTCCGCAACCAAAGCCTCGGGACCGCTAGGCGTTCAGGTAGTTGAACAGGGACAGCTTCTGGATCGTGGCGTAGCTCTGGAGCGCCGCCTGGTAGCCCGTCTGCTGCGAATTGAAGCTCGACAGGGCCTTGACCATGTCGAGGTCTTCGGCATTCGAGCGCGAAGTTTGAGCTGAAAGCTCCGTGGCGTCGAGCCGGCCCTTGACGCCGTCCAGGCGTTGCAGGGTCGTGCCCGCGAAGCTGCGCGCCGAGGAGATCTGGCTCGCGCACTGGTCGATGTTGCGGATGCTGTCCTGTACGGCCTGTTGCACCTTCGGGCCGCCCTGGTCGGGCGTGGACAGCTGCTTGACCGCGTTGTCGAGCGCATCGAACACCGACAGCGAGCGCGTCGAGGGCGTCAGCTGGAAGTCGTCGCCGTTGGCCGGCTGGCCGCTGATCGCGAAGGACATGCCGTCCACGGTGATCTGCTGGCCGCTCGTGAATGCGTTGCCGCTGGACACCGGGTTGCCGTCCTTGAGCACCGTGTAGGTGGTCGGGCCGCCGCCGGCGCTGAACTGGATGTCGTAGGTCGAGCTGGTGAGCTGGTCGGGCGCGGTCACGCGGCCGGCGTCGATCCAGGCGTTGCTGGAATTGGTGTTCTTCGTCACGAACACGCCGTTGCCGGTGTTGGCCGCCAGCCAGATGTTGCCGCCGTCCAGCGTCAGCGGCAGCGGCTCGTCGCTGGCCACGTTGACCTGGCCGCCGACGCCCTGGAACGCGACGCCGCCGGGCTTGTCGACGAAGGGCGCGCCGCCCGAGCCCTGCCCCGAGAAGATGTAGCCGCCCTGCCCGTCGGGCCGGTTGGCGACGGCCAGCAGCTGGTCGCGGATCGCCTTGAGCGCGTCGGCCTTGGACGCGCGCTCCGCGTCGCTGTAGCTGGCGTCGCCGGCGCTCACGAGCAGCTCGCGCGCCTGCTGCATCAGCTCGCCGGCGTCGCCGAGCGCCGACTCGGTCAGCGTCATCGCGTTGGAGCTCGCGTTGACGGCGCGCTCGCTGGCGGTGGTGCGGTCCTCGAGCGCGCGGGCGCGTTCGGCGCGCGCGGCGGCGGTCGGATCGTCGCTCGCCTTGATCACGCGCTTGCCGCTGGTCATCTGCTCCTGCGTCGCCGTCAGGTTGTCCTGGCGCGACATCAGGTTGTTCAGCGCGGAGTCGTACGCGTGGGCGGTGGAGATGCGTTCTACGGACATGCGTCATTCACCTCAGTGACCGGCCATCTGCAGCAGGGTGTCGAAGATGGCCTGCGCCACCTGCAGCACCTTGGCCGCGGCCTGGTAGCCCTGCTGGAACTGGATCAGGCGGCCGGCCTCCTCGTCGAGGTTCACGCCGCTCTTGTTGGCCACCGCCTGGTCGGCCTGCTCCGACGTGGCGGCCGAGATCGTCGACGCCGTCTTGGCGCTCTGCACGCGCACGCCGACGTTGGCCAGCAGGCTGGCGTAGGCGTCGGTGGCGGACTCGCCGTCCTGCACCGAGCCGTCGATCTGCATGTCGCGGCCCACGAAGTTCTCGTCGCGCAGCGCCACCATCGCCAGCGCGTTGCCGTTGTTGCTCTCGGGGTGCGCGGTCTTGGCGATGCTGATCGTGTCGCCGGCGCCGGGCACGCCGTTCAGGTCCAGCGCCAGGCCGTTCAGGCTGATCGGCTGGCCCGGCGTCCAGGTGCCGCCGCCCGAGGCGGTGACGTTGCCGAGGGGGTCGGTCAGCGTGTACGAGTAGTTGCCGTTGGCGTCGGTGAAGTTGATCGCCGCGGTCAGCGTCGGGTCGTTGGTCGAGCTCACCACCGACAGGCCGCCCACCGTCGCGGTGCCCTTGTTGTTGACGCCCATGACGGCCGTCATCGGCGAGGCCGCGGCGATGCCCGCCGGGTCGTCGAGCGTGCGCACCATGCTGATCGCGGCGCGGCCCACGGGCTCCAGCTCGAAGGTGTCGGTGGCCGCGGGCGTGCCGGTGAACGAGATCTGGAAGCCGTCGATGCTGCCGCCCATCGCGGCGCCGTCGGACTGGCGCGTGTACTGGAAGCCGCCGCTGCCATCGGGCGCCATCGAGAACTTCACGTTGTCGGACTGGCGCGTGACGATGAACGAGCCGCCGCTCGCCGGATCGGCGGCCAGCGTGTAGTCGCTCGCCTTGAGCTGGCTGCCGTCGGTGACGGTCAGCGTGACCTGCGACGCGAAGCCGCCGGCGGCGTCGCGGGCGTTGTGCGCGTTGGGGATCGCGATCGGGCCGCCGACCGCGAACAACGGGTCGCCCGCGCCCGGGGGCGAGCCGAGGTCGATGCCGTGGCCCTGGACCTGGTTGACGCGCGCCGCCACGGAGGCCGCCATCTGGCCCAGCTGGTTGCGCGCCGCGACGAGGTCCTCGTTCTGGTACTTCATCAGCCCGCTGATCGTGCCGCCCACCAGCAGGTCGGTGGACAGCTCGTGCTGCACGCCGTCGTCGCTCATCGAGATCGTCGAGCGGCCGCTGTTGGCCGGGTCGGGCGTGACGGCCAGCTGCTGCGCCTCGGCGCCCAGCACCAGGCGCTGGCCGCCGGCGATGAACACGCCCATCGAGCCGTCGTTGGCCGTGATCGTGCTCACCTTGACCAGGTTTCCCAGCTGCTTGACCATCTGGTCGCGCTGGTCGAGCAGGTCGTTGGGCGACTGGCCCGAGCCGCGCAGGCCCGCGATGTCGTAGTTCAGCTTGGCGATCTGCGAGGCCAGCTGGTTGACCTGCGCCACCGAGTTGCGCAGGTCCTGCGTGACGCCGGCCTGCAGTCGATCGAGCTGCGCGCCGGCCGTGGAGAAGCGGTCGGCGACCTCGGCCGCGTTGGTCAGGATCACCTGGCGCGCCGACGAGTCCGCCGGGCTGTTGGCCAGGTCGACGAACGAGTTCATGAACGTGCCCACGGCCGCGCCCATGCCGGTGTCGCCGGGCGGGAACACCGTCTCGAGCTGCTGCAGGTTGGTCGAGCGCGCGTCGTCCATCGCCGCCATCGAGCTGGCCACCTGCGACTGCGTGTTCAGGAACTGGTCGGTCGCGCGCCGCACGGTGACGACGTCCACGCCCTTGCCGAAGAAGCCGGCGCCGGTCTGCTGGCCGCCGGAGGTCGCCAGTTCGACGGTCTGGCGCGAGTAGCCGGGCGTCTGCGCGTTCGCGATGTTGTGACCGGTGGTCTGCATCGACGCGTAGTTCGCGAACATGGCGCGCATGCCGATCGACATCAGGGCCGACGACGTCATGAGGCGCTCCTTTCAGTTCGGGGAAATTCGGTCGAAATCACGATCAGGCCGGGGTGTGTGTGCGTCAAGCGAGGTTCTGTTGAACCCGCTCGGTCATGTGGATCATCTTGGCCAGCTTCGTGGCGTACGCCGGGTCGGTGGCGTAGCCGGCCTTCTGCAGGCCGCGCGCGAAGCCGCTGGCGTCGTTGCCCGCGGCCACGACCGCGGCGTAGCGCGGGCTGTTCTTCATCGTGCTGGCGTAGTCGGCGAAGGACTCGGCGTAGCTCGCGTAGGCGCGGAAGGTCTGCGTGACCTTGTGCGCCTTGCCGCCGTAGTACTCGGTGGTCGTCACGTCGGTGGTCGCGCCCTTCCAGTTCGCGCCGGCCTTGATGCCGAACAGGTTGAACGACGTCGAGCCGTCCGCGTTCTTGATCTCCTTGCGGCCCCAGCCCGTCTCGTGCGCGGCCTGGGCGATCATGAACTTGGCGGGGATGCCCGTGGCCTTCTCGGCGGCGGCGGCGGCGTCGGTGTGCGTCTGGATGAACGCGGCAGCGCCCTTCTGCGGGATACCCACCGGGGCATCCGGATGCATCGGGTCGACCGGCATCGGGTTGGCCACGGCCGGCTTGGACGTGATGCCCTGGGTCATGCCCATCTGGCGCTCGAGCTGCCTGGCGATGATGTCCGACAGCCCGCCCGGCTGGCCCGCGAGCTTGGCGGCCCACTGCGAGTCGAGCATCTCCGTGCCCATCTTCGTGCCCTCGTTCTCCATCATCCCCGAGTTCATCGTGGACTCGCGCATGCTCTTGAGCAGCTGCTCGGTGAACATCGTCTCGAACTGCTTGGCCGCTTCCCTGACCGCGGTCTTCGGGTCCTGCTGCGCCTTGACGCGCAGGCCCTCGAGGCCGCCGGCCAGGTTCAGCGACTGCGGCGCGCCGGTGATCGCGGACGAGATCGGGTTGGCCATGGTCAGATGACCTCGATGTCGGCGGTCAGCGCGCCGGCGGACTTCATCGCCTGCAGGATCGCGAGCAGGTCCTGCGGCGTCGCGCCCAGCGCGTTGAGCGCCTTGACGACGTCGGCCAGCCTGGTGCCGGCGGGCATGTTCACGAGCGAGCCGGCCTGCGACGAGATCGCGATGTCGGTCTTGTCGGTGACCACCGTCTGGCCGCCGGAGTTCGGCGCGGGCTGGCTCACCTGCGGGTTGGAGTTGATCGTCACCGACAGGCTGCCGTGCGCGACGGCGCACGGCGCGAGCGTCACGGCCTGGTTCATCACGATGGAGCCGGTGCGCGCGTTCATCACGATCTTGGCGGCCGGCGCGGTCAGCGCGATGTCCAGGTTCTCGAGGTCGGCCAGGAAGCCCACGCGCGCGTCGGCGTCGGTGGGGGCCTTGACCTTGATGACGCGGCCGTCGAGCGCGCGCGCCGTGCCGGCGCCCTTGTTCGCGTTGATCGCGCCGGCCACCGCGCGGGCGGTGGCGTAGTCGGCGGAGTTCAGGTCCAGCTCCAGCACGTCGCCCTGCGACAGCGGCGTGGGCACCGAACGTTCCACCGAGGCGCCCTCGGGGATGCGGCCGGCGCTGAGGTGGTTGATCGTGACCTTGGAGCCGCCCGCTGCCGCGCCGGCGCCGCCGACGATCAGGTTGCCCTGGGCGATCGCGTAGACCTGGCCGTCGGCGCCCTTCAGCGGCGTGGCCACCAGCGTGCCGCCGCGCAGGCTCTTGGCGTTGGCCACGGACGACACGTCGACATCGATGTTCTGGCCCGGCTGCGCGAACGCGGGCAGCGAGGCGGTGACGATGACGGCCGCCACGTTCTTGAGCTGCATCGAGGTGCCCGCCGGCAGCGTCACGCCCAGCTGCTGCAGCATCGACTGCAGGCCCTGGGTGGTGAACGGCGCCTGGGTCGTCTGGTCGCCCGTGCCGTCCAGGCCGATGACCAGGCCGTAGCCCACCAGCTGGTTGGAACGGACGCCCTGGACGGCCGCCACTTCCTTGATGCGGGTGGCGTGCGCCGGCGTGGCGAACAGTGCGGCGAGGATGGCCACGATGATCGCGACCATGCCGATGCGCTGCGCGGTGCGGTCCGACACCGGACGGCGCAGGTGCGGGACGCGATGGCGGAGATGGCGGGTGCCGGAGGCCGAATCGAGCATCACAGTTGTCCCAGGCGTTGCAGCATCTGGTCGGAGGTCTGGATCGCCTTGGAGTTGAGCTCGTAGGCGCGCTGCGTGGAGATCATCGCCACGAGCTCCTCGACGACGTTGACGTTGGAGGTCTCGACGAAGCCCTGCTGGATGCGGCCCAGGCCGTTGGTGCCGGGGGCGGCCGCGCTCGGCGCGCCCGACGCGGCGGTCTCGGCGTAGATGTTGCCGCCCTTGGGGTCGAGGCCCTGCGGGTTGGGAAAGCCGGCGAGCTGCAGCTGGCCCAGCGTGCTGGGCTGCGCGGTGCCGGGCAGCGTGGCGGTGACGGTGCCGTCGGCGCCGATCGAGATGCTCTGCGCCTGCGGCGGGATCGTGATGCCGGGCTGCACGATGAAGCCTTCGTTGGTGACCAGCTGCCCCTGCGAGTCGAGCTTGAGCGAGCCGTCGCGCGTGTAGCCGGTGGTGCCGTCGGGCATCGTCACCTGCAGGAAGCCGTTGCCGCTGATCGCCACGTCCAGTGAGTTGCCGGACTGCTGCAGCGAGCCCTGCGAGAAGTCACGCGCGGTGGCCACCGGACGCACGCCCAGGCCGACCTGCAGGCCGTTGGGCAGTTGCGTCTGGTCGGACGTCGCCGAGCCGGACTGGCGCAGGTTCTGGTAGATCAGGTCCTCGAACTGCGCATGGCTCTTCTTGTAGCCGTTGGTGGCCACGTTGGCGAGGTTGTGCGAGATGTTGTCCAGCTGGAGCTGCTGGGCCTCCATGCCGGTCTTCGAGATCCACAATGAGCGAAGCATGACGTGAACTTTCGTTCGAGTGATACGCCATCTTCCCGAAAACTTGAGGGTGGGAGCGCCCGGATAAGGCCCGGTTACGGCCTCTTTATCCCGACTGGGCCGGTCGGTCGGCGCTCGCGTCCCGCGGCGCCCGTGTGAATTAGTTCTCGCTCAGCAGCTTCGAAGCGGTCTGGTCCTGCTTCTCGGCGTTTTCCAGCATCTTCATCTGGTGCTCGAACTGGCGCGCGGCGGCGATCATGCCCACCATCGTCGCCACGGGGCTCACGTTGGAGCCCTCGAGCGCGCCCGACTGCAGGCGGGCGGCCGGGTCGGCGTTCAGGTCGCCGGACTCGCCGCGGAACAGGCCGTCGGTGCCGCGGTTCATCGGCACGTCGGGCGTGACGAGCTTGAGCTTGCCGATCTGCGTGGACTTCTGGTTGCCCACCTTGGCGGTGATGGTGCCGTCGTCGCCGATGTCCACCTGCGCGTTGGCCGGCACGGTGATCGGGCCGCCGTCGCCGTTGACCTGCAGGCCAGCCTGGGTCACGAGCACGCCCTCGGCATTGACGTCCAGCGCGCCGGCGCGGGTGTAGGCCTCGGTGCCGTCGAGCGCCTGCACGGCCAGCCACGACTTGCCCGTCATCGCCACGTCCAGGCTGCGCCCGGTGGCGTTGATCGCGCCCTGGTCGTCGCTGTAGCCCGGCGTGGTCTCCAGCGAGAACACGCGGGTGGACGCGCCGTCGCCGCGGATGGGCACCGCGCGGAAGGCGGTGAGCTCGGCGCGGAAGCCGTTGGTCGAGACGTTGGCCAGGTTGTTGGCGAGCGAGTCCTGGCGCTGCAGGGCCGCCTTCGCGCCCGACATCGACAGGTAGATCATGCGGTCCATCGCTACTCCAACACGTGTCTGTCAGTGGAACGGCCGGGGCGTGCGCTCGGCCGCTCCGGAGGAGCCCCGGCGCCCCCGCGGGGGGCTCCCAGCGGTACGCCGCGGGGTGGGGGTCGTCATTTAGCGCAGGTTGACCAGCGTCTGCATCGCCTGGTCCATCGTCTTGATGGTCTGCGCGTTGGCCTGGTAGTCGCGCTGGGCGGTGATCATCGAGACGAGCTCCGCCGTCAGGTCGACGTTGGACTCCTCCAGCGAGCCGGAGTTGAGCACGCCGAGGTTGCCGTCGCCGGCCACGCCCACGGTCGGGCCGCCCGACGCGGCGGTCTGCTTCCACGCGTTGCCGCCCAGCGGGGTCAGGCCCTGCACGTTGCGGAACGTCGCCAGCTCGACCTGGCCCGCGGCCTTGGTCTGGCCGTTCGAGTACTGGGCGATCAGCTGGCCCTTCTGGTCGACGGACACGCCCGTCAGCTGGCCGGCCGTGTAGCCGTCCTGCGTCATGTTGGTGACGCCGAAGTTCGAGCCGAACTCGGTCGCGCCGGACATGTCCAGCTGGATGCCGGTGATGGGCAGCGTGGCGGCGCCGGCGGCGTTGGTCGACGCGGGGATGTCCAGCGTGATCGGGCCGCTGGGCGAGACCAGCTGGCTGCCGTCGGCGGAGAACTGCAGCGAGGCGATCGGCGACGGCGCGCCCGCGGTGCCGCCGACGGTCTGGCCGTTGGCGGTGGCGTAGACGTCGAAGGTGTCGGTGCCCGTCTTCTGGAAGTAGTAGCTGACCGCGACGTCCTGGCCCTTGGCGTCGAACATCGTCACCGAGGTGGCGTTGTTGTAGGTCTTCTGGTTCGTGAAGTCGATCGACGGCCCCGAGGCCGGCGTCGTCACGGCGTCGCGCGCGTCGAGGTTGAATTCCACCGTGCTCTTGGTCGTGGCCTGCGGGTCGATGCCGCCGGTGGGCAGCTGCAGCGGCTGGGCCGCGCCCTGCACGATGTTGCCCTGCGCATCGGCCGGGTAGCCCAGCAGCTTGTTGCCCTGGTCGTTGATGATGTTGCCGGTGTTGCTGACCTTGAACTGGCCGTTGCGCGTGTACTGCACCTGGTTGGACGGATCCTGCGTCTGGAAGAAGCCGTTGCCGTTGATCGCCAGATCCAGCGGGTTGCCCGTGGGCGTGATGTTGCCCTGGTTGAACTGCTGCGACACCGTGGCCACCATCACGCCGATGCCGGCCTGGGTGTTGTTCGACGCCGAGCCCGTCATCGCGGCGGCGTACATGTCGGCGAACTCCGCGCGCGAGGACTTCTCGCCGTAGGTGTTGGAGTTGGCGACGTTGTTGCCGATCACTTCGAGGTTCTTCGAAGCGGCGCTCAAGCCGGACAGACCTTGTTGGAAGCCCATGGTGAAGTCTCCTGGAGGAAATTAGTAGAAGGCGCGGACGTCGGCGTAGTCGACCTTGCGGCCGTCGTCGAGTTCCACCGCGAGCTTGCCGTTGGCGCTGCTGACGGCGCTGATGCTGTTGAAGGCGAACGCCTTCGAGTCGAGCGGCGCCTCGTTGTTGAGCGCGTTGACGCGGAACGTGAGCTTCTGGCCCTGCGCGTTCTGCGGCACGTCGAAGTCGAACGCGTGGCTGCCGGCGCCCTGCGGGCCCAGCTTGACGTTGCCCACGACGGCGCCGGCCGGGTTGAGGATCTCGACGTTGACGCTGGTGGCCGGGCTGTCGATCTCGAAGCCGCCGTCGCCCCTGTGCGAGTCGGCGTCGACGCGCAGCGTGTTGCCGTCGGTGGCCACGTCGTGGCCGACCAGCGCCGCGCCCTGCATCGTCTGCAACTGCGTGAACTGGCTGTCCAGGCCGCTGACCGTCTTGTTCAGCGTCTGCACGCCCTGCACGGTGCTGATCTGCGCCATCTGGCTGGTGACCTGCGCCGAATCCATCGGATTGAGCGGATCCTGGTTGGACATCTGCGCGACCAGCAGCTTCAGGAAGCGGTCGGACTGCTCCTGGGCCGACTGCGTCGCGCCGAGGTTGGACGCGTCGGCGCCCGAGGCCGCGGCCTTGCCGGCCTTCGCGGCGGCCTTCGCGCCGCTGCCGGCGTTGGTGGCGGCGGATGCGCCGAAGCCGCTGAGCGCGTTGAGCGCGGGATTGGTGGCGTTCGAGATGGCCATGATCAACCTTGTCCCATCTGCAGCGTCTTCATGAGCAGCGTCTTGGCGGTGTTCATGACTTCGATGTTGTTCTGGTACGAGCGCGACGCCGAGATCATGTTGACCATCTCGTCGACCGCGTTGACGTTCGAGTAAGTGACGTAGCCGTCGGCGTCCGCGCTCGGGTTGGCCGGGTCGTGCACCTTGCGGCCGGGGGCCTGGTTCTCGGTGACCTGGGCCACGCGCACGCCCGCGCCGGGGGCGCCGTCGGGCGTGTTCATCAGCACGGTCTGGAACGTGACCTCGCGCGCCTTGTAGGCCTTGCCGTCCGGGCCGGCGACGGTGTCGACGTTGGCCAGGTTGGAGGCGACGACGTTCAGGCGCTGGCTCTGCGAGGAGACCGCGCTTCCTGAAATGTCGAAGATCTTCATCATGCTCATGGTTCAGCTCCTGATCAGCCCTGGCTGGGACTCTTCATGGCGTCGAGCATCGTGCGGACGTCGGTGTTGATGAAGCGCAGCGTGGCCTCGTACTTGACCGAGTTGTCGACGAAGCTGGCACGCTCGCGGTCCATGTCGACGGTGTTGCTGTCGAGGTTGGTCTGCGAGGGCGCCGCGTACTTCAGGCCCAGCTCGCTGGTGGAACCGGTGCCGATCGGGATGTGGCCGCGCGCGGTGGCGGTGGCGCCGGTCATCGTGGAGCCGGCGGCCTGCGTGCCGGTGGCCTCGCGCAGCGCGGACGCGAAGTCCATGTCGCGGGCGACGTAGCCGGGGGTGTCGGCGTTGGCGATGTTGCTTGCGATCAGGCGCTGGCGTTCCGCCCGGAGCGTGAGCGCCTGGGCCTGGAAGTCGAGCGAGTTGGTCAAGCGGTTCATCGGGTCACCTTCGGTGTTCCTGGCTTCCTGCGGCGGCTGCGAGAACGCGAATCCGGGACGCAGGGGCGGCCATGGAGAGCGATTGTGAAAGTCAAGCCCGGAAACTGAAGGCCGATAAAGCAGGGGAACGGCCCTCAATTCGACGCACCCGAACCCGGTGGCTTCCCTAAAGTGGCCACATCCGGAAAATCCCAGGCTCATCCCCGTGCGTGCCCTCCTCGTCCCCGCTGCCGCTCCTGCCGCCCGCCGCCTCGCCGGCCTGGCGCTGCTGGCGTGGGCGGCCGCGGCGTCGGCCCAGGACGCGCCCGGCTACACCCCCGACGACGCCTTGCTCAAGCAGGTCGAGACGATGGCGCGCAACGGCGCGTCCGCTGCCACGGCCGAGCAGGCGGGCGGCGTCCGCGTCGAGGTGAAGGTGGGCCGGCTCGACCCGCGCCTGAAGCTGGCGCCGTGCCAGCACATCGACCCCTACCTGCCCGCCGGCCTGCCCGTGTGGGGCGCCACCCGCATCGGCTTGCGCTGCACGCAGGGCGCCAAGCTGTGGAACGTCTCGATCCCGATCCAGGTGAGCGTGTACGCGCAGGCCACGGTCGCCAGGTCGGCGCTGCCGCCGGGCACCGTGCTGGACGCCGGCATGCTCATGCAGTCCGAGGTGGACATCGCCGCCGCGCCGGGCGCCGCCGTGCCCGACCCGATGCTGGTCATCGGCCGCACGCTCGGCCGCAGCGTGGCAGCCGGCGCGACGCTGCGCCAATCCGATCTCAAGCCGCGCCAGTTCTTCGCCTCGGGCGAGACGGTGCGCGTCACGGCGCTCGGCCCGGGCTGGCAGGTGGTGACCGAAGCCCAGGCCGTCGGCGCGGGCATCGAGGGCCAGTCCAGCCGGGTCCGCACCGACGGCGGCCGCCTGCTGAACGTCCGTCCGACCGGCGATCACCAGGTGGAGGTGACGCTGTGACCGTGAATTCCTGCACGCGCGCGGCCCGTTCCGGCGCCGCGAAGGCCCCGAAAAGTTTTTTGAAAAATATCCTAAAGTTCGATTTGGGACTGCCGAAACTGTCTCATCACGCATGGGCATGAGGACATTCATTCCCGTCCTCAGGAGAGCATCATGAAAATTGGCACCATCACCAGCACTGTCGCAACGACCGCCGTCGACAACGATCGCCGCACCGCGCGCCAGCAGAGCTCCACGACCTCCACCTCCAAGGTGCTGGACGAGGACTCGAGCACGCAGGTCGAACTCTCCCCGGAGGCCGCCATGCTGTCCCAAGCCGCCCAGGACCCGTCGTTCGACCAGGCCAAGGTGGATCGCATCGCCCAGGCCATCCGCGACGGCAACTTCAGCATCAACCCTGGCGCGATCGCCGACAAGCTGCTGTCCAACGCCCAGGAAGTGCTCGGCCGCTCGCGTCCGCAGCACTGATCCCCAGGTGACCGATTCCCGCGCCGCGCGGCCTGCCGCGCCCGCCCAATCCCTGCCGCCCGACGCGTCCGCCCTGGAAACGTCGCTGGCGGCAGTCGAGCTGGCGATCGCCACGCTCGGCGACACGCTGGCCCAGGCCGACATCGCGGCCGTCGAAGCCGCCTCCAACGCGCTGCACGACGCGATGCGCGCGGCCATGAACCAGTTCGCCCAGGTCGCCCGCGGCGGCAAGATGCCCCCCGAGCTGCGCAGCCGTTTCGCACTGGCCAACGCCCAGATCGGCGCGCAGCGCGAGGCGCTGATCCGTGCGAGCTCGCTGGTCGAGCAGAACCTCGAGATCCTGCTGCCCAAGCCGGTGGCGCAGACGAGCGTGTACTCGGCCAACGGCGCGAGCCAGCGGGGGCCGGGCCGCGTGATCGCGGCGAGCTGAGCGCTTCTCGCGTCGAACGAACGGGCCCTGCGGGGCCCTTTCGCTTTTCGGCTGCCAGGCAACGGCGCCACAATCGCGGGACCATGCACGCCAGCCTGCAAGCCGCCCTCCACGAAGTCGAACCTCTCGTCGCAGACAGAGGCTGGACGCCGCCGTCACCCGCCACGATCGCCTCGGCGGAGCGACTCCTGCAACTGGTCGACAGGATGCCCCGCGAGCCCGCGGTCCAGGTCGAACCCGCCGGCACGATCTCGTTCGAATGGGAAGCCGGCGACCACGGCTGGCTCACGCTCACGGTCGACGACCAGGGCCAGCTGACGCACAGCGCCGTCCTCGGCGGCGACGAGTTCACGCAGGCCGAATCGTTCGGCGATCAACTGCCCGACTGGGCCGCCACCCTGCTCCAGCGCGTCATGCGCGCCGGCCACTGACGCCGGTCAGCGCCCCTGGCCGCCGCCCGCGCCCGCGAGCTCGGCCTGGCGGCGCTTCTCGCGCATGCGGGCCATCTCCTCGTCCTCGGCCTTGTGCCGCGCCTCGGTCTGCTTGCGCAGCTCCTGCACCGCGTCGGCCTTGGGCGCCGCCGCCTCGTCCTCGCCCATGTCCAGCGACAGCCCGCCGTCGCCGTGGGCCATCGGCTCGCCGCGCTTGCTGCGCAGCTTGATGTTCAGGCGCAGCTCGTTGGCCGAGTCGGCGTTGCGGATGGCCTCCTCGAAGCCGATGAGGCGCTGCTCGTAGAGCTCGAACAGCGCCCAGTCGAAGGTGGCCATGCCCAGCTCGCGCGAGCGGGCCATGATCTCCTTGATCTCGTTGAAGTGGCCCGTGAAGATCTTCTCGGCGATCGTGGGCGTGTTCAGCAGGATCTCGATCGCGGCCGCGCGGCCCTTGCCGTCCTCGCGGCGCACGAGGCGCTGCGAGACGATGGCGCGCAGGTTGGCCGACAGGTCCATCAGCAGCTGGGCGCGGCGCTCCTCGGGAAAGAAGTTGATCACGCGCTCGATCGTCTGGCTGGCCGAGTTGGCGTGCAGCGTGCCCAGGCACAGGTGGCCCGTCTCGGCGAAGGCGATGGCGTGCTCCATGGTCTCGGCATCGCGGATCTCGCCGATCAGGATGACGTCGGGCGCCTGGCGCAGCGTGTTCTTCAGCGCGTGGTGCCAGCTGTGCGTGTCGACGCCCACCTCGCGGTGCGTCACCAGCGACTTCTGGGACGGGTGCACGTACTCCACCGGGTCTTCCACGGTGATGATGTGGCCCGAGGACGTGCGGTTGCGGTGGTCGATCATCGCGGCCAGCGACGTCGACTTGCCCGAGCCCGTGGCGCCCACGACCAGCACCAGGCCGCGCTTGCTCATCACCACTTCCTTGAGCACGGGCGGCAGGCCCAGCTTGTCGAAGTTCGGGATCTCGGCGGCGATCGTGCGGCAGACCAGGCTCACGCTCTGCTGCTGCACCAGGATGTTGATGCGAAAGCGGCCCGTGCCCGGGATAGCCACCGCGAAGTTGCACTCCAGCTCGCGCGCGAACTCCTCGCGCTGCTTCTCGGTCATCATCGCGTTTGCCAGCGCGCGCGTGACATCGGCGGTCAGCTTCTGCGTGGTCATCGGCTTCATGCCGCCATCCACCTTCATGCTGGGCGGGAAGTCGTTGGCGATGAACAGGTCGGATCCGCCGGCCGCCGCCATCGCGGCGAGCAGCTTGTGCATGTAGGTGCGGGCTTGTTCTTCGGTGAGGGCGGACATGGGGCTCCGGGCGGGGCGTGAAGTGTGGAATTCGCCCGCAAATTTGCCAGCGAACGGCGTCGTGCGATCCGCGGAGGAACGGGGCATTGCCGGCGGTGGTTCCGCTCAAGCGCCTCGTTCGGCCTGCGTGCGTTGCCCAGCTCATCGGCCGCGCCGGCACACCGATGACTCCGCGGCCGGCACTTTTCCTCGTTCGTGCCAACTTCATGGCGAATCGAGGGATGCGGGTCGAACGACCCGCCCTACCGAATGCCAGGGCCGGACGTCGCAGCGTCAGGCCGGGTCGACCGAGATCCGCAGCCGGCCGGCGTGCAGCCGCACGCTCAGGTGGCGGTGGCGCGCCAGGTAGTGCAGCAGCACGCCCGCCGCGGCGACACCCGACGCCGCGCCAACGCCGAGCGCCCAGCGCGGGCCGGCGGTGTCGGCCACCCAGCCGACGATGGGCGCGCCGATCGGCGTGCCGCCCAGCGCGATCGCCAGCCGCATCGCCATCACGCGGCCGCGCATCGCGGGCTCGGTGCCCAGCTGCAGCAGGCTGCTCGTCGAGTTCGCGAACGTGAGCGCCGACACGCCGATCACCATCAGCGCCGCGCCGAACAGCCAGTACGTGGGCATCACCGCGGCCAGCGCGCAGCCCGCGCCGAACACGGTGGCCGACGTCAGCAGGATCTCGATGCGCGGCTGCTGCCGCCGCGCGGCCAGCAGCGAGCCCGCGATCGTTCCGACCGCCATGATCGACATCAGCAGGCCGTAGCGGCTCGCGCCTTCGTGGAACACGCTCACCGCCATCGTGGAGATGAAGATCGTGAAGTTCAGGCCGAAGGTGCCGATCAGGAACAGCATCCACAGGATCGCCATCAGGTCGGGCCGGCCGCGCACGTAGCGCAGGCCGTCGACGAAGCCCCCGCGCGCCGCGTGCGCGCCCGCGTGGCGCGCATGAGCCCGCCCGGCCGCCCGAAGGGCGAATACCGAAGGGCGCAGCCCGGAGGCCGTCTGATTCTCGCGCAGGCGCCACAGCGCGAGCAGCACCGCGAGGTACGACAGCGCGTTGGCCGTGAACGCCCAGCCGGTGCCCAGCGTCGACAGCAGCACGCCCGCGATCGCCGGCCCCACCATGCGCGCGACGTTGAACGACGTGGAGTTCAGGCCCACCGCGTTGGACAGGTCCTTGTCGCCCACCAGCTCCGACACGAAGGTCTGGCTGGCCGGTGCGTCGAACGCGGTGACGCATCCGAGCAGCAGCGCGAACGCGTACACGTGCCACAGCTGCACGGCGCCGGCCAGCGTGAGCACGCCCAGCGTGAGCGCCAGCACGAACATCGCCGACTGCGTGGCCACCAGGATGCGGCGGCGGTCGAAGCGGTCGGCCGCCGAGCCGGTGAACGGCAGCAGCACGATGTGCGGCCCGAACTGCAGCGCCATCACCACGCCCAGCGCCGTGGCGTTGTGCGGCGTCAGCTGCGTGAGCACCAGCCAATCCTGCGCGGTGCGCTGCACCCAGGTGCCGATGTTGGAGACGAGCGAGCCCGCGAACCACGTGCGGTAGCCCGGGTTGCGCAGCGAGCGGAACGTGCCTTCGCTCATCGCGGCGGCGGCTCCGGCGCGCGCAGGTCGCCGCCGTTGAATCGACCGAAGCGCCGCGCCACGATCAACGCGAGCGCGAACGCACCGAGCCCGGCGGCCAGCGCCTGCGCGGGCTCGCGAACGTCGAACGTGCCCACGCGCACCAGCAGCACCCAGGCCACGCAAAGGTTGAAGAAGCCCCACAGCACGTTGACGGTGGACGTCGACAGCCCCTGCCCCGGCGGCGCGGCGAACGGCGTCTGGAACGGCCGGCCCATCGCGCCGGCGACGACGTGCGGCACCGCGTTGAGCAGGAACGCGCCGCCAAAGAACCAGGCGACGAAGTGACCGATGTTCATCGCGGACTCCTCGGGAAGACGGCGTGTGGATTCATTGCGCGCCCAGGCGCTTGACCAGCTCGATCGCGGCCACCAGCGTGCGCTGTTCGTCGGCGTCGAATCGTTCGATCGCGGCGGTTAGCCACGCGAGCTTGGCCGCCTGGCGCCGGCGCCGCGCCTGCACGCCGGCGTCGGTCAGCGAGAACAGGATCTGGCGGCCGTCGGTCGGATGCGGCTCGCGCCGCACGAGCCCGTCCTGCTCGAGCTCGGCCAGCAGCGCGCCCATCGACTGCGGCTTGACCATCTCGGCCCGCGCGAGCTCGGCGGTGGTCATCGGTCCGGCCTTGTCCAGCCGCGCCATCGCCGCGGCCTGCGACCAGCTCGGCCCCTGCGCGCCGGCCGCCTCGCCGCGCACGCGACGCAGCAGCACGCCCATGGCCTGCATGAGGTCGTGGGCATTGGCCTGGGCGGCGGAGGGCTTGCGCGGCGGCATGGCGACAGTCTATCGATCGACAGCCAAACTTGCAAGTTCACCTTCCAATATGCAAGCAACATCCGGTTGCGCAAGGAAGAGTCGGCGGAACACCATTTGCTCGATTCCGGCATCGCTGGACTCATCCGGAGAATGCAATGGACTCCCTCGACAACAACACCCTCATCGCCCTCTTGGCCGTGGCGGCGGTGGTCATCGCCGTGATCGCCGCCATTGCCTGGAGCTCGCACCAGACGCGGCGACTGAAGAACCGCTTCGGCCCCGAATACGACGCCGTCCTGCGTCGCAGCGGCAGCAAGGCCAAGGCCGAGAAGGAATTGCGCCAGCGCGAGCGGCGCGTGGAGAAGTTCCAGATCGTGCCGCTGTCGGCCGCCGACGTGGCCAGGTTCTCGAACGCCTGGAGCCGCCTGCAGGGCTCGTTCGTCGACGACCCCAAGGGCGTGCTGATCGAGGCCGACAAGCTCGTGCGCGACCTGCTGAACAAGCGCGGCTACCCGGTGGCCGACTTCGACCTGCGCGCGGCCGACATCTCAGTCGACCACCCGATCGTCGTCGACAACTACCGCGCGGCGCAGCGCATCGTGTCGCTGGACCAGCGCGGCGAGGCGAGCACCGAGGATCTGCGCAAGGCCGTGGTGCACTTCCGCGCGCTGTTCGACGAGCTGCTGGGCAAGACGACCGCCGACGAGCGGATGACGCCGCCCACGCGCCTGGCCGCCTAGTTGGCGCAGCGCCCGCGACCGGACGCCTCGGCGCGATACAGCGCGGCGGATCAGCTCGCCCGCGTCGGGCATGACGGGGTCGGATGGGATGTGGCGGTCAGCGCCCGCATACCCCACGACGTTCGACGCCGGCCGGCTTCTACAACGGAATCTTTTATTTTTCTGTCGAGCTGCGAAGCGTTGACGCTCCCTTCCCGATCGCCGATGCTGCGCTTCCTGTGCGGCCCCGCCGCGCCTCACCACCCCACAGCAGGAGAGTTCCGTGCAGCCCAAGAACACCATCTGCCTCTGGTACGACGGCGACGCCGAGGAGGCCGCCACCTTCTACGCGAAGACCTTCCCCGACAGCAAGGTCACGGCCGTGCACAAGGCGCCCGGCGACTTCCCTGGCGGCAAGAAGGACAACGTGCTGACCGTGGAATTCACCGTCCTGGGCATCCCCTGCCTGGGCCTGAACGGCGGCCCGATGTTCAAGCACACCGAGGCCTTCTCGTTCCAGGTCGCCACCGACGACCAGGCCGAGACCGACCGCTACTGGAACGCGATCGTCGGCAACGGTGGCCAGGAGAGCGCGTGCGGCTGGTGCAAGGACAAGTGGGGCCTGTCGTGGCAGATCACGCCGCGCGCGCTCACCGCGGCCGTCATCGACCCCGACCCCGCCGTGCGCAAGCGCTCGTTCGAGGCCATGATGTCCATGGGCAAGATCGACATCGCCAAGATCGAGGCGGCGCGCAAGGGCTGACCCGCGCGGTGCTCAGCGCGCCTGGCCGCTGGTCCAGGCGGCGCGGATCTCGCGGCCGCAGCGCCACGAGGCCGCACCGGCCTTGGCGCCGTTCAGCGTGAACTGCAGGCGCGCGAGCACGCCCCAGGTCGTCTTGTCCTGCGAGATCCACGGGTAGAAGCCGAACGCGCCGGCGCTGCTGAACGCGCCGTCGCCGTCGGGGCCGTCCTCCACCCAGTGGCCGATCGAGTAGTGCGCGTCGCCCTCGGTGAACGGCGACTCGGCCGCCGTGGCGCAGGTCTTCGGGTTCGTGCACACCTCGTGCGTGCCCAGCAGCGCCTTGATCTGCAGCTCGCCCGCCACGATGCGGCGCAGGAACTCGCCGTAGTCCGCGGCGCTGGTGGCGATGCCGCCGGCCAGCTGCGGCTGCACGTAGCGGAACCGGGTGCCCAGCAAGGCCTCGTTGACGGCGCGCGCCAGGCCGGCGTTGTCCAGCGGCCCGAGGCCGTCCAGCACCGCGTGGCGCTCCATGTGGCCGCCGCTGTAGAAGAACCGGCCGTCGTCGGCGGCGTCGTGCTCGCCGTTGCCTCCCATCGCGTCGCACTCGGCGATGGTCTGGTTGCGGCGGCAGCTGCGAAAGTGGGTGTAGCCGCTGGTGAAGTGCAGGAAGTCGACATCCTGCTCCGTCAACCGGCCATGCCGCTGTTCGGCGACGAAGGCGGCGTAGACCAGCTTGGACGCCGAGGCGATCGGCATCTCCGTCGCCGCCGTCGGCGCGCGCCGGCCGCCGACACGCCCGTCGGCCACCATGCCGTGCGCATCGCCGATGGACCAATAGAACGGCTGGACGGCCTTGCAGTTCGCCGCGTTCTCCGCGGTGGCGCGCGCGGCGGCGGCGCGTTGATCGGGCGTGGGTGCAGCCTGCGCCGCGCATGCCAGCGCCAGCAGCGCGATCGCCGGGCCATGCGTGATGTTCATCGCGATCTCCCTGTCAAGGATATTGGGCCGACACCCACGCCGCGCGGATCCTGCGCCCGCACTTCATCGACGCCACGCCTTCCTGCTCGTCACTGCTCCGCGCCATGCGGGCGACGATACCCCACCACGTCTTGCCGCCGTCGATCCACGGATAGAAGCCGAACGCGCCGGGGCTGCTGAACGCGCCGTCGCCGGCGGCCGGATCGTCCTCGACCCAATGGCCGATCGAGTAGTGGTCGCTCTCGGTGGGGATCGGCGTATAGACCGCGTCGGCGCAGGTGTGCGGGTTGGTGCAGACCGGGTGCGCGCCGAGCAGCGCGGCCATCTTCAGCTGCCCGCCGACGACGCGCTGCAGGAACGCGCCGTACGTGGCGGCGTTCGTGTAGATGCCCCCGGCCAGCTGCGGCTGCGAGTACGCGAACGCGGTGCCCAGCGTCGCGTTGATCGCGGAGGCGAGCGCCGCGTCATCGTCGGCAGCCAGCCCGTTGTCGAACGCGTGCTTCTCCATGTGCCCGCCGCCGTAGAAGAACTTGCCGTCGTTGGCCGACTCGTACGTGGCGTTGGTGCCGGTGGCCTCGCACGTGGCAACGGTGTCGCCCTGCTGGCAGCTCGTGAAGTCGGTGTAGCCGCTGGCGAAGTTCAGGAAGTGGACATCGCTGTCGGTGAGCACGCCGCCGCGCTGCTCCGCGACGTACGCGCCGTACACCAGCTTGGACGCCGACGCGATCGACATGATCGTCTGCGCCGTCGGCGGCGCGGTGCCGACGCTGCCGTCGCCCAGCTTGCCGGTGGCATCGCCCACCGACCAGTAGAACGGCTGCACCGCCACGCAGTCCGAAGCCTGCGACGCGGCGCTCGCGGCCGCGGCGGCGCGTTGGGCGACGGCCGGGGCCGGGGCCGGCGACGGCGACGGGGTCGGTGCAGGCGTCGGGGCCGGCGTCGGCGCGGGACCCGGGGACGGCGAGCCGCCGCCGCATCCGGCCACCAGCGAAGTCAGCAAGGCCAGCGCGGCCAGTCTCGTCGTGCGATCCATCATCGTGTCTCCAGGCGTGAAGAGGTGTTCAGCGGAAGCAGGCATACCCCCACACCGGGTCGAACAGCGGCTGGCCGTCGACCATCGGCGTCGCGAAGTCCGCGACAGTCAGCGAGTGCAGGCCCGTGCTGCCGGCCAGGCTGGTGGTGGTCGTGAGCATGTGGGCGTTGCCGTACGGCGCGGCGGCCGCATCGACCGACACCGCCGCGCCGAACGCATCGAGGCCCATGCTCGCCCAGATCGGCTGCAGCTGCGCCCAGGGCACGAGCGTGTCCAGCGTGTTGGTGAACCCGTATTGGCTCGCGGCCGGCGTGGCGTTCGGATAGGCCTCCCAGCCCGCAGGTTGGCCGGGCACGATGTCCCAGTCGGCCGGCGAGTCGAAGTAGCAGGCGCCGTGCATCGCGTACAGCTTGGCCATCACGCCGGCATGCCCGCCGCCCTGCGAATGGCCGCTCGCCACGACCTTGCTCCAGTCGACGCTGCCGTCGCCCAGCAGGTACTGGCCCCAGCCCTGGTCGGGGAAGTTCGCCTGCAGGTAGGCGAGCGCTTTGGCGAGGCGCGTGACGATGGCGTCGGGCGGCGCGATCGCCACCTTGGTCGACAGGTCGGCCCCGGTCAGGATCTCGCGCCGCACGTTCCAGAAGCACGCCTCGCTTGGCGCCGTGCTGGCGCACAGCACGCCCACCTCGACCGGGTTCGGATAGCTCAACCCCAGCGCGTGCAGGCCCTTGGCGGCCGCGCTCTGGAGGATCTTCTCGTAGGCCGTGGGCTGTGCGCCGGTGCCGGGCAGGAACACGAACAGGCGGCCCTGGGCAGCGGCGTCGGGGGACGGGTTGATCGCGACGTGGGTGCCGAACGCGGTGGCGACGGCGGGGTCGATGAGCTGCGGCAGGAGGTTCGTGTTCATGACCGACGGGGGTGCGGGCGTCGGTGCCGGCGTTGGCGCAGGGGCTGGCGAGGGTGCCGGCGAGCCACCGTCACCGCCACCGCATGCGGTGACGAGCGAAGCGAGCAAGGTGATGGTGGCGACGGCAGTCCTGCGATCCATGGCGATCTCCGAGGGTGATGTGAGACATCTCGGTGTATTGGGATCGCACTATCCGCGTGGACCTCTTCGGTGGACGCGGCTTGGGGTGACGATTCATGACGCCGCTGTCGCAATCGGCTTGCGCGGCAAGCCAGCGCGATGTCGTGTCCAAACACATCGGCGCCAGAAAGCAAAAGCCGCCCGAAGGCGGCCTCAAACCCAGGCTACAGGATCTACCACTCGCGCAACTTGACGCGCAGCCGCGCGATCGACTGGCTGTGCAACTGGCAGACGCGGCTCTCGGTCACCTTGAGAACGGCCGCGATCTCCTTGAGGTTCATGTCGTGCTCGTAGTACATCGACATCACGTACTGCTCGCGCTCGGGCAGGTTCTTGATGGCCTCGACCAGCGCCTCGCGCATGCGGTGGTCCTGCAGCATCGACAGCGGATTGGCTTCCTCGTTGGAAACGTGGCGGTCGAGGTAGTCGTCGCCGCCCTCGTCGCCCGACATGTCCTCCAGGTACACGAGCTGCGTGCCGCGCACCTTGCCCAGCACTTCCTGGTATTGCGTCAGCGACATGCCCATCATCTCGGCGATCTCGCTTTCCTGCGGCGCGCGGCCCAGCTTCTGCTCGAGCTTGTGCACCGCCGTCTCGATCTCGCGCTGCTGGCGGCGGCCGCCGCGGCTCATCCAGTCGCTGCCGCGCAGCTCGTCGAGCATCGCGCCGCGGATGCGTTGCGTCGCGAAGGTCTCGAACTGGACGCCCTGCTCCGCGTCGAAGCGCGACATCGCGTCGTGCAGGCCGATCATGCCCACCTGGATCAGGTCGTCGATCTCCACGTTGGCCGGCAGCTTGGCAATCATCTGGTGCGCGAGGCGGCGCACCAGCGGGCTGTATTGCTTGAGCATCGCGTTGGCGTCGGGTTTGCCTTTGGCGGTGTACATGGCGATCTCCGGATTCTTGTTCAAGCGGACAAAAAGGAATTCAGGGCGCGGGCGGTCTGCTCCGTCGTCCAGACCGCGTCGGCGGCGGGGGCCATGGCCGGTGCGGCGGCGGCCGGGATGCGCAGCTGCGCGGCGGCCAGGCGCATCAGGTCGGGGCCCGAGGCCTCGCCGAAGGCGATGTCGGGGTCGATCGTCGCGGAGTCGTGCAGCGCGGCGCCCAGGAAGCGGTCGGCGCAGTCGGACAGGCGGCGCGCGATCTGCGTCGGCGTCGGGCCGCGGCCCTTGTTCGACGGCATCGCGAGGTCGAAGCTCATGAGGCCCAGGCGCTGCACCAGCAGCTTCAGGGCGGCGTACGCGTGCGTGATGCTCTCGCCGGCACCCGAGGCCAGCAGCACCGGGCGCAGCGGCTGGTCGCCCAACATGCGGACGAGCACGCGCGCCTCGGCGTGCATCACGATGACGTCCACGTCCTGGACGACGGTCATGATGCGGGGGATGAAGCTCGCGCACGAGCCGCGCGTGTCGACGTGCTGCATCGGCAGGCCGCGCGCCGCGAGGTACGCGAGCTGCGGTGCCAGCGGCTCGACGCAGGCCCCCAGGTCGATGAAGGCGAGTTCGCCGGGCTCGGGCGCGGTGTCGGCCGCGTCCACCACCAGCGTGTTCAGGCCCTGCTCGGCGAACACGCTCGCCAGCCGCGCCAGCACGGCGCCGTGATGGTCGACGTGCGGGTTCGCGACGACGGGCACCAGCACGCCCTGGCTCGCGGCGAACATGCGCCGCAGGCCGTCGGCCTGGTCGGTCGGAGGAGGGTTGCGACGACGGGTGGTCATGTAAGCAACTATGTCCGGGCGAGCGTTGATGCGATCGGGCGAAAAGCGGGGTCAGTCGCGACGTTCAGACGCGCAGTTGCGCGGCCGACTGCTGGCTCACGCCGGCATGCGCGAACACGAGGTGCACGTCCTGCGGGTCCATGCGATAGGCCGCGCTGCCGCCGCCCTTGAGCGCGCGGTGCACGAGCGCGTTGGACGACAGGTGGTGCCAGTCTTCCGGCACGCGCTGGCCGTTGGCCACGCCGATGTTCTTGAGCTTGTGGCGGATCAGCGCGTCCAGCGCCGGAGCCAGCTTCACGGCCTCGTCGATCTTGGACAGGATCACGCCGGCGCACGCCGAGGCCTTCCAGTTGATGATGACGTCGTCGATGGTCTCGCCCTGCGACGAGGCGTCGACCACCAGCACCTTCTTGATCGATCGGTGCGCCAGCATCTCCAGCAGCTCGCGGGTGCGGCCGTCGCGCTGGGCCATGCCGGCCGTGTCGATCAGCACCATCTTCTTGGCCGACAGCAGCTCCAGCAGGTCTTCCAGCGAGGCGCGGTCGTGCGCGGTGTGCACGGGCACGCCCAGGATGCGACCGTAGGCGCGCAGCTGTTCGTGGGCGCCGACGCGGTAGGCGTCCAGCGTGATCAGGCCGAGGTTGGCGGCGCCGTGGCGCGCGGCGAAGCCGGCGGCGATCTTGGCCGTGGTGGTCGTCTTGCCGACGCCCGTGGAGCCGATCAGCGCGAACACGCCGCCCTGGTCTTCCATCGCCATCTCGGCTTCGCTGGTGAGCAGGTTGCGCTCCAGCACGCCGGCGGCCCAGGCGTTCTCGTCGGTCACGCTGGCGGGCAGCGCGTCGACCATCTTGCGGATCAGCGCCGGCGAGAAGCCGACGTCCAGCAGCTTCTGGGCGAGCATCGCCTGGCGCGGCTGGCGCTGCAGCTTCTCCATGAAGGCCAGGGCGCCGAAGCGCTCCTCGATCAGGCCCTTCATCGAACGCAGCTCGTTCACCATGTCCATGTGGTTGTTGCGGCTGACCACGTCGGCCAGGTGCGTCACCGACGCGGCCTGCGGCGCGGGCGGCTCCTGCACGTAGTCGTCGTGCAGCGTCGGCGCGTTGGCGAACGACATCGGCGCCGGGCGCTCCATGCGCTGCGGGGCCAGCGTCGGTTCCACGCGCTGCTGCGGCGCGGCGCGGCGCTGCGGGGCCGGCGCGGGCGCGTCGAAATAGTCGTCGTTGGCGTCGATGGCCTGCATCTGCTGCTGGCGCTCGGCGGCGCGGGACATCGCGGTGCGGGCGGCGCCGGTCTGGGCCAGCGCGTTGCGCGTCGTCTCGGGGGCGACGGCCGGTGCGGAGTCCACCGGCTGGTTGTGCAGTTCGGCGTGGCGGCGCTTGAGCATGCGGTCGCGCACGTAGTCCTGGAACGAGAGCGTGCTCATCGCGAGCTGGTCGGCGTCGGCCTCGACCTCGTTCTGCGGCACGCCCATGCGGTTGGCAAGCTCGCGCTGCGCGCCCGCGAGGGCGGCGTGCTGCGCGGACGCCGGCGCGGGGCGCGGCGACTGGGCGGCACCGCGACGAGGCGCGGCGGCTTCCGGTTCGGCGGCGACGCGCTCGAGGCCGGCGACGCTGTCGGGCGCCATCGCGAGCACTTCGATCCCCTCGGCGCACGGCTTCGTCGACAGCACCACGGCGTCGACGCCGAAGGCCTGGCGCACGAGCGCGAGGGCCTCGCGCGAAGTGCGGGCAGCAAAGCGTTTGACGTTCATGCGGTACCTCCGATGATCGAGCCGATCCGGATCGAGTGGGTTTCGGGAATTTCACTGTGCGCCAGCACCTTCAGGCGAGGAGCGGCGCGCTTGAGCAGTCGGGCCAGCGGGGCGCGCAGGGCGTCCGGCACCAGCAGGCAGGCCGGGTGGCCCTTGTCTTCCTGGCGGCGGGCCATGTCGGAGGCCTGGCGCGTCAGCGTGTCGGCCACGCCCGGATCCAGCACGGCGCCGTGCGGCGACGTGAGGGCCTGCGTGACCATGCGTTCGAGGTCGGGTTCCAGCGCGATGACGTCCAGCTCGCGCACCGGGCCGTAGATCTGCTGGACGATCGCCGGCGCGATGTGCGTGCGGATGCGGCGCGCCAGCTCGGCCGGGTCGGTGACGGTCGACGCGTGCTCGGCCAGCGATTCGACGATCGAGCGGAAATCGCGGATGTGCACGCCCTCTTCCAGCAGCAGCTGGAGGACTTTTTGCAGCGGGGCGATGGCGATCATCTTCGGCACGACGTCTTCGATCAGCTTGGGGGCCAGCTTGGTCACGTGTTCGACCAGCATCTGGACTTCGTTGCGGCCCAACAGGCGAGCCGCGTTCACTTGCATCAAGTGTGAAAGATGGGTGGCCACCACGGTCGGACAATCAACGACCGTATACCCGGCCATTTGGGCACTTTCCCGCTGGCGCTCCTCGATCCACACGGCCGGCAGGCCGAAGGCCGGGTCGACGCACTGGGTGCCCGGCAGCGCCAGCGTGGTGCCGCCCGGGTTGATCGCCAGGTACATGCCCGGGAAGGCCTCGCCCTCGCCGATCACGGCGCCGCGCAGCGTGACGCGGTACATGCTGGGCTTGAGCTCCAGGTTGTCGCGGATGTGCACCGAAGGCGGCAGGAAGCCGACGTCTTGCGCGAACTTCTTGCGCACGCCCTTGATGCGCGCCAGCAGGTCGCCGGAGCGGCTCTTGTCGACCAGCGCGATCAGCCGGTAGCCGACCTCCAGGCCCAGCACGTCCACCGGGGTGACATCGTCCCAGCCGGCCTCGGCATCGGCCGGCTTGGGCGGCGGCGGCACGTCGGCCTTGGCCTTGGCGGCGGCGGCGTCGCGCGCGGCCTTCCTGGCCTGGAAGTGCGCGAACCAGCCGGCGGCGCCCGCGATGATCATGAAGACCAGGTGCGGCATGCCCGGGATCAGCGCCAGCGCGCCGACGATGCCCGCCGTGATGGCCATCGCCTTGGGCGAGCCGAACAGCTGGGCGCGGATCTGCGAGCCCGAATCCTCTTCCTTGCCGACGCGCGACACGACCATGGCCGCGGCCACCGAGATCAGCAGGCCGGGGATCTGCGCGACCAGCGCGTCGCCGACCGCCAGCAGGATGTACGAATCGGCCGCCTCGCCGGCCGACAGCCCGTGCTGCACGACGCCGATGATGAAGCCGCCGATGATGTTAATGAACAGGATCAGGATGCCCGCCATCGCGTCGCCGCGCACGAACTTGGAGGCACCGTCCATGGAGCCGAAGAACTCGGCCTCGTCGCCGACTTCGCGGCGGCGCTGCTTGGCCATCGCCTCGTCGATCAGGCCGGCGTTCAGGTCGGCGTCGATGGCCATCTGCTTGCCGGGCATCGCGTCCAGGGTGAAGCGCGCGCCGACCTCGGCGATGCGCTCGGCGCCCTTGGTCACCACGATGAAGTTGATGACCACCAGGATCGCGAACACGATCAGGCCGACCGCGAAGTTGCCGCCGATCAGGAAGTGGCCGAACGACTCGATGACGTGGCCGGCGGCGCCCGGGCCGGTGTGGCCTTCCATCAGCACGACGCGGGTGGAGGCGACGTTGAGCGACAGGCGCAGCAGCGTGGTGATCAGGAGCACCGTGGGGAAGGCGGCGAAGTCCAGCGGCCGCACCAGGTTGGCCGACACCAGCATCACCATCAGCGCCATCGCGATGTTGAACGTGAAGAACAGGTCCAGCACGAACGACGGCAGCGGCAGCACCATCATGGACAGCACCATGACGATGAAGATCGGCGCCATCAGGGCCTTGCCGAGCGCGCCGTTGCCGCCGGTGACGGAGGCGAGGAGGTTCTTGATCTGGTCCATCGAGGGGCTCTAGGTCGTCACTGGGCCGCCGCGGCGCGCGGGCCGGGGCGACGACGCTTGGGCTTGGGGCCGCCGGTCAGCGGATCGAGTTCGGGCGGCACGCTGACGTCCGGCGCGCGCAGGTTCAGGTTCGGGGCGGCGCGCAGCTGGTAGACCCAGGCCAGCACCTGCGCCACGGCGGCGAACAGCATGGCCGGCACCTCGGCGTCGATCTCGACGTGGGTGTAGAGCGCACGCGCCAGCGGCGGGGCCTCGAGCACGGGCACGCCGGCGTCGCGCGCCAGGTCGCGGATGCGCATCGCGAGGCGGTCGGTGCCTTTGGCGACGACGCGCGGGGCGCCCATCGCCTCCTGGTCGTACTTCAGCGCGACGGCATAGTGGGTCGGGTTCATCACGACGATGTCCGCCACCGGCACCGCCTTCATCATGCGGCGGCGCGCCAGCTCGCGCATCTTCTGCTTCATCTTGGCCTTGACCTCGACGTTGCCCTCGGACTCCTTGTGCTCCTGCTTGACTTCCTCGCGGGACATCTTGAGCTTGTCCATGAACTGCTTCCTCTGCCAGGGCACGTCGACCATGGCCCAGGCCGCGAGCACGCCCAGCATCGCCAGGAAGCCGCCGCCCAGCGTGCGGCCCACCGTGGCCAGGCCGTCGGGCAGCTCGGCGGTGAGCACGCCGCCGAGGTCGGCGAAGTGGCTGCGCAGGTAGGTGGTGCCGGCAAAGCCGACGGCGATCGCCAGCGCCGAGGCCTTGAGCACGTTGAGCAGCTGCTGGAAGTTGAAGATGCGGCCCAGGCCCGAGATCGGGTTGAGCTTGCCGAAGTTCGGGGTGACGGCCTTCATCGTCAGGTTCCAGCCGCCGAACGCGACGTTGGACGCGACGGCGGCCGCGACGAACAGCCCGCCGACCATCACCACCACCATCAGGCCGCGGGTGAACAGCCCGACGGCGAACTCGCCGGCCACGTGGGGGTCGGCGATCACGCGGTGGTCGAAGGTCAGGCCGTCGGCCAGCAGGCGCTGCGAGTAGCTCGACAGCCACGGCATCGCGGTGAACAGCAGCGCGGCGGCCAGGCCCATGGCGACGAAATGCCCCAGGTCCCGCGAGCGCGGGACGTTGCCTTCCTGCCGCGCCTTGCGAATCTTCTTCGCTGATGCGGGCAGGTTGCGGTCTGCGGAGTCTTGGCCGGCCATGGCTGGGGGTGGAAAGGGAGTTCGGGCAGGGTTGTTGTGTGTCGACATGTTGCCGGCGCCCCTGCGAAACTTGAGCCGGAAAAGAGCCCGAAATCCCGCCTCATCCCGGCCGACTTCGCCGCGGCGAAAGCCCCTGCCGCACGGGGACGAAAGCGTCCAGATGGAGAAGCCGGGCAAAATCCCGTCTTTTCCCCGATCCGCGCCGGCTTCCGAGGCGCCCAGAACCGATGTTCCGCACCCTGCTCAAATCCAAGATCCACCGCGCCCGCGTCACCCACTGCGAGCTGCACTACGAGGGCTCGTGCGCCATCGACGAAGACCTGCTGGACGCCGCGGACATCCGCGAGAACGAGCAGGTGCACATCTGGGACGTGGACAACGGCGAGCGCCTGGTCACCTACGCCCTGCGCGCCCCGCGCGGCAGCGGCATCGTCTCGCTCAACGGCTCGGCGGCACGCCGCGCCGCGGTCGGCGACCTGGTGATCATCGCGGCGTTCGCCCAGGTGCACGAGGACAGGCTCGACGACGCCGAGCCCAGGCTCGTCTTCGTCGACGCCGACGCCGGCAACCGCATCAAGCCGCGCCCGCCGTTCGTCGGCCATACCGAAGAGACCGTCGCGGCTGCCAAGCAGGCCAAATGACGGCGACGTTGACGGGCTCGAACGATGCCTGGCGGGCGCGCAGCCTGAAGGCGGTCTGGCACCCATGCACGCAGATGAAGGCGCACGGCGCGCCGGATGGCCCGTCGGCCGATTCGACGCCGCTGGTCGCGGTCGCGTCGGCCGAAGGCCCGTGGCTGGTCGACGTCGAGGGCAAGCGCTACCTCGACGGCATCAGCTCCTGGTGGACCAACCTGTTCGGCCACGGCCACCCGGCGATCCGGGCGGCGCTGGTCGACCAGCTGTCGCGCCTCGACCACACGATGCTGGCCGGGCTGACGCACGCTCCGGTGGTGGAGCTGTCCGAGCGCCTTGCCGCCCTCACCGGCCTGGGCCACGCGTTCTACGCCAGCGACGGCGCCTCGGCCACCGAGATCGCGCTGAAGATGAGCGCGCACCACTGGCGCAACGTCGGCAGGCCCGCCAAGAACCGCTTCGTCGCGCTGCAGGGCGGCTACCACGGCGAGACGGCCGGCGCGCTGGGCGTCACCGACATCGCGCTGTTCCGCGAGGCCTACGCGCCGCTGGTGCGGCTCGCGGCGACGGTCGCGTCGCCCGACGCGCGCGGCGCGCAGGGCGGCGAGACGGCGGCCGGCGTCGCGCTGCGGGCCGCGGCCGACCTGGCCGCCTGGCTCGCAGAGCACCACGAGGAAACCGCCGCCGTCATCATCGAGCCGCTGGTGCAGTGCGCCACCGGCATGGCGATGCACGACCCGGCCTACCTGCGCGAAGCGCGCGCCCTGTGCGACCGCTTCGGCGTGCACCTGGTGCTCGACGAGATCGCCGTCGGCTTCGGCCGCACCGGCACGATGTTCGCGCACCAGCAGGCGGGCATCCGGCCGGACTTCATCTGCCTGTCCAAGGGCCTGACCGGCGGCACGCTGCCGCTGGCCGCGGTGCTCACCACCGACGCCGTCTACGACGCGTTCTACGACGACGACGCCGCGCGCGGCTTCCTGCACTCGCACTCGTACACCGGCAACCCGCTCGCGTGCCGCGCGGCGCTGGCCACCCTGGACATCTTCGAGCGCGAGAACGTGCTGGCCGTCAACCTCGAGCGCGCCGGCATGGTCGACGGCTTGCTCGCGCCCCTGCACGCGCACCCGCGCGTGCGCCACGCGCGACGGCTCGGGATGATCTGGGCCTGGGACATCGCCGACGCGCCGCCGAACTTCGCGCGCCGCTACGCCCGCCACGCGCTGGCCCACGGCCTGCTGCTGCGCCCCATCGGCGCGACGCTCTACGCGATGCCGCCGTACGTGCTGGAGCCGGACACCGCGCGCCACCTGGCCGACGGCGCGCTGGCCGCGCTGGAGGCCACGCTGGCCGAGGCACAGCCCTCGCTGTTCGGCGACGAGCGGGCGCTGCCATGAGCGGCGCACGGCCGCTCCGAAGGCGCTCGCGCCGCAGCCCGCAAGGGCGGAGGCTCCTGCTTCGCGACGCACGGCCGCTCCGAAGGCGCTCGCGCCGCAGCCCGCAAGGCGGAGGCTGCCGATGAGCGTCGGCTTCTTCGTCGTCGGTACCGACACCGGTATCGGCAAGACCCACGCCAGCTGCGCGCTGCTGCATGCGCTGGCGCGGCGCCACGAGCGCGTGTGCGGCATGAAGCCGATCGCCTCGGGCGGCGTGCAGACCGCGGACGGCTTCACCAACGAGGACTCGATCGCGCACCGCGCCGCGTCCACGGTGCGCGTGCCGCCGTCGCTCGACAACCCGATCCTGCTGCCGGAACCGCTGTCGCCGCACCTGTCGGCGGCGCGCGCGGGCACGGCGATCTCGCTGGACGTCATCCTCGATGCGGTGGCCGAACTGCGCCACCGCACCGATGCGCTGGTGGTCGAAGGCGCCGGCGGCTTCCTGGTGCCATTGACCGACACGCTCACCGGCGCCGACCTGGCCGTCGCGCTGCGGCTGCCGCTGGTGCTGGTGGTGGGCATGCGCCTGGGCTGCCTCAACCACGCGCTGCTGACCGCCGAGGCGATCCGCGCCCGCGGCCTCGAGCTGTCCGGCTGGATCGCCAACCGCGTCGACCCCGATTTCCTCTGCCCCGACGAGAACCTCGCCTACCTGCGCACGCATTTGCACGCGCCGCTGCTGGCCGACCTGCCGTTCTCCGCGGCGCCCGATCCGCGCGCCGACGCCGATCGCTTCACGCTTCCCGCATGACCGACTCCGAAGACCACGGGCCGTCCTGGCTCGACGAGATCCCGCAGCGCCTCGCCGCGCTGGACGCCGCGCACCTGACCCGCCGCCGCCGCGAGGTGCGCCCCGACGACGGCGCCTTCCTGTGGGTCGACGGCCGCCGCATGCTGGCCTTCTGCAGCAACGACTACCTCGGCCTGTCGCAGCACCCGGCGCTGCGCGAGGCCGCGATCGCCGGCGCGCGGCGCTACGGCACGGGCAGCGGCGCCTCGCCGATGGTCAGTGGCCACAGCGAAGCCAATGCAGCGCTGGAGTGCGAGCTCGCCGAGTTCGTCGGCCTGGAGCGCGCGCTGTACTTCTACGCGGGCTACGCCACCAACGCGAGCATCGTGCCCGCGCTGGTGGGCCCGGGCGACGCGCTGTTCTCCGACGCGCTGAACCACGCCTGCCTGATCGACGGCGCGCGGCTGTCCAAGGCGACGATCCACCGCTTCGAGCACGCCGACCTCGCGCAGCTGGACGCGCTGCTGCAGGCCAGCCCCGCGCGCCGCAAGCTCGTCATCAGCGACGCCGTCTTCAGCATGGACGGCGACGTCGCCGACATCCCGGCGCTGATCGCGCTGAGCGAGCGCCACGACGCGCTGCTGTTGCTGGACGACGCGCACGGCTTCGGAGTGTGCGGGCCGCAGGGCCGCGGCGCGCTGGCGGCCGTCGGGCGCACGGGCGCGCGCGCGAGCCGTCGCGTGATCTACATGGCCACGCTCGGCAAGGCCGCGGGCGTGGCCGGCGCGTTCGTCGCGGGCAACGACGTGCTGGTCGAATGGCTGCTGCAGAAGACGCGCAGCTACACCTTCGCCACCGCCGCGCCCGCGATGCTGGCCGAGGCCGTGCGCGCCGCGCTGCGCGTGTTCCGCGACGAGCCCGCGCGCCTGGCGCAACTGCATCGCAACATCGCCGACTTCCGAGCCGGCCTGCCCGCCGCGATCGATGGCACGCCATGGACGCTGCTGCCGTCCGCGACGGCCGTGCAGGCGCTGATCATCGGCGCCAACGACGAGGCGCTGCGCGTGATGCAGGCGCTCGCCGACGCCGGCCTGTGGGTGCCGGCGATCCGCCCGCCGACCGTGGCCGAGGGCACCGCGCGCCTGCGCATCGCGCTGTCGGCGGCGCACACGTCCGACGACGTCGCCGCGCTGCTGCGCGGGTTGTCGCAGGCGGCGCAAGCAGCGCGAACGGCCTGAGCCGCGCCGCGGCCCGCTAGCGGCGCTGGTCGTCGTCGGGCTTGCGCGGCTTGTCCTTCTTCACGTCGGTGTCGGCCTTGGCCTTCGCCTCGGCCTGTGCCCGCTGTTGCTGCGCCTGCTGTTGCTGCTGCAGTTGCGCGCGCTGCGCCTGTTCCTGCTGCGCGTGCTGCTGGGCTTGCTCCTGCTGCAAGCGCTGCGCCTGCTCCTGGCGGGCCTTCATCACCTGCTCCTGCTGCGTGCGTTGAGCCTGCTCCTGCTGCGCCCTCTGCGCCTGTTCCTGCTGCTGCGCGCGCTGCTGGGCCTGCTCCTGCTGCATCCGCTGCGCCTGCTCCTGGCGTGACTTCAACGCCTGTTCCTGCTGCGCCTTCTGCGCCGCGTCCTGCAGCGCCTTCTGTTGCTGCGCCTGCTGCTGCATGCGTTGCGCCTGTTCCTGCTGCGCCTTCTGAGCCGCCTCCTGCTGTGCCTTCTGTTGCTGGGCCTGCTGCTGCGCGCGCTGCGCCTGTTCCTGCTGCGCCTTCTGCGCCGCCTCCTGCTGCGCTTTCTGTTGCTGCGCCTGCAGCTGCACGCGCTGGGCCTGTTCCTGTTGCGCCTTCTGGGCCGCCTCCTGCTGCGTCTTCAGCTGCTGCGCCTGTTGCTGGGCCTGCTGTTGCGCCTGTCGGTGTTGCATCCCCTGCATCTGGTCCTCGCGCGACTTCAGTGCCTGTTCCTGCTGCGGCGTCAGCGGCGGCTGGCCCTGCTGGGCGCGCTGCTGCTGTGCCTGCTGGATCATCTGCGCCTGCTTGGCTTGCTGCGCCTGCTGGGCCTCCTGCGCGGCGCGCGGGTCGTTCGGCGTGGGCATCTCGGGGCGGCCGGGGCGGCCGCCGTGTTCCGGCACGCCGCGCACGGGCTGGGCCGCGGGCAGCGCGGGCGGCTTCCGGCCCGGCTGCCAGGCCGCGACCGGCGCGGCCGACAGCGGCCTGGGCGCGGTCGGTCGCGTGCCGGCCACGGCAGGCACCGGGCGATGCGGATCGGCCGCGACGGCCTGCTGCCAAGCCTGGCGGTTCGCGGTGGCCGTCGCCGGCGCGACGATCGTCACGTTGCGCACGTTGGTGATGTTGGTGACGTTGTTCGTGACGTTGTGGCTGTTGCTATCCACGTTGCCGTTCACGCGCATGCCCACGTTGACCACCGGCGGCGCCCCGATCACCACGCGCGGCGGCGTGCCCACCGGCGCCGGCACGATGATGCCGGGCCGCGAGCCCGGCGGCGGCGGCACGAACACGCCCTGCGGGCCGAGCGCGTGGTGGCCGGCGTGCACGCCCACCGCGATGACGGCCGCCGCGATCACGATGCCCGCGGCCGGCACGATGAAGTGCCGGTCCGGCGGCGACCAGTACGCCGGCACGTAGACGACCTTGTCGTTGCGGTGCTCGTAGTACGGCTGGTGCCAGCGGTAGTCCGGCCGCGGCGGCCGCGCCCAGCGCCCCGCGCACCACACCCAGCGGCCCTGCCAGCCCCAGTAGCCGCCCGTCCACACCGCGTCCTCGTACGGCGGCGGCGGCACCTCCTCGACGAGCATCGGCGGCGGCGCCCAGTCGACGGCCACCGGCGCGGGCTGCTCCAGCGGCGGGTCGTCCCAGACGCTGATGACCTGCTGCTGGTCGTCGTTGGCGTACTCGGGGTCGTCGGCATAGACCGGCGCGTCGGGGGACGTCGACTCGTTGACGTAGCCGCCCGCGGCCGGCGGCTCGACGTCGATCGGCGCGTTGGCGTCCGGATACGCGACGCCGTTGGCCGCCACGCGCGTGGGCGCCCGCGCGGGGGCGGGCGCCTGCGCGGCGACCGCGGCCGGCGCGGGCATCACCGCCATCGCATCGGACGCGGCGGCATCGGACGACGCCGCCACCGGTGCCGGCGGCGCGGCAGGCTCCTTGGAGCACGCGGCCAGCGCGCCGAGCGCCACCAGCGCGAGGGCGTGCAGCGGGAACGGGACGGCGCTGGCAAGCGAGCGGGCGATGGGCGAAATCCTCGATGGCGACATATCTGGCTCCTCGGCAATCGGCCGGCCCGCCGCAGCTCGGCCGGGCCTGGCATCCACGGTATATGCCCGTCGGCGTGCGGACGGTCCCTGCCCTGTAGAGTCGGGGATCCGCATTCCGTTCCGACGAGGCCGCCATGCACGCCGAGGACTTCCGTTCGCCCGCCGTCGCCGCGCTGCGCGCCGACCTCGCCCTCGCGCTGCGCGCCGCCGCGCACCACGGCCTGGCCGAAGGCATCTGCAACCACTTCAGCGTCGAGCTGCCCGACGGCTCCGACCGCTTCCTGCTGAACCCGCGCGGCCTGCTCTGGAGCGAGATCCAGGCCGACGACATCGTGTTGATCGCCAACGACGGCACGAAGCTGGCGGGCCGCCACGAGGTCGAGTCCACCGCGATGTTCATCCACGCCGCGGTGCACCGCCTGGGCAAGCCCTGCGTGCTGCACACCCACATGCCGCATGCCACCGCGCTGACGCTCACCGCCGACCGCGCCCTCGACACCACGCTGTCGCAGAACGCCATGCGCTTCCACGGCCGCGTGGCGGTCGACGCGCACTACAACGGCCTGGCGCTGGATCGCAGCGAGGGCGAGCGCATCGCCGCCGCGATGGGGTCGGCCGACGTCGCCTTCCTCGGCAACCATGGCGTGATCGTCTGCGGCGCGCGGCTGGCGCACGCCTACGACGACCTCTACTTCCTGGAGCGCGCCTGCCTGCACCAGGTGCTGGCGCAATCGACCGGCCGCCCGCTGGCGCCGGTCGACGAGGCGCTGGCGCGCCGCGTGGGCGACCAGACGCTCGGCGAGCGCCTGCAATCGGAGCTGTTCTTCGAGGCGCTGCGGCGGACGATCTAGGCTGCCGGCGCGGCGATGGCCGGCGTCCAGCCCGCGCCCGGCTCGCGCTCGACGATCAGGCTCGCGTACGCACCCAGGTCGAGCGCCAGGTGCTCGCGCGCCGCGGCAGCCCCGGCGTCGGCGCGGCGCGCGTGCCGCGCGAACTGCTCGAACGCCGGCCAGTCGCGCCCCATCTGCGCCACCATGATGCGCGCCAGCTCGTACGACAGCAGGTTGCCGTCGTCCTGGCGGCGGAACGAGGCGCCCGTCCAGAACTGCTGGATGCGCTCGTCGTCCCAGAAGGCGACGTGCTTGTCGTGCAGCTCGCGCGCCGTGAACTCGCCGCCGCGCGCGCCGGCGATGCGGTGCTCGGTGTTGACCGCCAGGCCCTCGTCGACCCATAGCGGCAGCCGCAGCCACGCCAGCGCGCTGTGCGTCAGCTCGTGGGCGATGGTCGGCTCGATCGCGTTCAGGTCGTCGCGCCGCACGACGAAGTGCGGGCAGCCCATGTTGATGAACACGCCGCCGCTGCGCGCGAGCTCGCCCTCGGCCGAGCCGAACATCGAGATGTAGTGGTAGTAGGCCTCCTCGTCGTCGACCACCAGCACCACGCTCTTCACGCCGGCCGGGTAGCGGGCGAGTGCTCCGAGGGTCTGGGAGACGCGCTTGCGCGTGGTGGCGACGTAGCGGCTCATCGCGCCGGCCACGGCCGTCTCCAGCGAGGACAGGATCAGCGCGTCGTCGCTCTCGTGCAGCCAGAAATGCTCGCCGAGCGCGTCGCGCAGGTGCGCCAGCCACGCGCGGTGCAGGTCGACGCGCACCGCGGTGCGTACGGCCTCGTCAGCGACGGTCGCACGCCACGCCTCGGCGGCGGGCCAGTCCAGCATCGGCCAACCGTTCACGTCCTGCAGGTGGCCGCGAACGTCGAAGGCCGGCACGCCGGCGGCGGGCACCTCGTCCGGCGCCGCCTCGTACGCACGCACGGGCGGCGGCGCGGCCTCGGCGCGCAGCTGGCGCCGGGCCGACATCGTCTCCAGCAGCGCGATCGCGGCGCCGACGAACGGCGCGAGCCAGACCCACGCGATGCGCATGCGCGGCATGCGCAGGCGATCGCCCAGTTGCAGGACGCTGCGCGTGGCCAGCACGTTGAGCGCGAGCCAGACGGCAAGGGCGATGAGGAGCGGCATGGTGGCGGGGCGACGGACGTCGGTGAAGGTGCGCGGATGTTAGCGGCCGCGGCGGCGCGCAGCACAATGGCGCCGACGACTTCGTGACGCCCGCCACATGGACGCCTCCTCGCCCTGGCAATTGCTCGCCGACGCCGTGCTCTGCACGCACGTCGCCCTGATGGCCTTCGTCGTGCTCGGCCTGCCGCTGGTGATCGTGGGCAACCTGCGGCGCTGGCGCTGGGTCAACTCGCCGTGGCTGCGTTTCGCGCACCTGGCCACGATCGCGTTCGTGGCAGGCGAGGCGTGGGCGGGCGTCGTGTGCCCGCTGACGACGCTCGAGATGTCGCTGCGCGCCCGCGCCCACGCGGCGACCTACGAGGGCAGCTTCGTCGAGCACTGGCTGCATGCGCTGCTGTTCTGGCAGGCGCCGGCGTGGGTGTTCACCGCGGCCTACACGCTGTTCGGGCTGTCGGTGCTGGCCACGTGGTGGCTGTGGCCAGTGCGCTTCGGCCGCCCGCACGCGGGCGCGCGCGCGTGACGCCCGCGCCCGCGCGGGCGCGACGCGCGAGGGCCTCGGGGCCATTGCCAGATCGGCCGGATCTTGACGTCCGACGGCGCGGGCATTCGGGCACGCCGCGCGCCTGCGCGAGCTCGACGGCGCTGTCGGACAACGCCGCATCCGGGCGCGCGCGGCACAACGCTTGCCGAGACAGGGGCTCAGCCCGCCTCGCCGGGCGCACCAAGGAAAGCCCATCATGAACAAGACCCTCGCCACCCTGCTCGCCGCCACTGCCGCCACGCTGTCGCTGGGCGCCTACGCCGACGACACGATGACGCCTTCGCAGGCCGACGCCGCCAAGGCGCAGGCCAAGGCCGACTACAAGGCCGACAAGGCGCAGGCCAAGGCCGACTACCACGCCAACAAGGCCGCCTGCGAGCGCCACGCCGAAGGCGCCGTGGAGCGCGCGTGCAAGCACGACGCCAAGGCCCAGGCCCGCGTGGACAAGGCCGACGCCAAGCTGGACTACAAGCAGGACAAGGCCGACATCAAGTCCGACACGAAGTAAGCCGCGAACCGGGCTCGCTTCGATCGATCGCGGCGGGGCCGGCCGCGGCACGATGGCCTTCGTCCGGGTCCGCCCCGTCGCGCTTTGAGGCATGATGCCGGCCCCGGACGCGAATCCGGGTCACTCACCTCAGAAGAAAGAAGCTCCCATGTCCTTCACCAAGCTCGTCGCGGTCGCCTGCGTGCTGTCGATGTTCGCCGTGGCGGCGGAGGCGCGTCCGCGCCATCACCACCACCATCATCACCACCATCACAAGCACCACAAGGCCCATCGCTGATGGGACGACGGCCCCGGACACGCGCCGGGGCCGCTGACGTTCAACCGGCGCCGCCGTCCAGGCCGCGCTTCTTCAGCAGCGGCCCGATGGCCGGCGCGTGGCCGGTGAGGTCGCGGAACAGCGACAGCGCGTCGGCCGAGCCGCCGCGCGATAGCAGCGTGTCGCGGATGTGGTCGCCGTTCTGGCGCGTCAGGCCGCCGTGCGTGAGCACCCAGTCGGTCGAGTCGGCGGCGAGCACGTCGCTCCAGATGTACGAGTAGTAGCCGGCCGAATAGCCGCCCGCGAACGTGTGCGAGAAGTACGTGCTGCGATAGCGCGGCGGCACCGGCGCGAAGTCCAGCCCCGCGCGGTGCAGCGCCGCCGCCTCGAACGACGCGACGTCCGCCGCCTTGGGCGACTGGTCGGCGGGCAGCTGGTGCCAGGCCTGGTCCAGCAGCGTGGCCGACAGGTATTCCGTCGTCGCGAACGCCTGGCCGAAGCGCTGGGCCGCCTGCACCTTGTCCAGCAGCGCCTGCGGGATCGGCTCGCCCGTCTTCCAGTGCTTGGCGTAGTGCTTGAGCACTTCGGGATAGGTGGCCCACATCTCGTTGAACTGCGACGGGTACTCGACGAAGTCGCGCGGCACGCCGGGGCTGGCGAAGCGCGGGTACTTCACCTTCGACAGCATGCCGTGCAGCGCGTGGCCGAACTCGTGGAACGCGGTGGTGACCTCGTCCTGCGTCAGCAGGGTGGGCTCGCCGGCGGGCGGCTTGGGGATGTTGAGGTGGTTGGCGGCGACGGGCTTGTCGCCGGTCAGGCCGTCCTGCACCACGTACTCGTTCATCCACGCGCCGCCGTTCTTGTTGGGACGCGCGTAGAAGTCGCCGATGAAGATCGCCAGCTGCGAGCCGTCCTTGTCGAACACGTCGAACACGCGCACGTCCGGCTGGTAGACCGGCAGGTCGTGGCGTTCCTTGAACGTCAGGCCGTACAGCTTGTTGGCAGCATAGAACACGCCGTCGAACAGCACGTGGTCCAGCTCGTAGTAGGGCCGGAGCTGCGACTCGTCGAACGCGTACTTCTCCTTGCGCAGCTTCTCGGCGTAGTAGGCCCAGTCGGCGGCGTCGAGCTGGTAGCCGCCCTTGTCGGCGTCGATCATGCGCTGCAACTGCGCGGCGTCCTTGTGCGCGTTGATGACGGCCGGCGTGGCCAGCTGCGCGAGCAGCTTGTTCATCGTCTCCACCGAGCCCACCGTCTGCTCGGCGAGCTGGAACGCGGCGTGGTCGGGGTAGCCCAGCAGCGCCGCGCGCTCGGCGCGCTTGCGCGCGAGCGTGGCGTCGATCTCGCGGTTGTCGAACGGTCCGCCGTGGCTGCCGCGCGCGAGCGACGCAGCCATCACCTTCTCGCGCGACGCGTGGCTCGCGAGGTCGGTCAGCACCGGCTGGCCCGTGGTGTTGACCAGCTCGATGACGAACTTGCCCGGCTTGCCCGCCTTGGCCGCGGCGTCGGCGGCCGTCTTGATCTCGGCCTCGCTCAGGCCGGCGAGTTCCTCGCGCGTGTCGAAGACGACCGCCTGCGCCGAGCGCTCCTTCAGCGTGTTCTGCGCGAACGTGGTCTGCAGCGTGGCGATCTCGGCGTTGAGCGCCCGCAGCCTGGCCTTGCTGGCCTCGGGCAGCGGCGCGCCGGCGCGCACGAAGTCCTGGTGGTAGCGCCACAGCAGGCGCGCGGACTCGGCGTCCAGGCCCAGCGCATCGCGCTGCTGGTACAGCGTGTCGACACGCGCGAACAGGCGCGCATCCAGCAGGATCTCGTCCTGGTGCGCGGCCAGCACCGGCGCCATCCTGCGCTGCACGTCCTGCAGCTGCGGGTCGGTGTTGGCGCTGGCGAGGTTGGAGAAGATGCGGTCGACGCGGTGCAGCGTGCTGCCCGCGCGTTCCATCGCGACGATCGTGTTGTCGAACGTCGGCTTGTCCGGGTTGGATGCGATCGCCGCGATCTCCTTGCGGTGCTCGGCGATCGCCTGCTCGTAGGCCGGCGCGAAGTCGGCGTCGTGGATCTGGTCGAAACGCGGGTAGTGCAGCGGCAGCGTGCTCTCGACCAGCAGCGGGTTGACCGCCGGGGCATCGCTGGCGGCGGCGGCATGGACGGTGCCCAGCAGCGCGGGCACGGAGGACGCCACGAGCAGGTGGCGCAGGAGCTTGGATGAAGTGGGCATGGGCGGCTTGGGCGCGGTGGCGTCGATGGAATCGGTTCCGACGCGCTCGTGGCGCGCCGGGGCACCGCAGTCTACCGGTTCGCCGCGGGCAGGCGCGGGCCAGATTGCGCATTGCGCGGGCCAGTTTGCTGATCATGCGTCCGGTGTTTCTCCTTGCAAAGCTTGTTGGCAACCCGGCCATTTCGAGCCGACATTTACGTCGTCGGCAGTGACCGCGTCGCAACGCGGCACCGACCGGACACACACACACCACGTTCCCGAACCGAGGGCAGCCATGACTGTCGATCTGCAGGAAGAGCTGCGTGCGCCCACGCCACGCAGTGACGAGAATTCGTCCGCGCTTTCCACGTTGCAGGCGCTGAGCGCCGCGACGCTCGCCGCCGCCGCCCTCGCGGCCTGCGGCGGCGGAGGCGGCCCCTCGCCGTCACCCTCGCCGTCGCCGGAACCGCCGCCGCCTCCGCCACCACCGCCGCCCGCACCGACCGAAGCCGAGGCCTCGCGCTTCCTCGCGCAGGCGTCGATGGGCGCGAGCCGCGCCGAGATCGCCAGCGTGGTGAGCCTGGGCTACGCCGGCTGGCTCGACGCGCAGTTCGCGCTGCCGGTGACCGACTCGCGCTGGGACTGGCTCGTGGCGCAGGGCTACACCGCCGCCACGCACAAGAACGACGAGGCCGGCTTCGACGCCGCCGTCTGGCGCAAGATGCTCAGCGCGCCCGACACGCTGCGCCAGCGCATCACGTTCGCGCTGTCCGAGATCTGGGTCATCGCCATCGACGGCCTGGTCGGCGGCGGCTGGAAGCAGTTCAACGCCGCGGCCTGGACGGACCTGCTGGAGGCCAACGCCTTCGGCAGCCACCGCGACTGGCTCACACACATGTCGCTGTCGGGCGCGATGGGCGACTTCCTCACGTTCCGCGGATCCGCCAAGGAGGATCCGGCCAGCGGCGCGCTGCCCGACGAGAACTACGCCCGCGAGCTGATGCAGCTGTTCACGATCGGCCTGGTGATGCTCAACCCCGACGGCACGCCGCAGCTGACCAACGGCGCGACGACGCCCACCTACGGCCTGCCCGACATCACCGGCCTGGCGCGCGTGTTCACCGGCTGGGACTTCGACCTTCAGGGCCAGAACGTGGGCACCGGCACCGCCACGCCCGACTTCACGCGGCGCCCGATGATCCAGGTGCCCAAGCGCTACGAGACGGGGCCCAAGACCTTCCTGGGCACCACCATCCCCGATGGCACCGACGCCGTCACGGGCCTGGGACTGGCGCTCGACGCGATCGCCGCGCACCAGAACGTCGCGCCGTTCTTCAGCCGCCAGCTGATCCAGCGCCTGGTCACCAGCAACCCGAGCCCGGCCTACGTCGCGCGCATCGCGGCGGTGTTCCAGGACGACGGCAAGGGCGTGCGCGGCAACCTGCAGGCCGTCATCCGCGCGCTGCTGCTGGACGACGAGGCGCGCAAGCCGAGCGCCGACGCCGACTACGGCAAGCTGCGCGAGCCCATCCTGCGCTTCACGGGCTGGGCTCGCGCGTTCTCCGTCGCGTCGCCCAGCGGCCTGTGGGCGGTGGGCGACACCTCCGACGCGGCCAAGGGCCTCGCGCAGAGCCCGCTGCGCTCGCCGTCCGTGTTCAACTTCTTCCGGCCCGGCTACGTGCCGCCCAACACCGCGCTCGATGCCAGCGAGCTGGAGGCGCCGGAGTTCCAGATCGCCAACGAATCGTCGGTGGTGGGCTGCATCAACTACCTGCAGCGCGCGGTGCAGGGCTCGATCGCCGACCTCACGCCGGACTACACCGCGCTGCTGGCGCTGGCCGACGACGCGAACGCGCTGCTCGCCGAGCTGAACCTCGTGCTGGCGGCCGACCAGCTGAGCGCGGCGACGATCTCGGCGCTCGCCACGGCCGTCGCCACGATGGCCAGCGGCAGCGACGCCACGCGCCGCGCCCGCGTCAACGCGGCCCTCGTGCTGGTGCTGGCCGCGCCCGAATACATCGTCCAGAAGTGAGGCCCGCATGACCCACGATGCTTCCCGCCGCGCGTTCCTCAAGCGCTCCTCGATGCTCGCGGTGGCCGGCGCGGCCGCGCCCTGGGCGCTGAACCTGGCCGCGATGAGCGAGGCCGCCGCGGCCACTGCCACCGATTACAAGGCGCTGGTGTGCGTGTTCCTGTACGGCGGCAACGACTACGGCAACACGCTGATCCCCTATGACGCTTCGCGCTACGCCGCCTACCAGGGCATGCGCCCGACGCTCGCCTACACGCAGGCGCAGCTCGCGGGCACGGTGCTCGCGCCGAGCGTCGCGCTCGCGGGCGGCATGCAGTACGCGCTGGCCCCCGAGCTGGCGCCGCTCAAGACGATCTTCGACGGCGGGCGCCTGGGCGTGATGCTCAACGTCGGCACGCTGGTGCAGCCCACCACCAAGGCGCAGTACACGGCCGGCAATGTGCCGCTGCCGCCGCGCCTGTTCTCGCACAACGACCAGCAGTCGGTGTGGCAGGCGTCGTCGCCCGAGGGCGCGACGTCCGGCTGGGGCGGCCGCATGGGCGACCTGTTCGAATCGGGCAACGGCAACGCCGTCTTCACGTGCGTGAACGTGTCGGGCAACGCGGTGTACCTCTCGGGCAGGACGGCCACGCAGTACCAGGTGTCCACCACCGGCCCGGTGGCGCTCAACGGCGTCGCCAGGCCGCTGTTCGGCTCGGCCGCGTGTTCGACGGCGCTGCAGAACCTGGTGACGGCGCCGAGCGCCAACATCTTCGAGAACGAGTACACGCGCATCACCGCGCGCTCGCTGAGCGCCGGCAGCACGCTGACCACCGCGCTGGCCGGCGGCCCGACGATCAACACGCCCTTCCCCACGCCCGGCAGCAACCCGCTGGCCGACCAGCTCAAGCTCGTGGCGCGCATGATCAGCACCGCCGACGCCGTCGGCGCGAAGCGCCAGGTGTTCTTCGTGTCGATGGGCGGCTTCGACAACCACGACGGCCTCGCGACGATCCACCCCGGCCTGCTGACCAGCGTGGCGCAGGCGCTCAGCGCGTTCTACGCCGCGACGCAGGAGCTGGGCGTCGACAAGCAGGTGACCACCTTCACGGCGTCGGACTTCGGCCGCACGCTCACCGCCAACGACGGCTCGGACCACGGCTGGGGCAGCATGCACTTCATGCTGGGCGGCGCGGTCAACGGCGGCCGCTACTACGGCGCGCCGCCGGTGGTCGCCAACGACGGGCCCGACGACGTCGGCCAGGGCCGGCTGCTGCCGTCGACGTCGGTCGACCAGTACGCCGCGACGATGGGCAAGTGGCTGGGCATCAGCGACAGCGACCTGCTGACCGTGCTGCCCAACCTCGCGAACTGGGACGCATCGCAGCGCAACCTCGGCTTCGTCTGAGCGCACGGGCCGGCGGCGCGCGCCGCCGGACCTGCCCCTGTCGCGGGCGTCCTGCACGCGATGGCGGGCCCGACGCCGAGCTCGACGGTTCGTCGACGCACCCCGAGTCCGGCGGGAATGCTTCCTGCCGATGACCACGCATCGGCGCGGCATCCCGCCGCGCCCTCGAATCGGGAGTCCCCGACGATGCACACCGCCACCTCGACGAACCCCGTCATCACGTCCGACCGCGTCGCCGGCACCGACGTCTTCAATCCCGCGGGCGACTCGCTCGGCTCCATCGACCACCTGGTCATCGACAAGCGCACGGGCCGGGTGCGCCATGCCGTGATGGAATTCGGCGGCCTCCTGGGCCTGGGCGCCGACCGCTATCCCCTGCCCTGGCCGATGCTGCGCTACGACGTGGAAAAGCAAGGCTACGTCGTGCCGCTCGAGAAGGAGCAGTTGAGCGACGCGCCCCGCTTCGCCGGCGACGCCCGCCCCGACTTCGACGAGGCCTACGGCCGCTCGATCTACGCGCACTACGGCGCGCCGTGGTCCTGAAGTCCGGCCCATCGCTTCTCGCGCCGTCGCGGTGGGCCCGGCCGAGGACATCATCGGCATGCTGATCCCCGGCGACGACGCCGACCGCGAGCCGGTGCGCTGAGCCGGCGGACGCCGCGCGGTCAGCCGCGCAGCACCAGCAGCTCGTCGGGATAGCGCCGGCACATGAAGTCGACGAACGCACGCACCTTGGGCGTGGGCAGCCGGCGCGAGGTGTGCAGCACCCAAAGCGCGACCTCGCCGCCGGTGATCGCGCCCCATTGCACGAGCTCGCCGCGCGCGAGTTCGCTCCCCGCGATCGACTGCGGCAGCATGGCCACACCCGCACCGGCCACGGCGGCGTCTCGGATCGCGAGGAAGGACGACAGCCGCAACCGGGGTTCAGGTTCCAGGACGAGCCGGCCGCCGTCCAGCGACCAGGGCTGCTGCCCGAAGGTCGTCATCACGATACCGCGCACCCGTATCGACGAGCCTGGCGCCGGCATCGCGTGCGAAGGCGCCGCCACGACGACCAGGCGATCCTTCGCGAAGCAGCGGCCCACCAGCCCGCCGTCCGGCCGCGGATTGGGGCGGATCGCGACGTCGAACTGCTCCTCGACGAGATCGACCAGGCGATCCTCGGCCACCAGCTCGAAGCTCACGTCGGGGTAGGCGGCGCAGAAGTCGGCGCAGATGCGGCCCATCGCGAGCTGCGAGAACAGCACCGGCGCGGCCACGCGCAGCCGCCCGCGCGGGGACGACAGGCCCTCGCGCGCGGCCGTCATCGCCTCGGCCACGTCGTGCATCGGACCTTCGATGCGCGACATCAGCGTCTCGCCGGCCTCGGTGAGCTTGAGGCCGCGCGAACTGCGCTCGATCAGGCGCGCGCCCAGCTGGTCCTCGAGGTCGGCGATGCGCCGCGACAGCGTCGCCTTCGAGCGGCCGCTCGCGCGGCTGGCCTTGCCCAGGCCACGGTTCGTGGCGACGAGCGCGAAGTCGGCCAAGGCGTTCAGGTCCATCGTGGTGTTCCGAATTTGAAACGATCTGTCTTCATTTTCGAGTCTTTGTTCAGGCGGCGCAACACCCTATCGTTCGTTCACTTCCACACCAAAGGTGAAACACCATGCGATCCATCCTCCTTCGCGACTACGGCGGCGAGACCGCCCTCCAGGTCGCCGACATCCCGACGACGACGCCCGGCCCCGGGCAGGTCCTCGTCCGCGTGCGCGCCGCCGGCATCAACGCCCTGGACTGGAAAGTCCGCGAGGGCTTCGTGCGCGACGCCTTCCCGCTGCAACTGCCCGCGGTGCCGGGCATCGAGCTCGCGGGCACCGTCGAGGCGGTCGGGCCCGGCGCGACGCGCTTCCAGCCGGGCGACCGCGTGATGGGCCCGCTCGGCGGCCTTGGCGCGTACGCCGACCAGGTCGTCGTCGCGGAAGCCAACCTCGCGCCGACGCCGGCCGCGCTGGGCGACGTCGACGCGGCGGCCCTCCCCGTCGCGACGCTGGCTGCCTGGCAGAGCCTGCACCTCGCCGGCCCGGTCGGCGCGGGCACCCGCGTGCTGGTGCACGGCGCGGGCGGCGCGCTCGGCGGCTTCGCGGTGCAGTTCGCGCACCGGGCCGGCGCGTACGTGGTGGGCACGGCCTCCGCGACGGACGCGGACCACGTGCGCAGCCTCGGCGCCGACCAGGTCGTCGACTACCGCGCGCAGCGCTTCGAGGACGCCGCCGGTGACTTCGACCTCGTGCTCGCCTACGTCGGCGGCGACGTCATCGACCGCTCGTGGCGGGTGCTCAAGCCCACCGGTGCGATGGTGGGCACCGCATCGCCCGACATCCTCGCGCGCACGCCCGCGGGCCGGCAGGGCCACTGGTTCGTCATGAAGCCGGACGCAGCGCTGCTGCAGGCGCTGGCCGCGGACGTGGCGCGCGGCGCGCTGAAGTCGCGGCTCGGTGGCGTCGTCCGCTTCGAGGACATCCCCGCCGCGATCGAGCGCAATCGCGTGGGCAGCGGCGGCGGCAAGGTCGTCGCCGACTTCACGCGCTGAACGTTTCACTCACCCCAATCGGAGATTCACATGAGCATCCTCGTCACCGGTGCCACCGGCACCATCGGTTCCCTCGTCGTCCAGGGCCTGGCCGCCGCCGGCGCCTCCGTCCACGCCTTCGTCCGCACGCCAGGCAAGCAGCGCTTCCCGCAAGGCGTGACCGAAGTGGTGGGCGACCTCACGGATGTCGCGTCGCTGCGCGCGGCGCTGGCGTCCACGCGCACGCTGTTCCTGCTGAACGCCGTGACGCCGGACGAAGTGACGCAGGCGCTGGTCGCGCTGAACCTGGCGCGCGACGCGGGCGTCGAGCGCATCGTCTACCTGTCGGTGATCCATGCCGACCGCTACACGAACGTGCCGCATTTCACCGGCAAGCACACGGTCGAACGCATGATCGAGAGCCTCGGCATCCCCGCCACCATCCTGCGGCCGGCGTACTTCATGCAGAACGATCTCACCGTGCAGCAGGTCATCCGCGACTACGGCATCTACCCGATGCCGATCGGCGCGGCGGGCGTCGCGATGATCGACACGCGCGACATCGCCGACGTCGCCGTGGCCGAGCTGCTGCGGCGCGACGCGGCGCCCGGCGCGCTGCCGCGGCTGACGCTGGACCTCGTCGGCCCGGACGCCCTCACCGGCGCCGCCGCGGCGCAGGCGTGGAGCCGCGCGCTCGGCCGCGACATCCTGTACGGCGGCACCGACCTGGCGGCCTTCGAGCAGCAGATGGCCTCGTTCTCGCCGGCCTGGCTCGCCTATGACATGCGCCTGATGATGGCCCGCATCCAGGAGATCGGCATGCGGGGCGAGGCGGGTGCCGTCGAACGCCTGCAGGCGATCCTCGGGCGACCGCTGCGCAGCTATGCGGCGTTCGTGGCCGAGGCCGCACGCGCGGCCTGAGCGCGAGGTCGTCACGCGACCAGCGCCAAGGCGCGCCGCCTGCTCGGGTGGGCGCCGCGGTCGAACGAGGAGGCGATCCTGGCGACGGCCGAGAGCCTCCTGCCGCTGGGGATGGTGAACGCGGCGAAATAGGCGCGATCTGCGGACGTCGCCTCGGCGCGATGCCGCAAGGCCAAGCGTCGGCGCAGTTTCTGAGACGTTCGTTTCATTCGATGTCTGGACAGGCGCCGGACGATGGGCGCCAATGTCGGATGCCCCTCCTTGCCCCCGACGACCTGGCCCGTCTCCGCAGCACTGCGGATCGGAGCCCGACGCCCTCGAAAGCCGCCCGTCTCGCGACGCTGGCCACCCTCACCGCGGCCGTGATGCTGGGCGCCTGCGGCGGCGGCGGCTCCGACTCGCCCTCGCCCTCGCCCTCGCCTACGCCGACCCCGGCGCCGATGCCCGCGCCATCTCCGGCACCGGCGCCGGCCCCCACTCCGGCCCCGACACCCGCACCGACCCCGGCGCCCACGCCCGCGCCGACACCCGTGCCCACCCCGGCGCCCACGCCCGCCCCCGGCGCCGGCCCCATGCTGGGCAGTTGCCCGTCGTTCCCGTCCACCGCCGTCTTCAACACGCGCATCGACGACACGACGCGCTTCAAGGCGCTGGGCACGAGCGGCACCTGGATCGGCGACATCGGCGGCACGGTGCCGCTGCATGCGGACTGGGGCGCGACGGTCGACCAGAGCTCGGCCAGCTACTACGGCATCCCCGTCAACCTGCTGACGGCCGGGGCGGCCGAGACGGACTGGCCCGGCATCGCGTTCGGCTCGGGCACCGCGCCCGACGAGAGCGACTGCGCGATCGCCAACACGAGCGGCGGCTTCGACGTCGTGCACGACTGCACCACCAGGCCAGCATCGGCGCTGCGCTTCCCGATCCCGCGCGACAACGTGCTCAAGGCCGAAGGCGGCACCTGCAACGACCCCGCCACCTGCGGCGATCGCCACGTGCTGATCGTCGAACAGGGCGCCTGTCGCCTGTGGGAGAGCTACTCCACGTACCGCCAGGGCACGCAGTGGACGGTGTATTCGACCGCGGCGTGGACGCTCACGTCCAACGCCATGCGCCCCGACACCTGGACGTCCGGCGACGCCGCCGGCCTGCCCATCACGCCGCTGCTGGCGCGCGCCGGCGAAGCCTCCACCGGCGAGATCCGCCACGCGTTCCGCGTGACGCTGCGCGACTCCGTGCTGCTGCGCCAGCACGTCTGGCCCGCGCGGCACGACGCCGGCGGCACGAGCGGCGCGATCCCCTACGGCGCGGTGCTGCGCCTGAAGGCTGGGGTCGCCATCCCGTCGACGTGGACGACGCAGGCCAAGGCACTGGCCACCGCGATGCAGCGCTACGGCCTGTACGTGGCCGACATCGGCAGCGACATGTACGTGCAGGGCGATCCCGACTCGCAGTGGAGCGGCAGCACCATCTCGCAGATCCAGACCCTGCACGCCAGCGACTTCGAGTTCGTCGACATGAGCGCGATCACGGGCGACGCCCGCTTCGACCCGAACTCGCTCGCGGCCAGCTGGTAGCGGCGGCGAGAGTCATCACGCTCGGTCCCCGCGGCGAGCCGACGCCGACCCGGTTGGCCGGGGTTGCGCCGCCGCGTCCTGGCGATGGCGTCGTCCCGGGGCACCGCCTCATCAGGCTTGTGGACGCGAGATCCGCGGCGGTGCCGCACACTGGCAACGCCACCTCCCGGAGATTCGCGACACCGGCCCGTGAGTCTCAAGACCCTCGCGCGCATGCGCGGGGGCCGCCCGCGGCGACGCCACGCCGGATGGGCGCGACGCGGCTCGTCGAATCCCTGCGCCGGCACCAGGAAACGCCATGGACCCGACCCTGTTGACCACCCAAGCCGCGGGCATGGTGCTGCTGATCGGCACGATGATCCTGCTCTTCTTCCGGCGCATCGTGCTCGACTCGGAAACGAAGACCCCCATCCGCTTCAAGCTGCCGCTGTTCGGCGAGATCGCGACCCAGGCCCCCGTGATCGTGCTCGTGCTGATCGGGGCGGCGATGCTCATCTATCCGCTGTCGCAGCGGGACCCCTCCACCGTCACGGTGACCGGCACGGTCGACCCCGGCGGTTCGAGCGTGGCCGTGCTGGTGGTCGCCGATCCGGACTACTCGCACAACTACGACGCCGCCGGCGCCTTCAATTTCGAATTGCCGCTGCTCAAGACGCGAGCGACTTACCGCGTCAAGTTCATCGCGGACAAGCAGATCATCGACGACCAGCCGGTCGACGTCCGTCACGGCAGCGTGGCATTGCGCCGAGTGTCGTACTCGCCCAGGGTGAGCGACGACACGGGCAGGATCACCCCTCGCAAGGAGATCTCGGATGACCAACTCAAGAATCTTGGCATCGGCAGCTAGCGTTGCCATCGCGCTGGCCGCGACCGCGTCGCCGGCGGCCACTCTGTCGGGCACCATCACCGCCAATGGCCGCGGCGTCGATTCCGCGGTGGTGAGCGTCTACGGCACCACGCTGGGCGCCCGCAAGCTCGTCACGATCACGAACGCCGCGGGCACCTACCGCGTGGCGAACGTCCAGTCCGGCACGTGCATCGTGATCGTCGAGAAGGACGGGCGGCGGATCTACCAGGGGCCCGCGAGAGTCGTCGCGGACCCGGCTCGCTTCGACGTCCGGCTGTGACGCGCTCCGGGCCGGCCGCGCGTCGCCACCTGGGGCATCCGAGACGGGGATCGCCGACTCCAGGACGTCGTGCGGCCGTCCGGATCGGGTCCGACCTGCATCCCGGGCCCGGCAACGCGATGCGCGGTTCACGCCGGATTCGACGACGTTCCTGGCCCGGACGGGCATACTCCGAGTCCATCGCGCCGCGGCACGACCTGGGGAGAAATGCGATGAGAGCGCTTGTCGTCGACGATCATCCTCTGATCCAGGAGGCCGTCTCCCGCGTGCTGCAACGCGCCGAGCCGCGATTCGCCGTGGAAGCGGCCAGCGGCTGCGAGCGCGGCCTCGAGATCGCCGCCGCGGGCGACGAACCCGAGCTGGTGCTTCTGGACATGCACCTGCCCGGCGGCCTGTCCGGCATCCCGGCGTTGAAGGCGTGGCGCAGGCGCTTTCCGACCGTTCCGGTCATCGTGCTGTCGGCGTCGTCGGACGCGCAGGCCGTGCTCGCCGCGCTGGACGCGGGCGCCGCCGGCTTCATCCCCAAGTCGTCGACCAACGAGGTCATGATCCACGCGATCCGCCTCGTGCTCGACGGCGGACGCTACGTGCCGCAGGAGGTGCTGCTCGAGGGATCGGCGGGCGCGGCGACGAAGCGGCGCGCGCGCACGGCGACCTCGCTCGAATCGCTGGGGCTGACCGGGCGCCAGTTCGACGTGCTGCAGCTGATCGCCAAGGGCGCGCCCAACAAGGTCATCTGCCGCGAGCTGGGCCTGGCCGAGCGCACGGTGAAGGCGCACGTCACGGCGGTGCTGCGCGCGCTCAACGTGTCCAGCCGCACGCAGGCGGCGCTGGCCGCTGCGCGACTTGGATTGGACTAACTAGCGCACGCCCGCCGTCATCTGCAGGCGCACAGCCGCGGGAATCGTCAGCCCCAGCTCGCGCGCCGTCGTGAGGTTGACCAGGAAGTCGAAGTCGCGCGGCTGCTGCATCGGCAGGTCGGCGGGCTTCGCGCCCTCGAGGATGCGGACCGTGGTGTCGGCCAGGTCGCGGAACATCGCGCTCAGGTCGGCGCTGTAGGTCATGAGGCAGCCGTCCTCGACGTACAGGCGCATCTCGCAGCTCGCCGGCATGCGCTCGCGCGCCAGCGCATCGAGGAACAGGCGCCGGTTGAACGAGATGACCGGCGACGCCAGCTGGATCAGCCCCTGCGCGCCCCAGGCCTTCGCATCGGCGACGGCGCGCGGCAGGTCGCCGGGATCCAGGATCTCGTAGGTTCGCGTGGCGACGCCCACGCCCGCGGCCGCCTTCTCCACGGCCAGCACGGTGTCGCGCCCGCCGCCGGCCTGGTTCCACACGATGCCCATGCGATCGAGGTTCGGCACGAGGCTTCGCAGCAGCTCTACCCGCTTGGTCGACAAGCTCGAATCCTGGAACGAGATGCCCGTGATGTTGCCGCCGGGGCGCGGCAGGCTGGAGACGAAACCCATCCCGACGGGGTCGTGCGTGACGCACACGATGGGAATCGTGGCCGTGGCCTTCTGCGTCGCGCGCACCGCCGGCGGCGAGGCGGTGACGATGACCTCGACGTGCTGCGCCGCCAGGTCGACGGCCAGCGCCGGCAGCCGCTCGAAGTGGCCGTCGGCCCAGCGCGTCACGAGGACGAAGTTGCGGCCCTCGACGTAGCCGAGCTCGCCCAGGCGATGGCGGAACGCATCGAGCCGGAAGCCCTGGAGCTGCGGGTCGAGTCCGAGAAAGCCGATGCGATGCACGGCGGGTGCCCCCGGCGACTGCGACTGCGACTGCGACTGCGCGGTGCCGACCGAGCAAGCGAGTGCAGCGGCGCAGGCCCAGCGACTCCAGCGTGCAATCGACATCCGCATCGCGACTCCCGCGCCGTACGCCGCGTTCAACATCCGGGATTTTCGCATTGCCCGTTCCGCGCGGGCGGAATATTCTGCGGCGCGGCTCCCGTTGCGCCATCCTCCCGCCCGGCGCGCGGCCGCGTCGTGGTCGCAGGGAGTGACTCATGGCCCGCCAATCGCTGCTGTGGAAGTACACGCTGCACTTCGGCGCCATGGTGAGCGCGCTGCTCGTGGCCAGCGGCGCGATCAGCGGCTGGTTCGCGTACCGCGAGGCGGTCGACGCCATCCGCAGCGTGCAACAGGCGCGCGCGCGCTTCGCCGCCAACGAGATCCAGAACAACGTCCAGCGCCTGCAGCGCGCGCTCGGTGGCATCGTGCAGAAGGTGGACACGATGGGCGAGGCCGACCCGGAACACATCCACCTGGAGCTCATCGCGCTGCTGCGCTACCACCCCGAGGTCAGCGACCTGCGATTCGTGGACGGCCGCAGCGGGCTGCGCTCCGAGCTCTCGCGCTACGGCATCGCGCCGGCGAATCCGGAGCGCGCGATCGCCGGCCTGCGCCGCCTGGCCGATCGCGACGGCAACTCCGTCAGCGACGTCTATTTCCGCGAGGAGACCGAGCCGTACGCCACGTTCGCCTCGGTGTCCCCGACGACCGGCGGGGCGCTGCAGGCCGAGGTGAACCTGCGCTACGTGTGGGACGTGATCCTGCAGTCGCAGGCGAACTCCGGCGGCGTGACTTACGTGGTCGACCGGCGCGGCCAGCTCATCGCGCATCCCGACGCCGGCCTGGTGTTCGCGCGCACCGACCTGTCGCGCCTGCCGCAGGTTCGCCGCGCGATCGACGGCCGCGGCGGCGACGCGCCGAACGGCAGCGACGCGCGCGATCCCAAGGGGCTGGCGATGGTCTCGGCCGCGGCGCCCATCGAGCGCCTGGGCTGGACGGTCTTCGCCGAGCAGCCGCTGGAAGACGCGTTCCGGCCGGTCTATGCGTCGGTCAAGCAGTCGATCGTGCTCGTCGCGCTCGGCGTGGCCGCGGCGGTCGTGGCCAGCCTGCTGCTGTCGCGGCGGATGGTCGAGCCGATCCGCGCCATCGAGACGCGGGCGCGGCAACTGGCGGAAGGCCAGTTCGAGCAGCGCATCGACGCGCGCGGCGGCAGCGAGCTGGACGCGCTCGCCGCGCAGTTCAACCGCATGGCCGCGCGCCTGCAGGACGTGCATCTCACGCAGGAGGCGCGCATCCACGAGCGCACGCAGGAACTCAAGGCGGCCAACGAGGCCAAGACGCGCTTCCTGGCCGTGGCGAGCCACGACCTGCGTCAGCCGATCCATGCATTGGCGCTGTTCGTCGGCGAGCTGAACGCGATCGACCTGCCGACCGACGCCGCCACGCTGGCGCTGCGCATCGAGCGCTCGGTCGACGCGCTCGAGGTGCTGCTGGAGGCGCTGCTGGACCTGTCCAAGCTCGACATCGGCGCCGTCACCGTCGAGACCCGCGCCATCCCGCTGCAGGCACTGCTGGAACGCCTGTCGGCGCAGTTCAGCCTGCAGGCGGCCGACAAGGGCCTGAGCATCGTGCAGGTGCCGACGTCGGCCTGGGTGCGCTCCGATCCGCTGCTGCTGGAGCGCATCCTCCTGAACCTGATCTCCAACGCCGTGCACTACACGCGCGAAGGGCGCATCGTCGTAGGCTGCCGCTCGCGCGGCGACGAGGTGGACATCGTCGTCGCCGACTCGGGCATCGGCATCGCCGCCGAGCACCTGCCGCGCGTCTTCGACGAGTTCTTCCGCGCGGCGGCGGCCACCTCCGACGCGCACGCCGGCCTGGGCCTGGGCCTCGCGATCGTCCGGCGACTGGCGCGGGTGCTGGGCCATCGGGTGCGCATCGAATCGCGCGCCGGCAAGGGCACGATCGTCAGCGTGCGCCTGCCGCGCGCCACGCCGCATGTCGAGCCCGGGCCACCGCCTGCCGCCGAGTCCGACGTGTCGCCGGCCGACGTGCTGCAGGGACGGCAGGTCCTCGTGATCGACGACGAGGCGCAGGCGCGCGAGGCCGCGCACGGGCTGCTCGCGCGCTGGGGCTGCGACGTCGAGACCGCCAGCAACGGCGACGGCGCCATCTCGAGCGCCCGACGGCGTCCGCCCGAGATCGTGCTGTGCGACCTGCGGCTGGCCGGCGAGGAGCGCGGCACCGAGGTCGTGGCGAGCCTTCGACGCCACTGCAAGCCCGGCGCCGCCTTCGTGTTCGTGACGGGCGAGTCGGCGCCCGAACTGATCGCCGCGGCGCGAGGAACAGGCCATCTGCTGCTGTCCAAGCCGATGGCCCCCGCCAAGCTGCGCGCCGCGCTGGAACACCTCGTCCGACCGGTCGCCTGACTGGCCGGGCGACGGCGTCCCCGCCGCGACGTCACGGCGAGATCCGCACCACCCGGCCCTCGAGCACGTTGTTCTGGTCGGTCTGGATCATCCAGAGGCTGCCGCCCCTGGACGCGACGAACAGGTCGAACCCGGGGCCGCCGTTGAACTGGAGCGTGCCGGTGCACGCGTCGTCGACGCTGTAGACCCCGGTGCCGGGCACGCTGCGGGCCACCACGCCGTTGATGCTGTGGGTGGACGCGAGCACGTCGAGCGTGCCGTCGCCGTTGAACCGGATGAACTCCGTGACCGCCTTGGGCAGGGGCGCGCCCGCCGGCATCGTGAACCCGCTTGCCGAGAACACGTACAACCCGTTCAGCGTCGCCGTCCCGCACTTGTCGGCCCGTTCGTCGTGCGCCACCGCCGGCAGCGTCACTGCCACGGCGACCAGCGCGATCGCGGAACGAAGCCACAAGCCGTTTGCAAGTCTGCTCATGTCGAATCTCCTGTGGTGGCCGAACTCCTGCTTTCGGGAGTTGCGGTGAGGGCAGTCTGATTCGATGGGCGACGCGCAGGAATGCCACCAACGGGCCGGTGGCCGCGGTCGACGAGCGGGTGCGACGCCGGACTCGGGCCGCGGCGCATCGGCCCGCCCGAGGGAGACCAGCGCCGCGACGCCGTCGACGCACGCCCTTTCGGGCCGGCCCATGAGTGACAGGTTCAGGTTCGTCTGGTCGGATGCAGTCGATCAGGGCGTAGCCATCACAGTCGCCGCCACATGCACCCGCGGCCGCTGCCCCCCGCTCCACTTCCCACCCAGCGCTCGCTCCACCTGCGCCGCGAGTTGCAGAAGCAATCCGTCGTCGCCTTGCCGCGTCTGCGCCTGGATCCCCAGCGGCAGGCCGCTTTCCTGGAACGCCAGCGGGAGCGAGATCGCCGGCGTGCCGCAGAGGTTGGCGAGCGGCGTGTAGGCGAAGTTGCGCCAGAGATGGTCGAACCAGTCGTGCACCGAGGGGTTGGTGCTGCTGGTGAGATAGTCGGTGCTGCCGACCTTGGGCGTCGGCAGTGCGGTGACCGGCGTGAGGATGATGTCCCAGTCCTCGTAGAACGCGCCGAGCGCGCGTGACGTGCTGTTGAACTGGGCCTGCATCGCCGCGCGCTCGCTGTACGACGTGTGCAGACCGGCCTCCCAGATCTTGATGTTGATCGGCTCGAGCAGGCCTTCGGGTGGGCGTTCGTGCCCGAGTCGCGCGAGGTGGCCCGCGATCACCTGGGCGAAGTTGCTGATGTAGCAGGTGGTCTGCGCGGCGAAGGCGGCGCGGAAGTCGATCGGCGGCAGCTGCCAGTCGACGTGGTGGCCCAGGCCTTCGAGGAAGCGGCCGACGCGCTCGAGCTCGGCAACGAAGTGCGGCGCGGCGCGGTGGTCGCCCCACTCGTGCGACAGCGCGATGCGCAGCGGCGGCGGATTGCTGCGGATCAGGTCGCGATAGGGTTTGGACGGCTGCCAGAACGGCATGAACTCGCCCGGCGCGCCGCCGCGGCAGTGGTCGACGAAGGTGGCCGTGTCGCGCACCGATCGGCTGTGGCAGCCCTGGATCGACACCAGCCCCGACAGGTCCGACAGCGCCGGCGCCAGCGAGTACACGCCGCGCGACACCTTCAGGCCGATGTTGCCGGTGGCGCCCGCGGGGATGCGGATCGAGCCGCCGCCGTCGGTGGCGTGCGACATCGGCAGCACGCCCGCGGCCACCACGGCGGCCGTGCCCGCCGACGAGCCGTTGGTGGTGAAGTCCGGGTTCCACGGGTTGCGCGTGACGTGGAACCGGTTCTCGGCCGCGCTGCACACGCCGAACTCCGGCGTCGTGCTGCGCCCGATGATGTTCAGGCCGGCTTGGCGGATGCGTCCGGTCAGGAAGCTGTCCTGCGCGGGCCGGTGGCCCTGCATCAGCATCGAGCCGAACTCCTGGCGCCGGCCCTGGAGTGTCGGGCCGAGGTCCTTCATCAGGTACGGCACGCCGGCGAACACGCCTTCGGGCCGCATGCCGTCGCGCAGCGGGTCGGCGACGACGTCCTCGAAGACCTCCACCACCGCGTCCAGCGCGCCGTCGACGCGCTCGATCGCCGCGGCCGCCTGCGCCGCCAGCCCGGCCGGCGTGACCTCGCCCCGGCGCACGCGCTCGGCCAGCGCGACGGCGTCGTGCGCGGCCCATTCCTCCCAGCTCATCGCGAGCGTCATGTCGACCTTCCCGTTGTGGCGTGCGGCGTCGGATCACGGGCCGCATCGAGCCTGGCCATCGTAACGCCGGCACCCGCCGCAGTTGCCAAGCCGCGGCGTCCGCCGCACACTCGGGAACGCGATCCGGCGCCGGGGACAAGCCCCGCACGCCCGGATCCACGAGGACGCCGACCATGACCCCGGCTCTGCGATTCGAGAAGGCGAGACGCGCCGCGGCGGCGTTGCTCCTTGGCCTGGCACTGGCCTCGTGCGCCGACGCGCCGCGCCCCGTCGCCCCGACCGACGCACTGTTTGCCGACGCCTCCTTCGCGCCGCCCACCGAGCGCATCGCCGCGGCCGACATCTTCCAGGTCAGCCCCGAGATGCGCGCCTACCTGCAGTCGCGCGTGGCCGAGGAGATCAAGGAACACGGCGAGGCGCGCGGGCTGGTCGAGGCGCTGTTCATGGATCGGCGGCTCAAGCTCGACTACGACGCCGAGTACACGCGCAACGCCGCGCAGGCCTTCGACGCGCGTGCCGGCAACTGCCTGTCGCTGGCCATCGTCACCGGCGCGATGGCCAAGGAGATCGGCCTGGACGTGCGCTACCAGTCGGTGCGCACCAGCGAGCACTGGGAGCGCGACGGCGACCTGCTGGAACTCGTCGGCCACGTCAACGTCTCGGTGGGACTGCCCGTGCCCAAGGTGCGCAGCTGGGGGCTGGACACGACGCGGTGGACGGTCGACTTCCTCCCGCCGTCGGAGATGAAGGGCCTGGACGTGCGCCCGATCACCGAGTCGCGCATCGCGGCGATGTACATGAACAACCGCGCCGCCGAGGCGCTCTCGCAGAAGCGCACCGACGACGCGTACTGGTGGCTGCGTGGCGGCGTCGCCGTCGACCCGTCGTTCGCCGCGCTGTACAACACGCTGGGCGTCACCTACCTGCGCAAGGGCCTGCTGCCGCAGGCGGAGTCGGCCCTGCGCTTCGCGCTGTCGATCGCGCCGGACAGCCCCGAGTCGTGGAACAACCTGACGGTGGTGCTGCGCCACGAAGGCCGCACCGAGCAGGCCGCCGCGATCGAGGCCGAGCACCCGCGCTCGCGCGCCGCGACGCTGGCAGCCGCCATCGACGGCGGCATGAAGGCCAACGCGTCGGGCGACTATGCCCGCGCGCTCGAGCTGTTCAGCCACGCGCTGCGCTCGGCCGGCGACAACCACCAGCTGCACTACCTGATGGCGATGACCTACCTCAACCTGGGCGACCGCCGCCGCGCGCTGGAGCATCTGCGCGAGGCCGAGGAGGACAGCACGACCGTGCGCCAGCGCTCGATCTACGCGTCGAAGATCGAGCTGCTGAAGTCCACGACCAGCAGCTTCAGGCTGGATCCGAAGGTGGTGCAGCCGAACTGAGCGCGCCGCGCGACGCCGCGATCACGGGCGTGCGCCGACTCGGGCCGCCGCCGCTTCGTCCCCCGGCTTGTGGAGGCGCCGTGCCCGACGCCGTCCTACATTGGCGCGGATGGATCCCGGGCCATCGGCGAGCGCCCGGCTCGTCGACGAGCGCAGCGGGCATCGGAGGGAGGAATCGTGAGCCATCCGAAGTCCTTCGCGCCGGCGTGGCGCGCATGCGGGCTGGCGCTCGCCCTGGGCGCCGTCTCGGGCGCCTGCACCGCCGCCGCGACGTCGCCGGCGCACGGCCGCGTGGTGCTGCCCGCCGGCATCACGCCGATCGAGTACCGCGTCGCGATCGAGGCGCATCCGGCCGCCGACGCGTTCGACGGCCAGCTCGACGTCGACATCCGCGTCGATCGCGCCACCGACCGCGTCGTGGTGAACAGCGCCGAGCTGCAGATCGCGTCGGCGACGATCGACGACCTGCCGGCGTCCGCGGCCGTCGCCTTCGACACGAAGCGCGAGACGGCGACCCTGGCCTTCGACCATCGCCTGGCCGCGGGCATGCACACGCTGCACGTCGGCTACCAGGGCAGGATCCACGCGCAGGCCAAGGGCCTGTTCAAGCTGACCTACGGCACGCCGGCCGGGCCCGCGTCCGCGCTGTACACCCAGTTCGAGAGCGCGGACGCGCGCCGCTTCCTGCCCTGCTGGGACGAGCCCGGCGTCCGCGCCGTGTTCCGCCTGACCGCGACGCTGCCGGCCACCGAGATGGCGGTGAGCAACATGCCCGTCGAACGCACCGAGCCGCTGGACGGCGGCCGGCAGCGCGTGCACTTCGGCGCCACGCCGCGGATGTCCAGCTACCTGCTGTTCTACGGCGCCGGCGACTTCGAGCGCGTGCATCGCGACGTGGACGGCATCGACGTCGGCGTGGTCGTCAAGCGCGGCTCCACGGGGTCGGCCGGCTACGCGCTGGACACCGCCGCGAGCGTGCTGCGCTACTACGACGACTACTTCGGCGTGCGCTATCCGCTGCCCAAGCTGGACATGGTCGCGGCGCCCGGCGCGAGCACGTTCTTCGGCGCGATGGAGAACTGGGGCGCGATCTTCTACTTCGAGCGCGAGGTGCTGGTCGATCCCCGCACGGCGACGATGGCCGACCGCCAGGGCACCTACAACGTCATCGCGCACGAGATGGCGCACCAGTGGTTCGGCAATCTCGTGACGATGGCCTGGTGGGACGACCTCTGGCTCAACGAGGGCTTCGCCAGCTGGATGCAGACCAAGGCGGCCGACCACGCCCACCCCGAATGGAAGCGCTGGCTGCGCCTGCTCACGCCCAAGCAGGGCGTGATGGACGTCGACGCGCGCGACGGCACCCATCCGATCGTCCAGCGCATCGACGACGTGGAACAGGCGGCGACGGCGTTCGACTACATCGCCTACACCAAGGGCGCGCTCGTGATCCGCACGCTGGAGGCCTACCTGGGCGAGGACGCGTTCCGCGACGGCGTGCGCCGCTACATGGCGCGGCACGCGTACGGCAACACGGTGACGGACGACCTATGGCGCGCGATGGACGAGGGCAGCCCTCGCCCGGTCGCCGCCATCGCGCACGACCTGACGCTGCAGGCCGGCGTGCCGCTGGTCGTGGAGCATTCGGTGGCCTGCAGCGGCAGCCGGACGACCGTCGTCCTGTCGCAGGACCACTTCGCGATCGACCCGCGCTCGACGCCCGCGCGGCGCTGGCGCGTGCCCGTGGTCGTCGCGGTGCCCGGCGGCCCGCCGACGCGCGCCGTCATCGCCGGGCCGGCGCCGCAGCGCGTCACCGTGGAGGGCTGCGGGCCCGTGGTCGTCAACGCCGGGCAGACGGCCTATTTCCGCACCCGCTACGGCGCCGAGGGCTACGCGGCGCTCCTGGCGCACTACGCGACGCTGTCCCCGGACGACCAGCTGGGCCTGTTCAACGACAGCACCGCGCTGGCCCTGTCGCGCCAGTTGCCGATGGCGTCGTGGCTGTCACTGCTGGACGCGATGCCTGCCGGCGTCGACCCGCGCATCGTCTCCGCACTGGCGAGCCGGCTGCGCGACATCGACGCGCTCTACCGCGGACTGCCCACGCAGGCGCGCTGGCGCGACTTCGCGTCACGCGTCCTGCGGCCGATGCTCGCGTCCATCGGGCCGCAGCCCGTGGCCGAAGAGAGCGCCAACGCCACGATCGCCCGCGGCGACCTGCTGGCGGCGCTGGCCGAGTTCGACGACGTCGCGCTGCTGGCCGAGGCGCGCGCCCGGTTCGCGGCGCATGTGGCCGACCCGACGGCGCCGCTCGATCCCGAGCGTCGCCGGTTCATGCTGTCCGTCGTCGCGAGCCATGCCGACGAGGCGACGTGGGACGCGCTGCACGCGCTGGCGCGCGGTGCGCCCACCGCGATGGAGAAGCAGGAGCTGCACGAGTTCATGGCCACGACGATCTCGCCGGAACTCGCGGCACGCATGCTGGCCCTGGCGCACGGCGGCGAGCTGCCGTCGACCACGGTGACCTCGCTGGTCTCGGACGTCGGCGAGCGGCATCCGCGGCTGGCCTTCGACGACGCGCTGGCGCACTGGGACGAGCTCGCGGCGCTGTTCGACCCGGGCGCCGACGCCGACTACCTGCCGGACATGGTCGGTTCCGCACCGGACGTCGAGCTCGCCGCGCGCTTGCAGGCGTTCGGCGCTGCCCACGTCCCCGCCAACGCGCGCAAGCGCCTCGACGGCGCGGTGTCGAACATGCGCTGGCGTGCGAGCCTGCGCAGCGAACGCCTGCCCGAGATCGATCGCTGGCTGCAGGCGCGGCCTGCGGCCGTCGCGTCCGGTCATGCCAGCGCGGCCGCGGACATCCGCAGGGCTTCCGGCCCCTGCGGCGTACGGCGGCATTCGCCCCTTCGCTGGCAGCCACCGTCCAATTGCCATCGTGACGACTAGAGCCTGCGGACGCGTCCCGCCGCCCCTCGACGCAGATCCTGCTGCGCCCGTCGCGTCCCTGCGCCCGCCATGAAACGACGGCGTGGCGGCGCGGCCTCAGCCGGCCGCGCCGAAGTTCTCGGGCATCTGCACCGCCACCACGGTGCCCATGGCCGTGGCCACGCCGTCGGCCAGCACCGTCGTCTCGACGACGACCTTGCGGCCCTTGATCTCCTTGATCGTGCCGCGCAGCTCCAGCTCCACGCCCAGCGGCGTCGGCTTGAGGTAGTTGACCAGCAGCGAACCGGTGACGAAGCGCAGCGCGGGCAGCGTGTCCATCTCGCGGCCCTGCGACCGGTACATCGCCGCGGCGGCGCTGCCGGTGCTGTGGCAGTCCACCAGCGAGGCGATCAGGCCGCCGTAGACGAAGCCCGGCACCGCGGTGTGGAACGGCAGCGGCGTGAAGCGCGTGACGGTCTCGTCGCCGTCCCAGTGCGTCTTGATGCGGTGGCCGTGCGTGTTGAGCGCGCCGCAGCCGTAGCAGTGCGCGACGTCCTCGGCGTAGTAGTCCTGGAAGGCTTTCATGGGCGACCCCGTTGGCTCACGGCTCGTCGCCGCGGGGGGACTGTAGCAAGGGTGGTGCCGCCGTCATCAACCGGATGGATGCGCGCCCGCCTCGTCCCGCTAGAGTGACTTCGACAGGCGCGACAGCGGCGCGCGCTTCGAAGCGCCGCAGGGAGTCCATGATGGCCAGGCAGCTCACGAGGAACGAGATCAAGTTCCTGCAACCGATCTTCGCGGACACGCTGCCCTACGGCCGGGTCGTCTGCGATATCAACTCCAGCAAGGTCGGCGGTGTCGACAACTCGATCACCCCCGCCGGGCGGCCGTATTTCGCGGCGTCCGTCTATTGCGACGACTTCACCGCGACCGACTGGCTGAGCCAATGGGTGTTCGTCCACGAGATGGCGCACGTCTGGCAGTGGAACCACGACAAGTACCCGGTGCTCATGGCGGTCGGGGCGTCGCTGTCCAACGGCTTCAAGTACGAGAAGGCCTACCCGTACGACCTGAAGGCGAACGCCAGCCTCGGCGACTTCAACCTCGAGCAGCAGGCGGCGATCGTCGCGGATTACTGGTCGCTGACCAACAAGACCCCGACGCGGTACAACAACGCGCCGAAGCCGAGCATGACCGACTACGGCAGTCTCATGAAGGAACTGCAAGGCTCCGGCCGTCCCGTGCGGCATTCGACGATGGACGATGGCTGGACACGCCAGCAGGGCTTCTGAGCCGTCACGGGCCGGGCCGGCACCGGGCGTGCGCCGCGTTCAGTCGTTCGAATGCAGCGTCGTGTTGAGGCCGCCCCAGCGCTGCGCGTCCGTCTCCAGCACTTCCACCGCGCCGCTCTGGCTGTTGCGGCGGAACAGCAGGCCCGGTCGGCCCGACAGCGTGCGCGCCGCCACCACGCGGCCGTCGGGCAGCTTGACTTTCGTGCCGGCCGTCACGTACAGCCCGGCCTCGACGATGCACTCGTCGCCCAGCGAGATGCCGATGCCCGCGTTGGCGCCCAGCAGGCTGCGCTCGCCGATCGAGTTCCTCGTCTTGCCGCCGCCCGACAGCGTGCCCATGATCGACGCGCCGGCGCCGACGTCCGAGTTGCGTCCGACCACCACGCCCGGCGTGACACGCCCTTCGACCATGGACTCGCCCAGCGTGCCCGCGTTGAAGTTGACGAAGCCCTCGTGCATGACGGTGGTGCCCGACGCGAGGTGCGCGCCCAGGCGCACGCGGTCGGCGTCGGCGATGCGCACGCCGTCCGGCACGACGTAGTCGCTCATGCGCGGGAACTTGTCGATCGACGGCACCGCCAGGTGATGGAACTCGGCGGCCGCGAGCGCGCGCAGCTCCTCGACGCGCGCCGGAAGCACTGGACCCGCCGACGTCCACGCCACGTTGTTCAGCAGCCCGAACAGGCCTTCGAGGTTGATCTCGTTGGGCCGGGTCTCGCGCTGCGACAGCAGGTGCAGCCGCAGCCACACGTCCTCGGTCGACGCGGGCGCCGTGTCCAGCGACTCGATCGCCACCTCGACGACGTCGCCCGCGATCAGGCCCAGCTTCTCGGCCAGGCAGCCGCGGCGCGCGTAGGCCGGATCGCGCGGGAACCACACGTCCAGGGTCCTGCCGGTGGCGATGTCGCGGTAGCGGTGGCCGGTGCGTCGGAGGGTCATGATGTCGGGCCTTGCGGGAACGGGGCTCGACAGGATGCCATGCGGGCGCGTCGCGCCGTTCGCGGTGCGGCAACCCTCGGATCGCGCGCTCAGCCGGCGGCCAGCGGCCCGACGCAGGCCAGGAACATCGCCTGCATCGCCTCCGGCGGTTCGGCCATGCCGCCTTCGGTCCACCACGCGAGCAGCGCGGCGAGGTCGGCGACGATCACGCGCGCGGCGATCGCGTCCGTGAGCGGCGTCCGCAGCGCCGCGCCGGCGGCCGCGTGCGCGGCGAGCAGCTCGGCCACCCGCTCGTGCAGCACCTCCTGCATGATGCGCAGCGTGCGCGCCGCGGCCGAGCGGCCGGCGATCAGGCGGTACAGCAGCGGCACGTCGCGCACGTGGGCGAACAGCGGCGTCGCGTCGAGCCAGTCCGGCTGGCCCGGGCGCGGGCGCAGCAGCGTCACCACGTGGCGCAGCTGCGCGCGCAGAAGTTCGTCCTTGGACGCGTAGTGCTCGTAGAACGTGGCGCGGCCGACGTCGGCATCGCGCACGATGTCGCTGACGGCCACGCCGTCGTAGCCGCGCGTGCGCAGCAGCGCGAGGAAGGCCTCGTCGATGCGGCGCCGCGTGCGCGAGACGCGGCGGTCGGCGGGTTTCCGGACACTTGCGGCGGGACGTCCGGTTGCGGACATGGCGGGCTCGTTGCGGCTGGTGGCAGGCAAGGGGGCGGCCGATCATAAAGGCCCCGAACCACTCGCCTTCCCGCATGAACCCGACCCGCCCGCGTTTCCGGCTGTCGTCCGTCGCGCCGCTGCTGCTGCCGGTGCTGCTGGTGCTCGTCTTCGCGATGCACCTGCGCAGCCTGCCGCAGTTCCTCGACTTCAAGCTGCACTACGAGCCCACGCCGCCCGACGTCGTCGCGCGCCACTTCGTGGGGCACGGCCCGCGCGACCTGCTGCTCGACCCGCATGTGATCGCCTACCTCGCGCTGCCGCTGTTCCTCGCGACGGGGCTGGCGCTGTACCGTCGCACGCGCGCGCGCCGGCCGCGCACGGGCACGGCGGCGTTCGCGCTGACCGCCATCGGCACGATCTACGTCGGCGGGCTGTTCGGCATGTGGACGGCGTTCTACGACGGCCTGGCCCGCGTCGACGCGCGCGACCTCGAGGGCGCCGCGCACACCTTCGCGGCGATGACCGCGCCGCGCGGCGCCTTCCTGCTCACCACCACGCTGGCCAGGGTGGCCTTCGTCGGCCTCGCGTGGCAGGGCCTGCTGCTGTGGGACCGCGATGCGCGCTCGCGCTTCGCCGCGGTGGCCGTCGCCGCGGGCTGCGCGCTGTTCCTCGCGTTCTGGGATCTGGACAACTGGATGCTGGTGGGCAGCCTGCTGCTGCTGGCGGGGCTCGTGGCGAGCCGCCGTCCCGACGCGGCCTGAACGGTCAGTCGCGCGCCGGCTCCAGCTTGCGCCCGCCCCAGCCCATGCGCCGCATCACGCCGTCGCGTCGCACCAGCCAGTGCCACAGCGCGCCCAGCACGTGCAGCGTGACGAGGATCGCCAGCAGCGCGGCGATCCAGCCGTGCAGGTGGAACGTCGGGTAGACGTCGAACGTGGCCGGCAGCGGCGCGCCGTTGCGCGCGAAGACGATGTCGTTCAGGTGCGCGATCAGCGTCGTCGCGAAGCCGCTGGCCACCATGCCCACCACCAGCACGTAGAACGCGAGGTGCGCCCGGCCCGCCGCGCGCGCGGACGCAGGCGTGCCCAGGCCCGCGGGCGCGGGCCTGGCCGTGCGCCAGCGCACGACCAGCCGGATCAGCATCACCGCCAGGATCGCCATGCCAAGCGCCATGTGCCATTCGAGCATGTCGATCTTGCGCGGATCGGTGTTGGGCAGCGTGCGCAGCACGAGGAAGCCGAACAGCAGCGAGGCGATGATGAACCACGCCAGCGTCCAGTGCAGCAGCACCAGGGCCGGGTGGTACTTGTTGGCGCGCTCGCGGCTCATGCGAGGCTCGCGACGACGCGCTCGAGTTCGCCGAGGTTGCGTTCCCAGCCGTACTTGGCGCCCATGAAGTTGCGCTGGTCCTGCTCGCGGAAGCCCGACTGCTCCATGCGCACCAGCACGCCGCCGTCGTAAGGCTCGAGCGTCCACCTGACGACCGTCTTCAGGCCGTTCTCGGCCTCGTCGCCCGAGGCGTTCCACGTGTACGAGAGCTCGTCGGGCGGCTCCACCGACAGCACCTCGCAATCGGTGACGCCGTTCCAGCCCTGCATCGGCGGCATGCGGAACGTGAAGCGGTGGCCGACGCGCGCCTCGAAGTCGTTGGCCATCAGCCAGTCCTCCAGCAGCGGCCCTTGCGTGAGCGCGCGCCAGACCTTGGCCTGCGAATGCGGGAGGCGGCGCTCGACGACGACGCTGCGGGTGTTGGCGGCAGTAGCGGTGTTCATCATTGATCCATCCTTTTGAGCAAATTTTCGAGTCGATCCATGCGCTCGTCCCAGAAGACGGCGTAGAAGCGCATCCAGTCCATCAGCGGCGCCAGGCCCTTGGGCTCGGCGCGGTACTGCACGACACGGCCCTGCGGCCGTTCCTGCACCAGGCCGGCGGCCTTGAGCACGCCCAGGTGCTTGGAGACCATCGGCTGCGACACGCCCGCCTGTTCGGTGAGCGCGCGCACGTTGAGCTCGCCCCCCTCGCGCAGCAGCCGCTCGAGCAGCGCGCGGCGCGTGGGGTCGGACAGGGCCTTGAAGACATCGTCGGCGGCGGGCATGGATGAATCATAACCATTTGGTTATTCGTTTGTCAAAGACCCCTTGCGGTACGCTGGCAAGCATGAAGACGCTGCCGCTCCGACTCTCGCCCGGCGACGACGTGCGCGCCGCCCTCGCCGCCGCGCTGGCCGGGGCCGGCGCCGAGGCCGCGTTCGTGCTCGCCGGCATCGGCAGCCTGCGCGAGGCCCAGCTGCGCTTCGCAGGCCGCGACGACCTGCACCACGCGGTCGGCGACCTCGAGATCCTCACGCTGTCGGGCACCCTCGGGGCCGGCGGCGCGCACCTGCACATGAGCCTGTCGGACGCCGACGGCCGCGTGCTGGGCGGCCACGTCGCGCCGGGCTGCATCGTGCGCACCACGGCCGAGGTGCTGCTGGCCGTGCTCGACGACGTGCGCTTCACGCGCGAGCCCGACGCGGCCACCGGCTACGCCGAGTTGCACGTCTGGCCGCGCGGGGGTGCCTAGGCCGGCGAACTAGAATCGCGGGTTTCCTGCCCGAGATCTCCCGCCATGACCGACGCCGCCTTCCTGCCCACGCTGCCCGACCGCCTGTCCGTCGACCCGCGCAGCCCGCACCACGTGGCCGCGATCTTCGAGCACGACGTCGGCATCCGCTTCAACGGCAAGGAGCGCCACGACGTCGAGGAGTACTGCATCAGCGAAGGCTGGGTGCGCGTGCCCGCCGGCGCCAAGAAGGTCGACCGCAAGGGCAACCCGCTGATGATCAAGCTCAAGGGCACGGTCGAGGCGTTCATCCGGCCGGCGCCGGCGTCGGACGCACCCGCGGCCTGATCAGCGCTTCTTGCGCGAGGCGGACTTCTTCTCGAGCCGCGCCTCCTCGGCAGCCATCCCGGCCGCCCACCACGCCGCGAATTCGTCCGGCGTCTCCAGCGTCACGCGCCCCCAGGCGCCGCTGCGGAAGTCGTTGAGCGCGATCTCCGCGGCCTTCTGCATGTTGACGCGGCCGCCCGACATCAGGCCGCCGCGCTTGCGGCCCACCTCGGCCAGCAGTTCCTCGTCGGTCATCGCCGAGAAGTCCGCCGTCTTGTAGCGCTCGGTGATGCGGTCGGCGTAGCGATGGCGCACGCGCGACAGCAGCGCCATCGCCACCAGCTCCTCGTCGTACGCGTTGCGGCCGATCGCGCCGCTGGCCGCCAGGTTGTAGCCGCCCTCCTCGATCAGGATGCGCGGCCACAGCATGCCCGGGGTGTCGAACAGGTAGAAGTCGTTGGCCAGCACGATCTTCTGCTCCATCTTCGTGATGCCGGGCTCGTCGCCCGTCTTGGCCGCGCGCTGGCCGTTGAGCGTGTTCACGAGCGTGGACTTGCCCACGTTGGGGATGCCGCAGATCAGCACGCGCACCGGCTTGACCATGCCGCCGCGGTTGGGCACCAGCGCGCGGCACTCCGCGACGAGCGCCTTGGCCGGGCCGGCCACGCTGGCGTCCAGGCCGATGGCCCGCGTGCCGGGCTGCGCGCGGTAGTGCGCGAGCCACTGCTCGGTGAGCTCGGCGTCGGCGAGGTCCTGCTTGTTGAGCACCTTGAGCGCGGGCTTGCCGCCCGTCATCTCGGCCAGCAGCGAGTTCGCGCTGGAGCCGGGCAGGCGGGCGTCGAGCAGCTCGATGACGACGTCGATGTCCGGCAGGCGCTCGGCGATCGCCTTGCGGGTCGTGTGCATGTGACCCGGGAACCACTGGATGGCCATCTGGGGAAGCTTTCTGGGACGTCGGTCGGAAAGACGCCATTTTCGGTCATGCGGCGCCCGTCGGCCGATGCGCGGTCGCGACGGCTTGCGCTATCGTCACGGATCGCCAACCGCCGGACGCCTCCGTGAGCACGCAGACTCCCCCCTTGCCCTACCCGATCGGCACGCCCGGCACCCCGTGGGGCGCCGAAGAACGGGCCGCGTGGCTCGCGCTTCAGCACGTCAAGCGCAGCTACGACGCGCAGGTCGTGCAGCCGCTGAAGTCAGCGCTGCCGGCCGCCGCGCACCTGTTCTCGTACGGCGTGCTGGACTACGCGCGCCTGGGCCTGCCGGCCTACCCGCTGCACGCCGTGCGCTCGCGCGACTGGCAGGACGGCCGGCCCACCGTGCTGGTGACCGGCGGAGTGCACGGCTACGAGACCAGCGGCGTGCAGGGCGCGCTGCAGTGGATCGCCACGGAGTTCGAGCGCCACGCGCGCCGCGTCAACGTGCTGGTGCTGCCCTGCATCAGCCCCTGGGGCTACGAGACGATCAACCGCTGGAATCCCGACGCGCTGGACCCGAACCGCAACTTCCGCCAGGACAGCCCGGCCGCCGAGTCCGCGCTCGCGATGGCCTGCGTCGCCGCGCACGGCGGCCAGGTCGACCTGCACGTCGACCTGCACGAGACCACCGACACCGACAACAGCGAGTTCGGCCCCGCCAAGGCCGCGCGCGACGGCAAGGCGTTCGATTGGCACGCGATCCCCGACGGCTTCTACCTGGTCGGCGACACCGAGCGTCCCGCGCCGGAGTTCCAGCGCGCGCTGGTCGCCGCCGTGCGCGGCGTCACGCACATCGCCGACGCCGACGAGCACGGCTGCATCATCGGCACCGCGCTCGAGCAGCCCGGCGTCATCAACTACGCCAAGCGCTCGCTGGGACTGTGCGGCGGCATGACGTCGGCGCGCCTGGTGACCACCACCGAGGTTTACCCCGACAGCGCCACCGCCACGCCCGCCGAGTGCAACGCGGCGCAGGTGGCGACGGTCACGGCCGCGATCGACTACCTGCTGCGTGCCGCGGCATGACCCGCCTGCCCGCCGAGTTCGACCGTCTCTACCGCGCCGCTGCGGACGCGCCGTTCGTCGACGCGCAGGGCCGCGTGCGGGCGCTGGTGCTGGAAGTGGTGCAGCCGGCGGGCTGGGACGCGCTGTCGCTGCTGTGGCAGGGCGTGCAGGCCGAGCTCGAGCTGCCGGCGCCGGCGATCGCGGTGTCGGGGCTGGACGCGATCCAGCTGTGGTTCTCGCTCGAGGCGCCGCTGGCCGCGGCGGACGCGCAGGCCTTCCTCGCCGCGCTGCGCGAGCGCTTCCTGCCCGAGCTCGCCGCATCGCGCGTGCGCCTGTGGCCCGACGCCGCGCCGCCATCGCGCCCGCTCGCGAGCGTGCCGGCGCTGCAGGCGAGCACGGGCAACTGGTCGGCGTTCGTGTCGCCCGACCTCGCGGCCATCTTCTCGGACACGCCGTGGCTGGACATCGAGCCCGGCGACGAAGGCCAGGCCGCGCTGCTGCGGCCGCTGCAGCCGATCAAGCCGGCAGCGCTCGCATCCGCGCTCGCGCGCCTGCGCCCGCAGGCGTCCCGCGCGGGCGCGCCCGCGGCCACGCCGGCGCCCGCGTCCGCGACGGCTGGCTCGGGCGACGCGTCCCTCGAGGACGACCCGCGCCGTTTCCTGCTGCGCGTGATGAACGACGAGCGCGTCGACCTCGCACTGCGCATCGAGGCCGCGAAGGCGCTACTGGCGTCGCGCGATCCCGAGGCCTGACGCGGCCTGCGCGCAGTGCGCGCCGCTCAGTGCATGAAGACGAGATGCCCCGGCCACGGCTGGTGCAGGGCCTGCTGCCAGGCGGCCAGCGCGGCCGCCTTGTCGACGGTGGCGGCGTGGTGGCCGCGGTCATCGAGCTCCACCTGCATCAGCACCAGGTCGGCGCGGCCCACGTGGTCGGCGGGCAGGATCGCCGTGTAGCGCGCGGCGGCGTCGGCGAACGACCGGCGTGACGCGTCGGCCTGCGGCGCGCGCATCGCCTGCACCCACTGCTGCTGCGCGTCGCAGCGCAGCACCGCGGCCGAAGTCGCGCGGTTCGAATGCCGGTACGCGGCGCAGGCCTGGTTCACCAGGTCCCGCGCGCCGTCCCAGTCGCCGGCCAGGCGATGCGCCACGGCGAGCGACTCCAGCGTGGCGCCCTCGTCGGACGACTGCGCATAGCCCTTGATGTCCTGGCCGTGCACGCGCGCGGTCTCGATCAGCGCCGTGCCGGGTTCGAGGTACCCGAGCCCGAGTTCGGCCTCGCCGATCGTGCGGCGGATCAGCTCGCGCCGCTTGGGGTCCGCGTTGGGCGAGTCGAGCACCTTCAGCGCCTGCGTCGCCGAGTCGCGCGCCTCGGCAAAGCGCGAGGCCTTGCGGTAGTCGACGGCGAGGATGCCCTGTTCGACCGCCAGGTCGCCGCCGCCCGCCGGCAGGCCCTCGAGGTTGGCCTGCTGCACGGCGATCGCCGCGTCGTAGCGGCCGAGCGCCGTCAGCGCCTGGCCCATCACCTGGCGGCCGACGCGCGTGATGAAGTGGTGCGGGCCCAGCACGCGCTCCATGTCGGGAACGAGCGCGCGCGTCTGGCGCAGCGCCTCCTCCTCGTTGCCGTCGTAGTGATAGTTGCGGGCCAGCTGCAGGCGCGCCACCATCAGGTCCGGCGCGCTGAACGCGGGCACCCTCGGCGCCTCGCTCAGCAGGCGGGCGAAGGTCGCCTCGGCCTCCGGATAGCGTTCCATCGTCGTCAGCGTCTGGCCCATCACGCTGTACAGGCGCAACCGGCGCAGCGCGTCCCAGGCCGGGTCCTCGCCCACGGGCAGCGCGAGTCCCTCCTGCGCGATCTGCAGCGAGCGGTCGTAGTGCCCGAGCTGCAGCTCCAGGAACGCGAGCTTCTCGCGCAGCGCCACGGCAAAGCGGTGGCGCTTGCCGTAGCGGGCCATGCCCAGCTGGTCGGCGCGCTCGAGGTCGACCCGCGCCTGGTCCAGCTGCCCGCTTTCCAGGTGCACGTTGCCGCGGTGGAACAGCGCGCTGATCCCCTCCCGGGTGTCCAGCTTGCCGGCTCTCGTGTAAGTGTCGACGGCGCGATCGAGGTGCTGCAGCGCGTGCGCGTTGTCGTCCATCTCGTTGTAGATGTCGCCCAGCTCGTCGTCGAGTTGCGCCATCGCCAGCGGCTGGTCGTGCAGCGCGCCCTCGATGCGCTGCGAGCCGAGCGCCAGCAGTTCCTTGGCGGTGACGTCGCGGCCCTTCGCGGCCGCGGGCGTGCTGGCACGAAAGATCTGCACGAGGAAGTCCTTGACCGCGTTGGCGCGATCGGCCTCGGCGCGTGCCTGCCGCGCCTGCCACGCCACCGCGCCCGTGCCGGCGACGACGGCCAGCAGGGCGACGCCGGCTGCCGCCACCACGCCGCGGTGCCGCCGCAGCGCGCGCCCCGCGGTGTAGGCCCAGTGGCCGCGCCGCGCCTGCACTGGCAGGTGGCCGCGGTGGCGCGCGAGGTCGGCCGCGAGCGCGTCGACCGTCGGGTAGCGCTGGTCGGGCTCCTTGCGCAGCGCCTTGGCGACGATCGCGTCGAGGTCGCCCTCCATCTGGCGCGCGGACACCGGCGCGTCGGCCAGGCCGCGCGCCACCTGGCTGGGCGAGCGCGGCTGCGCGTGCAGGACCGCGTGCACGGCCGCCGCCATCGGCAGGTCGGACACGTGCTGCGCGCCGACGCCCGTCAACAGCTCGTGCAGCAGCAGGCCCAGCGCGTAGACGTCGGTGGCCGTCGACAGCGGCTCGCCGCTCAGCTGCTCCGGCGCGCAGTAGGCCGGCGTGAGCACCAGCGCCGTGGTGGCGGCGCCGCCGGCCACGTCGATCGGACGCGCGATGCCGAAGTCCAGCAGCTTGACGCGCGCGTCGTCGGTCACCATCACGTTGGACGGCTTGATGTCGCGGTGGATGACGAGATGGCGGTGCGCGTAGGCGACGGCATCGCAGACGGCCTCGAACAGGTCCAGGCGCCGCGCCAGGTCGGCACGATGCGCCGCGCACCAGGTCGCGATGTCCTGGCCGTCGACCAGCTCCATGACCATGTAGGGCTGGCCGCCGTCGGCGATGCCGCCGTCGATCAGGCGCGCGATGCCGGGGTGGTCCAGGCGCGCCACGATCTGGCGTTCGAGCGGGAAGCGCTGCCACGCGGCGAGCGAGTCGGCGCGGGCCACCTTGATCGCGACGTCCTGCTCGAACTGGCCGTCGGCGCGCCGGCCGCGATAGACCAGCCCCATGCCGCCGCGGCCGATGGCCTGGACGACGGCCCACGCACCCAGCCGCGTGCCGGGCGCGAGGCCGGTGTCGGCGTGCGCGGTGGTGGACAGCAGGTCGGCCGCGGGATGATCGAGCAGGCTGTCCTCGGCGGCCACGTGCGCCAGCAGCGAGCGCAGTTCGGCCGCGAGGGCCGCATCGTCGGACGCGATGCGCCGCACGGCCGCGTCGCGCTCGCCCTCCGGCAGCCCCAGCAGCACGTCGAGCGCGGCCTCGACGCGCTGCCAGCTCGCGGCGCTGCGCTCCTCGGGCGTGACGGCGCTGTCCATGGCCGACTCTACAGCGGCAGCCTGAAGCGACGGCACTGGTGCATACTGGCCCGCGCGTGCCGAGGCGCCGTTCCCGGCGACCTCCCCGTTGCCGAGGCATGACCGAACCGGACGTCCTGGCCACCGCCGAACTGCTCGTGCCCGTGCTGTACGACGACCTGCGCCGCCTCGCCCGCAGCGCGCGCTGGAAGGTGTCGGCCGGCTCCACGCTGCAGACCACCGCGCTCGTGCACGAGGCCTACCTGCGGTTGCAGCGCAGCGAGGGCTTCGCCGATCGCCAGCATTTCCTGCGCTCGGCGGCCATCGCGATGCGCCAGATCCTCGTCAACCTCGCGCGCGACGCCGTCGCCGACAAGCGCGGCGCCGGCGCCCCCGAGCTGGCGCTGCACGACGCGCCCGAGCTGCCCGCCCCGAGCGCCGAGTCGCTGCTGGAAGTGGCCGACGCCCTCGAGCGCCTGGGCCGGTTCAGCACGCGGCTGGCCCAGGTGGTCGAGTGCCGCTTCTTCGGCGGCTACAGCGACGAGGAGACCGCGGCCGCGCTCGGCCTGACCGATCGCACGGTGCGCCGCGACTGGCTGAAGGCACGCGCCTGGCTGCTGCGCGAGCTGGGCGGCCCCGCGGACGCGGCGCCCGACGCCGCGGCCTGAGCCGCGCCCCGCGTCGCCAGCCTCCGCGGTCGCCCCGGGGCTCACGGCGCGAACTTCTGGATCTGGCATCCCGAGCTCAGGTAGAGGGTGCCGTTGGCATCGGCCGCGATGCTGGTCAGCATGTTCAGCGGCAGCGGGAACGAGGGCGGCGAGATCGGCCCCGTCTGCTGGCCGGGTGCGGTTGCCAGCGTCGTCACCACGCCGTCGGACGTGACCAAGCGCACCGCGAAATACGCCTGGTCCAGGACGTACAGGCTGCCCGCCGGCCCCAGCGCCAGGCCCACCGTGCCGCTGAAGCGCGCGGCGCTGCCGGTGCCGTCGGCCAGGCCCGGATGCGTCGGGCCGCCGCCGGCGAGCGTGGTCACCACGCCGGCCGGCGTGATCTTGCGGATCGAATAGTTCGCGTAGTCGCTGACGAAGATGTTGCCCGTCCCGTCGACGACCAGGCCGATCGGCCCGGAGAACAGCGCCGCCGTGCCCGTGCCGTCGGCGTAGCCCGCGGTGGTGCCACCGGCGCTGCCACCGCCGGCCAGCGTCGTCACCACGCCGGCGGGCGTCATCTTGCGGATCACGTTGTTGTTGGTGTCCGCGATGTAGGCGTTGCCGGCCGTGTCGACCGCCATGCCGCGGATGTAGTCGAAGCGCGCGGCCAGGCCGGTGCCGTCGACGAGCCCGCCCGCGCCCGACGAACCGGCCAGCGTCGTGACGACGCCCGCCGGCGTGACGCTGCGCACCTCGTTGCTGTCGCCGGCCAGCAGGTTGCCGGACGGGTCGAGCGCGAGCGCGTTGACGCCGCCGAACGACGCGGCCGCGCCGGTGCCATCGATCTGGCCCGCGTTGTTCGTGTTGCCGGCGAGCACCGTGACGTCGCCCGCGGGCGTGATCTTCTGCAGCACCTTCGGACCCATGCTGATCGCGTACAGGTTGCCGTTGCGGTCGAACGTGAGCGCGCTGGCCTGCGGCACGCTGACGTCGGCGCCGTGGCCGCTGTACGGATCGTTCGGGAACGGACACGACGCCTGCCCGACGACCGTCGTCAGGCCGCTGACGACGGTGCAGGTGACCGACAGGTTCGTCACGTCGCCCGGCCCCATCGTCGCGGGGAAGCTGCCCGCCACCGAGCACGTCTGCCCCATCGGCTGCTGCTGCACCGTGATGCTGTAGCGGCCCTGGAACGCCACCGCACCGGGGAACGCGAAGGTCGTGGCGCCGGCGGCCGGGCTCACGGTGTCGGCGCCGTTGGCCAGCACCAGGCCGGACGCGGTCAGGCCCGCGATGCTGCCGCTCAGGTGGTAGGCGTTGGGCGAGCAGGTCACCGCGACCGAGCTGACGTCGCTCGTGCCCATCGTGCCCGAGCCGTCGCCGACGCTGCAGGTCGCGCCCGACGGCTGCGCCTGCACGGCCACGGCGTAGGCGCCGCCCTCGGCCACCTGCGCGGAGAACGCGAACGACAGCGCGCCGGCCGCGGGGGACACCGTGTCGGCCCCGTTGCTCAGCACGAGGCCCGCCGACGGCAGCCCCGAGATGCTGCCGCCCAGCGTGTGCGCGAGCGCGGCGCAGGTCACGGCGACGTTCGTCACGTTGCTGCCGGCCATCGTGCCCGCGCCGTTGGCGACGCTGCACTGCTCGCCCGCCGGCTGCGTCTTCACGACGACCGCGTAGGCCGTGCCCTGCGCGATGGCCGCGGGCAGCGTGAACGCCGTCGCATCGGCGGAGACGGCCAGGCTGTCCGCCCCGTTGGCGAGCACCAGGCCCGTGGCCCCGAGGCCGCTGACGCCGCCGCCCACGGTGTACGTGGCCGGCGCCGGCGCCGGAGGGGGCGTCGCGGCGGGCGGCGCAGTCGTCCCGGACGAGCCGTCGTCCCAGCAGCCGTGCAGCGAACCGCTGGCGACGCAGGCGACGAGAAGACGGGCAGTGCGCAGGCGCGCGCCGGGCGAGAGCTTCGATTGCATGGGTTCCTCCTGGTCTGACGCCGGCAACAAGCACGGCCTCAGAAAGCAAGAACACGACGCCCGCGCGAAGGCGGACAGCCGCGGCCGTCCGCATCCCTAGTTCGTTGACGCGCGACGTGCGCGGTGGCGCCCGCGCCTGCGAGCGGGGCGCGCGCGTGAGCGCGTGCGGGCGTCACGCGCAGGCGCTCACGCGCGCACGCGTGGGCGCGCCGGCGGACGCGCCCGCAAGCGAGCGCGGCCGTCGCCCGGGCCGCGACTCGGCATGCGACGACATCGACCGCCGCCGCGAGCGTCAGCGCCCCACGAAACCCTCGAGCACGTTGACGACGTTGACCCCGACCTCGGCCACCGCGTAGCCGCCCTCCATCGTGAACACGGTGGGCAGGCCGCAGGCGGCGACGGCCTCGCCGATGCGCAAGTAGTGCTCGCTGCGGAGCAGGAAGCGCGAGATCGGGTCGCCCTCGAAGGTGTCGACGCCCAGCGCGACAACGAGCGCCTCGGCGCCGAAGCGCGCCACCTCGGCGACGCCGCGGTCCAGCGCCGCGCGCCACGTCTCGAACGCGGTGCCCGCGGGCAGCGGCAGGTTCAGGTTGAAGCCGAGGCCGTCGCCGCTGCCGCGCTCGTCGGCGTGGCCGAGGTAGAACGGGTACTCGGTCATCGGGTCGCCGTGGATCGACACGGTCAGCACGTCGGCGCGCGCGTCGAAGATCGTCTGCGTGCCGTTGCCGTGGTGGTAGTCGACGTCCAGCACCGCCACGCGCGCGGCGCCGGCGTCGCGCAGCGCCTGCGCGGCCAGCGCGGCGTTGTTCAGGAAGCAGTAGCCGCCGAAGAAGTCGGGGCCCGCGTGGTGGCCGGGCGGGCGCGTCAGCGCCATCGCGGCGCGCGTGGCCCCCCCGGCCACGGCGCGCGCCGCGTCGATCGCGCACGCGGCGCCGGCCGACGCCGCCGCCCACGTGCCCGCCGTGACCGGCGAGCCCGCATCGAACGAGTAGCGCCCGACGCGCGCCGAGAAGTTCAGCGGGGTGACGTCGGTGCGAAAGCCGCGCACCGGCCACACGGCAGGCAGCACGTCGACCCCGGCGTTGGCCGGATCCAGCGCCACCCAGTCGTTCCACACGCGCGCGAGGAAGTCGACGTAGTCCGGCGCGTGCACGCGGCGCACGAGCGCGAGGTCGACGGCGCCCGGCAGGCGCAGTTCGCCCACCGGCCGGCACTGCAGCTCCGCCATCACGTGGTCGAGGCGGGCCGGCGTCTCGTGGCAGGGCACGAGGCGGCCGCGGAAGATCTCGTGGCGGCCGTCGTGTGCGTGATGAGCCGGGTTGTGGAAGATCAGCATGGCGTGTCCCGTCTGGAGATGCGATGTCTACGCGGCGTCGCCCGGGAAGCCCGGCGCCGACAGCAGCGCATCGCGTGCGTTGGCCGCTTCCAGCGCCGGCGCCACCAGCCGCACGGAGCGCGCGATCACGTCGAGCGCGCCCCACGACAGGCTGGCCACCCAGTGCCTGGCACGCAGCGGCGCCCAGTAGATCGACTGCAGCGACTCCGACAGCTCGTTGAACGCCAGCACCTCCAGGCCCGCGCCGGCGTAGGGGTGGTTGCGCAGCGTGTCGGGGCCGAGGTTCGAGAACTGGTGCTCCACGTGGCCGTCGAACGCGACGACCGCGAAGCGGCCCGCCTGCGTGGCATAGCAAAGCCACAGGGTGCGGTGCGCCAGCCACAGCGCCGGGGCGTCGTCGGCCTCGTAGTCGGCCTCGCCGGGCGCGGGCGCCTCGTCCCACACGCGCGTCGTCGGGAAGATGGCCGATGCCACCATGCCCGGATGCGGCAGCATCGGCGTCGCCTGGATGGCCTCCTGCTCGCGCCAGCCGTCCTCGGTCATGACGAAGGACTTGCCACCGACGTTGCGCATCGTCATGCCGATCGACTCGCCGACCGTGCCGGGAAACGCCTTCTTCTCGGTGTCGGAGATGCCCAGCACGATGTCCAGCGCGAACTGCGCGGCCGCTTCGAACGACGCCGCATCGTGCGGCGCCACGGGCGCGAGCTCGAGCAGTCGCTCGACGGACGGCAGCGGAAATTCCCTGAAGAAGTCCTCGACCAGCGCCGGGTCGTACAGCGACAGCGCCGCGGCCAGGCGCAGCCGGCACTTGACGCCCCAGGCCTCGACCAGGCGTTCGTGCACCGACAGCGCCTCGTCGACGCATTCGGAGATGCGCGCGGCGGCGTCCCGGAACCAGTCACTGGCCTCCGAAACGGTCTGCGAGCAGATCTCGGGCGCGGGAACGGGAAGCATCGGAAGATCGGACATGGCGGGCAGGTTGGAAGCCGAGGGCCCGGCCATCATACGGACGGCGCGGGCCTCGGCGCATCGACGCGGCCCGGTTCACCGAAGCAGGCCGCGCGCCACCAGCAGGCACTGGAACGCGAACAGCGCGGCGAGGATCCCGATGTTCAGCAAGAAGCCCGAGCCGAGATGGCCCAGCGGGCCGTTGCCCCACATCACGTAGACGAACGCCACCGCCCAGAGCACCGTGAACGCCAGCGACAGCTTGCGCCTGGCCAGGATCGCGATGCCCGTGGCGATCTTCAGCGCGATCATCGGCAAGTAGCGGTACGGCGACAACAGCGGGTCGATGAAGGCGCGATCGACCAGCGCGAGCAACGGCTGTTCGTCATCACGCCCAGGACGGGCGACGGAGGCGGCGGCGCGGATCGACGTCGGCGCGCGCCGACGTCAACCTGATCACCCGCCGGCGCTCGCGCTCGCCGGGGCCGGCGCGGCCCCGTCACCCTCGGTGCGCACGTTGAACAGGTCGCCGCCGAGGTACGTGAAATAGAGGCGGCGCTGCTTCATCGCGAACAGCAGGCGGTGCGCCTGCAGGAAGTCGGCGCCCAGCACCAGCTCGGGCGCATGGCGCGTGTACCACCAGCCGCTCAGCAGGCCGCGGTCGGCGCGCTCGTGGCCCCAGAGGTCGCCCACGAGAAGGCGTGTGTGCTGGACCTGCTCGTCGCCGATCGCGAACGCGTCGATGGGTACGGACCATACCGGCGTCCGCTTGCGGCCGATGCCGCCGATGTCGTCGACCGGCGCCGACGCCAACGCGGCGTCCAGATTCAGGCGGCGCGCCGCATCGATGTTCAGGATCGATACCGGCGAGCCGGTGTCGACCAGCGCGCGCATCGCCTGCCCGTTGACGCGCACCGGCACGACCACGCGCCGATCGTCGCCGTCGGGGGGCTCGATCTCCACCCACGGGACGTCGGGCGCCCAGTACGCGAGCGGCGCGTCCCCGCAGTCCAGCGGCGCGAACGAGGTGGCCCGGCCGCCGTCCAGCTCCAGGTCGTGCTGGAACAGGAAGTCCGCGCCGACCAGCACGCCGGGCATCTTCGAGCGGTCCACGATCAGGTGGACGTTCTGCCCGGACACGTCCCCGACCGTGATCGACTTGACGGTCGCCACCCACGCCGCGACCTGGCCGCCGATGCCGTAGCCGACGAATCGGACGTCCCGCACGCGCTCGAGCGACAGGGCGTGCGCGATGTCCTCGGGGATCTGCGTGTCGCCCGCGCCGGTGTCCAGGATCATCGGCTCGGGCGTGTGCTCGATGCTGCCCTCCACGCGCAGGCGCGAGTCGATCCACTGTGCCGGCATGCCGCCGAGGCGGACGTAGCGGCACGGCTTGGCGGGCGTCGCGGCGCAGACCGGCGCCGCGGCGAGCGATGCCATCGCCACACCGATCGCAGCGGCCGTGACGCGAGGCCGGCAAAAGCGTGTAGCGCGATGCGGGGTGGCGGTCATCGGCGCATTGTCGAGCATGGGCGACCGGCGCGCGGCGCGGCCGTCACAGCGCGTGCGTGACCTTCACGAAGTCGGGATCCTCGTCGAAGCGCCTGACCTCGAAGCCCATGCCGCGCATCAGCTTGAGCATCGGCGCGTTGCTGCGCAGCACCAGGCCGATGATCTCCGCGAGCCCGCGTTCGCGCGCCGCCTCCATGATGCTTTCCATCAGGCGCGAGCCCAGGCCGCGGCCCTTCATGTCCTCGGCCACCACCAGCGAGAACTCGCAGCTCTGCTGGTCGGCCGCGATGACGTAGCGCGAGACGCCGGCGATGCGGTCGATCTCGGTGAAGCTGCCGTCCTCGCCTGCCGTGCGTTCGCGCACGACCGCGACCAGCGCCATCTCGCGGTCGTAGTCGATCAGCGTGAAGCGCGACAGCATCGTCGCGGGCAGCTCGTTGAACGACGACACGAAGCGGAAGTAGCGGCTCTCGGGCGACAGGCCCCGTACCAGGTTCTGCAGCATCTGCGCGTCGTCGGGGCGGATCGGGCGCAGCTGGCAGGTGTCGCCGCCGCGCAGCGTCAGCACCTGCTCGAAGCGCGACGGGTACGGCAGGATCGCCAGATGCGCGAACTGCCCCGGCGCGCCGAGGCTCGCCAGCGGGCCGCCGTCGACCACGATGCGCGCGTCCACCGCGATCGCGCCGTGCTCGTCGACGATGATGGGGTTGATGTCCATCTCGCGCAGCTGCGGCAGCGCGCACACCATCTCGGACACGCGCAGCAGCACCTGCTCCAGCGCCAAGAGGTCCGCCGCCGCGGCGCCGCGCCACTCGGCCAGCGTCTCGGCCACGCGGGCGCGCTCGATCAGGCGGCGCGCGAGGTACTGGTTCAGCGGCGGCAGCTCCATCGCGCGATCGTCGATCAGCTCGATCATCACGCCGCCCGCGCCGAACACGATCACCGGGCCGAACGGATCGTCGGTGACCACGCCCACCGACACCTCGCGGCCGCGCCGGGCGCGCGCCATCTTCTGCACGGTGACGCCGTTGATGTGCGCGTTGGGCGCCAGGCGCGCGACGCGGTCCATCATGTCGGCGTAGGTCTCGCGCACGCTGGTGCCGCTCATCAGGTTCAGCGCGACGCCCTGCACGTCGGACTTGTGCACGATGTCGGGCGAGTCGATCTTCAGCGCGACCGGGAAGCCCAGCTGCGTGGCGATCATCATCGCCTCGGTGGGCGTGCGCGCCAGGATCGTCTGCGTCACGGGGATGTGGAACGACGACAGCAGCGTCTTCGATTCCATCTCGGTCAGCACCTTGCGGCGCTCGGCCAGCACGCTCTCGATGAGCAGGCGCGCGCCCTCGATGTCGGGTTGCGCCAGCGTGGACAGCGGCGGCGGCGTCTGCTGCAGCAGGCGCTGGTTCTGGTAGAAGGTGGCGATGTTGCCGAATGCGCCCACCCCCGCCTCGGGCGTGCGGAAGCTGGCGATGCCGGCGTCGTTGAGCAGCACGCGCGACTCCACCATCGACGCGTCGCCCATCCAGCACGAGAGCAGCGGCTTGTAGGTGGTCGACAGCAGCCCCGCCACCGCCTTGGCCACGGCCATCGGCTCGACGCCGGCCTTGGGCGAGTGGATCGCCAGCAGGCCGTCGACGTCCTTGTCGGCGGCGGCGGCGCGGATCGCGGCCACGTAGTGCTCGGGGCCGGCGTCTTCCGAGATGTCGATCAGGTCGGAGATGGACGCCACGTCCGGCAGCAGCGGCTTGAGCCCCGCGATCGACATCGGCGACAGCTTGCCCAGCTTCAGGCCGATCTCGTTGACCCAGTCGGCGGCCAGCACGCCCGCGCCGCCGCCGTTGGTGACGATCGCCAGCCGCGTGCCCACCGGCCGGTAGCGCGAGGCCAGGCACTTGGCCGCCGAGAACAGCTCGACGAACGAGCGCACGCGCACCGCGCCGGCGCGGCGCAGCGCGGCGTCGAACACGTCGTCGGAGCCCACCGAGGCGGCGCTGTGCGTCTGCGCCGCCTCGTTGCCGGCCAGCTTGCGCCCGGCCTTGAGCACCACCACGGGCTTGGCGATGGCCGCCGAACGCAGCGCGCTCATGAAGCGGCGCGCGTTGGCGATGCCTTCGAGGTAGACGAGGATGCTCTGGGTCTGCTGGTCGCTGGCCAGGAAGTCCAGCACCTGCGCGATGTCGACGTCGGTGTGCGGGCCGATCGAGGCGACCAGCGAGAAGCCGACGCCGTTGGAGCGCGCCCAGTCCAGCATCGCGGCTGTGAGCGAGCCCGACTGGCACACCAGCCCCAGCGATCCGGCGCGCGCCAGGGGGCCCGCGGCGCTCGCGTTGAGGTTGAGTCGGGGCCGCTGGAAGCCGAGGCTGTTCGGGCCCAGCAGCTGCACGCCCTCGCGGTGCGCGATCTTGCGCAGCTCGGCGGCGTGGTCGGCCGCGATGCCGTTGGACACGATCACCGCCGCCTTGCAGGTGATGCGCCCGGCCACCTCCAGCGCGGCGGCCACGTCCTTGGGCGGCAGCGCGATGATGGCCAGGTCGGCGCGCGTCTGCGACAGCTCGGCCAACGTGCCCGAGGTGGCCGTACTGCCGATCTCCAGGAAGCGGATGCTGCCGGGGAAGCGCTGCGCGCGGATCGCCTCGGTCAGCGCGCGGCCCTGCGCCGTCTGCTGGCCGGCCTCGCCGCGGCGGGCGGTGAACACGACGATGGCCTCGGGCTCGAGCAGCGGCTGCAGGTAGTGCTTGTCCATGGCGCTAGTCTGCTTCAAAAACACGCCGTCCGCGGAGCCCCGGCGCGATCATCCGCGCGTCGCATGCCCGACGGGCTTGGGCACGCCGATCGCAGGCGACGATGCATGGGTCATCCGTCGTGGCCCGGGATCCGCGCCAGCGCCCCACGCTTTGGGGGATGGCGCGGCGCCCACCCGACTTCCACACTGGGTGATTGAAGGAATCCCGCAGGCGGCCGTTGAATCGCCCCGGCGGTTCCGGTCGCCGCCCGCCGTCCATCCAGGCCGGCGAGCCGGTGGCGCAGCGGAGGGCATGAAACGATGACGTCGACAGGGCCAGCCGCCGCTGTGCCGATCCACCGCCTGTCGCCAAGCGTCCCCACCGGAGGATCGTCCATGGGGTCATCGACGACGACCAGGCCCGCGACCGGCGACGACGCGCCCGCGCCGCGGCCCGGCGTGTCGTCGTCGCAGGTGCTGCGCTTCGTCGCCAAGCTCGTGCTGGGCGTGGCCGGGTTCGCCGGCTTCGCGCTGCTGGGCGCGGGCGGGGCGTGGCTGTTCAAGCACTACGTGGCGAGCGCGCCGGGCGCCGCGACGCCGGCGGCGCAGGTCGCGCCGGCGGCCCGCGCGCGGCCCGAGGTCGCGTCGCCGGCGCCGTTGCCCGCGCCGTCGGCGGCGTTGCCCGTGGCGCCCGCGGTCGTCGCGCTGCCCGCGGCCTCCGCGCCGGCGCTGGAAGCGGCGCCGCCGGTGGCCGCCCTGCCGGAGCACGACCTCACCGTCGGCGCACCGACGGCGGCCGGGCCGGCGACGTTCCACTCGCCCGCCAGGCCGGCGCATGTCGACGCGCACGCCCATGCGGCCACGGCCCACGCCGATCGCGCGGCCTGCCAGGCCCGGGTCAACGCCATCACGGCCGACCTGTCGCTGCGCAACGAGCCGCCCACGCCCGAGCAGCTCGCCATCCTGAAGAGAGGTTGCAAATGACAGTCCTTGCGCCCTGGCGCCGGCAACGCGCCGCCTGGATCACGATCGCCGCGCTGGCCGCGGCCCTGGCCGGCTGCGGCACCGCGCCGCCGGTGCAGGTGCCGGCGAGCGACCTGCGCCTCGAGCCCGCCGTGAACGCGGCGGCCGACAACCTGCTCGCCCAGGCGCGTGCGCGGTCACCGATGCTGGCCCTCAGCGGCAAGCTCGCGCGCCACGGGCTGGTCATGGACCCCGCGCTCGAGTCGCGCACCGGCCAGCAGACCGCGATGACGATGAAGATGGACGAGCTCATCCGCGGCCGCGTCGCGTCGGGCGCGCCCGAATTCGAGCTGCTGCCCTTCGGCGAGACCGCGCTGCCCAAGGCCCAATACCTGCTGACGTCGACGGCCACGCGGGTCGACGCGGCCGCCGGCGCGCCGGCGTCCAGCGCGCGTTGGCGGCTCAACCTCTCGCTGGTCGAGCTCAAGACCGGCGTCGTGCTGGCCCAGAGCTCGGCCACAGCCATCGACGAGGGCATCGACACCAGCCCCACCGCGTTCTACCGCGACAGCCCGGTGCTGGTGCGCGACGGCGCGATCAAGGGCTACATCCGCACCAGCGAGACCGCCGCCGGCCAGCCCGCCGATCGCGACTACCTCGCCGGCGTGGGCACGGCCGCGAAGCTGCAGGAGGCCACCGAGGCCTACAACAAGGCCCAGTACGCCGACGCGCTCAAGCACTACCAGGTGGCACAGGCGATGGCGGCCGGCAAGCAGGTGCGCACCTACGACGGCATCTACCTGAGCAGCACGCGCCTGGATCGCCAGGCCGAGGCCGAGGCGGCCTTTGGCAAGCTCGTGGCCGCGGGCATCGCGGACAAGAGCCTGAGCGTCAAGCTGCTGTTCAACCCGGGCGGCACGACGTTCTGGTCCGATCCGCAGATCAGCGGGCCCTACCCGATGTGGCTGCGCCAGGTGGGCGCGGTGGCGGCGACGTCGACCGTCTGCATGGACCTCGTGGGCCACACGAGCCTGACGGGCAGCGCCGCCTTCAACGACAAGCTCTCACAGCAGCGCGCCGCCGTCATCAAGGAACGCCTCGAAGGCGGCACGCCCACGCTGCGCGGCCGCCTGGCCGCGCACGGCAAGGGCTCGGCCGAGCCGCTGGTGGGCACCGGCACCGACGACGCGCGCGACGCGCTGGACCGCCGCGTCGAGTTCAGGATCGTCGACTGTCAGCCGGGCTGAGCGGGCCCGGCATCGCGCGCGGCGCGGTCGCGCCGCCCTTGGGCTTGCGGAACACCAGCACGTTGCCTGTCATCACCAGCGCCAGGCCGGCGAGCGCGGGCAGCGTCCAGCGGTAGTCCTCGACGACCGACGAGATCGCCAGCGCCACCAGCGGGAACAGCACCGTGCAGTAGGCCGCGCGCTCGGGGCCCAGCCGACCCACCAGCATCAGGTAGGCCGTGAAGCCGACCACCGAGCCGGGGATCGCCAGGTACAGCCACGCGCCGACGTAGCGCGCCGAGTCGTCGAACGCGGGGGCGACGCCCGCGACGAGGCAGCCGATCGCGAGCACCGCGGTGCCCACCAGCATGCCCCAGGCGTTGGTCAGCGCGGGCGTCTCGCCGAGCGCCTGCATGCGCGCGGACAGCAGGTTGCCGCCCGAGAAGCACAGCGTGCCGCCGAGCGCGAACGCCAGGCCTCGCAGCGTGTCGGCCGACGCGCCGTGGCGCGCGAGCTCCGGCCAGAACATCAGCAGCAGCCCGGCCAGGCCCAGCGCGCCGCCGCCGACGATCGCGGGCGTCAGCGCACGCTTGAACACCAGCCGCGCGCCGAGCGCGTTCCACAGCGTGGCCGTCGAGAACACCACCGCCACCAGGCCGCTGGCGATCGTGCGGCTGGCGTTGAGGAAGCAGATGAAGTTGACGCAGAACAGGCACAGCCCCTGCGCGACGACGAACCCCCTTACCTCCCGCCGCGGCAACCGCAGCCTGCCGCGCAACGCGAGCCACGCGAACAGGACGACGGCGGCGAGCGCGAAGCGGTACGCGATCGACCATGGGATGGGAACGCCGCCCAGCTGCATCTTCAGGGCGATCCAGGTCGTGCCCCAGATGACGACGGTCAGCGCGTAGAGAAAGGACGTCATGGGCGCCAGTCTGCGCGCCGCGCGGCCCGCCCGATTGCACGTTCCTGCGTTTCGATGCCCCGCCTGCGCGCGCGGGCACGCCGCACGCGCGAGGGCCGCGCTACAGTTCCGATGCCATGTCCGCCCCATCTTCCTCGGCCGACGTCTTCGACGTCCTCTCGCGCTCGCGGGCGCGCCTGCACCGGCGCGCGACGCTGGGCGACGGGCTGGCGGTGGCGCAGTGGTCGAACAGCTTCGACGCCACGCGCTACGAACCGCGGCACCACACGCTGTCGCTGTACCTGCGCGGCGGCCACGGCACCTACCGCGAGGACGCGCCATCCGAGCGCGGCGGCCCCGGCAAGCTGTGCCTGATGCCGGCGGGGCATGAGGTCAACTGGGTGGTGGGCACGGAGCAGACCTTCCTGCACCTGTACTTCGCGCCGGAGCGGCTGGCGCCGCTGGCCGTGCGCCTGCTCGATCGCGAGCCGCGCGAGCTGCGCCTGCCCGAACTGAACTTCGCCGACGATCCCGAACTGGTCGACCGCATGGCGCGGCTCGTGGCGCTGGACTGGCGCGACGACGGCGACCGCATCGCCGCCAACGAACTCGGCCACGCCGTGCTGGCCGACGTGCTGGCCCGCCACGCCGGCCGCGCCCCCCGCGGCGGCATCCGCGGCGGCCTCGCCCCGGCGCTGCGCCGCCGCCTGGCCGAATGGCTGGACGCGCGCATCGCGCAGTCGATCACGGTCGGCGAGATGGCGGCGTTCTGCGCGCTGTCCGAAGCGCACTTCGCGCACGCGTTCCGCGCATCGTTCGGCGTCGCGCCGCACGAGTGGATCGTCGCCCGCCGCATCGACCGCGCCGCCGCCCTGCTGCGCGACCGCCGCGCCCTCCCGCTGGACGAGGTCGCGCGCGCCACGGGCCACGCGAGCGCCAGCCACCTGGTGCGGCGATTCAAGTCGGCGTGGGCGATGACGCCCGGGCAGTACCGCGCCGCGGCGTCGGCCTGATCAGGCGTTCGCCGGCCGGGTCACGCGGCAGGCGCCGTACAGCGACGCGGCCGCGCTGATCACGTTGGCCGCGATCTGTTCCCACGAGCCGTAGCTCCACGCGTTGAACATCCACAACCCGGACACCGCCAGCATCACCCAGCGCAGCGAACGGCCGGTGAGGTGGAACACGGCATACGTGGACAGCAGCGACGCCCCGACCATCAGCAGCGACGTCCAGCCGCCCCAGGTCATGACGCCCACGGCCAGCGTGAGCGCGGCAAACAGCGCGAACCCGATCCGCCGCGACCGCCGCTCCCCGAGCGTGACCGCCGACGTGGCCGTGCGGCCCGCGCTCACCACGCTCAGCGCGGCGGCGACGTTGGCCCCCATCAGGAAGTTGTTGAGCGCCCAGATCATCCCGGACACGCCCGACCGCAAGCGCAGCGACCGCTCGCACGTGCAGGTCAGCGCGACGACGTTGAGGGCCAGCGCGGCGAGGCCGGTGGCGTGGATGAGCAGCTCGTTGGACATGGCGGGATGTCCATGAAGTCTAGGAACGGGCCTGGACTTCGATGGGCCGATCAACGGGGGCTCCGGGGTGCAAAACGCAGTTGGTTACGAGGCTGCGCGGCCGTTGCGCAACGGAAATATCCGGTGCGTGTTCGGCGAGGGGACTTTACGGCGCGACCGAAAAGGCCGGCCTCGCGCAGCGAGGCCGAACAGCGCCGCAGGCGATTCGTGCCCAAGCAACATCGCCAATCCCACCCTTACTGCAACCGATAGCTCAGCCGATGCTTGCCCTTGGCCACGACGGAATCCAACCCGACCCACTCGCCCTGCGACGAGATCCACACATCGACCAGCGACTCGCCCCCCGTGATCCGCCAGTCGACCGCATCGACCTCCACACCGCGAACCAAGACGCGGCCGCCGCTCACGCGTTCGACCTTCACCGCATCCACCTTCCCCGTCTGCGGATTCAACAGTCGCGTCTGCGACAACAACGAAGGATTCCAGTACGCATACGTCATGAGGCATCCGGGAACGGATGACGATCGACCGGCTGCCGACGTGATCTCGTTCGCATCCCCCACCTTCGCGAGCTCGACACGCTCCGACTTGCCGTCGTCATCGGTCCTCGACACCAGCGATGCCAGACAGTCCCCGGCCCACGCCTCCTGCGCATGATGCCGATAGCGATACGCCGTGAAGCCCAGGAAGCGGACTCGAAACTCGGCATCGCTCGTGACACGCCGCGCGGCCCCATCGACGACCACCGTGAAGCGATGCTCGCCGATCGGCTTGTCGTCCAGCAACGCCTGGAACGCATAGACCCGCGTCGATGCCTCGCCGGCATGCGCGGCCACGACCACGGCGCCACAGAGCGACGCAACGATCCACCTCACGAGGCGTCCTTCCGAGGCCCTGGAACGAACGCGTTGGTCCGCGCGATGTAGTCGCGATAGGCGGGCCGCCGCTCGCCGATGTCCCTCTCCAGCAGCGCCACCCCCGACACCTTCAGCAGCAACGTCGTCATCAGCAGCGGCGAAACCACCGTCCAGGCCGCCGCGACGCCGCCGGCACCCAGCGCGACGAGCCAGACGCCCCACCAGACGCAGGCCTCCCCGAAGTAGTTCGGATGCCGCGTGAAGCGCCACAAGCCGCGATCCATCACCTGGCCCCTGTTCGCAGGATCGCGCTTGAACGCGGCCATCTGCGCATCGCCGATCGCCTCGAACAGGAAGCCCGCGAATCCGATGACGAGTCCGGCCGCGTCGAGCACACCGAACGGCCGGTCCCCGACGAGCGCCGCCAACGTCGGCGCCGAGACGATCCACGCCAGCACCGCCTGCAGCGCGAACACGAGCACCAGGCTCTTGAGTGCGAAGTGCGGCTCGTTGCGCGCCCGGATCTCCTGGTAGCGCCGATCCTCGCCGTGCCCCCAGTTGCGCCAAGTGATGTAGGCGCACAGCCGCACGCCCCAGGCCAGCACCAGCACGAGCAGCGCGATCGCGCGTGGCGTCGACCCGCCGGCCTGCGCCGCATAGACCAGCGGCGGCCCCGCGATCATCAGCGACCAGGTGCGGTCGACGAGGCTGGCGTCGTGGCGCAGCACGCTGGCGATCCAGGTGAGCAGCGCCAGGCCGGCGCAGAACGCGAGGCCGCCCAGGGCGACGTGAAGCAGGGATGCAGGTTCAGGCATGGGTCGTGCGCGACGTGACGCCGTCGAATCGGTTGGACACCGCCATCACCAGCGGCATCAGGCACGCCCACATCGCGGCGAGCGATGCGAGCGCGGCGGGTTCGTCGACGAAACGCGCGCCGCCCAGGCGCACGCCGCCGAGAAAGGACAGGGGCCCGAAGATCGCGCCGAGCACGGACGCGAGCGGCAGCCGGCGCTTGAGCCAGCGCAACGTGACGTTGAGCGCGATCGCGAACTCGCCCCACAGCGCCACCATCCAGTACGGCGCGAGCCACGCCACCGGCTGGCCGGCCGGGTACGCGACGTGGCCCAGCGCCACCATCGCCGACTCGGCCATCAGCCCGATGGCGGCGAGGATCGCGACGAGCGCGAGCTCCGTGCCGGGCCGCTCGGAGATCGCGACGTGCCACGCGATCGCGCCCAGCAACGCCGCCGTGCCCCAGCCGGGCCAGCCGTGCGCCACGCCCAGGATGCACGCGAACCACGCCGCCTCGAACACGGCCAGGTTCGCGAGCACGCGCCCGCGCGAGGGCGCGCCCGCGTCGTGCGCGTCACGCGCGCCGCGCGAGTCCGTGCGCGTGGGGGCATGCGAGGCGCTCACGCGCGCTTCTCGAACAGCGTGTGGCTCACCCACCATTGCTGCCCGCCCTCGTGGCCGAACAGCTCGGCCACCGACATGAAGAACAGGCGCCAGCGCTGCCACCACGTCTCGGCGGCGAGGCCATAGGTCGCGGCCATCAGCGGCTGCAGCTCGTCGCGCGCGGCGTCCAGGCGCGCGAGCCAGGCCTCGGAGGTCTTCTGGTAGTGCGTGCCGTCCCAGCGCCAGCGCTGCACGACGCGCAGGTCGTCCTGGAAGTTCAGCGCGAGGTCGTCGCTGGGCATCATGCCGCCGGAGAAGAAGTGGCGGCTCATCCAGTCGCCGGCGTCGCGCTCGACGAACTCGTAGGGCGCGCCGCGCGTGGCGAACACGTGCATGAAGAAGCGGCCGTCGTCCTTCAACCAGCGCGCGACGCGGGCGAACATCTCGGGCCAGTTGCGCAGGTGCTCGAACATCTCCACCGACACGACGCGGTCGTAGTGGCCGGCGGGTGCCTCGAAGCGGTTGGCGTCGCAGGTGATGACCTCCAGGTTGTGCAGCCCGCGCTCGAGCGCCGCCCGCTCGATGAAGTGGCGCTGGGAGTTCGAGTTCGACACCGCCGTGATGCGGCTGCCAGGGTAGCGCTCGGCCATCCACAGGCTCAGCGAGCCCCAGCCGCAGCCCAGCTCCAGCACGTCCTGGCCGTCGCGCAGGCCGGCGCGCTCGCAGGTGAGCCGCAGCGACGCGGCCTCGGCGTCGGCCAGCGTCTGGGCGCCGTCGCCCCACCAGCAGCAGCTGTACTTGCGCTGCGGGCCCAGCACGTGCGCGAAGAAATCGGCCGGCACCTCGTAGTGCTGCTCGTTGGCCTTCTCGGGCAGCAGCGCGACCGGCGACGTGCGCATCGACTCGACAAAGGCCTGCTCGAGGCGCCCGGCGGCTTCGGCGTCGCCGGCATGCATCTCGGCCAGCCGCTCCCTGAGCAGGCGGCGGATGCCCAGGCGCACGACGCGGTCGGGCACGAGGCCCTGCTCGACCCAGCCGACGGCGCGGGCGGTGGGGGTGGGGCTGCTGGACATCGGGACTCCTGGTCGTTGCGGTGCGATCCCTGGAATACGGAGCGTGCCGCCGACCGGATTCAGGCGCGCCGGCATCGGCGCGCCGGGCTCAGCCCGCCGGGGTGATGCGGTAGGCGCAGCGCCGGCCACCGGCCAGCACGTGCTCGACGCGCTCGACCCGCACGCCGTCGCCCAGGCAGCGCGCGAAGATCGCCAGCTCGGCGCGGCACAGGCCCTGGCAGGCGGTGGCGGCCGCGCAGACGGGGCAGTGATCCTCGACCAGCAGCCACGCCTTGCCGTGCTTCTCGGCACGCGCCATGTAGCCCTCGCGGGCGCGCAGCTCGGCCAGGCGCCGCACGCGCGCGCCGAGCGAGGCCAGGCCGGCCAGCGCGGCGGCGTACTCGGCGAGCTGCTCGGCCTCGCGCGCAGCGACCAGGCGCTCGACCGCATCGGCGCCCAGCACCGTCGCCGCGTGGCGCAGCAGGTGCACGGCCAGGTCGCCGTGGCGGTCGGGAAAGCGCGCGTGGCCGGCGGCGGTCAGCGTCCACATGCGCTTGGGCCGGCCGGGGCCGCCGGCCTCGTCGTGCGACGACACCAGGCCCTGCCCCTGCAGCGCCTGCAGCTGCTTGTGCGCACCCATCGGCGTGATCGCGCAGGCACCGGCCAACGTGGCCGCCGGCTGCGGGCCGCGGCTCTTGAGCTGGTAGAGCAGGCGGTCGGGCGTGGAGCTCATCGCGTCTCCTCGCTGCGCGCCAGCCGCAGCATCAGCAGCGCCGCAACGATCGCCGCCGCGCCGCCGAGCGCCATGATCCAGCGCGTGGACAGCAGCGCCATCCAGCCGCCCACCAGCGCCACCATCACATTGGACACGCAGAAGATCGTCGACAGCAGGCCCATGATGCGGCCCTGCCCGTGCTCGGCGAAGCGTTCGGACATCCACGCCGGCATCACCGCGTTGTACATGGCCGAGGGCACGCCCATCGCCATGATCACGAAGATGCCCAGCCAGCCGGGCAGCACCGCCATCAGGCTCAGGCACACCGCGGCGGCCAGCGCGAAGCGCGCCGCGCGGCGCAGCGGGTGGCGCGTGGTCGACCCGCCGAAGCGCCCGGCCAGCACGCTGGTGAGCGTCATCGCGGCGCACTGGCCGGCGGTGACGATCGCGATGCCGCGGCTGTCGAAATGCGCGTTCTGCAGCATCCACAGCGGCGAGAACTCGTACAGCGTGTTCAGCGCCAGCGTGTAGGCCAGCTGCAGCCCGAAGATCACGCCCAGCGTGCGGTCGGCGCGCAGCAGCGCCACCACGTTGCGATCCTGCAGCGCCGCGCCCACGCCGCCCGCGGCCGGCTTGGGCGGCGCCGAAGGCAGGCCCAGGAACAGGATCGCCATGCATGGCAGCGTCATCAGCGCGGCGAGGACGAACGGCACCGGCTCGCCCAGCGGCAGCGTGAGGCCGCCCACCAGCGGGCCCAGCAGCCAGCCAGCGTAGAAGCACGCGTTGAGCAGCGCGAACGCGCGGGTGCGGTCGATCTGCTCGTGCATGTCGGCCAGCATCGCGCGCGCCACGGCGGTGTTGCTCTCGACCAGCCCCGTGGCGAAGCGCGCCAGCGCGAACAGCGGGTAGTTGCGCACGACCAGCGCGAACGCGGTCAGCACGTGGCCGGCCAGCGTGGAGACCAGCGTCACCGCCAGCACCACGCGCCGTCCGTGGCGATCGGACAGCGGCCCGGAGAACAGGCTGCCGATCAGGATCCCCAGCGGATTGGCCGCCAGCGCGATGCCCATCAGCACCGACGGCTGCAGCCCGCCGAAATGCGTGAACCCGTCGACCGCGCCGCCCACGAAGATCGGCGCCAGGATCGGATACGGCATCGACACGCCCACCGTGCTCATGAGGCCCAGCAGGCAGACGGCGGCGAGGATCCAGTAGGGGTGGCGGACGGGCGGCGGCGGGGCCAGCGAGACGGTCGACGGCATGCCCGCATTGTCGCCCCGTTTATCAACTGAAAGTTGATTAAACCATGCACGGCGGCTGGTCGGACCCGGCCCCAGGCGCCATCGCCTCGCTCGTTGCCGATCGATCTCGCAGGGGCGATTTCCGGAAGTCGTGCGGGCGCGGACATTCAAAAGTAAAACTATTCGGATACCCCACCTGGTGTCTAACCAGAGAATGCGAATACCCGAAAAAAGTCATTGCGGCGTTGCACGTCCGACGTACACTTCGACTCGCTCCGGGGTGCATCCGCCAAGAGATGCTGAGACGACCAATGGATGGGTAATCTAGGTCGAACCCGAGAACTTGAACCGGCTAGTACCGGCGTAAGGAGAGCTGCGAAACACCCGCGAGGGGATGCCTGAGGGCGTCCGCTTGCAAGGTCGGCGCACCGTCCGGAGCAAGAAGACTTGACCCCAGGACTGGAGCCTCGATGACCTTGCCCCTCGAACCGCACGCGCCGCCCTCCCCCGCCGCCGATGCGCCCGCCGCCCACGATTGCGCCCATGCGGCCGCCACCACGCGCCAGCCGCTGCCGGCCTCGCGCAAGGTGCGCGTGCAGGGCCTGCAGCCGGGGGTCAGCGTGCCGATGCGCGAGATCGCCCTGACCAACGGCGAGAAGGTCACCGTCTACGACACCTCGGGCCCGTACACCGACCCGACCGCGCTGATCGACCTGCGGCGCGGCCTGGAGACGGTGCGCTCGCGCTGGATCGCCGCGCGCAACGACAGCGAGTCCTATGCCGGCCGGGCTGCGCTGCCTGTCGACGACGGCCAGCGCGCGCGCGCGCCGTCGGCCGATGCCGCGGCCGTGCGCATCGCCGCGCTGCGCCGCGAGGCCGACGGCCTGCAGCGCACGCCGCGCCGCGCCGTCTCCGGGCGCAACGTCACGCAGATGCACTACGCCAGGCGCGGCATCATCACGCCCGAGATGGAGTTCGTCGCACTGCGCGAGAACGGCCGCCACGAATGGATGGCCGAATACCAGGCCAACGCCGAGCGCGAGGGCCGCCTGCGCGGCGACCCGCGCGGCGCCGCGATGCCCGCGCGCATCACGCCCGAGTTCGTGCGCGACGAGGTGGCGCGCGGCCGCGCCATCATCCCGGCCAACATCAACCACCCGGAGCTCGAGCCGATGATCATCGGCCGCAACTTCCTGGTGAAGGTCAACGCCAACATCGGCAACTCCGCGACGACGTCGTCGATCGAGGAGGAGGTCGACAAGCTGGTGTGGGCCACGCGGTGGGGCGCGGACACGGTGATGGACCTGTCCACCGGCGCCAACATCCACACCACGCGCGACTGGATCCTGCGCAACAGCCCGGTGCCGATCGGCACGGTGCCGATCTACCAGGCGCTCGAGAAGGTGGGCGGCATCGCCGAGGAGCTCAGCTGGCCGCTGCTGCGCGACACGCTGGTCGAGCAGGCCGAGCAAGGCGTCGACTACTTCACCATCCACGCCGGCGTGCTGGCCGAGTTCGTGCCGCTGACGGCGCATCGCCGCACGGGCATCGTTTCGCGCGGCGGCGCGATCCTCGCCAAGTGGTGCATGGCGCACGGCTGCCAGAACTTCCTGTTCACGCACTTCGAGGAGATCTGCGAGATCATGAAGGCGTACGACGTCTCGTTCTCGCTGGGCGACGGCCTGCGCCCCGGCTCGCTGGCCGACGCCAACGACGCGGCGCAGATGGCCGAGCTGCGCACGCTGGGCGAGCTCACGCAGGTGGCGTGGAGGCACGACGTGCAGACGATGATCGAGGGCCCGGGCCACGTGCCGATGCACCTGATCCAGGCCAACATGACCGAGCAGCTGCGGCTGTGCCACGACGCGCCGTTCTACACGCTGGGGCCGCTGACCATCGACGTGTCGCCCGGCTACGACCACATCGCCAGCTCGATCGGCGCCGCGATGATCGGCTGGATGGGCACCGCGATGCTGTGCTACGTCACGCCCAAGGAACACCTGGGCCTGCCCGACCGCGACGACGTCAAGCAGGGCCTGATCGCCTACAAGATCGCGGCCCACGCGGCCGACGTCGCCAAGGGCCACCCGGGCGCACGGGCGCGCGACGACGCGCTGTCCAAGGCGCGCTTCGAGTTCCGCTGGCACGACCAGTTCAACCTGGCGCTGGACCCCGACACCGCCCGCCGCTTCCACGACGAGACGCTGCCCGCGGACGGCGCGAAGGAAGCGCACTTCTGCAGCATGTGCGGCCCGAAGTTCTGCTCGATGAAGACGACGCACGAGGTGCGCGAGTTCGCCGCGGCGCAGGCGCACGCGACGCTGGACGCCGCCGGCTCGGCGGCGCGCGGCGGGGGCACCGGGCTCGCGCGGCGCACGACGCTGGGCAAGCCGTTCGTGCCGATCTACGACGCGGAGGACCAGTGAGCCGCATCGGCATCGCGGGCGCCGGCATCGCCGGGCGGCTGCTCGCGTTCCAGCTCGCGCGCCTGGGCCACGAGGTCGAGGTGTTCGACGCCGCGCCCGACGCCGGCGCGCCGCAGGGCCAGCAGGCGCATCCCGCTGCGGCGTTCACCGCGGCCGGCATGCTGAGCCCGCTGGCCGAACTGGAGCATGCGCCGGCCGACATCTCCGAGCGCGGCTGGCGCTCGCTGGACCTGTGGCCCGGCATCGTCGCGGCGCTCGGCTCGGCGTATCGCACGCCGGGCCTGTTCCGCCGCAATGGCAGCGTGCTGGTGGCGCATGCGGGCGACACGGGCGCCACGCAGCGGGTGCTCGCGCGGCTGAAGGCCGCCAACGCGCGCAGCGCCCGCCAGCGCGAGCTCGACGCCGCCGACACCACGCATCCGACCACGCTGCAGCTGAACGGCGCACGCGAGAAGCCGCCGCAGCGCGACGCGCAGGCGCTCACGCCCGAGATGCTGCGCGAGCTCGAGCCCGCGCTGGTGGGCGGCCTGCAGGGCTGGCTGCTGCCCGGCGAGGGCCAGGTCGATCCGTCGCGGCTGCTGCCTGCGCTCGTGGCCGAGAGTCCCGGCGTTCGCTGGCACTGGAACCAACGCGTGGTGCAGGTCGACGCGCACGTGCTGCACGTGGCCGGGCGTGCGCCGATGCGCCTGGATTTCGCGATCGACACGCGCGGTCTGGGCGCGCGCGGCAACGGCCTGGCGCTGCGCGGCGTGCGCGGCGAGCTGCTGTGGCTGCACGCGCCGGGCCTGGAGCTGCGCCGGCCGGTGCGCTGCATCCATGCGCGGCATCGCGTCTACCTGGTGCCGCGGCACGGCGACCTCGTGATCGTCGGGGCCACCGAGATCGACAGCGAGGACAGGTCGCCCGTGAGCGTGCGCAGCACGATCGAGCTGCTGTCGGCCGCGCACAGCATCGTGCCGCAGCTGGCCGAGGCGCGCATCGTGCGGCTGGACACGCACCTGCGCCCCGCCACGCTGGACCAGCGCCCGCACCTGCACTGCGAGCCGGGCCTGATCCGCATCAACGGGCTGTTCCGCCACGGTTTCCTGCTGGCGCCGGCGCTCGTGGAGGAGGCGCTGGAACGCACCGGCCTGATGCTGGGCGCGCGCCGCAAGGAGGCGACCCATGCGTGAGGGAGACGACGCGTTCGTGAAGGAACGCCCCAAGGTGGGCAACGTGCTGGTCAACGGCCAGCCGCACCCGTGGCGCCTGGGCCTGACCGTGGCCGACGTGCTGGCCGAGCGCGGCAGCGATGACGGGAACGTCGCCACCGCCGTCAACACGCGCTTCGTGCCGCGCCCCGTGCGCCACGAGACGCCGCTGTGGCCCGACGACCGCGTCGTCGTGTTCGCGGCGATCGTCGGAGGATGACGATGCGGCTCGATTTCTCGGCGGCGGCACCGTCGCCGTGGCGCGTCTACGGCCATCGGCTGGACAGCCGCTTCCTGATCGGCAGCGCGGGCTATCCGTCGCCCGACGTGCTGGCGAAGTCGATCGAGGCCTCGGGCGCGCAGGTGGTCACCGTGGGCCTGAAGCGCGAGATCGCGGGCGCCGCGAGCCCGCACGGCGGCGAGACGGTGGCGATGCTGCGCCGCGTTTGCGCGGGCAGCGGCGCGCGCCTGCTGCCCAACACCGCCGGCTGCCGCAGCGCGCGCGAGGCGGTGCTGCTGGCGCAGATGTCGCGCGAGCTGTTCGACACGCCGTGGATCAAGCTGGAGGTGATCGGCGACGACCACACGCTGCAGCCCGATCCGTTCGAGCTGGTCGACGCGGCCGCGCAGCTGGTGCGGCTCGGCTTCCAGGTGTTCCCGTACTGCACCGACGACCTCGTGGTGTGCCGACGCCTGCTGGCCGCCGGCTGCGAGGTGCTGATGCCGTGGGCCGCGCCGATTGGCTCGGGCCAGGGCGTGCTCGACCCGGCCGCGCTGCGCACGCTGCGCGCGCGGTTGCCAGGCGTGCCGCTGATCGTCGACGCCGGCCTGGGTGCGCCGTCGCACGCGGCGTTCGCGATGGAGCTCGGCTACGACGCGGTGCTGCTGAACTCCGCGATCGCGCAGGCCGTCGACCCGCCGCAGATGGCGATGGCGTTCGCGCAGGCGATCGCCGGCGGCCGCCTGGGCCACGAGGCCGGCCTCATCGCGCCGCAGGACATGGCGATCCCCAGCACGCCGTGCGGCAACGAATCCATCCTGGTCGAGTGAGATGACGACTGTCGACGAACAAGCCGCGCGGCGCCCCGTCGTGTGGGCGATCGCAGGCACCGACTCCGGCGGCGGCGCGGGCCTGCACGCGGACATCCGCGCGCTCGACGCGTTCGGCGTGCACGGCGCGTGCGCGGTGGCCGCGGTGACGGCGCAGCATTCCACGGCCGTCACGCACATCGAGCCGGTGCGGCCCGCCGTCCTGCACGCGCAGCTCGCCGCGCTGGCCGACGACATGCCGCCCGACGCGATCAAGACGGGCCTGCTGGGCAGCATTGACAACCTGCGCGTGGTGGTGGACTGGGTACGCCGCCTGCGCGCGCGCGTGCCCGGGCGCGCGATCCCGCTGGTCGTCGACCCCGTGTTCGGCGCGACGACCGGCGCCGCCTTCGTCGACGACGCCCTGCGCGCCGCCTACCGCGACGAGCTGCTGCCGCTGGCCACGCTGGCCACGCCCAACGTGGCCGAGGCACGCGCGCTGGTGCCGTCGTCGCAGTTGCTGGGCCCCGAGGCGCTGGCCCGCGCGTGGCGCGCATTCGGCGTGCGCGCCGTGGCCGTCACGGGCGGCGATTCCGATCGCCTGGCCGACGACGAGATCGCGCAGCTGTCGACGGCGAAGCTCGCCTCGCGACTGGCCGAGATCGACGCCCGCGCCGCGTGGGCGCACGATTGGCTGGACGCCGAGCACGGCCTGCGCAGCCGCGGCTGGCTGGCCTCGCGCCGCATCCGCACCGAGCACGACCACGGCACCGGCTGCGTGTTCGCGTCGTCGGCCGCGGCGGCGCTGGCGCACGGCTTCGTGGCGGCGGACGCCGTGGTGCTCGCGAAGATGGCCACGTCCGAAGGCCTGCGCCACGCGTACCCGGCCGGCGGCGGCGCGGGCCCGGTCGCGCCGCGCGCGGGCTTCGCGAGCCGCCTGGCCAACCTGCCCGCGCTCAACCCGCTGCCGCACGCGCCCTCGCGCTTCGCCTTTCCCGCGATGCCCGTGGCCACGCGCGGGCTGTACGCGATCGTCGACTCCGGCGACTGGGTGGCGCGCGTGCTGGCCGAGGGCGTGAAGCTGGTGCAGCTGCGCATCAAGGACGCGCCGGGCGACGCGCTGGTGCGCGAGCTGCGGGCGTCGATCGCGATCGCGCGCGCCGCCGGCGCCACGCTGATCGTCAACGACCACTGGGCGCTCGCGCTGGAGCTCGGCGCCGACGGCGTGCACCTGGGCCAGGACGACCTCGAGCACGCCGACATCGACGCGCTGCACCACGCCGGCCTGCTGCTGGGCATCAGCACGCACTCGTACTGGGAGGTGTGCCGCGCCCGCGCGCTGCGGCCCAGCTACGTCGCGTGCGGGCCGATCCACGCCACGGCCATCAAGCAGATGCCGTGGATCCCGCAGGGCGACGCGAACCTGGCTTACTGGTGCGCGCTGCTGCACGACACCCCCGTCGTCGCCATCGGCGGCATGGACGCCGCGCGCGCGCGCGACGCGATGCGCGCGGGCGCGTGGGCCGTGGCGGCGGTGGGCGCGATCACGCGCAGCGACGACCCGCACGCCGCGATCGCCGCGCTGCGCGAGGCCACGGCGAGCGCGTCGACGCTGCCGCCGCCCGCGCCGGCGTTCGCGCGCACGACGCTCGTCGAGCATCGATAGCACCGCGCAAGCACCCGATGCGGGTGGCCGTGCGAGGCACCGGCCGGGTCGCATCCGACGGCGTGTGGGCGTTCAGATCTCCCGGCTGCGGCCGTTGGCCATCACGCGCCCGGCCTGCCCGCCGAAGTCGTCCATCACGTAGGTGCACTCGCCCAGCCTTGCCAGCGATGCGGCGTTGCCGTTGGGCTTGCCGACGAGGCAGTGGTTGCCAAGCGACTGGCGCGCGAGGACCGTGTTGAAGGCCGCGAGAGTGACGACGGTGGCGTCGGACAAGTCGTCGGTGTTGCCGAGCGCGGGAATCGTGCGGTTCGGATCCTTCAGCAGCACGAGGTCGTAGTCGACGTCGACGCCGAACACGACGACCGCATGGCCGTAGGACGCCCGGCCGCGCCCGATGCGGCCGCACGCGATGAGCGGCCCGAAGCGCCGGAGCGCAAGCTCAAGGTCGCCCGCGGTGAACTGCTTGTCGGCCGCGGGATCGACGGGAATGTAGCCCTTGTTCGCGAACATGGTGAGCAGGCCGGCGGCCGGCACGCCCCGCGCGGCCACCGACGCCGGCACCGCCAGGTCGGTGTCGTGGTGTTCACCGTGGGCGGCCTGCGTCATCTGCATCGAGACGAGTGTGCAGTATTCGACCGTGCCCTGGTTGAACCGGCGCATGTGGGGAACGTAGTGCAGCATGGGAGTCTCTCCATCGGTGTGGCAAGTTCTTGCAGGCGCCGCGAGCCCGTCGCGGCGATTGGCGTCAGGCGACCGTGCGCTTCAAGCCCGTCGATGCCGCGCGCAGGTACCTCCGGAGCCTGGAGGCGCTCAGGCGCCGGCCAGGCTTGCTGGTGTCCAGGCGGGCCTGCGTGCCGCCGCCGCCGGTCATGCGCATCAGGCCCTGCATGTCGACCTCGCCCGCCCCGCGACGCTTCATGGCCACGTCCTCCTCGGTTGGCGCCATGTCGTGGTAGTCCTTGAGGATCTTCAGGATGTCGGGCAGCGTCAGCGATGCGGTGCCGCCCTTGTCGCTCAGCCCGAAGCCGACGAACTTGTGGGGGCCCGTCTCCGTGCAGATCAGGTTCCAGCCACCGGCGGCGCCGGCCGGGTGCTTGTCCTTGTAGTCGGCCCGGTTGACCACGTAGATCCAGTCGCCCACTCCGACGTTCGACAGGTCCGCCTGAACGTCGAACGACTCGAAGATGCCCTTGATCGGGTTCGGCCCGAAGTCATAGCTGGTGCCGTTCGCGATGGACATGGCCTTGAAGGCGCGGTCGAACCAGAAGTCGCCCAGCACGTCCAGCAAGGCCTTGTAGTACACGCCGATGATCAGCGAATGGCACTCGCACACCGTCCCGACGTCGAAGAACTTGCGCAGGGCGGTCGACGGCCGGGGGTCGGTCGGCGTGAACTTCATGTTGCGGGTGCGAAAGCCGTTGGCGGCGCCGTGCACCTTCTTGTTGGCGTCGTCGGTCTCGTCGGGGTAGCACAGGCTGCCGGCCTCGTACAGGGCTTCCGCCTCGAGGATCGCGCGGCGCACGGCGGCCACCAGGGTCGGCGTGTCGATCGCTCCGATCAAGTCGTCGGTCTGCTGGAGCTTGGCGTGCGCCCGCGGGAACATGTCGCGGAAGTGGGCCTCGCAGAAGGCGCTGTCGAGGTAGGTGGTGGGCGTTTGGCATTGCAGGCAAGGCATGGATGTCTCCTCGGTTGGTAGCCGCCGGAAACGCCGGGCGGCTGCGGTGGTCGTCCATGGGTTGGAACGGAATTTCCGGGCGGGACCCGACATGCGCCGCAGGCAGCGCATACCCCCTGCGGCATGCACGCCGCCGCCCGCTCGCCAGCATCCGGCCTTCGCACGAGAATTGCCAGCTCAAGCCTTCGCCGAACCCGGGAATCCCATGAACTGGACCGCCTTCACCCACGCCGTCAACGACTGGAACCTCTCGCTGTTCACGCTCGGCAAGACCGACATCACGCTGTTCACGCTCGTGAAGCTGGCCATCTCGGCGTTCGTGCTGTGGTTCATCGCCGGGCGCTTCAGCCGCTGGACGCTGAATCGCCTGCTGGGCCGCACGCGCATGCAGGAGGGCCAGCGGCTGGCGATCGCCGGGCTGGTGCACTACGCGGTGCTGGTGTTCGGCGCGGTGGTGATCCTGCAGAACGCGGGCATCGAGCTGACGGCCTTCGCGATCGTCGGCAGCGCGCTCGGCGTGGGCGTGGGCTTCGGCCTGCAGAACATCATCAGCAACTTCATCAGCGGCCTGATCGTGCTGCTGGAGCGGCCCATCGAGATCGGCGACCGCATCGAGGTCTCGGGCGTCGAGGGCGTGGTGCGCGAGATCGGCGCGCGCCGCACCACGGTCGTCACGCCCGACAACGTCGCCATCCTGGTGCCCAACCAGAGCTTCATCACCAGCAACGTCACCAACTACCTGTACCTGAAGCAGTCGGTGCGGCTGCGCGTGCCGGTGCCGGTCGCGCCGGGGCAGGATCTCGCGCGCATCCAGGCGCTGCTGGTCGACTCCGCCAGGCAGGCGCCGCTGCTGCCGACGCCCGCGCCCGAGGTGGCGATCGTGGCGCTGGCGGCGGCATCGGTGTCGCTGGAGCTGTGGGTCTGGTACGACGGGCGCCAGTTCGCGCGCACCGAGATCCTGAGCAAGGTCTACCACGCGGTGGTGGATGCGCTGGCGCGCAACGACGTCAAGCTGGCCGGCTGACGGCGCGATCCTCCGATGCGCCGCCTGATCATCGCCCTCTGGCTGTTCGCGTTGGCCGTCCCCGCGCTCGCCGCGCCGCCGCGGCCGCACGGCGCGAACTGCCGGCTTGCGGCGCCGCCGCGCGCCGCGGGCGAAATCGAGACGAGCACCACCACGTGGCGCGTCTACCCGCGCACGCCGGACATCGGCGAGGACTATGCCGGCTGCCAGACGACCTGGGCGCCGCGCCCGGGCGGCGGCTGGGACGTCGTCGTGGTGATGCTCGTCGCCCATCGCGCCGTGATGGCGATCTGGCCCGCGCCGCCCGACGGCACGTCGCCCGACGGCTGCCGCTACGAATCCGGCCGCCTGACGGGCGGCGACCCGGCGACGTGCGCGGCGCTGGTGAAATCGATGCCGCACGGCTGCACGGCGCGCAGGAACGCGCGCGGCGAATTTCCGGCTGCCTGTACGCCGCGATAGCTGGGGCCGGAGCGGATGCGAATTGGCCCGCCGCCGCGCCGCTCTTCGCACGACCGGCGCCCTGCCATCCTGCGCACACTGCCTGCATGCGCGAACGTCTTCCCTTCCTGGTCGGTTACGTCGGCTCCGCCGCCGTGGTGGCGTTCCTCGCCGCGTGCATCGACGCCCCGCGCGTGGCCACCTTCACCTGCGAGACGCCGCCCGGCGCGAGCGAGGAGCGTTGTTCGCTCGCCGAGACGCTGGCCGACCCGCGCGGCCGCGAGCGCGAGGCCGCGGCCGCGCGCGAACGCGACCTCACGGCCATCGCGCTGAACACGCTGGACTGATCGCGGACCGCGGGCGCCGCCTGGCGCGCCGCGGGCCGCACGCCGTCAGCGACGCACCGACTGGCGCGTCGCGTTCAGGCCGTCGGACAGGATCACCTCGAACGAGCCGCCCGCGGGCAGCTCGCCGGTGGCCAGCTGCGCGCTGCCGCCGTGCAGGTCCTGCGCCAGCGTCACGCGCTGGCCGGTCGGGCCGACCCACGTGACGGTGGCGTACGCGCTGCTGCGCGCATCCCACGTGACGGTGACCTGGCCGGCCGCTTCCTTGACCTGCAGCGGCACTGCCTCGTGCGCGGACTGCACCGTCGCGCGCTCGCTGCCCGCGGCGCGCTGCACCAGCGTCTTGCCCTGGTGCAGCACGGTGATGCTCTGCACGGTGCCGGTGTTGGGGATCGCCAGGCCGAAGTGCTGCGTCTTCGCGTCGTGGTCGAGCTGCAGCGGGGTGAACGGGTAGTCCGCCGCGCCGGCCGCGGTGACCACGCGCAGCACGTACGCGCCCGAGGCCGCCGAGTCGGCGCGCCCGACGAAGGACTTGACCGGGTTCAGCGTGGCGCCGCTCGCGCCGATCTCGCCGCTGACCAGCAGCACCTCGCGCGGCTCGCCGACCTGGGTCGACGGGGCCGACGCCACCGACTGCACCGAGGCCTTGAGCGTCTTGTTGCCCGGGTAGAGCCAGTTCTGCATCACCGTGTAGTTGTAGTCGGAGAAGACCTGGCCGCCGCAGTAGCTCATGATGTCGTGGCGGTCGGTCGGGCGCGGGTCGTAGAAGCTCTTCTCGTCGGCCAGGTAGGGCCAGACCACGCGGCCCGGCTTGCTGAGGTCGGCGTCGGGATACGGGTAGTTCGGGTCGGGGTTGCCGGCGCCGCCGCAGGCCGCGTGCTGCAGCGAGAAGTTGTGCCCCAGCTCGTGGGCGGCCACGTCGCGCACCGACGTGGGCGCGCTGGGCATGTCGAAGCCGACGGCGGAGCTGCCGCCGATGTAGCCCAGGCCCGCCAGGCCCCACGTGCGCTTGGGGATGAAGCCGAAGTAGTGGTCCTGCGAGCCGGCGCCCTCCAGCGAGTGCAGGTCGGCCAGTTCGCCCAGGATCTTGCCGTAGGCGTCGCTCCACGCGTTCTCGTCGGCCGGGAACGTGGTGACCTTGGTCGAGGTGTAGGTCGGGTGCTGCTGCGTCACGACGCTGGAGACCGGGAACAGCGACTGCAGGTGCGGCGAGATGTCGGTCGGGCGCTGGCCCGCGGTGCCCGCGATGTTGATCGAGATCGGCACGAACTTCATCGGCACGCCGCCGCCCACCTTCGGCGTGAGGACCGTGGCGGCCGCCGAGTCGAGCTGCACCGACAGCCGCAGGCCGGACTTCACGACGTCGGCCGGGATGATCGCGGTGTACGAATCGGCGAAGCTCGGGACGTCGGGCACCGCGGTGGGCAGCGCGGAGGTCGGCGCGGTCAACAGCACGTCGCTGGAGGTGCCGCCGTTGACGTTGTCGATGTGCAGGCGCACCGTCGGCTTGGCTGCGCCGGCCGTCGTCGCCACTGCGTTGACCTTCAGCAGCGCCGGCTTGCTGGCCACCAGCACCAGCGCGGCGTCGTCGCTGTTGAACAGCTCGGACTGCGCGATCTGGATCGTGGCCACCTTGGACGTGGACGGCGCCGGCGCGACGATCCTGTACGACGACGCCTGGTCGTTGAAGCCGGCCGGCACGAGGTTGGCGTTGTCGCCGGTCAGCACCAGCGTCTTGCCCCCGTAGTTGATGTCCCAGTACAGCGTGACCTTGTAGCCCGCGGCCACCTTCACCGACGAGATGCGGTCGTTCCAGGTGCCGCCGACCCAGTTGCTGTCGGTGGTCGCGCAGAAGCTCGCGCCCTGGTAGTTGACGTGCTCGTAGAAGCAGACCGGCGATGCGGCCGCGGCGCTGGCCATCGCGGCGGCGGTGTCGCCGGCGCTGGAGACCGCGTCGGCCGAAGCCGTGGCCGGGTTGCCGCTGCCGCCGCCGCAGGCCGCGAGCAGCGCCGCGGTGACGATGGACAGCGGGAAGGCCAGCGCCCGCGAGGAGCCGGCCGCCGGGGCGGCGAGGGAAGGACGAGTGTTCAAGGCGAGTCTCCGCAAGGGTTGTGGTCACCGACGGAGACGGCGCGGCCATCCGGATCGGGGGCTCGATCGTCGGCGCCGCGCCGCCTCGCGGCGTAACCCCGTGCGCCCGCTTGTAAAGGTTTGGTAACTGAAACATGGCGCCTGGCGAGCATTTGCACGAAAGCGCTTTCATCGAAAAAGGCGATACCGCCCCTGGGTATCGCGCCGCACGGCCCTGCCTGAAACCAGGCTGAACGCCGTCGGCGGCGCGATCACGCCTCGTCACTGATTTCGGTGGGAATCCCCCAAGAACTGGGGGCTGGGCGGACGTCGGTGCCTGGCGATGCCAAGCACCGCAGGACGCGCAGGACGGGGTCAGGTCTTGAAAGTTGCGGGGTCAGGTCTTGAATCGTGCAGTCGCCATGCCTCCAAGCGCCGATCGAGCCGGAATTCGAAGCGTTCGCCACGCAGGCCAAATCGACACGCGCCCTAAGCTCGACCGATGGCACGACCACTGCGCATCGAATACCCCGGAGCCGTCTACCACGTCACCTCCCGGGGCGACAGACAGGAACCCATCTTCCGGGACGAGACCGACAGGCAAATGCTGCTCGACATCGTCAGTCGAGGCATGGAACGCCTGGACGCCGAGATGCTCGCGTTCTGTCTCATGGGCAATCACTATCACTTCGTGCTGCACACGCCGAAGGCAAATCTGTCTCGCCTGATGCGGCACATCAACGGTGAGTACACGCAAGCCTTCAACAGGCGCCATCAAGTCACCGGTCACGTCTTCCAGGGACGCTTCCATGCGGTCGTCGTCGACAGGGATGCCCATTTCATGGAGGTGTGCCGCTATGTCGAACTCAATCCAGTGCGAGCCGGCCTGGTCGACGCGGTCGATCACTGGCCGTGGTGCAGCTATGGCGCTCACGTTGGCAAGGTGATCAGTCCGAGGTGGTTGGCCACCGCCGTCGTGCATGGACATTTGCTGGGCCGGGACGTCACGACCGCGGATGACCGGCGTCGGGCGGAGCACCTGTATGCCGTCACCGTCGCAGCGGGGCACGGCGTGAATCTATGGGCGCACCATCTTCGGCGGGAAATCTATCTGGGCGACGAGCAGTTCGTTGCCAGGACGCAAGCACGCGCGACCGAACAGCGTCTGCGTTGCACAGAGATCGCGAAAGCTCAACGCGCCGCTTCGCGCGATCTGCGGGAGTGGCTCACGCCCGATCGCACCCGCGACCAGGCGTTCAGGCTCGCCTATTCGAAAGGCGGCATGACCATGCCGGAGATCGCGCGTCAGGCCGGCATGTCCGTCTCGGGAGTGAGCCGGATCATCGCAAGCGCGGAGCGACTGCACGATTCAAGACCTGACCCCGCAACTTTCAAGACCTGACCCCAGGCTGGAGGTGCACCTCCAGCCACCCGCGCAGGCTGTTGAAAAAGGCGATCTCGTCGGCCCGCGCGAGGTCGTCGCGCACCAGCACCGCCTCCTCGATCGCGCCCTCGCGCAGCAGGCGCGCCCGCGCGATGCCGGGCAGCAGGCCGCAGCGCAGCGCGGGGGTCAACCAGCGGCCGTCGATGCGCAGCGCCACGTTGCCGCGCGTGAACTCGGTCAGCTCGCCACGCTCGTTCCACAGGAGCGTGTCGAAGACGTCGTCGCTCGCCGGCGCAAACGCGTCGTAGTGCGCGCGCTGCGTCGTCTTGAAGCGCACGAACTCGCCGGTGCTGCCGGCCAGCGGGCGCTCGGCCAGGCGCACGCGCACGGGGGCCGGCGTGGGCGCGAGCGCGAAGGTCTGCGCGCGCGCGGCGCCCGCGCGCGACGCGAGCAGGCGCACGCGCCAGCGCCCGCCCGCGTGCGCGAGGCGCAGCGCGTCGAGCGCGTCGCGTGCAGCGGCGAGCGGCGATGCGAAGGCGAAGTGCGTCGCCGCCTCGGCCAGGCGCGCGAGGTGGGCGTCGGCGTCGACGAACGCGCCGTCCTCCAGCCGCAGCGTCTCCAGCAGCTCGAAGGCCTGGCTCGCGCGGTCGACGAACGCGCGCTTGTGGCGCCACTCGTCCCATTCGCCGGCGGCAGTGGCGTCGGCCGTGATGCCGCTGCCGATGCCGCAGCGCACGTGCGTCGTCGCGCCGTCGTCGCGCAGCGCGAGCGTGCGGATCGGCACGTTGAACGTGGCCGCGCCGCCGGGCTGCACGACGCCGATCGCGCCGCAGTAGACGCCGCGTGGCTCGGGCTCCAGCGCGTGGATCAGGCGCATCGCCTGCACCTTGGGCGCGCCGGTGATCGAGCCGCACGGGAACAGCGCGCCGAAGACCTGCTCGAGTGTCGTGCCGGGGCGCGTGGCGGCCACGACGTCGGAGCTCATCTGCCACACCGTGGGCCACGCCTCGGTGTGGAACAGCCGCGGCACGCGCACCGAGTGCGGCTCGGCCAGGCGCGAGAGATCGTTGCGCAGCAGGTCGACGATCATCAGGTTCTCGGCGCGCTCCTTGGCTGCGGTGCGCAGGAACTCCGCCTGCGCGGCATCCTCTTCCGGCGTCGCCCCGCGCGCTGCCGTGCCCTTCATCGGTCGCGCCAGCAGCCGGCCGTCGCGCCAGTCGAAGAACAGCTCGGGCGAGACGGACAGGATGCGGTCGTCGGGCAGTGCGTCGCTGCCGAAGTCCAGGTACGCGGCATAGGCGTTCGGCTGCGCGCGCCGCAGCGCGGCGAACAGCGCGAGCGCATCGCCCTGCAGAGTGCCGGTGAGCGGCGCGGTGGCATTGACCTGGTAGACCTCGCCGTCGGCGATCGCGCGCAGGATCTCGGCGATCGTCGTGTCGAAGGCGTCGCGCTGCGGACCGCCCGTCCAGCGCACGTTGGCCGCAGCGTCGGCGTCGAAGGCCGCGTCGTCAGGCAGCGGCGCGTCGTACACGGCGAACGATGCGAGCGGGCGCGACGGGTCGCTCGGCGCGTGCGTCTCGAAGGCCTCGTCGAACGCGCCCGCGGCCTCGTAGCAGAGGTAGCCCACGCACCAGGCCCCCGCGCGCGCCAGCGCGTCCACGCGCGCGAGCAGCGGCGCCACGTCGTCCAGGCCCGTCGCGCGCAGCAGTTCGCGCGGCGCGCCGAACGCGAGGCGCAGCGGCGCGGCGCCGGGCTCGGGCGAGCGGAAGTCGATCAGGGCGGTGGGACGGATCCCGGGTGGGGACATCGCGGCGATGCTCGTGGCAGAGCGCGGCAGTTTACTGAAGGCGCGCGGCGCGCTCAGCGGAACATCATCAGCATCTGCTCGAGCGCCGCGGTGAACGGCCCCTGCAGCAGCGGCAGCGTGAACATCACGCCCACCAAGCCCACGCCCAGCGTGATCGGGAAGCCGACCGAGAAGATGCTGATCTGCGGCGCGACGCGCGCGATGATGCCCAGCATCATGTTGACGAACAGCAGCATGGCGATCAGCGGCAGCGCGATCCACAGCCCGAGGCGGAAGATCTCCGCGCCCCAGGTCTCGGGCCGCACCGCGTGCAGGAACCTGAACGGCTCGGGGCCGACCGGGAACGCGGCCAGGCTCTGCACCACGGCGTCGATCACCAGCAGGTGGCCGTTCATCGCGATGAACAGGAACGCCACCATCGTCGAGAACAGGCTGCTCGTGGCGGTGGCCTGCTGCGCGGTGGCGGGGTCGAAGAAGCCCGCGAAGTTCAGGCCCATCTGCAGGCCGATGACCTCGCCGGCGAACTCGACGGCCGTGAAGATGATGCGCACGGCAAAGCCCAGCGACAGCCCGATCAGCACCTGCTGCACGATCAGCAGGATTGCCGCGGGCGAGTCGAGCGGCACGTTGGCGGCGGCGGTCGGCGCGGCGGTGCCGGCGACGCCGATCGCGATGAAGAACGCGAGCGCGATGCGCACGCGGATCGGCACGTTGCGCTGCCCCAGCACGGGCATCGACGAGAACAGCGCCAGCACGCGGATGAACGGCCACAGCACCGGCACGAGCCAGGCCATGATCTGGGCTTCGCTGAGCGAGATCATGTGGACAGCAGGATCAGGTGTTCGAAGGATGCGGCCGACGTCGCGCTCGGCCGCTCCGGAGCAGGCGGCCGCGCCCCGCGGGGGCTGTGAGCGAAGCGAACGGGGCAGTCATGACGCCGCCGACGGCAGCGACAGCAGCACGCTGCGCAGGTATTCGACCAGCGAGGTCAGCATCCACGGCCCGGCCACGCCCAGCACGGCGACGGCGGCCAGCAGCTTGGGCACGAAGGTCAGCGTCGCCTCGTTGATCGACGTCGCGGCCTGGAAGATGCTCACGACGATGCCGACGACCAGCACCACCAGCAGCACGGGCGCGGCCACGGTGAGCAGCGTGTACAGGGCCTGTTGCCCGATGGTGAAGACTTGTGCGGCGTCCATGGAGGATTCGTTTCCTGCGTTGGGAAGATGGCGTCATGTTGCCGGCACGGGGCCGGCGCGAGAAGTCGATAAGCGGGGGCTTATCGCCTCACGTCGCGAAGCTGGCCGCGAGAGATCCCAGCAGCAGGTTCCAGCCGTCGGCCAGCACGAACAGCATCAGCTTGAACGGCAGCGCCACGAGCACCGGCGACAGCATCATCATGCCCAGCGACATCAGCACGCTGGCCACGATCATGTCGATGATCAGGAACGGGATGAAGATCAGGAAGCCGATCTGGAACGCCGTCTTGAGCTCGCTGGCGACGAAGGCCGGCACCAGCACCTTGAACGGCACGGCGTCGCCCTTGATGTCGGCCGGCAGCTTGGCCAGCTTGGCGAACAGCTGCACGTCGGACTGGCGCGTCTGCTTGAGCATGAACGTGCGCATCGGGACCTGGCCCTTTTCCAGCGCGTCGTTGAAGCTGATCTGGTTGGCCTGGTACGGCGCCCAGGCGTCGGTGTAGACCTTGTCGATCGTGGGCGACATCACGAAGAACGTGAGGAACAGCGACAGGCCGGTGATGACCTGGTTGGGCGGCGCGGCCTGCGTGCCGATCGCCTGGCGGAACAGCGACAGCACGATCACGATGCGGGTGAAGCCCGTCATCATCAGCAGGATCGCGGGCAGGAAGGTCAGCGCCGTGAAGAACAGCAGCGTCTGGATCGGCACCGAGAAGTTGGTGCCGCCGCCCGAGGCCCCCACCAGCAGCGGCAGGCTGGGGCCGGCGGCCGGCGCGGCCTGGGCCAGCGCGGCGAAAGCGGGCAGCGCGAGCGCGGCGGCCAGCGCGGCGAGGCGGGCGGACTTAGGCATCGCGCGAGCCCTCCTGCGAGCCGGTGGCGCCGCGCCAGCGGGCGATCAACTGGTTGACGGCGGCGGTGTGCGCGGGCGCGGACGGCGCGGCGGGCGTGTCGGGGGCGGGGTAGCTCGCGAGCTGCGTCACGCGCTCGCCGGTCACGCCCAGCACCAGCCAGTGGCGCTCGACGCCGACGGCGATCTCGACGACGGTCACGCGCTGCGACGTGCCCAGGCTCAGCTGCGACACGTGGCGCAGCACGCTGCCCTGCGGGCCGCCGGTGCCGCCGAGGCCGGCGCGCTTCATCAACCAGAGCGCGACGGGGATCATCGCGATCACGAACAGGAATGCCACGAGGGGCATGAGGGACGTCGTCATGGTGTTTCTCTTTGTCGACCGGCGCATCGAGGCGCGGAAGCGTGGCGGCGGGATACGCCACCGGGTAGTGCTGCGATTAAGTGCGGCTCAGGCGGCGCATCCGCTCGCTGGGCGTCACGATGTCGGTCAGGCGGATGCCGAACTTGTCGTTGACGACCACGACCTCGCCCTGCGCAATCAGGAAGCCGTTGACCAGCACGTCCATCGGCTCGCCGGCCAGCGCGTCGAGCTCGACCACCGAGCCCTGCGCCAGCTGCAGGATGTGCTTGATCGGGATCCGGGTGCGGCCCAGCTCCACCGTCAGCTGCACCGGGATGTCCAGGATCATGTTGAGGTCGTTGCCGGCCCCGGTGATCCCTTCGGTCGATGCGAAGTTGGTGAAGTTGGCCGGCGCCACGGTCTCGGCCTGGAGCGCACCGCTCATGCCGCCCGCAGGCTCCGTCTTGGACTCCGCCAGCGCGGCCGCCCACTCGGCGGCCATTGCGTCGTCGTCGCTCATCTCTTCAGCTGCCATTGCCATCTCCCAGCCAGCTCAGGTTCGAGCTGGTCAACAAGCGATCGATCTTGATCGCGTACTTGCCCGCGGACGTGCCGTAGTGGCAATCGAACACGGGGACGCCGTCGACCTTGGCCTGGATCATCGGATCCAGGTCCAGCTCGACGAAATCGCCGGGCTTGAACGACAGCAGTTGCTCCACCGTCGCCGGGGCGGTGCCCAGCTCGGCGACGAGGTCGACTTCCGCCGACTGGATCTGCGCCTTGAGCAGGTTGACCCAGCGGCGGTCGGGTTCCACCGAGTCGCCCTGGATCGTCGAATACAGGACGTCGCGGATCGGCTCGAGCGTCGAATACGGAATGCAGAAGTGAACCGAGCCCGAGGTCTCGCCCACTTCGAGCGTGAAGCTGGAGGCGACGACGATCTCGCTGGGCGTGGCGATGTTGGCGAACTGCGGCTGCATCTCCGAGCGCTGGTACTCGAGGTCCAGCGGGTAGATGCCCTGCCACGCGTTGCGGTACTCGGCGATGATGGTGTCGACCAGGCGCTGGATCACGCGCTGCTCGGTGGGCGAGAAGTCGCGGCCCTCGATGCGCGTGTGGAACTTGCCGACGCCGCCGAACAGCGCGTCGATCACCGCGAACACCAGGCTCGGGTCGCACACGATCAGGCCGGAGCCGCGCAGCGGGCGCACCGACACGATGTTGAAGTTGGTCGGCACCACGATCTCGCGCAGGAAGGCCGAGTACTTCTGCACCTTGATGCCGTTGATCGAGACTTCCGGGCTCTTGCGGATGAAGTTGAACAGGCCGATGCGGATGTTGCGCGCGAAGCGCTCGCCGATGATTTCCATCGTCGGCATCCGGCCGCGGACGATCCGCTCCTGGTTGGCCAGGTCGTAGTTGCGGATGCTGCCTTCGACCTGCTCTTCCTGCTCGAGCTTCTGGCTTTCGCCCGTGATGCCTTGCAACAGGGCATCGACTTCGTCTTGCGAAAGGATCTGCTGGTTCATGGCTGCGCCGTGTTCAGTCGAACTTGCCCGCGGTCACTGGATGATGAAGCTGGAGAACTGCACCGAGCGGATCGGCGCGTTGTCCTCGGCGGCCTTCTTCGTCTTCTTTTTCTTGGCCGGCGCCGCCGCGGACGCGCCTTCGGCGGCGGGCGCGTCGTCGTCCTCGTCCACGTCCTCGCCCATCGCCCTGAGCGACTCGCGGCGGATCTGGCGCGCGAGCAGTTCCTTGCCGTCGCCGCCGGACAGGTCGGCCGACGACTTGTGCGCGAGCAGCAGCAGGATGTTGTTGCGGATGGCCGGCAGATAGGTCTTGATCTCCTCGCCGGCGTGCTCGTCGGGCACCTCCAGCACGATGCCGATCTGCGCGTAGCGGTCGGAATCGTGGTCGGCCAGGTTGACGACGAAGGGGTCCATCGGGATGAAGACGGGCTTCTCGCCCTTTTCCTTCTTCTTCTCGCGCTTGGCGGGCGCGGCGCTCTCGCCGTCGGCGTCCTCGGCCGCGGCTTCGGCGGCGGCCTTCTGCTTCTTCATGTAGACGAGCGCGCCCACGCCGCCGCCGCCCAGCACGAGCGCCGCGACGGCGACCATGAGGACCAGCTTCTTCTTGCCACCCGACTTGGCGGGGACGGCATCTGCGGCAGCGGCTGCAGCGGACATGGACACGGCTCCTGACGAATTTGTGGAACGCGCGCACGAGCGCGCATCGTTGGAGACGATTATTGGGAGCGGGGGCCCTTTCGAATGGCTCGAAAAGCGGCAGAAAAACCGTCAGCCCCTACAGTCCGCCGTCCCGGCGCCGAGCCCCCTCCCGGGGGTCAGGTCTTGAAACTTGCGGGGTCAGGTATTGAATCGGTCGGCCTTGGCGCGTCGGGCGCGAGGCGATACCGGATCGATTTCGAGGGCGCTCCAGCAGCGACTTTTCTCCCGCAACGCCCGGTCGGCGCCGGAACTGCACGATTCAAGACCTGACCCCGCAAGTTTCAAGACCTGACCCCATCCCGGGGCGACCCCATCCCGGGGCAGCGGCCGTCAGGCGTAGGTGTCGAGCAGCCCGCGCGGCTGGATCGGCCGGCGGGCGGCTGTGACGGCGGCGAGGTCGTCGCCGTGGCCGGCGGACGACGACAGCCCGGTGCCTTGCCGGTGCTGCCCGCCGGTGCCGCCGCCCTGGCCCTGGGCTTGCGCCTGGGTCTGCGCGAAGGTCGGCTGGTCGGACACGCCGCCGCCGCTCAGGCTCAGGCCGACCTGGCCCAGCTGCTCGGACAGCTGCGGCATCGCCTGCTGCAGCGCGTCGCGCGTGGACTGGACGTCGGCGCTCATCTGGACGCGCGCCTGGGCGCCGTCCATCTCGATCTTGACGCGGATCGGGCCCAGGTCCTGCGGGCTCAGCTGGACCTCGGCGTGCTGCACGCCGCCCTTCATCCAGACGTCGAGCTGGTGGCCCAGCGCCGGCGCGAAGGCAGGACTGTGCGGCGGCATCGGCAGCGTCGCCTGGGCCGGCGGCGCGGGCGGCGGGGCCTGCACGCCCTGGTTCGGGTCGAGCAAGGCGTTGGTCGGGGCGCCCACCGCGCCGGCCTGCACGGCCGTCGGGTCGGGCTGCGGCAGCATCGAGGCGAGCGCGTCGCGCGCCTCGGTGGCGGCCTTGACGGCGCCCTCGGCCTTGGCGAGCGCGGCGGCGATGTCGGCGTTGCTCGCGGCACCGCCCTTGGCAGACAGGCCGGCCGCGGCGGCGGGCGTCGCGCCCGCCTTGCCGGCGGCCAGGTTGGCCAGCAGCGCCTGGCGGCCGTCGTCCTTGCCGCCCTTGCCCGCGGCCTTGCGCAGCGCGCCCAGCGGGTCGGAGGCGAAATCGTCGTGGTCGCCGGCAGCCTTGTCGGCCAGCGACGTGGTCGACGGGGCGATCGGCTGCGGCTGCTGGGCCTGCTGGGCGGCGAGCAGCGCGGCCGGGTCCAGCGGGGCCTTGGCCTCGGCCTGCTTGCCGTCCTTGTCGGACTTGCCATCCGAGCCGTCGCCGGCGTCGGCGGACTTGCCGTCCTGGTCGCCCTGCTTCTTCGCGGCGTCGGCCTTGGGCTTGGCGTCGGCGGCCCGCAGGTCCTTGTCGGCGGACGCCGGCTGGGCCTTGAGCAGTTGCGCGGCGAAGCCACCGCCCTCGCCTTCCTCGGCGCTGAGCGCGGGCTTGGCCTTGCTGGCGGCGTGCGCGGCATGGGCGGCGTGCGAGGTCGCATGCGCGCTGTGGACGCGGGGGTGGGAGCTGGGTTGCAGGGCCATGGTGTCGCTCGGAAAGGTTTCAGGGAATCGGAGGATCGCTTCAGGACATGCCGGTCGTCGTGCGCGCGGACGCGAGACGCTGGGCCAGCTCGTCGAGGTTCTTCTGCTCGCGGCGATCGGCCACCTTGGCCAGCATCGCCTCGCGGCGCCGGATCAGGCGCTCCACGGTGGCCACGCGGATCTCGCGCTCGACCAGCCGCTGGCGATGCGCCTCGACCATCCGCTGCGCATGCTCGACCACCGCCTGCTGCTGCGTGATGGCCTGGTCCAGGCGCGACAGGAAGCCGTGGTAGCTGCGCAGGATCTCGATGGTCGCGGCCTGGCGGAACTGCGCCGACCACTTCTGGCAATACTCGGTGCGGTATCCGGTCAGCCCGTCGACCTGCTGCTGCTGGGCCTGGACGTTGGCGACGGCGCAGCGCACCTGCGCCATCTGCTCGTCGCGGCGCTTCTGCTCGCGCTCGAGCAGGGTCCTGAGGAGGGCGAGGCGTTTCATGCAACGTCACTCACAGCGAGATCGCCTTGGTCAGCTGATGCTTGCTCTCGGCCATCGTCGCGCGCTCGTGCATGTCCTGCTGCAGCAGCGCGGTCAGCTTCGGGCTCATCTTGACGGCGGCGTCGAGTTCCGGATCAGCGCCCGGCGTGTACGCGCCCAGCTGGATCAGGTCGCGCGCCTTGGTCACCTTGGACAGCGCCTGGCGGGCGATGCGCGCGGCGGCCAGGTGGTCGCGCGGGGCGACGCTGGTCATCACGCGCGAGATCGACTTCTCGACGTCGATCGCCGGGAAGTGGCCCGATTCGGCCAGCTCGCGCGACAGCACGATGTGGCCGTCGAGGATGCCCCGGGCCGCGTCGGCGATCGGGTCCTGCGGGTCGTCGCCCTCGGTCAGCACCGTGTAGAACGCCGTGATCGAGCCGCCGCCCGCGCCGGCGTTGCCGGAACGCTCGACCAGCTGCGGCAGCTTGGCAAAGCAGCTGGGCGGATAGCCGCGCGTGGCCGGCGGCTCGCCGATGGCCAGCGCGATCTCGCGCTGCGCCATCGCGAAGCGGGTGAGCGAGTCCATCAGCAGCAGCACGTGCTGGCCGCGGTCGCGGAAGTGCTCGGCCACGGCGGTGGCGTAGTTGGCGCCCTGCATGCGCACCAGCGGCGGCGCGTCGGCCGGGGCCGCCACCACCACGGAACGCGCGAGGCCGTCCTCGCCGAGGATGTCCTCGATGAATTCCTTGACTTCGCGGCCGCGCTCGCCGATGAGCCCGACGACGATCACGTCGGCCTGCGTGTAGCGCGCCATCATGCCCAGCAGCACCGACTTGCCCACGCCGGTGCCGGCGAACAGGCCGATGCGCTGGCCGCGGCCCACGGTCAACATCGAGTTGATCGCGCGCACGCCGGTGTCCAGCGGCTGGCGCACCGGGTCGCGCTCCATCGCGTTGATCGAGCGGCGCACCATCGGCTCGTCGCGCACCTCGGCCAGCGGGCCGAGGCGATCCAGCGGGCGGCCGTGCGCGTCGACGACGCGGCCCAGCAGGCCCGCGCCCATCGGCAGGTGCAGGCCGCGATCCTCGCTGCGGCGCCACGGGTGGTTCTCCTCGCCGAACTGCGGTGGCAGGTGCGGCACGGCGCGCGGCATCACCTTGGCGCCGCTGGCCAGGCCGTGCAGCTCGCCGGTGGGCATGAGGAAAGCGCGGTCGCCGTCGAAGCCGACGACCTCGGCCGTGACGGGCGGCTCGCTCGGCGAACCCGAGACGTCGCACACCGAGCCGACGGGCACGCGCACGCCGGCCGCTTCCAGCACGAGCCCGGTCACGCGCACCAGCGTGCCCTGCATCTCGAGCGGCTGCGGCACGCTCGCGTAGTTCTCGATGTCGGCCAGGTAGCGCCGCCAGCGGCCGGCGCGCTCGGTGGACGGCGTCGCGGCGGGCGTCATTCGTCCACGCCTCCGACGATGATCTCGGGCGCGTCCCAGGTGTCCTCGCGGCCGAACACGGCGGCGGCGGCGGCCCAGCGGGTGCCGATGCGCGCGTCCACCTGGCCCAGGTCGGACTCGACGATGCAGCCGCCCGGCTCGATGTTGGCGTCGGCCACGATGCGGGCGTCGCGCGCCTTGAGCGCCTCGCCGGCGCCGGCCATTACGTGCTGCTGGTCGGCCGGGTGCACGCGCACGCGCAGGTGGCGCGCCGTCAGCACGATCGCGTTGACGGCTTCCTGCGCCACGCGGGCGACGATCTCGGGGCGCGTGTCCAGCTCATGGCGCACGACCTGGCGCGCCAGCTGCACGGCGGTGCGCGTGACGGCCAGCGCCATCTGCTCTTCCAGGCCGCTCCACTGCTCGTCCAGGCTTGCCAGCAGGTTGCCGAACTGGGCGGCCATCTGGCGGGCAAAGCTTTCCTTGAACGCTTCCAGCGCGACCTGGCCGTCGCGATACCCATCCTGGTATCCGCCCTCGCGCGCGTGCTGCACCTCGGCCAGCCACTCGGCCTCGGTGGGCGGCGGCGGGGGCGGCGGCGGCGCGGCATGCACCTTGTTCTCGGGGCGGTCGGCCGGATGCGGCGACGGCGCGCCCGGGCCACCGAACGAGCCGGGGCGCCACGCGGCGAAGCCCTCGAGTTCCTCGCGCGGGATGAAGCGCGACTGCTGCGCGCCGCGCGGGGGCAACGGCGCCGGCTTGTCGAAATCCTCGGCCGCGCGCGACTGGAACGACGGCTTAGACGAAGTCATCCGCGCCTCCGCTGGCCAGCACGATCTGGCCTTCGTCGACCAGGCGACGGACGATCTTCAGCATTTCCTTCTGCTCGGACTCGACTTCCGACACCCGCACTGGGCCGCGCGAATCGAGGTCCTCGCGCAGCGTCTCGGCGGCGCGCGTGGACATGTTGCGGAACACCTTCTCGCGCAGCTCCGGCGTGGCGCCCTTGAGCGCGATGACCAGCGACTCGCTCTGCACTTCCTTGAGCAACGACTGGAAGCCCTTGTCGTCGAGCTTGTTCAGGTCGTCGAACGTGAACATGTTGTCCATGATCTTCTGGGCCAGCTCGTTGTCCGCCTCGCGGATGTAGTCGAGCGCCGAGGTCTCCACCGACGAGCCCATCAGGTTGATGATCTCGGCCGCGGTCTTGACGCCGCCCAGCGACGCCTTCTTGAGCTTCTCGCCGCCGGCGAGCACCTTGCTCATCACTTCGTTCAGGTCCTTGAGCGCGGACGGCTGGATGCCGTCGAGCGTGGCGATGCGGATCAGCACCTCGTTGCGCTGGCGTTCGGTGAACGACTTGAGCACCGACGAGGACTGGTCGAAGTCCAGGTGCACCAGGATCGCCGCGACGATCTGCGGGTGCTCGTTGCGCAGCAGCTCGGCCACCGAGCTGGCGTCCATCCACTTGAGCGATTCGATGCCGGTGACGTCGCTGCCCTGCAGGATGCGGTCGATCAGCAGGTTGGCCTTGTCTTCGCCGAGCGCCTTGCGCAGCACGGCCTTGACGTACTCGTCGGTGTCCTGCACCAGCACGTGCTGGGACTGCGCGATCGTGCCGAAGCGGTCCAGCACGCCGTCCATGCGCTCGCGCGTGATGGACTTCATGCGGGCGATCGTCTCGCCCAGCTTCTGCACTTCCTTGGGCGCGAGGTGCTTGAAGACGGCGGCGGCCTCTTCCTCGCCGAGCGACATCAGCAGGATCGCGGCGTCCTCGATGCTCTGGTCTTCCTTGACGGCTTTGGGCAGCGGCATGATGGTGTCGTCCTGGCGTCGGCGTCAGGCGGCGGATTCGCCGTTGACCCAGTCGCGCACGATGTTGGCGACCACGGTCGGGTTGTCCTTGGCGAGCTGGCGCGCGCTCTCGAGCTTCTTGGCCATCTGCGGTGCCTCGAGCAGCTCGGGCAGCGAGTCCATCGGCAGCTCGTTCTGGTCGTCGACCACGGCGTTCAGGCCGTCGTCCTTGGGCTCGACCACCGGCGGGGCGAGCGCGGCCATCACGGCGGGGCGGATCAGGCCGAAGAGCACGGCCAGCGCCACCAGCGTCAGGCCCGCGGGCACGCCGCCGGCGCGCAGCAGGTCCAGCAGCCACTGCTGCTTCCACAGCGGCAGGTCCTCGGCCTTCATCGAGGCCTCGGCCTTGAACGGGGCGTTGATCACCTTGACCGAGTCGCCGCGCGTCTGGTCAAAGCCGATGGCTTCCTGCACCAGCGCGGTGAGCTTGTCCATCTCGTCCTGCGTCAGCGGCGTGCTGGTCGTCTTGCCCTTGGCGTCGGTGTTGACCTTCTGGTTGACGACCACGGCCGCGTTCAGGTGGCGCACCAGGCCGGTGGCGTTGCGCGTGACGCGCACGGTGCGGTCGACTTCGTAGTTGGTGACCGTCTCGCGATGGCCGTTGGCGCCGATCGTGCCGCCCTGGGCCGCCTGCAGCGGGGCCGAGGCGCCGTTGATCGGGGCGGTGGCGGGCACCGGCGGCTGGTTCGTGCTGGCGCCGGGCACGCCCGAGGGCACGTTGCCCGCGCTGCCGCCGGCGTCGCTCGATTGCTGGCTGCGCACGGTGGCGTCGGCCGGGTTGCCGTTCGGCTTGAACTGCTCGGAGGTGGCTTCGCTCTGCGAGAAGTCGATGTCGGCCGTGACCGTGGCGCGCAGGTTCTCGCGGCCGACCACCGGCTCCAGCAGCTCCTGGATGCGCTTGGTGTAGCTCTGCTCCATCTGCGTGCGGTACTGCAGCTTCGTGGCGTCCAGGCCTTGCGCGTTCGCGCGGTCGCCGTTCTCGGTCAGCAGCGCGCCGGTCTGGTCGAGCACGCTGACGTCCTTGGTCTGCAGCTCGGGCACGCTGGAGGCCACCAGGTGGACGATGCCGGCCAACTGCGAGCGGTCGAGCGTGCGGCCACCGCGCAGCATGAGCACGACGGACGCGCTGGGCTTCTGCTGCTCGCGGAAGAAGCCGTTCTGGTTGGGCAGCGCCAGATGCACGCGGGCGTTCTCGACGGCGTCGATCGAGCTGATCGTGCGGGTGAGCTCACCTTCAAGCGCGCGCTGCAGGTTCACGCGTTCCTGGGTCTGGGTCTGGCCGAACTTGGCGTTGTCCATCAACTCGAAGCCGACGACGCTGGACTTGGGCAGGCCCGCGGACGCCAGCTTCAGGCGCACCTCGTTGACCTTGTCGGCCGGCACCAGGATGGCGGTGCCGCCCTCGGCGAACTTGTAGGGCACCTGCATCGTGGCCAGCTGGGCGACGACGGCTCCGCCTTCCTTGTCGGGCAGGTTGGCGAACAGCACGCGGTAGTCCCCCTGCGAACTCCACAGGCAGATCGCCACGATCACGGCGACCAGGCCGGCGACGCCGGCGCCCAGCTTCATCTTCGTGCCGGCGGGCATCGCCATCATGCGATCGAGCGGGCCGGGGGCGACGGCGAGGGGAACGGCAGTGGCGAGAGCTTGTTCCATGAAGGTCGGCGGATGCAGGTTTGTTCGCTTGGGCGCCGGACAGGGAAAGACCCCGCCTCGGCGCAATGGAAGCATTCTTTAGCCTCGGCCTATCGGGCGAAGCCACGAGAAAGGCGCCATTCGGCCAGCAGATCTCTTCTTCTGTTACACGTCCGATGGCTAAAGTTCTCACCATGCCAGCCGAACCCGTCCTCCGCCTCGCACGTGCCCGCGCCGCCTCCGGCGCGACCGGCCGTCGCCCTGGGGTGCGGACGACCAGGAGCGCCGCATGACGATGGACGTCCGACTCAAACCCTTCGACTTCGCCGCCGCCGTGGCGCGCGCCGGCCTGCGCACCGACGGCACGCCGATCGCGGGCGGGCCGGGGTCGCTCGGCTCGTCGACAGGCATCGCCGGCACGGGCGGCACGGCCAAGGGCGGCTTCGGCTCGGCTCTGACCGACGCGCTCAAGAGTGTCAGCGACTCGCAGAACCAGGCCAGCTGGATGCAGAACGAACTGCAGATGGACAACCCCACCGTCAGCCTCGAGCAGACGATGGTGCAGATGCAGAAGGCCCAGATCGGCTTCCAGGCCGCGATCTCGGTGCGCAACCGGCTGGTGCAGTCCTACACGGACATCATGAACATGCAGGTCTGAGCGCTCCCGCGCTCGATCCGGACAGGCGCCCGCGAGGCGCCTTTTTCATGCCCGGGTCAGGTGGCACCCTCGTCGGCGCCCTCGCCCATCAGCACACCGACCCGCCAGCACGCACCGCCGACGACCAGCCCCAGCACCGCGAGCGTCACGGCCAGCCGCCGCCCGTGCCACATTGACGACAGCCACCGGTCGAACTCCGCGGTGCGCACGCTGGCCGTGCCGCCGAGGCGTTCGAGCTGCTGCATCTCGCGCCGGTGCTCGACGGCGTCGATCTCGTCATCCGGGCCGGCGTGCAGCCAGGCGGCCGCGGCCAGCACGAGACCGATCGCGGCCACTGCGAGGCCGGCACGCTGGACGAGACGGGCGTTCGAGGACATGAGCCCGCATTGTCGCCGCGCGACCGCGCCGCACTCGCGCAAACGGGTCGCCCCGTTTGCGCAAGCGGTCATCACTTGATCGTGTAGCTGTCGCCGTACGTCTTCCACTTCAACGGCGTATTGAGATTCAGGTTGCCCGCCTTGAGGAAGACGCGCTGCTCCGTGTCGATGCGCGACGTGTCGGAATGCGCCTCCTCCTTCTTCATCACGACCTTGCGTGCATCGAGGAAGGCGTTCAGGTAGGCCGTCTCGTCGCCGCCCTGCGCCGGCGTCTTGGCCTTCTTCATCGCCGCCTTGCGGATCCCGCCGAAGCTGTCGGAGTCGTCGCCCGGCCCGTGCATCACGATCGCGTCGTAGTAGATGAACTGGCCCAGCGCGTGCAGGCCGTCGGACTTGCCCTGGTTCACGGCCGGATTGAAGTAGATGCGGTCGCGCTCGGCGTCCTGCGACTGCTGGAAGACGACGTCCGACGCCGCCTTGTGCCAGGCCGCGACGTAGGCCGAGCCCAGCCCCGAGTGCGAGTCGGTGCCGTTGACCTTCTTGAGCGCCGGGAGGTACTTGGCCAGGCCGTTGCCGGGCTCGCGGTTGGCGTAGTCCTGCACCACTTCCAGCATGTCGCCCGTGCCCGAGCAGAAGCCGATGATGCCGGCCGTGTAGCCGCGGCCGTCGCCGATGTCCTCGATGTAGGTGTACTGCGCCTTCCAGTCCAGCGACGAGTTCTCCGCGCTGGACACCAGTTCCATCGCGATCTCCTTCTTCTTCGCGTCGAACAGGTCGACCGGCGCGGCCTGCAGCGACTGCGCCAGCGCCTTGCCGTCGGCGTCGTCGGACTGCGCGAAGGCCTCGTTGTCGGCGTCGCTGCCGCCGCCGCAGCCGGCGACCAGGCACGCCGCCGCCAGCGCGGCGGGCAGCAGGGCAAGTTGAAGGACGCGCACGCGGGCGCCAGACGGGAAGGCAGTCATGGGAGATCTCCGGTGGGTGGTGGTGGGAGGGAGCGAGGCGCGGAGCCGACGGCCGCGCGCCTGAGGGGAACTCTTGCGGGCCGGTGCGCCGCGGGCCGGGTGTGCCACCCTCGCCCGCCGGCGCCCGGCGCGGTCACTTGATCGAGTAGCTGTCGCCGTAGGTCTTCCAGGCCAGCGGCGTGTTCAGGTCGAGATTGCCGGCCTTGAGGAAGACGCGCTGCTCCGTGTCGACGCGGCTGGTGTCGCTGTGCGCCTCCTCGGTCTTCATCGCGGCGACGCGGGCGTCGAGGAACGCGTTGAGGTAGGTCGTCTCGTCGCCGCCCTGTGCCGGCGTCCTGGCCTTCTTCATCGCCGCCTTGCGGATGCCGCCGAAGCTGGTGCCGTCGTCGCCGGGGCCGTGCATCACGATCGCGTCGTAGTAGGCGAACTGGCCCAGCGCGCGCAGGCCGTCGGCCTTGGCCTGGTTCACGGCCGGGTTGAAGTAGACGCTGTCGCGCTCGGCGTCCTGCGACTGCTGGAACACCGTGTCCGCGGCCGCCTTGTGCCAGGCCGAGACATAGGCCGAGCCGAGCCCGGTGTGCGAGGCCGTGCCGTTGACCTTCTTGAGCGCCGGGATGTAGCTCGCCAGACCGTTGCCGGGCTCGCGATTCGCGTAGTCCTGCACCACTTCCAGCATGTCGCCCGTGCCCGAGCAGAAGCCGATGATGCCGGCCGTGTAGCCGCGGCCGTCGCCGATGTCCTCGATGTAGGTGTACTGCGCGCGCCAGTCGAGCGACGAGTTCTCCGCGCTGGACACCAGCTCCATCGCGATCTCCTTTTTCTTCGCGTCGAACAGGTCGGCAGACGACGGCGCCGGTGCGGGCGCAGGCGACGGCGACGGCGACGGCGACGGCGACGGCGACGGCGAGGGGGAAGGGGACGGCGACGGCGATGGGGCCGGCGGCGGCGAGCCCACCGGCGTCAGCACGAACTGCTGGTTGGGGGAGCCCGCGCAGTCCCACTGCTGCAGCGCCGCGCCCGCCGTCGTGCTGCGGTCGGTGATGTCCAGGCAGCGGCCGCTGCCCACGCCCTTGATCGCCACGCCCGAGCCCGAGCTCGCGATCGTGAAGCGCTGGTTGTCGGTGCCGGCGGTCGTCCACTGCTGGAGCTTGGCGCCGTTGGCGGTCGACATGTCGGTCACGTCCAGCGACTTGCCGCTGGCCACGACGACGAGCCGCCAGCTGCCGCTGGTATCCGCGCGCAGCTCGAAGTGCTGAGAGGCCGCGCCGTTGCAGGCCTGCTGCTGCACCTTGGCGCCGTTGGCGGCGCTGCCGCCGGCGATGTCCAGGCACAGGCCCGACGACACCGCGGCGACCTGGTACGTGCCGGCCGCGACCGCCGCGCTCGCACGGGCCGCCTGCGGCACGAACAGGAACTGCTGGGCGGTCGACTTGTCGCAGGCCGCCGGCTTGAGCGAATCGGCGCCGGCCGTCGCGCACTGGCCAGAGCCGGCGTCGACCAGCGCGAAGCGGTCGCCGCCGACGTGCTGCACGCGGTAGTGCGTGGCGGCGACGTCGAGTGCGGCCACGCCGGCCGACTCTTCGCTGACCTGCACGCGCTGCGTCGTGCGGCGGTTGCAGTGCGAGGGCAGCGGCGTGCCGCCGTCGGCCACGTCCACGCACTGGCCCGTGGCGGCGCTGACCAGCCGGTAGGTGCCGGCGGGCATCGCGTACGCGGGCTCGGGCGCGGGGCTCGTCGTCTGCGTCCTGGCGGCGGCGTCGTTGCGCTGGTCGGCGGCGGCGTCGCTGCCGCCGCCACCGCAGGCGCTGAGCACGCTGGCCGCGGCGAGCGCCAGCGGCAGCGGCGCGAAGGGAACGCGGCGCACGTTGGCGGCCGCGAGGCTCGGATTCATGGCGGGTCTCCCGATGGGTGTGGCGGGCGCGGAACGCGAGGCTCCGCGCCGGAAGCTCTTCTTATTGCTTGGTGAAGCGCCAGGCCTGGTTCACGTTGCCCGAGCAGCTCCATTGCTGGATCTTGGCGCTGTCGTTGGTGCTCCAGTCGCTGACGTCCAGGCACTTGCCGCTGTTCTCGTTCGTGATGACGAAGGTCGTCGCGTCCGAGCCCGGCTTGATCGAGAAGCGCTGCGCGCCGGTGCCGTTGTCGGTGTACTGCTGCACCTTGGCGCCGTCGGCGGTGGAGGCCGACGCGATGTCGATCGCCTTGCCGCTGTTGGTGTTGATCAGGCGGTACCAGCCCTGGCCCATGTTGGTGACCGAAAACGTCTGCGCGCCCGTGCCGTTGCACTGGTACTGCTGCACCTGCGCACCGTTGGCGGTGGACGCGGCGGCGATGTCGACGCACTTGCTGCTGTAGGCCGAGGTGATCGTGTACGTGCCGTCCGCCAGCGCGCCCGGCTGCGTCTGCTTGGACGCGGCCAGGATCTTGTAGAACTCGTAGGCCTTGGTGTTGACCAGGCTGAAATCGTTGTAGTCGCTGCCGCCGGGCATGTCGCGCTGCAGCGCCCAGTACGACAGCAGGCCCAGGCCCTTCTGCTGCGCGAAGGTGGCCAGCTGCGTGGCGTCGGACTGGCGGAACACCTCACTCTGGGTGTCGTTGACGCCGATCATCGGGGTCACGCCGATCATCGCCCACAGCTGCGCGTCGGTCTTGCCGGGGAAGATGGGCTTGATCTGGTTGAACGTGCCGGTCGCGCCGTTGATCGCGCGCTGGCCCATGCTGCTGGACGCGTCGCCGTAGTCCATCGCCATGATGTTGACCATCGACACGTTGACGCCCGCCTGCGCCGCGCTGCGCACGACGGTCAGCGCCTCCGACGGCAGGCCGCCCGGATCGACCGGCAGCGTGTACGACACATACAGGCCGGGGTATGTCGTCTGCAGGCGCTTGGTGACGTTGTTGCGGCGCGTGTTGAGCGCGCTGCTGGTGATCTGGCTGCCCTCGACGTCGAAGTCGATCGCGCGCGCGCCGGTGGTGTCGAGCGCGCTCTTGATCAGGTTGTACATGCCGTCGTCCGAGCACGCGCTTTCCAGGTACTGGCCGCTGGCGCCGCCGAACGACAGGATCACGCGGCCGCCCGCGGCCTGGAAGTTGAGGATGTCGGTCTTGCCGGCACCGCTCAGGTTGGCCTCGAGGCCGCCGCCCATCGAGCAGCCGCCGCCTGACACGCCGAAGGCCATCGTGGCGCTGGTGACGCCGCCGGCCGACTTGGCCTGCATCAGCGTGCTCGGCGACGTGCCGCTGCCGTAGACCCAGGTTTCGAAGTACGGCGCCACGTCGGTGGCGTGGGCGATCGGTGTGAGCGCTACCGCGGCCAGCGCGGCCGCAAGGGAGAGACGAGTCTTCATGGATTCCTCAGTCGGGTTGGGGAGTTCGGGAAAGGGCGCGGCCCCTCGCGAGCCGCGTCCGCTGACCGCTTTGTCGAGGCGTGGCTCCCGGGTGCGCCGGGGTTCGCCTTCTCGCAGGCCCGAGGCCGCGCGGGTCAGTCGCTTGGCCTCGAAAGTCATTAAGTCAATTTGCTTTAATAACTTGGGCGGAAGCGTAAAGCCGGGTTCCGACTGGTCATGACCGGGTTAGTACCAATACATACCGTGATCAAGGTATCGGGGTACCCCGGACGGTATCAAGCGGTGTCTGCAGGCGCTGCCGGGCAACGCCGAGACACAAACGTCATTGGACGGCCAGCGGCGTCGCGCCGGCCGAGCGGCGCCAGGTGCGCACCGTGCCGCGCCCTGCCCGCTTGGCCTCGTAGCACGCCTCGTCGGCGGCCTCGAGCACGTCCTTGACGGAGGCGAAGCTGGCGTCGATCGCCACGATGCCGATGCTCGCGCCCACCGACAGCCGCTGCGCCTGCGCGCCGCTGCCCCACTCGCGCGCGTGTTCGGCCACGCGGGCGCAGATGCCCGCGGCGATGCGCTCGGCGGCGCGCGGGTCGCAGCCGCGCAGCAGCACGGCGAATTCGTCGCCGCCGATGCGCGCGACGGTGTCGTGCGAGCGCGCCCGCGCGAGCAGGATCTCGGCGATGTCCTTGAGCAGCACGTCGCCCGCGGCGTGGCCCGAGCTGTCGTTGACGGCCTTGAAGCGGTCCAGGTCGATGAACAGCGCGGCCGACGACTCCGCGTCGGCGCGCACGCCCAGCTCCTCGCCCAGGCGCAGCTCGAACTCGCGGCGGTTGACCAGGCCCGTGAGCTCGTCGTGCGACGCCGACCACGACAGCTGCTCGCGATGGCGGCGGCTCTCGGTGATGTCGGTGAAGATCCAGATCGTGCCGGCGCTGGTGTCGCCCGCGCGCACCGGCGCGCCCTGCAGGCGGGCCCAGAAGCGGCTCGAGTCGGCGCGCACCAGCTCGCGCTCGGCGTCGCAGGTGCCACCGGCGGCGAACGTCTCTGTGGCCATGCGGATGAACTCGCGGTGCGCGTCGTCGGACGGGCAGATCACGTGCGTCTGCATGCCGTGCACGCGCGCGCCGTCGTAGCCGAACAGGCGCGCGAACTCGTCGCTCACCAGCTCGAAGCGGCCCATGCGCGTGAACGCGATACCCACCGGCGCGGTGGCCATCACGGCGCGCATCTTGACCAGCAACTCGTCGCTCGCCTTGCGCCACTCGGCCTTCTGGCGCAGCACGTACTGGAACACGCGGGTCAGCTCGCCGAGCTCGCCGCCGGCGTGCGGCCACGGCTCCTGCGCGGAGAAGCCCTCGCTGATCAGGCGCAGTGCGCGCTTCTCGAGCTGGCGCAGCGGGCGCAGCAGCTTGAGCATCGCCAGCAGGATGATCAGGCCGCCGGCCACGGCCACCGCCGAGCCGATCCACACGGCCTGGCGCCGACCGGCCGTCGGGCCGCCCAGCAGCACCTCGGCGGGCGCGCTGCGGAACACCACCCAGTCGGCCGCCGGCACGCCGGCCACGGCCACGATGTCCTCGCCCAGGTGCCGCGCCGAGGCCTGCGGCTCGATCGGCGCGCCCTCGGCCCGCCACTGCGCCACGGCGCCGGCGAAGTGCGGGTCGGCCGCGACCTGGCTCAGGATGCGCGCCGGGTCGGCGCTCGAGACGACGTTGCCCTCGGCGTCGGCGATCACCGTCGCCACCGGGCTGTGGTCGTCCATCGCGGGGCGCGTGAGGTCGTCGAGCAGCGCGTTGCTGGACAGCTTCATGCCGCCGATCAGGATCGCCGTGACGTGGCCGTCGGCGTCGAACATCGGCATCGTGATCGCGAACATCGGCGTGCCGCTGGTGCGGCTGATGCCCACGCGCGAGACCACGCTGCGGCGCTCGCGCACCGTGCGGCGGATGTAGTCGCGGTCGGAGGCGTCGATGTCGGTCGAGCGCACGCCGGCGTCCTCGGCCACGGCCACCAGGTGCAGGCGCGCGTCGGCCACGAAGACGCTGTCGAACAGGCTGCGCAGCACCTGCTGCTCGTCGAGGTAGTGCAGGACGCTCGCGGGCTTGTCCATGTGCGATGCGGGCAGTTGCGCCGCCGCGGCGCGCAGCGACTTCTGCATCGTCACGATCTTGGCCGACAGCACCAGGCCGATGCGCTCGGCGTTGGCGACCTCGGAGTCGAGCGCCGCGCGCTGGCTGCGCTGCTCCATCGCGCGCAGCACGAGCACGACGGTCAGCGCGACGCTCGCCGCAATGAGCACCAGGCTCGCGAGCGCGAGCCTGACCTTGAGCGAGCCGCCGAAATAGCGCAGACCACGCATCGGGACGTCCTTCGGGCAGCGCCGCGCGCTACTCGTTCGACATCATCCGCCGGCGCTTCTGCGTCTGGTCGATGTAGACCTGCAATGCACGCTGCGCCGTCGGATCCATGCCGACGATCTCGCACCCGAGCCGCACGGAGCCGTTCTCGGCGCCGGTGGAGGTGACGTGGTGCAGCATGAGTCCGGCATCGATCTTCGTGTCGGCGTCCAGCGCGAGGCGGACGCCCTTGATCACCGCCCCGGGCTGCAGGCCGGGGACGTTGGACGGCTGCAGCAATGCGCAGCCGCCGATGCTGACGTCGAGCACGCGCAAGGCGACGCTCATGTCGGGGATGCCCGGGTGGCGGAACGTGGCCGTGGGCTGCGTGCGCTCGATCGTGCGCACGCGGAAGGTGTTGCGGCGCTGGAAGCGGAACATCTCGCGCGGCAGGCGGGCCTGCAGCACGCTGGCCTTGGGGCCCTGCACCAGCACCAGGTCGTTGACGTCGAACTGCACCTTGATGCGGTCGAGGTAGGCCACGGCCACGCATTCGTCGGCCTCGACGATGTCGTGCACCGCGGGCTGCTGCAGGTCGGCCGTGAACGAGATGCGGCCGCTCGCCGGGTCGATCGTCCACAGCGTGGTCGTGTACGCGCTGCCGTCCGAGGCGCTCAGGTTCAGCGGCACCACCTCGTCCATCAGCTGCTTGAGCAGCGCGCGGATCTCGCCGGTGCCGCCGACGCGGAACTCGGCGAGGCCGTCGCCGGATCCCAGCGCGTCGAGCGAGGCGGGGCGGGTGTCTTCGAACATGATGCGTTGGTGGGTTGGTTGTTCGCGCTGCGACTGGTCAGTACAAGCTCTCGGGAAGCGAGGGGCACGCCCCGAGCCGATCCGAGCACCCCCTCGGGGGGCAGCGACCAGCAGGAGCGTGGGGGCTCAATGAAGGAATGCCGGGCGGCTGCCACCCATCATCTGGTCGAGGTCTTCCAGCCACGGCTCGGCCAGGTGGCGGATCTCCGCGTCGTTCAGGAGGATGCGTTGCATGATGCGCGACTTCTCCTTGGCCTCGTTCTGCATCAGCTGGGTGGACTGCGCAGCGTTCTTCAGCTGCGCGATCAGGACCGCGCAGGCGCCTTCGAGCTTGACCACCTCATCCCAGTTGCCCGCGCGAGCGGCGGCGAGCATCTCGGCGCTGGCCTTCTCGATGGCCTCATAGTAATTGAGCAGCTTGGTACTCATGATCTTCTTTTGGGTGTAAGTGCTCGAGATGTTCACAGATTGCCCGCTTCCACTTGAGGTCCGATGGCGACCCAGGCGTCGCGCAAGGGTCCGATCAGGCGCACGCACTCGTCCAGTGCCGCTTCGTCGTTGCGCAGGTTGGCGTGCAGAAGGCGCAGGCCGACGTAGGCGTACAGCGCGTTCAGGTCTTCCGCCAGGCGGCCGCCGGCCTCCATGTTCAGGCCGGCCTTGAGGCCTTCCTCGACGATGCGCGCGGCGCGGCCGATGGCGTTGCCCTTGCCTTCGATCTGGCCCGCGCGCATGGCGCCGCGCGCCAGCACGATGGAGTCCATGAATCCGTTGAACAGCAGCTCGATCAGCTTGTGGGCCGAGGCCGAGTTGACGCTGGTCTCGACGCCGACGCGGGCGTAGGCGCTGGCAAAGCCGAAGGAGCGCCCGAAGGCAGAGGGGGGTGCAGCGGTGAACATGGTGAGTTCGGGTTCCGTGTGCGTGAATTGTTCGTCCTGACCTGTTATCGGAAGTGTCTGCGGCGGTCTTGAAGCGGAACTGTCCGGATTGAGCCGTCAAGTTCGCGAAAGCAGGGCTTCAGGCGGAACTTTCCGCTGCCGACCGGCGCCCCCCCGCCGATCAGCTCTTGTTCATCACCGAGATCTGTTGCGTCACGTAGCTGGACAGCGCGTTCATCTTGGCCATCGTGGTGTCCAGCGCCTGGTACTGCGCGGTCAGGCGTTCCTGCGTCGCGTCCAGGTGCGTCTGCATGTCGTCCTGCTGCTGCTGGTTGCGCGACAGCTCGCCCTTGAGGCCGGCGGTGCGCGAGAACAGCGAGCCGTCCGTGCCGTTGGCCTTGTCGGCCAGCGCGGCAAAGCGCTGGGCGATGCCGGTGTTCTCGTTGGTCGTGCCCCAGGTCGCGAACAGCTTGGACAGCTCGTCCGGGTGCCCCAGCGCCGAGGTCAGCTTGGTGCTGCTGGCCACCGACAGCGTGCCGTCCTTCTGCACGGCGATGCCGATGTCCGACAGCCGCGAGAACATCGAAGACGTCGTCGACGACGTGGTGACGATCCCGCGCAGCTGGTTCTGGAATCCGACGATCGACGGGTCGCCCTGCAGCGGGCCGTCCTGGCGCGAGGTGCCGGCGGCCACCGCGGTGCTGGCGTCGTACTTGGTCTGCAGCGAGATGTAGGACTGCAGCGCCGAGTACGCCGACACGAAGTCGGTGATCGCCTTCTGCATCGATGCCGTGTCGGCGGACACCGTCACGTCGACCGGGTTGTCCGTCTTGCGCAGCAGCGTCAGGCTCAGGCCGTCGGAGATGTTGCTCAGCTTGTTCGTGGCGGACTCGATGTCGATGCCGTTGACCGTGGCCTTGGCGTTCAGCGCGTACTGGTTGATCGCCATCTGCGAGCCGGTGGCGCCGGTGCTGGCGTCCAGGTTCAGCGCCGACAGGCCCTTGGTCGGGTCGCCGTCGTCGGTGGTCTCGGTGGCGGTGACCTGGAAGCCGTTGGCCGCGCCGGTGCTGGTCGAGCGCAGCGACAGCCGCGAGCCGTTGGCGTCGGTGATGATCGACGCCTGCACGCCGGCGTTGTACGAGTTGATCTGGTCGCGGATCGCCGACAGCGAGGTCTGGCTGGCGCCGATCGGGATGCTGACCGGCCCGGTGCTGGCCTTCTGGAACGTGAGCGTCGGCGGCGTGGCGCCGTCGGACACGTAGGTGCCCAGCTGGATCGAGATCGTGCCGGCGCTCAGCGTCGAGCCGGCAGCCGCGCTCATCGTGGCGGTCTGGCCCTGGGCCATCTGCTGCACGCTCACCGAGTAGTCGCCCGGCGCCGCGGTGCCGCCGCTGGTGTCGGCCGTCACGGCGGTGGTGTCGGCCGAGTTCGACGTCGTCTGCGTCCACAGCGTCGTGGACGACAGCGCGTGCGCCTTGTCGCTGAGCGTGGACGTCAGGCTCTGGATCTGGCCCACGGCGGAGATCTCGGTCTGCACCGAGCTCGCCTTCTGCTGCAGCAGCGTGAGCGGCTGCGACTCCACCGCCATCAGCGACGAGATGATGCTCTTCACATCGAGCCCGCTGCCGATGCCGGCCGAGCTGATGGAGCCGGTCGTCGAGCTCAGGGAGGTGGTCGTCATGAAATTCCTTGGCGGTTCCTAGGCGGACTATCGGCGGTCCACCGGCGAACTTGAGGGACGCGATCGCGCCCGAACGCGATTGCACGTCCGCAAACGCCCGTCAATTCGACCGATCGACGGCGCCGCCCCAATGGAAAGGCGCGCCGCGCAAACCTCTGCGACAGGGTCGCCGGGGCTTGCGGGGCGCGCCTTGGCGGGGCGCGGGAAGGATCAACCCTGCAGCAGCTTGAGCACCTGCTGGGGCAACTGGTTGGCCTGGGCGACCATCGCGGTGCCGGCCTGCTGCAGCACCTGGGCGCGGCTCATGTTGGCGGTTTCCGACGCGAAGTCCGCGTCCATGATGCGGCTGCGGGCGGCCGACTGATTCTCCACGCCGACCTGCAGGTTGGTGATGATGGCGTCGAAGCGGCTCTGGGTCGCGCCGTAGGTCGCGCGGGTGTCGTTGACCGAGTCCAGCGCCTTGTCGATGTTGTCGATCACGGTGCCGATCGCGCCGAGCGTGGCCGAAGCGTCGATCAGGGCGGTCGACGTGTTGGTCACCGCGGTGATCGTCGTGTCCATCGACATGTCGGTCGTGGCGATGGTGATCGTGTCGTCGGCGGTGGTGTTGGCACCGATCTGGAACGTCAGCGAGGTCGCGTCCGCACCGAGGATGTGCTTGCCGTTGAAGGTCGTGCCGGCGAGAACGCGGCTGATTTCCTGCTGCAGCTGGCTGAATTCCTTGTTCAGCGAGTCCTTGTCCGACGAGCTGTTCGTGGCGTTGCGGGCCTGCACCGCCAGTTCACGCATGCGCTGCAGCGAGTTGCTCACCTGGGACAGCGCGCCTTCGGCCGTCTGCGACATCGAGATGCCGTCGTTGGCGTTGCGGATCGCCACGTTCATGCCACGCGACTGCGCATTCATGCGCTCGGCGATCGCCAGGCCGGCGGCATCGTCCTTGGCGGAGTTCACGCGCAGACCGGAGGACAGCCGCTGCATGGACGTCGCCAGCGAGCCCTGCGACATGTTGAGGTTGCGCTGCGCATTCAGCGAAGCAATGTTGGTATTGATCGTCAATGGCATGTTGATACTCCAGGACTCAGGCACAACCGGCGAAAGTGCCGGAACTCAGTTCGATGCGCGGCTGTCAGGCAGGCCTTTCGAGCCACGCACCCTCCAAGCCCGGTACTTGGTCACCCCGACTTGGCTTGCGCGTCATCGCCGGTGCTTCCGGACCGCGTCCCCCATTTCCCTCGGATCGAGGAGACGTTGGATGGATTGTGCGAATACTTGAGGGCGGCCAAATCGACGATATGAGCCCCCGAACCCGGCTAATTGTGAGCCCCACGGTCGCTTGCGCTCCCTGCCCCCGGGGGGCCGGCCGCGGACGGCCCGGCGAAGCCGGCTCCGCCGCTCCCTCGACCATCAGGTCTCTGGCCGAGCGGCGGCGCCGGGCAGAACGGCGCTCCGCGCCGAAATGCGAAAGCCCCGCCGGCTTGCGCCTGGCGGGGCTTTCCTTTCCGGGAGCGGGCGGGGCCTGCCCCGCCGTCGAGCGCTTAGCGCAGCAGCGTCAGCACCTGCTGCGGCTGCTGGTTGGCCTGGGCGATCATCGCGGTGCCGGCCTGCTGCAGGACGTTGGCGCGGCTCATGTTGGCGGTTTCCGTGGCGAAGTCGGCGTCCATGATGCGGCTGCGGGCGGCCGTCTGGTTCTCGACGCTGGACTGCAGGTTCGAGATGATCGAGTCGAAGCGGCTCTGCGTGGCACCGAAGGTGGCGCGCGTGTCGTTGACGTCGTCGATGGCCTTGTCGATGTTGTCGATCACGGTGCCGATGGCGCCCGAGGTGGCCGACGAGTCGATCACGGCCGTGCCCGTGTTCGTCACGGCGGTGATCTTGGCGTCCTTGGTCATGTCCGTCGTCTTGATCGAGACGGTGTCGTTGGTCGAGGTGTTGGCACCGACCTGGAAATCCAGCGTCGTGGCGTCCGCGCCCAGCACATGCTTGCCGTTGAAGGCCGTGCCGCCCAGCACGCGGGTGATTTCCGCCTGCAGCTGGCCGAATTCCTTGTTCAGCGAGTCCTTGTCCGACGAGCTGTTGGTGGAGTTGCGCGCCTGCACCGCCAGTTCGCGCATGCGCTGCAGCGAGTTGCTGACCTGCGCCAGGGCGCCGTCGGCGGTCTGGGCCAGCGAGATGCCGTCGTTGCTGTTGCGGATGGCCACGTTCATGCCGCGAACCTGCGCGTTCATGCGTTCGGCGATCGACAGGCCGGCGGCGTCGTCCTTGGCGGTGTTGATGCGCAGGCCCGAGGACAGGCGCTGCATCGAGGTTGCCAGCGACATCTGCGAGCTCGACAGGTTGCGCTGGGCGTCGATCGACGCGATGTTGGTATTGATCGAGAGAGTCATGATGATTCCTTGGGAAGGTGAAGATTGAGGAACTCTCCGGCAAGAGCACTGGCGATCTACAGGGGATGCCTAGCGCCAGGTGCTCCTACGGTCTGGCGGCGTCGCGGGACGCCCCCAGGCTTTTGGCCACTCACCGGACCCAAGCTCGAATCACGAGCCTGTTGAAATGGATATCGGGGGGTTCTGCGAAGAACTTGAGCCCTGAATGCACGCACGCCTGCCCGATTGCTCGAGAAGGCGTGCAATTGAACGGACGGGGAAAGACCGCGAACGGCGACGCATCTGGGCGAAGCCGTTCGGGTCGGGGCCCGCGCGTCGCGCGCGGGACGCGCTCAGGATCAGCGCAGGAGCGACAGCACCTGCTGCGGCTGCTGGTTGGCCTGGGCGATCATCGCGGTGCCGGCCTGCTGCAGGACGTTGGCGCGGCTCATGTTGGCGGTTTCCGTGGCGAAGTCGGCGTCCATGATGCGGCTGCGGGCGGCCGTCTGGTTCTCGACGCTGGACTGCAGGTTCGAGATGATCGAGTCGAAGCGGCTCTGCGTGGCACCGAAGGTGGCGCGCGTGTCGTTGACGTCGTCGATGGCCTTGTCGATGTTGTCGATCACGGTGCCGATGGCGCCCGAGGTGGCCGACGAGTCGATCACGGCCGTGCCCGTGTTCGTCACGGCGGTGATCTTGGCGTCCTTGGTCATGTCCGTCGTCTTGATCGAGACGGTGTCGTTGGTCGAGGTGTTGGCACCGACCTGGAAATCCAGCGTCGTGGCGTCCGCGCCCAGCACATGCTTGCCGTTGAAGGCCGTGCCGCCCAGCACGCGGGTGATTTCCGCCTGCAGCTGGCCGAATTCCTTGTTCAGCGAGTCCTTGTCCGACGAGCTGTTGGTGGAGTTGCGCGCCTGCACCGCCAGTTCGCGCATGCGCTGCAGCGAGTTGCTGACCTGCGCCAGGGCGCCGTCGGCGGTCTGGGCCAGCGAGATGCCGTCGTTGCTGTTGCGGATGGCCACGTTCATGCCGCGAACCTGCGCGTTCATGCGTTCGGCGATCGACAGGCCGGCGGCGTCGTCCTTGGCGGTGTTGATGCGCAGGCCCGAGGACAGACGCTGCATCGAGGTCGCCAGCGACGACTGCGAAGCCGACAGGTTGCGCTGGGCGTCGATCGAGGCGATGTTGGTGTTGATCGAGAGAGTCATGAGTTCACTCCTGGGGAGACAAAATCCGGCGGGATTGCCGGGTTATTCGCCCCAAAGTCGAAAGCGGTAGGGGCCGTGAGCTGGTTTTCGGAACGCCGATCGAAGAACTTGAGGACTTTTTGATCGGTTTTTTTCACGACCGCCGCGCGAGGTCGGGTGGCAGGCCTCCTGCCCGGCAGGAAGACCGCCCCGGGACGTTCCTGCGAACTGCACCGTGACTGGCCCTGTTATCGGAGCCCGCCTCCCCGGTCTTGAACCTAGACTGGCCCGATCATGAACAATTCCGCACCCAACGCCTCTTCCGGCGCCCGCCGCGCCGAGCACCATCGCCAGGCCGGGCTGCTCGCGCACCGCGCCCGCCGCTGGGACGCCGCGGTGCAGGAGTTCGAGCGCGCCACCGAGCTGGCCCCGCTGGACGCGCTGATGTGGATGAACCTGGCGCGCTCGCGCATGGCCCTGGGCCAGCACGTGGCCGCGCTGGAGGCCGCCTGTCGTGCCTGCGAGCTCGACCGCGGCAGCCCCGTCGCCTGCCGCATGGCGGCCGAGCTGGCGCTGCAGATGGCCCGGCCGGCGCAGGCCCTGGAAGTGCTGCAGGCGCTGGCCGCCGACGCGCCGCGCGACCACGACTATCACAACGCGCTGGGCAACGCCCTGTTCCAGGTGCGCCGGCCGCGCGAGGCGATCGACGCCTTTTTCCAGGCGCTGGCGATCCAGGTCGACTCGGCCATCGTCCACTACCGCCTGGGCCTGTGCTTCATGGACCTGGCCATGGACTTCGAGGCCGCCCAGTGCTTCCGCACCGCGATCTCGCTGGACGACGGTTCCACCCGCGCCCTGGCACTGAGCCTGGTGCTGCAGACCAACCGCCAGGCGTGCGCCTGGGAGAATGACGCCGAGGACACGCGCGCCCTGCTCGATGCCGTCGACCGCGACGACCCCGAGACCGCCCGCCTGCTGCTGCCGTTCGCGCTGATCTCGATCGACTCGACGCCGCAGCAGCAGCGCCGGCTGAACGAGCGTCGGGTCGCCGGCCTGACCAGCGCCGTCGTGCCGCTGCCCACGCCCGGCCCGCGCAAGCCGGGGCGCATCCGCGTGGGCTGGCTGTCGTCGGACTTCTATCACCACGCCACCGCGGTGCTGATGACCGAGCTGCTGGAGCGCCGCGACACGGACCGCTTCGAGACCTTCCTGTATTCGCACAGCCGCGACGACGACTCCGAGATCGGCCGCCGCGTGCGCGCCGCCTGCGAGCACTACGTCGACGTGCGCGGCGTCGGCAACTTCGCCGTGGCCCAGCGCATCCGCGACGACGGCATCGACATCCTGATCGACCTGAAGGGCCACACGCGCGACAGCCGCATGGAGCTGATGGCCTACCGGCCCGCGCCGGTGCAGGCCGCGTACCTCGGCTACCCGGCCACCACCGGCGCGCCCTTCATCGACTACGTGATCGGCGACCGCGTCGTCACGCCGCTGGAACACGCGCCGCACTACACCGAGCGCATCGCGCAGCTGGCCGGCTGCTACCAGCCCAACGACGCCGCGCGTCCGCTGCCGCCCTGCCCGCCCCGCGCCGAGCTGGGCCTGCCCGACGACGCCGTCGTGCTGTGCTGCTTCAACCAGACCTACAAGCTGTCGCCCAGGATGCTGGACCTGTGGGCCCGCATCCTCGCCGGCGCGCCGCGCACGGTGCTGTGGATGCTCGCGTGGAACCCGCATGCCAGGGAGAACCTGCTGCGCGAGTTCGCCGCCCGCGGCGTGGCGGCCGAACGCGTGATCTTCACGACCAAGCTGGACCTCGCGAGCCACCTGGCCCGCCTGCGCGCGGCCGACCTGTTCCTGGACACCTGGCCCTGCAACGCCCACACCACCGCCAGCGAGGCGCTGTGGGCCGGCGTGCCGGTGCTCACCGTGCCGGGCGAGACCTTCGCCTCGCGCGTGGCCGCCAGCCTGGTCACCGCCTGCGGCCTGGGCGACCTGGCCTGCCGCAGCCAGGACGACTACGTCGAGCTCGCCACCGCGCTCGCCAACGAACCCGAGACGCTGCACGGCATCAAGGCCCACCTCGACACGAACCGCCACACGCTGCCGCTGTTCGACGCCGAGCGCCTGGCGCGCAACATGGACGCCCTGCTGGTGCGCATGCACGAGCGCCATCTCGCCGGCCTCGCGCCGCAGGCGCTCGCCGCGGAGGGCGCATGAACACGTACAAGGTCGCGCTGGTGATGATCGCGCGCAACGAGGCCGGGCGCATCGTGCGGGCGCTGGCCAGCGCCACGAACTGCGTCGACGAGCTCGTCGTGCTGGACACCGGCTCCACCGACGCGACAGTCGCCCTCGCGCGCTCCGCGGGCGCGCGCGTGGGCCATTTCCAGTGGTGCGACGACTTCGCCGCCGCGCGCAACGCCGCGCTCGCGCTGGCCGACGCCGACTGGAGCGTCGTGGTCGACGCCGACGAGTGGATCGCCGAGGCCGGCGTCGAGCTGCTGGCGCTGCGGCACACCGCGCCGTCGTTCGTCGGCACGCTGCGCGTCGACAGCCAGTTCGACACCCCCATCGGCACGTCCGTCGCGCCGAGCTGGCTGCCGCGCGTGCTGCCGCGCGGCGTGCGCTACGACGGGCACGTCCACGAACAGCCCGTGCACAAGCTGCCCGTCAGGCGCCTGGCGACGGTGCTCGCGCACGACGGCTACCGCGCTGACGCGCTCAAGGCCAAGGCCGGCCGCAACGCCGACCTGCTCGCGCGCGCGCTCGCGCAGGCGCCCGACGACGCCTACCTGCACTACCAGATCGGCAAGGACCACGACGTCTACGAGCGCTACGGCGAGGCCTGCCTGCACTTCGACCGCTCGCGCGCCTGCGAGGCGGCCAGCGGCGCCACCGTCACGCTGGCCGGCACCACCCCCGGCTGGCATCACGACCGCCTCGTGCGCGAGATGCATGCGCTCAAGAAGTGCCGCCGCCACGCCGACGCCGTGCTGCTGGCCGAGGCCGCGATGCCGCACTGGCAGCACTCGCCCGACTTCTTCTTCGCGCTCGGCGACCTGCTGCTGGACTGGGCCACCGAACAGCCGACCCGCGCCGGCGAGCTGCTGCCGATGATCGAGTCGGCCTGGCTGCGCTGCCTGGAGATCGGCGAGCGTCCCGACCTGGAAGGCTCCGTCGCCGGCCGCGGCTCCACGCTGGCCGCGCGCAACCTGGTCGTGCTGTACGAGGGCACGGGGCAGGTGCTCAAGGCGATGAAGCTCAAGCAGTCGCACTGAGGCTCGCGGCGGCCCCGGTGCGGGCCGAATTGCCGGGCGCCGTCGTCCCTTTTCGGGGCTTGGCCGAGCGCAGGGGTCTTCAGAATCGGTTCGCGACCATCCATCGGTCATGACCCCCTTTCCGGAGCCGGTTCCATGAAGAATCCCCCCGCGATCCACCTGGCGATCATCCAGCCTGCCGGCTACGTGCACTCGCTCGGCTTCCTGGACCAGGCGCGCTACTTCCGCCACATGTTCCGCCGCCAGGGCGCGATGGTGACGATGGCCAAGAACCGGCTGCGCGAGGATGCGGTGAACTTCGTGTTCGGCGCGCACCTGGGCTTTCCCGCCGACTGGCAGGAGCGCCACGCCTGCATCTTCGTCAACCTCGAGCAGCTGGGCCAGGGCGGCGCGTCCGTCAGCCCCGACTACCTCGCGCTGCTGCGCGGCTCGGCGGTGGTGGACTACGACGCGGCCAACGTCGGCGCCTACGCGCAGGACGCGGACGACGTGCCCATCGTCTCGTTCGGCTACGCCGGCTACCTCGACAAGCCCGCGCTGCCGCTCGAGGAGCGCCCGATCGACCTGCTGTTCTTCGGCAGCACCAACCCGCGCCGCCAGGAGTTCATCGCCCGCGTGGAGGCCGCCGGCTTCAGCGTGGCGACGTTCGACGCGCCGGTGTACGGCCCCGAGCGCGACGAGTACATCCGCCAGGCCAAGGCCGTGCTGAACTGCCACTTCTACGAGAGCAACCGCTTCGAGCAGGCGCGCGCGTTCCACTGCCTGTCGCTGGGCACCCCGGTGATCTCGGAGTACACCCCCACCACCGATCCGGCGCCCGCGTTCCGCGACTCGGTGCTGTGGCTGCCCGAGCAAGTGGAGGAGTGGTTCCGCCTGCATTTCAAGACGCCCGCGTTCTACGAGGAGTCGCGCAAGCGCCTGGCCGCGTTCCGCTCGGGCGACGCGATCCACGACCCGCAGGAGCAGTACGCCGACCTGCTGGCGTTCGCCGACGGCTTCCGCCAGGGCTTCGCGCGCGTGCGCACGCCGGGGCCGTGGCGCCCGCGTGCGATCAACCTCGGCTCGGGCAAGGACTACAAGCCGACCTGGCTCAACATCGACATTCTCGACCGCGCCGAGCCCGACCTCGTGCTCGACCTCGGCCAGCCGATCACGCTGCCGCACGCGGCGGCCACGCAGATGGGCGGCGAGGTGCTGCTGGAAGAAGGCGCGCTGGAGCTGATCTACGCCAACAACGTGCTGGAGCACGTGCCCGACCTGCCGATGCTGATGACCAACGCGCTCAAGCTGCTCAAGACCGGCGGCGCGTTCTCCATCGAGGTGCCGTACGAGAAGTCGCTGACCGCCTGGCAGGACCCGACGCACCTGCGCGCGCTCAACGAGAACTCGTGGCTCTACTACACCGACTGGTTCTGGTACCTCGGCTGGTTCGAGCACCGCTTCGAGATCGCCAAGTCGCAATGGCTGGACGCCAATGTGCAGCCCTGCGCCAAGGACCAGGCCGCGTTCATGCGCGTGACCCTGCGAAAGATCGCCACGACGCCGCGCGAGCGCACCACCGCCCGCACGATGCGCGCCGACTTCGGCGGCCTGGCCGACGACGACCAGTTCGCCGACGACGCCGCCTACGCGCTGATCTGACGCCGCGCCGCACCGACAACGACCACCGCAACCCCGCACCGCCCATGAACACGCTCGCGATCGCGATGATCAAGAACGAGGCCGACATCGTCGAGGCCTTCGTCCGCCACAACCTCGCGCTGATGGACCTGATGGTCGTCATCGACAACGGTTCGACCGACGGCACCCGCGAGATCCTCACGTCGCTGCAGCGCGAGGGCCTGCCGGTGGTCGTGTTCGACGACCCGATCTTCGGCTACTACCAGTCGGAGAAGGTGACGCACGTCTACCGCAAGGTGGCGCCCGTGTTCAATCCGGAACTCGTGTGGTTCCTCGACGCCGACGAGTTCATTCACGCGCCCTCGCGCGCCGCGCTCGACGCCGCGTTCTCCGTGGTGCCTGCCGGCAACGTGGTGCTGCTGCCCTGGCGCACCCACCTGCCCGAGGCGCAGGTCGACGCGTCGCGCGTGCTGGCCGACCCGCTGGGGGCGATGCCCGATCGCCGCAAGCGCGAGGAGCCGACCTACTACAAGGCCGTCGTCCGACGCGACCCGCGCGACGACGAACGCCTGATCGTCGAGCAGGGCAACCACAACGTGCACTTCACCGACTGCACCCGGCCGCCGCAACGCGCCATGGAGGGCGTCAGCGTCGTCCACCTGCCGGTGCGCAGCGTGGACCAGCTGTCGGCCAAGGTCATCAACGGCTGGCACGCCTACCTGGTCAAGAACCGCCACGCCGCGGTGCCCACCGCCGGCTTCCAGTGGCAACAGCTCTACGAGCGCGCCGTCTATGGCCAGGGCATCGACGCCGCCACGCTGACGGAGGTGGCGCTCGACTACGCCCAGGGCGCGCGCGCCGGCCGCAACCGCCGCGACGACACGGTCCGCGAGCCCGTGCCCGCCCGCTACGGCGCCCTGCGCTACCTGCACCTGGCCCGCACCAACCTGCTGGCCAAGGTGGCGATGAACATGGAGTCCTTCATCCTCAACGGCGACGGCACCTGGAAGCCCGAGACCAACGAGTCCGCCGCGCCGCGCCGCGACATCGCCGGCCTGCTGGAGGTGCTGCGACAGTCGGACGCCGTGCGCCTGCGCGGCGCGCCGGGCAGCCAAGGCCCGACGTGGGCGATGGAACTCGCGCTCGCGAACCCGGGCTGGCAGGAGGCGCCGCACGGCGAGGCCGACCTGCTGCTGGCGGCCGACATGCCCGTGGCCGCCTTCGCCGCGGCGGCGTCCGACACCGCCGCGCACCCGTCGCGCTGCATCGTCTGGTGGCCGTCGACGCCCGCCGACCCGCAGGCCCTGGACGAGGCCCTGCTCGCCTGGTACGCGGCCGGCTGGGAGCCTCAGCTGATGCAGACGATGGGCTACCGCGCGCTGTCGGCCTTCCCCGAGCTGCGCCTGGGCGCGATCGTCCTGCACCCGGTGGAGCCGGCGCGTGCCGACCGCGCCGCGGCGGTGCGCCAGCTGCTGTGCGCGCCAACACCCGCCGCCCTGCCGGCGCTGGCCGTGCCCAAGCGCGTGCTGCATCCGATGCAGGACCTGCAGATCCAGGCGCTCGCGGCGTGACCCACCCCATCCGAAGAACAGGAAAACCATCATGGCCTTCTGCTGCCTCTGCGAACGCAACGTCGACGCCTGGGTGCCCCATCCGGCGCGAGCCCAGCGCAGCCCGTTCATGGCGCTGATGGGCACGGTCGGCTCCGACCTCGCCGTCTATGGCTGCCCGCACTGCGGCTGCAACGACCGCGACCGCCACCTGTGGATGTACATGTCTGCGTGCGCGCTCCCCGAGCAGCTGGCCGGCAAGCGCGTGCTGCACCTGGCGCCGGAGGCGTCGCTCGAGCCGCGGCTGCAGGCCTGCGGCCTCGCAGACTACGTGCGCGGCGACCTGTTCCCGGCGCGCGCGGGCATCCGGCGGGTGGACGCGGAAGCCATCGACTTCGCCGACGGCAGCTTCGACCTCGTCATCGCGAACCACCTGCTCGAGCACGTGCGCCATCCCGAGCGCGCGGTCGCGGAGTTCGCGCGCTGCCTCGCGCCCGGCGGCCTGCTGATCGCCCAGACGCCCTATGCGCCGGCGCTCAAGCACACGTTCGAGCTGGACACGAAGCCCTCCGCGGAATTCGCCGCGACCTATTACGGCCAGGTCGACCACGTGCGCCTGTTCGGCGGCGACATCGCCGCGCTGTTCAACGGCGCGGGCCTGACCGGCGCCCTGGTGCCGCACCGGCAGATGCTGGCCGAGTTCGATCCGTTCGAGTTCGGCTGCAACGGCAACGAGCCGTTCTTCGCGTTCTCCAAGCCGGCGCTCGAGCTCGAGGTCGCTTGAGAGGCCGGCGGGCCGGGCCTCGAGAGGTCCGGCCTCGCCTGGATGCGGACCGACGAATCGACGTCCCGCGCGGACGAAGGACAGGCCTGGCCCCGAACGTCGGCGAACGCCCGGAGCCAGGCCTGTCCTCGCTCGGCGATGCGGCGGCCGTTGGCGGCGTGGCGCCTGTCGACGAGAGGCCGGGCCTGCCGGACCTGCTCGTCAGGCCGCCAGAAGCAGCGGCTCCTGCTGGACCTTCGCCAGCGCCGACGCGCGCACCAGCCCCGCGATGCGCTCGACGTCGGCGTCCTGCAACGCGGGGTAGATCGGCAGGCACAGCACCTGGTCGGCCGCGGCGCGGGCGACCGGCAGCCCGGCCGCGTCGGCCGACGGCAGGCCGCGGTACATCGGGAAGTCCGAGATCAGCGGATGGAAGTAGCGCCGCGCCACGATGCCCTCGTCGCGCAGGTGCCGATACAGGCCGTCGCGGCCGAGCGCGTGGCCTGCGTCGACCAGGATCGGGAAGTAGGAATTGTTGGGCGTCGCGTCGGCGGCGCGCGCGAGCGTGCGCACGCCGGGCACGCCGGCCAGCAGCTCACGGTAGCGCTGCGCGATGGCGCCGCGGCGGGCGATCGCCTCGTCCACGTGCTTGAGCTGCACGAGCCCGAGGGCCGCGTTGAACTCGCTCATCTTGCCGTTGATGCCGGTGGCCACCACGGTCGTCTCGTTGACGAAGCCGAAGTTCTTCAGGTGATCGATGCGCTGCTTGGTCTTCGCGTCGGGGCAGATGATCGCGCCCCCCTCGAAGGTGTTGAAGACCTTGGTGGCATGGAAGCTCAGCACCGACAGGTCGCCGTGGTTGAGGATGCTGCGCTGCTCGCCGGCCTCGTCGCGGCGCACGCCGAACGCGTGCGCGGCGTCGTAGATCACCTTGAGGTTGTAGTCGTCGGCGATGCGCTGGATGGCGTCGACGTCGCACGGCGTGCCGTAGCAGTGGATCGGCATGATGGCCGTCGTCTGGGGCGTGATCGCCGCCTCGATCCTGGCCGGGTCCATGTTCAGCGTCACCGGGTCGACGTCCACGAAGACCGGCTTGATGCCGTTCCACATCAGCGAATGCGCCGTGGCGACGAACGAGTACGGCGTGGTGATGACTTCGCCCGTGATCCGCAGCGACTGCAGCGCGGTCACCAGCGCGATGGTCGCGTTCGTGAACAGGCTGATGTGCCGCACGCCCAGGTAGTCGCACAACGCTGCTTCCAGCATCTGGTGGAACGGGCCGCCGTTGCTCAGCACGCGCGTGTCCCAGATCTGCCGCAGGTAGGGCATGAACTCCTCGAGCGGAGGCAGTTCGGGCTGGGTCACGAAGATGGGCTTGCGGCTGGCGGCCATGGAACGTCTTTCGTTCGGCGGCGGCTCGGGCATGCCACGCGTCCGTGGCTCGATCATGGCCGCGCCAGCGCTTCGACGATCCGCGGAAATGGCCGGCCGCGGGGCGCCAATTGGCCGCACGGCAAGAACGGCCCGGCGCGTGCGTCGCCCGGTGAAGACGCGATCTGGCGCGCATCGGGCCCGCAGTTCCGGCGATTGCCCGGCACGGTCTGCGCCGATCATCGGCTCATCCGCCCGACAAAGCCCTGGACACGCGCATGCCGACGATCACCACCCTCATTCCCGCCTACAAGAAGGAATACCTGGGCGAGACGTTGCTGGGACTCGCGCGCCAGACCTTCCGCGACTTCCGCGTCGTGATCTCCGACGACAGTCCGGACGACGAGATCACCCACCTCATCCGCTCCGGCCACTACGGCGAGCTGTCGCGCTCGCTGGACCTGGAGGTCGTGCGCGGCCCGAAGAACGCCCGGCTGAACCACCAGTCGCTGATGGACCGCTGGGCCGGCAGCTCGCCGTTCGTGCACCTGCAGCTCGACGACGACGTCGTGTTCCCGGAGTTCTACCGCACCCACATGGCGGCGCATCGCACGGGCCGATTCAGTGCCTCCGTGAGCCGCCGCTGGGTGACGCATGGCGGCCTGATGCCCGTGATGGGCATCAACCAGCCCGAGCCCGTCGCGCAGAGCCCGCTGCTGCACGTGCCGGTGGACGCCGAGACGCTGTTCCGCACGATGGTGCCCACCTGCAACAACTGGATCGGCGAATTCACCCACATGGTCATGTCCGCCGAGGGCGCCCGCGCCTACCCGCGGCCGCCGGCGGACGACCTGTCGTACTACGGCTGGCTGGACGTCGGCTTCGTGCTGAGCGCCGTGCAGGTCGCCCCGCTCGTGATCGTGCGCGACCACCTGGGCATCTTCCGCCAGCACCCGTCGCAGACCACGCACCGCCTGAACACCGGCATCGGCCGCGTGTCGTCGCTGGCGTGGGTGACGACGGCGCTGCTCGCCTGGCGCGAGGGTCGCATCACGGCGGCGGACGTCGTCACCGCCATCAAGTGGAACGTGCGCCAGTGCCTGGAGCGCTTCGGCGAGGACGACGCCATGATCAACGAGTCGTTCGACCTGATCCAGAAGCACGGCGGCGACCTCGAGCAGCTGGTGGCCGCCTGGCGCCCGTTCTGGCTGCGCCTGCTGGCCATGCACCCTGCCACCGCGCCCGTCGCGCTGCCGACGCGCGCGCCCGCGATCGCCTGACCATGGTCGCGCACGACACCGTCTTCCCGCTGGACGCCGTCCTGGCCGCGCTCGATGCGCTGGGCCTGGAGTTCACCCTGCACGGCCGCCGCGACCTCGGCCCCGTGCGCTTCTGCAGCCTGTTCGCCCAGGCGCCGCGGGGCCTGTACTTCTGGGAGGGCGACGGGACGCCCGCGTTCGAGCACACGGACATCGTCGTGCTGACGGCGGCGCCGCTGCCCGGCGACATCGCCTGCCAGGTCGTCACGCGCCACCCGCAGCGTGCGTTCTACCTGCTGATGCGCCACTTCTTCGCGGCGCCCACCCCCGAGCGGACCACGGTCCATCCGACGGCGGTCATCGACCCGCGCGCCACCATCGGCGCCGGCACCACCATCGGACCGTACTGCGTGATCGGCGCCGCCACCGTCGGCGCCGGCTGCCATTTCGACTCGCACGTCGTTCTCAAGGACGGCGCCGTCGTCGGCGACCGCGTGACCATCGAGTCGCACTCGACCATCGGCGCCACCGGCGTCGCCTGGGTGTGGGATCCGCACACGGGCGAGCGCATCGTGCAGCCGCAGATCGGCGGGGCTCGCGTCGGCGACGACTGCTTCATCGGCACCGACGTCACCGTGGTGCGCGGCTCCGTCAACGAGGTCACCTCGCTGGGCAACGGCTGCGTCGTCGCCCACGGCACCAAGATCGGCCACGGCTGCGTCATCGGCGCGCACGTGCATTTCGCCAACAACGTGTCGATCGCCGGCAACTGCCGCCTCGGCGACCGGACCTTCCTGAGCTCCGCCAGCGTGCTCAGGCCGCGCATCGCGCTCGCGCGCGGCGTGGTCGTCGGAGCTGGCGCCGTCGTCACCCGCGACGTGGACGTGGAAGGCGTCGTGGTCTCGGGCGTGCCCGCCCGGATCATGGACGCCAAGGCCAGCCACGCGGGCGTTCCCAAGCTTCCCGCCTGAAAAGGACTCCCCCATGCACGGTTCCTACGTCTCCCCCAGCGCCAGCCTCGGCGACGGCGTCAAGATCGGCCGCTTCTGCATCGTCGAGGACGGCGTCACGCTGGCCGACGGCGTCGTCCTCGAGGACTATGCGATGGTGCAGGCCGGCGCCCGCATCGGCGCGCGCACGAAGATCGGCACGTACACGAAGATCGGCCGCGACGTGCGCATCGGCGAGGACTGCTCGTTCACCTCGTTCTGCGAGATCCGCGACCGCTGCGACCTCGGCGACCGCGTGCTGATGGGCAGCCGCGGCACGCTGTCGGCCGGCACGGTGGTCGAGGACGAGGTGGTGATGAAGTACGCCTTCGTCGTCACCGACACGCCCGACCTGCAGAAGAACAACGAGAAGAGCGTCGGCCGCCTCAAGCGCAAGTCGCGCTTCGGCGCCAGCGTGGTGATCATGCCGTCGGTGACGATCGGCGAGAACGCCGAGATCGGCGCCTGCTCGCAGGTGCGCAAGGACGTGCCCGACAACGAGGTGTGGTTCGGCACGCCGGCCAAGTACTACCGCGACGTCGACGCCGCCGCGCCCGCGCCCGCGGCCGCGACCGCGCCCGTGCGCAAGCTCGCGCTCGCGCGCTGAGCCTGCCCGACTGACCCCGCCCGTCGGCGACGCCGGCCGCAGCCGCCTGCGGCGCGCCGCGATCGCCCGGGCACGCACGCGGGGCCCGGGAGGGCCGCCGCACGGCGATTCGCCGACCGCGCTCCAGGAGCCGCAGCGCGTTCGATCGCCCGGTCGAGCAGCACCCATCGCACGAGGGGCCGCGTGCGGCCGCGACATCCCGCCTGGCGGGCCGCGCACCCGGATCGAGTGCCACGACGACATGCGCCGTCGTGCTGCGCAGCGCCACGGAACGCCCCCGGCGCCTCGACCCGCGCGCGCCATGCCGGTCGGGCGATCGGATCGCCTCTTGCCGGACGCTTCCTGCCCCGTTCGACGGCGCCTCCGGCGGCCCTGGCGACGCCTGGGCTGTCGAGCTGCGCGCCCCGCTTCAACCCGAATCTTGTAGGAATTTGTCCGACAGAGGTCCTGGCGCACGCCCGACTCAAGTCGCCGAAGTGGGCTTATGTTCCCACCCAGTTCGGCGCTTTAAAGTCCATCTCACGTTGACACCGTTTCTTCCTCCACCGGAACACAAGGAAAAGCATCATGGAAACCAATCAGATCCTCGCCGAGATCCGCGAAGCCAACCTGTCGTACATGATGCTGGCGCAAAGCCTGATCCGCTCGGATCGTGAGCAGGCCCTGTTCCGCCTGGGCATCTCGGAGGAGACCGCCAACATGATCTCGTCGCTGACCCCGGCGCAGATGATGAAGATCGCCTCCGGCAACACGCTGCTGTGCCGCTTCCGCATGGACGACGACCTCGTCTGGAACCTGATCACCAGCCATGGCAAGACCGCCGCGAACGAGACCGTCTCGCGCCTGCACGCCTCCATCCTGATGGCCGGCCGCCACCAGGAAGCCGCGTAAGCCGTTCGCCCTGACATAACGAACCCCAGGCAGGAGAGATCACCATGAGCCGCGTCAAGAGCATCCTTACCGAAGCCCGCCAGATCGAACGTGCCGTCACGCTGATCAAGCTGGGTGCCCGGCTGCAGGTTCTCGAGTCGGAAACCGATCTGTCCTACGAGCGCCTGCTGCGCCTGTACAAGGAAGTCTCGGGCCGCAGCCCGTCCAAGGGCCAGCTGCCCTTCTCGACCGACTGGTTCATGACCTGGCAGCCCAACATCCACGCCAGCCTCTTCCTGAACATCCACGAGTACCTGAACAAGGCCGCGGCGATGGAAGAGATCGACACGGTGATCAAGGCCTACCAGCTCTACATGGAGCAGACCGAGGCCCAGGGCCTGGAGCCGCTGCTGTCCATCACCCGCGCCTGGCGCCTGGTGAAGTTCGTCGACAACGGCATGCTCACGCTGACCAAGTGCACCAAGTGCAGCGGCAACTTCGTCACCCACCCGCACGAGATGGCGCGCCATTTCGTCTGCGGCCTGTGCAACCCGCCGGCGCGCGCCGGCAAGGGCAAGGCGGCCGGCGCCCTGTCCCTGACCCACTGATTCGATCGAGCCGCGTACGGACGGCGTCAACGTGCGCAAGTCGAGCATCCGGAAAGCCGACGGACCCCGCCTCCCGTGAACTAGTACGCGATTCTTTACAGACCCGGGCTTGATTGGTGGAACAAACCGCCCGATATGAGGTCTAGTAGTTATTGTTTTTTTCTTGCTTGTCTCCTCCTAGCACAACCCCTGTGCTTTCCAAGGCGATCCCCAAACGGATCGCCTTTTTCTTTTCCCCAACGGCGGAGTCGGCCCCCCGGGCGAAGCGGTTCGAGCGATCCACCCCGTGCCTGCGTTGCGCAACGGTCGAGGTCCAGGCCTGTCCCGACGCTGGCGCTGATTCCTTCCCAGCGACGTTCAAGGGAGCGACGGAGCCGGCTCTGCCGGGCCGTTCGCGGCCGGCCCCCCGGGGGCAGGGAGCGCGAGCGACCGTGGGGCTTCATGTCTGGCCGGGAAACCTCCTCTTTTCCACCGGGCGCCGAATGCCTCCCGCCGGGACACTGGCGGCATGGCATCGTCCCCGCCCCTCCGTCGCGCGATCGCGCCGCGCCTGCCCGCGCTGCGCTGGCCGCTGCCCGCGCTGCTCGCGTGGGCCGGCGGCTGGGCGACGATGCTCGCGCTCGCGCGCACGGCCGCGCTCGCGCCCGCGTGGGCCGTCGCGGCCGGGCTGGTTGTCGCGGCCGCGCCCGCGTTGTTCGCCGCCACGTTCTGGCGCCGCCTGATCGTCGCGGGCGGCTTCCCCGTCTCGCTGCTGGCCACCGGGCTCGGCGGGGCACTGCCGGCCTGGACCTGGCTGCTGCCGCTGGTGGCACTGGCGCTGGCGTATCCCGTCACTGCCTGGCGCGACGCACCGATGTTTCCCACGCCCCGCGGCGCGCTGGCCGGGCTCGATCGCCACGTCGCGCTGCCGCCGTCGCCCAGCGTCCTGGATGCCGGCTGCGGACTCGGCCACGGCCTGGCCGCGCTGCGCGCCGTCTGGCCGCAGGCGCGGCTGGCGGGCGTCGAGTGGAGCTGGCCGCTGGCGCTGGCCGCCAGGCTGCGCTGCCGCTGGGCGAGCGTGCGGCGCGGCGACATGTGGCGCGGCTCCTGGGCCGCGCACGACCTCGTCTACCTGTTCCAGCGCCCGGAGAGCATGGCGCGCGCACTTGCCAAGGCCGACGCCGAGATGCGGCCGGGCAGCTGGGTCGTGAGCCTCGAGTTCGAGGCCGTCGGACGCCGTCCCCATGCGCGGATGGCGCTGCCCTCGGGGCGCCCCGTCTGGGTCTACCGGGTCGGAGGCTGACGTGACGGCCGTCGCATCACGAATTCCTCACGCGATGGCGCCGCTCCCAGGCCAATTGGGGGTGGATTTCGTTCATTTCGCGCCGAACGCGCCCTCAAGCCGCGCGCCGGATCCGTCGATAAAGCCGCATGGCCCCCGTAGGCAGGGTGGCCGCATGCACAAAGAACTGGAACGGTACCCAAAATGTTCGTGATCGTCGGCTGGCTCGTCGCACTGGCATGCATCTTCGGCGTGTTCATCGCGCACGGAGGCAACATCCATGTGATCCTGCACGCCCTCCCCTTCGAGATGATCACCATCTTCGGGGCGGCCGGCGGCGCCTTCCTGGCCAACAACCAGATGAAGGTCGTCAAGTCGGCGATGAAGGGCGTCGGCGCCTGCTTCAAGGGCAGCAAGTTCAGCAAGGCCCGCTACATGGAGCTGCTGTCCCTGCTGTACGACATCCTGCAGAAGGCGCGCAAGGAAGGCCTGATGTCCATCGAGAAGGACGTCGAGGATCCGCACAACTCCGCGCTGTTCCAGAAGTGCCCGATCGTGGGCAACGACCACCATGTCGTCGAGTTCGTCACCGACTACCTGCGAATGATGGTCTCGGGCAACCTCAACGCGCACGAGATCGAGTCGCTGATGGACTCCGAGATCGAGACGCACCACAACGAGGAGCACGCCGCCGTGGCCGCCATCGCGCGCCTGGCCGGCGGCCTGCCGGCGTTCGGCATCGTCGCGGCCGTACTGGGCGTGGTCAACACGATGGGCTCGGTCGGCCAGCCGCCGGCGGTGCTGGGCGGCATGATCGGTTCGGCGCTGGTCGGTACCTTCCTGGGCATCCTGCTGGCGTACGGCTTCGTCGAGCCGCTGGGTGGCCTGCTGGAGCAGAAGGTCGAGGACGCCGGCAAGGAACTGCAGTGCATCAAGACCACGCTGCTGGCCTCGATGCAGGGCTACGCGCCGCAGGTGGCCATCGAGTTCGGCCGCAAGGTGCTGTATTCGCTCGACCGCCCCACCTTCAACGAGCTGGAAAGCCACGTGAAGGGCAAGAAGTGAAGCTCGGAAAGTAAGCCATGGCAGGCGACTCGAAGAAGCTCCAGCCGATCATCATCAAGCGCATCAAGAAGAGCGGCCACGCCGCTCATGGTGGCGCCTGGAAGATCGCCTACGCCGACTTCGTGACGGCGATGATGGCGTTCTTCCTGCTGATGTGGCTGCTGGGCTCGACCACCGACGGCGACAAGAAGGGCATCGCCGACTACTTCCAGTCGCCGCTGAAGATCGCGCTGTCGGGTGGCTCCGGCTCGGGCGACTCCAACTCCATCCTCAAGGGCGGCGGCGAGAGCCTGACGTCCACCGTCGGCCAGGTCAAGAAGGGCGAGGTCGAGGCCACGCGCAACACGATCAACCTGCACAAGCTCAAGCAGGAGCAGATCCGCGCCGAGGTCGCGCGGCTCGAAGACCTCAAGCAGGAGATCCAGCAGAAGCTCCAGAGCAACGAGAAGCTCAAGGATCTCAGCTCGCAGATCCGCCTGGACATGACGCGCGACGGCCTGCGCATCCAGATCGTCGACGACCAGAACCGGCCGATGTTCGCGTCCGGCTCGGCCCAGATCGCGCCCTACATGAAGGACCTGCTGCGCGAGATCGGCTCCGTGCTCACCGAGGTGCCCAACCGGCTCACGCTGGAGGGCCACACCGACGCCCAGCCCTTCCCCGGCGGCGACCGCGGCTACAGCAACTGGGAGCTGTCGTCCGACCGCGCCAACGCCTCGCGCCGCGAGCTGATCGCCGGCGGCCTGGCCGACGACCGCGTCCTGCGCGTGCAGGGCCTGGCGTCCAGCCAGCCGTTCGACGAGAAGGATCCGCTGGCCCCCACCAACCGCCGCATCAGCATCATCGTGATGAACCGCGAGGCGGAAGACCGCATGTTCCGCACCGACCCCGAGCCCGCCGCCGCCCCCGCGGCCGATTCTTCCGCCTCGAGTGCGACCAATTCCACAGCCGCCGGCTCAACTGCGGCACCCCACTGACCGATATCACTTCAGAACTTCGCCCGCCTGAGGACTCCATGAGCAATCCAACCGACCTTAAATTCCTTGTCGTCGACGACTTCTCCACCATGCGCCGCATCGTTCGCGGGCTCCTGAAGGAGATGGGCTGCAACAACTGCGAAGAAGCCGAAGACGGCCAGGTCGCGCTCAACATGCTCAAGGCCGCGAAGTTCGACTTCGTCGTGTCGGACATCAACATGCCCAACATGAACGGCTTCGACCTGCTCAAGGCGATCAAGGCCGACGACTCGCTCAAGCACCTGCCGGTGCTGATGGTCACGGCCGAGGCGCGCAAGGAAGACATCGTCCTGGCCGCGCAGTCGGGCGCCGCGGGCTACATCGTCAAGCCGTTCACGAAGGCGACGCTGGAAGAGAAGGTCCAGAAGATCATGCAAAAACTGGCGGCCACGGCCTGACCAGAGGGAGCAAAACATGAAAATGGAAGACATCGCCCTGCTCAAGCCATCCGATTCGCTGGCCGTCTCGCCGGAAGTGTTCCAGCAGCTCGGCACGATCACGCGCCTGCTGCACGACACGATGCAGCAGCTGGGCGTGATGCCCAAGCTGCAGATCGCCACCGACGGCCTGCCCGACGCCCGCAGCCGCCTGAGCTACATCGCCACCAAGACCGCCGCCGCAGCCGAGAAGGTGCTGAACCTGGTGGACAAGGCCAAGGCCGAGCACAACGCCATCGCCGAATCGACGCGTGCCATGGCCGCGAAGATCGTCGCGGACCCGGTCAAGGCCGTGGCCTCGGGCGCCGTGCTGAACTTCGTCGGCGAAGTGGAATCGTCGACCAAGCGCATCGACGACCACCTCACCGACATCATGATGGCCCAGGACTTCCACGACCTGACCGGCCAGGTGGTGGCCAAGGTGGTGACGCTGGCCAACGACCTGGAAGACAGCCTCGTCAAGCTGCTGATCCAGGTGGTGCCCGAAGGCGTGCGCGAACAGGTCGACCCGAACGTGCTGAACGGCCCGGTGGTCAACCCGGAAGGTCGCACCGACGTGGTCTCCAGCCAGGGCGAAGTGGACGATCTGCTGGCCAGCCTCGGCTTCTGATCCTTCCCGCTCATCGCACGACGCCCGCCCCCGCGGGCGTTGTCGTTTCCGGCGCCCGCGACACGCGGGCGTCGTCGTTTCAGGCGCGCGCCGATGCGCGGCCGGGCGGTCGCGACGACACAAGATCCGGCCGTCCGGTCGATCCGTGTCGATGGCGGTGGATCTCAACTGGATCTGTCGCCGCCCAGCGCGGAAAGCGCATCCGTCACTAGGCGAATTGGCCCAGGATCAACCAAACACGGTATTGAAGTGGTTTCACAGTGGTCTACAGTGACCCGGCCCGGCGCACCCCGATGACCTTCCGGCGCCACGACGAGGCGGAGGTCGCACGAAGGAGACCCCTGCGATGACCCGATCCGCCGACCTCAGCCGAAGCGCCCGCCTGGAAAGACTGCGCCTGCTGTCCACCGCCGTCGCCGCCCTGGCCGCCACGCCCCAGGCGTTCGCCGCGACACCGAACTGCCAGCCGTGGTCCGCCACGGCCGTCTACGTCGCCGGCAACACCGCGACCGAAGGCGGCAGGACCTACAAGGCGAACTGGTGGACGCAGGGGAACGATCCGGCCACCAACAACGGCGGCAGCGGCTCGGGCATGCCATGGACGATCACGACCAACTGCGCGGGCACGCCCACGCCGCCGCCGCCGCCGGCGCCGACGCCGGTTCCGACTCCGACTCCGACGCCCGCGCCGTCACCGCCCCCCTCGCCCGCCCCGTCGCCCTCGGCCACCACGGGCACCATCGGCTTCCACCTGCTGCTGGGCGTGAGCGGCTACGCCACGCCGCAGGACAGCCTCGTGCTGGCCGGCGACAACTACACCGACCTCGTCATGTCCAACCTGCTGGCCGGCGTGATGTACGGCCACCTGCTGCAGCGCTACACGCCGGGCCAGCAGTTCGAGAAGGACGCGCTGTACGGCTCGGTGCTGGGGCAGTTGCTGCAGGAGAACCTGGCGACGCAGTACTACACCGCGGGCAGCGACCTCATCGACCCGGATCCGAACCAGCAGGCCGTCATGGGCACCGGCCAGGGCGGCCCGTACCAGATCAACAACTACGCGGTGGACATGGTGGGCGGCACGTACGCGCCCGCGGGCCACTCGCTGATCAACTTCGTCGCGCTGCAGCCCAACATCGGCTACACGATGGCCGACGCGTCGACGCAGTACCAGCGCCCGACGCCGCCTTCGTTCAACAACAAGTACTACGGCCCGATGCTGGCGGCGTACTTCCACTTCAACGACTACGTCGCGCTGAACCAGATCGGCAAGGGCGCGGGTGGCTGGACGACGCCGTGGCAGCCGCAGTACGACGCGGCCATCGCGAACTTCACGCACCTGCCCGGCAACTTCCTGGACATGCTGCTCAACGCCGCCTACAACCAGGGCTACTACGGCGGGCTGGTGGCGCACTACAGCACGCTGGGCGCCACCGCGACGGGCGCGACGGTGACCTCGATCAATGCCTGGAGCACCGTCTGGGGCGACTCGAGCACCTACGACCAGTATCCGTACCAGGTGCGCTACTACCTGAACCAGTTCTACGACCTGCCGGTGCCCTCGACGTCGGCCACCACGTTGGTGACGCCGGCCAACCACGTGGCGTTCCCGATGGCGACGTTGAAGACCGTCTTCAGCAACACGATGCAGAAGATGGCCTGGGCGCCGAGCGCGAGCACCTACCGGTACTTCACAGCCGCCCAGGCGCAGACCGCGTTCAGCGCCGCGCTCGCCGCGAACGGCGTCGCCGCCACCGCGACGCTGGACCTGAGCAATGCGTCCCAGCGTGCGCAGATCTTCGCGGTGCTGGAGTCGGCGATCGGCCAGCTCGAGTCGATCACGGGCTCGCGCTTCGATGCGACCACGCTGTCGCAGCTGACGCCGGGTTGAGCGGGCGCCGCGGCGGCGCGCGTGCGTTCAGGCGCGCGCCGTCGCCAGCCGCTTGCCGAAGCACACGCTGGTCGGGTCGCCCTCGTACGGCCCGAACGGCGCGACGCGCGTGAAGCCGGCCGCGTCGTAGAGCGCCATCGCCGGTTGCTGGCGATGGCCCGTCTCGAGCAGCAGCGTCTCGTAGCCGAGGTCGATCGCAGCGTCTTCCAGCGCGGCGAGCGTCGCGCGCGCGAGCCCGCGCCGGCGCACGTGCGCGAGGACGAACATGCGGCGCACTTCGGCGGTGGCGGCGTCGAGCCGTCGCAACGCGCCGCAGGCGACCGGGGCGTCGCCGTCGAACGCCACGAGGTAGATCTCGCCCTCGACCAGCGGCGCGTTGGCCGGCGGCGGGCTGTCGGCGGCGAACAGCTCCGGATACAGGGCGCGCGCCTCGAGCGCGGCCTGCGCGAGCAGTGCCAGCGCGTCGACGCCCTGCGGATCGACCGCGCGAAAGATCGGCGCCGCGCTCATCGCGACAGCGCCAGGCGCGCGTGCATGTCGAGGTAGGCGGCCTGCACCAGCGCGGCCAGCGGCGCAGGGTCGAAGTCGCGACCCACCGGCACCTTCACATGGCGCATGAAGCGGCCGGTGCCTTGCAGCAGGCCGCCGGGGTCGGGCAGGTCGTTGCCGTGGAAGAAGCCGACGTTGACGTGCACGCGGAACGCGTCGACGTAGGCGAACGCCGCGTCGCCCACGCAGGCGGTGGGCTGGTTGTCGTGCATCACCTCGCGCACGTCGTCGCCGCACACGCGCAGGCGCTCGAACCAGCGCCGGGCGAGCGCGCCCGTCTCGCCGCCGTGCGTCCACAGCCAGGCCTCGACGGCCGGGTCGCGGGGCAGCGCGGAGGGAAAGCGGAACAGCCGATGCATGGCTGGCCTCACCCGGGCGCGCGGGCGCCTACTCGCCCACCAGCCCGTTGCGGATCGCGTAGACCGTCAGCTCGGAGTTGTTGGTCAGGCCCAGCTTTTCCAACACGCGCGCCCGGTAGACGCTGACCGTCTTGGGCGACAGCGTGAGCTCGCTCGCGATGTCGGACAGGCGCTTGCCCGAGGCGATCATCACCAGCGTCTGCAGTTCGCGGTCGGACAGCTTCTCGTGCGCGTGCGCCACCTCGGGCGCGGTCAGGCTCTCGACCAGCATCTGCGCGATGTCGGGCGTGACGAACTTGCGGCCCTGCGACACGGTGCGCACCGCAGTGACCAACTGCTGCGGGTCGCCGCCCTTGTTGACGTAGCCGTACGCGCCGGCGCGCAGGGCGCGGATCGCGTACTGGTCTTCCGGGTACATGCTGCAGATCAGCACCTTCATGGTGGCGCCCCCGTCGTCCTTCAGGGCAGCGAGGACGTCCAGGCCGCTGCGGCCGGGCATGTTGATGTCCAGCACGAGGACGTCGCAGACGGAGTTGCGCAGCAGCGCGCGCAACTCGGAGTAGTCGCCCGCCTCGCCCACCACCTGGATATCGGGTGCGTCGGACAGGGTGTCGCGGATGCCGCGACGGATCAGCGCATGGTCGTCGCAAAGGATGACTCGGATCATAGGCCCCCCCAGACCGATGGATCGTCGGAATCTTCGAATGCCGGGCGCGAGTCCTCCGCGTCCGGTCCGAACTCGGACGCGTAGCCCACGCCGTCGGACAGCGGCACGGACAGGATCAGGGTCGTGCCCTGATGGCTGCTGGACAAGTCGACCCAGCCGCCGACGGTGGACGCTCGTTCATGCAGCCCGCGGATGCCGAAGCTGCGCGCCTTGGCGAGGTCGGCGCCGCGCAGGCCGACGCCGTTGTCGCTGATCTCCAGCGACAGCACGTCGCCCGCCAGCGACAGGTCGATGCTGACCCGCGACGCGTTGGCGTGCTTGGTGATGTTGGTGAGCGCCTCCTGCGCCGTGCGGTACGCCACCAGCGGCACGCCGGGCGGCAGTTGCATGGTCTCGTGGCTGGTGCGGAACGAGCAGGCAACGCTGGTGCGCTTTTCGAAGCGGCTGGCCATCCACTGCAGCGCGGCCACCAGGCCCTGCTCCAGGATCGCCGGGTGCAGGTTGTGCATGATCCGCTTGCTGGACTCGATGGCGTGAGTGACCACTTCGACCGCCGCCTGCGCCCGCTGCTGTACCTGCACGTCCGTCGAATGGCGGGCGATCCAGGCGATGTCGAACTTCAGCGCGGTGAGCGAGCCGCCGACGTCGTCGTGGATCTCGCGGGCGATCGCGGCGCGCTCGTTGTCGACGCTGGTCTGCAGGTGCTGGGCCAGCTCTGACAGCCGCTGGCGCGAGAGCTCGAGCTCGTGGTCGGCGCGCTCGCGCGCGAGGCGCGCCTCGTTGGCGTCGATCGCGTGCTCCACCGCCGGCGCCAGGCGCGCCAGGTTGGCCTTGAGCAGGTAGTCGCTGGCGCCGTTGCGCATGGCGGCCACGGCGACGTCCTCGCCGATCTCGCCGGAGATCAGGATGAAGGGCAGCGGCCGATCGAGCGCCTTGACGATCTCCAGGGCCGCCAGGCCCGAGAAGCCCGGCACGTTGAAGTCCGACAGGACGATGTCCCACGGCTCCTCCAGCGCGGCCCGGAAGGCGGGCTCGGAATCGACCCGGACGGAAACGACCTCGGTGCCGCCGCGGCGCAGGTGAGCCATCTCGAGCTCGTGGTCGAGCTCCGAGTCCTCCAGGTGCAGCACGCGCAGCAGGCTGCGGCGGGCCGGGGCGGGATGGGATGGCATCCAAAGAGTGTATCCGCCGGTTTCCGAACAGCCGCGCTGCCAAACGGGGGGTTTCCGATGCCAAAAACCGCACCTGAACCGGTACTCGGCCACGTTTGTGAAGAAATGGGCGGCGTTTTCAGACGTGATCTCCTCAATGTTCAGGGGGTCCCTGCCGAAGAATCAAGCGCAAACCCCAAGGGTTCGAGGCGCAAAGGGTCGCCTCGCCCCGAGAACACAACATCAAGCTTGGAGCAACGATGCTGACGAGTGACGCCCAGACCCCACCGCCCGGCGGAGGCCTCCCGCTGGTCGCGGCGGCAGACCTGCAGGATCACCTGATGGTCGCCTCCCACGACCTCGAGCGCCTGCAGCGCCTGCTCGAGGACGCAGGCGAGGCGCTGATGGGTCATTTCTATGGCGCGTCCAACCAGATGAACGTGCTGCGCGACGAGGCGCCCAAGGTCAATCTCGACACCGCTCCCATCAAGGAAGCGCTGCAGAGCCTGGCCGGGGCCATCACCGCGCTGCAGTTCCAGGACATGGCCACGCAGCTGATCGCGCACACCCAGCGCCGGCTGCGCAACTGCGCCGATCGCATCGCCCGCGACGCCATGGGTGACGACGAGGACGGCGAAGCCGTCGTCGAGGACGCCCCGATGCGACCGAACCCCGTGACGCAGGACGAGATGGACGCTGGCTCCATCGACCTGTTCTGACCCCATCCCTTCAAGCCTTATTCAAGACCCTTCCGGAGAACTGCAATGCACACGATTCTTGCCGTGGACGACAGCCCCTCGATGCGCCAGATGGTTTCGTTCACCCTGAAGAACGCCGGCTTCAACGTCATCGAGGCCGTGGACGGCCAGGACGCCTTCGAGAAGTCCAGCCAGCGCGACTACAACCTCGTGCTGACCGACCAGAACATGCCGCGCATGGACGGCATCAGCCTGACCAAGAAGCTGCGCGAGAACCCCAAGTTCAAGCAGACCCCGATCCTGATCCTGACCACCGAGTCCAGCGACCAGATGAAGATGGCCGGCCGCGCCGCGGGCGCCACCGGCTGGCTCGTCAAGCCCTTCGATCCGGCCAAGCTGATCGAAGTCATCGGCAAGGTCGTTCGCTGAACTCCTGAGCCCCACTCGAGGACAGGCGACAAGAAATCCGGATCAGGAGAAAGAGTCATGGGTGAGATCAGTAACAACAGCAGCGCGGCGGGCATCGACCTCAGCCAGTTCTACCAGGTCTTCTTCGAGGAGGCCGGCGAGAACCTGGAGTCGATGGAGCAGAAGCTCCTGGAGCTCAATGTCGAGGCCGCCGACGACGAGGAGCTGAACGCCATCTTCCGTTGCGCGCACTCGGTCAAGGGCGGCGCCGCGACGTTCGGCTTCTCCGACGTCGCCGCGCTGACGCACCAGATGGAGACGCTGCTGGACAAGCTGCGCCGCCACGAGCTGAACCCGACGTCGGCGATGGTCGACGTTCTGCTGGCCGCCGGCGACGCGCTCAAGGCGCAGCTGGCCGTGCACCAGGGCTCGGCCAGCACCGCCCCCGACACCACGGAACTGCTGTTCCGCATCCGCGCCATGGCCGAAGGCAACGCCGCGGCCGCCGCACCGGCTCCGAAGGCCGCGCCCGCGCCGGCGCCCGCCGTCGAGAGCCCGACGCTCAAGTCGATGCCCGTGCCCAAGGCGCAGACCCGCGCCATCGAGCTGGTCGTCGGCCCGCTCGAGAGGCCCGAGACCGCCGATGCCTTGAGCGAGCTGTTCAAGGAAATCGAGGACCTCGGCACGATCGAGCCGCTGGACGCCGGCCGCGCCGCCGACGGCATGCGCCGCTTCCGCGTCGTGACGACCACGTCCGACAGCGAGCTGCTGGACCTGTTCACGTTCCATGTGGCGCGCGAGAAGATCCAGCTGCGCTCCGCCGACCCGGGTTTCGGCTTCTTCCACGAGAACGCCGGCGCCCCGCCGGAAGAGAACCCCGTCGATCCGGGCTACGGCTTCTTCGAGCCGCTGCCGGAAGCCGCCGCCGAAGCCGCGCCGGCCCCGGTCGCCGCGGACAGCGAGATCGCCGCGGCCGTGCCGACCGCCGTCGCCGCCGCGCCGCGCGCCGCCGCCCGAGCCGACGCGAAGGCCGCGCCGTCGCCCGACCAGGCCACGCTGCGCGTGTCGATCGAGAAGGTCGACCAGCTGATCAACCTCGTCGGCGAGCTCGTCATCACGCAGGCCATGCTGGCCCAGAACAGCCGCGAAGGCCAGCTGAACCAGCAGTTGCTGGCCGGCCTGACCGACCTCGAGCGCAACACCCGCGACCTGCAGGAAGCGGTCATGTCGATCCGGATGATTCCGATGTCGATGGTGTTCAACCGCTTCCCGCGCATGCTGCGCGACCTGGCCGCCAAGCTGGACAAGAAGGTCGAGCTGGTCACGCAGGGCGAAGCCACCGAGCTGGACAAGAGCCTGGTCGAGAAGATCACCGATCCGCTGACCCACCTGGTGCGCAACTCCTGCGACCACGGCATCGAGCTGCCGGCCGATCGCCTCGCCAAGGGCAAGCCCGAGCACGGCACGATCACGCTGATCGCGTCGCACCAGGGCGGCTCCATCGTCATCGAGGTGCGCGACGACGGCCGCGGCCTGTCGCGCCAGAAGCTCCTGAGCAAGGCCCGCGAGCGCGGCATCGACGCGCCCGACTCGCTGAGCGACCAGGAGGTCTACGCGCTGATCTTCGCGCCGGGCTTCTCGACGGCCGAACAGGTGACGGACGTGTCCGGCCGCGGCGTCGGCATGGACGTGGTCAAGAAGAACATCACGGCCCTGGGCGGCACGGTCGAGATCGACTCCGCCGAAGGCTACGGCATGAGCGTCAAGGTGCGCCTGCCGCTGACGCTGGCCATCATGGACGGCATGTCCATCGGCGTCGGCGACGAGTGCTACATCCTGCCGCTGGCCTCGGTGGTCGAGTCGTTCCAGGTCGCCCCGGGGATGATCAAGACGATCGGCGGCTCCGGCCGCGTGGTCGAGGTGCGCGACGAGTTCATGCCCGTCATCGACCTCGAACGCGTCTTCGAGGTGCCGCGCTTCGACTTCGAGCATGTCAGCAACATCATGGTGGTCGTCGAGGCCGAGGGCGCGCGCGTCGCGCTGCTGGTCGACGAGCTGCTGGGCCAGCAGCAGGTGGTCGTCAAGAACCTCGAGGCGAACTACCGCAAGGTGCAGGACGTCTCGGGCGCCACGATCATGGGCGACGGCCGCGTCGCGCTGATCCTGGACACCGGCTCGCTGGTGCGCCGCTCGCGCCACTGAGGCATCGAGACAGGGCCGGCCTCGCGGGGCCGGCCGTTCCATCCATTCCAACAAGCTTGACCCGAGGGATCAACGAGATGCTGCACAACCTTCCCACCGGCGTCCGCGCGGCGCTGCTGTTTTCGCTGCTGATCGGCAGCCAGGCGGTCGTCGCCATCGGCCTGAGCTTCGGCTGGTCGGCGGGCGCGATCATCGCCTCGGGCTGCACCCTCGTGGCACTGGCCGCGGGGCTGTTCATCGTCTCGCTGAGGATGGTGCGCACGATCGTCGCCGACTTCACCCGCCACTCGATCGCGATGAGCCAGGGCAACCTGGCCACCGACATCGGCTTCGTCGGCAACGCCGAATCGATGGCCGCCCTGCGCGCGCTCAAGACGCTGCAGGAGGAACTGCGCAAGACGATCGGCTCGATCCGCTCGGGCACGCACGAGGTATCCACCGCGTCGACCGAGATCGCCACCGGCAACCAGGACCTGAGCCAGCGCACCGAGCAGACGGCCAGCAACCTGCAGCAGACCGCCAGCTCGCTGTCGCAGCTGACCGCCAACGTGCGCCAGAGCGCCGACGCCGCCTCGCAGGCCAACCAGCTCGCGAGCTCGGCCACCGCGGTGGCGCGCCGCGGCGGCGCGGTGGTGTCGCAGGTCGTCTCCACGATGGAGGAGATCAACTCGTCGTCCAAGAAGATCGCCGACATCATCGGCGTGATCGACGGCATCGCCTTCCAGACCAACATCCTGGCGCTGAACGCCGCGGTGGAAGCCGCCCGGGCCGGCGAGCAGGGCCGCGGCTTCGCGGTCGTGGCCGGCGAGGTGCGCTCGCTGGCGCAGCGCTCGGCGGAAGCGGCCAAGGAGATCAAGAGCCTGATCGGCACCTCGGTCGACAAGGTCGAGACCGGCTCGAAGCTGGTGCAGGACGCCGGCTCCACGATGGACGAGATCGTCGCCAGCGTGCAGCGCGTCACCGACATCATCGGCGAGATCAGCGCCGCCGCCCTCGAGCAGTCGCAGGGCATCGGCCAGGTCAACGAGGCCGTCACGCGCCTGGACCAGATGACCCAGCAGAACGCCGCGCTGGTGGAGGAATCGGCCGCCGCCGCCGAGAGCCTGAAGGAACAGGCGCACCGCATGACCACCGTCGTGGCCGGCTACCGCGTCGACAGCGCCATGGACATCGGCTTCGCGCCGGTCGCCCACCAGGCCGCCGCCACGAAGGCGATCACCAAGGCCGCGGCCCCGGTCGCGCCCGTCGCCAAGCCCAGGCCTGCCGCCAAGTTCACGGCCAGGCCGGTGCTTGCCAAGCCGGCGCCGGCGCCCGTCGCCGCCGCCCCGGTGGCTGCGGCGGCCGCCGCGCCCGTCGCCCCCGCCATGCCGGCCGCGCTGCCCGCCGCCTCGGGCGCGAGCGACGACTGGGAATCGTTCTGATCCCCCGCTGACACCCAAGGGCGCGAACGAGGCGCCCTTTTTTTCGCCTCCACCCTGACGACGCCCGCCGCAAACGGCGCAATAAGTCACTTCATTCCGCCCGGCCGCGGCCGATAACGGAACAAGAAGACCCCCGCCTCCCCTACCGAACCCGAGAAAGCCCCGAGGATCCGCCATGGACATGACCAAGGAAGCCACCCACATCGCACGCGACGCCGAGCGCAACGGCAAGGCCGTCAATGGCGCCAAGGGCGAGTTCCTGACCTTCCGCCTGGGCGGCGAGGAATACGGCATCGACATCCTGCGCGTGCAGGAGATCCGTTCCTACGAGCAGCCCACACGCATCGCCAACACGCCCGAGTTCCTGCGCGGCGTGGTCAACCTGCGCGGCGTGATCGTCCCGATCGTCGACCTGCGCCTGAAGCTGTCCTGCGCCCAGGCCGACTTCAACGCCTTCACCGTCGTGATCGTGTTGAACGTCAAGGGCCGCGTGATCGGCGCGGTCGTGGACTCGGTGTCGGACGTGTGCGAACTGGGCGGCGACATGATCAAGCCGGCCCCGGCCATGAACTCCACGGTCGACATGTCCTTCATCACGGGCATCGCCAACGTCGGCGAGCGCATGCTGATCCTGATGGACATCGAGAGCCTGATGAGCGCGTCGGACATGGGGCTGATCGAGTCGGCTGCCTGAGCCTGCCGCTCGCCCGGTTGCCAGGCCGCCTTCGGGCGGCCTTGTCGTTTCCGGTCCCGCCCCGTCGCAACGTCGATCAGGCGAACAGCCGCGCCGAGGCCGTCCCCGCGCCCGTGGCCACGCGCGCGATCGCCCGCGCGATCTTCGCGCCGCCGATGGACGACGGCTCGATCGGATTCGCATAGTCCTGTGGCAGGTCGCAGACGGCCCGCAGGTCGATCACGTCGAGCCCGTGGGCGCAGGCCGTCCGCACGATCGCGTCGTTGAGGGCCGTCAGGGCGACGATGGCGCGCTCGCGGTAGTCGGGATCGGGGAAGTTGCCGTGGTAGATCGTGCAGACCGCCAGCGGCAGGCCGCGCGCCAGGCAGGCGGCGACCGCGGCGCGGTAGCGGGTCTCGAACTCGCGCACGGTGGCGGCGATCAGGCGCAGCGCGTCGGCGCTGGAGTAGACGGGCTCGTCCAGCAGGCCCGAGGCCATCAGCGCGTCGTTGCCGCCGACGCTCAGCACCAGGTGCGTGGCCGCGGCGTCGACCTGCGCGAGTTGCGCCGCGACGTCCGCCGCCTGCGCGCCGTCGACCGCGGCCAGCGTGGCGCTCCAGCCCGTGGGCAGCAGGCCGCGCAGCTGCGTGACGACGTCGGGGCCGCCCTCGGTGTAGGCGGCGTTGTCGAAGATCGAGTCGCCGAGGAGGACGATGTGCGGCATGGGAGCGGGAACCGGAGGAGCGCTGAACGAGCGTGCATTGTCTGCGAACTCATGGTTTGTCCCGAGGCTCGCGTGCACCCCGTTTGCCCGGGAGCGGCCAGTGAGCGCACTCGCGCGGCTCGCGGAAGAAAGTCTCACGCCGCGGCGACCCGCGCGGCCCTAGGATGGCGCCACGCTTTCAAACGACCCTCAAGAGAAGTCCACGTGCCCGATCTCATCGTCCATGGCGGCCGCCCCCTCAGCGGCCGCATCACGCCCTCCGCGAACAAGAACGCGGTGCTGCCGATCCTGTCGGCCACGCTGCTGACCCGCGAGCCGGTGACGCTGCGCGGGGTGCCCGACATCACCGACGTCCGCAAGATCCTGGCCGTGTTCCGCGAGCTGGGCAGCCGCGTCGAGGGCGAGTTGAAGGACGGCGTGCTGCGCATCCACCACGAGCACACGCGGTTCGACCCCGCCGTTCACAAGCTGCCCGAGGAGATGCGCTCGTCGGTGATGCTGGTACCGCCGCTGCTGGCGCGCTTCGGCAGCGCGCGCATCGAGAACGACGTGCAGGGCTGCACGCTGGGCGTGCGCGAGATCGACCCGCACGTCGAGGTGTTCGAGGGCTTCGGCGCGCAGGTCGAGCGCGGCCCGGGCGCGCTGATCGTGCACGCGCGCCGCCCGCTGCACGCGCATCGCCGCTGGCTCGACTACGCCTCGGTCACCACCACCGAGAACTTCGTGCTGTGCGCGGCGCTGGCCGACGGCGTTTCCGAGCTCACCAACGCGGCGTCCGAGCCGCACGTGCAGGAGTTCTGCGAATTCATGCGCCGCATGGGCGCGACGATCGAGGGCTGCGGCACATCGCGCCTGACGGTCACGGGCGTCGACGAGCTGCACGGCGTCGACTTCACGTTCGTCGAGGACTTCCACGAGGTCGTCACCTTCCTGGCGCTCGGCGCGATCACGGGCGGCAATGTCGAGGTGAAGAACAGCGCGCCGCAGTTCTTCCCGCTGCTGGATCGCAGCTTCGCCAAGCTGGGCGTGGAGGTCACGCACGAGGGCGGCTGGTCGCGCGCGCACGTGCCCCACGGCCTGAAGGTGCGCGAGCCGTTCACGCGCAACATGCTGCAGAAGATCGAGGCCGCGCCGTGGCCCTACTTCCCGGTCGACCTGCTGCCGATCTTCATCGCGCTGGGCGTGCGCGCCGAGGGCCAGATGATGTTCTGGAACAAGGTCTACGACGGCGCCCTGGGCTGGACGTCCGAGCTGTCGAAGTTCGGCGCCCATGCGTTCCAGTCCGACCCGCACCGCGTGATCACCTTCGGCGGCAAGCCGCTGGTGGGCGCGGAGGTCGACAGCCCGTACATCATCCGCGTGGCGATCGCGCTGCTGATGCTGGCGTCCAGCATCGACGGCAAGTCGACCATCTACAACGGCACGCCGATCCGCCGCGCGCATCCGCGCTTCGTGGAGAACCTGGTGTCGCTGGGCGCGAACATCGAGTGGGTGGGGCCGGACGCCTGAGCGCTCCGGCGGCCGCTCAACGCAGCAGCTTGAGGCTGCCGGTCAGCGAGCGCACCCAATTGTCCGGCCCGCACAGGCCCAGGCCATCGAGTGCCTCGCCGGCCAGCGTGCGGCGCGTGAATTCGGCGGGGTCGTCCTCGAAGCGATGCACGCCGCTCGCGAAACGCGGGAACGGCACCACGACGCCGCCGTCGGGCGCCGCAAGCGCACGCGCCAGCAGCGCGGCAGCGCCTCGGGCGCGGCCTGCAGGAGGGTCACGGGCCGGTTCGCGCTGGTGCACACGGCCTGCCCGCCAGCGTCGGTGAGCAACGTGCCCGCGAGCCCGGGCAACGCAGCGCCAGGGCCGATCCCGGTCGCCGAGACGGTGTCGGCGAGCGGCCCGACGGCCAGCGACGGGTCGACGACGGGGATGCGCAAGGCCTCGGCGCTCATCCCGCGATCGCGCCGGTGATCGTGAAGGCGAACGTCGCCACGCTCGCCGACGTCACCGCGCGGGGCCGCAGCAGCGCGAGTTCGTCGCGCGGGCTCTCGAGGAAGCGCAGCGTGCCGGTGGCTGCATGCGCCGGGCCTTGCACGCGCCCCTGCACCGCGGAGCGCGCGAGCGTGGGGCTGCCGCGATCCGGCGTCTCGAACAGCGACGGCGACGGGATGAGGCCGAACGTCGGCGCGGCCAGGAAGCCGATCGGCGCCGCAGCCTCGCCGGTGAGCGTGACCATCGCCTCGGCGAGCCGCCGATCCTTGACGGCCAGGCTGGCACCGAAGCGGGTGCCGGCGCGCGACGGCGCGGCCGCCGGATGGTCGAGCTCGTAGCTGCGCGTCAGCCACACGCTGCCGATCTTCTTGGGCCAGCCCTGCAGCCAGCCGCGCGCCATCGACAGGTCCTGGTCGACATAGATGAACGGGCAGTAGAAGCAGCGGCCGCCCTCGCGCTCGACCTCCACCAGCGCGAGGAATTCGCGGTACTGCGCGTAGGCCGGGTCGAGCAGCTCGCTGCCGTCGGTGGTGGACTGCCATTCGCAAAAGTGCGCGGCGCCCGCGCCCGTGACCGTTCCGAAGCCGTCGGGCAGCAGGGCCTGCGCCGCGACCGCGTCGAGCTCGAACGCTAGCGAGAGCAGCTGGCCGGCATAGTGCCACGGCGGCGGGGGAATGAGCGCCGAGCGGCCTGACGGCGTGTACGGCGGCGTGAAGCCTGAAAGCATGGGGCGGTCCTCGCTGGATTCGATCGGTTGGATCCTATTGCGTCCACCGAGGAAATGCGTGCCTTTTCATGCCCCGAACTTGGGTCAGCCAGGCATGAAACGTATGATTTCCGTCGCCTCATTGGAACGCTCATGCCTCAAGCACTCGACACCCACGACGCCCGCATCCTGGCCGCGCTCCAAGGCAACGGCCGCCTGACCGTCGCCGAGCTCGCCGAGAAGGTGCACCTGTCGACCTCGCCGACCTGGCGCCGCGTGAAGCGGCTCGAGGACGAGGGCGTCATCGTCGGCTACCAGGCCACGCTCGATCGGCGCGCACTCGGCTGGGGCGTGCTCGCGTTCGTGATGGTGACGATCGGCGACCACGGCGACGCCGAGGCACGCGCATTCGAGCAGGCCGTGGGCGAACTGCCCGAGATCGTCGCGTGCTGGAGCATCGCCGGCAGCTCCGACTTCCTGTTGCAGGTGGTCAAGCAGGACCTGGACACCTACGCCGACTTCGCGATGACGATCGTGCGCCGCCTGCCCGGCATCAAGGCCATGCAGACGATCCTGACGCTCAAGGAGGTCAAGTCGCCCGCGCCGTGGCCGGTGCCGATGGCGGACGCGGGCGCGTAGTCCCGGGTCGACGCGGGCGGCCGGCGACGGCCGAAGGCGCGCGCTGCAGCGGCGTCGACTTCGCAGCGTCAGTCGGCCGGTGGACCCGGGCGGCGCTTGTGGCCGGTTCGACGCGAGCGGTCGCTACCGCAGAGGTCGCGTGCGCAGCAGCGTCCAGCCGCAGCGGGCGCCGGTCGGAGAAATCGGGTGACGTGCAAGACCGCGTCGACGCGAGCGGCCATCGTCGCCTGAGCCCGCGCGCAGCAGCGGCCTCGACCCGCGGCGGGCCCGGTCTGCCGGGCGCGTCTTCTCGTCGCGCTGAAGCAGCGCGCGCACCCGCGTCACTCGGCCAAGCGCGCGCCGGCCTCCTTCAGCAGCTCGCGCAGGATCGAGCGATGGCAGCGCGCCTCGTTCTCGCAGTAGCAGCCCACCGAGAAGTCCGCGTGCTGCGAGAGCGCCGCCAGCAGCTCGATCGTGCGGGCATGCTCGGGCTGCTTCATCTCGGCCGTGTAGCCGCGCGTGAACGCCGCCCATTCCTTCTCGCCGGCGGCGCTGAGGTCGGCCTGCGACGCCAGCGCACGCTTGACGAGGTCGGGCGTGGGCGACAGGTTCGGGTACCAGACGTCGTACCAGTCGCCCGACGCGAATTCGGCCTTCGGCACCCCGCGCGGCGGGCGTCGAACGGTGCCGATGCGCGTGCCCTCGTGCGCGTGGCGCGGCGTGCCCAGCCGGACGATGCGGACGCTCATGAAGCCGGTCTCCTCGATGCGGGCCGTCACGCGGTGCGCAACGACTCCAGTTCCACGATGCGCACGTTGACGTCGCGGCCCGTGACCTGCATCAGCGCCATCGACACCGGCAGGTTGAAGCGCACGGGCCCGGCGCTGCCCGGGTTGACGTACAGCACGCCGCCGCGCCGCTCGATCTTCGGCCGGTGCGAATGGCCCGTGACGACGACGTCCACGCCCGCGGCCTTCGGATCGATCGCGAGCTCGGCCAGGTCGTGCAGCACGTGCAACGTGACTTCGCCGAAGCGCAGCCACTCCCTCTCGTGGATGCGCTCGGCCCAGGCCGAGCGGTCGTTGTTGCCGCGCACGGCCGTCACTGGCGCGATGGTGGCCAGCGGGTCGAGCACGTTCTCGCCGATGTCGCCGGCGTGGACGATGAAGTCGCTGCCACGCAGGACGTCCATCGCCTCGGGGCGCAGCAGGCCGTGGGTGTCGGAGATGAGGCCGATGCGGATCATGGCGTCACCGAATCAAATGGCGTGCCGGGGTCGCCCGCGCCCGCGCGCGCGCGCCTCGCGCGGGCGTAACGCGCGTGGCGCGTGGGCAGGCGCACGCCCGCGCGCTGCCGCGAAGGCGGGCAGCGCATCGAGGAACGTCACTCCTGCGCGGCACGACGCAAGGTCTCCATGACGGGCCGGGCCAGCACCTCGTGCAGGCTCCACCAGCCGGCGCCCAGCGCCAGCGCGCCGCCGCTGAAGGCGCCGGCGATCGGCACCCACCATGGCGGGTTCCAGTGGAACTCGAACACCCAGGTCGCCAAGCTCCAACCGACGGCCACGGCCGCGCTGGCGGCGAGCACGCCGGCCAGCGCGCCGATGCCCGCGAGCTCGACCTGCTGCACGCGGCCCAGCAGGGCGCTCGACGCCCCCACCGCGCGCATCACCGCGAACTCGCGCGCCCGCGCCTCGCGCGTGGCCGACACCGTGGCCACCAGCACGACCAGGCCCGCGACCAGCGCGAACGCGAACAGCAGCTCCACGGCGTGGATCACCTGGTCCAGCACGCCCTGCACCTGCGCGATGGTGGCCGACACGTCGACCGCCGTCACGTTGGGAAATTGCGCCGCGAGCTTGTTGTCGAAGGCGGGCGCGGCCGCCGGCGCCTTGAACGCGCTGATGTAGCTCAGCGGCAGGTCGCCCATGCTGGCGCGCGGGAACATCACGAAGAAGTTGACGCGCATCGAGCCCCAGTCGACCTTGCGCAGCGTGGTGATGGTGCCCGACACCATCTGCCCGCCGACATCGAACACCATCTTGTCGCCGAGCTTCAGGCCCAGCGTCTTGGCCAGCCCTTCCTCGACGCTGAGGCCGTCGGGCTCGTCGGGCACCCAGGTGCCGGCGACGATCTTGACCTTGGGCTGCACCTGCGCCGAGTGGCTCAGGTTGAGCTCGCGCTGGATCATGTTGGACGCGTCGGAGTCGGGCTTGTAGCGCTGGCCCACCGGCTGGTCGTTGATCGTGACGAGGCGGCCGCGGATCATCGGAAACCAGTCGTCGCCCTGCACGCCGGAGCTCTTGAGCATTGCGCGGTAGGCCGCAGCCTGGTCGGGCTGGATGTTGACGACGAAGCGGTTGGGCGCGTCGGGCGGCGTGGCGGCGCGCCAGCTGTCGATCAGGTCGGTGCGCAGCAGCACCAGCACCCACAGCGCCATCAGGCCGATGGCCATCGAGGCGACCTGCAGCACCGCGAACGCCGGGCGGGCCGCGATGGCGCGCGTGGCCAGCACCAGCCAGCGCGGCGCGCGCGCCTCGGGCACGAAGCGGCGCAGCGCGCGCACCGCGAGCCAGCCGACGAACGCGAACACCAGCGCCGCGCCGGCGAAGCCGCCGACGCTGATCAGGCCCAGCTTGACGTCGCGCGCGGCCACCACCATCAGCGCCGCGAAGCCCAGGAACGCACCCACGAGCACGCCGATGCTGGCCGCCTTGGGCGTGCCGACGTCGCGCCGCAGCACGCGCAGCGGCGGCACGCGCGCCAGCTGCAGCACCGGCGGCAGACCGAAGCCCATCAGCAGGATCAGGCCGACGCCCACGCCCAGCAGCGCCGGCAGCAGGCCGGGCCAGGGCAGGCCGTTGGGAAGCCAGCTGGTGAGCAGCGCGACGAAGCCCAGGTGCAGCGCGAAGCCCAGGCCCAGGCCGACCAGGCTGGCGAACAGTCCCAGGCCGCAGAACTCGATGGCGTGCACGGCGGCGATGCGGCGCTGCGTCTCGCCGAGCACGCGCAGCATGGCGCAGTCGTCGAGGTGGCGCTGCGCGAAGTCGCGCGCGGCCACGGCCACCGCCACGGCCGACAGCAGCGCCGTCAGCAGCGCCACCAGGCTCAGGAACTGCTGCGCGCGGTCGACCGTCTGCGTCATCTCGGGCCGGCCCGAGGCGAGGTTCTCGACGCGCACCCCGCGCAGGTCCTCGGACTTGATCCTGGCCTTGGCCCAAGTGGCGAAATCGTCGGCCAGCTTCTCGTCGCCGTTCGGGGCGCCGACCGCCAGGCGCCACGTGATGCGGCTGGACGGCTGCACCAGCCCGGTGGCGGGCAGGTCGGCCTGGTTGATCAGCGCGCGCGGCGCCAGCGCCGAGAAGCCCGCGCCGCGATCGGGCTCGATGGCGATCAGCGCCGCGATGCGCAGCGAGGCGTCGCCGAGTTCCAGCGCGTCGCCCACCTTCAGCGCGAGCGCGTTGGCCAATTGCGGGTCAATCCAGACCGTGCCGGGCGCCGGGGCCCGGCGCAGCGACTGCACCGGCGCCGCCTCGCCGAAGCGCACGTCGATCCTGCCGCGCAGCGGGTAGGCCGCATCCACCGCCTTGACCACCGACAGCTTGGCCGCCCCGCCCTGCACCGCGCCGGCGCGCGCCATGCTCGGGAAGGTGGCGGCCTGTCCGACGACGAAGCCGCGCCGCAGCGCCTCTTGCGTGAACGCCGGCGCCAGCGGCTTGTCCCCCAGCACGACGGCGTCGCCGCCCAGCAGCTGCGCGGCGTCGCGCACGAGGCCGGCGCGCATCCGGTCGGCGAAGAAGCCCACGGCGGTCAGCGCGCCCACGGCCAGCACCACGGCCCACAGCAGCAGCTTGAGCTCGCCGGCGATGAAGTCGCGCCAGACCTGGCGCCCGGCCAGCCGCCAGACGGAGGCTTGCGGCCGGGGTGCGGAAGTCGTCGTCGATCGCTTGTTCGTCATGGGCGCAACGGTACACCGAAGCGATGACGGCTGCCGCGCGCGGATCGGCCGATTTCGACGGCGAGAGGCGCCCGGCGACCTGTCAACGCCGTTGAACGCCATCGCCAATCGCTTCGAACGCCGCCGGCCGGGCCCGGTGCTTCAATCAGCGCATGGACACCCGCTATCCCCCCGTCTTCCTCTCGCACGGCTCGCCGATGACTGCGCTGGAGACCAGCCCGGCCCGCGCGTTCTGGCAGCGGCTGGGGCAGGCGATCGACGTCCGCGCCGCCGGCGGCGCGGCGCCAAGCGCCATCGTCGCGCTGTCCGCGCACACGCTCGCGCGGCGCGCCGTCACGCTCGCGGCCGCGCGCCACGAAGCCGTGCACGACTTCGGCGGCTTCCCGCGCCCGCTGTACGAGCTGCGCTACGACGTCGCCGGCGTGCCCTGCCTGGCGCCGCACGTCGAGCAGCTGCTGCAATGGGACGGCATCGAAGTGGAGCACGCCGACGCCGGTGGCCTGGACCACGGCATCTGGGTGCCGCTGCGCGACATCCGCCCGCACGCCGACGTCCCCGTGCTGCCCGTCGCCTTCCCGCCGAACTGGACGCCCACGCAGCTGTTCGCGCTCGGCGCGGCGCTGCGCCCGCTGGTCGACGAGGGCGTTTGGATCGTGGGCACCGGCTCGATCACACACAACCTGCGCCTGGGCCTGCCGGCCGCCGGCCCGGTGCCCGAGATCCCCGCCAGCGCCGCGTTCCGCGCCTGGTTCGCCGAGCGCGCGGCGGCGCGCGACTGGAACTCGCTGCTGCACTACCGCGCCCTGGCGCCCGAGGCCGCAACCATGCATCCGACCGACGAGCACCTGCTGCCGTGGTTCATCGCCGCCGGCGCAGGCGGCGAGGCGGACGCGGCGATCCGGCTGCACGCGAGCGTGGCGGGCGGGCACCTGGGCATGGACGCCTACGCGTTCGGGCCCGACGCGCGCGCCCTGGCCGACGACGTCCGGAAGCTGCCGGCGGCCGCCGCGGCCTGAGCGCCTGCCCGACCGCAGCGGGGCCGGGCAGGTACGATGGGAATCCGTTTCCCATCGCTGCCGCCGCTGAAATTCCATGCTGGGTATCGCTCCTCTCGCCCGCTACGAGATCACCACCGCGCGCCTGCGCCTCGTCGCCGGCGACCCCGGCATCGCGCCCGCCGTCTGCGAGTTCCACAAGCGCAACCGCCAGCACTTCGCGCGCTGGGATCCGCCCACCGCCGACTCGTTCTACACGCTGGAGGCCCAGGCCGCGCGCGTGGCGAGCGGCATCGCGGCGTTCGACAACGACACCGCCTACCGCTGGTGGCTGATCGACGCCGCGCGCTGTGGCGGCGCGCGGCTGCCGTCGTCGGACGTCGAGGTGATCGGCAGCGTGCACTTCAGCCAGGTCTCGCGCGGCGCGTTCCAGAGCGCGATGCTGGGCTACGCGCTGGACGAGGCGCACGTCGGCCAGGGGCTGATGTCGGAGGCGATCGCCGCCGGCCTGGAGGAGATGTTCTCGCCGCGCGTGAACCTGCACCGCGTGCAGGCCAACTACCGGCCCGAGAACCTGCGCAGCGCGCAGGTGCTGGAGCGCGCGGGCTTCCACAAGGAAGGCCTCGCGCCGCAGTACCTGTTCATCGACGGCGCGTGGCGCGACCACATCATGACCTCGCTGCGCAACCCGGCGTTCGTGCTGCCGGAAGGCTGGGGCTAGCCGGCGCGGCGGGGCCGGCTCGGAGCCGGAACGTGGCCAGCGTGAGCGGCAGCGTGTCGGCCTGCACGCGCAGGCTCTGGGCGGCGGCAGCCGACTCCTCCACCAGCGCGGCGTTCTGCCGCGACAGCTGATCGAGCTGCGCGACGGCGTCGCCGATCTGGCTCATGCCGCGCGACTGCTCGTCGCCGGCGCCGCTGACTCGGTGAACCCGTCAACCCATCACGGTTCGTTGGCCGCGAACACCGAGTCCAGCTCCTCCGTCCACAGCGCCTTGTCCTCGTCGGCGACGAAGGATGCCTCCAGGCTGTTGCGGAGCACCAGGTAGGCGTCGCGCGCTGTCAGTTGCGGCAGCGATTCGAACAATTGGACGAGGTTGTCGTTGAGATAGCCGCCGAAGTAGGCCGGATCGTCCGAGTTGACGGTGACGCACAGGCCAGCCGCCAGCAGCGCCGGGATGTTGTGCCTGTCGAGCTTGTCGAACACGCACAGCTTGACGTTGGACAGCGGGCAGACCGTCAGCGGCACGCGCTCGCGCGCCAGGCGCGCCACGAGTTCGGGATCCTCGACGCAGCGCACGCCGTGGTCGATGCGCTCCACGTGCAGCACGTCCAGCGCCGCGCGGATGTAGGCCGGCGGGCCCTCCTCGCCGGCGTGCGCCACCAGCCTCAGGCCTTGCGCGCGGGCGCGGGCGAACACGCGCTCGAACTTCTCGGGCGGGTGGCCCATCTCGCTGGAATCCAGGCCGACGCCGATGAACTTGTCGCGGTACGGCAGCGCGGCTTCGAGCGTGGCGAGGGCATCGTCCTCGCTGAGATGGCGCAGGAAGCACAGGATCAGGCGCACGCTCAGGCCCAGCTCGGCCTCGGCGCGCCGGGCCGCCCGGTCGAGGCCGCGGATCACCACGCCCATGTCGATGCCGCGGGCGGTATGGGTCTGCGGGTCGAAGAAGATCTCGCAGTGGACGACGTTGTCGTGCGCGGCCTTCTGGAAGTACGCCCAGGCCATGGCGTCGAAGTCGTCTTCGGTGATCAGGACGCTGGCGCCGGCGTAGTACACGTCCAGGAAGCTCTGCAGGTTGGTGAATGCATACGCCCGGCGCAGCGCCTCCACGCTCGGGTACGGCAGCGTCACGCCATTGCGCTTGGCCAGCTCGAAGATCAGCTCGGGCTCCAGCGAGCCCTCGATGTGGATGTGCAGCTCGGCCTTGGGCGCGTCGCGCAGGAGCTGCAGCAGGTGCGGGCGGGAGATGTGGGGGAAGTCGATGGGCAGGGTCATGGCCGGATCCGGGCGAGTTTGGGCCGACTTTAAGCTGTCGCACCCGGGACGGGGAACGATTCCCGAGTCCGACGGCTATCGATCCTCGGTTTTTGCATAACGGCTATCGCCATCAAACCGGAAAATGTTGGCAGGACCTGCGTTCCCGCGTGCCGTCACACGCCGCAGTTTCCGTCTCCCGTGCGCGCCGTGGCGCGTCGTCCCGTCCACTCCCGTCCCTGCAGGTTCCGTCTTGACCTTCGATCTCCAACACGGCGTCGCCGGCCTGCTGGTGGGCGCCATCGTCGGCGTCACCGGCGTGGGCGGCGGCGCGCTGATGACGCCGCTGCTGGTGATGATGTTCGGCGTCGCCCCGACCACCGCCGTGGGCACCGACCTGCTCTACGCGTCGATCACCAAGACCTTCGGCACGGCCGTCCACCACAAGGCGGGCACGGTCGACTGGCAGGTCGTGCGCCGGCTGGCGATGGGCAGCCTGCCGGCCGCGGCGCTGACGCTGGCGTGGATGCACTTCGAGCACATCGCGCAGCTGCGCAGCGGCCTGATCACGACGACGCTGGGCATCGCGCTGGTGGTCACCGCGCTGGGCATCCTGTTCAAGGAGCAGATCCACTCGCTGGGCACGCGCCTCCGACTTGGCGACAGCGCGCGCTTCAAGGCGATGCAGCCCTGGCTGACGGTGGCCTGCGGCGTGCTGCTGGGCGCGATGGTGACGCTCACCTCGGTGGGCGCCGGCGCGCTCGGCACCGCGATGCTGGTGTATCTGTACCCGCTGCGGCTGTCCGCCGGCAAGCTGGTGGGCACCGACCTCGCGCACGCGATCCCGCTGACGCTGATCGCGGGCCTGGGCCACCTGGCCCTGGGCAGCGTCGACCTCACGCTGATGCTCAACCTGCTCGCCGGCTCGATCCCCGGCGTGCTGTTCGGCTCGTGGATCAGCACGCGCGCGCCGGTCGGCCCGCTGCGCACGGCGATCGCGTTCGTGCTGCTGTTCGTGGCGTGGAAGATGGTCACGCGGTGAACGACCGCCGCGCGGCCGCGGCGGGGCCTTGGTCCTCGTGGATCCTGCGACTGCGCGCAGGATGACTCGCGAGGGCCTTCGCGCGCTCGCGCACGCGAAGGCCCGCGCGAGTCACTTGCCGCGCTCGCGCCGCGACATGCGGCTCAGCTTGTTGGCCAGCTTCTGCTGCACCTTGCGCTCCGCCATGCCGTCGCGCGTGTCGTAGAACGGCGTCCACTTCTTGCCCTCGGGCTGGCGGTCGTCCCAGAACAGCAGGTAGCCGCCGGGCGCCACCGAGAACGGGCGCAGCGACTGGCCCGAGCGCGGGCGCCCCAGGAAGTCGTTGCGCGCGCCCTTGACCACCTTGCGCGAGAACCATCCGGGCAGCACGAAGTTCTGCACCTTGACGCCTTCGATCTCGTAGAACTCGCCCGAGACGGCGTCGCACAGCTCGTACTGGTGGAAGACGAGGTGGCGCCGATCCTTCGGGTGCGGGCCCTGCACCAGCAGGTTGCTCAGCGGATCGCCCACCAGCTCGATCGCCTCGTGCGACAGCGCCACCGTCCAACAGTCGGCACCGTCGCCGCAGGCGTCGAGGAACACGAAGCCGAACGGCACGTCCAGGTTGTTGCTGTCGTGGTAGCCCTCGGTCTGTGCCATCGTCGGGTGGTCGACGAGGTAGATCACCGCGTCGCCGCGGCGACCGGGCAGCTGGGGCAGGTCGACCTTGCGCTCGCGCGAGCGCGGCACGCGGCCGGCGCTGTCCACGCGCAGGCGGGCACCGAACTGCCAGTGCGGGTAGAAGTCCTCCTCGAGCTGGCGGTTGATGGCGCGCACCGCGGCCTGCAGCTCCGCGTCGGACACCTTCGTGCTTCGATTGACCACCGAGATCAGCATGGCTCCCTCTCCTTGTGAAGTGTGGCCGCGATTGTGCTGTTTCCGCCCGCGCCTGCCCAGCCGCTTCAGGCGCGGGACTGCGTCGCGTCAGCCTCGCGGCTAGAAGCACGTGACGATCGCGTCGACCACGCCGTAGTCCTCGTCGACGATCGGCATCCAGCGCCACTTGTCGAAGGTGGTGCACGGGTGAGAGAGCCCGAGGCAGACGCGGTCGCCGACCTGCAGCCCCCCGGTGTCCGATGCAAGCTTCAGGTAGGCGTGCTGGTCGTTGAGCTTGGCGACGGCCCAGCCCGCGGGCGCCGGCACGCGCTCGCGGCTGGCGCGCGCGCAGGTGGCCAGAGGGACCGGCGGGCCGAGGTCGAACGAGATGTCGCGCTTGCCCACCGCCAGGATCGCGAGGCCCGGCTCGGGCATGGACTGCACCAGCGCCCACACCTCGAGCGCGGCGCGCAGGCCCAGCGCGTCGTCGCAGCCCAGGCGCCGGTTCACCGCGTGCACGAGTCGCGTGTAGTGGCCCTGGTCGTGCGTGACGTAGCAGCCCGAGCGCAGCAGGCCGCGCACCGGGCGTGCGAGATCAACGCGCAGCCGCGGCACGACGAGGTCGAACACGCCCGAGCCGCCGGCCGAGACGAGCACCTCGCCCGAGTCGAACAGGCCCTCGGCGTCGCACGCACGGGCGAGGCGCTCGACGCGATCCATCAGGTCGGCGGCCGCGGGGCGGTCGTCCTCGTCGCGGCCCGTGTTGCCCAGGCCCTCGTAGCACTCGATGCCCACCAGCGACACCGCGGCGCTCGCATGCGCGCGGCGCGCGAGGGCGAGTGCGTCCGCATGCGCGCGCACGCCCGTGCGGCCGCCCGCGACGCCCACTTCCAGCAGCACGTCGAACGGGCGGTCGATGGAGACGTCCTCGATCAGCGCGAGCTGCGCTTGCGAGTCGACCAGGAAGACGACGCGCACACCCGGGTGTGTGTCGGCCAGCGCCGCGATGGCGCCGAGGTCGGCGGCGTCCAGCACCTGGTTGGCGATCAGCACGTTGCGCGCGCCGGCGGCCAGGCCGGCCTGCATCTGCGTGACGGTGGCGAACGTCAGGCCCCACGCGCCCGCATCGAGCTGGCGGCGGAACAGCTGCGGCGACATCGTCGTCTTGCCGTGCGGCGCGAAGCCCACGCCGGCGCCGTCGGCGTAGCGCTGCATCCAGCCGATGTTGTGGGCCAGCGCGTCGCGCCGGATCACCGCCAGCGGCAGCGGCAGGTCGCCCGCCAGCACGTTCCAGCCCTGCGCGCCGACCTGCGAGCGCCGCAACGGCGCGGCGCCGTGCGGAAAGCCCTTGAAGGTGGCATCGAGCAGCGGGTCGAGGACGTCGGTCATGCGGCGATTATGGGATGCAGCCCGCGGATCGCACGCGAAACGCCAATTCGTTCACGCTTGCCGGCTCCAGCGGCGCAACCGCGCCCCGATTCGACCGTATCCAGGTGCATCCGCAGCCTCGTGTCGACCGTACATGCACACCATGACCCGCCCACACCTGCCCCTTGCCGCCGCCGGCCTGCTGCTGGCGCTCGCCCTGCCCGCCCACGCCACGAGCGTCACCGTCACCGTGCACGGCGCCGACGGCCAGCCCGCGCCGAACGTCGTCGTGCAGCTGACACCGGCGCGCCCCGGCCCGGCGCGGCCGCCCTGGACGCCTGTCGTGATCGTGCAGCGCGACATCCACTTCGTGCCCGCGCTCACCGCGGTGCCGGCCGGCACGACGGTGCGATTCTCGAACCAGGATCCGTACGACCACCACATCCGCTCGGAGCCCGCCGGCCCGCTGGGCAACATCCCGCCGGCCAAGAACTTCGAGATGCGCCTGGCCGCCGCGACCGCCGACAAGGTGGCCAGCGCCGACGTCACGTTCGACAAGCCCGGCGTCGTCGTCCTCGGCTGCCACCTGCACGGCTCGATGCGCGGCCACGTGTATATCGCCAGCACGCCGTGGGTGGCCGTGACCGACGCCAGCGGCGCCGCGACGATCGCCGACGTGCCCGAGGGCGCGGCCGAACTGCGCGCCTGGAGCCCGGAACAGCTGGTCGACCAGGCGCCCGTGCAGGCGCAGGTGAACGGCGCCAGCGCGGCCTTCGACGCGACGCTGAACTTCACGCCGCCCAAGCCGCGCCGCCGCCATTCCTGACCCGCCGATCCGACCGGAGCACCGCATGCCCCCTGCCAACTCCCGCGACGACTTCGCACGCGTGCTGCCGACGGGCGGCGCGTTGCTGGCGGCCGCCGCGATCGCGCTCGCGCCGACGCGCGCCCACGCGGACACCGACAAGCTGCTGCTGACCGGCGGCGTCACCTCGATAGACGGCGCGGCCGGCGGCGGGCTGACGCCGTGGGCCGTGATCGGCAGCAACGCCACCGAGGGGCAATGGGGCGCGACGGGCACGGCCTCGGTCGTCTCCACGCGCGACTACACGCTGTGGGTGGGCGGCCTCGCGCTGGCGTACGACGACCGCGTCGAGCTGTCGTTCGCGCACCAGGACTTCGACACCGGCGCCACCGGCCGCGCGCTGGGCCTGCCCGGCCTGCACCTGAAGATGGACGTGGTCGGCGCCAAGGCCCGCGTGCTGGGCGACGCCATCCTCGACAGCGACACGTGGCTGCCGCAGGTCGCCGTCGGCGTGGAGTTCAAGCGCACCGACGCCGGCGCGCTGAAGGCCACGCTGCAGTCGCTGGGTGCGCGCAGCGACGGCGTCGATGCGTACGTCAGCGCGAGCAAGCTGTTCCTCGCGCAGGGCGTGCTCGTCAACGCCACGCTGCGCGCGACCAAGGCCAACCAGAACGGGCTGCTGGGCTTCGGCGGCGCGGCGCACGACACGGTTCGCCTCGAACCCGAGTTCTCCGTCGCGTGGCTCGCGCGCCGCAACCTGGCGTTCGGCGCCGAGTACCGCTTCAAGCCCGACGACCTGAACCCGTCCGCCCTCGGTGCCGGCCTGAAGGAGGACGACTGGTGGGACGTGTTCGCGGCCTGGGCGCCGAGCAAGCACGTCTCGCTGACCGCCGCCTACGTGCAGCTCGGCCGCATCGTGCCCGCCGTCGCCACCAGGCGGCAGGATGGCGGCTACCTGTCCGCGCAGCTCGCGTTCTGAGGCGAAGGAATCGACATGAACAAGGTACTTCTCGCCGCGCTCGTCGTGCTCCTGGCCCTGGGCGCGCTGGCCTCGGCGCACGCGCAGCCGGCGGCGCCCGCCAACGACACCATCGCGGTGCCGGCCGACGACGCGCTGTTCCGCGACCTCGGCGGCCAGGCCGGGATCGATCGCATCGTCGGCGACTTCGTGCCGCGCCTGGCGAGCGACCCGCGCCTGGGCGAGTTCTTCAAGCGCGCCAACCAGGAGCACCTCAAGCAGATGCTCGGCCAGCTGTTCTGCCGCACGTCCGGCGGCGGCTGCGTCTACACGGGGCTGTCGATGAAGCTGGCACACCAGGACATCGACGTCGCGCGCAGCGACTTCAATGCCCTGGTGGAGGTGCTGCAGTCCGCCATGGACGCGCAAGGCGTGCCGTTCGCCACGCAGAACCGGCTGCTCGCACGCCTGGCTCCGCTGCACCGCGACGTGATCAACGTGCACTGATCGCGAGCAGGTCGTCGATGCCGATGCGACGCGCGAACTGCTCGCGCACGCGCTCGGCGACTTCCGTCACCTCGGCGGCGCCGTCGTTCAGGAAGTCGATCACCGAACGGAACGGCCGCGTGCCGGCGGGCAGGCCCACGATGCGCGCGATCTCGTCGGCCACGGCCTGCGGGTCGGCCTCGGGCGGCATCAGTGCGGCCAGGCGCGCACCGACCTGGTCCATCAGGCCGCGGTACCGATCGTAGGCGCCGGCGGTCGCCGCGTCGGCCGGCTTGCCGGCGTTCGGGAAGTGCGCGGTGCCGGCGGTGAACGCGCCCGGCACGACGATGGACGTCTCGACGCCGAAGCGCGCGAGCTCGTACGACATCGTCACCGCCAGCGAATCCATCGCGGCCTTCGCGGCGGCGTACGGGCCAATGAACGGCGGATGGCCGCCGCGCGTGGTGCTGCTGCCGACCCACAGCAGCAGGCCCGACCGCTGGCCGCGCAGCACCGGCAGCGCCGCCTTGTTGACGCGCTGCGCGCCGAGCACGTTGGTGTCGAACACGCGCGTCATCTCCTCGGGCGTGAAGGCCTCGGTGGGCCCCAGCACGAGGTGGCCGGCGTTGTGCACGACGACGTCGAGCCGGCCCTGCTCGGCGACGATGGTGGCGACGGCCGCGTCGGCGGACGGCTGCGACAGCACGTCGAGTTCGATGGCGCGCAGGTCGTGCCCGTTCGCGAAGGCCCGGTCGCGCAGCTCGCGCACGTGCGCGGCGTTGCGGCCCGCGATGTCGCGCATGCTGGCGTAGACGACATGGCCGGCGGCGGCCAGCGAGAGCGCGGTGAGGCGGCCGATGCCGGTGGACGCGCCGGTGACGAGGATGACGGACTTCATGGTGGTTCTCCTTGGGATGCGTTCAGGTCGAGACGTCGGTTCAGACGATGCCGCCGTTGGCGCGCAGCACTTGCGCGTTGATCCACGAGGCATCGGGGCTCACGAGCATCGCGACCGTGTTGGCGATGTCTTCGGGGCGACCCAGGCGCTCCAGCGGCGCGGCCTTGGCGAGGCGGTCGATCTGCTCGGGCGTCTTGCCGTCCAGGAACAGCGCGGTGGCGGTAGGCCCCGGCGCGACGGCGTTGACGGTGATGCCCCTGCCGCGCAGCTCCTTGGCGAGGATGTTGGTCATCGTCTCGATCGCGGCCTTGGTGGCGGCGTAGACCGCGTAGCCGGGCAGCGCCAGGCCGATCACGCTGGTCGAGAAGTTGACGATGCGGCCACCGCGGCGCAGCCTGGCCGCGGCCTCGCGCATGGTGTTGAAGCTGCCCTTGACGTTGACGGCCAGCAGCGCGTCGAAGGTCTTGTCGTCGGTGTCGGCCAGCGTCGGCAGCGCGGGCGGCATGATGCCGGCGTTGTTGACCAGCACGTCGACGCCGCCGAACTGCGCGACCGTCTCCTCGAACAAGTGGCGCACGGCCGCGGGGTCGGACACGTCGGCCTTGATCGCGACGGCCTGGCCGCCGGCCTCGCAGATGGCGTTGACGACGCCGGCGGCCTCGTCGGCGCTGCCGGCGTAGTTGACGACGACCGCGTAGCCGCCGCGGGCCAGGCGGCGGGCGACGGCGGCGCCGATGCCGCGTGCCGCGCCGGTGACGATGGCGACCTGCTTGTCGCCGACGATCGCGGTGTTGAGGGTGCTGGTGTTCATGGTGATCTCCGTGGGGTTGATGCGAAGCTGGCTCTTCGAGGGGTTTCAGCGAGTCAGTGGAATGGATTGTTCTGTTTTGCCGATCGCTGATAAATTCACGAGAATTGCCATCACTATCCAACCAACATCAACAATCCGATGGACCGTTTCCAGGCGATGCAGGTGTTCGTGAAGGTGGCCGAGCTGGCCAGCTTCACGCGGGCCGCCGAGCAACTGGACCTGCCGCGCGCCACCGTCACCCACACCATCCAGCAGCTGGAAAGGCGCCTGGGCGTGCGGCTGCTCCAGCGCACCACGCGCCACGTCAGCGCCACGCCGGACGGCGAGGCCTACCTCGCGCGCTGCGTGCGGCTGCTGGCCGACCTGCAGGAGACCGAGGACGCCTTCGGCGGCAAGTCGGTGCGGCCGTCGGGCAAGCTGCGCGTCGACCTGCAGGGCACGCTCGCCACGCACTTCCTGCTGCCGCACATCGGCGAGTTCTTCGCGCGCTACCCCGACATCGAGCTCGACATCGGCATGGGCGACCGCATGGTGGACCTCGTGCGCGAGGGCATCGACTGCGTGCTGCGCGCCGGCGAGCCGCGCGACTCCAGCATGGTGGGACGGCGCGTGGCGCAGCTCGAGCAGGTGACCTGCGCCAGCGCCGACTACCTCGCCGCCAACGGCACGCCCGCCACGCCGGCCGACCTCGCGCGCCACCGCGCCGTCAACTACGCCGGCGCCTCGGGCAAGGCGCTGCCGTTCGACTTCGTCGTCGATGGCGACGCGCGCAGCATGCAGGTGCGCGGCGGCGTCACGGTGCGCCAGGCCGACGCCTACGTGCAGTGCTGCATCGCCGGCCTGGGCCTGATCCAGCTGCCGCGCTACCACGTGGCGGCCGCGCTGGCGCACGGCACGCTGCGCGAGGTGCTGGCGCGGTTCCGCCCGGCGCCGATGCCCGTGTCGGTGCTCTATCCGCACTCGCGCCAGCTGTCGCCGCGGGTGCGCGTGTTCGTCGACTGGGTCAGCGAGCGCATGCAGCGCAGCCACTGAGCCCGGCTTGCGGCACACTGCGCCCATGCCCGACGCCAAGCCCGACATCGAATCGACGCTGTTCAAGAACGCCAAGGCCTTCGAGGCGTGGCTGAAGAAGCACCACGCGAAGTCCGACGGCCTGTGGCTGCGCATCGCCAAGCGCGGCGCCGGCGAACCCAGCGTCACCTACCCCGAGGCCGTGGAGATCGCACTGTGCTGGGGCTGGATCGACGGCCAGAAGAAGGGCCTGGACGACCAGCACTTCCTGCAACGCTTCACGCCGCGGCGCGCGCGCAGCATCTGGTCGAAGATCAACGTCGACAAGGTGGCCGCGCTGATCGACGCGGGCCGCATGCAGGCGCCGGGCCACGCGCAGATCGAGGCCGCCAAGGCCGACGGCCGCTGGGCCCAGGCCTACGACAGCGCGAAGACATCGACGGTGCCCGATGACCTGGTCGCCGCGCTCGATGCCAACCCGCCGGCCAAGGCCTTCTTCGCGACGATCAACGCGAGCAACCGCTACGCCGTGCTGTGGCGCATCCAGACGGCCGCCAAGCCCGAGACGCGTGCGAAGCGCATCGCGCAGATGGTGGACATGCTCGCGCGCGGCGAGGTCATCCACATCTTCAAGCCCAAGCCGAAGGCGCAAGGCTGATCAGCGTCCCGCGACCTTGAAGTCGAAGCGCACGGACAACCGGTTGTCGACGATGCGCACCGACTCGATGTTCAGTGCCAGCACGTCCACCTGCAGCTGGCTGCCGGCGCCCTGCAGCATCTGGCGCACGGCCTTGAGCACGTCGAGCTCGACCGCGCCGGGCAGCGCCGGCACCACGCCGGAATTGAGCACGATGCGCGTGTTCGCGTCGCCGACGTCCTCGATGCGGATGTCGGCCAGCCGCACGGTGCTGCCTTGCGCGCTCGGCTCGCCGGACAGCGTGGCCCACGAGGCCAGGTCGACGCCGGCGCAGCTGTCGCCGAAGTCCATGCCGACGCGCGCGCTCAGGTGCGAGCGGATCACCACGCGTCCGCCGGCGAGCGTGACGGCCGGGCTGTCGAGCCACGCGCTGCACGCGCCGCGCTGGATGTAGTAGCGGCCGTTGTCCCGGAACAGCGACTGGACGACCAGCTTCTGGACGGCGGACTGCTCGAGCACGATCTCGGCGCCGTGCGCGGCGGCGGTCGACAGCAGCGCGGCGGCGGCCAGGGTTTCGCGAAGGAATCGGAAGGGCATGCCGCGAGACTAGCACCCGCGATCGATCGGCCTCAGGCGTAGTCGTACTTGCCGCCGCGCTCGAGCGCGCGCTGGTACGCGGGACGCGCATGCGCGCGCGCGAGCCAGTCCTTGAGCCGCGGCGCGCTTGCGCCCAGCGCGCCGCGCGCGTTGGCGGCCTCCACCGGGAAGCTCATCTGGATGTCGGCCGCGCTGAAGTTCGCGCCGGCGAACCACGGGCCGCCGGCGAGGTCGGCCTCCATGAACGCCATCTGGCGCTGCAGGTTCGGGTCGATGAACGCGGCCAGCACCTTGTCGGCGATGCCGCGCGCGATCGGCTTGGCGAAGAACGGCATCGGCGTCGTCTTGATCTTCTGGAACACCAGCTTCATCACCAGCGGCGGCATCGCGCTGCCCTCGGCGAAGTGCAGCCAGTAGACGTAGCGTCGGTACTCGGGCGAGCCCTTGGCCGGGCGCAGTCCCGACGTCTCGCCGTAGGTGTCGAGCAGGTATTCGACGATCGCACCGGACTCGGCGATCGTCGCGCCGCCGTCGGTGATGACGGGCGACTTGCCCAGCGGATGCACCTTCAGCAGCTCGGGCGGCGCGAGCGAGGTCTTCGCGTCGCGCTCGTAGCGCTTGATCTCGTAGGGCAGCCCGAGCTCCTCGAGCAGCCACAGGATGCGCTGCGAGCGCGAGTTGTTCAGGTGATGGACGGTGATCATGGCGGCGCCTCGCGCTGGGTGCGGCGGCGGGGCGCCTCCGCGGTCGGGGGCGATTGTCACCGCGCGCGGCCGCCGGTGGAACGGCGAGGGCTTGCGTCGCGCCGGCGACAGCCCTCGCGCCGGTGCGTCAGGCCGCGACGGCCATGCGCGCCGGCGTGCCGCGGGCGGCCGGCAGGTACAGCGCGCCGAACAGGTTCTTCGGGTCGGCCATGTCGGGCACGAGGTCGATCGCGCGGCCCAGGCCCAGTTCGACGGCGAAGTCGCGCAGCAGGCGCAGCGCCGAGAAGTCCTCCAGCGCGAAGCCGACGGAGTCGAACACGGTGACCTGGTCGTCCGACACGCGGCCCGGCGCCGCGCCCGCGAGCACGCGCCAGAACTCGGTGACCTGGAAGTCGGCCGGCATCTGCTGCAGGTCGCCCTCGATGCGGCTCTGCGGCTCGTACTCGACGAACACGGCGCCCGCGCGCAGCACGTCGGCGTGCAGCTCGGTCTTGCCGGGGCAGTCGCCGCCCACGCCGTTGACGTGCATGCCCGGCTCGATCATGTCGGGCGTGATGATGGTGGCGTTGGCCTTGTCGGCGGTGATCGTGGTGACGATGTCCGCGCCGCGCACGGCTTCGGCGGTGCTCGCGCAGACCGTCGCCTTGAGCGTCGGCGCGGCCGCGCGCAGGTTGGCGATCAGCTTGGCGGTGGCGCCGGCGTCGATGTCGAACAGGCGCACTTCCGCGATGCCCATCAGCAGGTGGAACGCGAGGCACTGGAACTCGCTCTGCGCGCCGTTGCCGATGACGGCCATCACGCGGCTGTCGGCGCGCGCGAGGCGGCGGGCGACCATCACCGACGTCGCGGCCGTGCGCATCGCGGTGGTGAGCGTCAGCTCGCTGAGCAGCTCGGGGCGGCCGGTGTCGACGTCGGCCAGCACGCCGAACGCCATCACGGTGGGCAGGCCGGCGCGCGTGTTCTTCGGATGGCCGTTGACGTACTTGAACGTGTAGAGGCTCGCGTCCGAGATCGGCATCAGCTCGATCACGCCGTCGGCCGAATGGTTGGCGACGCGCGCGCTCTTGTGAAATTCGTTCCAGCGCGCGAAGTCTTCCTCGAGGTACGACACGAGGGTGCCCAGGCAGGCGGCCAGGCCCTTCGCGCCGACGATCGCGCCGAGGTCGCGGGTGGTGAGCAAGGTCGTCATGGATGTCTCCGTTTTCTCCATGTAGAGAGTGTGCGGGGACGTCGCGGCAGCCGAAATCAGCAAAAATGGCTCGATTCGATCAATAATTTGACATATCGGCAGCTTCCACTGTCGTTATGATCAAATCTCGTTGACGCGATTTTTACGGCCATGGACACCCTCGACCAGCAACTGATCGCCCTTCTTCGCACCGACGCGCGCGCCTCCGTGGCGACCCTCGCGCACCGCCTGGGCGTGTCGCGCGGCACGGTCAACAACCGCATCACCAAGCTCGAGGACTCGGGCACCATCGTCGGCTACACGGTGCGGCTGCGGCCCGACATCGAGCACAACGAGATCACCGCCTGGATGAGCATCGCCGTCGAAGGCAACCAGACACGCGAGGTGATCGCGATCCTGCTGGGCGAGCCGGGCATCGGCGAACTGCACGACACCAATGGCCGCTGGGACCTGCTCGCGGAGATACGATCCGCCAACCTCGCCGACCTGGCGGCGGTGCTCGAACGCGTGCGGCTGATCAAGGGCATCGGCGCGACCGAGACGTCCATCCACCTGCAAAGCTACAAATGAACTCCTTCGATGCCGCGCGCCGGCGCGTCCTGCGTTCCGGGCTGGGTCTGGCGGCGGGGGCGGCCGGCCTGTCGATGGCGGGACGATCGGGGGCGGCCGTCGATGGCGCGAGCGCGGCGCCGCGCCTCGCGTTCCTGGATCGTGCGGCCGCGGCCGACGCGCTCGCGCACGGAGACGGCTACTACGCCGACATGGGGCTGCTGGAGATCCGCGCCCGCATGCAGTCGGCGCTGCCGGGGATGTCGCTGGCCGACGCGCGCCTCGCCGTGCGCGACTTCGACGCCGCCGCGGCGCTGCCCTTCTCCGACGAGCAGCGCACGGCCGTCGCCGGCGTGATCGAACGCCTGCAGCCGCTGCTGGCCGCGCGCGCGCCGCTGTACGCGCGCACGCCGTGGTCCTTCATCCAGCTGGACGACCGCGCCGAGGGCGGCATGCCGCACACGCGGGGGCCGCACATCGTGCTGCCGCGCGCCGCCGTCGCGTGGTTCGTGAAGCTGCACCGCGACGCGGCCGCCGCCGGCCACCCGGCCGGCGCGCCGCGCGGCGGCGGCCTGCTGGTGCACGAGCAGACGCACGTCCTGCAGCGCCGCGAGCCGGCCCGCTTCGAGCCGCTGTACACGCAGGTGTTCGGCTTCGAGCGCATGGCGCCCGCGCCCGCGAACGCGTGGCTGTCGGCGCACCGCTGCATCAACCCGGACGGCCCCGACGTGGCCTGGGCGTTCCCGCTCGAGAAGATCGGCGGCGGCGGCTGGCTGATGCCCGACGTCACGATGCCGGACAAGCCCGTGCCGCGCATGCCGCAGGACTTCGAGTCGGTGGGCGTCGAGGTGGCGCGCACCGCCGACGGCTGGCGCGTGGTGGAGCGCGACGGCCGACCCGTGCGGCGCGACCTCGACCACGTGCGCGGCTGGCACGCGCACTTCCCGTTCCCGGACGAGGACTTTCATCCGAACGAGATCGCGGCGGTCGCGCTGTCGCACTGGATCCTGCGCGACGTGCCCGACCTCGACGCGCGCCCGCTGATGCCGGCGCTGGCCGACTGGGCGAAGGCCGCGCTGGCCTGACGCCGGCTCAGGCCGCGGGGTTCGCGGCGAGCTGGCGCAGCGCCTGCTCGAACACCTCGGGCGGCTGGCCGCCCTGGATCAGGTGCTTGTCGTCGATGATGATGGACGGCACCGAATGGATGCCGCGCTGCTGGTAGAACTGCTCGCGTTCGCGCACCTCGTCGGCGTAGCGGCCACTGGCGAGCACCTCGCGCGCCTGCTCGCCGTCCAGTCCGGCCTCGACGGCGTAGCGCACCAGCGTGTCGTGCGCGCTCGGGTCCTGGCCGTCCGTGAAGTAGGCCTTGAGGAACGCGTGCTTGAGCGCCAGGGCGTTCTCGCCGGTGGTGCCCTGCTGCACGTCGAGCACCTCGGCCCAGTGCAGCAGGCGATGCGCATCGAACGTGTTGTAGATGCGCGAGCGCTTGTCCATGTTGAACGTGAAGCCCACCGCGGCGCCGCGCTGGCGGATCGCCTCGCGGTTCTTCATCACCTGGTCCGCGGGCATGCCGTACTTGCGCGCGATGTGCTCGGTGGTGTCCTCGCCCTCGGGCGCCATGCCGGGATTCAGCTCGAAGGGCTGGAAGTGCAGCGTGACCGGCACCTCGGGGCCGAGGCGCTCCAGCGCGGTCTCGAGCGAGGTGAGGCCGATGGCGCACCACGGGCAGGAAACGTCGGAGACGAAGTCGATCTTCATGAAGGCAATTCCGGCAGTCGGGAGGGATCCCCGACAGTTTGAGGCCGATGGGCAAATCGCAAGGTGAGCGGGGACTATCGCCCCATTTTGGACACCTGCGGATTCTGGTTAGGGACGAACCCCGACGCCGTCGCACCTCCGAAGACTTTGCCTAACGCAACTTCATGTCGCTGTGGGAGACAAAGTCGCGCAATCGACATGCCATCCCCAATTTGCAGGGCGGGCAACCCGGTATGCCGCGCCCGACTGCAGCGCAACAAAATGAATCGGTGCTCAGGTCGCCGACAGGGTGGACCGAGCTGGGACAGTGCGGTCGGCCAACAGCGATCTGCCAATCCGATACGACCACCTCGACACAAGGTGCGCACCGTCCAGACCAACGCTAGGAAGAGGGATTCCATGAAGAGCTTCTGGACCAAGGCGGCCCTCGCCGTCGCCGCGATGTTGTGCATGGGCTCCGTCCATGCGTCGATCACCACCACCATCGACTTCGAGCACGTCGACACCACCGGCGCCCTCGCGCCGCCGGCGATGCTGGACGGCGACACGATGGCGCAGGCGGGATACACCTTCTACGCCTACGACCCGCACAACCCGCTGCTGGGCGTCGCGCCCGACTTCGCGCCGGTCGGGGCGCTCATGAGCAACGCCGCCGGCAACTGCCTGGACGGCGTCTGCCCGGCCGGCAACACCTCCACGTTCTTCGGCGTGGTCAACGACGGCATCTTCGGCATCGGCAAGAACAAGCTCGGACTGACCCTCAACAGCTTCGACGCCGCGTTCCTGGCGCCCGCCGGCCTGCAGCTGCCGTCCACCACCGTCGCCTTCCTGGCGGTCGAGGCCGACCGCGCCGACGGCTCGTTCGGCGTGGGCATCTTCCCGCTGCTGGGCCCGTCGGGCGGCACGACGTCGTTCTCGTCGTACCTGGCCGCGAACGCCCAGATGATCGACGGCACCGGCACGCTGACCTCGGGCGTCGTCACCGACATCTTCGCGTACGCCTACTACTGCAATGCCGGCTCGTGCAGCTTCGGCACGTCCAACCGCGGCCAGTTCGCCCTCGACAACATGTCCATCACCGCGGTGCCCGAGCCCTCCTCGTGGCTGCTGCTGGCCGCCGGCCTCGGCGCGCTGGGCGTCGCGTCGCGTCGTCGTCGCTCCAACTGAGCGTCCGCCACCCCACCAAGGAAAGAACGACGACATGACCAAGCTCACTTCCATCTCGATGGCCAGCCTGGCGCTGCTGGCCAGCATGGCCGCGCACGCACAGGCCACCAAGACCTACATCGTCCAGCTGCGCGACGAACCCGCCGCGTCGTACCAGGGCACCACTGCCGGCTACGCGGCCACGCAGGCCGCGCCGGGCACGCAGTTCAACGCCGGCTCGTCGGCCGCGCGTTCGTACAGCGCCTACCTGCGCACCAAGCAGTCGGCCGTGCTGTCCACGGTCAGCGGCGCCGGCGCGATCAGCCAGTTCGACACGGTGTTCAACGGCTTCACCGCGCGCCTGACGCCCGACCAGGCCGCCGCGCTGTCGATGAACAGCAACGTGGCCGCGGTCGCCGAAGACCAGCTGCTGTCGCCCTCCACGATCACCACGCCGATCTTCCTGGGCCTGACGGCGCCGGGCGGCGTCTGGTCGCAGGTCGACGGCAACGGCGTCGCGATCAAGGGCGAGAACATGATCCTGGGCGACGTCGACCTGGGCATCTGGCCCGAGAGCCCGTCGTACTACGACCATGTCGACGGCAGCGGCAACCCGGTCGCCAGCGGCGGCACGCTGGCCTACGGCCCGGCGCCCGCCACGTGGCAGGGCACCTGCGTCGCCGGCGACGCGTTCGTGCCCGCGCAGGCCTGCAACAACAAGCTGATCGGCGCGCGCTACTACGACGCCAACCTGCTGTCGCAAGGCGTCTCGCTGGACTGGACCGCGTTCAACTCGCCGCGCGACGACCTCGGCGGCGCCACCGGCCTCGGCGGCCATGGCGACCACACGGCGTCCACGGCCGCGGGCAACGACAAGGTGCCGGCCGTCGTCAACGGCATCACGATGGGCCTGGCCTCGGGCATGGCGCCGCGTGCGCGCATCGCCGCGTACAAGGTCTGCTTCACGTACGTCACCGCCGCCGGCAACAAGAACTCCTGCTCGTCGGCCGACTCGATGGCCGCCATCGACCAGGCGGTCAAGGACGGCGTCAACGCGATCAACTTCTCGATCAGCGGCGCCACCGGCACCACCAACGACATGGTGGAACAGGCCTTCTACCGCGCGACGCTGGCCGGCGTGTTCGTCGCCGCGGCCGCCGGCAACAGCGGCCCGGCCAACACGGTCAACCACCCGAGCCCGTGGCTCACGACCGTGGCCGCCGCCACGCACGACCGCATCCTCGAGGGCGATGTCAACCTGGGCAACGGCGCGAAGTACACGGGCGCGTCGCTGAACGCCAGCGCGCTGGCCGCCGCCCCGCTGATCCGCGCCGAGGACGCCGCGCTCGGCGGCAGCGGCGACGCCAAGCTGTGCTTCACGTCCAGCGACCTGACGCTGACGCCGGTCGCCGGCGAAGTGCTGCTGGATCCGGCCAAGGTGGCCGGCAAGGTCGTCATCTGCACCCGCGGCACGAACCCGCGCGTCAACAAGAGCCTGGCCGTGCAGCAAGCCGGCGGCGTGGGCATGATCCTGGTCGACAACGGCGCGGGCCTGGTCTCCGAAGTCCACTCGGTGCCCACGGTGCACGTCACCGCGGCCGACGGCGCGGCCATCAAGGCCTACGCCGTCGCCGGCGGCAGCCCGACGGCCGCCGAGTCGGCGTTCTACTTCGGCCACCAGCCGGCCCCGACGATCGCCGCCTTCTCGGGCCGCGGCCCGAACATGGCCGACGCCAACATCCTCAAGCCCGACCTCGCGGCCCCGGGGGTGGGCGTCATCGCCAGCGTCACACCGGGCTACACGCAGGCCCAGCGCAACGCGCTCGCCGCGGGCACGCTGGCCGGCACGCCGGCCTGGGCGTCGTACGACGGCACCTCGATGGCCACGCCGCACGTCACCGGCATCTCGCTGCTGCTCAAGCAGGCGCACCCGGACTGGAGCCCGTCGGCGATCAAGTCGGCGCTGATGACCTCCGCGTTCGACACGCTCGACGACGGCCTGGCCGGCATGCAGAACGGCCGCCTGCCCTGGTCGCAGGGCGCCGGCTTCATCAGCCCGAACAAGGCGATCGATCCGGGCCTGGTGTACGACATGGGCAAGGCCGACTACGTCAAGTACCAATGCCTGACGCAGAAGAGCCTCGTCGCCGCGTCCGACTGCACGACCTACGGCACGCTGGACCAGACGTACAACCTGAACCTGCCGTCGATCACGATCGGCGCGATGCTGGGCACGACCACGGTCAAGCGCACGGTCAGGAACGTCAGCGGCTCGGCGGCCACCTACACGGCGGCCGCGACGCTCGGCGGCGGCATGACCGCCACGGTCACGCCGTCGACGCTGAACCTGGCCCCGGGCCAGAGCGCCAACTTCACCGTGACGATCGCCCCGGGCGCCTCCACGCCGAAGTTCACGTGGGAATACGGCAACCTGACCTGGTCGGACGGCGCGGGCCACAGCGTGCGCAGCCCGATCCAGGTCGCCCTGGGCACCTCGATCGCGGCCCCGGCCGACCTGTCGGGCACCACGGTCTCGGGCAGCCGCCTGTTCACGATCGGCACCGGCTTCGCCGGCCACCCGACCGCGAACAAGGGCATGCGTGACGTGACGATGGGCGCACCCACCGCACTGACGCCGAACGCCAACGTCGACGTCACCACGGCGTGCAAGACGGCGGTGTCCAACGCCAACATCGCGGTCTACAACTTCCCGGTGCCCGCGGGCGCGATCGTGGCGCGCTTCGCGCTGCGCCAGGCCGACGTCAGCGGCCCAACCGACGACAACGACCTGGCCGTCGTGCTCCCGAACGGCGCCGTGTCGTACTCGGCCGGCGGCACGTCGCACGAGACGGTGGAACTGCTGAACCCGGCGGCCGGCAACTACAAGGTCTGCGTGGCCGCGTACGCCAGCCCGAACGCGACGTCGACGCACCAGCTCTCGAGCTGGATCGTCAGCCCCGGCGACACCGCCGGCGGCACGTTCACGGTCGGCATGCCCTCCACGGTGTTCTCCGGCGGCACCGCCACGGTCGCCGCGGTCTGGTCGGGCCTGGCCACCAGCCACCGCTACCTCGGCGGCATCCAGTACCTGGACGCCTCGAACTCGGTGGCCGCCGCCACGGCCCTGGCCATCGACACCACGCCGGGCACCCCGCTCGACGTGGCCACGCCGATCGCCAACGACAAGACCAACGTCACCAAGAAGTAAGCCGGACGAGCGCCTCGGCGCTCATCCCGCCTGCGAAGGCCGCGTGTCGCGAGATGCGCGGCTTTTTTGTTGCCTCGCCTCCAAGCTGTGGATGGGCGCCGCCTTGACTCGATGACGTCGACGGCCGCGCTGTCGCGGGGCCTCGAGCAGCGCCGCTCGCTGGCCACGATGCCATTCGCAGAGTTCAGGTGGGCGCACCGGCAGTCGAGGCCCTCGACGGGCCGAGACACGCAACGCCTTCAATCCACGAGCGGTCGCCGCGGCAGGGAGAGCAGGGGCATCCGTCAAGTGCAGTGCGGGCAGCACCTGGAGTTCATCCACCCGGCACGACGAAATCGCTCAGACCGCCGAGTCGGTCCCGCCCTGCCCCAACTGGCACGTCTTCTTGCCATCGCTCCCGCGCGGCCGGCAGACGACGGAAGGATCGGGCCGGCGCATGCAGTCGGACTCGAGTCCGCCGGCCTTGTTCTCCTCGACCCGCGCCTGCGCCAGCGCCTGCACGGCCTCCTGCAGGGCGCGCGCGTCGGTGATCTTGCTCGACCACGGCAGCCACGTCTCCGCGCCGCCGCAGGGCTTGGCACCGAGGCCGACGGCGTGGCACTCGCCCTGGCCGTCGCACTCGGCGTCGCCGATCAACTGGACGACGCGGGCGTGCAGCGCGACGGACGCGGGCTCGGCCTTGGCCGCGGGGGCCGCCGGCTTGGAAGCGTCGACCGCACCGGCGCAGCCGGCGATGGCGAGGAGCGCGGCAACGAGGCTCGCGCGCGGCACGAATTGGGCAAGAGAGGTGTTCATCGCCACATGCTCGCCCATCGCCCGCAGGCTGGCAATTCGGTGAACCTCGCGGCGCCGGCCTTCAGACGAAGTCGCGCACCCGGTAGTACGTCATGCCGACCGCCTGCATCAGCCCGCCGATGGCCTCGCCGCCCGGGAACGGCGGGTTGACGATGGGCGCGAACCAGTCGAGCTCGTCGGACTTGCGCAGCATCTTGTCGGTGACCACCTTGGCCGCCACGCGCGTGGGCACCAGGCCGTGCCCACAGAAGCCCTGCGCCCAGAACACGCGGCCGTCGCGCTGGCCCCAGTCGGGCATGCGGCGCATCGTGATGTCGATGTGGCCGCCCCAGGCGTAGTCCATCTGCACGTTCGCGAGCTGCGGGAAGGCGCGCGCGATGTTCACGCGCATCGCGTCCTTCAGGTTGGACGGCGTGCCGCCCAGGTAGGTGCACTTGCCGCCGAACAGCAGCCGGTGGTCGGCCGTCATGCGGAAGTACTCGAGGATGAACTGGTTGTCGTAGACCGCGTGGTTGTGCGGGATCAGGCTGCGCGCGACCGCCTCGCCCAGCGGCGCGGTGACGCCGATGAAGGTGCCCACGGGCAGCGTGCGCGCGGCGAGCCTCGGGTCGAGCTTGTCGACGTACGCGTTGGTGGCCAGCACGAGCTGGTCGCAGCGCACGATGTGCGGACCGACGCTCACCTCGATGCGGTCGCCCTTGTTCTCGACGTAGCCGTCGACCTTGCTCTGCTCGAAGATGCGCACGCCCAGGCCCTCGACCGCGCGCGCCAGTCCCAGCACGTACTTGAGCGGGTGGATGTGGCAGCCCTCGGGGTCGATGATGCCGGCCTGGAAGCGCTGCGAGTTCAGGTACTTGGGCAGGTCCTTCTTGTCGACGAGCTGCAGCTTGTCGTAGCCCCATTCGTTGACGCACTCCTCGATCCAGTCGGTCAGGTCCGCGACGCGGCGCTGCAGCACGGCGACCTCGAGGTGGCCCTGCACGAGGTCGCAGTCGATCTGGTGCCGGGCCATGATGCCGCGGATGTCCGTGACGGCCTCGCGCGAGGCGTCGAACATGCGCTTGGCACGCTCGTGGCCCATCACGCCCTTCAGCCGCTGCATGCCGCACGGGAAGCCGATGATCATCTGCCCGCCGTTGCGCCCCGTCGCGCCCCAGCCCACGCGGCTGGCCTCGATGATGGCCACGCGCTTGCCGGCCTGGGCCAGCTCCATGGCGGAATACAGGCCGAAGAAGCCGGCGCCGACGACGCAGACGTCGACCTCCAGGTTCTCCTGCAGCGACGGGCGATTCGATTGCAGGTGGCGCGAGGTGGCGGCGTAGTACGAGTCGACGTACTCGGGCGAGGAACGGAACATGGAACCCTCTTTCGGGAAAGCGTGGGAACGGGAGGCGGCGGGATCAGGCGAGCTCGACCAGGTGGACGAGATCCCAGTGGTGGCGCGGATCGGCCGCGGCGTGGCGCTCGGCGCTCTCGTGGCGCTTGAGCGCGACGAACAGGTCGACCAGCGGGTCGCCGAACAGCTCGCGCATCAGCGCGCTGGCCTCCAGCGCGTCGCAGGCGTCGGGCAGCGTGCGCGGCAGCGCGACGCCGGCCGACTCGCCCGCGGGCTGCAGGCCCTGCTCGATGCCGGCCAGGCCCATGCCCAGCGTGGCGGCCACGATCAGGTAGGGATTGGCGTCGCCGCCGGGCAGGCGGTTCTCGATGCGGCGGTTCTGCGCGCTCGCCTGCGGGATGCGGAAGGCGACCGCGCGGTCGTCATGGCCCCAGCTGGCCGACGACGGCGACGCGTTGGACAGGCGGATGCGGTCGAAGGCCATGTCGTGCGGCGCGAAGAACGCCATCGCCGCGTCGGCGTGGCGCTGCAGGCCGCCGATGAAGGCGCCGAGCATGTCCGTGTCACTGCCGTCGGGATGCGCGAACGCGTTCGTGTGCGCGCCGGAGACAGCGTCGCCCTCGCCGGCGAGCGCGCGGCCGCTCCGGAGCGAGCCGGCGTGAGTCCCCTGGGGGCGGGGAGCGGGGCGAGCCGGGCTGTCATGAACGCTGAAGTGCCAGTGCATGCCGGTGCCGGGCTGGTCGAGGAAGGGCTTGGGCGCGAAGGTGGCGAGGAAGCCGAACTGCGCCGCGACCTGGCGCGCGAGGCGCTTGAAGCGGAACACCGCGTCGGCCTGCGCCAGCGGCTCGCCCGGCATGAAGTTGACCTCGTACTGCGAGTACGCCGCCTCGTGCGCGTGGCCGCACACGGGGATGCCCTGCAGCTGGCAGGCGGCGAACAGCGCGTCGAAGTAGTCGGCGAAGTGGCCCGTGCGCTCCAGCGAGTAGGCCTCGCAGGCGCGCTCGCGCGCGGGGGCGCCCGCGCGTGACGCGGGGGCGTGCAGGCTCACCTGGCCACCCTCCTCGCGGCGGTCGACGAGGAACAGCTCCAGCTCCGGCGCGACGGTGGCGGCGAGCCCCGCCTTGTCCAGCCGCGCCAGCACGCGGCGCAGCGCCGCACGCGGCGAGAACTCGCTGGCGCAGACGCTGCGGCCGTAGCGCCCGGCGTGCAGCGGCCCGGCGGGCTCGCAGATGACGGCGGCCGTGCCGGTGCGGCCCGGCTGCGCGCACAGCGTCGCGAGGTCGGGCACCAGGCTGATGTCGAGGTAGGACTCGGGCAGCAGCGGGCCGAACACCGTCTCGGGCTCGCCGGCGGTCAGCGTCAGGCCGAACACCACCGACGGGAAGCGGCAGCCGGCCATGCCCACGAAATCCTGGTGGCCGACGGACTTGCCCCGCGCCACGGAGGTGAAGTCGCCGACGGCGCATTCGATGGCGGTCACCGGCACGCCCAGTTCGGCGGACAGGCGATCCAGCGCGGCCTGCACGACGGCGCGATGCGGCGCGGCCAGCGCGGTGGTCGAAGAGAAGTCGGGCGATGCGGTCATGCGCGGGAGCTTACGCAGCGATTGGCCCAGTGGGAAGGGCCACTTGACGCCGCCGCGACTGGGCCACTTGGCGTACGATGGCCGCCCGATGACCGCCTCGACCTCCGCCGCCCACGTCCCCGTCGACACGCTCGTCGACTGGCTGCAGCACGCGTGGGCGCATCCGGCCGCGGGCGAGGCCGCCCTGCCCATCGGCGCGCGGCTGACGCAGCAGATCCGCCGCGCGATCCTGGACCGCGTGGTGCCGCCGGCGCACCGGCTGCCCTCGACGCGCGCGCTGGCGCAGGCGCTGCGCATCGCGCGCAACACCATCGTGCCGGTCTACGAGCAGCTGCGCGCCGAGGGCTTCGTCGTGGCGGGACAGGGCTCGGGCACCTACGTCTGCCGCATCGCGCCCGAGGCGCTGCCCGCCGTGGCCAAGGCCGCGCAGCCCGCCGACGCGCCGCGTGCGGCCGCGCCGCTGGCGTTCTCGCGCCGCGGCCGCCGCTATCACAGCCATCCGCTGCACGAGTTCTGGACGCGCCAGCCCTTCTGCCCCGGCCAGTTCGATTTCGAGCTGTTCCCGCACCGCCTCTGGAACCGGTTGCAGCAGCGCCAGCTGCGGCGCGCCGACCCGATCCAGCTGGAACAGGGCGAGCCCGGCGGCGCGCCCGAGCTGCGCCAGGCCATCGCGGAACACGTGCGCGCCACGCGCGGCGTGCGCTGCGCGCCCGAGCAGGTGATCATCACCGACGGCACCGGCGAGTCGATCGACCTCGTCGCGCGCCTGATGTGCGACCCCGGCGACGCCGTGCTGCTGGAAGACCCCGGCTACTGGGCCGCCACGCAGGTGCTGTCGGACCACGGCCTGCGGCTGCGGCCCGTGCCGGTCGACGCGCACGGCCTGCCGGTGCCGGCGCTGCGCCAGGGCGAGCGCGCGCCGCGCGTCGTCTACCTCACGCCGTCGAACCAGTTCCCCACCGGCGGCGTGATGCCGCTCGCGCGGCGGCTGGAGTGGCTGCAGTTCGCCGCGCGCCACGACACGCTGCTGCTGGAGGACGACTACGACAGCGAGTACCGCTACGAGGGCGCACCCTTCCCGTCGCTGCAGGGCCAGGACGCGGCCGGCCGCGTGATCTACCTGGGCACCTTCAGCAAGACCGTCTACCCAGGCATCCGCGTCGCCTTCCTCGTGGTGCCACCGGGCCTGCAGCGCGTGTTCGCCGACGCGTCGGCCGACTTCTACCGCGACGGCGACCAGATCGTGCAGCAGGTGCTGGCCGACTTCATGCGCGAGGGCCACTACGCCGCCCACGTGCGCACGCTGCGCCGCGAATACGCGCTGCGGCGCGAGGCGATGCTGCGCGCGTTGGCGGAGGCGTTGCCGCGCGAGTTCGCCACGCAGCGGCTCGCCGTGGTCTCCGGCGCGCGCGGCGTGCACCTGACGCTCGCGCTGCCCGACGACGTCGACGACCGCGCCGTCGCGCGCGACGCGATCGCGCACGGCGTCACGGCGATCCCGCTGTCGGTCTACGCGATGCGCGTGGGCTGGCGCGGCCTCGTGCTGTCGTTCGCCGCCACGCCGCCGGCGCAGATCGCCCCGCTCGTGAGCGCGCTGGCGCCGGTGCTGCGCAACGCGTTGGCGCGCGCGGGCTCGCTATCGTCGAGCTGAGGCCGATGAGAAACGCTGCGCGGCTGTGGCGCGCAGGCACACGGCATCCCCACAAATAGCGCCCCCGGGGCGAGGCGCGCGGCCTAGAATTTTTGCCTGGAGGTTCCAACAAATGCACAGGCGAACGAAATCGCCCGCGGAGATCGCATCGTGACGATCGACGGCCGCTCGCTGCTCGCGGTGGTCGCCGCGCTGTGCGTCGTGTTCAGCATCGTCGTGCTGGCGCTCGAGCGCCGCATCCGCCAGACGATGCCCGGCCTGCGCCTTTGGGCCATCGCCAACCTCTTTCTCGGCGCCGCGGCCGCCGCGCACATGCTGCAGGGCCACGCGCCGGTGTGGGTGCCGGCCATCGTCGGCAACTGGACGATGCTCGTCGGCCGCAGCACCGCCGTCGCCGCGCTGCGCCAGTTCGACCACCAGCCCGTGCCCACCGGCTGGCTCGTCGCGGCCACCGGCATGCTCATGCTGGGCATCGCCGCCACGCTGGCGTGGCCCGAGCCGCGGGTGCGCGCGATGATCATGGTGGGCGGGATGGCGGTGCTGGCACTGTGGGCCACGTACTCGCTGGCGGTGGGCGCGCCGCCCAGCGTCAGCCGCGTGCTGACGATGGTGGGCATGGGCGGCTGGGGCCTGGCGAACGTCTGGCGGATGTGGACGACCGCGCACCTGCCCGAGGGCGCGCCGGTGCTCGACCTCAGCGACCCGACGGTGGCCGCCTACCTGTGCGCGCTGGTGATCATGGACATGTTCACCAACATCGGCTTCATGCTCCTGATCACCGACCGCATGCACGACTGGGTGCTGCAGCTCGCGCGCACCGACCACCTGACGGGCGCACTGTCGCGCGGCGCGCTCCACTCGCAGGCCACGCGCGACCTGCAGCTGGCGCGCCGCCAGCGCACGTACACGGCGGCCTTCATCGTCGACATCGACCGCTTCAAGACGATCAACGACAGCCACGGCCACGCGGCCGGCGACGCGATCCTGCGGCACGTGGCGCAGCACGGCCAGGCGGTGCTGCGCTGCACCGACCTGTTCGGCCGCTACGGCGGCGACGAGTTCGTCGCGATCCTGCCCGAGACCGACCTGCCCACTGCCGCGGCCATCGCCGAGCGGTTGCGCATCGCCGTCGGCGAGCCCGTGCCCGGCGCGGCGCCGCTGGCCTGCGGCCTGTGCGGCGTGACGGTGAGCATCGGCGTGGCCGCCGTGGCGCCTGGCTGCGAGGGCGTCGACGAGCTGATCGCGCAGGCCGACGAGGCGCTGTACGACGCCAAGCACGCCGGCCGCAACCGCACGCGCGTCGCCGAGGACGAGCTGTCCACGCCCGGCAAGCCGCCGCTGCGCGTCATCCAGGGCCGGCCCTGAGACGACGAAGGCCCGGACGATGCCGGGCCTTGCGAGGACACGGGCCTGCGCGGCCCGCGGAAGGTCGATGCGTTACTCAGTGCGCGCGCCGCTGCAGCGCCGCCGGGCTGGCGTTCGCGCCGCTGTCGCTGCCGATCGGGGCCGGGCCCTGGCCGCACATCTGGCCGACCGGCGTCGACGTGCAGCTGAAGAACTCGCTCTCGATGTTCATGCCGCTGGCGTCGCGGCCGCCGAGGATGTACTCCTTGAAGTCGCCCGCCAGCACGTGCGTGGCCGGGGCCTTCAGCGGCGTCACGGCGCTGAGCGCGCCCGGACGGATGCGGGTGTCGCCCAGTCGCGCGGCCGAGCCGTCGCCGCAGGAGCCGGCGGTGCAGAACACCGATTGCTCGAAGCCGGTGATGCCGTCGGCGAACGTCCAGGCGCTGCTGAAGCTGCTCGTGTGGCCGCCGTCGACCGTGAAGGCCTTGAGCGCGGCGACGGTGTCGTCCGTCAGCGTGCCCCAGGCGAGGCCGGCCATTGCGGCGTCGACGGGCGGCATGCCCTGGACGTCCACCGCGAAACTGCTGCGGCCACCGACCGTGGCGGGCGTCGTGCACGCGGCGTCGCTGTAGATCGCGACGTCCACCGTGCGGCCCGCGCGGTAGAACGTGCGGATCACGTCGTCGCCGGCGGTGCCCTGCGGCAGCGACAGCCACGTGTCGTCGCCGCTGCGCAGCGAGCCGGACGCCGGGTCGGTGCTGGCGACGTTGCTCATGCCGTCGGTCGTCCAAAGCGACATGCGCGGCACCGTCGGCGAGAACACCTTGTAGATCGCGATCGTCGAGTGCGCGTCGTTGCGCGCGCTCAGCACGGCACAGGCCACGCCGTCGGTGCGCGCGAGGTCGAACTGCAGCGCGCGCTGGTACTGCACGGGCGTGGTCGGATCGTCGACGCGCACGCTGCGCTGGACGGCGGCGTTCGCGTTGATGGACATCGGCAACAGGTCGCCGTAGAACTGCCAGTGCTTGTCGCGGTAGACCACGCCGATGCCGTTGCCCACGTTCTGGATCGAGCCGTCGGGCATCTGGATCGCGAAGCTGACCGCGCACAGCGGGTCGGCGCCGGTCAGGTCGCAGCGGCCCAGTACCGGGCTGACCAGCCTGGAGCCCCAGATCGCGCTGCCGCCGGCGTCGCCGCCCGAGGCGAAGAACTGGCACAGGCCGGCCGACACCTGCGCGCCACCCGTGAGCGTGCTGTTGCCCATGCTGATGTGGGCGTCGGTCGCGATGACCGACGACAGGCCCGTCGTGGCGTCGCTGCAGCTCGATGCGCTCGCGACGGCGGCGGTCATCTTCTTGAACAGCGTCTCGAGGCCGTCCAGCGGCAGCGCCGCGGCGCCGGCGTCGGCGGTGATGGTGCCGGTCGTGCTGCCGGTGGTCATGTAGAGGTTGCCGTCGCCCAGGCGCGGCGTGACCTGCACGAAGCCGCCGTTGTCCGAGCCGGTGGTGACCTTGACGGCGTCGAGCACGCGATCGTAGCCGCTGCGCGTGCCGGCGGACAGCGAGCCCGTGGTGAAGTCGAAGGTGGCGGCGACGCCGGCGTCGCTCAACGTGCCGGCCAGGCCCGTCTGCAGCTGCGTCTGCGCGGCCGCCAGCGCGGCGGCGGACGGCGCGCTGCCGCCCGTGGCCATCAGCGAGTCGGGGGTCGCGCCGGTGGCCAGCGTGATCATCGCGGTGGTCAGCGGCGTGACGTTGGCGGTGCCCGCGGCCTGCGCCACCGAGTAGATGCAGCCATAGTTCGCGCCGGTGTAGCCGCAGGCCTCGAGGCGCCACGGGCCGGTGCCGGTCAGCACGCCCGCGTCGTAGGTGCCGTCGGCGTTGATCGCGACGTCGTGCGCCACGACGGCGCCGGTCGAATCGATCACGCGCAGCGTGCCCTGGGTCATCGGCGCGCCGACGGCGGCGGAGCCGGTCAGGTGCGTGGCGGTGGGCGTGGGCGGCGTGGGGGCCGCGGCGCTGGAGCCGCCGCCGCAGGCCGACAGCGCGGCGAGCGCCGCGACGCTCAGGGTGAAGCAATAGATCGTGCCGGGGGTCAGGCGCATTCGGGTCTCCGTGCGGGCAATGAAGGCGATGCACGGCCACGCGCCACCGCGGCGGGTCGGAACGGGCATCTGCCCTCCATATCGGCCCCGACACGATTCATTGAGCGCACTGAACGATCGTTCGAGACTTTCTTGGCGCCGCCGCCGCGGCCAGCCGACGAGCGGTTGCCTGCGGCCATCGGACGGCATCGCCTACCCCGCGAGCGACAGGATTTCGACAGCGCGGCGACGCAATCGATCGACGCATCGCCATAGCCGCAGCGCGCGCCGCGGCCAACCGACGTGCGCAGCGCCGCGTGTCAGATCTGCACGCGCGTGCCCAGCTCGATCACCGAGTTGTTGGGCAGGCGGAAGAACTCCACCACGCTGCCGGCGTTGCGCGTCATCGCGGCGAACAGGCGTTCGCGCCAGTGCGCCATGCCGTCGCCGCGCGTGGGCACGACCACCTCGCGGCTGAGGAAGTAGCTGGTGGTGAACTCGTCGACGTCCAGCCCGTGCGAGCGGCACAGCGTGAGCGCCTGGGGGATGTCGGGCGTGTTCTTGAAGCCGTAGTTCACCGTCACGCGCCAGAAGCCGCGCGCCAGCGGCTCCACCTGCACGCGGTCGGCGAACGGGATCCACGGCACCTCGTGGAACTTCACCGTGAGGATGACGTTGGTCTCGTGCAGCACCTGGTTGTGCTTGAGGTTGTGCAGCAGCGCCTGCGGCACGGTGCCGACGTTGGCCACCGTGAAGACGGCGGTGCGCGGCGTGCGCGTGATGTCGTCCTCGGCCAGCGCGGTGATGAACGGGATCAGGTCGGGGTCGTCGCGGCGGATGCTCTCCAGCAGCAGCTCGCGGCCTCGCTTCCACGTCGACATGATCGCGAACATCGCCATCGCCAGCAACAGCGGGAACCATCCGCCGTGCAGGAACTTCAGCGAGCACGCGGCCACCAGCAGGCCGTCCATGATCGCGAAGAAGCCCGTGGCGCCGAGCGCGATCCACAGCGGAAAGCCCCAGCCGTAGCGCACCACGAAGTAGGTGAGCACCGTGTCGATCAGCATCGTGACCGTCACCGCGATGCCGTAGGCCGCGGTCAGCCTGGACACGCTGCCGAAGCCGATCACCGCGCACACCACCGCCACCATCAGCACCCAGTTCACGCGCGGCAGGTAGATCTGGCCGGCTTCCTTGACCGACGTGTAGACGACCTCCATGCGCGGCAGGAATCCGAGCTGGATCGCCTGCTTGGTCATCGAGAACGCGCCCGAGATCACGGCCTGCGACGCGATGACCGCGGCCACCGCCGCGAACGCCACCATCGGCAGCACCCACGTCGACGGGAACAGGCGGAAGAACGGGTTCTCGATGGCGGTGGGGTCGTGGATCAGCAGCGCGCCCTGCCCCATGTAGTTGAGCGCCAGCGCCGGCAGCACCAGCGCGCTCCACGCGAGGCGGATCGGCGTCTTGCCGAAGTGACCCATGTCGGCGTACAGCGCCTCGGCGCCGGTGAGCGCGAGCACGATGGCGCCGAGCGCGGCCAGCACGTGCCAGCCGCGATCGAGCAGGAACTGCACGGCGTACAGCGGGTTCAGCGCGGACAGGATCTCGGGCGCCTGGGCCACGTGCAGCAGGCCGACCACGGCCAGCAGCCCGAACCACACCACCAGGATCGGCCCGAACGCCTTGCCGAACGCGCCGGTGCCGAAGCGCTGCGCCGAGAACAACACCACGAGGATCACCACCGACAGCGGCACGATGTAGGCCTTGAGCGCGGGCGTGACGACCTCCAGGCCCTCGACCGCGCCCATCACCGTGACGGCCGGCGTGATGACGCTGTCGCCGAAGAACAGGGTGGCGCCGAACATGCCCACCAGCATGATCAGCGTGCGCCGCCGCGGCGTGCCGCCGGCCGCGTGCGCCGCCAGCGCGGTCAGCGCCATCGCGCCGCCTTCGCCGTTGTTGTCGGCGCGCAGGATCAGGATCACGTACTTGAGCGTGACGACCAGCATCAGGCCCCAGAAGATGGTCGACACCGCGCCGATGATGTGCTGCGCGTCGAGCGGCACGCCCACGCCCGAGACGGGTACGAAGATCTCGTGCAGCGTGTACAGCGGGCTGGTGCCGATGTCTCCGTAGACGACGCCCAAGGCGCCCAACGTCATCGCCGCGAGGCCGGCGCCGTGTTGCTGCTTGCCCATGAATCGTCTTCAGCCGTCGCCGCTGGTTGGTCGAGCGGGCATTGTGGCCCAGCCCCCCCGCCGTTGCCACCGCAGCGCAGCAAAATCGTCGTTTCGCCGCCCGTGCGCGGGTTGACGCGGTCTTCGTTACAGTGTCGTGACCACGGACCCGCCACCCCCATGCTGATCAACTGCGTCGCCTACCAAAACGGGAGCAAGCTCGCCGACATCCCGATCACGGAGATCAGCGAATACCTGGCGCGCCCCGGCTGTTTCGTCTGGGTGGCCCTGAAGGACGCCACCGACGACGAACTGCACACGATGCAGCACGAGTTCGGCCTGCACGAGCTCGCGGTCGAGGACGCCCTGCACGGCCACCAGCGGCCCAAGGTCGAGGAGTACGGCGACACGCTGTTCGCCGTGCTGCACACCGTGGAGCTGACGCCCACCGACGAACTGGCCACCGGCGAGGTCGACATCTTCGTGGGCCGCAACTTCGTGCTGTCCGTGCGCAACCGCAGCCGGCAGAACCTGCTGATGGTGCGCGAGCGTTCCGAGCGCGAGCCGCACATGCTCAAGCACGGCCCCGCGTTCGTGTTCTACGCGCTGATGGACGCGGTGGTCGACCGCTACTTCCCCATCATCGACCGCCTCGAGTCCGAGCTCGAGCAGGTCGAGGACCAGATGTTCGAGCCCGGCACCTCCAAGGCCAACATCCAGCGGCTGTACGAACTCAAGCGCGAGATCGGCACCGTGCGCCACGCCGTCACGCCGCTGATCGACGCCGTGCACAAGCTGTTCAGCGGCCGCGTGCCCGCCGTGTGCGAGAACAACCGCGAGTACTTCCGCGACGTCTTCGACCACCTGCTGCGCATGCAGGGCTCGCTCGACAACCTGCGCGACACCATTGGCACCGCCATCCAGGTCAACCTCGCGAACGTGGCCATCGAGGAATCGGTGGTCAACAAGCGCCTGGCCGCCTGGGCCGGCATCTTCGCCGTCATCAGCGCCTTCGCCGGCATCTGGGGCATGAACTTCAAGAACATGCCCGAGCTCGAGTGGCAATGGGGCTACCCGCTGGCGCTGGCAACGATCACGATCGTGTGCGTGATCCTGTACCGGCAGTTCAGGAAATCGGGCTGGTTGTAGGCGCGCAGGCGGACTGCAGTCGAGGTCAAGCCGGCTGCGAGTCCTGCACGTCGCGCGCGTCGAGCTCGATCTCGACGCGGTCGCGGCCTTCCTGCTTGGCGCGGTACATCGCCTCGTCGGCGCGCTTGATGCCTTCGTTCAGATCCTCGCCGCGGTGCCATTCGGCCACGCCGAAGCTGCAGGTCACCTGCAGTCCCTCGGGCCACGCGGCGGCGGCGATGCGCTCGCGCAGGCGCTCGGCGATCGCGCGGCCCTTCATGCCCGGGGTCTCGCGGAACACCAGCAGGAACTCCTCGCCGCCCCAGCGCGCGAACAGGTCCTCGCGCTGCACGGCCGCGCGCACGAGCTCGGCCAGGCTGCGGATCACCTGGTCGCCGGTGTCGTGGCCGAGGCTGTCGTTGATGCGCTTGAAGTGGTCGATGTCGATGAACACCAGCGTCATCGGGAACGCCTTGTCCTCGCCCATGCGCACGATGCGCATCAGCTCGTCGGCCAGGCCCTTGCGGTTCAGCGCGCCGGTCAGCGGGTCGGTGCGCGCGATCTCGGCCAGGCTGCGCGTCTCCAGGCGCAGCGATTCGTTCAGGCGCTGCAGCGAATGCTGGCTGGCCGCGGACAGCCGCAGCTGCCGCCGGTTGAGCACGCTGTCGACGACCAGGTAGCCGAACACCGACAGCATCCACACCGCGATGATGCCCAGGCGGAACGTCGACGCGGGGATCAGCTTGCCGGTGAACTCGATGCGCTGCACGCGGATCGTGTGCGGGCCGGGTTCGACCTTCGGTCCCGTGGAGAACGCCAGGCGCGTGGCGTTGCGGAAGTCGGGCGCCTCGAGGTCCAGCGTCATCGGATGCTCGTCGATCCACCACTGCGCGACCTGGAAGCGCGCGAGCGGCACCTCGTAGCCCTGCGGGTAGCCGGACGGCTCGTAGATCAGCTGGTTGACCTTCTCGGACTCGGCCACGCCCGGCTTCGAATACGCCGGGTCGTAGTTGCGCAGGTAGACGCGCACGCGCTGCTGCGCCTCGGGGCCGGTGGCGGTCACCCACAGCCGCATCGATTCGTAGCGGCTCAGGTCGATGCCTTGCGGCGCCTTGCCGAACTCGATCTGCAGTTCGCAGAACGCCCACTCGTAGCCGGCGCGCAGGTCGCAGTCCATGCCCACGCCGCCGCCCTCGCGGGTGACGGCGGCCACGCTGCGGCCACCGGCGTTGGCGCGGTCGTCGAGCGCGGCGACCTTGAACGGTGAGCGCGCGTCGATCACCAGCGTCGACGTCATCCCGAACTGGTTCCACAGCAGCGCGATGCCGGTGAGGGCGAGCAGGATGATCAGCAGGCGACGAAGGACGCGGGCGTGCATGGCAGGACGAACGGCGGGAAGGCGGCTGTCAGGTGAGACATCGGCAGACCTGCCGTCGTCTTGAATGCCAGCGCGTGCACGGGCACGTTACACGCGCCGCGGCCGGCCGGTGCGCCCGGCCGCGCCTCGAACTCGGGGCAAGCGCGAAATCTTGAACGCCCCGGGCGACTGCGCCGCGCGCGCTGGAACGGACGTTCAGCGCCGTTGAGCGGCCGGGGCCTCCAGCTCGCGGACGGCGCCCGCGCCGATCGACGCGCCGAAGCGCTTGGCCAGGCGCTCGGCCACGTTCTCCTGCAGCGTGTAGTCGATCACGTCCTCGGCCTTGACGACGTCGCGCGCGACGGAGTCGAGGCTGCCGAAGTGATCGGCCAGGCCCATCCTGACGGCGTCCTCGCCGTTCCAGAACAGGCCGGAGAAGGTGTCGGGCGTCTCGTGCAGGCGCGCGCCGCGGCCTTCCTTGACGACGCCGATGAACTGCTGGTGGATCTGGTCGATCATCGCCTGCGCCATCGCGCGCTGCTCGGGCTTGAGCGGCGAGAACGGGTCGAGCATGCCCTTGTTGGCGCCGGCCGTGATCAGGCGGCGCTCGACGCCGAGTTTCTCCATCGCGCCGGTGAAGCCGAAGCCGTCCATCAGCACGCCGATCGAGCCGACGATGCTGGCCTTGTCGACGAAGATCTCGTCCGCGCCGACGGCCATGTAGTAGGCGCCCGACGCGCACATCTCCTCGCACACCGCGTACAGCTTCTTCTTGTGCAGGGCCTTCAGGCGCTTGATCTCGTCGTACACGATGCCGGCCTGCACCGGGCTGCCGCCGGGCGAGTTGAAGCGCATCACCACGGCGACGGCGCTCTTCTCCTCGAACGCGCTGCGCAGCGCGGAGACGACGTTCTCGGCGCTGGCATTTCCCTCCGACGCGATCTCGCCGCGCACTTCCACCAGCGCGGTGTGCGGGCCGTTGGGCGTGCTCGCCTTGCCGCGCTGCGAGGCCACCAGGCCCCAGATCACCGCCAGCGCCAGCAGGAACCACGCGCAGCGGCCGAACAGCCGCCAGCGGCGCTCGACGCGGCGCTCGCGCATCAGCTCGCCGGTGACCTGCGCCAGCACGTGCTCCAGGCGCGACAGATCGGGGCTGAAGTTCAGGTTCGCGGGCGCGACGGGCGCGGGCGCCGGCGCGGGGGCAGGCGTGGGCGCGGGGATAGGCGCCGGGTGTTGCGAGTCCTCGGGCGATTGCGTGGGTTCGAAGTCGGGCGTCATGGGTTGCCGTGTGGTTTGGGCGGATTGTCGAACACGACAGGGCCGATGTCCGCGGAAGGATACCAATACACCCGGCCATCGCGTTCCGTGACGTCGATCGCCATCAGCCGCTGGCCGGCGCACGGGCCGGCGATGCAGCGGCCGTTGGTCGGTTCATAGACGGCGCCGTGCATCGAGCAGACGATGAAACGGCGCTCCCCGTCCAGGAATTCGCCGGGGCGCCAGTCCATCTCGGTGGGCACGTGGGCGCAGCGGTTCAGGTAGGCGACGACGCGGCCACCGAAGCGCAGCGCGAACGCGCGCGCCGGGCGCCGCCACAGCAGCACGTCGAACACGTGCGCCGGGCCCGTTTCGGCCAGCTCGTCGCTGGCGCACAGCGGCAGCCAGCCGGCCAGCGGCAGCAGCGCGGGGGCGCCGTCAGGCATGCGCGTCCAGCCAGGCGGCGAGCTCGGCCACGCTGGCGGCCACCACCAGCGGCGAGTGCGTGGCGAACTCCGACGGCGCGTGCGCCCCGTACGCCACCGCGACGCTGGCCGTGCCCGCGTTGGCCGCCAGCTGCAGGTCGTGCGTGGTGTCGCCGATCATCAGCGTGCGGTCGGGGTCGGCGCCGAACTGGCGCATCAGCTCGTGCAGCATCTGCGGGTCGGGCTTGGGACGCGTCTCGTCGGCGGTGCGCGTGCCGTCGAACAGGCCGCGCAGTTCGACGGCGTGCAGCGCCTCGTCCAGGCCTGCGCGGCTCTTGCCCGTGGCCACGGCCAGCCAGTGGTGGCGGCGCCTGAGCGCGTGCAGCATTTCCAGCACGCCCGAAAACAGCGACAGGTCGTGCTGGCGCGCCAGGTAGTGGAAGCGGTAGCGGTCGATCATCGCCGGCAGCTGCGCCTCGGTGAGCGTCGGCGCCGCGTGCGCCATCGCGGCACGCAGGCTCAGGCCGATCACCCACGAGGCGCGCTCGTCGTCGGGCACCGGCAGGCCGAGGTCGGCGCAGGCGGCCTGGATGCTGTGCACGATCAGCGCAGTGGAGTCGAACAGCGTACCGTCCCAGTCGAACACGACGAGGTCGAAGCGGCGCGGGCGGTCGGGGGAGTCGGTCATGCGCAAGCCTTTTCCAGCGCGCCGACGAGCGCGGCACATTCGGGCGGCAGCGGCGCCTCCAGCTCCAGGCGCTCGCCGCTGGCGGGATGGTCGAAGGCGAGCCGGCGCGCGTGCAGGAACATGCGCTCGAAGCGCACGCCCGGCACGGCCTCGCCGCGCGCGAAGCGGCGGTTGAGCGCGAAGTCGCCGTACTTGTCGTCGCCGACGATCACGTGCCCGGCATGCTGCAGGTGGACGCGGATCTGGTGCGTGCGCCCGGTCTTGATCGTGACGTCCAGCAGCGTGGTATCGGCGAACTGGCGCGCAATGCGCACCAGCGAGATCGAGCGCTGCCCGTCGGCGTGGTCGTCGGCCACGGCGCGCACCCGGCGCTCGCCGGCGGCGTCCTCCGTCTTGTGCAGCGCGACGTCGATCACCTTGAGCTTCGCCGGCCACTTGCCCACGACGAGCGCCGCGTAGGTCTTGCCCGTCTCGCGGGCGCGGAACTGGTCCTGCAGCGCCACCAGCGCGCTGCGCTTCTTGGCCAGCAGCAGGATGCCGGAGGTCTCGCGATCGAGCCGGTGCACCAGTTCCAGGTACTTCTGCTGCGGACGCGCGCGGCGCAGCTGCTCGATCACGCCGAAGCTGACGCCCGAGCCGCCGTGCACGGCGGTGCCGGCGGGCTTGTCGATGGCGATCAGGTGCTCGTCCTCGAACAGGATCGGGAACTCGCGTGGCGGCGCGGCCTCCGCGGGCGCGGCCGGCGCGGCCACGCGCACCGGCGGCACGCGCACGATGTCGCCGGCGGCGAGCTTGGTGTCGGCCGACGCGCGGCCCTTGTTCACGCGCACCTCGCCCGACCGGATGATGCGATAGACGTGCGTCTTGGGCACGCCCTTGAGCTCGCGCAGCAGGAAGTTGTCCAGCCGCTGGCCCTCGAATTCGGCGTCGACCTCGACGCTGCGCACCGCCGGCGCAGCCTCGGGCGCGGGCGTGGGCGCCGGAGCCGGAACGGCCGCCCGGGGCACGGGCGCCGCGGGCCGCGGGCGCGGCTTGGCGCCGGCGGCGGGAACGGCCTGGCAGCCTGCCGCCGCCTTCGCCTTGGGAGCGCCTCCAGCCGCGGTTTGGGCCGTCCGGCGTTTCCCCTCTATAATCGGCCGAACCACGTTTGCGCCATAAGTTATTGATTTTCGAGAGTTTACCCGGGCTATCCCCAAACGGGCTCCTGCGGCGGACTTCGAAACTCGACAACAACGGCGGTCCGGCGTGGTGCCGAATATCGAAAGAGATCCGGCAAAACAGGTGATGCAACGCGCTCGGCGCCCCGGCAGGCCGGTGACCACGAAGTGGCCCGGCGGTCGAATGCAAAGACGCGGAAGAGCAACGACACAAGAACCGACCTGCCTCGAAACGCAGGTCTGGAGATAAAGGTTTTCCAAGGTCGTCAGACGCGATTCCCCAGCGGGAAGCGCTGCTGGCGGCCGGTGCCAGATCCTTTGCACTCGCAAACGCATGGCGTTCGTTTCCCACCCCCATCCGACCCAGTCCCGCCCCGCGGGCGATGCACGGCCCTGGCCGCTGCCCGGCGCACGAGCGCGCCGCGCCGGCGCCACCGCCCTGCCGTCGCCGCGGACCCGGGCAGTTCGGGCGCGCGGACCTGCAGGAGCGGCCGCGGCCGCGGCCGCAGGTGGTTCTCGGGAAACAGCCCTCGCATCGCGACGCATCGCCTAGGCACCCGAGCGCCAACGCTGCGCACGCCGCCCGTCCCGTTTCCCGGGGCACGGTGTCGCAGTCCAGGGCGGTTCCTTCCATCGGTTCCCATTTCGTTTCTCGTGCATCGTTAACGCGCTCTTCGGGCCATGTCGACATCGGCCCGGACACAGCGCAGCGAGACGACAGCCTTGCGTCGGCCACGGCCGCGCGAAGGTGATGAAGGAGTGCACGTGAAACGCATGCTGATCAACGCGACCCAGCCGGAAGAACGCCGGCTGGCGATCGTCGACGGACAGAAGCTGCTCGATTTCGAGAACGAGATCGAAGGGCGCGAACAGCGCAAGGGCAATATCTACAAGGCGGTCGTGACCCGCGTCGAGCCCTCGCTCGAGGCGTGTTTCGTCGACTACGGCGAGGATCGCCACGGTTTCCTGCCGTTCAAGGAAATCTCGCGCCAGTATTTCCGCGACGGCGTCGACGTGAAGTCCGCCCGCATCCAGGACGCCATCAAGGACGGCCAGGAACTGCTGGTGCAGGTCGAGAAGGAAGAGCGCGGCAACAAGGGCGCGGCACTGACCACGTTCATCTCGCTGGCCGGCCGCTACCTCGTGCTGATGCCCAACAACCCGCGCGGCGGCGGCGTGAGCCGTCGCATCGAGGGCGAGGACCGCGAGGAGCTCAAGGAGAACCTCGACCAGCTCGAGTACCCCAAGGGCATGAGCCTGATCGCGCGCACCGCCGGCATCGGCCGCAGCGCGCCCGAGCTGCAGTGGGACCTGAACTACATGCTCAAGCTGTGGGACGCCATCGACGGCGCCTCCAGGACGGGCAAGGGCGCGTTCCTGATCTACCAGGAATCGTCGCTGGTCATCCGCGCCATCCGTGACTACTTCACCGCGGACATCGGCGAGATCCTGATCGACACCGACGACATCTACGAGCAGGCCCAGCAGTTCATGAACCACGTGATGCCGGAGTCGGCATCGCGCGTGAAGCGCTACCGCGACGACGCGGCACTGTTCAGCCGCTTCCAGATCGAGCACCAGATCGAGACCGCGTTCTCGCGCACGGTCAACCTGCCGGCCGGCGGCGCGATCGTCATCGACCACACCGAAGCGCTGGTGTCCATCGACGTCAACTCCGCCCGCGCCACCCGCGGCGGCGACATCGAGGAGACGGCCACCCGAACGAACCTCGAAGCCGCCGATGAGATCGCGCGCCAGATGCGCCTGCGCGACCTGGGCGGCCTGATCGTGGTCGACTTCATCGACATGGAAGAGTCCAAGAACCGCCGCGAGGTCGAGCAGCGCCTGCGCGACGCGCTGCGCTTCGATCGCGCCCGCGTGCAGTTCTCGTCGATCAGCAAGTTCGGCCTGCTCGAGCTCAGCCGCCAGCGCCTGCGCCCGGCGCTCTCGGAAGGTAGCCACATCACCTGCCCGCGCTGCAACGGCACGGGCCACATCCGCGACACCGAATCCTCCGCGCTGCAGATCCTGCGCATCATCCAGGAGGAGTCGATGAAGGAGAACACCGCCGCGGTGCACGTGCAGGTGCCGGTGGAAGTGACGTCCTTCCTGCTCAACGAGAAGCGCAGCGAGATCACCAAGATCGAACTCAAGCAGCGCACCACCGTGCTGCTGGTGCCCAACAAGCACCTGGAGACGCCGAACTACAAGCTCGAGCGCCTGCGCCACGACGACTCGCGCTTGGAGAACCTGCAGGCGAGCTACACGATGATCGAGGAGCCCCAGGACGAGGTCTCGATCACGCGCCGCGACAAGGCCAAGGCCAAGCAGGAGCCGGTCATCAAGGGCGTGCTGCCCGACCAGCCCGCGCCGCCGGCCCCGGTGCCCGCGCCGACCCCGGTCGCCGCGGCCCCGACGCCGGCACCGCGCCCGGCGCCCGCACCGGCGCCGGTCGCTGCCGGCGGTGGCTTCTTCGGCTGGATCAAGAGCCTGTTCGGCGGCGCCCCGGCGCCCGCTCCGGCTCCGGCGGCCAAGCCCGCGACGGCCACCCCGGCCGCCAAGACCGAGGCCCGCGAAGGCGGTCGCGACGGCCGCGGCCGTGACGAAAAGCGTCGCGGCGGGCGCAACGGCGAACGTGGCGATCGCAATCGCGGCGCCGAGGCGCGCAGCGGCGAGCGCGGCGAGCGCAAGGCCGGCGAAGGCCGTCCGGCACGCGACGAGTCGCGTCGCGGCGAACGCAGCGGCGAGCGCGGTGACCGCGGTGAGCGCAGCGAACGCCATCGCGAGACCGTGATGGAAAGCGGCGAGGCCCGCACGGAAGGCCGCGGTCGCCGCGGCGAGCCGCGCGTCGATGGCGCGCCGCGCGAGGGGGGCCGCGAAGGCGGTCGCCGCGAGCGCGGCCCGCGCGAGGAGCGCCCGTCGCAGGTCGAGGGCGCCGAGGGCGTGATGAGCGAAGCCGCACCGCAGCGCGAGCGCGGCGAGCGAGCTGAACGCGGCGAGCGTGGCGAACGTGGTGAGCGCGGCGGCCGTCGTCCGGCCCCGGCGCAAGCGGCCGAAGGCACCGAGGTCGGCAACGGCCTCTATGGCGAACTGGGCGCGCAGGGCGAGCTGTCCGACGTCGCGCCGGGCGCCGAGATGCTCGAAGGCGCCGTCTCGGGCGACGGCACGCCGTCGGCCGATGGCGAACGCGAAGGCCGTCGCCGCCGTCGCCGCCGCGGCGGCCGCGGCCGCGACGAGGCCAATGGCGAAGCCGGTTCCGAGGGCGACAACGCCGAAGGCGCCCGCGAAGGCGAGGCCGTGGAAGGCGCCGAGGCCGTGGCGGCCGACGGCGAAGCCCCGGCCGACGGCGAAGGCGGCGGTCGTCGCCGTCGCGGCGGCCGCAACCGCGGCCCGCGCCGCGAGGACGGCGTCGGTGACACCAGCGGCGAGACGCCTTCCGGCGACCTGCCCGGCAACGCCGTGCTGACCGAAGCCGCCGGCGTCGCCGAGCCCGCGCTCGCACCGGCGCTCGCCGACAACGGCCAGGCCGAGGCCGACGACGCACCGGCCCGCGTGGCCCAGCCGTTTGAATCGCGCGCGTTCACCGCGCCGACCCCGGCACCGGCACCCGCGCCCGCGCCGGTCATCGCGGCTCCGGTCGCGCCGGTCGCCCCGGTCGTGCCGAAGTTCGACCTGCCCATCGCCGACCTGAACTCGCTCGCGGGTTCGGCCGGCCTGGAGTGGGTGCACTCGAACGCCGACGCCGTGCGCGCCGCGCAGGAAGCGATCGCCAGCGCGCCCAAGGCGGTGCACGTGCCGCGCGAGCGGCCGCCGGTGGTCGTGGTCGACGAAGGCCCGCTGGTGCTGGTCGAGACCCGCAAGGATCTCAGCCAGATCAAGCTGCCGTTCGACGCCCAGGCCTGATGCTTGCCGGAACGCGCGAATGACTGCCTCGCTCGCATCGCTCCGCCGCCCTCGCCCGTTCGCGGGCGCGTCCGCCCTTGCCGTCGTGCTGCTGCTGTCGCTGGCGGCGTGCAAGGGCGAGGACTCGGGCCCGCTGACGCCAGCCGGCGCCGCGCTGGTCGCGTCGGCGCCGTCCGTCGCGGCCACCAACGTGCCGCCGCCGCCGGTCATCCAGTCCGTGAGCGCCACCACGCCCGCGGTGCCGTCCGGCGGTGACCTCGCGGCGGTGGAGTCGCAGCTCGACGCCACGCTGGGCAAGGCCTCGGCCTGCACGGCGGACGCCGAATGCCGCTCGGTGGCCGTCGGCGCCAAGGCCTGCGGCGGCCCGACGGGCTATCGCGCGTACTCGGGCAAGACGGTCTCGCCGGACAGCGTGGAAGCGCTGGCGCAGCACGAGCGCGAGCTCGCAGCCGCGCAGGCCAAGGCCTCGCACCAGGTCTCGCCCTGCTTCATGCTGGCCGACCCGGGCGCACGCTGCCAGCAGAACAAGTGCGTGACCGGCCGCGCCGGCCCCTGAGCGTCGACGCATCGACGACAAGCCGCGACCTGCAAGGGCTCGCGGCTTTTTTCATGGCCGCGCGCAGCACGGATCGTTTGGACCGGCCGCCGGCCGCCAACGCATCGAAGGCTGATCAATCGACCCGTCCTGCGTTCGTCCGCGCAAAGTGCGACCCACTGCACGCGAGCGCCCGCTTCGTGCGTTGCGTCGACGCGGCCTCGGCGGGATGCGCAGGTAAAGTCTCGCAAACTTTTTTGCGCGACCTCGATGAACTTCGCCTCCCTGCTCCGCGGCCGCTGCCTGCCCGCCCTCCTCGCCGCGACGCTGGCCTTCGTGGCGCTCGAGGCCAGCGCGCAGTTGCCCACCAAGCCGGGCAAGTACGGCAAGACGCTGATCGCCGACATCGTGCTGCCGCCGTCGCAGATCGACAAGATCACGAGCTTCCTGGAGACGCTGCGCGCCTCGAACCACGGCGCCCAGAACAGCGTGGCGTTCGGCGACACCGTCGACTGGATCGGCGACGCGATCGTCGGCACGCCGACCGCCAGTCCCTACACGGTCGTCGTGCAGGCCGACGTCACGGCCGACCACGAAGGCAACGTCGTGACGACCTGGAAGTCGGGCTGGCGCATGGAAGGCGGCGAGACCAGGCAGATGCTGATGACCGGCCTGTCCGAGATGAACGCCAAGGCCGGCGAGCACCTGACGCTGACGGGCGTCTCGGGCGCGTCGCGCTTCGATCGCGACAAGAACGTGACGCCGATGGTGAGCTTCGTCGACTCGCAGAACGCCACGATCCAGCGCGTGCAGGTGCAGGTCTGGTCCGGCATGCCCAGCGCCAGTTTCCTCGACTACTTCGGCGCGTTCCGCTTCCTGCTGCTGGGCGTCGTGATGCTGGTGGTCGTGCTGGTGTTCCGCCGGCTCTGACTCACAGCCGGTCGAGCGCGCGCAGGTACGCCGGGTCGCGCATCAGGTCGTCCCAGGCGAGTGGCTCGGTCTGCGGCAGCAGGTCGAGGCGGCGGCGTTCGCCCAGGGCGTCGGGTTCCCACGAACCGACGTCGCGCGCCTTGGCCAGGCCATCGAGCAATGCGTCCAGCGGCTTGCCCTTGCCCACGCTCTGGTTGCACAGCAGCACGAGGTCGCAGCCGGCGTTCATCGCCAGCACGGCCGCCTCGGCGTAGCCCAGCTCGCGGCCGGCCAGCGTGCGCGCGCCGGCCATGCTCAGGTCGTCGCTGAAGATCGCGCCGGTGAAGCCCAGGCGGGTGCGCAGGATGTCCTGCAGCCACGTGCGGGAGAAGCCGGCGGGCTTGTCGTCGACGTCGGGGTAGACGACGTGCGCCGGCATCACGCTGGCCAGCGACGTCGACAGCCACTCGTACGGACGCGCGTCGTCCAGCAGGATCTCGGCCAGCGGGCGCGGGTCGATGGGCACGTCGGTGTGGCTGTCGGCCGCGACGTGGCCGTGGCCGGGGAAGTGCTTGCCGCAGTTGGCCATGCCGGCCTGTCGCATGCCCAGCATCAGGCTCTTGGCCAGCAGCGTGACGATGCGGGCATCGCGGTGGAACGAGCGGTCGCCGATGACGACGCTGTGGCCGAAGTGCAGGTCCAGCACCGGGGCGAAGCTGAGGTCGACGCCGCACGATCGCAGTTCGGCGGCCATCACGAAGCCGGCCGCGGTGGCCGAGTCGGTGGCGGCCATCGCGCCGTCCCCGGCGGCGCCGTGGCCGTCGTCCATCCAGCGCTTGCCGTAGCTGTCCATCGCCGGCAGGTGCGTGAAGCCGTCGGTGCGGAAGCGCTGCACGCGGCCGCCTTCGTGGTCGACGCACACGAGCAGGTCGGGCCGGATCGCCTTCATCTCGGCCACGAGCTCGGTGACCTGCTGGCGGTTGACCCAGTTGCGGCCGAACAGGATCGCGCCGCCGGCCAGCGGATGCGCGAGGCGGCGGCGGTCGTCGGCGGTCAGCGTGGTGCCGGCGACGTCGAGGATGACGGGCGCGTGCGCCTCGAACGGCGATGCGTCGGCCTTCTCGAGTTGCTCGACGACGCGTGCCTCGCCGGATGGCAGATTGTTCTTGGCGTTCTTCTTGGACTTGCGGGCCATGGGGTCAGCTCTGGTTTGTGGCGGCGGACGCGTCGTCCGGCCGGGTCTCGACCACCACGAAGGAGGCCACGTAATCGGACTCGTCGGTGACGGTGACGTGCGCGACGAGGTTGCGCGCCTCGAACCACGCCGCGAGCTCGCCGTGCAGGCGGATGAACGGCTTGCCCGAGCGCTCGTTGAGGATCTCGCAATTGCGCCAGGTCATGGGCATGTGCAGCCCCATGCCCACGGCCTTGGAGAACGCCTCCTTGGCCGAGAAGCGCGTCGCGAGGAAGCGGATGCCGCGGCCTTCCACCTTGGCGCGGCGCGCGTGGAACACCTTCAACTCGTCAGGGCCCAGCACCTTCCCGGCGAAGCGGTCGCCCTTGCGCTGCAGCGTGGCCGTGATGCGGCGCACATCGCACAGGTCGGTGCCGATGCCGTAGATCATCAGCAAACCTCCGCGCTACGCGCTGCGGTCAGTTCGCCCTTCGGGCGGGCGTGCGGGCTCACGCCAGCGTCTCCGCGGATTCGGCGTCGACGATCGCGCGCAGGTAGCGGTGAACGGTGTCGGCCATGCCGTATTCCAGCGCGTCGGCCACCAGCGCGTGGCCGATCGACACCTCGGCCACGCCAGGCACGGCGCGGATGAAGTCGGTCAGGTTCACGAGGCTCAGGTCGTGCCCCGCGTTGATGCCCAGGCCGAGCGCGAGCGCGGCCTGCGCAGTGGCCGCGAACTTCGCCAGCACCTCGGCCTGGCGCGGCGTGCCGTGGGCGCTGGCGTAGGTCTCGGTGTAGAGCTCGATGCGATCGGCGCCCAGCTCGCGCACGGCGGCCATCGCCTCGGGCATCGGATCCATGAACAGGCTCACGCGCACGCCGAGCGCGTGGCATTCGTCGATCAGCGGGCGCAGGCGGGCGGCGTCCCTGGCGACGTCCCAGCCGTGGTCGGAGGTGAACTGGTCCTCGCTGTCGGGCACGAAGGTGGCCTGGTGCGGGCGCGCCTCGCGGATGAAGCGCATCAGGTTCTGCGTCGGGTTGCCCTCGATGTTGTACTCGGCCCCGGGCCACTGCTGCAGCAGCGTCTTCAGCTCGAACACGTCGGTCGCGCGGATGTGGCGCTCGTCGGGCCGCGGATGCACGGTGATGCCCTGCGCGCCCGCCTGCAGGCACAACGTGGCCGCGCGCACGACGCTCGGGATGCCGAGGTGGCGCGTGTTGCGCAGGTGCGCGACCTTGTTGACGTTGACCGACAGCGCGCAACGCTGCGGGTGCGTGACCTGTTCGGGGGCGACGAGCGGGTTCATGGGCGGTCTTTCGATGTTCAGCCTGAGCAGAAGAGCACTCTCGGGAAGCGAGGGTCACCACCCGAGCCTAGCCGAGCTCCCCCTCGGGGGGCAGCGACGGGAGGAGCGAGGGGGTTGTCAATCTCTTGGCGTCACGCATGACGTCGCGCGTGCGCAGCGCGGGCGATCCCAGATGATAGTGAACCAGCGCGCGGAGCACCGGCTTGAGGCGATCCAGCCGCGTCGCGCAGGCCACGTGCAGCGCGCCGAGGTCGTTGTCGCGCAGCGCGGCGTCCAGCGCCAGCAGGTCGCCCCCGGGCAAGCGGGCGGCCGGCAGCGCGGCATCGGCGTCGACCACGCCGCGATCGCCCAGCAGCTGGTACGGCGCGTCGTCGTCCAGCGGCTGCTGCGTCGCGGTGACGCGGTCGAGCTCGGGCAACAGGCCGATCGCCTTGAGCAGCACCAGCTCGAACGCCCGCAGGCCGATCTGCTCGCCGAAGTCGTCGGCGGTGGCCAGGCTGCGCAGCGTGGCGGCGTAGCCGTCGAACAGCGCGGGGTGCGCGTCGCCGCGGGCGAGCAGCTTCATCAGCAGCTCGTTCAGGTAGAAGCCGGCGAACAGGCGCGCGGGCGGCAGCACGGGGGTGGCGTCGACGCCGGCCCACTCGGCGCCGCGCAACGTGACGACGTCGGGCTGCGCATCCTCGGCCTGCCTGCCGATCGTCACCGACAGCCGCTGGAACGGCAGCAGCACGCTGCGCAGCTGCGAGTAGGGCCGCTTCGCGCCCTTGGCCGCCACCGTCACGCGGCCTTTGGCGCGCGTGAACAGGTCCAGGATCAGGCTGGTCTCGCTCCAGTCGTAGCGGTGGAGCACGTAGGCGTCGAGCGGAACGGCGGCCTTGCGGGAGGTGGCCATCAGCGGAGCCGCCGACGGGCCGCCCCGAGGCGGCGGGCGCCCCCGCGAGGGGCAGCGGCCGCAGGCTGCGTGGGGGCCGTCATGTCGTGCTTACTCGTAGCCGTAGGAACGGAGATGCTCTTCGGAATCCGCCCAGCCCGAGCGCACCTTCACCCACACCTCGAGGAACACCTTGGCCTCGAGCAGGCGCTCGAGCTCCTGGCGCGACTCCGACGCGATGCGCTTGAGCTGCGCGCCCTTGGCGCCGATGACCATGCCCTTGTGCGCGTCGCGCTCGACGATGATCGTGGCCGCGATGCGGCGCAGCGCGCCCTCCTCGGCGAACTGGTCGATCACCACCGTCACGTTGTAGGGCAGCTCGTCGCCGGTCAGGCGGAACAGCTTCTCGCGGATGACCTCGCTGACCAGGAAGCGCTCGCTGCGGTCGGTGAGCATCTCGGCGTCGTAGAACCAGGGCTGCTCGGGCAGGTGGGGCTTGAGCACTTCCAGCAGGCGGCCGACGTCGTTCGTGGAGTAGGCCGACAGCGGGAAGAACTCGGTGAACGGGTGCTTGCCCTGCATGGACTGCAGCCACGGCAGCAGGTCGCTGCGACGCGCGATCGTGTCGAGCTTGTTGGCGATGAGGATCACCGGCTTGCCCTGCGGCATCAGCGCCAGCGCCTTCGCGTCGTCCGCGCCGAACTTGCCGGCCTCGACCATGAACAGCACGATGTCGACGTCGGTCAGCACCGACACCACCGTCTTGTTCAGCGACTTGTTGAGCGCCGCCGAATGCTTGGTCTGGTAGCCGGGCGTGTCGACGAACACGAACTGCGCCGCGCCCTCGCTGCGCACGCCGGTGATGCGGTGGCGCGTGGTCTGCGCCTTGTTGGACGTGATGCTGATCTTCTGGCCGACCAGCGCGTTCAGCAGCGTGGACTTGCCCACGTTCGGGCGGCCGACGATGGCCACCAGGCCGCAGCGCTTCCTGACGCCGTGCTCGTCGACCGAAGCGGCCAGCATCGCGGCCATGGCCTCGGGGCTCAGCGGCGTCTCGACGTCGTCCTCGCCGTCGTCGGCGAAGTCCTCGGGCAGGTCGTCGGCGTCGCCGCCGGGCAGGTCGTCCTCCGGCAGCTCGTCGGCCGCGTCGTGGGGAGGCTTGTGGTCAGGCACCGGAATGTCCTTTGCGGGTCGGCACGTCGAGCTCGCCGGCCTTGATTCGATCGAGCAGTTGCTGGGCCGACGCCTGCTCGGCGGCGCGGCGCGAGCGGCCAACGCCGGTGGCGCGCCACTGCAGCTGGGGGACGTCGCACTCGACCTCGAAGGTCTGCGCGTGCGCCTGGCCCCGGGTGGCGGAGATGCGGTACGCCGGCACGGGCACGTGCCGCGCCTGCAGCCATTCCTGCAGCTCCGTCTTGGCGTCCTTGCGCCAGCTGTCGATGCTGGTCGACATGATCGTCTCGCCGAACAGTCGCTGCACCAGCGCCTGCGCGGCCTCGAAGCCGCCTTCGATGCTCACCGCGCCGATCAGCGCCTCGACCGCGTCGGCCAGGATCGACGGCCGCGTCGCGCCACCGCCGCGCGCCTCGCCCTCGGACAGCCGCAGCGCCTCGGGCAGGCCCAGCACCAGCGCGACCTTGTGCAGGCTGTCCTCGCGCACGAGGTGGGCGCGCACGCGCGTGAGGTCGCCTTCGTCGGAGCCGGAAAAGCGGTCGAACAGCAGGCGCGAGACGGCCAGGTTCAGGACGGCGTCGCCCAGGAACTCGAGGCGCTCGTTGTGGTCGGCGCCGAAGCTGCGGTGCGTCAGGGCGCGCTCGAACAGCGCGCGCTCGGTGAACTGGTATCCGAGCCGAAGCTCGACCAGCGCCGCGCCGCGGACTGACGAAGACGCACTGCCGGCCATGGTGTTCTCAGGGCCCCTTGATGTTGGCGTTGGGCGACGACGCGGTGCCCGAGAACTTCAGCAGAATGTACACCGTCGGGTCGAAGACCGGCACCTCGACGTTGTAGTGGTACGAGGTCTTGAAGCCGTCGCCGGCCGGCAGGATCTCGAGGTCCTTGGCCGTGATCGACTTGATCGAGTACTCGACCTCGCTGGTCTTCTCGAACGCGTTGCGGATGTCGCCCGGACCCGCCGGGCTCTTGGCCATGATGCTGGAGACCGCCTTGCGGATCGTCAGGTACTCGTTGACCGCCGGGAAGACGCGCGCGCCCATCAGCATCAGGAAGCCGACGATGATCGCGAGCATCACCATGCCGAAGATGGTGGCGCCGCGCTGGTTGGAAAGTCGACGGGACGGGGTCATGGGGTGTGCCCTTGGTTCAATGCGCCGAACGTCAGTTGGCGACGAGTCAATGGAACGAGCCGATGCGACCGAGGTCGCCGAAATTCATCCAGACGAAGAAGGCCTTGCCGACGATGTTCTCGTCCGGCACGAAGCCCCAGTAGCGCGAGTCCTGCGAGTCGTCGCGATGGTCGCCCATCATGAAGTAGTGGCCCGCGGGCACCTTGCAGACGACGCCTTCGGCACTGTACTGGCAGTTGTCCTTGAACGGAAAGCCGTTGAACGCGCCGATGATCTCTGCCGGGCGCTGCGGGTTGATCAGGATCTGGTGCTTGACGCCCGTCAGGTCTTCCTCGAAGGCCTGCTCGTAGTTGCCGGTGCGGCCGTCGGCACCTTCGGCGAAGTAGTCGGGGCGCGGCGTTTCCTGGATCAGCTTGCCGTTGATGCGCAGCTGCTTGTTCAGGTACGAGATCTCGTCGCCCGGCAGGCCCACCACCCGCTTGATGTAGTCGATCTGCGGCTGGATCGGGTAGTGGAACACCATCACGTCGCCGCGCTGCGGGTCGTGGTTCGGGATGATCTTCTTGTTGATCACCGGCAGGCGGATGCCGTAGTGGTACTTGTTGACCAGGATCAGGTCGCCCACCTGCAGCGTCGGGATCATCGAGCCCGACGGGATCTTGAACGGCTCGAACAGGAAGCTGCGCAGCACGAACACGACCGCGATGACCGGGAACAGGCCGGCGGTCCAGTCCAGCCACCAGGGCTGCTCGAGCAGCTTGTTCTTGACTTCCTCGACGTCGCCGTCGACCTTGATGCCCTGTCGCCCGAGCTCCGCGCGCCGCGCGGCCTCCTGCGATTCGTACAGCGCGGCGGCCTGGCGGCGCCGGGGCGCGAAGTACAGGCGTTCGGCGAGCCAGTAGGCGAAGGTCACCAGCGTCAGGAGCAGCAGCAGCAACGCGAAGTTGCCGATCCACTTGTCCATCAGCCAGCCGCCGAGATAGATCACCAGGGCGGCATACAGCGCGCCGGTCAATGCACTCATCAGTTCAATCGTCCACTTGCAGGATGGCCAGGAACGCTTCCTGAGGCACTTCGACGGAGCCGATCTGCTTCATGCGCTTCTTGCCTGCCTTTTGTTTTTCGAGCAGCTTCTTCTTGCGGGAGACGTCCCCGCCGTAGCATTTTGCCAGCACGTTCTTGCGCAGCGCCTTGATGTTCTCGCGGGCGATGATGTTGGCACCGATCGCGGCCTGGATCGCCACGTCGTACATCTGGCGCGGGATCTGCTCGCGCATCTTCGCGGCGACGCCGCGGCCGCGGAACTGGCTTTGCGAGCGGTGCACGATCATCGACAGCGGATCGACCTTGTCGCCGTTGATCATGATGTCGACCTTGACGACGTCGGCGGCGCGGTATTCCTTGAACTCGTAGTCCATCGACGCGTAGCCGCGCGACACGCTCTTCAACTTGTCGAAGAAGTCCAGCACGATCTCGGCCAGCGGCAGCTCGTAGGTGAGCATCACCTGCTTGCCGTGGTAGGCCATGTTCATCTGCACGCCGCGCTTCTGGTTGCACAGCGTCATCACGACGCCGACGTAGTCCTGCGGCATGTACAGGTGCACCGTGACGATGGGCTCGCGGATCTCGCGGATGCGGCCCTGGTCGGGCATGCGGCTCGGGTTCTCGACCTCGCTCACCGTGCCGTCGTTGAGCTCGACCTCGTAGACCACGCTGGGGGCGGTGGTGACCAGGTCCTGGTCGAACTCGCGCTCCAGGCGCTCCTGCACGATCTCCATGTGCAGCAGGCCCAGGAAGCCGCAGCGAAAGCCGAAGCCCAGCGCGGTGGACACCTCGGGCTCAAAGCGCAGCGAGCTGTCGTTGAGCTTCAGCTTTTCCAGCGCGTCGCGCAGCTGGTCGTACTCGCTCGCCTCGGTCGGGTACAGGCCGGCGAAGACCTGCGGCTGGATCTCCTTGAAGCCGGGCAGCGCCTCGCTGGCCGGGCCGGCGTTGTTGGGCAGCTTCTTTTCCAGCGTGATGGTGTCGCCGACCTTGGCCGCGGCGAGTTCCTTGATGCCGCAGATCACGAAGCCCACCTCGCCGGCCAGCAGCGCGTCGCGGTTCTCGCTCTTGGGGGAGAACACGCCCAGGTGCTCGATGCCGTAGACCGCGTCGGTGGCCATCAGGCGGATGCGCTCGCCCTTGTTCAGGCGACCGTCGACCACGCGCACCAGCATCACGACGCCGACGTAGTTGTCGAACCAGGCGTCGATGACCATCGCACGCGGCGGGCCGTCGGCCTGGCCCCTGGGCGCCGGCATGCGCTCGATCACCGCCTCGAGGATGTCGTCGATGCCCATGCCGGTCTTGGCCGAGCACGGGATCGCGTTGGTGGCGTCGATGCCGATCACGTCCTCGATCTCGGCGCGCGCGTTGTCCGGGTCGGCAGACGGCAGGTCCATCTTGTTCAGGACCGGCACCACCTCGACGTGCAGCTCGAGCGCCGTGTAGCAGTTCGCGACGGTCTGCGCCTCGACGCCCTGGCTGGCGTCGACCACCAGCAGCGCGCCCTCGCAGGCCGACAGCGAGCGGCTGACCTCATACGAGAAGTCGACGTGCCCCGGCGTGTCGATCAGGTTCAGGTTGTAGACCTTGCCGTTGCGCGCCTGGTATTGCAGCGCGGCGGTCTGCGCCTTGATCGTGATGCCGCGCTCGCGCTCGATGTCCATCGAATCGAGCACCTGTGCTTCCATCTCGCGATCCGACAGGCCGCCGCAGCGCTGGATGATGCGGTCGGCCAGCGTGCTCTTGCCGTGGTCGATGTGGGCGATGATCGAGAAGTTTCTGATGTGATCCATGAGGGTCGTTCGAGCGGTCAGGCGCGTGGTGCCGGAGGCGCTGGCCGTGTCGACGCGAGAGTCGCAGCGGGGGTGTTGCGAGGGGCGCGGAAGTGACGGTGGCGCCCTGCGTCGAGACTAAAAAAAAGGCACGTCCAAAGAGAGACGCGCCTTCCAACAAAATCGTATGGCAACTGCTTGTTGGGCTTTCATTGTAGCCAAAAGCACCCCGGTGGAAACCGCGTCTTTGCTGGGTTTTTGTGGCGTTGCACGTCTCCAACATGAAATTTCGTCCACAAGTTATGCACAGGATGGCGTGCATCGATTGTGGACAAGTTGAAGGCTTGCGGAAGTCGCCGGGAACACCGCGCCAACCCAGCGATTTCGAGTCCGATTGTACCGTTTCGAGGGGGTCGGTCGGCGACAAATGTCGGGCAAGTGGGTGCCCGCAAACCTGGGCTGCCGACCAATCGCGGACCGCTTCCGTCGTCGATTGTTCGACAGGCGCACAGGCCTCCTGCCTGATGAAAAGACCCGTCGCCACACTCGGTTGTCGGGTCATTGGCGAGGGCGCGCCCGGAACTTCTGGGGCCAGAGTGGAGTCCCATTGCCTACGTGCCGATAAGAAGGCATGGCACGCTGGCGCGGCTGGCAGGAATCGAACCTGCGACCCTCTCCTTAGGAGGGAGATGCTCTATCCACTGAGCTACAGCCGCGAAGCGCGCCAGTGTATCAAGGGACGACAGGCAAACCGCCGCATTCCGCTCGGTCCGCGGCTTGCCGTGGGCTACGAAATTGCACAAGTTTCAGGCATGTGAGGGCACGCTCTACAGGAGCGGCGGTTCTATACTCTCACTCGTGCGCGCGCGACAGCCGTTGGGGATGCCACCCGCACACCGTTCTACTGGAATCGGGGCGAAGACAGACATGGGTTCGAAATTCAAGGTTGCGGGGCTGCTGGCCCTCGGTGCGGTGGCCGGAGCGCTGACCACGATGCAACTGCAGGCCACCGCGCGCAACTCCCTCGCGTCGCTGCCCCTGGAAGACATCCAGCGCCTGACCGACGTGTTCCAGCGCATCAAGGACGACTACGTCGTTCCCGTCGACGAGAAGAAGCTGATCTCCGATGCGATCACCGGCATGGTGGCCGGCCTGGATCCGCACTCGCAGTACTTCGACAAGAAGTCGTACAAGGAATTCCGCGAAGGCACCTCGGGCCGTTTCGTCGGCGTGGGCATCGAGATCGGCATGGAGGACGGCCTGGTCAAGATCGTCTCCCCGATCGAGGGCTCGCCCGCCTTCCGCGCCGGCCTGAAGCCCAACGACCTGATCACCCGCATCGACGAGACCCAGGTCAAGGGCCTCACGATGGACCAGGCCGTCAAGAAGATGCGCGGCGATCCGGGCTCCAAGGTCGTGCTGACCATCTTTCGCAAGGACGAGAGCCGCAGCTTCCCCGTGACGATCACGCGCGAGGAGATCCACGTCCAGAGCGTCAAGGCCAAGGACATCGACGGCTACGCCTGGGTGCGCATCAACCAGTTCCAGGACCGCACGGTCGAGGACTTCGCCGCCAAGGTCGAGGACCTCTACAAGAAGGATCCGAAGATCAAGGGCTTCGTGCTCGACCTGCGCAACGACCCGGGCGGCCTGCTCGAGGGCGCGGTCGGCATCTCGTCGGCGTTCCTGCCGGCCGACTCCATCGTCGTGAAGACCAACGGCCAGATCAGCGAGTCCAAGCAGACCTTCAAGGCCACGCCCGACGACTACCTGCGCCGCGGCGGCAGCGACCCGCTCAAGCGCCTGCCCGCGTCGCTCAAGACGGTGCCGCTGGTGGTGCTGATCAACGGCGGCTCGGCGTCGGCCAGCGAGATCGTCGCCGGCGCGCTGCAGGACTACCACCGCGGCACGCTGATGGGCGCGCAGTCCTTCGGCAAGGGCTCGGTGCAGACCGTGATGCCGCTGGCCGGCGACACGGCCATCAAGATCACCACCGCGCGCTACTACACGCCCAGCGGCCGCTCGATCCAGGAAAAGGGCATCGTGCCCGAGGTCTGGATCGACGAGACCGCCGAGGGCGACGTCTACGCCGCGCTGCGCACGCGCGAGGCCGACCTCGACAAGCACCTGGTCAACGACGAGTACAAGGCCGACCCGGTGCGCGAGAAGGAACGCGAGGAAGCGCGCGCCAAGATCGAGGCCGAGCTGTCCAAGAACAGCAACAAGCCGCTCAAGCCGCTGCCCGAGTTCGGCTCGGCAGAGGACTTCCAGCTGAACCAGGCGCTCAACCGCCTGCGCGGGCAGCCGGTCATGGTCAGCAAGACGGCCACCGAGCGCAAGCCCGAAGACACCTCGACGCAGTAACCGTCCCCCTTCCCGACGCCGGCCCCGCGACGCGCACGCGTCCCGCGCCGGCGTCGCCACATCCGGAGCCCGCATGACCGACGACGAGCTGTTGCGTTACTCGCGCCACATCCTGCTCGACGAGCTGGGCATCGAGGGCCAGGAGCGCATCCGCGCCGCCCGCGCGCTGGTGATCGGCGCCGGCGGGCTGGGCTCGCCGGTGGCGCTGTACCTGGGCAGCGCCGGCATCGGCCGGCTCACGCTGGTGGACGACGACGCCGTCGACCTGACCAACCTGCAGCGCCAGGTCGCGCATACCCATGACCGTATCGGCCAGGCCAAGGTCGACTCGGCCCGCGCGGCGGTGCGCGCGATCGCGCCCGAGGCCCGCGTCGTCGCGGTGCGCCGCCGCGCCGACGCCGCGGCGCTGTCGGTGCTCGTCGCCGACGCCGATGTCGTGCTCGATTGCAGCGACAACTTCGCCACGCGCCAGGCGGTCAACGCGGCCTGCGTCGCGGCGCGCGTGCCGTTGGTGTCGGGCGCGGCGATCTCGTTCGACGGCCAGCTCTCGACGTGGGACACGCGCCGCCCCGAGGCCCCGTGCTACGCCTGCGTGTTCCCGCCGGACGGCGCACCGCCCGAGGTGCGCTGCGCCACGATGGGCGTGTTCGCGCCGCTGGTGGGCATCATCGGCGCGATGCAGGCAGCCGAGGCGCTCAAGCTCGTGGCGGGCATCGGCAGCTCGCTGGCGGGCCGGCTGCAGATGCTGGACGCGCGCAGCATGGACTGGACGACGATCTCGGTGCCGCGCGATCCGGCGTGCCCGGTGTGCCGGTCTCGCGCCTGATCCGGCGCTGCCGCTCGAGCCTCACCATCGTGAGTCGAGGAAGCGCTGGATCTGGCTCTGCCAGGCCAGTCGCGGCCGGCCCCTCGGGGGCAGGGAGCGCTCGCGGCCGTGGGGCCGTCATGTCTCGCGCGCTGACGAGCGCGCGGACAACGCTGGGGGTAAGCTGCCGCCCATGAAACATCGTCCCCTGAAGGCCCGCAACTTCCCCACCGCCGTCGAAGACGCCGCCAAGGCCAAGCCGCCCTCGCTGTACGACGGCCCCGGCAGCGCCTACCACCTCGCGTTCACCGACATCGACTTCCTGCTGCAGGAGGAACTGCGCCCGGTGCGCATGCAGCTGGAGCTGATGAAGCCGGAGATGGTGCAGGCCAGGCACAACATCGAGTCGACGATCGTGATCTTCGGCAGCGCGCGCATCAAGACGCCCGAGGCCGCGCAGGCACAGCTGGCCGACGCGATGCGTGGCGGCGACGCGCTGGCGATCAAGCGCGCGGAGACGGCCGTCAACATGAGCCACCACTACGTCGAGGCGCGCCGCTTCGCCGCGATGGTGACGGTCGGTTCGCGCCACCTGCCCACGCCGATCCACGTGGTCACCGGCGGCGGGCCCGGCATCATGGAAGCCGGCAACCGCGGCGCGTTCGAGTCGGGCGGCAAGAGCATCGGCCTGAACATCGTGCTGCCGCACGAGCAGCAGCCCAACCCGTACATCACGCCGGAGCTGTGCTTCCAGTTCCACTACTTCGCGCTGCGCAAGATGCACTTCCTGATGCGCGCCGTCGCGCTCGCGTGCTTCCCCGGCGGCTTCGGCACGCTGGACGAGCTGTTCGAGGTGCTCACGCTGATCCAGACCGGCAAGTCGCGCCCGCGCCCGATCTTGCTGTTCGGCGGCGCGTTCTGGCGCCGCCTGATCGACTTCGAGCTGCTGATCGAGACGGGCATGATCTCGCCCGAGGACGTGAACCTGTTCAAGTTCGTCGAGACGGCCGAGGAAGGCTGGGCCGCGCTCAAGGGCGCCTATGGCTTCGAAGGCATCGCGGATGCCCCGAGCCTGGCCGGCGGCGAGCTTTGATCGGCTGAACGGCTGTCTTCTCGAATCATTCGCACCCACCGCCCGGGGACAATCACGCCATGACCAAAGTTTCACTCATCGGCGCGCCGACCGACATCGGCGCAGGCGCCCGCGGCGCCAGCATGGGCCCCGAGGCGATGCGCGTCGCCCAGATCGGCCCCACGCTGCAGGCCCACGGCATCGAGGTGTTCGATCGCGGCAACCTGCTGGGCCCGGCCAATCCGTGGCTGCCGCCCGTCGACGGCTTTCGCCACCTGCACGAGGTCGCGGCCTGGAACCGCTCGGTACACGACGCCGTGCACGGCGAGCTCGCGCGCGGCCACCTGCCGATCCTGCTGGGCGGCGACCACTGCCTGGGCATCGGCTCGATCAGCGCCGTCGCGCGCCACTGCCGCGAGACGGGCAAGAAGCTGCGCATCCTGTGGCTGGACGCGCACGCCGACTTCAACACCGCCGTGCTCACGCCCAGCGGCAACATCCACGGCATGCCCGTGGCCTGCCTGTGCGGCCACGGTCCGCAGGAGCTGATCGAGATCGGCGGCCAGGTGCCCGCGATCAACCCGAAGTGGATCCGCCAGATCGGCATCCGCAGCGTCGATCCGGGCGAGAAGAAATTCGTGCACGAGATGGGTCTCGAGGTGTTCGACATGCGCTACATCGATGAGATGGGCATGCGCCACACGATGGAGCTGGCGCTGGCCACGCTCGACGAGAACACCCACCTGCACGTCAGCTTCGACGTCGACTTCCTCGACCCGCAGATCGCCCCCGGCGTCGGCACCACGATCCCCGGCGGCCCGACCTACCGCGAAGCGCAGCTGTGCATGGAGATGATCGCCGACACCGGGCGCCTGGCCTCGCTCGACGTCATGGAGCTGAACCCGGCGCTCGACGTGCGCAACCAGACGGCCACGCTGGCCGTCGACCTGATCGAGAGCCTGTTCGGCAAGAGCACCCTCATGCGCAAATAAGCCCGCCTGCCGCGCGGCGTCCTGGCGCATACTGGGCCGGGGTGTCGCCGGAGATGTCGGGCATGGCTCTGCTGCGCAGGCTGGGGACGTTCGCCGCGAAGGCGTCGTGCGCGCTCGCGCTGGCCGCGGCCGCCGCCGCCCCGGCCGCCCAGGCCGCGAGCCTGCGCATCGCCACCGCGTTCGACCCGCAGACGATGGATCCGCACAGCCTCGCGTTGCAGTACCACACGCGGGTCGTCTTCCAGATCTACGAATCGCTGGTCGGCCGCGACCCGCACTACCGCCTCGTGCCGGTGCTGGCCACCGGATGGACGCAGCTCGACCCGCGCACCTGGCGCTTCAAGCTGCGCCCCGGGGTGCGCTTCCACGACGGCAGCCCCTTCACCGCCGAGGACGCCGTGTTCTCGTTCGAGCGCGCGCTCGCGCCGCCGTCGCAACGCCAGTTCGTGCTCAAGGGCGTCAAGCGGGTGCGCATGGTCGATCCGCTGACGATCGACTTCGAGCTGACCACGCCTGACGCCACGCTGCCGCAGAAGCTGGTGCTGGTGGCGATGATGAGCAAGCGCTGGGCGCAGGCGCACCACGTGGAGCGCGCGCAGGACTACAACGCGCGCCAGGAGACGTTCGCCGTGCGCAACGCCAACGGCACCGGCGCCTACCAGCTCGATCGCTACGAGCCCGACGTGCGCACCACGCTGAAGGCCTTCCCGCAGTGGTGGAACCACGGCAACGCGGGCAATGGCAACGTCGACGCCGCCAGCTTCGTCACGATCCGCTCCGACGCCACGCGACTCGCGGCGCTGAACTCCGGCGAGGTCGACGTGGTGCTGGACCCGCCGTACCAGGACGTCGAGCGCCTGCGCCACGACCCCGCCCTGGCCGTCACGCAGGTGGGCGACATCTCCACCGACTACCTCGCGTTCGACCAGGCCAGCGCCGCGCTGCCGGGCGTCGCGCCGGGCGCCGACGGCAAGCCGCGCAACCCGTTCAAGGACCTGCGCGTGCGGCGCGCCGTCTACCAGGCGGTCAACATCGACCTGGTGATCCAGAAGGTGCTCAAGGGCCTGGCCAGCGCCACCGGCGATCTGCTGGCGCCCGAGGCCGGCGTGCCGCCGATCGCGCCCGCCGCGCGCCTGCGCTACGACCCGGTGCAGGCCCGCGAGCTGCTGCGCGAGGCGGGCTACCCCGAGGGTTTCGACCTGCGCATGGACTGCGTCAACGTGGCCTTCCGCGAGCACGTGTGCCAGGCGATCGCGGCGATGCTGACGCAGGTGGGCATCCGCACCGAGCTGCATACCTCACCCGGTACCCAGTTCTTCCCGATGATCACGCAGGGCAAGGTGAGCCTGGCCGAGTTCGGCTTCACCGGCACGACCGAGGACGCCTGGCAGGGCCTGAACGGCCTGCTGCACACCTGGGACGCCAACGGCGGAGGCACCTTCAACGCAGGCCGCTATTCGAACGCCCGCCTCGACGCCGTGATCGACACCGTGCGCACCGAGCTGGACGCCGACAAGCGCCGCACGCTGGTGGCCGGCGCGTTGCGGCTGGCCGAGGACGACATCGCCTACGTGCCGCTGTACAGGCGCACATTGAGCTGGGCGATGCAGAAAAAAGTGCAGGTGGTCATGCTGCCGGACGACACCATCCCCGTGCGCTGGGCGCTCGTCAGGTAACCGGCCGCGGCGCGGCGTGCGCCTTGGAGCGCGGTTAGTCCCTGTTGGCGTGAACGACTTCGCATCCAGGTGTGACACGGCGTACAAATGGCATATCCGCCCAGTTTCGGGTATGCCGCGTGCCATGCCCTGCTGGACCGTAGCACCGCGCCTGCGCGCCGGCCCATGACCGCCCTTCCGACCCGTCGATCCCTCGGCACCAAGCTGCGACTCGCCATCCTCGGCTCCACCCTGGTGGCGCTGGTGCTGGCGCTCGGAACGTCCATCGTCTACGACCTCGCCACCTGGCATCGCGGCTGGACCGCCGACGTGCGCACGCAGGCCGAGCTGCTGGGCCACGCGAGCGCCGACGACCTGGCCAGCGGCAATCCGCGCGGCGCCAACGAGGCGCTGGCCATGCTGCGGCTGCAGCCCAAGATGCGCAGCGCCGCCGTCTATGACGCGCAGGGGCGGTTGTTCGCCGTCTGGAACGCCGCCGACGCGCAGCCGCCGCCGGCGGCACTCGCCAACGTGGACGGCGACGGCTCCGACGACCTCGTGGTGCGCACACCCATCGTCGACCAGGGCAGCGTGCGCGGCACCGTGATCGTGCGCGCCCGCGACGAGCTCGCGACACGCATCGCGAGCTACGGCCTGCTGGCGCTCGGGCTGATCGTGGTCGCGGCGATCGGCACGTGGGGCATCTCGGCGTGGCTCAAGGCGATCGTCACGCAGCCGCTGGCCGCAATGACCGACATCGCGCGCGAGGCGATGCGCAGCGGCGACCTCTCGCGCCGCGCGCCCAAGCTCGACGAGGACGAGGTCGGCGAACTGGTCGACGCGTTCAACGGCCTGCTGGCCGAGGTCGAGCGCCGCAAGGCCGAGCGCGACGCCGAGGCCGCCGGCAAGGATCGCGAGGTCGCCGAGCGCCGCCACGCGCAGCAGGAGGTGATGCGGCTGAACGAGGAACTCGAGCGCCGCGTGCACGAGCGCACCGCGCAGCTGGAGGAATCGAACCGCGACCTGACCGCCGTCACGCGCGAAGCCGAGAACGCCAACCGCGCGAAGTCGGAGTTCCTGTCCAACATGAGCCACGAGCTGCGCACGCCGCTGAACGCCATCATCGGCTTCGGCCAGCTCCTGAGCCACGGGGACGCCGCCGGCGCCGGGCCCGAGCGCAACCGCGCGTTCGTCCAGCACATCGTCGACGCCGGCAACCACCTGCTGACGCTGATCAACGAGATCCTGAACCTCGCGCAGATCGAGTCGGGCAAGGTCTCGATGAGCCTGGAGCCGGTCGAGCTGCGCGAGGTGCTCGACGAATGCCACGCGCTCACGCGCACGGCGTCGGCGCAGCGCGGCATCCGCCTCGTGTTCCCCAGCGAGCCGGGGCTGGTGGTCAACGCCGACCGCACGCGCCTGAAGCAGGTGCTGCTGAACCTGCTGTCCAACGCCGTGAAGTACAACCGCGAGCACGGCGCGGTGATCGTCGAATGCACGTCGGGCGACCAAGGCAAGGTGCGCATCGCGGTGCAGGACACCGGCGCCGGCCTCACGCCCGAGCAGCTGCGCTCGCTGTTCCAGCCCTTCAACCGGCTGGGCCGCGACAAGACCAGCATCGAGGGCAGCGGCATCGGCCTGGTGCTGACCAAGCGGCTGGTGGAGCTGATGGGCGGCTCGATCGGGGTGCACAGCACGCCCGGCACCGGCAGCACGTTCTGGATCGACCTGCGCAGCGCGGAGCCGTTGCAGGTCGACCTCGCGCGCGTCGAGCCGCGGCTGCCCACCGCCGGCGAGCTGACCGGCGCCGACCCGCAGGTGGCCACGATCCTGTGCGTGGACGACAACCGCGCCAACCTCGCGCTGCTGACCGAGGCGCTGTCGCTGCGCACCGACTGCCTCGTGCTGACCGCCACCGACGGCCAGGCCGGCGTCGACATGGCGCGCAGCCACAGCCCAGACGTCATCCTGATGGACAACAACATGCCCATCATGAGCGGCCGCGAGGCGATGCGCATCCTGCGCGAGGACCCGTCCACCGCGGGCATCCCCATCATCGCGGTGAGCGCGGCGGCGATGCCCGGCTCGGTGTCGTCGGGGCTCGAGCAGGGCTACTTCCGCTACCTCGTCAAGCCGTACGACCTGGTGGACCTGACCGATGCGATCGACGCGGCGATCGACGTCTCGCGCGGCGGCGACGCGGCGCGCCGCGTGCTCGATCACATCGAGCAGACCGCGCCCGAGCCGCCGGCCGCCGCCTGACGCCTCGAGCGCGTCAGCGCCCGCGCGCGGGGGCGCGGCGCGCCTTCGCGGGCGCGGGCACGTCCGCGCCGTGGCCGTCGGCGGCGACGATCCAGCCCTCGACCGGATCGGAGTCGGCCGGCCGGCCATACCCGGGTCGGGTGTCGGCCCACGCGGCCAGCAGCAGGCACAGCGCGGCGTCGAGGCGGTCGCCCTGGGCGTCGGCCACCAGCTCGTCGCGCTGCGCGTGCGTGAGCTTCAGGCGCAGCCCGCGCCAGCGACCCTGCTCGAGCGCGTCGACGAGATCCTTGCGCGCGATCAGGCGCTCCGGCGTCTGCTGCGCCTTCGTGTCGCTCTTGTACGGGCGGCGGCCGATCAGCGCCCGCGCCACCATGCCGGGATAGCCCTCCAGCGCGACGCGCGACGGGTCGCCGGCGGCCAGGCCCGGCAGGTCGACGCCGGCCTCGCGCAGCGCCGGCACGCCGGCGTGCAGCATGAAGGCGACCGGCGGGTTGACCCATTTCATCGACGGGCTGCTGCCCGCGGGGCCGTCGCAGGCGCGGTGCGCGAACTTCGATCCGGCGGGGCGCGCGTCGCAGAACGCCGAGAAGGCCTCGACGATCTGCGGCCGCGTCAGGCCCGCATAGTGCGCCATGCTGCCGGCCCAGTCGGTGGGCCAGCCGAGCGCGGCGAGCAGCTCGCGCGGCAGGCCGAACGGCATGTCGAACGCCGCCAGCCATGGTCCCGGGCGGCGCAGCGTAGCCGCGAACGCCTCGGCGCTGGCGTCCTCCTCGATGCGCTCGAGCTTCAGCAGGCCGGGCCGCTGCCACGCGCCCCAGGCCCAGACGACGGGCTTGCCGCGCCGCGGGGCGCTCGTGAAATCGACGCCCGCGAGCGCGCGGGCAGGAGGCTCGACAGCAACGGCGGGTGGCACGGCAAGGTTCATGTCAGGCATTTTTGCTCACAAGACGGCCCGGCCCGGGCGACGCGGCCGGTGGCTTGAGGTAGTCTCGATTCCCTCTCGGTTCCACCTCCGCCCCGGCCGCCGTCCGGGGCCTCGCCTGGCCGCCATGGTCGCGTCCGCGCCGTCCTCCGACATCCCGTCCGCCCTCGATTCGTCGTTCGCTCCCGCCGATTTCTCGCGCCATGCCGCCACGGCGCGCGACTTCGACGAGGAAGACCACGACCAGGGCGCGCCGCTGCTGGAGGCGCTGATGGCCGAGGCACCGCGCCCCTCGCGCCTGGGCCTGCCCGCCAACGCCGGCGCCGTGTTCCGCACGGCCGCGGGCCTGACGCTCGCCGCCATCGTGCTGGCCGTCGCCGGCGCGCGCCTGGGCGTCGCGCCGGGCTGGGTGCGGCTCTTCGACAACCTGCACTGGACGATCGCCGACCTCGGCGCCATGTGGCTTGCCTGGATCGGCGTGCGCGACGCGCGCCACAAGGGCCAGCGCGCCGAGTACCTGGCGCGGCGCTGGTTCGCGCTCGGCTTCACGTCGTACGCGATCGGGCAGCTGCTGTGGGACCTGCAGATCTTCCTCGCGTGGCAGCCGTTCCCCGCGCCGTCCGACCCGTTCTACATGATGATGTCACCGTGCTGCGCGCTGGGCATGATGGGCTACCTGCGCGGCCGCGTCAGCGACTCGCAGCGCCTGGCGGCGGTGCTGGACACGCTGTCGCTGGCGATCGCGGTCGTCGCGCTGGCGCTGGTGGTCTACCTGCCAGAGCGGGGCGACATGAGCGGCCTGGCGCTCGGCGTCATGGTCACCTACCCGACGCTGCTGCTGGCCGGTGCGTGCGTCGGCCTGATGCTGATCGCGCTGCTGCGCGTGGGCCGCGGCTGGCCCGTGTGGGTGCTGACGGGCATGCTCGCCGCGCACGGCGGGCTGTGGATGGAGTGGAACGCACTGACGCTCAAGCACGCGCTGTCGGACGGCGGCGTCGTCAACTCGATGTTCTCGGTGTGCACGCTGCTGGGCGGCCTGGCAGTGACGCGCTGGCGCGTCCAGGCGCGCGTCAACCCGCGGCTGGACCGCTTCTACGAGGGCGCGCTGCGCGTGCTGCCGCTGGTCGTGGTGGTGGGCGTGACCTTCGCCGTGACGCTGCAGGACACGATCGCGCACCTGTCGCCGTCGGCGCGCTTCACGTGCGACGCCGCGGCCGTCGTCGTCATCGTGCTGGCCGCGATGCGCCAGACGCTTCAGCTGCGCGACCGCGACCAGTTGATCGAGGCGCAGGGCCTGCTGCGCGATCGCGAGAACCAGCTCAGCGAGCTGAACCAGCACCTGGAGCAGCGCGTGTCCGACCGCACGCGCGAGGCCGAGCAGCGCAATGCCGAGCTGTCGACGGCTCTGCAGCAGCTGTCGATGGCGCAGCACGAACTCGTGCGCGCCGAGAAGCTCGCGGGGCTGGGCTCGCTGGTCAAGGGCGTGGCGGCGGAGATCTCTGCGTCGCTGTCCAACGCCGACATGGTGGCCATCACGCTGCCGGCGCAGGTCGAGGCGCTGGGCCGCCTGCAGGCCGGCAGCGGCGATGCGGTGGCCGACGAGCGCCGCCGCAGCCAGGTCGCCAGCTACGCGGCCGCGCTCGACGCCAGCCACAAGCAGTTGGCGCAGTCGCTCGCGCAGGCGCAGCACGTCATCACCGTCTTCCAGCAGATCGCCGTCGACCAGACCAGCGACCACCGACGCAGCTTCGACCTGCTGGCCACGGTGCGCGAGATGGTCGACCTCACGCGCCTCGCGCACCGGCACGATCCGATGGAGATCATCGTCACCGGCGAGACGGCGCTGATGATGGACAGCTACCCCGGCTCGATCGGGCAGGTGCTCAACCAGCTGATCGAGAACGCGCTCGTGCACGGCTTCGCGCGCAGCGGCGGTGCGGGCACGATCTCCGTGCGCGTCTGGCCCTCGGGCCACGACGCCGTGCGCATCACCGTGCACGACGACGGCGCCGGCATCCCGCCCGCCGACCTGCCGCAGGTGTTCGCGCCGTTCTTCACCACGCGCCTGGCGCAAGGCGGCAGCGGCCTGGGCCTGACGATCGCCCGCAACATGGTCAACGGCATCCTGGGCGGCCGCATCGAGATCGTGTCGCCCGAGGGCGCCGGCACCACGGTGACGCTGACGCTGCCGCGCCTCGCGCCGCGGTCACAGGGCTAGCAGCACCACGCCGCCAGCCATCAACAGGGCGCCCAGCACGCGCTGGCCGCGATGGCCCTCGCCCAGCATGCGGCCGCCGATCAGCGCGGCGAACAGCATCGAGATCTCGCGCGCCGGCGCCACGTGCGACACCGGCGCCAGCCGCACCGCGTACAGCACCAGGATGTAGGCGAGCGGGCTCACCGCGCCCAGCACGACGGCGTGCCACTTGTAGCGCCGCCACGCGTCGGCAAAGCCGGCCGGGTCGCGCAGCAGCGTGGGCAGCATGAACGGCAGGCGCACGAGGTTGCCGAAGTAGTCGAGGATCACGGGGCTCAGCAGCAGCGTCTTGACCGAGTACGAGTCCAGCACCGTGTAGGCGGCGATCAGCACGCCGGTGGCGCCGCCCCACACCAGCCCGGCGTGCGCGCGGGCACGCTGCGCGGGGTCGTGCGCGGCGCGCAGCATCGCCGGACCGCCGGCGATCACGAACACGCCGCCGCACACCGCCAGCACGCCCAGCGCGCCGTGCAGCGTGAGCGTCTCGCCCATCACGGCCACTGCCAGCAGCGAGCTGATCAACGGGCCCGTGCCGCGCGCCACGGGGTAGACGACGGTGAGGTCGGACACGCGGTAGCCCTTGAGCAGCACCTTGAAGTACGCGAGGTGCAGCAGGCCGCTCGCGGCCACGAACGCCCATTGCGTCGCGCCCCACGCGGGCACCTGGCGCCGGCCCAGCCACAGGCCGGCGGGCGCCCAGATCAGCGCCAGCAGCAGCCCGCCCATCAGCACGAAGTGCCGGTTGCCCCCGGTCTTCTTGGCGACGATGTTCCAGAATGCGTGGAGCAAGGCGGCGACGACGACCAACGCGAGGGCGGATGCGGGCATGCCTTGATTGTAGGTTCAGTCATCTAGACGACTTGGGGAGAAGCCGATGCTGAGGATCCTGGGCAAGCCGACGTCGATCAACGTCCGCAAGGTGCTGTGGCTGTGCGAGGAGCTCGCGCTGCCGCACGAACTCGAGACGTGGGGCTCGGGCTACCGCGACACGGACACGCCGGAGTTCCGCGCGCTGAACCCGAACGCGCTGGTGCCGGTGCTCATCGACAGCGACGCGGTGCTGTGGGAGTCCAACACCATCTGCCGCTACCTCGCGGGCAAGGCGGGCCGCGACGACCTGCTGCCGCGCGACCCGCTGGCGCGTGCCCGCGTCGAGCAATGGATGGACTGGCAGGCCGGCGACTTCAACAACGCCTGGCGCTACGCGTACATGCACCTCGTGCGCAAGAGCCCCGCGCACCAGGACGCCGCCGCCGTGACCGCCAGCGCGGCCTCGTGGGCACGCCACATGGCCATCGTCGAGGCCCAGCTCGAGCGCACCGGCGCCTTCATCGCAGGGCCGGCGTTCACGCTGGCGGACATCGTGATCGGCCTGTCGGTCAACCGCTGGTACATGACCCCCGTCGAGCATCCGCCGCTGCCGCGCGTGCAGGCCTACTACGACCGCCTGGCCGAGCGCGCGCCGTTCCGCCTGCACGGCCGCAACGGGGCGCCGTAGGAGATCTTGAGCACGGTCTGTGGGGAAATCGCCCGACTTTTCATCGCTTTGACACGCGCGGCCCGGCCTAGAGTGCAATGGCGCGTCCGTCCGACCTGCGGCGGATGCGCTCGACTCCCTGGCCCGTGTCACGACGAGAAAGCGCCGATGTCCTCTCTTTCCAGCACCCGTTCCCTCACGTTCAAGAACAAGATCGCCCTGCTCGCGGGCGTGGCCATCGGCGGCATCGTGCTGCTGACGGCCGGCGCGGCGTGGTCGCTGCGGGACCAGGTCATCGAGGGCCGCAAGGCCGGCCTCGTGATGGCGGTGCAGTCGCAGCGCAGCATCGCCGCAGCCTACCAGCAGAAGGCCGAGAAGGGCGAGATGACGGTCGAGGCGGCGCAGAAGGCCGCCGCCGACGCCCTGCGCGGCGCGCGCTTCGGCGGCGCCGACGGCAAGGCCAACTACTTCTTCATCTGGAACACCGACGGCGTCGGCGTGATGCACCCGTTCAAGCCGGAATGGACCGGCCAGAACATGGTGGGCAAGATCATGGACCCGAGCGGCATCGACATCATCGCCGCCCTCGTCAAGGGCGCGAAGACGAGCGCCGACGGCAACGCCTACGTGCCGATGAAGTTCCCGCGCCCGGGCAAGACGGAGCCCGTGCCCAAGCTGCAGTACGTCAGCACCGTGCCGCAGTGGAACTGGATCATCGGCTCGGGCCTGTACATGGACGACGTCGACGACGAGGTCGCCGCGGCGCTCGCCAAGGGCCTGGCCGTGGCGCTCGTGCTGCTGGTGGCCATCGGCGGCATCGGCATCTCGATCTACCGCAGCGTGCTGCGCCAGATCGGCGGCGAGCCCGCCGTCGCGCTCAAGGCGATGAACGACGTGGCGCGCGGCGACCTGTCGGTGCAACTGCGCAACCCCGTGCCGGGCAGCCTGATGGCCGGCCTCGCGACGATGATCGAGTCGCTGCGCAGCACCGTCACCCAGATCCGCCGCTCGACCGACAGCATCGCCACCGCGTCGGGCGAGATCGCCGTGGGCAACAACAGCCTGGCGAGCCGCACCGAGCAGACGGCGTCCAGCCTGCAGCAGGCTGCCGCCACGATGGAGCAGCTGACGCAGACCGTGCGCCAGACCTCGCAGTCGGCCTCGGAAGCCAACACGCTGGCCACGTCGGCCGCACAGGGCGCGACCAACGGCGGCGAGGTGGTGTCGCGCGTCGTCACGACGATGGACGAGATCAACGCGAGCTCGCGCAAGATCACCGACATCATCGGCGTGATCGACGGCATCGCCTTCCAGACCAACATCCTCGCGCTGAACGCGGCCGTCGAGGCGGCGCGCGCGGGCGAGCAGGGCCGCGGCTTCGCGGTCGTGGCCGGCGAGGTGCGCTCGCTGGCGCAGCGCTCGGCCGAGGCCGCGCGCGAGATCAAGTCGCTGATCGGTGCCTCGGTGGAGCGCGTCGAGGCCGGCGGCCAGCTGGTGACAGAGGCCGGTGGCACGATGCAGGGCATCGTCGACGGCGTGCACCGCGTCAGCGACATCATCCAGGAGATCACCCGCGCCAGCGCCGAGCAGGCCTCGGGCATCTCGCAGGTCAACACCAGCGTGTCGGCGCTGGACCAGATGACGCAGCAGAACGCCGCGCTCGTCGAGGAATCCGCCGCCGCCGCCGAGAGCCTGAAGGACCAGGCGCGCCAGCTCGCCGAGATCGTGCAGGTCTTCCAGCTCGAGCGCTGACGCAGAATCGGTACTTCCCCAGCAGGAGTGCCGCATGACCCAACCCGTCCTCGTCGAGCTCTGGCGCGGCGACATCGTCGAGTCCTTCCATCGCGGCGCCTACGCCGTGGTCGACGCCGCGGGCGCCGTGCTGCGCCAGGGCGGCGACATCGACCGCCCCGTCTACGCGCGCTCCGCCGTCAAGGGCCTGCAGGCGCTGCCGCTGGTGGCCTCGGGCGCGGCCGATCGCTTCGGCCTGACGAACGAGGAACTCGCGCTGGCCTGCGCATCGCACGGCGGCCAGCCCGAGCACGTGGCCACGGCCACGTCCATGCTGGCCAAGGCCGGCCTGGACGCCGACGTGCTCGAGTGCGGCTCGCACTGGCCGTCCAACGAACTCGCCGCGCGCACGCTCGCGGCCGGCGGGCAGGCGCCCTGCCCGCTGCACAACAACTGCTCGGGCAAGCACTCCGGCTTCGCCTGCCTGGGCGCGCTCATGGCCGGCGACGCCGATCGCGCGCGCGGCCTGCTGCGCGGCTACGTCGAGCCCGAGCACGTCGTCATGCGCGAGATCAGCGCATCGCTCGAGTCGGCCACCGGCGTGCGCCTGGCCGACGCGCCGCGCGCCACCGACGGCTGCTCCATCCCCACCTTCGGCATCCCCGTGCGCGCGCTGGCGCACGCGTTCGCACGCTTCGGCACGGGCGCGGGCCTCACGCCCGAGCGCGCGCGCGCCGCCGCGCGCCTGCGCGAGGCCGCGGCCGCCGCGCCGCTGATGGTGGCCGGCACCGGGCGGCTCGACACGCGCCTGATGGGCCATTTCGGCCGCCGCGTGTTCTGCAAGGTCGGCGCCGAGGGCGTCTATTGCGCGACGCTGCCGGAGCTCGGCCTGGGCATCGCGCTGAAGATGGACGACGGCAACACCGCGCGCGCCGCGGAGGTGGCCGTCGTCGCGCTGATCGAGTCGCTGCTGCCGCTGGACGACGCCGACCGCGCATTCACCGCGCCGCTGCGCGACGTCGAGCTGCGCAACTGGAACGGCCGGCGGGTCGGCCGGCTGGCCGCGGCGCCCAACTTCGTTCAGAGCGCGCGCTGAGGCGGCGGCGGCACCTGGGCCGGCGCCGCGGGCAGCGCGGCCGCTGGCGGCACGGCGGGCAGCGCGGGTGCGGCCAGTGGCGGCAGCGACGGCGGCGCACTCGCCGACGGCAGCCCGGGCAGCACGCGCGGCAGCAGCGACAGCGCGATCTCGTGATCGCCGGCGATCGTCTTCACGCGCACGTTGGCCGCCTCGCCGTCATGCACGACCAGGCTCGGCGACGAGACCTTGGCCAGCGGGTCGCCCAGCCGCAGCGTCGTGTCGATCTGCAGCCGGTCGCCGTCCAGGCGACGCACGGTGAAGTCGATCTGGACGGGCGTCCCGGGGTGCGCCGCATCGGGGTCGACGCGGACCGCAGCCTGCTCGCCGGTTCGCGAAAGCACCTTCACCGCGACCTTCGTCCCGGCATCGACCGCCACGTCGACGTCCGTCATGACGGACGACTCCGCGCTCACCGGCGCGGCACTGGCCCCTGCGCGCAGCGCATAGCCGCCGGCTCCGGCGAGCGCGATGGACAGCGCCGCGAGGCGCAGCCCGGCGCGCTGGCGCGCGGGCGAAAGACGATGGAGCTGGAGCATGCGAACCCTTTCGACGAGCGGATGGGAGGACTGCCACGCGGTGGCGAGCGGCGGCGTCAACGCGACGCCCTGGACTTTCAGCAGCGCGCCGGCGTAGGTGGCCAGCGCGTCGGGTGGCTCGCGCCGCAGCACGGCGGCGTCGCAGGCCTGTTCCTGGTCGACGCGCAGGCGCCGCGCGGCCCACCAGGCGAGCGGATTGAACCAGTGCGCGACGAGCAGCGCGCTCGCGAGCAGGTTCCACAGGTTGTCGCGCCGGCGCAGGTGCACGCCCTCGTGCGCGAGCATCAGGCGCCGCTCGGCGTCGTCGAACGCGGTGAGAAAGTCGTCCGGCAACGCGACGCGCGGACGCAGCAGGCCCAGCACCGCGGGGCCGGTGCCCGCGGGCAGACGCGGCGAGGCCCCCTCGACGCGCGAAACCAGCGCATCGAAGCGCGACTGGCGGCGAGCGAGGACGAACGCGAGCAGCAGCGCACCCGCCGCCCACGCCACCGCGACGGCGCCGGCCCATGCCACGCCCGAGGTGGCGGTCGACGCCGTCGCCGTCACCCACCGCGGCGCGGCGGCCGCCACGTCGACACGCACGACCATCGAATCCGCCGCCGCATGCGGCAGCGCGGCGGCCAGCATCGCCACCGGCACCAGCAGCCAGCACAGGTAGGCCGCGCCCGCCCCGAGCCGCCGCAACGCCAGCGCCTGCAGCGCGCGCACCGCGACCACGGCCAGCGACAGCGCGATCGTCTGCGCCAGCAAGGCGTGCAGCATCGCCTCAACCACGGTCATGCGCCTTGAGGATCTGCCGCAACGCCTCGATGTCGGCCTTCTTCAGCTTGCGGTGGCTGGAGAAGTGCGCGACCAGCGGCGCCAGGCGACCGTCGAACAGGCGATCGAGCAGGCCGATGCTCTGTTCCTTCAGCCACGCGTCGCGTTGCAGCACCGGCGTGTAGAGATACCGTCGCCCGTCCTTCTCCGCGCTGATCGCGCCCTTGGTGAGCAGGCGGTTCACGAGCGTCTTGACGGTCGCCAGCTGCCAGTCCTGCTGGCCTTCCAGCGCCTTGGCAATCTCGTCGGTGCCTTGTGGACTCTTGCGCCACAGGACTTCCATCACCTGGGCTTCTGCTTCTGAAATCGCGGTCATCGCCTGCCTTGATTACGTTCGTAAACGATGACTCATGATTACACGCGTAATCGTGTTGGTCAACAGGCACGCCCCGTAGAAAAGCAGAAGGGCCGCTGCGACGAGACGTCGCAGCGGCCCCAGGCAATCAAGACAAACCGATCAAGCCGGCTTCCACAAGGTCGGAAGGCCTTCGAGATTCCGGAACACCGACGACAGCGCGCCGCGTGCGACGAGCGCCGTCGCCTTCTCGATGTCCGGCGCCAGATAGCGGTCGGTCGCCATCGCACCGCATTCCGCCCGCAGCAGCGCATGCGCCTGCTCCAGCACCGACGAGCTGCGCAGCGGCCGCAGGAACTCGACGCCCTGTGCGGAGGCCAGCCATTCGATGCCGAGGATGACCGAGACGTTGGAGATCATGGCCTGCAGGCGGCGGGCCGCGAACGTCGCCATCGACACGTGGTCTTCCTGGTTGGCGGAGGTGGGCAGCGAGTCGACGCTGGCTGGGTGCGCGAGCGACTTGTTCTCGCTGGCCAGCGCGGCCGCCGTCACGTGCGCGATCATGAAGCCCGAGTTCAGGCCCGCGTCGGCCGACAGGAACGGCGGCAGGCGCGAGACGCCCGCGTCGATCATCATCGCGATGCGGCGCTCGGCGATCGCGCCCACTTCGGCGATCGCGACGGCCATTGCATCGGCCGCAAGCGCCACCGGCTCGGCGTGGAAGTTGCCGCCCGACACGAGCACGCCGTCTTCCGCGAAGACCAGCGGGTTGTCGGTGACGGCATTCGCTTCGCGAACGAGCACCAGCGCGGCGTGGCGCAGCTGGTCGAGGCAGGCGCCGACGACCTGCGGCTGGCAGCGCAGGCAGTACGGGTCCTGCACGCGGTCGTCGCCTTCCATGTGCGACTGGCGGATCTGGCTGCCCGCCAGCAGCGCGCGGTAGTAGCGCGCCACGTCGATCTGGCCCGGCTGGCCGCGCAGTTCGTGGATGCGCGGGTCGAACGGGCCGTCGCTGCCGCGCGCGGCGTCGACGGTCAGCGCGCCGATCACGAGTGCGGACTCGAGCACCGGCTCGAAGCTGATCAGCGCGTGCAGCGCCAGCGCGGTCGACGTCTGCGTGCCGTTGATCAGCGCCAAGCCTTCCTTGGCGTGCAGCGTCAGCGGTGCGATGCCGGCCTTCTCGAGCTCGGGCATCGCGGGCACGCGCCGGCCGTCGGCCAGCATCTCGCCCTCGCCCATCAGCGCGAGCGTCATGTGCGACAGCGGCGCCAGGTCGCCCGACGCGCCCACCGAGCCCTGCGACGGCACGTAGGGCACCAGCCCCGCGTTGTGCACGGCGATGATGCAGTCGACCACCTCCTGGCGCACGCCCGAGAAGCCGCGCGCGAGGCTCGCGGCCTTGAGCGCGAGCATCAGGCGCACCACGGCCGGCTGCAGCGGCGCGCCCACGCCCACCGAGTGCGAGCGGATCAGGTTGCGCTGCAGCGCCTCGAGCTCGCCCTGGCTGATGCGCTTGTTCGCGAGCTTGCCGAAGCCGGTGTTGACGCCGTAGACCGGTGCGTCCCCGGCCGCGGCCTTCTGGACGACGGCGGCGCTCGCGGCGATGGGCGCGTGAGCGGAAGGATTCAGCGACAGCGTGATGCCGCCGCCGTGCAGCGCCTGCAGGTCGTCGAGCGTCAGCGCGCCGGGGTTGAGTTGGAGCGTCGTCATGTTCACTTGATCATCGGAAGATTGAGGCCATGGCGCCGGGCCGCTTCGCGTGCATCGGCGTAACCCGCGTCGGCGTGGCGCATCACGCCGGAGGCCGGGTCGTTCCACAGCACGCGCTTGATGCGCGCGTCGGCTTCCTTCGTGCCGTCGCACACGATCACGATGCCCGAGTGCTGCGAGTAGCCCATGCCGACGCCGCCGCCGTGGTGCAGCGACACCCACGTCGCGCCGCCGCCCGTGGCCAGCAGCGCGTTGAGCAGCGGCCAGTCGGACACCGCGTCCGAGCCGTCCATCATGCTTTCCGTCTCGCGGTTGGGCGAGGCGACGGAGCCGGAGTCGAGGTGGTCGCGGCCGATCACGATCGGCGCCTTCAGCTCGCCGCTGCGCACCATCTCGTTGAACGCGAGGCCGGCGCGGTCGCGGTCGCCCAGGCCGATCCAGCAGATGCGCGCGGGCAGGCCCTGGAACGCGATGCGCTCGCCGGCCATGTCCAGCCAGCGGTGCAGGTGCGCGTCCTCGGGGAACAGCTCCTTCATCTTCGCATCGGTCTTGCGGATGTCTTCCGGATCGCCTGACAGCGCCACCCAGCGGAACGGGCCCTTGCCCTGGCAGAACAGCGGCCGCACGTAGGCCGGCACGAAGCCGGGGAACGCGAACGCGTCGACCACGCCCTGGTCGAACGCGACCTGGCGGATGTTGTTGCCGTAGTCGACGGTGGGGATGCCCATCTTCTGGAACTCGAGCATCGCCTGCACGTGGCGCGCGGCGCTCTTGGCGGCGGCGTCGCGCAGCGCGGCGTGCTGCGTGTGGTCGGCCTGCGCGGCCTTCCACTGCTCGACGCGCCAGCCCGCGGGCAGGTAGCCGTTGACGAGGTCGTGCGCGGAGGTCTGGTCGGTGACCAGGTCGGGCCGCACGCCGCCGGCGGCCGCGCGGCGCGCGAGCTCCGGCATGATCTCGGCGGCGTTGCCCAGCAGGCCGACGGAGACGGCACGGCCCTCGGCGGCATATTGCTTCATGCGCGCCAGCGCGTCGTCGATCGACGTGGCCTGCTCGTCCAGGTAGCGCGTCTTCAGGCGGAAATCGATGCGGCTCTGCTGGCACTCGATGGTGAGCGAGCTGGCGCCCGCGAAGCTCGCGGCCAGCGGCTGCGCGCCGCCCATGCCGCCCAGGCCCGACGTGAGGATCCAGCGGCCCTTCAGGCTGCCGCCGAAGTGCTGGCGGCCGGCCTCGACGAAGGTCTCGTACGTGCCCTGCACGATGCCCTGGCTGCCGATGTAGATCCACGAGCCGGCCGTCATCTGGCCGTACATCATCAGGCCCTTGCGGTCGAGCTCGTTGAAGTGCTCCCAGGTCGCCCACTTGGGCACCAGGTTGGAATTGGCCAGCAGCACGCGCGGCGCGTCGGCGTGCGTTCGGAACACGCCCACCGGCTTGCCCGACTGGATCAGCAGCGTCTCGTCCTCCTTCAGGTTGCGCAGCGAATCGAGGATCGCGTCGAAGCAATCCCAGTTGCGCGCCGCCTTGCCGATACCGCCATAGACAACCAGCGCGTCCGGGTTCTCGGCCACCTCGGGATCGAGGTTGTTCTGGATCATCCGGTACGCGGCCTCGATGAGCCAGTTGCGGCAGGTGATATCGGTACCACGCGGCGCGCGCACCGGGCGCGGCAGGGACATCATGGCGGGCGGGAGACGGGTCATGTCGTTCACGGCGGTTCTCCGGGAATGCTGCGCGCCGAGATACCCCGAACAGGGTATGGCCAGCGCGCCGGGAGGGGGACGTGCCACGCTTTTCGGTGCGAATCCGCACACGGAGGGCAGCGTCGATACGGGTCGTACTCTACTTGTCTAGACAACCTTGTGCAAGTAGGATCGCCCCATGCCGCCGCCCATCCGTTCCCGCCTCCGCACGTCGCCCGCCCACCCCGTCGCGCATGCGCCGCGCGCCTCGCAGGAAGCGCTTTCGGCCGGCGCGCCGCTCGCCGGCACGGCGCAGCGCTCGGCGCCGCAACCGCCCTACGCGCGGGTCAAGCAATACCTGAAGGACGCGCTGGAAGCGGGCCGCTGGGCCCCGGGCGCGCAGATGCCGTCGGAGGCCGAGCTCGTCGCGCAGTTCGGCGTCAGCCGCATGACGGTGCACCGCGCGCTGCGCGAGCTGCAGGACGCCGGACTCATCACGCGGCTGCAGGGCGTGGGCACGTTCGCGGCGCAGTTGAACCGCGTGTCGTCCACGCTGACGATCAACGACATCCAGGAAGAGATCCAGCGCCGCGGCCATCGCCACGACGCCAGCGTGCACATCCAGCGCGCCGAGGCGGCGCCGCCGGCGCTCGCGGCGCGCCTGGGCCTGGTGGCCGGCGCCACCGTCTTCCACACGCTGATCGTGCACCACGAGCACGGCGTGGCGCTGCAGTGCGAGGACCGCTACGTCAACCCGGCCTGCGCGCCCGACTACCTGGACGTCGACTTCACGCAGATGACGCCCACGCACTACCTGCTGGACGTCGCGCCGCTGTGGGAGGCGCACGTCTCGATCGAGGCCGCGCTGCCCACCGCGCAGGAGGCGCGCCTGCTGGGCATCGCGCGCACCCACCCGTGCCTGATCGTGGTGCGCGGCACCGTCAGCCGCGGCACGCCCGTCACGCTGGCGCGGCTCGTGCATCCGGGCTCGCGCTACACGCTCGAGAGCCAGTTCCGGCCATGATCCTGGTGCAGACGTCCAGCGCCGCGCCGCTGCCGTGGAAGAACGGCGGCGGCGTCACCCGCGAGCTGCTGCGCCTGCCCGCGGACGGCGGCGACGACTGGACGCTGCGCATCAGCGTGGCCGACATCGCCGCCGACGGGCCGTTCTCGCCGTTCCCCGGCATCACGCGCTGGTTCGCGGTGCTGGAAGGCGGCGGCGTGCGCCTCGCGTTCCCCGATCGCGCGCTGAACGTGCAGCGCGGCGACGCCCCGCTGCGCTTCGACGGCGACGACGCCCCCGGCTGCGCGCTGCTGGACGGCCCCACGCGCGACCTGAACGTGATGGTGCGCCACGCGCGCGCCGACTCGCTGGTGACCGCCGCCACCTTCCTCGACGAGGCCGAGCCGGGCACCAGCCCCGGCTTCGGCTTCTTCGCGCTGCAGCCGCTGTCGCTGCACGGCGCGGGCGCGCTGCCGGTGCCGATGCCGGCGATGTCGCTCGCGTGGTGCGAGACGCCGTTCGACGCGTCGCACGCGTGGTCGGTCGAGCCCACCGGCGCGACGCAGGAACACACCCTGCCCGGCTACTGGATCCGCCTGCTGCCGCACAAGCGATGACCGACCTGCTGGAGTCCTTCGAGCCGGGCGTGCCCGCCCGCGCCGCCGCGACCTCGCCCGCGCGCCGCGTGTGGCGCCACGCTCGCCTGGCCACGCTGGCCGAGCCCGCGGGCTGGGGCCTGGTCGACCGCGGCGCGATCGTCACCGAGGGCGCACGCATCGCCTGGATCGGCACCGAGGCCGACCTGCCGGCGCTCGGCGCGAGCGGCGTCGAGGAGCACGACCTCGGCGGCGCGCTGGTGACGCCCGGCCTGATCGACGCGCACACCCACCTCGTCTACGGCGGCCACCGCGCGCACGAGTTCGAGCTGCGCCTGCAGGGCGCGAGCTACGAGGACATCGCACGCGCCGGCGGCGGCATCCGGTCGACCGTCGCGGCCACGCGCGCCGCGGGCGAGGACGACCTGTTCGACATCGCCGCGAGGCGCCTGCGCACGCTGCGTGGCGGCGGCGTCACCACCGTCGAGATCAAGTCGGGCTACGGCCTGTCGTTCGAGGACGAGGCCAAGTGCCTGCGCGTCGCGCGTCGGCTCGGCCAGACGGGCGTCACCGTGCGCACCACCAGCCTCGCGGCGCACGCGCTGCCGCCCGAGTTCGAAGGCCGCGCCGACGCGTACGTCGACGCCGTCTGCGACTGGCTGCCGTCCTGGCACGCGCTGGGCCTGGTCGACGCGGTCGACGCGTTCTGCGAGCGCATCGCGTTCAGCACCGCGCAGGTCGAGCGCGTGTTCGCCGCGGCCGCGGCGCTGCGCCTGCCGGTCAAGCTGCACGCCGAGCAGCTGAGCGACTCCGGCGGCGCGCAGCTCGCGGCGCGCTTCAAGGCGCTGTCGTGCGATCACATCGAGTGGCTCAGCGATGCCGGCGTCGCCGCGATGCGCGACGCGGGCACCGTGGCGATGCTGCTGCCCGGCGCGTTCCACTTCCTGCGCGAGACCAAGCTGCCGCCGATCGCCGCGCTGCGCGAGGCCGGCGTGCCGCTGGCCGTCTCCACCGACCACAACCCCGGCACGTCGCCCACGCTGTCGCTGCCGCTGATGATCCACCTGGCCTGCGTGGACTTGCGCCTCACGCCCGAGGAGGCCGTGCGCGGCGCCACCGTGAACGCGGCGCGCGCGCTGGGCCTGCCCGACCGCGGCACGCTGGCCGTCGGCCGGCGCGCCGACTTCGCGCTGTGGTCGCACGAGCACCCGCGCGAACTCGCCTACTGGTTCGGCCACCCGGCGTGCGTCGGCACGGTCACCGGTGGCGTACCTGGACACCTCTCATGATCGCCGACCATCCTTCGTTCCACCTCAAGCCCGGCACGACGCCGCTGCTGGTGAGCCTGCCGCACTGCGGCGAGCTGATCCCCGACGAGTTGCGCCCGCGCTACCAGCCGCGCGCGCTCGACGTCGAGGACACCGACTGGCACCTGCACAAGCTCTACGCCTTCGCGGCCGAGATGGGCGCCAGCGTGCTGCAACCGCGCGCCTCGCGCTTCGTCATCGACCTGAATCGCCCGTCCGACAACGCGCCGATGTACCCCGGCGCGAACAACACCGAGCTGTGCCCGACGCGCTTCTTCACGGGCGACCCGATCTACGTCGAGGGCCAGGCGCCCGACGACGCCGAGGTCAGGCGGCGCATCGCGCAGTGGTGGCAGCCCTACCACGGCGCCATCGCCACCGAGCTCGCGCGCCTGAAGGCCGAGCACGGCCACGCGGTGATCTTCGACGGCCACAGCATCAAGAGCGAGCTGCCCTGGCTGTTCGAGGGCCGGCTGCCGGCGCTCAACCTCGGCACGGTCAACGGTGCGAGCTGCGCGCCGTCGCTGCGCGAGCGGCTGGCCGGCGTGCTGGCGGCGCAGGAGCGCTACTCGCACGTCGTCGACGGCCGCTTCAAGGGCGGCTACATCACGCGCCACTACGGCCGGCCCGACGCGAACATCCATGCGATCCAGCTCGAGATGATCTGGGACTGCTACATGGACGAGACGCCGCCCTACGCGTACCGACCCGACAAGGCCGCGCAGGTGCAGCCGCTGCTGCGCGAGCTGCTGCGCACGATGCGCGACTGGACGCCGCGATGACGCTGCAACGCTACTGGGCGCCCGCGGCGTGGGTCGACGGCGGCTGGCAGCAGTCCGTCGTGCTGGAGGTCGATCCACAGGGCCGCTGGTCGCGCATCGAGGCCGGCGTGCCCGCGCCCGGCGACGCCGAGCGCCTGGCCGGCCCCGTGCTGCCGGGCCTGGTCGACGCGCACAGCCACGCGTTCCAGCGCGCGTTCGCCGGCCTCGCCGAACGGCGCGACGGCGACGACGACGACTTCTGGAGCTGGCGCGACCGCATGTACAAGGTCGCCAACGCCGTCACGCCCGAGAGCCTGCGCGCGATCGCCGCGCACCTGTACGTGGAGCTGCTGCGCGGCGGCTACACGCAGGTATGCGAGTTCCACTACCTGCAGCACCAGGCCGACGGCACGCCCTACGACGATCCGCTGGCGCTGTCGATGGCGCTCGCGGACGCCGCCGGCGACGCCGGCCTCGGCCTGACGCTGCTGCCCGTGCTGTACGAGCGCGCCGGCTTCACGGCGCCCGCGCTGCGGCCCGACCAGCGGCGCTTTCACGCCGGCGCGGCCGACGTGTGGCGACGCAGCCGCGAGTTCGAGCGGCGCGTGGCCGCGGCGGGGCGCGCGTCGCTGGTGCCGCTCAACGCGGGCCTGGCGATCCACTCCGTGCGCGCCGCGGCGGCCGAGTCCATCGTCGAGCTGCGCCGCCTCGCGCACGAGTTCGACGGCCCGATCCACGCGCACGTCGCCGAGCAGCGCGCCGAGTTGCGCGACTGCGTGGCCGCCACCGGGCAGACGCCCGTCGCGTGGCTCGCCGCGCAGGGCTGGCTCGACGCGCGCTGGCAGCTGGTGCACGCCACGCACGTCGACGCCGGCGAGATCGCGGCCACCGCCGCCAGCGGCGCGGGCGTCGTCATCTGCCCGGGCACGGAAGGCAACCTCGGCGACGGCTTCACCGACGTGCCGGCCTGGCTCGCGCACGATGTCGACCTGGCGATCGGCTCCGACAGCAACGTCACGCGCAGCTGGCGCGAGGAGCTGCGCTGGATGGAGTACGGCCAGCGCCTGAAGCTCGAGCGCCGCAACGTCTGCGCGCAGCCGCGCGGCGCCACCCACGCCGCGCCCGGCCGCGCCGTGCGCCCGCAGCCCGACACCGCCGCCAGCCTGTTCGAAAGCGCGCGCGGCGGCGGCGGCCGCGCGGCCGGCCACGCCACCTGGGGCCTGGCGCCGGGTGCGCGCGCCGACCTGCTGGTGGCCGACCCCGACGACGCCAGCCTGCTGGGCCTGCCGCGCGCGCGCTGGCTCGACGCGCTCGTCTTCTCCAGCCCCGGCCGCCCCTGGCGCGACGTCATGGTGGCCGGACGCTGGGCGTTGCGCGGGCACCACCATGCGCAGGTCGAGCGCATCGCCGCCGGCTTCGCGCAGGCGATGGGCGAGCTCTGGGGCGCATGACGCCGCGCTGATCGGGCCTCCCGCCGCGACGCCGGGGAACCGACGCGCGCGGCCGGACTCCAACCGGGTATCTGCCGTGTAAAGAGCGTCGTCGTGCGCTCGACACCAGCCGTTGAAGGCAGAGAATCACCTCAAAGCGCCCCGTGCGCTCCCGAAGGAGTCCCGTCATGACCGCCCCCCGCCTCTCCACCCTCCGTCGTACGCTGGCCCTGGCGGCCGGCGCGCTGGCGCTCGCTTGCGGCGCCGCCCAGGCCGCGCCCGGCGGCTGGCACGGCGGTGGCGGCGGCGGCTGGCACGGTGGCGGTGGTGGCTGGCACGGCGGTGGCGGCTGGCACTCTGGCTACCACTGGGGCTACCGTTCCGGCTGGGGCTGGGGCTGGTGGGATCCGCTGGTCATCGGCCTGGGGGTCGCCGCGGTCACCGCGCCGTACTACTACGACAGCCCCAACTACGTCGTCGTCAACCCGGCGCCGAGCTACTACTACCCGCCCGCGCCGGTCTACGTGACCCCGGCGCCCGCGCCCGTCGCCGCCGCGCCGGCCCCGCGCAACGCCGAGCCGATCTTCTACCCGCGCAACGGCCAGAGCGCCGGCCAGACGGAAGCCGATCGCCAGGACTGCAACCGCTGGGCCACCACGCAGCCCAACGCGATGAACGACGCCAGCATCTTCCAGCGCGCCACGTTCGCGTGCATGGACGGCCGCGGCTACACCGTGCGCTGAGCACTGCGACGCTCCCCTCGGACAGGCCGCTCGATGCGGCCTGTTCGCATTCCGGGCCGCCAAGAGGAGCGCGCGTCGACTCCCGGGTCGGCCGATGCGCCTGGCCGCATCGCCGCCATCCCTCGTTCGAAGCCGACGATGCGGGCCGACCCCGAGCGCTGCCCGGCCGGCGCCCTCGCAGAATCGCCCCCGGCCCATCGCGCCGGCGCTCCGCCGACGAATGCGCCAAGGGAGATCCGACAATGCACACGAACAAGTTCGCGCTGGCCGCGCTCGTCGCCGCCTGCGCGGGCGGCGCGCACGCCGCCCCGCACCAGTCGCTCGCCTACATCGGCGACCCGTCGTTCACCATGGCCTGGACGGTGGACTGGAACACCGCCGCGCACACGGCCCACCTCGTCAACGACGTGGGCGCCGGCGACGGCAGCTACACCGACGACGGCACCCTTCGCGTGCTGACGCTGGCCGCGCCGATCGAGATCACGCAGACCGCATTCGACTGCAACGGCCTGCCGTTCAGCCAGGTCGTCGACCTGCGCCAGCTCGCCGTGCGCCACGTCGGCGGCCACGCACGCCAGGGCAGCGCGCAGCTGGTCGAGATCGGCACCACCACCGACCTGGGCGGCTGCACGCCGGGGCTCGTCTCGCCCTACGGCTCGACCAGCGACGCCGGCACCGCCGTCAGCTACCTGGACATGGACACACGCCCGCCCGTCGACGACCTGCGCCACGGCGCCACGCTGGCCGGCATGAGCGACACCGACCCGACCCGCCTCGCCGACTCGGTGCAACTGGTCGCGCGCACCGCCACGTTCGCGCACGGCAGCGTCACCTTCGACACCGGCGCCAGCGTGCCGCGCGACGTCGTCGACGGCTGGTTCGTGCTCGACTTCGGCACGTTCCAGCGCGGCTACACGCGCCTTGCGGTCGACCCCAAGACGCACGCGGAGACGTGGCTGGGCGCGGCCTGGCGCAACGGCGCGCCGCAGTCCATCTTCCAGACGATGATGGTGCAGCCCAACGCGCGCGCCGGCTTCGGCGGCCACGCGGCGCAGTCGCGCGAGTGGAACTCGGGCCTGTTCCTGAAGTCGACCGCGCCGACGCGGTTCGAGCTGTTCCCGGACGGCACGGGCCTGTTCATCGAGGAAGACGAGACCGGCGCGGTGGTGATCGACATGCCCGCCACCTGGCTCGCCAGCGGCGCCAACCTCGTCATCACGCGCAGCCTCGACCCCGCGGCGACGTCCTTCGTGCGCACCTGGGCGCCGCTGGCCAACTTCGGCAAGGCGCACTTCGTGTACGAGACGGAGGATCGCCACGACGCGGTGTCGGGCACGGTGACGCCGCGCGTCGTGCAGCGCGTCAACTTCTACGTCGACCAGGGCCCGGCGACGGCGCCCACGCCCGCACCCGCCCCGGCCGCGACGACGCTGGCCGGGAAGGCGCCCGCGCGCCAGGCGGCCGAGCCCGCGACGGGCGCGCGCCCCTGACGCCTCGCGCCCGAGCCCACGCGTGCGGGCCCGGGCGTGCGCGACGCGGCGGCCCGGCGCCGCCCGGCCTGGGGTACGCTCGCAGCGTCGCGCGCGCCCACGCTCGCACGCGCGGGCGCGACGCCGCCGACGGAGGCCTTCCATGATCGACCAAGAGACCCGCGAGCTCGTGCTGCGAAGCTACCCGATGCTGCGCGAGCTGCCCGACGCCACGCTCGCCGACCTGATGGCCAACGCCGTGCACATGAAGGTGCCGGCCGGCGCGATGATGTTCGACGAGCACCAGCCGTGCATGGGCTTTCCGCTGCTGCTCTCGGGCAGCGCCCGCGTCATCAAGGCCGCGCCCAACGGCCGCGAGCTGCACCTGTACTACGTGCAGCCGGGCGAGGCCTGCATCCTCACCAGCAGCTGCCTGCTCGGGAAGACGCACTACCAGGCGCGCGGCCTGGTGCAGACCGACCTCGAGCTGGTGGTGCTGCCCCCGGCCACGTTCCGGGCGCTGTTCTCGATCAGCGAGTCCTTCCGCGAGCACGTCTTCAGCCGCTTCTCGGAGCGCCTGTCCGACCTGCTGGAACTGGTGGCCGCGGTCACGTTCCAGAAGCTCGACCAGCGCCTGGCACGCGCGCTGGCGGCCCGGCCCAGCCCGATCCGCACGACGCACCAGGCGCTCGCCGACGAGCTCGGCAGCCTGCGCGAGATCGTCAGCCGCCTGCTGAAGAACTTCGCCGACCAGGGCTGGGTGCACCTGGGCCGCGAGCAGATCGAGGTGGTCGACGCCCCCGCCTTGCAGCGCCTCGCCGCCCTTTGATCCTTATGCGGGTTTTCACGGGTCGACTTCTGTAACCTTCCTCACAGAACGGACCGGGTCGCTGCGCGACACTGCGTCCATTCGCCCCCCCATCAACTCGACGGAGCCTGCCATGTCCCTTCGCATCAACGACACCGCCCCCAACTTCACCGCCCAGACCACGCAGGGCACGATCAACTTCCACGACTGGATCGGCGACAGCTGGGCCGTGCTGTTCTCGCACCCGAAGGACTTCACGCCGGTGTGCACCACCGAGCTGGGCTACATGGCCCGCATCGAGCCCGAGTTCACCAAGCGCAACACCAAGATCATCGGGCTGTCGATCGACCCGGTGGACAGCCACTCGAAGTGGGAAGCCGACATCGAGGAAACGCAGGGCGCCAAGGTCAAGTACCCGATGATCGGCGACACCGACCTCGCGGTGGCCAAGCTCTACAACATGCTGCCCGCCGACGAGGCCGGCGGCTCGGACGGCCGCACCGCCGCCACCAACGCCACGGTGCGCTCGGTGTTCGTCATCGGCCCGGACAAGAAGATCAAGCTGATGCTCACCTACCCGATGACCACCGGCCGCAACTTCGACGAGATCCTGCGCGTGCTCGACTCGATGCAGCTGACCGCGCAGCACAAGGTGGCCACGCCGGTGAACTGGAAGAAGGGCGAGGACGTCATCATCACGGGCGCGGTGTCCAACGAGGAGGCCGCCGTCAAGTTCCCGGGCTACAAGACGATCAAGCCCTACCTGCGCACCACCAAGCAGCCGTCCTGACCCGCCCCTCGCGGCCCGCGCGTGCGGGCCGCGCCGCCTGACTGGAGCCCGCCATGTTCGGCGACCTGATCTTTCGCCAGCTGTTCGACGCCGCGTCGTCCACCTACACCTACCTGCTGGCCTGCCCCGAGACCCGCGAGGCCGTGCTGATCGACGCCGTGTTCGAGCAGCACCTGCGCGACCGCGCGCTCGTCGAGGAGCTCGGGCTGAAGCTGGTGGCCACGCTCGACACCCACTGCCACGCCGACCACGTCACCGGCGCATGGCTGATGCAGCAGGCCACCGGCTGCCGCATCGGCATCTCGGCGCGCTACGGCGGCGAGCTGCAGGGCGCCGACCTGCGGCTGGACGACGGCGACCGCGTGCCCTTCGGCAAGCGCCACCTCGACGTGCGCGCCACGCCCGGCCACACCGACGGCTGCCTCACCTACGTCGACGACGGCCGGCGCATGGCCTTCACCGGCGACTGCCTGCTGATCCGCGGCGCGGGCCGCTGCGACTTCCAGCAGGGCCACGCCGGCATGCTGTACCGCTCGATCACGCAGCAGATCTTCAGCCTGCCCGACGACTGCCTCGTGTTCCCGGCCCACGACTACAGCGGTCGCACGATGTCGTGCGTGGGCGAGGAGCGCGCGCACAACCCGCGCATCGGCGGCCAGGCCGACGAGCGCGACTTCGTCGGCTTCATGGAGAACCTGCATCTGCCGCACCCCAAGCAGATCGCGGTGGCGCTGCCGGCCAACATGCGCTCGGGCCAGCCCGCCGACGGCCAGGTACCGCGCCTGGCCGACTGGGGCCCGGTGCGCCAGACCTACGCCGGCCTGATCGAGATCGAACCGGACTGGGTGTCCGAGCACCTGCCCGACGTGCTGCTGCTGGACGTGCGCCAGCACGGCGAGGTCGACGAACGCCTGGGTCGCATCGCCGCCGCGCGCCTGCTGCCGCTCAACGAGCTGAAGGGCCAGCTCGCCGACCTGCCGCGCGACCGCCCCGTCGTCACCGTCTGCCACGCCGGCATGCGCTCGGGCCAGGCGACGGTGCTGCTCAGGCAGGGCGGCTTCGCGCGCGTGGCCAACATGCGCGGCGGCATGCTGCTGTGGCACCAGCTGGGGCTGCCGGTGGTGCACGGCGCGGCGAGCTGATCAGGCCCGCCGAAAGCGGAAGACCACGTCGTCGCCCTCCAGGCTCGCGACCTCGCCGACGAGCTCGGTGCGCGCGTCGAAGTCCTTCCGGACCTTGCTGGCGTCCTTGCCGCTCTGGACATGCGCGGTCTCGTCGGTGCTCGCGATGACGAGGCGCACAGGCGACTTCGCGGCATGCGCCTGGGCGACGTTGCGCCGGAACTCCGCGTTGCCGGGGCCGCTCCAGCGGCTCATGGAGTCCGCGAACTCCATCGCGCCGCCGGGCCCGGCCCGGTAGTGGTGGTTCCACAGGCTGACCACGAGCGCACCGTCGGGCGCCCAGGCCGAGACCGACCATTGCGGGTTGCGCAGGGTCGCGCCGTACGTCGCGAAGGATTCGGTGATGCCGTGTCGAGCCATGGGACCATGGTCGCACAGCGACGTGCGTCTGAACACCGCCGGCGCCGACCGGATCGATCGCGAGCGTTCGAGGCCGCTTCGGCAGCCGTCCCGCGCGCCTGGCCCGCGGATCCCGGTCGGCGCGCGCCATCGCACGACAGGCCGCCGGATCGCGCGAAAGCGTGACGGAGTGCGCTCCGGGCAGGCAGCCCGGCGGCGGCGCGGGGAACGCGCGCTGCCGGCGGTGACTACACTGCGGCAATTCCGCGCGACGCATCGCTCGCGCGAAGTTCGGGCGCCGACCGAGACAACGGCACCCGGGGACGTCAAACGAGCAGGATTGCCATGACCGAACCGAAGACTGCGCTGACAGGCGCGTTGTTGCTGGCCTGCGGCCTCGCGTGCGCAGGCGCGTGGGCGCAGGCGACGCCGTCGGCGGCCGCCGCTTCCGCGGCCGAGCGCGCGCAGAAGGAATCCGACCGGACCATGTACTGGATCCGGATCCTCGCGACCAAGCCCGCGCCCAGGCCGGCGGCGACGGCCGCGGCGCCTGCAGCCCGGCCCGCGCCCGCGGTGGCCGTCGCGGCGCCGCCTGCCAGGCCGGTGGCGGAGAAGGCCAAGGTTGCCGCTGCGCCGACGCCCGAGGCGACGAACGCGAATGCGCCGGTCGCCGTCCCGCTGGCCCAGGCCGCATACCCCGCCGCGTCGCCGCTGGCGGCCGCGACCGACCCGAGCGCGCTGAGCAGCAGCAGCGTCGACAACGCCGCCGCGGCCGGCGTCGCCAGCGCGGCGCCGGCCCTGCCCGACCCGTCGCCCGCCGAGGAGCCCGATCCCGGCCTGCAGCAGGTCAAGCTCGTGCAGCCCGATTTCCCGACGTCCGTCGTCAAGCGCGTGCGCAAGGGCAACGTCGAGGTGCGCTTCGACGTCGATCCGGCGGGCGCGGTGGTCGAGGCCGTCGTCGTCGAGAGCTCGAACCCGCGCCTGAACGACGCGGCGGTGGAGGCCATCCGGCAGTGGCGCTTCAAGCCCACGCCGATGACGCACACGGCGATGGTCAACCTCGTCTTCAACATCGACAACGAGTAGCGGCGACGTCGACGCGACGCGCGCTGCGCGCTAGTCCGGCGGCGCGCCCAGGCCGGCGCCCGAAGCCGCGGTCTTGAGCGACTGCAGCAGCGTCGGCAGCTCCTCGGCCGGCACCGGGTGCGCGAGCAGGAAGCCCTGCATCTCGTCGCAGCCCTGGCGCACGAGCTGCAGTCGCTGCTCCAGCGTCTCGACGCCCTCGGCGATCACGCGCAGGCCCAGCTTGTGGGTCATCACGATGATGGTCTCGACGATGGCGGCGTCGTCCGAGTCGGTGGGGATGCCGCCGATGAACGAGCGGTCGATCTTCAGGCGATCCAGCGGCAGGCGCTTCAGGTAGGCGAGGCTGGAATAGCCGGTTCCGAAGTCGTCGATCGACAGCTGCACGCCCAGCTCGCGCAGCGACTGCAGCACGCTCTGCGCATGCTGCGGGTCGAGCATCACGCTGCTCTCGGTGATCTCCAGCTCCAGGCATTCGGCGGCCAGGCCGCTCTGCGCCAGCGCGCGCCGCACCGCGCCGTCGAGGCCGGGGCGCTGCAGCTGGCGCGCGGAGATGTTGACGGCCACGCGCGGCGGCGACGCGCCGCCCCCGGCCATGCCGTCGCGCTGCCACTGCGCCACCTGGCGGCAGGCCTCGCCCAGCACCCATTCGCCGATGCCCAGCACCAGGCCCGTCTCCTCGGCCATCGGGATGAAGTGGTTCGGCAGCACGAGGCCGCGCACGGGATGGCGCCAGCGCACCAGGGCCTCCACGGCGCAGACCTCGCCGGTGGCCAGGTCCAGCTGCGGCTGGTAGTGCAGCTCCAGTTCGCGGCGCTCGACGGCGCGGCGCAGGTCGTTCTCCAGCCGCAGGCGGCCATGCGCCTGCGCGTTCATCTCGGGGCTGAAGAAGCGGTAGGCGTTGCGGCCCTCGCCCTTGGCCTCGTACAGCGCGATGTCGGCGTACTTCAGCAGCAGCTCGCCGCTGGCGCCGTCGCGCGGGAACAGGCTCACGCCCAGGCTGGCGGTGACGTGCAGCTCCTGGCCCTCGAGCGTGAACGGATCGGCGAGCGCGCGCATCAGCTTCTCGGCGATGCGCGCGGCGCCGGTGGGGCCGCCGACGTTGCACACCACCACCTGGAACTCGTCGCCGCCGACGCGCGCGATGGTGTCGTTCTCCCGCAGCGTGGCGCGCAGGCGGCGCGCGATCTCCTTGAGCAACTGGTCGCCCACCAGGTGGCCCAGCGAGTCGTTGACCGGCTTGAAGCGGTCGAGGTCGATGAACAGCACGGCCACCTGCTGCTCGAGCCGCTGCGCCTGCGACAGCGCCTGCCCGAGCCGGTCCATCAGCAGCGTGCGATTGGGCAGGCCGGTGAGCGCGTCGTGGTACGCCAGGTGCTCGATACGCGCCTCCTGCGCCTTGCGCTCGGTGACGTCCTGGATCAGGCCGGTGCGCCGCACGTCGCGGCCCTGGCCGTCGCGCACGACGAACACGCGCATGCTGACGTGGCGCAGCTCGTGCCCCGGCGGGCAGACGCGGAACTCGAACTCGTGCTCGCCGTGGGCCAGGTTGTCCAGGTGGGCCCGCACGGCCTCGCGGTCGTCGTCGTGCACGTAGCGCAGCCATGCGCGCCAGTCGGCGTACACCTCGGCGATCGGCATGTGCCAGATGCGCTCGAACGCCGGGCTCACGTACAGTGCGGCCTCGCGCTGCGGGTCGCTGAGCCAGAAGACGTCGCCGATCGACTCGGCCATCTGGCGGAAGCGTTCCTCGCTCTCGCGCAGCGCGCCGCGCTCGCGCTCCAGCTGCGCGCGGTACCACGCGTTCTCGATGGCCACCGGCAGGCGACTGAGCAGGTCCTCCTGCTTGACGAGGTAGTCGGTGGCGCCCAGCTTGAGCGTCTGCGCGGCGCTCGTCTCGTCGCCGTGGCCGGTGATGACGATGACGGGCAGCTCCAGCGCCCGCTCGTGGCGCACCTCGCGCACGACGTCCAGCGCGTTCATGCCGGGCAGCTTGAAATCGAGCAGCAGCACGTCGGGCGCGGCGTCGGCCTCCACCTCGGGCGGCAGGCGCGCGAGCGCGTCCTGCGCCGTCGACACCGCCTCCAGCTGCACGTGCGGCGCGTAGCGCGCGAGGTGGCGCCGCAGCAGGTCGACGTCCGCGGCGCTCGGCTCGGCGTACAGCACGCGGATCGGCATCGAGCGCTGCGCCGAGGCCGCGCGGAAGGTGTCGACGACCGCCGCCAGCGTGGCGGGCAGGCGGTCGATGTAGCCGCCGGACTTGACCACGTAGTCGTCCGCCCCGCTGCGCAGCGCGGCCACCACCAGTGCCTCGTCGCCCGAGCCGGTGAGCATCACTACGGCCACCGCCAGGCCGCGCGCGCGCACCTCGCCCAGCAGCTCCAGGCCGTTGCCGTCCGGCAGGCGCACGTCCACCAGCAGCACGTCGGGCAGCGTGCCGGCGGCCTCGTGCGCGGCCAGGCGCGTGCGCGCGTCCGCGAGCGTGTGCACGGTGCCCACGTCGACGTCGGGCGCGAGCCGGGCCAGGCGCCGGCAGGTCAGGTCGGCGTCCTGTTCGTTGTCTTCGACGTACAGGACCTTCACGGCAGGCTTCCTACAGCGCCTGCTGGTTCAGCACGCACCAGTAGAGGTCGATCTGCGCCGCCACGTCGATGAACTTCTCGAATTCCACCGGCTTGACGATGTACGAGTTGACGCCCAGCGCATAGGCCGCGGCCACGTCGGCGTCCTCGCGCGACGTCGTGAGCACCACGACCGGGATGCGGCAGAAGTCGGCGTGCGCCTTGAGCTGGCGCAGCACCTCCAGGCCGCTGACGCGCGGCAGCTTCAGATCGAGCAGGATCACCACCGGCACCGGCTCCCCCGCTTCCCAGCGCGCGATCCAGTCCAGCGCTTCCTCGCCGTCGCGCGCCACTTCCAGCGTGTTGACGATGCGGCGCTTGGCGAACGCGCGCTGCGTCAGGTCGACGTCCATCGGGTTGTCTTCGATGAGCAGGATCGGTCGGCGATCTTCCATCCGCCCAGCATAGCGAAATGGCCGCGCTTGTGCACCGCGTTTGACCCGCCGGACGGCGGGGGGCCCCCCACGATCAGGCCGCGGCGTCGGCGGCCGGCAGCTGGATCCAGAACGTCGCGCCCGCGCCCTTGGCGCTCTCCGCCCATACCTTGCCCTGCATGCGTTCGACCGCCTTGCGCACGATGGCCAGGCCCACGCCGGTGCCCGGGAAGTCCTCGGCGCGGTGCAGGCGCTGGAAGATCTCGAAGATGCGGTCGTGGTAGCGCATGTCGAAGCCGGGGCCGTTGTCGCGCACCCAGAACAGCGCGTGGCCGTGCGTGCGCCGGGCGCCGATCTCGATGCGGCGGTCGGGCCGGCCGGCGGTGAACTTGATGGCGTTGTCCAGGAGGTTGCGCAGCGCCAGCACGAGGCCGTCGCGCTCGCCCACCGCGCTCAGCCCGGGGTCGACCTGCGAGCGCAGCGCGATGCCGCCGTCGGCCACCTGCGCGGCCACGCCGTCCAGCACGCTGGCGATGATGGGCGCCGTCTGCACCGGCCCCAGGCGCGGCCGGCCGCGCTCGACGCGCGAGTAGGCCAGCAGGTCGTCGATCAGCGCGCCCATGTGCGCCGTCGCCTTGCGGATCGTCGCGACGAAGAAGCGGCCCTCCTCGTCCAGCGCGTCGGCGTGGTCCGACTCCAGCAGCCGGCTGTAGCCGTCGATGCCGCGCAGCGGCGCCTTCAGGTCGTGCGAGACAGAGTACGTGAACGACTCCATCTCGCGGTGCTTGGCCTCCAGCTCCGACGTGCGCTCGGCCACGCGGTGCTCCAGCTCGATGTTGAGCGACCGGATCTCCTGCTCGGCGCGCCGCCGCTCGGTGATGTCGATCAGGAAGCCGTGCCAGACGACGCCGCCGTCGGCCTCTCGCACGGGCATCGAGTGCGCCTCGACGCAGCGCTCGTCGCCGCGCACGTACGGCACGCGGAACGTCGCCAGCCACGCGCCGCCGAGGTCGGCGGACTCGCGCAGCGAGCGGTCGACGGCGCCGCGATCCTCCGGGTGCACGAGTTCGACCAGGTCGATGCGGCGTTCCACCAGCGTGGCCGCGTCGATGCCCAGCAGGTCGCGGATGGCAGGGCTCGCGAACACGAAGCGGCCGCGCCCGTCGGCGTCGCGGCGGTACGAGTTCACCGCGCCGGGCGCGGTGGCGACGATGCGTTCCAGCCGCTCCTGCGCCACGCGGTGCGCGCGCTCGAGCTGCTCGTTGACGCGCGCCAGCGTGATGTCCTCGGCGAAGCCCGCGAGGTAGCGCATGCGCCCGTTCGCGCCGAACAGCGGGAAGCCGCGGCCGCGGATCCACACGAGGCGGCCGTCGGGCCGGATCACGCGGTATTCGACCTGGTACATGCCCGTCGCGTCCGCATGCTGCGAGGCCTCGGCCACGCGCTGGCGATCGTCCGGGTGGATGCCGTCCATCCAGTGCGCCAGGTCCTCGTACAGCGGCGCCGCCGGCCGGCCCCAGATGCGCTCGTAGGCCGAGTTCATGTACAGCAGCTTCTGCGCACGCGGGTCGATGATCCACATCAGGTCCATCGAGTGGTCGCCGAACATGCGGAACAGCTGCTCGCTCTCCAGCAGCGCGCGCGCCGCGTTGCGCTCGTCGGTGAAGTCGGTGAACGAGACCACCGCCCCGCGGCCGCGGCCGGCCGCGATGCAGTCGACCGGCGTCGCCCGGATGCGCAGCCAGCGCTGCCCGCGCTCGGAGGTGTCGACCACCACGATCCCCGACGCCGTCTCGCCGTTGCCGTCGAGCGCGCGCCGCAGCGGCCGCGTCTCCTCGGGCATGCGCGTGCCGTGCTCGTCCGACTGCGCCCAGCCGAAGTCCTCGATGCGCGCGCCGATGTGGCGCTCGTCGAGCCCCAGCACCTCGCGCGCCGCGCGGTTGGCGTCGACGATGCGGCGGTCGGCATCGAACCACAGCAGGCCCGACTCGAGCGAGTCGAGGATGCGTCGGTCGGTCTGGGTCTCCACGCGGAACTCCTGACGAGGTGGTTGCCGACTTTAGTCGCTGAACAGGTCCACAGCCAACTGGGCGCCGCCGGCCGGCGCGTCGCGCAGCCAGCGCAGCACGCGCGCGCCGGCCAGCGTCGCGCCGAGGCGGTGGCGCGCGCTGGGCCGCGCCTGCGCGAAGCCGATCTCGAACACCTGCACCGGCGCCACCGCCTGCACGCCGCCGAAGCGCTGCCCGGCGTTGTCGCGCAACCAGGCATGCAGCAGCGCCAGTTCGTCGGCGGGCAGGTCGACCGGCAGGCGCGCCAGCGGCAGCAGGCGCAGGCCAGGCGTGTCGGGCGCGTCGTCGGGCGGCGGCAGAAACCGGCCGTGCATCGCGGCCGTCATCGCGGCGTGCCGCTCGGCCTCGGAACGCGGCACGCGGTTCCACAGTGCGAAGCCGCAGCCGGAGGCGGCGAGCGCCCGCGCCGCGGCCGGATCGGCCACGAGCAGCTCGGAAGGCACGTACTGCAGCACGGCGCAGATGCGATGCAGGCCCGCGCGCAGCGCCCACGCGGTGCCGGACGTGCGATGACGCAGCACCAGGCCGCTCCAGCCCCGGGCGCGCGTCGCGTCGGCATGCGGCTGCAGCGCCTCGAAAGCGGCGTCGGGCGCCAGCGCGGGCATCGTGAAGATCGCCGGCAGCGACGCCGCGCCCGACGGGTCGACCTCGGGCCAGCGCGCCATCAGATGCGCGCGCCGGTCGTCGGCGGACGCAGGGCCGCCGTGCCAGTCGATCAGCGCGAGATGCAGCGTCGGGCCGTCGACGGCGCCGCGCGATCGCGGCAGCAAGGCATCGGCGAGCCCGGCGACGCGGCCGGCGTGCCAGGCCAGCAGCAGCGCCTCGACCGCGCCGAGCTCGGGCCAGGCGTCCGGCGTGAGCCAGTCCGGGGGCAGCCGCGCGTTCAGCAACCGTCCGCCGCGCTGCCAGACGGCCACGCGCTCGCCGCGCCGCACGACATGCACGCGCAGCCCCGGCCAGCGCGGCTCGGCGCGCCAATCGCCGCGGCGCCAGCCGGCCAGCAGCGTGCCGTGCAGGTTTTGCGGCGCGTCGGCCAGCGGCGCGAACGCGTGCGGTCGCGGCAGCGCGGAATGGGCCAGCGCATGCCGCAGGTGCTCGCGGCGCTCGTGCCACCACCACGCGACGGCGCCGGCGTCGAGGTCGAACGCGCGGGCCCAGGCGCGCTGCCACTGCCATTCGTCGACGATCGTCCTGGCCAGCCCGCACGCCGCCCGCACGGCCCAGCGGCGCGCCAGCGCGTCGTCGAGCCGGGCGACGGCTTGCGCGACCGCCGCCGCGCGCGCCTCGGCCGGCTGCGCGGCGGCGGCCTGCCAGTCGGCCAGCCAGGCCGCGAGCGCGGGGCGGTCGGCCGGCGCGGGTTCGGGCCACGGCAGCAGCAGCGCGATCGCCTCGGACAGTTCATCGGCAGCCGCCAGGCCCGCGTCGAACAGCCAGGGCGCAGTGCCGTGCGCGGCGGCGAGATCGCGCGCCGCGTCGGCGAGCGCGGCCTGGGTCACGCGCGGCGGGCGGGCGGGCCGGGCGCCGGGCGCGGCCACCAGCCACGCGCCCGCGAGCGCGCCCGCGTCACGCCCGGCCGCGCGCAGCCAGCGCGCGAGCGCGTCCACGCGATCGGCATCGTCGGGACGCGCTTCGAGCTCTTCGGTGAGGACGGCCAGCGCACGCATCCGGGCATGATGCCCTGCCCGCGCCGCCGGCGACGTCAGGCGGCGTGGCGCCAGGGCCGCGCGTCGAGCCGGTCCAGCGCGCCGGTGGCCCATTCGCGGGCCAGCGGGAACGGGCCGTAGCCCGAGTCGACGTTGATGTGGCCGGCGTGCCCGAGGTTGATCCAGTCGCTGCCCCAGCGCAGCGCCCAGGCGTGGGCCTGCGTGGCCGACATCCAGGGGTCGTTGTCGCTCGCCACCACGCAGCTGCCCACCGCCAGCCGCGACTGCGGCAACAACGCCGCGACGTCGAACCGGTTCGGCTCGGCCGGCGCCACCAGCAGCAGTTGCGCGACGTCCAGCGCCGGCCGGCGCGCCAGTGCGTGCACCGTCGCCAGGCTCCCGAAGCTGTGGGCGACGACCACGTGCGGGCCGGGGCCGAGCGCGGCGATGGTGTCGGCCACGCGCTCGCTCCAGGCCGGCAGGTCGGGCGTGCTCCAGGCGTCCTGCTCCACCCGCACCGACCCGGCGACCTGGCCGTGCAGCCAGCTCTGCCAGTGCTCGGCGCCGCTGCCGTGCAGGCCCGGCACGATCACCAGGCGCCGGCGCAGCGCGGCGGCGGCGGCGGTCGCGCGGTCGAAGGGGGTGTGGAGCGAGTTCATGGTGCCCAGCGTAGGGGCCGGGAGGCGCGGCGCCAACGAAGGAAATGCCATATCCATCCTCGCGGGCGCGCAAGTGCCCGCCCGCGTGTGCAGTCGTTCAGGGAGCCGGAAAAAAACTTTGAAGAAAGTCCTCAAGTTCCCCGGAACCCCGCCGAATACCCGTCCAAGCACCGTCCTCGACTAGCACCAACGGCCACCGGACCATCGTTGGAACAGGCGTAAGAGGTGCCGGCAATTCTTCACGTCGACGACTGCGCGCTTGTGCCAAGCACTTCCGTGCCGTCGGGGACGTGGGCAAGATATCGAGCGCGCGCCGCCCCTTCAGGACGGCGTGCCGAAGGACATCGCCATGTTGACGCCCAGCACGCCCGTCGCCACGCAACTCTCCTACGACAGCACGCCCACCGCGAAGGCGGCGGCTGTCGAGGCGAGCGCGCGCGCCGATTTCCGGCAGCAGGTGCAGTTGGCGACGAAAAGCGATGCCCACCTGGCCGACCTCGCCGCCACCCGGCGCGCCGCGCGCGAGGCCGCCAGCGAGGTGCCCGACCCGATGACCAGCCTGTCCACCGTCGCGGTGGCGGGCGCCATGAGCAGCGTGCCCGCCGCGCTCGAGATGATGCGCAGCATCGCGCTGCAGTCGGCCGCCGGCTCGCTGAGCGACACCGACCGCCAGACGCTGCACGCCGAATACGCGCGGCTCACCGCGCACGTGGCCACCACGGTGGGCAGCGCGGGCGCGGGCGAGGGGTCGCCGTCGTCGTCGCGGGACGACGAGCGCCAGGACAACGCCGAGAACACCTGGCGCGAGAGCAGCGACGACCGCCGCAGCACGCTCACGCAGACCAAGATCGTGTCGCAGCAGACCGTGCAGTACCAACCGGTGGAGCACACGAGCACGGTGCGCACGCAGACGCTGGTGCCCGAGGGCGGCGCCCCGCCCGCGGCGCCGCCGGCCGACCTGCGCACGCACGAGCTGCACGTGGGCACCGACTCCTACGAGCCGGTGTCGGTGCGCCAGTCGTTCACGCGCCCGCCCGAGCCGGCGACGTTCGGCCGCCTCGAGACGCACGCGGAGACGCAGCGCACGTCGACGACCCAGGCCGCACAGATCACGCAGTTCGTGCAGGTCGCGCAGACGCAGCACATCCCGCCCGCCGTGGGCGTGGCCTAAGGGCCGCAGCGGCGGCGGATCGCGTCCGCCAGGTCGTTCAGCAACACGTCCGAGGCCCGTTCCTGCGACGCGGGCAAGCGCGCGTGCGAGGCCACGCGGATCAGGATCGTGCCCGGCCGCACGCGGTAGATCTCGCCGACGACGTCGGTCAGCGACGGGGCCGTCACCTCGAAGCTCACGCGCACCGTCAGGTCCTGGTTGGGCAGCGCGCGCACGCCGTCCACCTGCGCGATCGCCGCCAGCGAGCACGTCGCGAAGCGCGGCGACGCGAGCGCCACCTCGCGGTCGCGGATCCACACCTTGTCCGAGAACGCGCGGCCGATGACCGCGAGGATGCCCACCATCAGCGCGATGCCCAGCGCGAGCAGGACCAGGCTTCGTTCGGGGCGCCGGTCCATCGCACCTGGCCGCGGCGTCAGGGCACCTGGCGCTTGCGCGTCGACAGGTCGGCCACCAGCGCCAGCAGCGCGTTGGTGTCGACGGGCTTGCGCAGGTAGAAGTCGAAGCCGACGGCGCGCGTCGCGACCTCCACCGTCGCGCCGTGCGCCTTGGTCAGCGCGATCAGGAACGGCTGGCGCGGCAGCGGCGCGGAACGCACCTCGCGCGCCGCCTCGTAGCCGTTGAGGACCGGCATGTCGAGGTCCATGAAGATGATGTCCGGCTCGAAATCGAGCGTCGCGCGGACGGCCTGGCGGCCGTCGGCGGCCACCTTGGTGTCGTGGCCGAGGGCCTCGAAGAGCACACCCATCGTCTCGGTGATGTCCTTGAGGTCGTCGACTACCAGGATCCTGGTCAAGTCTGAAGCTCCATGAGAGGGTCGCGGCACTGGCGGACGTGCCCGACCTTGCAGGCGCATCCCAATGTAGCATTTGTTCAAATGTTGTCCGCGCCGACCCTCGCAGCGGCGTCAGAGCAACAGCGCGCGGGCGCCGTCGCCACATCAATATGCCACGCGATCCACCGTCTCCGCCACCGCGCCGGCCCTACCCTTCCGGGGTATCGCCGTACGCCGTGCGGAATGTGCCGCACTCCAGGCCTTTGTCTGCAAGCGCGCGCACCAGCACGGCCTCGTCGCCGTGCGTGACGATCACCCGCGAGCAGCCCGTCGCGGCCACCGCCGCGAGCAGCCCGGGCCAGTCGGCGTGGTCGCTCAGCACGAAGCCGCGATCCAGGCCCGCGCGATGGCGCGCGCCGTGCTGCTGCATCCAGCCGCTGGCAAACGACTCGCGCACCCGCACCGCGCGCTGCCAGCGCCACGGCGCGCTCGCGCTCGGCGGCATGACGACGAGCGCGCCGCGCAGCGAGCGCGCGTCCTGCAGCTCGCTCCAGGGCCGCGTGGCCGGCAGCGCGACGCCCTCGGCCAAGTGCGCCGCGTTGATCTGCTCGGCGGCCGGGTGCACGTAGACCGGCCCGATCGATGCCTCCACGCCCGCCAGCACGTGCTGCGTCTTGCCCAGGCTGTACGCGCCGACCACGCTCGCCTCGCCCGCGGCGGCGTTGGCCTGCCACCAGCGGTTCATGTCGTCGAACACGTCGGCGTGGCGCGGCCAGCGGTAGATCGGCAGGCCGAAAGTGGCCTCGGTGACGAAGCAGTCGCAGCGCACGGGCTCGAAGGCGTCGCAGGTCGGGTTGAGCTCGCCGTGCGTCGAGAAGAAGTAGTCGCCGGCCGCCACCCAGACCTGCCCGTCGACCTCGATGCGCACCTGCGCCGCGCCCAGGATGTGGCCGGCCGGGTGCAGGCTGACGCGCGCCCCGCCGATCACGAGCGCCTCGCCCCACTCGAGGCCCGTGACGTCGACGTTGCCCAGCCGCGCCCGCAGCACGCCCACGCCGCGGCGCGACGCCAGGTAGTGACGATGCCCGGCCCGCGCGTGGTCGGAATGCGCATGCGTGATGACGGCGCGCTCGACCTTGCGCCACGGGTCGATGTAGAAATCACCCGCGGGACAGTACAGCCCCTGAGGCCGCCGCACGACGAGGTCAGCGCTCACTCGTCACTCCGGACCGCCCGACTGCGGCGCGCCCGCAACGGCGCTGCCGTGTCCGTCACGCCCCGATACCCGTGGTCACATCGCACGGCCGGCCGCATGGAATACTGGCCGTCATGGACCTGCCCACCGCCCCCGCCGCGCCGCGCGCCGATCGCTTGACGCTGGACGAGCTCACGGCCGTGGCGCTGGGCGCCGACCCGCGGCGCATGTCGCTGCCGCAGCTGTACCTGGGCGTGAAGGGCCGCATCCCGCGCCACACGTACTGGCTGCACGGCGTGCTGTCGCTGCTGCTGGCCGGCGCGGTGCTCGACGGACTCCTCGCGATCGCGCGCGTCGACGCCGACACCGCCAACGGCCTCGTGAGCCTGCTGCTGCTGTGGCCGCTGATCGCGGTGTCGGCCAAGCGCCAGCACGACTTCAACTTCTCGGCCTGGTGGGCGCTGATCCACTTCGTGCCGGCCGTCGGCTCGATCGTGCTGCTGCTCGTGGACGGCCTGATGCCCGGCACGCACGGCCCGAACCGCTTCGGCCCGGATCCGCGCGAACTGCGCCCGCGTCCTCGCCTGCAGGGCTCGCCTAGTAGCGGCCATTGATCCCGGCCATGCGCAGGAACCAGTGCGCCACCATCGCGACGAAAGTGCGGCGCAGCACGGCCAGCCAGCCCTTGGCGTAGGGCGGCGCCATCACCGGGCTGGACGCGGCCATCGCGATCTCGAGTTCGTCGGCCACGCGGCGCGCGAACGGCGCGTCGCACACGACGACGTTGGCCTCCAGGTTCAGCAGCAGCGACAGCGGGTCGATGTTGGAGCTGCCGAGGGTGGCCCAGTCCTCGTCGACCACGGCCATCTTGGCGTGCAGGTAGGCCGGCGTGTACTCGAAGATCTGCACGCCTTTGGCCAGCAGTTCCTCGTACAGGACGCGCGCAGCCACGCCGGCGATGCGGTAGTCGATCTTGCCCTGCAGCAGCAGCCGCACCTTGACGCCGCGCTCCGCGGCCTTGGCCAGCGCGTTGCGGAACTGGCGGTCGGGGTAGAAGTACGGCGTGACGAGGTCGATGCGGTCGCGCGCGTGCTGGATCGCGTCCATGTAGACGCGCTCGATCGAGCGGCGCTGGCGCAGGTTGTCGCGGACGACGAAGGCCAGGCTCACCGGCGGCTGCGCCGTGTTCGGGTTGGCGCGGTGCGGGCGCACGATGCGCAGCCGCGTGGCCAGGCGCCTGGCGCGCGCCACCGGGGCCGCGCTGCGCATCAGGCCGGCGAGCTCGTCGCGCCACACGCGGCGCAGCATGGCGCGCGTCCAGATCGCCTGCACGGCCTGCTCGATGCCGGCCACGGCCGCGCCGCGCAGGCGGCAGGCGAAGTCCAGCCGCGGGGCATCGCTCCAGCCGTGATGCAGGTCGTTGCGGTCGGCGATCAGGTTGATGCCGCCGACGAAGCCGACCTGGCTGTCGACCACGCACAGCTTCTGGTGCAGCCGGCGCGCCTGGCCGGGCTGCAGGTAGCTCCACCAGCGGTCGATCGGCCGGAACACCGCCAGTTCCACGCCCGCGGGCACCATCCATTCGCGCAGCGCCGCCAGCGTCACCTTCGAGCCGAAGCCGTCCACCACCACGCGCACCTGCACGCCGCGCCGCGCGGCCTCGGCCAGCAGCAAGGCCAGCGTCTGCGCGACGGCGTCGTCGTGGAAGATGTAGGTGGCCAGCCAGATCGTGTGGCGCGCCTGCGCGATCGCCGTGCCCATCGCGGGGAACAGGTCGTCGCCGCCGCGCAGCAGCTCGATCGAATGGCCGCCCTCGAACTTCGGCTTGACGCCGAGTGTCCAGGGCGCGCGCGTGTTGACGCGCTCACGGCGCTTGGCGCGAATCGCGGGACTCCCTTTCGTTGAATGCGGATGGCCGGAAGGCTTTCCGGCCGCGACGCGGGCGCGAGGCGCCCGGGCGTCAATTTAGCTCAAGCTCGGCGACGTACGGCAGGTGGTCGGACATCCGCGCCCAGCCGCCCCCGCGCGGCACCATCGTGCCCTCGCAGCGGAAGCCGCGCATGTAGATGCGATCGAGCGAGAACACCGGCAGCCGCGACGGGAACGTGGGCCGCCTGGGCAGGCGCGCGTCCTTGGACAGCGCGCGCGTCAGGCCGGCGGCGGCCATCGGGGCGTCCAGGCGCTCGCCCCAGTCGTTGAAGTCGCCGGCCACCAGCACGGGCTCGTCGGGTGGAAGTTCGTTCGCGATGTACTGCCCGAGCCGCTGCGCCTGCCGCATGCGGCTGGAGTGCACCAGGCCGAAGTGGGCGACGATCGCATGCACGGTGGTCCCGTTCCAGTCCACCGGCACGTACAGCAGGCCGCGCTGCTCGAAGCGGTGGTCCGACACGTCGTGGTGCCCCACGTCGCCCAGCGGCCAGCGCGAGAGCAGCGCATTGCCGTGCTCGCCGTGCTTGGTGAACGCGTTGGTGCGGTAGGCGGAGTTGTAGCCCTCGGGCGCCAGGAACTCGGCCTGGCCCTGGTCCGGCCAGCCCATGATGGTCTGGTCGAAGCGCGCGGCGTCGCGCGTGTGGTGCAGCCGCACTTCCTGCAGGAAGACGAGGTCGGCGTCGAGCGCCTCGACGCCCAGCACCAGGTTGTGGATCTCCAGCCGCTTGGCCGCACCGAGCCCGCGCACGCCCTTGTGGATGTTGTAGGTGGCCACCCGCAACCGCGTCGCGGCGGTGATGGTCTGGGCCGGCAGGATCGTGAAGTCTTCCGACGTGGCGTTCATCGCAACGGGATCACGCCGCGAGGCGCGCAATGAAAGGGGACGGGTCGTCCATCGGGCAATCCTCATGCCGCCGATGATGCCACTGCCGCGTGAACCTGGCGACGACATCCGACACGGCGGGCGGGTTCAGGCGCCCGTGGCCAGCCAACGCGGCAGGTGCAGGATCGCCTCCGCGTTCGACGGCGAGAAGCACGCGTCCGCCGCCTCGCGCCACGGCAGCCAGCGCAGCGCCGTGTGCTCGCGCGGCGCGAGCCGCACCGGCGTGCCCGCGGGCACCTCCAGCGCGAACACGTGCTCGGTGTTGTGCGTGACCCCCGGCGCATAGCGCGCTCGCCAGCGCGGGTAGATCTCGTAGACGTTGACCAGCTCGCAGTCGCGCAGCGCGGCCAGCGGCACGGGCGGGCTGCCGATCGCGATGCCCGTCTCCTCGCCGACCTCGCGCACGCAGGTCTCGACGAGCGTCTCCTCGACGCGATCCTTGGAGCCGGTGACGCTCTGCCAGAACCCGGGCGCGTCGGCGCGCTCGAGCAGCAGCACGTCGAGCGCCGGCGTGTGGATGACGACGAGGACGGACTCGGGGATCTTGTGCGGGCGGGGGTCGTTCGGCGCGGGGCTCATGCGCGCATGCTAGCGCGCGTCACGCGCGGGCGCGCGACCGCGCAGGCCGAACCAGATGCCGGCCGCGCACGGGCCGCCCAGCCCGACCCAGGTCATCCAGTCCCATGCGCCGTCGCCCACGAGGCCGCCGACCAGGCCGGCGCCGCTGAGCACGGCGAAGAACAGCGGCCAGCCCCACAGCGGCCAGAACGGCGAGCCCGCCTTCATGCCACCGCGCCCTTGAGCTTGGCGGCCGCCGGCTTGCGCGCCGGGCCCTTGCCCAGCCACAGGTACAGGCCGCTGCCCAGCACGATGATGGTCAGCACGTCCAGCACCGCCCACAGCCACTGCATGGGCACGCCGCCGTAGTCGCCGAAGTGCAGCGGCTGCGACAGCAGCAGCGTCTTCATGTACCACGGCGGCTCGCGGCTGGCCGAGACCTCGCCGGTCACGGCGTCCACCAGCACCGGATGGACCAGGCGCTCGGTCAGGCGCGTGCTCCCGCGCATGAACACGCCGTAGTGGTGCTCGCTGGCCCAGGCCGTGCCGGGGAAGGCGATGAACGCGATCTTCATGTCCGGCTCGCGCACGCGGGCGTTCGCGAACGCCTTCTCCAGCGAGCCCAGCTGCGTCACCCGCGGCTGGCCGCGGTAGCGCGCCAGCAGCTCGGCGACCTGGTCGTCGCGCCAGTGCTCGATGACGAGATCCGCCCAGGTGTTGATCATGCCGGTGGCCCCCACCACCAGCGCCCAGGTGACGGTGACGATGCCCAGCAGGTTGTGCAGGTCCAGCCACTTCACGCGCGTCGAGCGCTCGCGCCGCACGTCGCCGAAGCGCAGCTTGCGCATGAACGGCGCGTACAGCACGATGCCCGAGACGATCGCCACGAGCATCAGCAGCCCCATGAACCCGAGGAACAGCTTGCCCCACTGCCCGGCGAACAGGTCGACGTGGATCTCGTGGATCACGAACATCAGCCCGCGATCGAGCTTGGGTTCGGCCAGCGGCGTGCCGGTGCGCGCGTCGACGGCCACCTGCTTCAAGTCGGTGGTGGACGTAGGCGTGTCGCCCATCGTCACGTACCAGATCGTGTCGTCGTCGGGCTCCTGCGACACGTACATGCCCACCTTGGACGGGAAGCGCGACCTGGCCGACGCGATCACCTGGTCCAGCGTGATGCGCGAAGAGTGCGCAGGCATCTCCGGCGACACCACCTCCGTGCCCAGCCAGCCGCCGATCTGGTGATGGAAGATCAGCGGCAGGCCCGTGACGCACAGCACGAGCAGGAACACCGTGCTGACCAGGCTGCTCCACTTGTGCAGCCAGGACCAGACGCGCGTCGTGCCGGGGCTCATCAGTACGCGAAGGTGCCCGAGAACTTCCAGGTGCGCGGCGCACTCATGGTCAGGTAGCCCTGCCCCGGATAGCCGCCCGACGACGCCCAGTAGTTGCGGTTGGTGACGTTGTCGACGCCCGCGCGCAGCGTGACCTGGTGCGCGCCGACGTCCAACTCGTAGCGCGCGCCGATGTCGAATCGCGTCCACGCGGGCACGACCTCGGTGTTGGCCGAGTCCGCGAATTGCCTGGCGGTGTGCACGCCGCGCACGTTCAGCGCGAGGCCCTGCACGGCGGGCACGTCGAAGTCCAGGCCGAGGTTGAACTGCGAGCGCGGCGAGCCGATCACGGCCTTGCCGGACAGCTTGGCGTCCAGGAAGCTCGCGCCGCCCAGCACGCGCACGCCCGGCAGCGCCTCGCCGTAGACCGAGATCTCGGCGCCGCGGTTGCGCTGCGTGTCGAGCTGCTCGAAAGTGGCGCCGTTCAGGCCGAAGTTAGCCTTGCGCGACTGGAACACGCTCACCGTGCCGCCGTACGAACCGGTGTCCACCTTCACGCCGACCTCGCCCTGCCGGGTTTGGTAGGGCTTGAACGCCTGGCCGCCGTTGGTGACCGGGTGCTGCTGGAAACTGCTGTCGAAGTAGGTCAGCGGCGCGACATCGCCGGCCACCAGGCCCTCGATGTACGTACCGTAGAACGACACCTGCCTGTTGAGCTTGAGCACGAGGCCCGCCACCGGCGTGACGCGCGCGTCCTTGCTCGCGGGCGTCGTGACTGCGCCGGTGCCGTAGTCGAACGACGTGCTCTCGATCTGCTGGCGGCGCGCGCCCACGGTCAGCAGCACGCTGTCGTCGGCGAAGGCCAGCGTGTCGGCCAGCGCCTCGCTGCGGGTGACCACGCGCAGCGTCGTCAGCGGCGCGGCGAGGTTGCTGCCGCCGGTGTAGTAGGTCTCGTCGGGGATCGCGATGAAGTTGGTGTCGTACAGCGTGCCGGCCGGCACGCCCCCGAAGTTGCTGAAGGCGAACGCGTTCTTCGACACGGCCTGGTACGCGCCGAACGAGCCCACCACCGCGTGCTTGATCGGTCCTGTGGAGAAGCTGGCGCGCAGGCCGGCCTCGCCGGTCTTGATCGAATCCTTGCGCGTGTTGGCCGCGGCGTACAGCGTCTGCGCGGCGTCGGCGCCGTTGATCGTCACGACTTCGAGCTGGTTGTCCTCGTTGCCGTCGCGAAATCCGCCGGCCGCCCAGGCCGTGACCGACGGCAGGAGGTCGTACTCGGCGCGCAGCGTGCCGAAGGTGTCGCGCTCGTGCGAGTACGACCATGGCTGCGCCAGCTGCCTGCCGGCATCGGGCGCGACGGGCACGCCGCCGAACACGTTGATGTTGGGCGTCGCGCCCTTGATGCGGTTGTCCTGCGTGCCGATGTCGGCCGACACGCGCAGGCCGCCCTGGTGCCAGTCGGCGCCCAGCAGCGCCGCGTCGAGCTTGTCGCGCTCGCCCTTGACGGCGGTGTCGCCCTCGCCGTGCACGACGTTGCCGCGCAGGCCCAGTTCCTTGTTCGCGCCGAATCGGCGGCCCACGTCGACGGCTTCGGACAGTTGCCCCCCGTCCACGCCCACCGTGATCTCGGCCTGCGGCGCGTTGGCCGCGCGCTTGGGCATCACGTTGACGGCGCCGCCCAGGCCGCTGCCGCCGGGCGCCGCGCCGTTGAGGAACGCGCTGGCGCCACGCAGCACCTCGACGCGCTCGACCAGCTCGGCGGCCAGGTACTGGCGCGGCAGCAGGCCGTACAGGCCGTTGTACGAGATGTCGTCGGAGTACACGACCAGCCCGCGCACCATGTAGGCCTGCTGGAAGTTGCCGAAGCCGCGCGTGACGCGCACGGCCGGGTCGTTCTGCAGCACGTCGGCGAGGCTGGCGGCCTGCTGGTCCTGGATCAGCTTGGACGTGTAGTTGGTGATGGTGAGCGGCGTGTCCATCATGTCCTGGCTGCCCAGCAGGCCGACGCGGCCGCCGCGCGCCACCTGGCCGCCGGCGTACGGCAGCTTCAGGCCGCCGGCCGAGGCGTCGGCGCTCACGACGACCTGCTGCACCTCGGCGTCGCTGGCGGCCTTGGCGGGCGCGGCGGCGGCCTGGGCATGGACCTGGCCCGCGGCGAGCAGGAGGATGGCGCCGGAGAGCGCGCTGAGGCGGAAAGGGGTGTGCGGCATGGAATTCCTGAGTGTCAAAACTTGCGGATGCGACTGATTCTCATTCATATTCTATGCGGCTAGTCCATGCTCCCTGTCGAAACGCGACGAATGGCGGCAGGCGCCTCCGGACGTGTGGCGCGCCCGCATCGATCGCTTCGAGCCATGGTAGATCCGGCCCCGGCGGCGGGCTGTGCCGGCCGGGTCAACGACTGTCGCGCGCGGGCACGGCCGCCAGGCGCCCGCGCACGACCGGACGGCGCGCGACGCTCGCCTCGGCGAAGGCCCATAACTGCGCCATCTCCGACAGGAAATCCGTCGCGCCCGACGACGCCTGGTGCCCCGCGGTCATGTTGATGCGCAGCAGCACCGGCTTGCCCGATCGCGTGTGGGCGCGCAGCCTGGCGATCCAGCGCGCCGACTCCCAGTAGCCGACGCGGTCGTCGCGCAGGCCGGCGGTGGCCAGCACGCACGGGTAGGCCGCGTCCTTCACGTTCTCGTACGGCGAGATCGCGGCCAGGTTGTCGTAGGCGCGCGGGTCGGCGAGCGGGTCGCCCCAGTCGGCGCGGAACACCGGCACCAGCGAATGCGCGGCGTCGGACATCGTATTGAGCATGTCGACGAACGGCACCTGCGCGACGACGCCGGCGTAGCGATCGGGCCGCAGGTTCATCGCGCCGCCCATCAGCAGCCCGCCGGCCGACAGCCCGTAGGCCACGCAGCGACCCGGCGCGGCGTGGCCCGCGGCCACCAGGTGGTCGGTGCAGGCGTTGAAGTCGCTGAAGCTGTTGCGCTTGGCCAGCAGGCGGCCGTCGAGGAACCAGCGGCGGCCCTTCTCCGACCCGCCGCGCACGTGGGCGATCGCGTAGGCCCAGCCGCGATCGACCAGCGCCAGCGCAGGCACCGAGAACACCGGCTCGGCCGACAGCCCGTACGCGCCGTAGCCGTAGACCAGCAGCGGCCCGCGGCCGTCGGCGCGGCGCCCGCGCCGGGTGAGCAGCGTGATCGGCACGGCCTGGCCGTCGCCGGCCCGCGCATGCAGGCGCCGCACCTCGTAGCGCGACGCGTCAAAGCCGGCGACGCGCGTCTCGGCCAGCACGCGGCGCGCGCCGGTGCGCAGGTCGACGCCGACCCAGCGCGGCGGCCTGTGCGGCGACTGGAACACGAGGCGCAGTTCGCCGCCGGCGTAGTCCTGTACATCGTCGAACTCCAGCGAGGCGGCGTCCTCGTCGGCCGCGACGACGAACTCCTCGCCGGCGCGGTTGCGCACGACGACCGCGAGCCGCTCGCGTTCGCGCTGGCGCCACGCGAGGTGCCCGGCGAACGCGCGCAGCTCGAGGATCTGCACGCCGTCGCGCGCCGGCCGCAGCGGCGTCCAGTCGGCGCGCGACGGCGACTGCAGCGACGCCGACATCAGCTGGCCGTCGATCGCGCCGCCGGCGTCGGTCAGCAGCACGAGCCGGCCGTCCCAGTCCTCGACCTCGTAGTGCAGTCCCGGCGCGCCGGCCTGCAGCAGCACGGGCTCGGCGGTCGGCGCATCGGCGGGGATCAGTCGCCATTCGTCCTGGTCGGGCCCGAACACGCGGATCGAGCACCACGCGTTCGACGCCGCGCGGCCCAGCCACGTGAACAGCGTCGGGTCGGGCTGATCGAGCACCAGCGTGTGCACGATCTCGCCGCGCGCCGGCGTTCGGAACACCTTGGACGGCCGCCCGAACTCGTCGCGCCACAGCCAGAAGATCCACTGCGAATCGGGCGACAGCGTCAGGCCGTGCCAGCCCTGCGCGCCGTCCCAGCTGCGGATCTCGCCGCTGCGCAGGTCGTGCACGCACACGCGGTGGCGGTCGCTGCCCTGCACGTCCTCCAGCCAGACGTACAGCGTGTGGTCGGGGCTGGGCTGCGCGCCGATCACGCGGTAGTAGGACTGGCCGCGGCTGCGCGCCTGCTCGTCGAGCAGCACCTCCTCCGGCCCGCCGGCGAGCGGGCGCCGCACGTGCACGACGTGATCCTCGCCGGGCCGCACGCGCATGTCGTAGACGTAGCCGCCGCGCGGCAGCGGCGGCAGCGCGCCCGTCTCGGCGCCGTAGGCCGCCATCGCGGCGCGCCAGCGCGCCTGGCTCGCGCGCGTGGGCGCGAGCACGGCGTCGGCGTAGTCGTTCTCGTCGTCCAGATGCCGGAGGATCTCCGGGTCGAGTTCGCGCCGGCCCGCAAGGAAATCCTGGTAGTGCGGATCGCGTAGCCACGCGTAGTCGTCGATGCGCACGCGGCCCAGCTGCTCGATGCGCAGCGGCCGCCTGGGCGTGACGGGCAGCTTCGGGCTCGGCCACGCATCGGCATGCGCACCGAGCGCCGGCACGCCGGGCCACGCGGCGGCGATCGCCGCGGCCAGCAGGGTGCGGCGCCTCATCCGCGGCCCGGGTTGAAGCGGCGCATCCACGCGGGCAGCGCGGCGTCGGGCTGCTCGTCGAGGCCGGCGAGGATGTCGACATAGACGTCGTCGCGCTCGTCCTGCCCGAGCTTGTATTTCTCCTGGCTGGCGAGCACCTCGGCGCGGAACGCGATCACGCGCTGGGCCAGCAGCGCGAGCCGCGCGCCCATCTCGTCGATGGCCCAGGCGCGCGGCCGGCCGGCCTCCTGGCGCTCGGCGAGCTCGCGCAGGTGGGCGACGATCGCGTCCGGGTCGTCGATGAGCTGCACCCGCACCTTCAGCTGCGCGCTGGCGTAGTTCCACGTCGGCGCCTGCGTGCGGTCGGCCATCCACGACGGCGACACGTAGCCCTGCACGCCCAGCCACAGCACGGTGGCCTGCGGGTCGGCGCGCAGCGCATCGACCTGCGCGTTGCTGCGTGCGAAGTGGCCTTCGATGGCCTCGAGACGCCCGTCCGGCGCGAACTTGGGCACCAGCGGCAGCGGCGTGGAGACCTGCCCGCCGGGGCCGCGGCTGCAGATCCAGGCGAGCGGGTGCTGGCGCGCGAGGTCGGCCAGGTCCCGCGCGCCGCGCGGGGCGAAACGGTTGGGGGATGCGGTCATGCATCCAGCCTAGTGCGGTGCGCCGGCACCGTCCACTGCCGCCGGGCCGCACGCTGCCGCGCGCGGGCCAAGCGCGATGCGCCGCTCAGTGCACGTAGCGGCTGGGCGGCACGCCGAACGCGCGCTGGAACGCGGCCGTGAAGGCGCTGGGGCTCTCGTAGCCGACGTCGTAGGCCGTCGTGGTGACGGGCTGGCCGCGCGCGAGCCGCGCCATCGCCTCGAGCAGTCGCACGTGCTGGCGCCACTCGGCCAGGCTCATGCCCGTCTGCTCGCGGAACAGCCGCGTGAACGTGCGCCGGCTCATGCACGCGCGCGCGGCGAGCTCGTCGAGCGACTCCGCGCGCGTGGGGTCCGCGACGAGCGCGCGGCAGATCGCGGCCAGGCGCGGCTCCTGCGGCATCGGAACGCTGTGGGTAGCGACGGCGGGCGCGTCGATGCTTTCCAGCAGCAGCCGCACGATCAGGCCGTCGCGGCCGCTGCGGTCGTATTCGCGCGGCAGCATCATCGTCTCGAGGATCAGCGCGCGCAGCAGCTCGGACACCTCGATCACGCGGCACTCGCGCCGCGTGTCGCCGGCGGCGTCCACGTACAGCGTGCGGATCGACACGGCGCTGCGGCACGTGACCTCGTGGTCGACGCCCGCCGGCATCCAGATCGCGCGCTGCGGCGGCACGACGTAGCTCGCGCGATCCGTCACCACCGACATCACCCCCGACGCCGCGTACAGCAGCTGCGCCCGCGCATGGTGATGGCGCGGGTCGACGAAGTTGGCGGGGTACTCGTCCGACAGCGCCACGACGGGGCGCGGGACGTTCTCGAGGTCGCGGCTGCTGATCGTCATGCACCTATTTAGCAAGAAACGGACGAGCCCGGCAAGAGGGACGCGCCCGCTTGGCACGACCCGCGCTCGATAGTCACTGGCCCGCCGGCGCCAGCGCCACGGCGGCGCCCCGCTACGCTTGACGCATGACCCTGCCCACTGGCGCCGCGCCCGGAGACGACCTCACCCCCGACATGCGGCGCTTCCAGCGCTGGCTGGCCGCCGCCTACGCGAAGCACCCGCCGCTCGACAGCGTCGACCTGCCCGAGGCCCGCCTCATCGCGGAGCGCGTGCGCGCCCCGCTGGCGCAGGGCGGACCGGAGATGGTGCACCGGCGCGAGCTGCAGATCGACACCCCGCACGGGCCGATGCGGCTGCGCGTGCACACGCCCAGCGAAGCGTCGACGCACCCCGCGCTCGTCTACCTGCACGGCGGCGGCTGGGTGTTCTTCAGCATCGACACGCACGACCGCCTGATGCGCGAGATCGCCGCGCGCGCGGGCCGCACGGTGATCGGCGTCGACTACGCGCGATCGCCCGAGGCGCGCTACCCGGTGGCGCGCGAGCAGGCCGTCGCGGCCTGGCGCTGGGCGCGCGTCCACGCCGTCGAACTGGGCCTCGACCCCGACCGCATCGCGCTGGGCGGCGACTCCGCGGGCGCCAACCTCGCGCTCGTCGCGGCGCTGGTGCTGCGCGAGGCCGGAGAGCGCCCCGACGCGCTGCTGCTGAACTACGGCGTCTTCGGCGACGACGACGGCACCGAGTCCTACGCCCGCTTCGACGGCCCGGCCTACAACCTGGGCCGCGACGAGATGCGCGGCTTCTGGGACCGCTACCTCGGCCAGCCGCGGACCGCCACCGAGCCGCTGGCCGCGCCGCTGAAGGCCGAGCTCGCCGGACTGCCGCGCTGCTGCCTCGTCGTGCCCGAATGCGACGTGCTGCGCGACGACAGCCTCGCGCTGGCGCAGCGCCTGCGCGCCGCGGGCGTGGACGTCGCGCTGCAGCGCCATCCCGGCGCGGTGCACAGCTTCCTCGAGGCCGTCTCGTTCTCCGAGTCGGCCGAGCGCGGCCTGGCGCAGAGCAGTGCCTGGCTGCGCGGCGACGCCTCCGGCTGAGCTCGCTGCGGGCGCCCGTCGCCCCGCCGCCGCGACCTGCGAAAATGGCGGATTCACCCGCCCCTGTCCATGAATCCGCAAGTCCAAGCCCAAGTCGCCGCTCTCCAGGCCAAACTCCGCCAGATCGACGATTACCAGAGCAAGGGCCTGCTCCGCGCCGAGGAGGCCGACGCCCAGCGCAAGGCCTTCCGAAAGCAGTTGATGGACGCGGTGATTCCCGACACGCCCGCGCCGCGGCTGCCGATGCGCACGCGGCTGTACGCCGTCGTCGCGATGCTGGTGCTCGTGGGCGCCGTCACGGCCTACCTGCTGTCCGGCCATGCCGGCCTGCGCGCCCGCAGCGAGGTGCTGCTCGAACAGGGCAAGATCGCCGCCGCCGAGGACGCGCAGATGCGCAGGGAGCGCCTCGAGCGCATCCGCCGCGGCGAGTCGCTGGCGCCGGACCAGTACGGCCGCTTCGCGCCGTCGTCGTCCGCGTCGGGCGCGTCGGGCGCGTCGCCCGCGTCGACCGGGGTCGCCGCCGCATCGTCGACGGCCGCCTCGGGTGCGAAGAACGCCGCCGCCGACGACGCGATCGCGCCGCTGCTGTCCGGACGCGTCACGCTGGCGCCGAAGTTCGAGGGGCGTGTCGCGTCCGACGACACCGTCTTCGTCACCGTGCGCACCCCCGACGACCCGACCGGCCTGCCGCTGGCGCAGATCCGCGTGGAGGTCAGCAACCTGCCATTCGACTTCAACGTCGGCACGCGCGAGATGATCGGCTCGACCGACCGCTTCCTGCACGCCGACAAGGTGATCGTGTCGGCGCGCGTCTCGCGGAGCGGCAGCGGCCGCATCAAGCCGGGCGACCTGGTGGGCCAGTCGGCGATCGTGCAGCCATGGGCGAGCGACGTGCGCTTCGTGATCGACCAGGAAGTGCGCTAGCTAGCCGCCGCCGTCTCGACTTCCGCCCGGGATCGACCGAAGTCGGCGCGGGACGATCGATCCTGCGGAAGGGCCGTCGAGTGACCTCGCGGCCGCAATGGCCTAGGTCATCGCCAGAGAATCCGCAACATTCGCCCTCGCTCCAGGTTGCGTGCACGCCGCCGCGCGCGCACGCCGGCGAACGCCTGCCGACCCGGCGGGCGGCCTGGCCAAGGCACGACATCGCGTCGTCGTCATCCCCGGTCCCCACCAGGAGATTCCCATGGCAGGTTGGTTCGAGCTCACCAAGGGCAGCAACGGGCAGTTCCATTTCGTCCTGAAGGCGGGCAACGCCGAGACGATCCTGAACAGCGAGATGTACACCACCAAGGCCGCCGCGCAGAACGGCATCGCCTCGGTGCAGACGAACAGCCCACACGACGAACGCTACGAGCGCAAGACGTCCGGCAACGACAAGGCCTTCTTCAACCTCAAGGCCGCCAACAGCCAGGTGATCGGCACGAGCCAGATGTACGCGACGTCGCAGTCGCGCGACCACGGCATCGAGTCGGTCAAGACGAACGGGCCGACGACGGACGTCCGCGACAAGACCTGAGCGCGACGCGTCCTCTCGCCGGAGGATGACAGGCGCCGCGTTCCGGCGTATGACGTCGGCATGAACGCACGGGCCTTCGAGTCCTCGAGCAGGCGGCGCACGCTGGCGGCCGCGTGCCTGCTCGTGTGCGTTCCCGCGCTGCTGGCGATCGCGGTGGGGCAGTGGACGTCCGACGCCGAACTGCGCAAGACGCTGTACACCGCAGCGATCACGCTCGTGTTCGCGGGCCTGTTCGGCGGGCTGCTGAAGGTGCAGCTCGACGAGGTGGCCGCGTTCAAGCGCCGGCGCGAGGACGCCGCCCAGTTCGTCACCAACGTGCTGGCCGACCTCAAGGGTGTGTTCGACCAGGTGGCCCGCGCCCGCATCCTGATTCCCGCGCACCAGTCGGTCCTGACCTACGGCGAGGAGATGCGCGCGCTGATCACGGCGCGCGTGCAACTGCGCAACGTGATGCGCGCGCTGGAGCGCCGCGCCGACGGCGTCGACGAGGAGACGCGCGGCGAGGTCACGCGCCTGGTGCGTCGCATGGACGGCTTCGTCGAGGGCCTCACCTGCGAGTTCCGCGAGAACTACAAGCGGCTGTCCGACCAGCAGCGCGGCTACGAGGAGCGCGCGAAGTTCCTCGTCGCGCAATTCGCGCAGGACCCGGGCCGCGAGACGCCGCCCGAGCTGCCGACCTTCGTCTGGCAGTCGATCTCCGCCCTGCCCCGCCTGGCCGACTTCATGGGCGCGGCCGCCGACTACCACGCGCACTTCGAGGCCCCGCTGGACGAGGCGAGCGCCTGGCTGCGCAACGAGCTCGCGCGCATCTTCGGCAGCACGCCCCTGGCCGCGACGAGATCGCCAGGCCGCGCCGCCTGAACCGCGCGGCGCCGCGTCGCCCAAAGAAAAAGCCCGCATCCCTGCCGGAGCAGGTCGATGCGGGCCTCGCGACCGGCCGCCAGGCCGGTCAGGCGACGCGGGCGATCAGGCCGCCGGCGTCGATGCCGCGGCGTTGCGCAGGCGAATGTGCAGCTCGCGAAGCTGCTTCTCGTCGACCGAGCTCGGGGCGCCGGTCAGCAGGTCTTGCGCGCGCTGGGTCTTCGGGAAGGCGATCACGTCGCGGATGGACTCGGCGCCCGTCATCATCGTGACGATGCGATCCAGGCCGAAGGCCAGGCCGCCGTGCGGCGGGGCGCCGTACTGCAGCGCGTCCAGCAGGAAGCCGAACTTGACCTGCGCGTCTTCCTTGCTGATGTTCAGCGCGGAGAACACCTTGCTCTGGACTTCGGCGCGGTGGATACGCACCGAGCCGCCGCCCAGTTCCCAGCCGTTGAGCACCATGTCGTAGGCCTTGGCGATGCACGCGCCCGGATCCGAGTCCATCAGGTCCTCGTGGCCGTCCTTCGGGGCCGTGAACGGGTGGTGCACGGCGTTCCAGCGGTCTTCCTCGTCGTCGCGCTCGAACATCGGGAAGTCGACGACCCACAGCGGCGCCCACTTGTCCTCGAACAGGCCGTTCGCCTTGCCGAAGTCCGAGTGGCCGACCTTCAGGCGCAGCGCGCCCATCGCGTCGTTGACGATCTTGGCCTTGTCGGCGCCGAAGAAGATCAGGTCGCCGTCGGCCGCGCCGGTGCGCTGCAGGATCTCGGCGATCGCCTTGTCGTGCAGGTTCTTGACGATGGGCGACTGCAGGCCTTCGCGGCCCTTGGCGGCGTCGTTGACCTTGATCCAGGCCAGGCCCTTGGCGCCGTAGATCTTGACGACCTCGGTGTAGGCGTCGATCTCGCCGCGGCTGATCTCGGCGCCGCCCTTGACACGCAGCGCCACGACGCGGCCGCCGGCCATCGTCGCCGCCGACGAGAACACCTTGAAATCGACGTCGGCCATGATGTCGGTGAGCTCGGTGAACTGCATGTTGATGCGCAGGTCGGGCTTGTCCGAGCCGTACAGGCGCATCGCGTCGGCGTAGGTCATCACCGGGTACGGGCCGAGGTCCACGCCGATGGCGTTCTTGAACACCGAGCGGATCATGCCCTCGAACATCGAGCGGATCTCTTCCTCGGTCAGGAACGAGGTCTCGATGTCGATCTGCGTGAACTCGGGCTGGCGGTCGGCGCGCAGGTCCTCGTCGCGGAAGCACTTGGTGATCTGGTAGTAGCGGTCGAAGCCCGCCACCATCAGCAGCTGCTTGAACAGCTGCGGCGACTGCGGCAGCGCGAAGAAGTGGCCGTCGTGCACGCGGCTGGGCACGAGGTAGTCGCGCGCGCCTTCGGGCGTGCTCTTGCCCAGCATCGGGGTCTCGATGTCGACGAAGCCGTTCTTGTCGAGGAACTGGCGCACCTCCATCGCGACGCGGTAGCGCAGCATGAGGTTCTTCTGCATCTGCGGGCGGCGCAGGTCCAGCACGCGATGCGTGAGGCGCGTGGTCTCGGACAGGTTCTCGTCGTCGAGCTGGAACGGCGGCGTGACGCTCGGGTTCAGCACTTCCAGCTCATGGCACAGCACTTCCACCTTGCCGCTGGCCAGGTTGGTGTTGAACTTGTCGTCCGGGCGCATGCGCACGAGGCCGGTGACCTTCAGGCAGAACTCGTTGCGCACGCCTTCGGCCGTCTTGAACATGTCCGGACGATCCGGGTCGCAGACGACCTGCACGAGGCCTTCGCGGTCGCGCAGCTCGATGAAGATGACGCCGCCGTGATCGCGGCGACGATGGGCCCAACCCATCAGGGTGACGGTCTGTCCGGCCAGCTTGTCGCTGACGAGGCCGCAGTAGGTGGTTCGCATGAGATTTCTCCGTGTTCTTCTGTGTCTGATGTGGCGCCGCGCGCCCCGGGTGGTCGGGCGGCGGCGGCGCGCAATGGGAATGGATCAGGCCGGGTCGGGGGGCTACCCTCAGGACTGAACGACGAGGGCCTCGGGTCGTTCAGCCCACTCGATTGGGGTCGGCCCCCTCCGGCGGCGCCAGGGCACCCGCCGGGGGCGCGACGACGCCCATCGAGATGATGTACTTCAGCGCCTCGTCCACGCTCATGTGCAGCGGCTTGCAGGCCTCGCGCGGCATCATCAGGAAGAAGCCCGAGGTCGGGTTCGGCGTGGTGGGCACGTACAGGCTCAGGTGCTCTCCCGGCAGGCCGGCGGCGACCTCGCCCGAGGGCTTGCCCGTGACGAAGGCGATTGTCCAGCTGCCTTCGCGCGGGTACTGCACCATCACCGCCTCGCGGAACGCGTTGCCGTTGGTGGAGAACAGCGTGTCGGAGACCTGCTTGACCGACACGTAGATCGACTTGACGATCGGGATGTGCGACAGCAGCGCGTTCCACTGCTTGAGCCACCACGCGCCCACCATGTTGGTGACGAACATGCCCGTGATGAGCAGCAGCAGCACGAGCAGCACGACGCCCAGGCCGGGCACGCCGCCCAGCAGCGCGAGGAAGTCCTCGGCGCTCTGCGGCATCACGTGGCGCACGCCGATCAGCATGCCGCGGAAGATGCCGTCCATCAGGTTGATGGCCCACATCAGCACGCCCACGGTGATCGCGAGCGGCAGCCACACCAGCAGGCCGGCGAACAGGTACTTCCTCAAGTCGGGCTCCCGCCGCGCAGGGTCGCGGCCGTGGTGGCGTGCATGGCTGGCGCTTCTTTCCGTGGTCGGTCAGTGGCAGGCGCAGCCGGTGCCGCAGGAACCGCCCGACGACGCCGCCGCCGAGCTGCCGCCGCCGTCGCTGGACGGCGCCGGGGCCGGCGCGGGCGCGGCGGCCGGGGCGTCGCCGCCGGCGGCCGGCGCCGGGCTGGCGGCGGGGGCGGACGCGCCGGCGCCGCCGCCGTTGCGGAAGTCGGTCACGTACCAGCCGGAGCCCTTGAGCTGGAAGCCCGCGGCAGTCACCTGCTTCTGGAACTGTTCGGCTCCGCACGCCGGGCAGGCGGTCAGGACGGGATCGGAAATCTTCTGCAGCACGTCGCGCGAATGGCCGCACGAAGCGCAGCGATACGCGTAGATCGGCATGCTGGGCTCTCTCGACTAAACAGGAAATTATAAAGGCCGGGCGCTCGCCGGGGGTTCAAGCCCCGCACGGACGGGCCGCGAGCCGTGAATATGCGGGCTTTTCGTGACGAATCAACCCGGACGGCCGGCCGCCGGGCCGCTCGTCAGTGGAAGTTCATCGCCAGCCGGACCGCGCACAGGCCGACCACGAACCCGATGCCCACCCACAACATCGCCTGCAGCAGCCGGTTGGTGCGGCGCTGCTCCTTCAGCAGGGCGGCCACCAGCGCCTCGGATGCCGGCGCGTTGGCCGGATCGACCTTGCGCGCCGCGATCGACAGCGCCTGGTGCACCAGCCGCGGCAGCGCCGGCACGTAGTGCGCGTAGCGCGGGGCCTCGTCCTTCAGGCGGTCGAGAAAGCCGCGCCAGCCGATCTGCTGGTTCATCCAGCGCTCGAGGAAGGGCTGCGCAGTGCTCCACAGGTCCAGCTCGGGGTCGAGCTGGCGGCCCAGGCCTTCCACGTTGAGCAGCGTCTTCTGCAGCAGCACCAGCTGCGGCTGGATCTCGACGTTGAAGCGGCGCGAGGTCTGGAACAGCCGCAGGAGCACCTGGCCCAGCGAGATGTCCTTGAGCGGACGGTCGAAGTGCGGCTCGCAGACGGCGCGCACCGCGCTCTCCAGCGCCTCCAGCCGCGTGTCGGGCGGCACCCAGCCGCTCTCGATGTGCAGCTCCGCCACGCGCTTGTAGTCGCGCCGGAAGAAGGCGATGAAGTTCTGCGCGAGGTAGTCCTTGTCGGACTCCGTGAGCGTGCCGATGATGCCGAAGTCCAGCGCGATGTAGCGGCCGAAGGTCTCGGGCGCGATGCTCACCTGGATGTTGCCGGGGTGCATGTCCGCGTGGAAGAAGCCGTCGCGGAACACCTGCGTGAAGAAGATGGTGACGCCGTCGCGCGCCAGCTTCGGGATGTCGACGCCGGCCTGGCGCAGGCGGTCGACCTGGCTGATGGGCACGCCGTACATGCGCTCCATCACCATCACGCGGGACGTGCAGAAGTCCCACAGCATCTCAGGCACGATGATCAGGTCGAGGCTGGCCATGTTGCGGCGCAACTGCGCGGCGTTGGCGGCCTCGCGGATCAGGTCGAGCTCGTCGTGCAGGTAGGTGTCGAACTCGGCGACGACCTCGCGCGGGCGCAGCCGCTTGCCGTCGGCGCTGATGCGCTCCACCCAGCGCGCCACCGTGTGCAGGATGGCCAGGTCGCTCTCGATGGCCCCGAGCACGTTGGGCCGCAGCACCTTGACCGCGACCTCGCGCCCGCCCTTGAGCGTGGCGAAGTGCACCTGCGCGATCGACGCGCTGGCCACCGGCGTGTTGTCGAAGCTGTCGAACACGTCGTCGAACTTGCGGCGCAATTCCTTGAGCAGGCCGCTCTCGACCAGCGCGCGCGCCGTGGCGCCGTCGAACGGCGGCACGCGATCCTGCAGCAGCGCCAGCTCGTCGGCGATGTCGGCCGGCAGCAGGTCGCGCCGCGTGGACAGCACCTGGCCGAACTTGATGAAGATCGGGCCGAGCCGCTCGAGCGCCTGGCGCAGGCGCGGGCCGCGCGGCTCGTCGTAGCGGCGGCCGATGGACATGAGCCGCGCCAGCCCGCGCAGCCACGGCTGGCGCACGCGGCCGAGGGCGATCTCGTCGACGCCGAAGCGCAGCAGCGTCAGCGTGATGAAGAGGAGGCGCGCGAAATGTTTCATGCGATCAGGCGCTCGCGCGACGGGGCGCGAGCGTCACGACTTGTTGCGCGCCTGAAACTGGTCGAACAACTGCCCCACCGCGCTCCTGACCTGCTCGCCGATCTGGCCGAACTGCGCGTTCGCGCGGCTCACGGCCTCGGCCACCGTCGGCCCGAAGAAGCGCTCGGCGTCGGCGGCCGGATCCCAGCGCACGTTCTGCGCGATCCAGCTGACGTCGGCCGCCAGCGCGCCGTCGCCGTCGATGGACATCGGCGGCAGCCCGCCCTTGAACACATTGCCGGCGACCTTGGCCGGGTCGGCCGCGTCCAGCTTGACCTGCAGGTCGGGCACCAGGCTCGCGGCCTCGGCCGTCTCGACGGCCTCGAACAGACCGGCCGGCGTGACGCGCAGCGACAGCGGCGGCGGCACCGGGATCAGCCCCGGCCAGCCGCTGACATCGACGCGCACCGTCTTGCCGGCATGCGCGCGCAGGCGCTCGACCGCGGGCGGGCAACCCGTCAGCACGTGGTTGGCAAACAGCACCATGCGGTTGCGCACGGCGGGCAGCCAGAGATCCTGGAAAGGCAAGTCCATGGGAGCGATTGTAGGTGGCGGGGCCCACCTGACGATGACGCTCAGCGCCGAAACGGCCGGAAATGCGGGTGATCGGCGGCGGCGAGCAGTTCGCGGTCGCCGTCACTGTCGCCGTAGGCGTGCAGCTCGACGCCGTGCAGGTCGCCCACGAGCGCCTGCAGGCGGCGCAGCTTCTCCGGGCCGGTGCAGTCGGCGCCCTCGAGTTCGCCGGTGCAGCGGTCACAACGCACTTCGAGCCGCGAGCTCAGCACGTCGTCGAAGCCCAGTTGCGTCGCGACATCGGCCAGGTACAGGTCCAGCGTCGAGCTGACGATCACCAGCCGATGCCCCTGCGCGCGATGCCACGCGATGCGATCGAGCGCGTCGGGCCGCAACCGCGTCGCGAGCGCGCGCGCGTGCACGAGCCCGAGCGCGCGCAGGCGTCGCGCGTCCGCGCCCGCGACGAGCCGCCGCAGCACGCGCCGCTTGAACTCGTCGATCGACACGCGTCGCAGCAGGTAACCGATGCCCGTGGCCGCGAGCGCGGCGAACGTGGCAGCCACGCGTGCGCGGCCGAAGGCCAGCACCAGGAACGGGACGAGCGTGTCGCGCCGGGCGATCGTGCCGTCGAAGTCGAAGGCGGCGACGACGCGGCGCGGCGGCGCGGCCGTCATGTCAGGCGTCGAACCCGCCCGGATTCATCGACTGCCAGCGCCAGCTGTCCTCGCACATCGCGTCCAGCCCGCGCGTGGCCTTCCAGCCGATCTCGGCCAGCGCCCTGGCGGGGTCGGCGTAGCAGCTGTCGATGTCGCCGGGGCGGCGCGCGACGATGTCGTAGGGCACCGGGCGGCCGCTGGCCTCCTCGTAGGCGCGGATCAGCTCCAGCACGCTGTAGCCGGTGCCGGTGCCCAGGTTGACCCGCAGCGAGCCGGGCGTCGACAGCAGGCGGTCGAGCGCCTTGACGTGCCCCTGCGCGAGGTCGACGACGTGGATGTAGTCGCGCACGCCGGTGCCGTCGGGGGTGTCGTAGTCGTTGCCGAACACCGATAGCCGCGGCCGCCGGCCGATCGCCACCTGCGCCACGTAGGGCATCAGGTTGTTGGGCACGCCGCGCGGATCCTCGCCGATGCGGCCGCTCGCATGCGCGCCCACCGGGTTGAAGTAGCGCAGGATGCCCGACTGCCAGCCGGCCTCGGCGGCGGCCATGTCCGTGAGGATCTTCTCGCCCATCAGCTTGGTCTCGCCGTACGGGTTCGTCGTGCTGGTGGGCGCGTCCTCGCGGATCGGCAGCGACTCGGGCTTGCCGTACACGGTGGCGCTGGAGCTGAAGACGATGCGGTTGACGCCGTGCGCGCGCATCGCGCTGGCGAGCGTCAGCAGGCCGCCGATGTTGTTGGCGTAGTAGCGCAGCGGCTGCTGCGTCGACTCGCCCACCGCCTTGAACGCCGCGAAATGCACGACGGCGTCGATGCGGTGGCGCGCGAACACGCCGTCCAGCGCAGCGGCGTCGCGCACGCTGGCGCGCTCGAACACCGGCGCCTTGCCCGACAGTTCCTCGAGGCGGTTGAGCACCTCGGGCGAACTGTTGGAGAAGTCGTCGAGCCCGACGACGTCGTAGCCCGCGGCCTGCAGCTCGAGCCAGGTGTGGGAGGCGATGTAGCCGGTCGCGCCGGTCAGCAGGATTGTCGGCATGTTGGTGTATTGCCTCGCGCCGAAGGCGCGTTGACTAGATCAAGCTCTCGGTAAGCGAGGGTCGCACCCGAGCCGAACCGAGCTCCCCCTCGGGGGGCAGCGACGGGAGGAGCGCGGGGGCACCATTCAGCACTTGATGCCGACGTGCAGCGCGACGGCGCCGGCGGCCATGTTGTGGACGTCCACATGCCCGAAGCCCGCCGTCTTCATCATCGCCTTCAGCGTGGCCTGGTCGGGGTGCATGCGGATCGATTCGGCCAGGTAGCGATAGCTGTCGGCGTCGCCGGCCACCACCTTGCCCACGCGCGGCAGCACGTTGAACGAGTACCAGTCGTAGGCCTTCTGCAGGGGCGCGGCGATCTTGGAGAACTCCAGCACCAGCAGGCGGCCGCCCGGGCGCAGCACGCGGTTCATCTCGGCCAGCGCCGCGTCCTTGTGCGTCATGTTGCGCAGGCCGAAGGCCACGCTCACGAGGTCGAACTGGCCGGTGGGGAACGGCAGCTTCTCGGCGTCGCAGATCGTGGTGGGCAGCACCAGGCCCTCGTCGATCAGGCGGTCGCGGCCGACGCGCAGCATCGCCTCGTTGATGTCGGTGTGCACGACGACGCCCGTGGGCCCGACGCGCTTGGCGAACGCGCGCGCCAGGTCGCCGGTGCCGCCGGCGATGTCCAGCGCCTTGTCGCCCGCCTTCAGGTTGGCCACCGCGACGGTGTAGGCCTTCCAGGCGCGGTGCAGGCCGCCCGACATGAGGTCGTTCATCACGTCGTACTTCTTGGCGACGGAGTCGAACACGCCGCGCACCTTGCCGGCCTTCTCGGTCTCGTCGACGGTCTCGTAGCCGAAGTGGGTCTGGGTCATTGGAGCCCCTCCCGCGCCGGGTACGGCGCTCCGTCCCCCGAGGGGACCGCCGGCCGGCTTGGGCCGGCCCGGCGCTCGTCCCGCGACAAGCTTGATTCAACGAATTTCATTGGCGTTCCTTCAATGCGAATGGCACGAGCCGGCGCCCGGCTTGGGCATCTGGGCGTCGCGGTCGAGGCCGGCCAGCGCCAGGCGCTCGAGGTACTGGGCGAACAGCTCGTCCTGCTGCGCGCCCAGGCGGTAGAGGTAGTCCCACGTGAACAGGCCGGTGTCGTGGCCGTCGGAGAACACGGGCTTGACCGCGTAGTGTCCCACCGGCTCGATGGCGTCGATCAGGACGTCGCGCTTGCCGGTCTGCAAGGTCTCCTGGCCGGGGCCGTGGCCCTGCACCTCGGCCGACGGCGAATACACGCGCATCAGCTCGAACGGGATGCGGAAGGTGCGGCCGTCGTCGAACGCGATCTCCAGCGCGCGCGACTGCTGGTGCACGGTGAGCGCGACGGGCGTGGGGCGGTCGGGGGACGTCATCCCGCCAGTTTATCTTTCGCCGCCATCGACGCCCCGGCGTGACGGAATTGACGCACCGCCGCATCTCCCCCAAAAGAGGGGACAGGGGCTTCGTAACAAGCTGTGAGAATGCGCCGGTTCCGACTTCGTCCTGCCCCGGCATCCGCGTCCATGATCCGTTTCGTTCCCCTGCTGGCCCTCGCCCTGTCGACGCCGGCCTTCGCCGACCTCCAGAAGTGCGTCGACGCCCAAGGCCAGACGATCTTCACCGACCAGGACTGCCCCAGCACCGGCAAGCACGCGGCGCCGCCGTCGAACAACCCGGCGCCGTCGGCCAAGGCGGGCGCCGCGGTCGGCGGCGCGCCGGTCGACGCCCCGCTGGCGATCCTGGACACCGGCATCCCGGTCATCACGCAGATGCCCGGCCGCTTCGCGTGGCTCGACGACGACACGCTGGCCGTCACCACCTTCGCCGACCCGAACGCCAAGGCGCCGTGGATGGTGCGCAAGATCGTCGCGTACACCGTGCCCGCGCGCAGCGCCAGCGTGCTGGTGCCGCGCGGCTTCATCGACTGCACCGACGCCGAGCACCACCTCGTGAGCCTGGAGACGGGCGACCTCGAGTCACGCTTCGCGATCGGCTCGCGCGCCGCGCCGTCGGTGCAGAGGTTCGCGCAGTGGGACCCGGCCGCGCACGCGCTGGGTCCCGCGGCCGACGCCGCCGGCTGGCACCCGGCCGCCTGCCTGAAGCCCGCGCCCGAGGATCTGGGCATGCGCGACCTGCTCGCCAGCAAGAAGCCGTTGCGCTACCTGCAGCCCGAGCACGGCACGCTCACGTGGGGCGCGCTCGACGACAGCGGCCACCCCGCCGGCCCGACGCTGGTCACGCCGAAGAAGAAGATCGCGCTGACCACGCTGGCGATCAACGACATCTCGCACGACGTGCGCTGGCTGGCGTTCCGCAAGTCCTACCAGCTGATGCCCGGCGCGCACGACCGCCTGCAGGACCCGCCGCACGACGCGCCGCTGGTGACGATGGACCTCGATGGCCGCATCACGCGCCACGCGCTGCCCGCGGGCCTCGTGCGCCAGCTCGACGCGCTGGCCGCGCCCGCGCCGGCCGAGATGATCGCCACCGGCGCCGGCGACCTCGTCGTGCAGCCCGGCACGGCCGCGCACGGCGGCGGCCTGTACGTCGTGCAGGGCGAACAGAGCCGCCGCGTGTGGTGCACGGCCGCGCCCGCGCCGGGCCAGGCCACCACGCCCGACGCCTGCACGATGTCTCAGCCGCTGGCGGTGTCGCCCAACGGCTGCCGCGTCGCGTTCGACGCCCGCCCCGCCGGCACGATCGCCAACGGCTTCCCGGGCGCGCCCACCGTCAAGGTGCTGACGCTGTGCGACGGCAGCCTGCCCGCCACGGCCGCCGGCAAGAAGAAGGTCCGCTGAACCGGCCGCGGCCGTCGTCGACGGCTGCGCCTGCGCGCGTCACTGCTTCGTCGCGCAGTCCCAGTGCTCGGCGATCTTGCCGTTCTCGATGCGGAACATGTCGAACCACGTGGTGGTCGACACCTTCGAGGCGTCCTTCGGATCCTTGGTGGGCTGCGCGAAGCTCAGGATCACGAGGTCGCGCTCGGCCACGATCGACACCAGCGGCGCCGTGATGCGCGGCTGGATGTCCTTGGGCTTGGCAAAGCGCTTGAAGAAGTCGACGAAGGCCGCGCGGCCGGTGGGCACGTTCGGGTTGTGCTGGATGTAGCCCTCGGCCATGTACTTGTCGGCCAGCTCCATGTGGCCGCCCTCGAACACCTCGCGCCAGAAGTCGAACACCAGCTTCTTGTTGGCGGCCAGCGCAGGGTCGGCGCTGGTCAGCAGCGCCTCCTGGTTCGCGGCGGGCTGCACGGGCAGCTGTGCGTGGGCGACGCCGGCGGCGCACAGCACCGAGGCCAGGGCCAGCTTCAGGAAACGGACGGGCTTGGTCGAGGTCATGCGGTCTCCGATGAGGTCGTCGTGTGGATCGGTGCGGTCGCGCGCGTCAGGCCGCGGGCGCCAGCGCGGCCGCGGCCCGCGCGACGCGCGCGTCGAGCTCGGGCAGGGGCGTGCGCAGGCGCGTGACGGCCGCGGGCGCGACGTCGCGCACGGGCGCGGCCCACACCGGCGCGGGGAAACGGCTGTCCCAGTCGAAGCGCGCGATGACGTGCCAGTGCAGGTGCGGCACCACGTTGCCCAGGCTCGCGAGGTTGATCTTGGTGGGCGACAGCGCGTCGCGCAGCACGCGCTCGACGGTGCCCACCGCGCCCATCATCGACGCCTGCTCGGCCAGCGTCAGGTCGCTCCACTCGGCCACGTGCGCGCGCCAGACGACCCGGTAGAACGCGGGGAAGGCGGCGTCGTCGGTGCGGATCACGCGCCATTGCGCCGACTGGAACACGAGCACACCGCCGGCCTCGCGGCACAGTTCGCAATTCGGTTGGAACGAGGGCGAGGCGAGCGGGTGGAAGTCGGGCATCGGCGGGTGTCGGCAAGGGGTGGATGCGGGCCGCTCCGGGTGGCGGGGCGGCGGCGCGATGCGGTATTGTGTGGCAGCCCGGCGGCGCGATGCCTGCCGGAGAACCCCTCGATTCCCCCGACCGTCACATCGCCTGACATTCCATCAAGATGACGCTGCAACGCCGTTCCCTGCTCGCCCTCGCCGCGGGCGCCCTCGGCCCTTCGGCCGCCGTCCTGAGCACGGCCGCCCGCGCCGCCGACGCGTACCCGAACCACCCGCTGCGCTGGATCGTGGCCTACCCGGCCGCCGGCGGCTCCGACTTCCTCGCGCGCCAGCTCGCGCCGCAGATGGGCAAGCAGCTGGGCCAGACCATCGTCGTCGACAACCGCCCCGGCGCGGCCGGCATCATCGGCACCGAGGCGGCGTCCAAGGCCCCGGGCGACGGCTACACGCTGCTGACGGGCGACAACGGCGCGATGGTGTTCCACACGGCGCTGTACAAGTCGCTGCCGTACAACCCGGCCGACTTCGTGCCGATCGGCTTCATGGCCAGCTTCCCGCTGATCCTGGCCGTCAACCCGTCGGCCGGCTTCACGAGCGCCACGCAGTTCCTCGACGCCGTCAAGCGCAACCCCGGCAAGTACAGCTACGCCTCGCCCGGCGCGGGCAGCCCGCACCACCTCGCGATGGAGCTGCTCAAGCAGCGCACGGGCAGCTTCATCGTGCACGTGCCCTACCGCGGCACCGCGCCGGCGATGCAGGACGTGATGAGCGGCCAGGTACCCATCATGGTGATCGACACCGCCGCCGGCCTCGCGCAGATCAGGAGCGGCAAGCTCAAGGCACTGGCGGTGATGTCCCGGCACCGCATCCCGCAACTGCCCGACGTCCCCACGCTGGCCGAGGCCGGCGGCCCCGCGCTGAAGGACTTCGAGGCCAACGCGTGGCAAGGCCTGTTCGCGCCCAAGGGCACGCCGCCCGACATCGCCGCGCGCCTGACCGCCGAGATGCGCAAGGCCATCCTCACGCCCGAGGTGAAGTCGCGCCTGGAAGCCTTCGGCCTCGAGGTGGCCCCCACCGACGGGCCGCAGCTGGCCGCATTCATCCAGAAGGAGACGGCGTTCTGGCATGCACTGATCAAGGAACGCCACCTCACGCTCGACTGACATGGCCGAGCCGGACACCGAGCGCCGCATCGAAGCCTTCGTCGCGAAGTACACGCCCGCCATCGCGGCGCAGCTGCGCGACGCGAGGCAGCGGCTGCGCGCGCACTTCCCGCGCGGCGTGGAGATGGTGTTCGACAACTACAACGCACTCGTGTTCGGCATCGGGCCGACGGACAGGTCGCGCGATTCGTTCATCTCGATCGCCGGCTACCCGAAGTGGGTGACGCTGTTCTTCCTCGACGGCGCGAGCCTGCACGATCCTGAAGGGCTGCTCGAGGGCGACGGCAAGCAGGTGCGCGGCATCCGGCTGAAGACGCCGGCCGACATCGATGCGCCCTCGGTCGCGGCGCTGATCGCGCAGGCCGCGGCCTCGCGCGCGGACGCGCTCGCACGCGCGGCGCCGCTGTCCACCGTCATCAAGGCCGAGGTCGGGAAGCAGCGGCCGCGCCGGCCCGCGACGGCCCAGGCCTGACAATGCGCGCATGAGCTTCACGCGCGCATCGATCCAGGCCTGCCGCGACGACGTCGCCGCGCAGATCCAGGCCTACCGCGACCTCGTCGGCGCGGCGTCCAAGGCCTCGGGCATGAGCCTGGTGCGCATCGACGCGGCGCTTGCCGGCTTCGAGCCGGCGTTCTTCGGCAACCTGCTGGTCGCGCTCGACGCGCGCTTTCCCGCGCGGGCGCACGGCCCCGCGAGCACCGAGGTGATCCTGCTGGCCGCCGCGCGGCTGCACCACGGCGGCACGCTCGCCGCCGATGCCGCGCTGCCCTACGACGCCGACGCATCGGTGCTGCGCATCGACCTGGGCGACCGCGTCGCGCTCAACGCCGACGACTTCGAGGCGCTGTGCGCGGCCTTCCTCGCTGAACTCGAACGTCAGGCCGCATGAACCTCGCCCGCCGCGACGGCGCGCCGCCTCACTGGCCAGCGAACGCGAAGGCGGAGATCGCCGCGCCGACTGCCGGCCCCCCGGCCGCCGGGGCCGTGCCCGCCGCGCGCGTGCTGACGTTGTCGATCATCCACGCCCCGTCCTGGCCGCCCGCGTAGAGGCGGTCGTGCGCGCCGTCCACGGCCAGCGCCATGAGGTGCCGGGGGACAGCTGGATCCTTCGCCGCCGTCGCGGTGGTGGCCACGCGTGCGACATGCCACGGCCGGCCCGCCGCGTGCGACCCGCCCGGCGCGCGCATCCAGGGCACCTCCCCCATTTGGGTACACGAGAGTCGGTGATAGATCACGCCGCGCGCTGCAGCGTGCCCGATGCCTTCGGCGTAAATGTAAGCAGACGTGTTGCAATGAATCGACGGCATTCAATGCCGAGACCGCAACGCCCAGCATCCATCTTCGCGCCGCGGATCCATCGCCTTCTATCGACTGCGAGGCTCCCATGGACTATCGATCGCCGCTGCAGCAACTGCTGCACAACCTCCTGCCCTCGCGGGGCCGGACGACGCGTGCCCCCGCCGACACGGACTTCGTCGACACCGAGCCCGTCGACGAGCGCGCCGCGGCCGTGCAGGCGGCGCGCCGCCCGATCCCGCTGCCGCGCCGCACGATCTGGGCCGAGTCGGCGCAGGATCTCGAGAAGGGCTCCGACGTCACCGAGCTGCCGGCGGACGCCGCGGCCGACCTGATGGACGAGTTCTTCGCGAAGGCCGACCAGCACAAGCGCGCGGCCTGAGCGCCGCGCGAATGCGCGCGTCTCACGCGTCGGCATAGGCGCGGAACGCCTGCGCGCAGCCATCGAAGAACTGCGCGCGCCAGGGGCGATGGTCGGGACGCGGCCAGTCGTCGAGGATCCAGTCGAGCGACAGGAACATCCGCGCGACGACGTACGTGTCGAGCTGGCGCTCGATGCCCGGCGGCAACGCGCGCACCGCGTCGTAGCCGCGCAGCAAGGCCTCCTGCAGGCGCGGCGCCTGTGCGCGATGGTCGTGCTGGTCGAGCAGTCGATGGCGCAGGAACTGCAGCGGCGACGCGAGGTCCATCGCGTGGTGGCCCCAGCCGCAGTCGCTGAAGTCGATCGCGCCGGCCACGTCGCCCGCGAACAGCAGGTTCCACTGGTGCAGGTCGCCGTGCACGAAGCCGTGGCTGTCGGGCGTCGTCGGCAACTGCGCGAGCTCAGGGGCCAGGCGCCGCGCCGCGGCCCGGGCGGCGGCGCCCGCCTCGCGCCCGAGCGCACGCGAGCGCGTGACGCCCGCCCACGCGCGCAGGTCGCAGTCGTACGCGCGTCGATCGGTCGCGATCGTGCCCGCGCTCGCCAGGCGCTCCGAGAGGCGATGCAGCCGCGCCGCCAGCACGCCGACGCGGCGCAGGCGTTCGGGTGTCAGGCCGCGGTCGTGCATGCGTCCGCCCAGCCAGGTCAGCAGCAGCGCGTGCCGCGGCGGCGCGTCGGGGTCGGGCTGCCAGCGATGCAGGAAGCGGCCGTGCGCGTCGGCCAGCGGCCGCGGCACGTGCAGGCCCTCGTCGGCGGCTGCACGCAGCCAGGCGATCTCGGCCTCGATGGGCCGCGCGTCGACGCGTTCGGCCGGGTAGATGCGCAGCGCGACGTCGCCCGCGCCGGACGCCGGCGAGATGCGATGGATGTCGCAGGAGACGCGCGCCACCGGCCGCACGCATCCGGCCACGACGCCGCACGATCGCAGCAACGCGGACATCGCGTGCTGCGCCGTGCTCATCTCACACCAGCACGCGCTCGATGCCGCCCGCGTTCGCGCGCTTGACGTAGTCGGGCATCCAGTCCTCGCCGAGGATGCGGCGCGCCATCTCGACAACGATGTAGTCGGCCTCGAGCAGCCCCGTCTTCAGGTCCTCGCCGTAGCGCGACAGGCCCTGCAGGCAGCTGGGGCACGACGTCAGGATCTTGAGGTCGGCGTCCGGCGCGGCCAGGTTCTTGGCGGCCTGGATCGCACGAAGCGCGGTCTCGTCCTTGCGCAGCTCCTCTTCCTTGCGGAAGCGCACCTGCGTGGAGATGTCGGGCCGCGAGACGCCCAGCGTGCCCGACTCGCCGCAGCAGCGTGCGCTCTTGAGCACGTCGCCGCCCACCAGCGCGTTCACGGTCTTGAGCGGATCCTGCTGCTTCATCGGCGTGTGGCAGGGGTCGTGGTACAGGTAGCCGGGGCCGGCCTCGAGCCTGATGTTCTTCTCGAGCAGGTACTCGTGGATGTCGACGATGCGGCAGCCCGGGAAGATGTCCTCGAACTTGTAGCCCTGCAGTTGGTCGTAGCACGTGCCGCAGCTGACCACCACCGTCTTGATGTCCAGGTAGTTGAGCGTGTTGGCCACGCGGTGGAACAGCACGCGGTTGTCGGTGATCATCTCCTCGGCCTTGTCGAACTGGCCCGAGCCGCGCTGTGGGTAGCCGCAGCACAGGTAGCCCGGCGGCAGCACCGTCTGCACGCCGGCGTGCCACAGCATCGCCTGCGTGGCCAGGCCCACCTGCGAGAACAGGCGCTCGGAGCCGCAGCCCGGGAAGTAGAAGACAGCCTCGGTCTCGGCGGTCGTCTTTTTCGGGTCGCGGATGATCGGGACGTAGTTCTTGTCCTCGATGTCCAGCAGCGCGCGTGCCGTCTTCTTGGGCAGGTTGCCGGGCATCTTCTTGTTGACGAAGTGGATCACCTGCTCCTTGATCGTCGCGGCGCCGACCGAGGCCGGCGGCGCGGCCGTCTGGTGGCGGGCGGCGATCTTGAAGACGTTGTTGGCGGCGCGCTGCGCCTTCATGCCCACCTGGACCATCGCCGTGCGCGCGATCTTGATCGTCTGCGGGTTGGTGGCGTTGAGCATGAACATCGCCGCGGCGTTGCCGGGGCGGAAGGTCTTCTGGCCCATCTTGCGCAGCAGGTTGCGCATGTTCATCGAGACGTCGCCGAAGTCGATGTCCACCGGGCACGGCGTGACGCACTTGTGGCACACGGTGCAGTGGTCGCCGACGTCCTCGAACTCCTCCCAGTGGCGCAGCGACACGCCGCGGCGCGTCTGCTCCTCGTACAGGAAGGCCTCGATCAGCAGCGAGGTGGCCAGGATCTTGTTGCGCGGGCTGTACAGCAGGTTGGCGCGCGGCACGTGCGTGGCGCACACCGGCTTGCACTTGCCGCAGCGCAGGCAGTCCTTGATCGATTCGCTGATGGCGCCGATGTCCGACTGCTGCATGATCAGCGACTCGTGCCCCATCAGCCCGAACGACGGCGTGTACGCGTGCGACAGGTCGGCGTGGCGCACGTCGTCGCCGAGCGCGGCCAGCGGCGCGCCGCGCAGCAGCTTGCCCTTGTTGAAGCGGCCCTGCGGGTCGACGCGCTGCTTGTAGGCGCTGAAGTCGGCGATCTCGTCGTCGGACAGGAACTCCAGCTTCGTGATGCCGATGCCGTGCTCGCCCGAGATCACGCCGTCCAGGCTGCGCGCCAGCACCATGATGCGTGCCACCGCCTCGTGCGCGGTCTGCAGCATCTCGTAGTTGTCGGAGTTCACCGGGATGTTGGTGTGCACGTTGCCGTCGCCGGCGTGCATGTGCAGCGCCACCCACGTGCGACCGCGCAGCACCTCCTTGTGGATGCGGCGGCACTCCTCGATGATGGGCACGAACTCGGCGCCCGCGAAGATCTGCTGCAGCGGCGCGAGCACCTGCGTCTTCCACGAGGCGCGCAGCGTCACGTCCTGGATGCGCTCGAAGAACGTGCGCGCCGGCTCGTCGCCGACGGCCGGCTGCACGACGTCGAGCCCGGTCATCCAGCCTTGCCACAGCGCGCGCACGTCGCCGATCAGCGCCAGCGCGCGGGCCGCGCGGTCGCCCAGGATCTCGGCGCTCGGGATGTTCTGCGTGTCCTCGCCCTTGCCCAGCGGCAGCGGGGTGGCGGACAGGAATTCCTGCAGGCGATCGAGCAGCTGCAGCTTGTTGCGCAGGCTCAGCTCGATGTTGATGCGCTCGATGCCCAGCGTGTACTCGCCCATGCGCTCCAGCGGGATCACCACGTCCTCGTTCACCTTGAACGCGTTGGTGTGCTTGGCGATGGCGGCGGTGCGCTTGCGATCGAGCCAGAACTTCTTGCGCGCGTCGGCGCTGACGGCCACGAAGCCCTCGCCCGAGCGCGCGTTGGCGAGTCGCACGACCTCGCTGGTGGCGCGCGCGACGGCGTCCTCGTCGTCGCCGACGATGTCGCCGAACAGCGCCATCTTCGGCAGCCCGCCGCGCTTGCTCTTGGTGGCGTAGCCCACCGCGCGCAGGTAGCGGTCGTCCAGGTGCTCGAGGCCGGCCAGGATCGCGCCGCCGGGCTTCTTCGCCTCGGCGAACATGAAGTCCTTGATCTCGACGATGGACGGCACCGCCTCCTTCGGGTTGCCGAAGAACTCCAGGCAGACGGTGCGCACGTGCGCCGGCATGCGGTGCACCACCCAGCGCGCGCTGGTGATCAGGCCGTCGGTGCCTTCCTTCTGGATGCCGGGCAGGCCGGCGAGGAACTTGTCGGTGACGTCCTTGCCCAGGCCTTCCTTGCGGAACGTGCGGCCCGGGATCTCCAGCACCTCGGTACGCTCCAGCTTCTTGCCGGTGGCGTCGAAATACTTCAGCTCGAAGCGCGCGACCGGCGCGTCGTGGATCTTGCCCAGGTTGTGATCGAGGCGCGCGACCTCCAGCCACTTCGCCTCGGGCGTGACCATGCGCCAGCCGACGAGGTTGTCCAGCGCCGTGCCCCACAGCACGGCCTTCTTGCCGCCCGCGTTCATCGCGATGTTGCCGCCGATGCAGCTCGCCTCGGCCGACGTCGGGTCGACCGCGAACACGTAGCCCGCGCGCTCGGCGGCGTCGGACACCCGCTGCGTCACGACGCCCGCTTCCGTCCACACGGTGGCCACCGGCTTGTCGTGGCCGGGGATCGCGACGAGCTCGACCTCGGTCATCGCCTCGAGCTTCTCGGTGTTGATCACCGCGCTCATCCACGTCAGCGGCACGGCGCCGCCGGTGTAGCCGGTGCCGCCGCCGCGCGGGACGATCGTCAGGCCCAGCTCGACGCAGCCGGCCACCAGCGCGGCCATCTCGGCCTCGGTGTCAGGCGTGAGCACGACGAACGGGTACTCGACGCGCCAGTCGGTGGCGTCGGTGACGTGCGACACGCGCGACAGCCCGTCGAACTTGATGTTGTCCTTGGCGGTGACCTTGCTCAGCACCTTGCGCGTGCGCTGGCGCAGGTCCCACACGTCGCTGAAGCGCCTGGCGAAATCGGCCACGCAGCGGCGCGCGCCATCGAGCAACTCGGCGACGAAGGCGTCGCGCGCGGCATCGACGTCGGGCGTGCGGCGCTTCTCGACTTCGGCGAGGCGATGGTTCAGCGCGTCGATCAGAAGCGCGCGGCGCTTCGGGTTGTCGAGGAGGTCGTCCTCCAGGTACGGGTTGCGCTGCACCACCCAGATGTCGCCCAGCACCTCGTACAGCATGCGCGCGGAGCGGCCGGTGCGGCGTTCCTCGCGCAGCCGGTTCAGGATCTCCCAGGCCCGGGAGCCGAGCAGGCGCAGCACGATCTCGCGATCGGAGAACGACGTGTAGTTGTACGGAATCTCCCGCAGCCGGGGGGCGGCGGAATGGCTCTGCGCGAGGGTCGCGGCGGCGGCCAGCGTGGTGGCAAGGGGTGCGTTCATGAGGCCCACGCGAGAAAAAGGCCTGCGGCGTGGGGTTGAATCGTAACCCAGCGCACCCGGCCCGCCTCTCGTGGGGTCAGCCTATTCGCGCCCGTAACGACCGTTCACGCCCGCGTTGTCGTGGCGGTTCTACACTCGAGCAGGCGACGCCTCGGCGTCGGACAACGATCGCTTCGCCGGTTGCGAAGGAATCCGCCCGCCGCGCCGCCGCCCCGCCCTTTCCAAACCCGAGCGACCACCATGTCCGACGACTGGCCCTACCCGTACTGGATCGCGCACCGCGGCGCCGGCAAGCGCGCGCCCGAGAACACGCTGGCCGCGTTCCGCCTGGGCGCGGCGCAAGGCTTTCGCATGTTCGAGTGCGACGTCAAGCTCTCGGCCGACGACGTGCCCTTCCTGCTGCATGACAGCGAGCTCGAGCGCACCACCTCCGGCCTGGGCATCGCCGGCGAGCGCCCGTGGACGGCGCTGTCGCAGCTGGACGCCGGCAGCTGGCACAGCGCGCTGCACGCCGGCGAGACGATCCCGACGCTGCAGGCCATCGCGCGCTACGTGATCGCCAACGGCCTGGCCATCAACCTCGAGATCAAGCCCACGCCGGGTATCGAGACGCGCACGGGCGACTTCGTGGCGCGCGCCGCGCAGCAGCTGTGGACGGGCATCGCGCCGCCGCCGCTGCTCAGCTCGTTCGAGGTGCCCGCGCTCGACGCCGCGGCCGCCGCGGCGCCGGAGCTGCCGCGCGCACTGCTGCTGGAAGAACTCTGGGGCGGCTGGTTCGACACCGCGCAGCGCCTCGCCTGCCGCGCGGTCGTCACGCACCACTCGCTGATGGACGCCGCACTGGTGCAGCGCCTGCACGCGGCCGGCCTGCGCGCGCTGGTCTACACCGTCAACGCGCCGGCCGACCTCGCGCTGATGCGTGCGGCGGGCGTCGACGGCGTGATCACGGACGAAGTCGAGCGCTACGCCGCCGACGCGCGCGCCGCGCGCTGACGCCCGCGCGCCGGGGCACGCCCTCGTGCGTCACGCGCAGGCGCGGACGCCCCCGGGCGTCCGCCCGTCATGGCCGCACCAGCTCCGACCCGCCGTCGGCCTCCGCCGGCGGCAGCACGGGCAGCACGCGCACCGCGCGCAGCCGCGGGTTGCGCCACGCCGCGATCGTCAGCGCCAGGCCGCACAGGCCCGAGAACGCCAGCGACGCGCGCAGGTCGACGTGCTCGCCCAGCCAGCCGCCGATCAGCGCGCCCGGCGCGGCGGGCAGCAGGATCAGCCAGCGCATCGTGCTGGTCATGCGCCCCAGCATCGGCGCGGGCGTCACCGCCTGGCGCAACGAGATGAAGTTGATGAAGATCATCACGGCGCCCAGGCCGAACAGCATCAGGTTGACCGCGAACAGCGTCACGCCCACCGGCCCCACCGGCGCGACGGCCACCAGCAGCCAGCCGATGCTGCACAGGCCGATGCCCAGCGTCATCGACGGCCCGGGCCCCAGGCGCTTGCTGATGCGGTCGCCGACCAGGCTGGCCAGCACCGTGCCGAAGCCCAGGCAGACGTAGCTCAGGCCGACGGCCTGCTCCGACATGCCCAGCGTGCGCGTGGCCATCAGGATGTTGACCACCGTGGCGCTGTTGTTGCAGAGCTGCCAGCCGCCCGAGCAGCACGCCAGCACGACCAGCAGCTTGTGCTGCGTGACGAAGCGCAGGCCTGCCTTCATCTCGCCCCAGAATTCGCCGGCGCCGCGCACGGGTTGCTCGCCGATGCGGATGCCGCGCAGGATCGCGGCCGACAGCAGCAGCAGCGCGGCGTCGAACAGCAGCGCCACCGGCGCGCCCAGCAGCTTGATCAGCGCGCCGGCCAGCCCGGGCCCGGCGACGTCCGCGCCGGAGCTGGCGAGCGCGTTCTTCGCGTTGGCCTCGATCAGGCGGTCGCGCTCCACCACCTGCGTCAGCACGACCTGCGCGGCGCTGCCGGCCGTCGTGTAGACCACGCCGATCGTGAACGCCACCAGGTACAGCCAGTGGATCGACAGCAGGTGCAGCCACCACGCCACCGGCACGCTGGCCGACGCCAGCGCCAGCGTGAGCTCGCCGGCGATGTAGACCGGCAGCTTGCGCACGCGATCCAGCCACACGCCCGAGGGCAGCGAGAACAGCACGAACGGCAGGATCTCCATCGTGGTGAGCGTGCCCATCTGCGTGGGGCTGGCGTGCAGCAGCACGGCCGCGGTCAGCGGCAGCGCCAGCATCACGATCTGCGCGCCGAACGAGCTGGTCAGCACGGACGTCCACAGCCGGCGGTAGACCGGGTCGCGCAGCAGGTCGTTGGGCGCCAGCGCGAAGCGGGCCTGCAGCGCCGCGCGCAGGCGCTGCACGGGGCCGCGGTTCGCCGCGAGTGTGGCGGCGGCTTGTTCCTCGATCATCTCTTCGTCTCCCTGTCATCGGCCGTCGCGCCGCCTCGTGGGTGGCGGACGTCCGGTTGTCCGGCAGCGACATCCGCAATGGGTGGCGGCTATCGCTGGACGCTCCAGCGATAGCGGGCAAGGCCCGGAACGGCTGGGAGCTAGAACTGCGGTCCGACGGCGACGTCGGCGAAGGCCATCGTGGCCACCTTGCACGGTCGCATCGGCGCCGCGTCGCTTTCCGGCGTGCCGCAGGACGGCATCGAGGCCGGCGTGGCGGCGGGGGCGACGCTTCGTGCGCCTACCAGGTCGGCCAGGCGGCACTGCAGTCGCGGTCCGGCGAGCTGCAGCACCACGGCGGCGACCAGGCCCGTGGCCACGACCACCCCGCGGGCGGCCGTGCCGCGCTGAACGCGACGCAGCGACACGCGGCGCGTGGTGCGCGGACGTGGCGGCGTAGTGCGTGCGTTCATGGACTGCTCCCGGTTGGGGGGGTGAAACCGCATCCTAGCAGCGTGCCCGCGACCGCGGCAAGCACCGCGATGGGGGGGAGTGCGCGCGCGGCAACAGGCCCGGCGCGCGCCCGGCGGCCGGTTACAGGCCGAGTTCCTTCAGGATCGCCTCGCGCAGCAGCTGCGCCTCGACGCTCGCGATGCGCCGCGGGTGCGGCAGGTCGACCTGGAAGCTGGCCTGGATCTTCGTGGGCCGCGGCGACAGCACCACGATGCGGTCGGCCATGTAGATCGCCTCCTCGACGTCGTGCGTGATCAGCACGACCGTGTGGCGCTCCTCGGCCAGGATGCGCAGCAGTTCGTTGCGCATGCGCAGGTTCATCAGCGCGTCCAGCGCGGAGAACGGTTCGTCCAGGTACAGGATCTCGGGCTTGACGATGAAGGCGCGCGCCAGCTCCACGCGCTTGAGCATGCCGCCCGACAGCTCGTGCGGGTACGCGTTCTCGAAGCCCTTCAGGCCCACCATCGCGGCGTAGTGGTCGGCCAGCGCGGCGCGCTCCTGCCGCGACTCGGCGTGCTCGGTGGCGTTCAGGCCGAACATCAGGTTCTGCTGCACGGTCAGCCACGGGAACACCGAGCCGTGCTGCGAGATGACGATGGCCTTGGGACTCGGCGCGGCCACCGGCCGGCCGTCGATGCGCACGGCGCCAGCGTCGGGCGTCTCGAAGCCGGCCAGCATGTTCATCAGCGTGGACTTGCCGCAGCCCGAGGGGCCGACGACGGCCACGAACTCGCCGTCGGCCACGTCCAGGCTGATGCCGCCGACCACCGGCAGCACGTCGCCGCGCGCGCCGGTGAAGCTCTTGTGGATCGCCTCGACGACGATCTTCGCGCTCTCAACGGACATAGCGCCACCGCACCATCTTGAGTCGTTCCAGCAGGCGGGTGAGCCCGTCCAGCAGCAGGCCGATCAGGCCGATGATGATCATGCTGGCCACCACCAGGTCGTAGCGGTTGCCGGCGTTGCGCGAGTCCATGATCAGGTAGCCCAGGCCCGAGTGCAGCGCGATCATCTCCGCGGCCACCACCACCAGCCAGGCCACGCCGATGCCGATGCGCATGCCCACGATGATCTCGGGCAGCACCGCCGGGATCACCACCTGGCGGAACAGCACGCCGCGCGGCACGCCGAAGTTGGCCGCGGCGCGCAGGTAGCGGCGCTCGATGGTGTGCACGCCGGACGTGGTCTGCACGATCATCGGGAACACCGACGAGATGAAGATCAGGAACACCGGCGACAGGTTGCCCACGCCGAACCACAGGATGGCCAGCGGGATCCACGCGATCGGCGAGATCGGCCGCAGCATCTGGAACACCGGGTTGAGCGTGCGGAACGCCGGCGTGACCCAGCCCATCCACAGCCCCAGCGGGATCGCCACCAGCACCGCCAGGCCGAAGCCCAGGCCCACGCGCATCAGCGAGGCGCCGATGTGCTCGAACAGCGTGCCGTCGGCCACCAGTTCCCACGCGCCCGTCACCACCGCCCACGGCGTGGGGAAGATGGCGCTCTCGGTGCGCACCACGATCCACCACCACAGCGCGATGACCAGCGCGATCACCCCCAGCGGCGGCAGCGTGCGCGCCAGCCAGCCGTCCCAACGTCCTTGTCCTGTGCTCATGCGCGGATCTTCGTCCTCATGCGGTTCCAGCGCCATCGGAGCCTGTCCCAGGGCGTGGCCGGCGCCTCGGCCACGACGATGGTCATCTGCCCGCTCGCGTGGGCGGTGCAGTCGAAGCCGTAGGTGGAGGCCACCTCGAACGGCAGGCGGAAGCTCTGGCCCGGCATCACCAGCACGGGGCCGAACTGCTGGGGCACGTCGTCCAGGTTGCGCAGCAGCAGGTGGTCGTTCAGCCCGAGCGTCAGGTCGATGCGGTTGGGCAGGATCTCCACCTTGTCGCCGGCCATGCGGCGCGCGTACGTGCCCTTGGGGATCTCGAACAGCTCGTCGCGCGAGTCGACCTGCGGCGGCACGAGCGCAGCCCAGGCCAGGCCCGCCGCCGCAAGGGCCGCGAGCGCCACGGACGCGGTGCGCAGCGTCTTCACTTGAGCGCCAGCAGCTGGCGCACGTCGTGCGCGAAGTCGGCCGCCGAGTGGCCGAACGGCATCAGCGCGCGCAGGCGACCGTCGCGGTCGATGAGGTAGATCGACGTGGAGTGGCTCATCGCGTAGTCCGCGCCGCCGCCGGCCGCGGGCAGCTTCTGCGCGGTCACGCCGTAGCGCCGGCGCACCTGCTCGAGCGCCTGCGGCGCGCCGGTGCCGCCGACGAACGTCGGGTCGAAGCCGGCCAGATACGTGCGCACGTGAGCGGCGTCGTCGCGCTCAGGGTCGACCGTCATGTAGACGACCTGCAGCGACGCCGCGTCCGCGCCCAGCAGCTTGCGCGCCTCGGCCAGCGTGGCCAGCGTCGTGGGGCAGACGGCCGGGCAGTGCGTGAAGCCGAACACCAGCAGCACCACCTTGCCGCGGTAGCGCGCGAGCTTCAGCGGCGCGCCGTCGGGGCCGCGCACGCCGTCGGGGAACTCCGCGGCGGCCTGCGGCGGGTCGAACGCGCCGGCCTTCAGCCCGATGGGCGTCGGCTCGCCCGCGCCCGCGAGCCCGCATGCGCACGCGAGGGCCGCCGCTGCCAGGAATCGCGCAGTCCGCATGATCGTCACAGCGGGATCGCAGTCGGCTTGACGGCCTTGAAGAAGCTGTCGTCGACGTACTTCTCGTAGGCCACCGGCGCCTTGAGCGTGCCGGCCTCGATCGACAGCTGCATCAGCTCGTCGAACTCCGAGCGGATCATGCGCAGGTCGCCGTAGGTCACGCGGTCGGTCGGGTTCTCCATCACGAACTTCAGGATGTTGGGATCCTGGTTGAAGAACTTGCGGCCGGCGGCGATCGCCACCGCCTTGTTGCGGTTGTCCTGCTTCTGGTCGAGCCACAGGCCGGCGCCCGCCACCATGTTGACGAGGTCCTGCACCAGCGGGCGATTGGCGTGGATCAGTTCCTCGCGCACCGTCAGCACGCAGCAGATGTAGTTGCGCCAGTCGTCGCGCGTCATGCGCAGCGGGCGCGCGTAGCCGGCGCGCTGTGCCGCGGCGCCGAAGGGCTCGCCGGTGCAGTAGGCATCGACGGCCTTGGCGTACAGCGCGGCGGGCATGTCGGCGGGCGCCATCTCGACGATCACGACATCCTTGGGCGACATGTTCTCGCGCGCCAGCATCTTGCGCAGGAACAGGAAGTCGACCGCGAAGCGGCTGGGGATGGCGATGCGCCTGCCCGCGAGCTCGCGGAACTTCTGGGTCGGCGAATCGGTGCGCACCATGATGACGGCGCCCGAGCGATGGCCCAGCGAGACGATCTTGACCGGGATCTTCTTGTCGGCCAGGTCCATCACCAGCGGCGCCAGCATGTAGGCCGCCTGGATGTTGCCGGCCATCAGCGATTCCTTGACCTCCGGCCAGCCCGTGTACCTGCTGTACTCGTAGGCGAGCGCGCTGTTGCCGGTCTTGTCGTTGAGCGTCTTGCGCGCGACGCAGCTCACCGGCAGCGTGAGGTTGCAGGTGACGGCCAGGCCGCCGACCACCAGCGGATCGGCCGACGCGTGCGCGGCGCGGGGCCACAGCGCGGGCAGCGCCGCGGCCAGGCCGGCGCCCATCGACGTGCCGAGCCAGCGGCGGCGATCGGGGTGTTCGAGGTCGGAGCTCATGGTGCGCGGGAAGAGGTCGAACCCCGATTGTCGCGCGAATCGACGGGTGCCCCGTCGCTCAGCGCTCGGGCATTTCGTGGCCGCACACGCCGCATTCGACCTTGCGCAGCGACATCCACGGGAACGCGCGCAGCCAGCGGTGGTCGCAGCGCGGGCAGCGCGCGGTGCTGCGGCGGGCGATCAGCGCGAACGTGACGGCGATCCACAGCACGTCCAGCGTCGTGTACAGCCCCGGCGGCGGCTCGCCCGCGACGTGCTGCCATGCCTTGACGATGCCGAACATCGCGAAGCCGCCCAGCGGCAGCCAGCACCAGATCAGGATGCGATCGCTGCGCAGCTGCGCGAGCGTCAGGCGGGCAGCGGGCAAGCGATCAGCTCCGGTAGTCGGCGTTGATCTTGACGTAGTCGTACGAGAGGTCGCAGGTCCACACCGTGGTGGACGCGGCGCCGCGCTTGAGGTCGATGCGCACGGTGATCTCGGACTGCTTCATCACGCGGGCGCCGTCCTCTTCCCTGTAGTCGGCGCGGCGGCCGCCGTCGGTGACCACCGCAACGTCGTCGAGGAACAGGTCGATGCGCGACTGGTCGAGGTCCGCGATGCCGGCGTAGCCCACCGCGGCCAGGATGCGGCCGAGGTTCGGGTCGCTGGCGAAGAACGCCGTCTTGACCAGCGGCGAGTGCGCGATCGCGTAGGCGGCGCGCCGGCACTCGGCCTCGTCCTGGCCGCCGTCGATGCGCACCGTGATGAACTTGGTGGCGCCCTCGCCGTCGCGCACGATCGCCTGCGCCAGCTGCTGCGCGACCTGCGTCACCGCCGCGGCCAGCGCGCGGCCGTCGGCCGACTCCAGCGAGTCGATGCGCGCGTGGCCGGCCTGCTGCGTGGCGATGACGACGAAGCTGTCGTTGGTGGAGGTGTCGCCGTCGATCGTGATGCGGTTGAACGACGCGTCGGCCGCCTGCCTGGCCAGCTGCTGCAGCACCGGCGCGGCGATGACGGCGTCGGTGGCCAGGAAGCCCAGCATCGTGGCCATGTTCGGGCGGATCATGCCCGCGCCCTTGCTGATGCCCGTGACGGTGACCGTCTTGCCGCCGATCGTGACCTGCGTCGACGCGGCCTTGGGCAGCGTGTCGGTGGTCATGATGCCCTCGGCGGCCTGCGACCAGTTCGCGGCGTCGAGCGCGCCGAACGCCGCGGGCAGGCCGGCCTCGATGCGGTCGACGGGCAGCGTCTCCATGATCACGCCGGTGGAGAACGGCAGCACCTGCGCGGCTTTCAGGCCCAGCAGGCCGGCCGCGGCCTCGCACGTGCGGCGCGCGCGGGCGAGACCGTCGCTGCCGGTGCCGGCGTTGGCGTTGCCGGTGTTGACGACCAACGCGCGGATGCCGTCGTGCCCGTCGGCGCCGACCAGCGCCAGGTGCTCGCGGCAGACCTGCACCGGCGCGGCGCAGAAGCGGTTCTGCGTGAACACGCCGGCCACGACGCTGCCGGCGTCCAGCACGAAGGCGACCAGGTCCTTGCGGTTGGCCTTGCGCACGCCGGCCATCGTGACGCCCACGCGGACGCCGGGAACGGGATGCAGGTCGGCAGGCTTGGCGACGGTGAGATTGACGGGCATGGCTCAGCTCCAGGCGAACGGGCGACAGGCGGACGGGGCCGCGAAGAGACGCGATTCTAGAAGGCGCGGATGACGGCCCGCCCGCTTTGTCCGCGACGCCGGCGCGGGCCGCCCGCGGGCAAGCCGCGCGCCGCAGCCGTCGCCGGACGGTCGATCGGCTCAATCGCCGCCGCCGCCGCAGCCGCTCCCGCACGAGCTGCCGCAGGAACTGCCGCCGCCGTCGCTGCTGCCGCACGAGCTGCCGGACGAGCAGCCCGAGTTGCTGCCGGAGTTCGCGCGCCGGCCCGCCGCGTCGAGCGACGGGACGTGGACCTGCTGGCGCAGTCCCTCGAAGCGCAGGTCGCCCGCGAACGCCGCCGTGCCGGCCAGCGCCACGCCGAACGCCAGCGCCTGGCCGGCGCGCGGCGCCGCCCCGGATGTCGCCGCGGGCGCGGCCATGGCGCGCAGGCCGTCCAGCACACGCGTCGAGCGCGAATTCGCGCGCCGCAGGCGTTGCGCCAGCACGAAGGCCAGCGCGACGCCGGCCAGCGTCAGGATCACCAGGAAACCGATGCGCTGGCGCGTGCCGAACGAATGGAGGATGCGCTCGAACTCCACCACCAGCAGCAGCGCCAGGCCCAGCAGCGCCCGGGCGCGGGGCAGCGGCAGCGCGGCGTCGTCGGTGGCGATGCCCGCGGCGATCAGTCGACGCTCGACCTGCCCGGCCAGCGGACGCATCGCCTGGCAGGCGGCCGCAAAGCGCAGGCCTTCGTCCGTGGCGGCCGACAGGCAGGCCGCCTCGGCCGGATGCGCCGGCCGCGCCTGGACGGTGCGATCGACGGGGATGGCCTGGCGCGGCGCGCGCCCGGCCGCGGCGCCCGGCTTGAGCAGCACGCCGCGGTCGGTCAGCGCGACGATCGCGGTCATCGCCATGCGCTGCGCGCCGCCGCGCAGCCAGGCGACCTCGTAGGGCTCGAGCCGGTCGCGCGTGGTCTGCGCCCGCGACGGCGCGCCCGCGCCCAGGCCCCACCAGCCGGCCGCGACGGTGGCCAGCAGCGCCAGCAGCAGGAACGCGACCGGCCCGACCTGCTGCAGCGGCTCGAGCAGTCGCACGCCGCGCAGCAGGATCGCCGCCACGATCGCGCCCAGCACGGTCGCCTGGGCGAGGCGATGGCGGCGGCGCAGCGGCCCGGGGATCGTCCAGCGTGGCGTCGCGTCGGCCTGCGGCGCCGCCGGCCGCCCGGGCGGGGGCCAGATCGCCGTGGGCGCGGCGGCGCCGAACGCGCGCCGGTACGCGGCCAGCGTGTCGCGGTACATGTCGCGATGGCGCTCGCCCTCCCCGGCCCGCGCCGGCTCGTGGTGCAGGAAGCGGCCGAACACCGCGGTGCAGAGCGCCTCGTAGTGCGCGGTGCGCGTCAGGTGCAGGTGCCAGGCCTCGTCGACGTCGGGCGACGGGCTCGCCGCCCGCCCCGCGACCTGCGTCAGCACGAGGAAGCGCCGGTACTCGGCCGCGACCTCGACGGCGTAGCCCAGCGTCCAGCCCTGGTCGTCGGCCAGGCGCGACTCGAAGCCCAGCGGATCGTCCGGCGCGTTGAAGCCGACAGCCTCGATGCGCGCCAGCAGCGCCGTCGCGGCGGGGTCGGGAACGTCAGGAGAGAGCTCGGCCATGGGAATCGTCGTGTCGGCCCGTCATGGTCTCACGCGCGGCCGATCGCGCGCGATCGCGGATGCGCGCGGGCCGGTGATCGTGGGAATCGGCCACGCCGCACGCGGATGCATGCGCGGGCCGCGGGCGTCACTCGATGATGGAGTTGCGCGCCGCCTCGTCCTGCTGGTCGTCGGGCAGGTGGATGCTGCCGGCGTGGAAGTCGTACTCGAAGACCTCGCCGTGGCGGCCCCATTCGATGACCGTCTTGAGCACGCGCTCGGCCTCGGCCGGGTCGAGGTGCTGCTGCAGCAGGCGCAGGAACGGCTGCTCGGGCAACGCGCGCTCGGGATCCTGCTCGAGACTGTGGCGGATGTGCGCGGCCAGCGGCACGTTCTCGAGCACCTGCTGGCCGAACAGCTCCTGGCGCACCGCGTGGTCGCCGTCGACGTAGCGCCGGCCCAGCAGCGTCAGGTGCAGGTCCCCGCTCTGCACGCGCGCCAGGCCCAGCAGGTCGATCGCGCTCGCGACGGGCAGCAGCTCGTCGTCGGTGAGCTCCGATTCCTCGGCCAGCTTGGGCAGGTCGGCCTCGCCGTGGAACGGGGCGCCGGCCAGCAGTTCCAGCAGGCCTTCCATGCGCGCGATATCGGCGTCGGGCAGGCGGTCGTACAGGCGCAGCGCCTCGGGCTCCTCGGCGGCTCCCGGACGGCCCGCGCGCACGGTGCCGGCGGTCATCAGCGCGTAGACCTCGTCGATCAGCGAGCGCACCTCGGCGGAATCGGCCACGCGCGGGCGCGGCAGGTCGATCGCGAGCTGGAAGCGCACGCGGCCCGGGTCGCTCGCGAAGATGAGGATGCGATCGGCCATCATCACGGCCTCCTCGATGTTGTGCGACACCACCAGCACCGCCTTGGTGGGCATGCCGCCCTGCGTCCACAGCTCGAGGATGTCGTCGCGCAGGCGCTCGCCGGTCAGCACGTCGAGCGCGGAGAACGCCTCGTCCATCAGCAGCACGTCCGGCTGCGTGACGAGCGCCCGCGCGATGCCCACGCGCTGGCGCATGCCGCCCGACAGTTCGCGCGGCAGCGCGCCCTCGAAGCCGGCCAGGCCGATCAGGCTGATCGCCTTTTCCGCGCGCTCGGCGCGCTCCTCGCGCCCGATGCCGCGCGCCTCCAGGCCCAGCTCGACGTTCTGCTGCACCGTCAGCCACGGGAACAGCGCGAACGACTGGAACACCATGCTGATCGCGCGCGCCGGCCCATACAGCGGCTGGCCGCGGTACTGCACGTTGCCCGCGTCCACGCCGATCAGGCCGGCCATGATGCGCAGCAGCGTGCTCTTGCCCGAGCCCGACTGGCCCAGCAGCGCGACGATCTCGCCCTCGCGCAGCGTGAAGTCCACGCCCTCGAGCACCGGCCGCTCGCGCCCGTCCGCCGCGCGGAAGGACTTGCGGACGTCGTTGATCTGGATGATGGGGGAGCCGTGTTTTTCCATGGTCCGCTCGACTTGATCAGAAATGCATGCGCTCTTCGGCGATGCGATACAGGCGGCGCCACACGAAGTGGTTCATGCCCATCACGAACACGCACATCACGCAGATGCCCAGCGCGATGCGGCGGAAGTCGCCCGAGGCGGTGTAGTGCGCGATGTAGCTGCCCAGGCCGCGTGCCTCGATCGTCGTGTTGCCCCAGGTGACGAACTCCGACACGATGCTCGCGTTCCACGAGCCGCCGCTGGCCGTGATCGCGCCGGTCACGAAGCTGGGGAACACCGCCGGCAGCAGGAAGCGCTTCCAGCGCAGCCAGCCGGTCAGGCCCAGGTTGCCCGACGCGAAGCGCAGCTCCGACGGGATCGACGACGCGCCCGCGATCACGTTGAACAGCAGGTACCACTGCGTGCCGAACACCATCAGCGGCGACAGCCAGATGTCCGGGTTCAGGTGCCAGTGCACGATCAGCACGACGAACACCGGGAACATCAGGTTGGCCGGGAACGCCGCGAGGAACTGCGCCACCGCCTGCAGCCGGCCCGACACCGCGGGCCGCAGGCCGATCCACACGCCCACGGGCACCCATACTAGCGACGCCAGCGCGATCAGCACCACCACGCGCAGCATCGTCGCGCAGCCCAGCAGGAACACGTGCCACACCTCGCCGAAGCCGACCTCGGCGTGCACGAAGTTGTAGAGCTCCCAGACGGCGTACAGCGCGCCCGCGGCGATCAGCGCGTCCCAAGCGCGCGACAGCGTGCCGTTGGGCGGCGCCGGCCGGGCGCGGATCGACGTGCCGTCGTGCGACATGCGGAACCACGTGAACGAGCTTTCCAGCGCGCGGGTGAAGCGCTCGCCGAGCGCGGCGATGCGCTCGGTGCGGCGCGACCACGTCAGCAGCCACGACGTCGGGGCCGCCTCCTGGCCGCCTTCCTCGAAGCGGAACTTGTCGGCCCAGGCCACCAGCGGCCGGAACAGGAACTGGTCGTACATCACGATGCCGATCAGCATGCCCAGGATCGCCCAGCCGATGGCCTGCAGGTTGCGCGCCTCGATCGCCATCGCGATGTACGAGCCCACGCCTGGCAGCTTGATGTTCTGCCCCGAGACGGCGATGGCCTCCGACGCCACCACGAAGAACCAGCCGCCCGACATCGACATCATCATGTTCCACAGCAGCCCGGGCATCGCGAACGGCAGCTCCAGCCGCCAGAAGCGCTGCCAGGCCGACAGCTGGAACACGCGCGCCGCCTCCTGCAGTTCGTTGGGCACCGTGCGCATCGACTGGTACAGGCTGAACGCCATGTTCCAGGCCTGCGACGTGAAGATCGCGAAGATGGCCGCGCACTCGACGCCGAACAGGTTGCCCGGAAACAGCGCGATGAAGCCGGTGACGGTGATCGACAGGAAGCCCAGGATGGGGATCGACTGCAGGATGTCCAGCAGCGGCACCAGCACCTTCTCGGCCGCGCGCCAGCGGGCGGCCGCCGTGGCGAACGCGAAGCTGAACAGCAGCGAGAACGTCAGCGCCAGCAGCATGCGCAGCGTCGTGCGCAGCAGGTAGTACGGCAGCTGGAACGGGTCGAGCGACAGCGGGATCGCATCGCCCAGGTGGTACGGCTTGGTCATGCCGGCCCCGCCCAGCCCGGCCAGCGCGAGCGCGGCCAGCACCAGCGGCAGCAGCGCCCAGTCCCAGCGGTTGCCGGCCTCCACGACCTGGCGGGGGAAGAAGTTCTTCTCGAATGCCATGGGGCGGATTGTCGCGGCTAAACCTTGCTCGAAAAGACCGAAGCCGCATCCGGCGCCAGGCCGATGCGGCTTCGTTGGATTCCGGCCCGCGTTCAGCGGAGCGTCATCGGAATGTCATCAGGCCAGCTTGCCGTGGCATTCCTTGAACTTCTTGCCGGAACCGCACGGGCACGGGTCGTTGCGGCCGACGCGGCGGTCGGGCAGGTTCGGGTTGGCAGCCGACAGGCCTTGCGGCGCGTCGTCCTGGCTGATGCTGCCGTCCTCGTTCGGATGCGTGTACTGCACGTTGCTCACGTGCTCGGCGCGGTCCTCGATCGCCTGCGCGGCTTGCGCGGCCTGCTCCTGCGTCTGCACGCGCACCGTCAACAACACCTTCGTGACGTCGGTCTTGACGGTGTCGATCAGCTGCGAGAACAGCTCGAACGCCTCGCGCTTGTACTCCTGCTTCGGGTTCTTCTGCGCATAGCCGCGCAGGTGGATGCCCTGGCGCAGGTAGTCGAGCGCGGCCAGGTGCTCGCGCCAGTTGGTGTCCAGGTTCTGCAGCAGCACCATGCGCATGAACGGCGTGAACTGCTCCTCGCCGACCAGGTCCAGCTTGCCCTGGAACGCGGCCTTGGCGGCGGTGACCACCATCGCGACGACGTCCTCGTCGTTGACGGATTCGGACTTCTCCACCTGCTCGGCCAGCGGCACGTCCATCAGGTATTCGTCGCGCAGCGCCTTCTGCAGGCCGCCGAGGTCCCACTGCTCCTCGACGCTCTCGGCCGGCACGAAGGCCCGCGTGAGGTCCTCCATCGTGCCTTCGCGCAGGTTGGCGATCTGGTTGACCAGCGACTTGGCCTCCAGGATCTCGTTGCGCTGCTGGTAGATGACCTTGCGCTGGTCGTTGGCGACGTCGTCGTATTCGAGCAGTTGCTTGCGCATGTCGAAGTTGCGCGCCTCGACCTTGCGCTGCGCGCCCTCCAGGCTGCGGCTGACGATGCCCGCCTCGATGGCCTCGCCCTCGGGCATCTTCAGGCGCTCCATGATCGCCTTGACGCGGTCGCCCGCGAAGATGCGCATCAGCGGGTCTTCCAGCGACAGGTAGAAGCGCGAGGCCCCCGGGTCGCCCTGGCGGCCGGAGCGGCCGCGCAGTTGGTTGTCGATGCGACGCGACTCGTGGCGCTCGGTGGCGATGATGCGCAGGCCGCCGGCGGCCTTGACCTGCGCGTTCAGCGCCTGCCACTCGTCCTGCAGCTGCGTGATCTGGCGCGCCTTGTCTTCCGCGGCGATGGACTCGTCGGCCTCCAGGTGCTCGACCTGCTTCTCGACGTTGCCGCCCAGCACGATGTCGGTGCCGCGGCCGGCCATGTTGGTGGCGATGGTGATCGTGCCCGGGCGGCCCGCCTGCGCGACGATCAGCGCCTCGCGCTCGTGCTGCTTGGCGTTGAGCACCTGGTGCGGAATGCCGGCCTTGTTCAGCAGCTGCGACAGCTTCTCGGAGTTCTCGATGGACGTCGTGCCCACCAGCGCCGGCTGGCCGCGGTTAACGCAGTCGCGGATGTCCTCGACCACCGCGTTGAACTTCTCGCGCTCGGTCTTGTAGACGAGGTCCAGCTCGTCCTTGCGCTGCGTCGGCTTGTTCGGCGGGATCACGACGGTCTCGAGGCCGTAGATCTCCTGGAACTCGTACGCCTCGGTGTCGGCCGTGCCCGTCATGCCGCCCAGCTTGGTGTACATGCGGAAGTAGTTCTGGAACGTGATCGAGGCGAGCGTCTGGTTCTCGCTCTGGATCTCCACGCCTTCCTTGGCCTCGACGGCCTGGTGCAGGCCGTCCGACCAGCGGCGGCCCGTCATCAGGCGGCCGGTGAACTCGTCGACGATCACCACCTCGCCGGCCTGCACCACGTAGTGCTGGTCGCGGTGGTACAGGTGGTTCGCGCGCAGCGCCGCGTACACGTGGTGCATCAGCGTGATGTTGGCCGGGTCGTACAGGCTCGCGCCCTCGACCAGCAGGCCGGCCTGCGCCAGCAGTTCCTCGGCGCGCTCGTGGCCCGACTCGGTCAGCGTGACCTGGTGGCCCTTCTCGTCGACCGTGAAGTCGCCCGGCTCGATGACGCCCTCGCCGGTGCGCGGGTCGGCCTCGCCGACCTGGCGCTTGAGCGCCGGCACGACGGCGTTGATGCGCACGTACAACTCGGTGTGGTCCTCGGCCTGGCCGCTGATGATCAGCGGGGTGCGGGCCTCGTCGATCAGGATCGAGTCGACTTCGTCGACGATCGCGAAGTTCAGGCCGCGCTGCACGCGATCGCCGGTCTCGTAGACCATGTTGTCGCGCAGGTAGTCGAAGCCGAACTCGTTGTTCGTGCCGTACGTGATGTCGGCGCCGTACGCGGCCTGCTTCTCCTCGCGCGTGAGGCCCGGCACGTTCACGCCGATGGTCAGGCCCAGCCAGTTGTACAGGCGGCCCATCCACTCGGCGTCGCGGCGCGCGAGGTAGTCATTGACCGTGATCAGGTGGACGCCCTTGCCGCCCAGCGCGTTCAGGTAGACCGGCAGCGTGGCCATCAGCGTCTTGCCTTCGCCGGTGCGCATCTCGGCGATCTTGCCGTTGTGCAGCGTCATGCCGCCGATCAGCTGCACGTCGAAGTGGCGCATCTTGAGCACGCGCTTGCCGGCCTCGCGCACGACGGCGAACGCCTCGGGCAGCAGGTCGTCGAGCGTGTGGCCCTGTTCGAGGCGCGCCCGGAACTCGGCCGTCTTGCCCTTGAGCGCCTCGTCGCTGAGCGCCGCGGTGGGGGCTTCGAGCGAGGCGATCTTCTCGACGACGCGCCGGTATTGCTTGAGCAGGCGGTCGTTTCGGCTACCGAAAATCTGGGTAAGAAGCTTGGGCAACATGCGTGGTTTTCAGGGCCGGGAGACAGGCCACGGACGACGCACGGCAGCCGGTGTTGGCTTAAGGCCGGCTGTCAGCCGCGAGCCCGCCAGGGGTGGCAAGCAAATTCTTCTCGAGGCCGCCGGGGCACCCTCTCACCGCGCCGCATCTGGGGACGCAACACGCGACGGCAAGGGCCTGCTCGGCGGGATCCGCGTTTCCCCCGAGGGAACGGGGCGGAAAAACAGGAAAGTGTAGCATCCGGGCCCCTTCGGTCCGGATCCGGAAGCCTTCCTGTGGCTAGCGGTGTTCCACGCCCAGCGGGGGGGCCTGGCCGGCGGCCGTCTGGATCGACGGCTTGGCGTTGGGGCCGGCCAGGAAGCGCTGCGGATCCTGCGGGATGCCGTCCACCAGCACCTCGAAATGCAGGTGCGGGCCGGTGGAGCGCCCGGTGGTGCCGACGTCGGCCACGACCTGGCCGCGCTTGACCAGGTCGCCCGGCTTGACCAGGATCTTGGACGTGTGGCCGTAGCGGGTCATCAGGCCGTTGCCGTGATCGATCTCCAGCATCAGTCCGTACTCGGGATGCATCTCGGCGGTGCGCACCACCCCGCCGGCGGCGGCGTGGATCTCGGTGCCGATCGGGGAAGGGAAGTCCAGGCCCGTGTGCAGCGCGCCGCGGCCGGTGAACGGGTCGGAGCGGAAGCCGAAGCCCGAGCCCACCGGCACGTCGATCGGCCGGCTGCTGGGGATCATCAGCGTCTTCAGGCGCGATTCGAGCAGGCGCGACTCGGTCAGCGTGAGCACGTCGTTCTGCTCGCCGGCGGCCTGCGACAGCGCGTCCAGCGCGCCGTTGAGCTCGGCCAGGCCGGGATGGTTCATCGGCACGTACGGGCCGCCGGAGCCGCCGCCCTTCGGACGCGAGGTCACGCCCGACAGGTCCTCCGGCTTCAGGCCGGCCATGCCCGAGACGCGGTCGCCCATCGCCTCGATCTTGATCATGCGCGCCTGCATGTCGCCGACCTTCTGGGCCATCGCGTCGAGGTTCTCGCGCATGACCTTGTCGCGCTGGGCGCTCTCGTCGTGCACCACCAGCTTGACAAGCTGGCTGACGATCGGCCAGCCCTCGCGGGCGGCCTTCAGGAAGAAGTAGTGGTAGATGGCGCCGGACAACGCCAGCGTGGCGATCACGATGGTCAGCAGCGACAGCAGCAGGGCCGTCGGGCTGACGTTCATGACCCGCGTGCGGGACATGCCGCCGTGGGTGATCATTATTTGCATCGCTACACTCTCCAACAAATGGCCCCGCCCGGACCACCCAAACCCAACGACCGCGACAGGCCGCGACCGGCGTTCTTCGCGCCCCTGCCGCGGCCGAAGTCCGTGGTGCCGCTCGCGAACCCCGTCAGGGACAGCCTCGCGAAGGACGACACCCTGGCCGGCCTGCTCGCCCGCGTGCGCGCGTCGCAGGCGCGCCTGGACGCGCTGGCCGACGTACTGCCCGGCCTGCTGCGCCAGCACCTGCGTGCAGGGCCGCTGGACGACGACGGCTGGACGATCCTGGCCGCCAATTCGGCCGTCGCATCCAAGCTGCGCCACCTGCTGCCCACGCTCGCCGAAACTCTCGTGGCGAAAGGGTGGCAGGCTACTTCAATCCGGGTCAAGGTTCAATCCACGACGCCCCCGACCCGGTAAACGAAAGAAACCGCGCCACAGCGCGGTTTTCGGACGGAGTCGGCACCGACTTGAGGCCGGCGCAGCGGGCGCGGATCTCAGAGGCTGACGGCCTCCGCGGTCGCCTCGGGCACCTCGACCGTGGCCGAGGTGTCGATCGCGGCGGCGCCCGACGACGGCGGCTCGCTGCCGAGCAGCCGGTCGCCCGGCACCATGCTGGCCGGCGCCACGACCGTGGCCTGGCGATCGATCAACGCGCCGGAGATGGCGGCGTCGACCACGCGCAGCGCACTGAAGAGCAGCGAGACGCCGATCACGCCCAGCACGAGCGAGACGGCCCGGCTGACATGGGTGTGCGCCAGCCAGCGGGGGGCGTGGAACCAGTCGAAGTGCAGCGTCATGAGGGCTCTCCTTCGAAGGTGCATCGGCCGCGGGCCGATGCGGGCGTCGCTTCACCGGCCTTATTGCGCCGGAACCTGTGCCGGAGTATCCGGCGTCGTCGTCGGGGCCGGCGCGGGCGCCGACGGAGTCACTGTCGACGTGTCAGGTGTCTGCTGCATTGCTGGTGCCTGAACGTCCGCTGGCGGCGTCGGGGCCGGCGTCTCGCTCGGCGCGACGGGCGCGGCCTGCTTCGGCGCGAGGTGCGTCGTCGCGTGCTTGGCCAGGCGGGCGACCGGCGCCGCGGCGGTGTCGGACGTCGCCGCGGGAATCGGTGCGGGCGCCGGCGCGGCGGCCTGCATCGCGACGGCCGAGGCCTCCTGGGCTGCGGCGGCCGCCAGCGAGGCGGCGTTGCCGGCGGCCGGGGCGGCCTTGTCCATCTCGCTCACGGCGGCTTCGGTCGCGGCGGCGGACTTCTGCGTCGCGTCGTTCGCGGCCTGGGCCTGAGCGATCGGGTCAGGCTGCACGTGCTTGACGACCTTGTTGGACGGCGCCATCAGGACGATGGCCAGCGCGATGCCGCCCACCAGCGCGGCGCCGGCGGCACCGATCGCGGCCTTGGGCACGCCCTTGGAGGCACCGGGTTGCCAGTCGGGCCTCTGCCCGACCTCGCGCATGGCGGCGGCTTCGTTCGTCACGCCGGCGGTGCGATAGGTCACCGCCGAGGCGGGACGGGCACGTTGAGGGGTCGGCTCCGGGCGCAGGTTGCTGTCGGACGGGCCGGTCGCGAAGTGGGGAGTGTCGTAGGTAGTCATGGCTCAAAGGTACGCCCCGCCCCAGCCCGGGCCAATCGGCGAACGGGCCGATCGCCGGTAGGCCTGATCCGGCCGCGGGTAGGCCGCCGCCGACAGGTTTTGCACCGGCTGTTACAAATCGCGCGCCCGGAACCTGCTCATCCAGGCATCCCGCCGCGGTCGTGTAGGCGGCGTCCGACACGGCGTCTGGCTGTCAACCTATGTTCACTCCCGTCACGCCTGAGCAAACTGGTTGCAAGGTAGACGAGCGCCCGCCAGCGCAGTCGCCACAACGGACACCCGCTGGTCGGAGGCGACATGGACAACTTTCCTGCAGGACAGGCGCGCGGCGCGAGATTCGAACCGGGCGCGATGCTGAACATCGACGATCCGTTCGAGCTGCTCCATGCCGACGACAACCTGGGCGACGAGGCGGCCTTCCCGTCCACCTGGCAGGACCTGGACGCAGGAGACGCTCCGCACGAGTGACTTGAGCGGACAAGTCGTGCGGCGCCATGGCGGCGCCGCAACGCAGGCGCTCGTCGAGGGCGCGCCGCTCGATCGGAATCGATCCGGTCGTTGCACAATGTGGAGCAGAGGGTCGCGCCGACATCGTCGACGGACCACCTTGTGGCATGTCGAATCTGTTGGCTTTCGTCGTCGAGGACAGTCCGGTGATCCAGGAGAACCTGATCGCCGCGCTGGAGGAAATGGCCCCGGTGAAGGTGGTGGGCACCGCCGTGGACCAGGCCGGCGCCCTGACGTGGCTCAGCGACGACACCAACCGCTGCGACATCGCGATCATCGACATCTTCCTGCGCCAGGGCTCGGGCATGGGCGTGCTGCGCGCGCTGCATGCGTCGGGCGCGCCGTTCGAGCGCGTCGTGCTCACGAACTACGCCACCGCCGACATCCGGCGCCAGTGCCTGGCGCTCGGCGCGAGCGCGGTGTTCGACAAGTCGGGCGAGATCGACGCGCTGGTCGACCACTGCGTCGCGCGCGCGGCGCGCACCGCCTGAGCGCGCGCGGAGCCTGTCGGCGATGCTGCCCCAGTGCAGGACGGAAACGCGCGGCCGCCGCGCTCGGCCGCTCCGGAGCAAGGCGAGCCTGAGGCGTTCGTCCGTCCACTGGACGGCCACACGTCCACATGCACCCCCCACGGGGGGCTGCCGCCGTACCTGGCGGCTGGGGGCTGTCAACTCACTGGATCAGGCCGTTCTTCAGCGCGTAGTAGGTCAGATCGCTGTTGGTCTCGAGCTGCAGCTTCTCCAGCGTGCGCGCCCGATACGTGCTGACCGTCTTGACGCTGAGGAACATGCCCTCGGCGATCTGGCCCACGGTCTCGCCCTTGGCCAGGCGCAGGAACACCTGCAGCTCGCGCTCGGACAGCTGCTCGTGCGGCGGCCGGTCGCCGGCGCCGGCGGCGCCGTCGGCGAGCATCTCGGCCACCTGGGCGGTGATGTAGCGCCGGCCCATGGCCACCGTGCGGATCGCCTTGACGATCTCGTCGGGGTCGCAGCCCTTGTTGAGATAGCCGCTGGCGCCCTGGCGCAGCAGCGTGGTGGCGTAGTGCGTCTCGGGAAAGCCGCTGAGGATCAGCACCGGCAGGTCGGGACGGCGCGCCTTGATGGCCGCCAGCGCGTCGACGCCGCTCTGATCGGGCATCGACAGATCCATCAGCAGGACGTCCAGGTCGCCGCCACGGACGAGCTCGAGGGCCTCGCGGCCGTCGGCGGCCTCGCCCGTGACGCGCAGGTCGACGTGGTCGGACAGGAATTGCCGGAGGCCGGAGCGAACGATCGCATGATCGTCGACGATCACAACGCGAATCATGTAGTCTCCCGCGGAATCGATGAACTTGAATTCGGGTCGGCGCCTTGCCGATCGGATCGGTCGGTTCGCCTCGAGGGTCACGCGGTCGCGTTGAGGGCAATCGGCGGGCCGAGTCATTCAAGTGTAGCGGGGAACCCGACATGTCATTCCTGAGGACGCTGGAAACCGCGAGGCGCAGCCGCTTCGCGGCCCCCGTGGCGCTCCTGCTGGGCCTGGCCGTGCTGCTGACCAACGAGGTCGGGCACCGGCGAGCTCTCACCGTGATCGAAAGCCGCGAGGCGCTGCTGGACGCGCGCGTCGAGGTCAGCCTCCTGCTGCGCGAGGTGATCGCCGCCGAATCCGGCCAGCGCGGCTACCTGCTCACAGGCCGGCCCGAGTACAAGGAACCGTACACGCATGCGGCGGCGCAGGTGCAGGCGCAGCTCACGCACCTGGCGCAGATCTACTCGCGCTGGCCCGATCGCACCGCGGACGTCAAGAAGCTCGACGAGCTGACGCGCCAGCGCATGTCCGAGCTGGAGACGACGATCCAGATGTTCGAGAGCAAGGCCGGCGAAGGCTGGCGCGAGGTGGTGCTGACCGACATCGGCCGCGAGACGATGCTCGCGATCGAGGGTCAGGCACGCAACATGGCGCGCGTGGAGACGGCGCGCATCGACGAGTCGCGCCTGCTGCTCACCGAGACGCTGATGTTCAGCCGCATCGGCATCGCGGCGCTGGTCTTCGTGAGCCTGGCCGCGCTGCTGCTGTACGCGCGCCAGGCGCGCCGCTTCGACGACGAGCGCCTGGAGCGCGCCGCGCAATTGCGCTTCGAGCGCGATCGGCTCGAGGTGGAGGTGGAGCGCCGCACGCGCGACATCACGCAGATCGCCAACCACCTGCAGACCGCGCGCGAAGACGAGCGCAGCCGCCTCGCGCGCGAGCTGCACGACGAGCTCGGCGGCCTGCTCACGGCGGCCAAGCTGGACGTCGCGCGCATGCGCAGCCGCCTGTCCGCGGCGCCGCCCGAGGTGCTCGAACGCATGATGCACCTGGTCAAGACGCTGGACGAAGGCATCGCGCTGAAGCGCCGCATCATCGAGGACCTGCGGCCCTCGTCGCTGAACAACCTGGGCCTGAAGGCGGCGCTCGAGATCCTGTGCGCGGAGTTCGCCGAACGCAGCGAGATCGCGGTCACCACCGACATCGAGGAGCTGCCGCTGGACGACGCCGGCAAGCTCACCACCTACCGCCTGGTGCAGGAGGCGCTCACCAACGTGGCCAAGTACGCGAGCGCGTCGACCGTGCACGTGGTGGTCGCCACGCGCGGCGGCTGGGCCGAGATCGCGGTGCGCGACGACGGCATCGGCTTCGACCCGACCGCCGCACGCGTGGCCGCGCACGGCCTGGCGGGCATGCGGTTCCGCGTGCAGTCCGCGCAGGGGCAGCTGAAGGTCAAGTCCAGGCTGGGGCACGGCACCACGATCCAGGCGCGGCTGCCGCTGCCCGATCACGTGCAGGAGGCCGTCGATTCGACGATGGACGTCGCGTCGCTGCTCGGGCCGGGCGCGTTCCCGCAGCCGCCTGCGAACGTCGGTTAGGCGGCTTGCGTCGTCGCGGCGGGCTGTCGGCGCCGTCCGACAGTGCGAATCGTCCTCCGCTGATCGTGCGGGCACGCCGTTCGCCACACAGTGGAGCTACCGCTTTTCAACAACGATTCATAGGAGTACAGCAATGATCACTCGCATCGCCATTGCCGCCATGGTCGCGGCCACCGCCCTCGTCACGGCCACCGGTTGCGCGGTCGAACGCCACCAGGAAACCGTGGGCGCCTACGTCGACGACTCCGCCGTGACGACCAAGGTCAAGGCCAAGTTCGCGGAAGACCCGACGGTCAGCGCGATGGCCATCAAGGTCGACACCATGAAGGGCGTGGTGCAGCTGTCCGGCTTCGCCAAGTCCAACGAGGAACGCATGATGGCCGAGCGCCTGGCGCGCGGCACGAACGGCGTGACCGGCGTGCGCAACGACATCATCGTCAAGCAGTAAGACGCGGCACTGCGGCGGACGCCCCATGCGTCCGCCGCCTGCCGGCAAGCAGATGCCCCGCAAAGCGGGGCATTCTTGTTGGGCGGCGCCAAGCGCGCGGCGCGATGGGGCGGCGCTCGCCGCGCCTGGGGCGAGTCGCGGGGGCGCGCGGCCGCGACGGCGCGCGTGTTCGCCGTATCAGTGCTGCACGCGCTCCGGCGGCGCCCAGCGCAGCCCGATCGCGATGCGGCCGGTCCAGAACACCATCCGGCCGGTGCCGGGCAGCGCCACGGGGCCGATGTAGCCCTGCGGCACCCAGCCCTTGTCGAACGGCGCGGGATGCGAGGACGGCAGCGTGTCGGGACTCGCGACGGTGGAAATCATGGCTCACCTCCTGGGGGGATCGACTCCACCAAGGCAATCAGTGAGCCCGGCCGTGGGGTGACAGGATGTGGCAGCGGCATCCCCAGAAGCAGGCACCCCTGTCGAGCCAATTGCGCCTACGATCCCGGCGGGGACCAGTTCAAGGAGGCGACCGTGGATCCCACCGATGTCATCACGGACGAGTCGGTCGAGTTCGTCCGCCAGGCCGACGGGCGCTGGCGCTGGCACGCGCGCACGCCCGAGGCGGCCGACCTGCTCGCCACGGCGCTGGACGCGCCCTCGATGCTGTCGTTCAAGACCACCTTCGAGGCCGCCGCCGACGTGGCCGTGCACGCCGACGCCGAGCGCGACGGCACCGGCCGCCTGGTCATGACGCGCGACTACATCCGCCGCATGGTCAGCGCCATCGCCCTGCCCTGCGCCGCCTGCGCCGACGTGTACTTCGGCAGCGTGTACTGGCATCGCCGCGACGCCGATGGTGCCAATTGGGGCGTCGACATCGTCAACGGCACCGGCGATTTCGACGGCTGCCTGGAGTGCGTCGCCGCCGCGCGCGAGGAGCTGCGCCGGCTGTACTCCATCGTCGACGAGGAGTGAAGCGAAAGCTCACATCGGCCTGCCCGGCCTGCAGGAAGATACAGGCCCGACCCCACGGCGGGCGCGAATTTCAGTAATTCCGGTCGGGCTGGGCCGGTCGCGCGGACGTCGGATTCCCGGCCCGCGCGGCGTCCCTCCGTCACGCACCGGATTCGATCTTGCCGGCACCGCGTGCGGTCGCGGCGGCGTGGCGCTGCGGTCGCAGCCAAGGCCGAGTTGAGGGGACATCCCCACTTCCGCCCGTCGACCCATGGTAAACACCTAGCTGACGATCACTCCCTGGCTTGCGAATGACTGACCAACCCTTCAAGGTACTCGTCGTCGGCGGTGGCGCCGGCGGTCTCGAACTGGCATGCAAGCTGGGCCGCAAGTGGGGGCCCGAGCGCGTCGCGCTGGTCGACGCCAACCTGTTCCACATCTGGAAGCCGTCGCTGCACGAGGTGGCCGCGGGCACGCTGGACATCCACCAGGAAGGCCTGTCGTACCAGATGCTGGCGCACGACAACGGCTTCTCGTTCCACTACGGCCCGATGACCGGGCTGGACACCGCGGCGCGCCAGCTGGTCGTGGGCGCGGTGACCGACGGCACCGAGCAAGTGCTGCCGGAACGCCGCATCGGCTACGAGTCGCTCGTGCTGGCGATCGGCAGCGTGTCCAACGACTTCGGCGTGCCGGGCGTCGCCGAGCACGCGTTCTCGCTGGACGGCCCGCACGACGCCGAGCGCTTCCGCCTGCGCATGCTGCAGTTGCTGTCGCTGGTGGACGTGCGCAAGACGCACGACCCGTCGGCGGCGCTCGACATCGTCATCATCGGCGGCGGCGCCACCGGCGTGGAGCTGGCCGCGGAGCTGCGCGAGGCGAGCTCGCTGCACGCGCAGTACGGCCTGCGCCGCATCGACGCCGGCCGCGACGTGCGCATCCGCATCCTCGAGGGCGCGCCGCGCCTGCTGGCCCCGCTGGACGAGAAGGTGTCCGCCGCGGCGACGCGCCTGCTCAAGCAGCGCCACGTCGAGGTCACGCCATCGTGCCGCGTCGTGCAGATCGGTTCCGACCAGGTGCGCGACGCCGACGGCAACGTCTACCCCGCCGACCTGTGCGTGTGGGCCGCGGGCATCAAGGCGCCGCCGCTGCTGGCGCAGGTGGGGCTGCCGGTTGCCAAGAACGGCCAGGTCAGGGTCGACGGGCAACTGCGCGTCGAGGGCGTGGCGGGCGTGTTCGCGTTCGGCGACTGCGCGTCGTGCCCGCAGCCGGACGGCAAGACGGTGCCGCCGCGCGCGCAGTCCGCGCACCAGCAGGCCGACTACCTGTGCGAGCTGCTGCAGCAGCCGGCCGGCACCGACCTGGGCCAACGGCCGCCCTATCGATACCACGACCACGGCTCGCTGGTGTCGGTGGGCTCCAGCGCCACGGTCGGCAGCCTGATGGGCAACCTGTTCAAGTCGACGACGTGGTTCGTCGAGGGCCTGTTCGCGCGCATGGTCTACGTCAGCCTGCACCTGATGCACCACCGCGCCGTGATGGGCACGCTGCGCACGGCGGTGCTCGCGATGGCGCGCTTCCTGGTCAAGCGGGCGCGGCCGCTCGTCAAGCTGCACTGAGCCTTCAAGCCACGTGCGTGGCGGGCGTGCCGGCGGTCAGCACGGGCGCGTCCAGCGAGTCGGTCATGCCCAGGGCCACGGCCGACAGCAACAGGCACGACACGAGCAGGCTCGCGATCGCCGACACCGCGCGCTGGCGGCGCGGCAGGCCGACGGGGCGGTCGGCGGCGTGGTTCGTGCGGGTCGTGGACGGGGCGATGGCGTGGCGGCGGGTCATGGCGGTCTCCTCGGGTGGGCGTCGGGCGGATCAGGCGGGCGTGGCGATGTTCGATTGCGCGATGACGGCGGGGCCGGCATCGCCGGTGGACGTCATCCCCAGCACGACGCTGGCGAACATGCAGGCGGTGACGACGGCGCTGGCGACGGCGGCGCCGACGCGCTGGCGGCGCGGGGCGCGCACCGGCGAGGTCGTGGCGGCGGCGGTGTGGGCGGTGCGGGTCATGGCGGTCTCCTTGGGTTGGCGTGTTGCGGTGAATGCACTGTCTTCCCCAGCGCCGGCCGCGTCTTGAAGGCGCCGTGAACCGTTCTGAAAAGTTCTGAAATCGCGGCACGCGGCGCGCTCGCGCGCCGGCGGCATCCCTGCTACGCTGCGCCATCGCGCATCGTCCCGGGGCAGTCCGCCATGGGTTCAAACGTCCAGTCGCTGAGGTTCGGGCCCGCGGGCCGCTTCGAGCTGCAGGCGCACGAGCGCCGCCTCCTCGCCGACGGCGTGCCCGCAAACCTGGGCGCCCGCGCGTTCGACCTGCTGCTGGCGCTCGCCGAGCGCCCCGGCCAGCTACTCACCAAGCACGCGTTGATGGAACAGGTCTGGCCCGGCGTGGTCGTCGAGGAGAACAACCTCGCCGCGCAGGTCAGCGCGCTGCGCAAGGTGCTGGGCGGCGACCTGATCGCCACGATCCCGGGCCGCGGCTACCGCTTCACCGCGCACACCGAGGCGTCGGCCGCGGCGTCCCGCGAGGCCGAACCCGCCGCGACGCTGGCACCGGCCGACGACCCGCCGCCGCTCGCCGAACGCCCCTCCCTGCGCACCAACCTGCCCGCGCGGCCGCTGCGGCTGATCGGGCGCGGCGGCGACCTCGCGGCGCTGGCGGCGCTGGTGGACGCGTATCGGCTCGTCACGCTGGTGGGCGCTGGCGGCATGGGCAAGACGCGGCTCGCGCAGGCCTTCCTGCAATCGCAACAGGAGGCGTATCGACACGGCGTGTGCTGGATCGAGCTGGCCACCGTCACCGACCCCGCCGCCCTGCCCGGCGCCATCGCGTCGGCACTCGGCGTGCGGCCGCCCGTCGGCGAGCCGCTGCCGGGCCTGGCCGGGGCCGTCGCGCCGCTGCAGATGCTCGTCGCGTTCGACAACGCCGAACACCTGCTGGACGAGGTCGCCCATATCGCGCAGGCACTGCTCGATCGCGCGCCGGGGCTGCGGCTGGTCGTCACCAGCCAGGTGCCGCTGAAGCTGGCCACCGAGCGCGTGTTCCGGCTGGACGCGCTGGCCGTCCCGCAGGGGCCGCTGCCGGCGTCGCAGGCCATCGAGTTCGGCGCCGTGGCGCTGTTCGTCGACCGCGCGCAGGCCGCGGACGCGCGCTTCGCGCTCAGCGACGCCAACGCGCCCTCGGCGATCGCGCTGTGCGCCGCGCTCGACGGCCTGGCGCTGGCGATCGAGCTGGCCGCCGCGCGCGTGCCGATGTTCGGTGTGCAGCGCCTGGCCGCGTCGATGCAGGATCGCCTGCAGGTGCTCACCGCCAGCCGCGACCGCGACGCGCCGGCGCGCCACCAGACGCTGCGCGCCGCGCTCGAATGGAGCCACGGCCTGCTCAACGAACGCGAGCAGACGGTGTTCCGGCGGCTGTCGGTGTTCTCGGGAAGCACGTCGCTGGCGCTGATCCAGCGCGTGGTGGCCGACCCGCCCGCGGCCGGCGGGCTGGACGAATGGACGGTGCTGGATGCGCTGTCCGGGCTCGTCGACCGCTCGCTGGTGGCGGTGGTCGGCGGCATCGACGACATGCAGCCGCGCTACCGCCTGCTGGCGTCGCCGCGCGCGCTGGCGCTCGAGCAGCTGCGCGCCGCGGGCGAGGAGGCGCCGCTGCGCCGCCGCCACGCGCTCGCGCTGGCGCAGCTGTACGACGAGCACTGGCACACGCGCCACTCGGGCGCGCTGCGCGTCGACGACTGGAAGCGCGAGGTCGAGCTCGACGCCCCCAACGCCACCGACGCGATGGCCTGGGCCGTGCACGCCGGCCTGACCGACAGCGCGTTGACGATCGGCGCCACATGGCTGCACGCGATGAACCGCTTCATGCACGCCGACCGCATGGGCCTGGCCGACAGCTGCACCGCGCTGGCGGCGCAGTCGCCCACGCCCGAGCTGCGCATGCGCGCCGCGCTCGCCACCGCGCGCGCCTGGACGAACCCACGCAAGCGCCGCGCCTTCGCCGCGGTCGACCACGCGCTGGCGCTCGCCCGCGAGCTCGATGCCGCGGCGCCCGACCGCTGGCTGCTGTATCGCGCCCTGGGCCAGTGGGTGGTCAGCGGCTCGAGCCTGGCCGACCTGTCGCCCGCGGCGCTGAAGGACGCGCTCGACGAGCTCGATCGCCTCGAGGATCCGGCCTGGCCGCCGCATCGGCTGGACGTCGGCCTGGAGGCGCACTCGTTCTTCCTCAGCCGCTCCGACGCGGGCCCCGAGGCCGCCGGCGCGCGGCTGGGCCTGATCCGGCGCACCGCGGCCGTGGCGGCGCAGCTGGGCGACGACGTCGAGACCTCGCTGAACAACCTGATGGACGCCGAGCTCGCGTCCGGCGCCGTCGACGCCGCGGCGCGCACGGGCCGCACGTTGATCGAGCAGCTGTCCGGCTCGCGCAACGAGCACATCCTGGCCTACGCGCGGCTGAACCTGGGCGCCTGCCACCTGGCGCTCGACGAGGTGGCGGCCGCGCGGCCGATGCTGCAGGCCGCCTGGGGCAAGGCGGCGGCGTTCGAGATGCAGCCGTACTGTGCCGACTACCTCGCGCTGCTCGCCGCACTCGAGCACCGCCCCCGTGCCGCGGCGTGGCTGGCCGGCTATTCCGATGCCGGCTACCGAGCGAAGTCCGAGGGCCGCGAGCGCAACGAGGCCGCGGCGAGCCAGCGCATGCTCGCGCTGGCCGTCGCGGAGATCGGCACCGACGCGTTCGAGAACGGCCGCGCCGGCGGCTGCGCGCTGACCGACGACGACGTCGCGCGGATCGCGTTCGCGACGGTCGACATGGCCTGAACGCGGCCGGCGTCGGCGCATGTCGACGGCGACAACCTTGTCCACACTTGCCGGCAACGATCGCGCCGGAAGATGGCCGCTTCGCCAAGACGCCGTCGCGACCTGCCGTGCCATTCGATCCGTCGTCGCCCGATTCCTCGCCGCCGTCCGACCCGTCGCCGGCCGTCGCCGCACGCCGCCGCGCCGCGCTGGCGGCGCTGTTCGGCATCGCGGCCGTCGGGGGGCCGGCCGAGGCGCAGGGCCCCGGTGGACGCGGCCGGCGCGGGCAGCAGGCCGACGGCCCGCGGCCCGACAACGGCAAGGACGCGCACGGCCCCGACACGCCGCCACGCGACCTGGCCGCCGCGTTCGCGCGCCGCCTGCGCGAGGGAGTGCCCGAACTGGCGCTGGCGCCGCCGCAGCAAGGGCCGTGGCGCGAGTTCGTCGCCAGCCTGGACGAGGTTGGCCGCCACAACGAGCGCCGGCTTCAGCGCATCCTGTATCGCAGCGTGGCCAGCGTGAGCGCCGCGGCGCCGTTGACATCCTGGATCGCGGCCGAGGTCGACGAAGGCGAAGGGCGGCAGGAGGCGCTGGCCGAGCTGAAGGTGAACCACGACAAGCTGGACGCCTTGCTCGACGAGCGCCAGCGCGACGTCCTTACGCGGCTGTTCGTGGCCACGCGCAGCGAGCTGCAGGCGCCGCGCGAGCGCTGAGTCAGCCACCGCCCAGCGTCGGCTGCTGGCGCAGCGCCTCGAGCAGGCCGTTGCGCGCCTGGTCCAGCGCGTCGCGCATCTCCTCGGGCATGCGCGTGGCCAGCGTGATGTCCAGCAGCCCGTCGATCGCCTTGGAGTAGAAGCCGGCCAGCGCGTTCGGCTGCGGGTGCTGCATGAACAGCAGCTTGACCGCCATCTCGAGCGCCACGATCTGGCCCGAAAGCCGCGCGTTCTCGATGCGTTGCTGCTCGAAGAGCTCGGTCAGGGGACTGGTCATGGCGGCGCGGCGGATTCGGGTTGCGAAGCCGCCATGCTCTCACGCGGACGCCCGCTTGGCGAGCGCCGCCCGGGCGCTCACGGCCGCGCGATCGTCGCGTCGCCGTACTGGGCCTTCAGCGGCACGCCGCGCGCGAAGTCGGCCAGCAGCGCGAGGTAGCCCTCGGGCTGGCGCAGCGAGGTGCGCTCGCCGGCGGCGTCGGTCTCGTACTCGAAGATGCCGTGCTCGGTGCGCGGCCACACGGTGCTCGCGACGGGGCGGCCGGCGAGGCGCAGCTGCGCCAGGCGGCGCGCGGTCTCGGCGCTCGGCGCGTCGAGGTCGTCCTCGCCCAGCACCCACAGCTGCGGCGGCTTGACGGCGGCGATCGTGGCGAGCGGGTCGTACAGGAAGGGGGTATGCCAGTCGAATTCCTTCGCGAAGGCCAGCGCCTGGTCGCGCTGCAGCGGCAGGATGGCCCAGGCGAAGTCGCCGCGCACGTCCTTGTACCAGGGCTCGCCGCGCAACGGGTCGCGCACGGCGGCGAAGCGGTCGAAGGTGGCGAGCGTCGGATCGAGCGCCAGCGCGTCGGCGGCGTCGACCAGCGCCAGCGCCTTGGCCGTGGCCTCGGCCGAATGGTGGTGGTCGGCCATGTTCTTCGCGACGGCGGAGCGATCCTCCTCGATCACCGACACCGCCAGGCCAAAGGCCACGATCACGAAGTCGACGTCGGCGTGCGTGGCCGCGATCGGCGCCACCCAGCCGCCCTGGCTGGGGCCTTCGAAGCCGATGCGGCCGATGCGCTCGCCGCCGAGCCGGCGCGCCTCGGCCAGCGCGGCGACGGCGTCGCGCGCCAGCTGCTCGAAGTCCTGCGTGTACTGGCCGCCGGACGCGCCGGTGCCGCGCTTGTCGTACACGAAGGCGCCGATGCCCTCGGCCGGCAGGCGGCGCTGCAGCGAATCGAAATCGAGCGCCGAGTCGTGCTCCGAGCCGTGCAGCAGCACGACCACCGGCACGCGCGCGTCGCCGGGCGGCAGCAGCAGGCGCCCGGCGAGCTCGACGCCGTCGCTGCGAAAGCGCACGTCGCGCACGGCCAGCGGCACGCGCCGGCCCACGACGCCGTCGAAACGCAGCGCGTCGCAGCCATCGAACTGCACGGCGTGGCCGTCGGGCCGCTTCGTCCAGCCGAGCCGGCTCGCGCCCGCGTGCGGGCCCGCAGGCGCGAAGGCGCCGCTGGTGCCGTCGCGGCGGCGCCAGCGCAGCTGGTCGTCGGACGACGGGGCGATGTCGATGGTCGAGCCGTCCGCGAGCGCGTAAAGGCCGATGTGGCACGACGGCGCCGGCGCGGCCGCGGCGTGGGAGGCAAGCAGCGCGGCGGCGGCGGCGAGCGCGGCGGCGTGGCGAACGAGTGGGGTCATGGCGACGATCGGTGGTGTGCTGGAGCCGCGATCGTCGCCTCGCCCGGTGCGCCGGGCCAGCGCGCCGCGACGAACCGGCGCCCGGCGCGGACGGACCGCACGGCCCGCCGCCTGGACGGCATCGGGCACGTTAGGGAATGACGGACCGCCCGCGCCGTCGCTAGAGTTCCGGGGACGCCGGCCCTGATCGTCCGGCCGTCGCGTCGCGCCCACGCCGCTGTCTCGAGGCGCGACCCCGCCCGACGATTCCACTCCGCCGCCATTCGGAGGTGCCTCGATGAAAGATCTCTCGCTGTCGGTCGCCGGCGTCCTGGCGCTCGCGCTGGCGCTGGCCATGGCCTTCCACTGGGTCTACCCGCACGTGGACATCGGCGCCGACCTCGCCGGCCTGTTCGTGTTCGTCGCCGTCGTGGCCCGGCTCACGCTGGGCAAGCTCTGGACGCTGCTGCACAAGCCCCACCCCGTGGCCACCGGGGAGGCCGCAAAGTGACGCTGCGCGGGTGCGCGCTTGTCCTCGCACTGGCCCTGCTGGCGGCCTGCGAGGGGCAGCGCGGCCCCGCGCCCGCGTCGCAGGGCGCGCCGCCGACCGCGCCCGCGCCGTCGCCTTCGCCACCGCCGCCCCCACCGCCAACCGGGACGGCACCGCCCGCCGATACCCATCACCCCACCAAGGCCGAGCCCGGCGGCGGCGGCTTCGTGCAGGACAGCGTCTACCTGCCCGTCGAGCGCACCGGCAAGCTGCCGAACGGCTACGGCCTGTACACGTTGCTGCTGGCGCGCACGGCCGACGCGGTGACCACGCGACTGCTGTCCGAGCTGTTCACGGTGACGGTCGGCGCGGGCGAATCCGCGAGCAAGGTCGAGGATCTCAACCTCATCGCGATCCCCGTGAAGAAAATGAGCGACGCGGCGCACCTGCTCGCCGGCGCGCACACGCAGCCGGCGGCGGTCGCCGCCGAGCTGGTGCGCAGGCAGTACGACTTCGGCCAGGCCCTGATGCTGATGGACCACGTCTGCAAGTCGAGCCAGGACAAGCGCATCGCCGCGGCCTGCGGCTCGCAGGCGCCCGACGGCCCGCTGCTGGTGACGACGCTGCTGCCGCTGGACGGCGCGAAGGACTTGCCGCCGCGGCTGCTGGTGGTCAACCTCGGGTCGACGCCGCCCGACGCCGTGCGCGAAGTGCTGGACGTCTACCGCCGCCAGCTCGCCACCCGCCCCTTCGACGACCGCGGCGACCTCGACGGCTGGCGCCTGCGCGCGCTCGACGCCATGCTGCAGGCGGCCAGCTTCCTGCCCGTCATCCGCAAGTCGTACGCGGCGACCGCCTGACCGGGCCCGCCGGTTCGCGGGCCCCGTCCGGCGCCAGGCGTCAGGCGTCCGAGGTCTCGCGCAGCACGCCCAGCAGGGGCGGCAGCACCGCCACCTGGCGCACGAGCTCGCCGATGCTGCGCGCGCCCGTCTTCATCCGGATGCTGTGGATCTGCGTCCGGACCGTCGAGATCGCCACGCCGAGGGCCTGCGCCGCCAGGCTGGGCTCGGTGCCCTCGCACAGTGCGGTGAGCACGCGCGTCTCGGCCGCGGTCAAGCTGTGGCTGCGCGCGAAGCCTTCGACGGACAGCTGCGCGCACACGGCGCGGCGGCTGATCGTCACCAGCGTCGACCCGCCGCCCGCCGCGACGCCGCGCAGCGGCACCACGGCCAGGTTGACGCGGTCGCTCTCGGGGCCCACCGTCAGCATCGCGCGCAGGCCACGGCGCGCGGCGTCGAGGGCGCCGCGCAGCGCCACGGCGTCGCGCGGCGCGCGGGCGCGCAGCTCGCCGTCGGCCAGTTGCAGCGGATGCGAGCCGCGCAGGTCGGCGCGCGCGGCGTGGTTGGCGTGCAGGCTGCGGGCGCCGTCGTCCAGCAGCACGATGCCGTAGTCGAGCTCGTCGACGGCGGCCTGCAGCCACTGCGCCATCGCGGGGCGCTCCTGCCGGCGTTCCGGGCCGGCGTACGAGAACATGGATGGGAACGCGGGCGAGCGCGCGGCGCGGGAGCCGGCGACGTCCGCGGTGGCGAAAGTCTGATCGAGCATGTTGCACCTCCTCACGGGCGCCGGTGATTGCCCCGGCGCGATACCCGTGAGCCTAGGCAGGTCGCCGCTCGACCGCAGTGAAGCAAGTCGCAGCTGCGCTGTGACATATTCACCATCGGGCGACCCCGAAAGGGCAGCTTCCGCATTTGCGGGCCTGCCCCCACAATCTCCGGATGCTGTCCACGCCCCCGTCAACCGAAGCCCTGGACGACCGCCTGCTGCGCGCCATCGCCGCGCGCGGGCCGCAGGTGCGCTTCCCGGCGAACGCGCTGATCATCAGCGAGGGCGACGCCGGCGACTCGCTGTACATCATCCTGGCGGGCCGGGTGAAGGTGTTTTCGGCGAACGAGGCGGGCAAGGAGGTCGTGATCGTCACGCACGGCCCCGGCGAGTACCTGGGCGAGCTGGCGCTGGACGGCGGCGTGCGCAGCGCCTCGGTGATGACGCTGGAGCCCACCACCTGCTCCATCGTCAAGGGCGACGACCTGCGCCAGTTCATCGCCAGCGAGCCCGAGTTCGCGATGCACGTGATCCACAAGCTGATCAAGCGGCTGCGCGTGGCCACCGACAGCGTCAAGAGCCTGGCCCTGCAGGACGTCTACAGCCGCGTGGTGCGTGTGCTGACGGAGCTGTCGGTGCCCGACGGCGCCCAACGCCGCGTCAACGAGCGCCTGACGCACCAGGACATCGCCGAACGCGTGGGCTCCTCGCGCGAGATGGTCAGCCGCATCCTCAAGGACCTGGCCCTGGGCGGCTACGTGGTGGCGGAGGACTTCCACTACCGCATCCTCAGGACACCGCCCGCCGCCTGGTGACCCCGTGCGCCGGCCGCGCCGGCACCCGCACGGCGGCCGCCGGTGCGCGCAGGCCGCCCGGCGGCGACGGCACGGGGCTGGGGTGCCGCCCCGTCGCGCAAGACGCTCGACGTCGCGTCACGCGCGCGAGCGTTCGCGACGCGCGGAGGATCCGGCTGGTCATGTCGCTTCTCCCCGTCGGATGCGACGAGGCATCGCTTCGTCGGGCATCCGTCAGAGCAAGGGTGCGGTGGCGGGCGGGGGCAGTCATCCCATCGATGATGGATGCGCGGGTGCCCCCGGCGTGGCGGCGCCGTCCAGCAGCGTCATCGATGCGCGCCGGGCGTCCCCCGCCTCAGACGTTCTTCTTGGAAAACTCCCCGGCGTTCTGGTTGAGCGTCAGGTTGAAGAACGTGTTGTTCGCGATTCTCGCGAAGGTGATGCCCTGTTCGGCATCGGCGCAGCGGGAGCCGGCCAGCCCGCCCATGACGGCGTGGCAGCAGTTGTGCGAGCCGAGCGAATAATCGTGCTTCATCACGTAGGCCTTGTAGGCGTCCTTGAGCTCTTCCCAGACTTCGTATTCGACCCCGGTCGCGACCCGTTTGGAGCCGCGCGAGACGTCGGTCGGCGTGTTGTCGCTCCATCCGTTGCTGCAACTGGGATCGAACGACAGGCTCTCGCAGACTTCGCTCGCGGAGTTGAGCAGGACGAGGTAGATGTGTGTCGCGACACGCCCCACCAGGTTGACCTGGACAGGCCTGCCGCGAACCTCGATCGAATACAGGACGTTGGGTGACTTGGGTCTTATCCGGCGCAGCCCGGTGTCGTCGTCCATGGCGTTGTCTCCCGAAGTAGAGGGCCCGGGCTTTATACCCCGCACCGTATCAAATTGCTACGCCGTTCCGTACCCTAGAAGCGCGTGTCGTCCTTTGCGCTCCGATTCCGTTCTACACGCCGGTGCGCTCGAAAAAGGCGTCGATGCGAACGTCGCCTGGCGAGCGGACGGCCTGGCGGCACGGAGGCCGCTTCAGGCCGTGAGGAGCGACGGCACGATGTACGAGTCAGCGTGACGCGTTGGCGTCGGCCACGGTCAGCGCCGTCATGTTGACGATGCGGCGCACCGTGGTGGACGGCGTCAGCACGTGCACCGGGCGCGCGGCGCCCAGCAGGATCGGGCCGATGGCGATGCCGCCACCCG